>MTKW01000185.1_pt1 | contig 498976 bp, 419 predicted proteins | sample 1042761 | NCBI WGS metagenome assembly MTKW01 (sample SAMN06205366, study PRJNA360243) | anaerobic digester metagenome | biome: Wastewater treatment plant; feature: Anaerobic digester sludge; material: sludge; isolation source: anaerobic digester fed with sludge from wastewater treatment plant ... | reverse complement strand
TAATAATATAATATATATAAATATATATAATATTAAAATCTTCATCTTTTCTCGAACCCGATACACCCAAAAATGTTACCGATGCTACTAGACTTGATCATTTTGGTTGTTGAAACCATCCTGCACCAAATAGCTCCACACATGGACAAAATAACAACAACCACAGTCCGCATGCTGATAGATTTATGGTATAAAATAGAGATGCACACAATGGTCAATTCAATCAGTTTATCCGGGTAATTTGAATGGCAGTCGATATTAACCTGATTAATGAAGCTCAGGCGTTGGATCTTTGGGCAGATTCACCGCACAATTCTGTGTTTACCCATCCCCAGGTATTAAGTAAATTATCACATGAAGTTGATTGGTGGCAGGCGGTCAAAGGGAACCAACCCCAATGTATTTGGCCAATCTGCAAATCAACTGAAAAACAGGTTGAATTGCCAGCTTTGACATATTATGTGGGTCCCTTATGGATGAATGGCGTTTTTCCACTACCAGCTCACCGCAGCTTAGCACGAACAACTGAAGTGTATGAGCAATTTATTGACCGTTTTATCATTGAGTATGGAGCGATAGAAGCCTCCCTGCCCAAAGGCTTATTAGATGTGCGAGTGTTTGACTGGTGGAATTATCATCATAAAGATCAACCTCGGTTCCGTATCAGACCACGCTATACAGCATGTATCGAAAATTTACAAAACAAAACGGATCAGGAAATCATAGCCGATTTCAGACAACTTCGAAGGCGTGAACTACGCGCAATTGAGAAATACCCCCCTCCCCCACGAGCAACACAATGGCGAAGCGATGACCTGATGAACCTATACCTTAGTGTCGTTGATGATCAGACCGATGAAATTAAGGAGAAGAACTGTCAACAAATCTCTGCGCTGGTCGATCTTGTAAATATGGGCTTTGGCGATTTGATTGCATTTCAGGGTCCTGAAGATGAGCGAGTTATTGCTGCTTGCCTGTTGTTGTACGATCAATCTGAGGCGAATATGGTGCTTAATTTGGTGAATGAGGACTGGCGCGGAACGGGTTTGGCTGCTTGGATGATCAAAGAATCAATCTTAGCTGCAAAGTCAAAAGGGATGTCGACTTTTGATTTTAATGGCGCCAACAGCCCCAATCGGGGTGATGATAAACACAGTTATGGTGCGTCGCCGATTCTATATTTTGATATCAAGTTTCCCGGAGAAAATCATCTTGTGTAATTCTTTAATTAAAAAAATCCGTTATGAATGGGAAGGATTTCGGTTTTTAGTCAGAAATATTCGCGCTTCACGAACTTTACATCCCATGCAGGATTCAACATTCTCTAACTATCAATTTACTGGCTTATCAACCCATCAAATTGATGAAATGGATGCTTTACACAAGCTTGTAAGAGAAGGACGCGAGTTAAGTTTTTGGCGAAAGACATATTTTAAACAATGTGGCGAGAAGGTTTGTAGCGTTGCATTCAACGAAGATGGTCAGATGGTCGGGTTTAACTTCTATTATTTTCGAGAATCTGAGGTCAATGAAGGCATTATTCATGAGGCCTTCCTTGGCATTTCTCCACAAGAACGAGGAAAAGGCCTTGCAACTGCTTTGCAAGCCTACACGATCGACCAGTTGTCTCGCAACAAACTGCGCGGGATTTCCGGGAATGTCTTGAAAGCCAATGGTCCTTCAGTAAAAATGTTACTTCGTACTGGCTTTATATTGACTGATGATCCGGATGATGCAGCCAATTACCGAGTTTTTTATCCACTCACAACCCTGTAAACTTAGTTAAGATATCATTGGATGCAAGCTGATGACCGAAAAGCAAGAAATTTATAATTTATGTGTGGAATTGTTTCCAATTTGCCGCAGCATCACTGGAAACGGCGTTCGAAAAACCCTGGAAATCATCAAGAATCATCTGCCAGCACTGAAAACCTATGAGATACCGACAGGAACCCGAGCATTTGATTGGACCGTGCCTGAGGAATGGAATATCACCGAAGCGTACATTATTGACCCGGATGGGCAGAAAATCGTTGATTTTCAGCAGAATAACCTCCACGTTGTTGGTTACTCAGTACCGGTTAACCGGACTATTGACCTTGATGAATTACAAGCACATTTGTATTCAATACCAGAGCAACCGGAAGCCATACCCTATATCACCTCCTATTACCAGAAACGCTGGGGGTTTTGTTTACCGCACAACCAGCGGAAATCCTTGAAGCCAGGTCAATATCAAGTTTACATCGATAGTTCGCTCTCTAAAGGCTACCTCACCTATGGCGAACTTATTCTCCCCGGTCAAGCCAGTGAGGAAATATTTCTTTCTACATATATATGCCACCCATCGATGGCCAACAATGAATTATCCGGCCCGGCTGTAACAACCTTCCTGGCTAAACGGCTGCTGGATCAAAAAGATCGAAAATACAGCTATCGCATCATTTTTATCCCTGAAACGATTGGATCTATCGTCTATTTAAGTCAGAATCTTCCTGAGATGAAAACGAAGATCATTGCTGGTTTTAATATCACCTGCATTGGCGACGAGCGGTCCTATTCATACCTGGCATCCCGCTACGGAAACACACTGGCTGATCAAATTGCACGCCACGTTCTCAAGCATTTGCAACCAGATTTCATCAGTTATTCTTATTTAGAACGCGCCAGCGATGAACGGCAATACTGCAGCCCGGGGATTGACCTGCCTGTTGCCACAATCATGCGCACGAAATACGGCGCCTACCCCGAATATCACACCTCGCTTGACGACCTGGACTTCATTTCCCCAGACGGCCTATACGGAGGTTACAATATCCTCGAACACTGCCTGATGTGCCTTGAGCGAAATGAGATTCTGAAAACCACGGTTTTATGTGAGCCACAATTAGGAAAGCGCGGCCTTTATCCTACTTTAAGCACAAAAAACAGTCATAAAATTGTGCGGAATATGATGAATTTGATTGCTTATTGTGATGGGACCAACGATTTATTATCCATTGCAGAGATTATCAAAGTGCCAATGTGGGAACTGTTTGATACGGTCGACATATTAAAAAGTCATCATCTGCTGGTGTCAGCATGAAGATTCCTGCTGCCTAACTTTTCTGGAATCTTATTCTCAATGAACAATTTATGTTCAACGGCTTTTCCCAGCAGTGTTGCACCCATCAATAAGCAAGCACTTCGGCAAACAGCTCACCTCCCTCCCATTTATTTAATACCGGTTGTATCGATTGCAGCGCTTTAGCATATTCCGGCTGAGATTGTCATTTTCAGTCAATTTTTCCAGGAAGGTCCCATCTCCCGAGAGCAAAGAGCAGTTATTCTATCAGCAACGATATCAATACTATACGAAGTAGCCGGTATTTTATAATTATGTCTTCGTCTTAGGCTGTCAATTTAACTTCAAACAGCGAGGAAAGCGAAGCCCCACGCGGTTTGACTTTGCAATTCATCCTTAATTATGATGTTTTAAACTTGCGTCTCTTCTTCTGGGTTAGATCCTGTTCTTTTAGGAATCAGTAAATCAACCAATCTCGACCACCCCGTTTTAATGTCATTCTTTTTCAAGCGCCAGGTACCGATAATCCCATAAGGCAAGAACATCACGATTAAGATAAAAAGAATACCAAAGACCAGAGGCCAGCGGGCGCCAAACCAGGTGTAAAAGAACTGGCTGATGACTTGCATAATCGCAGCACCCAGAATTGCGCCAACAAGGGTGCCCATGCCTCCCAGGATGGTAATAATCAGTGCATTTACTGTCATGACGCCGGAAACCATGGTTGGAGTTGCGCTTGCATTCCAGATAGAATATAAGGCGCCTGCGAAACCCGCAAATATCGAAGATGAGACAAAAGCAATTGTTCGATAGGTTACCGGGTTGTATCCAATCATCCGCATGCGATCTTCGTTTTCTCGGTTTGCAATGATCACACGTCCGGTCGGCGAGTTAACCATCCGCTTCATGAGCAGATAGCAGATCACCAAAAAAGCCAACGAGATAAAATAGACGGTTAACCGGTTTTGTGTTGGATTCAACCAAACCGGCATCGGCACACCATGCAAACCTTCATCTGCGCCGGTCCATTTATGAAAGTCAGTCGCTTTCACCAGCATATGCATGGCAGAACCCAACGCGAGGGTCAGCATTGCAAAGTACGCGCCTTTAAGGCGAATTGATGTAGCCGCAAATAAAAGTCCAATGAGCACGGAAACAAGCAAAACAACCAAGAATACCGCCAGCAGGACAATCGCATAGGTGATATTGACGCTCGCTATCATGATGCGGTAATTTTGTGTAATTGGCGGGACCACATGCTTCATCAAAAGGGCAAAAGCGTACGCTCCTCCTCCGAAACTAGCTGCGTGCCCAAATGATAGTATTCCACCGAAACCCATCAATAGATCATAACTCATGGCGAAAACTGACATAATAAAAAAGATGATCAATTGTCCCTGCCAGAATTTGGTCACACCTTCATTTACACCCTTACCGGTGATGAGGCTCATCACAAAGGGAAACAAAATCAACACAATTAATAATCCCAGGAGTACACCTTCCCCTTTGATATTGGTAAGAACCTGGTTCTTCTTGATTGTATTTGGATTATTTGCCATGTTTTACTTACTCCTTTTTCCCAAAAAGGCCCTGGGGCTTGATGAGCAGGACAACCACCATAATAATCACTGTTGACGCTTCTGCGATCGCTGGCGATAGGGAGAATTTCAGCGCGAAGTAATCACCGAATGCACGTCCCATACCAAGAATGATCGCACCTACAAACGCACCCACGTAACTGCCCATCCCCCCAATGACAACGGTAATGAATCCCAGCATCTGGAATTGATCTCCCATCAAGGGTTGAATGGGCAGGAAAGGCCCTGCGCCAATCCCACCAAGCGCCGCAAGGGCGACACCAAAGGCAAAAACAAAGGTAAACACTCGCTTGACATTAATTCCCAGGGCTTCTACCATTTGTGGGTCCTGGACTCCGGCTCGGATAATCATCCCTAAACGTGTCTTTGTCATGATAATCATGACGATAGCGAACATTAATAATCCCAAGAAGATGACAAAAAGGCGATACGTTGGGAAGGTCACTCCGGAAATGTTAATGGTCGCGTTTCCGTTTCGCAGCCATCCCAATAAATTTTCAGCTTTTCCGGGCTGAGCAAACAACGGCGGTCGCACCATTTGATATGCTAATGGATCCCAGAGTAATTGAACTAATTCACGAATCACAAAGCTGAGACCTAAGGTCATCAACACGATAAAGAAAGGCCGTATATACAAGGGCCTGATCAAAGTGACTTCAACCAGTGTGCCAAACATAAACCCGAAGCCAACCGCGACGGCAATTGCGATCAGGAATCTCCAATTGCCGTTCATCAACAATATCGCAATGGGAGCGGATTCACGAACTAAAGTAGCGATGACCGTTAGGATCAACAGAGCGATAGGAGCAATTGCTTTTTTAAGAAGATCTTCTTTTGGCGCAAATTCGGTCTTCGCACCAGGCTTTGATGAGGCGAAAGCAACCAGCAACCCTGAAATAATCAGGCATAACGGTCGATACCAGAATTGCCCAAGCGGCTCTTGAGGAGTGATTTCCGCTAGAGGATTACCCACCGTTGTGGTTGTTGCCGCTACCATAGCCGTATTAGCCAATTCCATGATATCGAAATTAAGGAATGCAACGAGAAGAATCACTACAGCCAGTACGTAGGCTATCTTTGGCAGCGCCCTTTGCCATTTTCCTGAAATCTTCCAGCGGATCAAAAATGGCTTAATAACCGGGGTCATCATTACACCACAGGTTAAGGCAGTAATCGTGGGCAGTATGCCAAAGATGAAGGTCGGATTGGTATATAACTGCCAGCCCATATACGCTCCCAACATGAACATGGCGCCATGGGCAAAATTCAAAACGTCCATCAAACCAAAAATCAGGGACAACCCGGCAGCAACCATAAAAAATAAGGATCCCAGGGTTAAACCAGAGAGTGTTGTGCGGATAAATGGCTCCTTACCGGTGTAAAGGTAAACACCAATGATAGATGCAACAACAATGACAGCAACAATTGAGATGATAATTTTTCTTTTATTATTGGGATCCATGTTCCATCTCCAATTCTTTACGTGTTTTTATGCTGGCGCCTAGGTATTGATGTATCATATCGGTATCATTGACCAGATCACTCATCATTCCTTCTTGAACACTCTGACCATCATCAATGATTGTAAATTTTTGGGCCAGTTGGCTGGCCATGATGAAATTCTGTTCCACCATCAGGATGGTTGTCTTTTCGCTCAGCACGCGAATGGCTTCCATCATTTGTTGAATTAGGATGGGCGCTAACCCTTCGCTGGGTTCATCAATTAACAACAGTTTATTATCGGGGACCAATGCTCGAGCAACTGCTAGCATTTGTTGCTGCCCTCCTGAAAGATGGTTGCCAGGCAGTTTATACAGTCTTTTTAAGTCTGGGAACAGATCGAAAATAAAATCGGAGTTGCGGTCAAAATCACCTTTTTTCCGTTCAGCCAGTTTCAAGTTCTCCATTACAGAAAGCGCGCGGAAAATAGCCCGGTGCTCTGGAACATAACCAATTCCCAGATTGGCGACATCGTATGCTCTTTTCCCTTGAATCTCTATTCCTTCGAAGATAACCTTTCCCTCTTGAGGAGGTGTTAAACCTAAAATTGATTTAAGGGTGGTTGTTTTTCCTGCGCCATTTCGCCCCAATAAAACCGTTATTGATCCTTTGGGCACCCTGACCGAAACGCCTTCCAAAATGTGGAATTGACCGATAAACGTGTGAATATGATCTAATACCAGAATGTCGTCTTGTGAATGCTTCATATTCATGCCAGCTCCCCGTATAAATCACCTAAATAGGCTGTCTGAACTTGAGAATTACTAGCAATCTCACTCGGTGTCCCCTCTGCCAGGATACGACCCTGGTTCATGACCGTAATCACATCAGAAATTGACATCACAACATCCATACGATGTTCTACTAAGATGGCTGTGCGTTCATGCTGCTGCACGATCCGGTTGATGATATCAATTAATTCTGGAACCTGTTCCGATGACATACCTGCTGTAGGTTCATCAAATAATAGAAGTTCGGGATCACAAGCCAGCATGATCCCCAGTTCAAGTTTGCGTTTTTCACCATGAGGTAAGTTTTGGGCTAAGAACGCTTCTTTGCCTGCTAAATCCACCGCCTTAATCACTTCCCGCGCTTGATCAATATATGACTGAAAATCATCTGCTTTCCGAAAGAGTTTGAAATTGTCACCTCCCCTTGCCTGAGTTGCCAGACGAATGTTTTCCAGAACAGTCAAATTTGGAAAGATATTTGTTATTTGATAAGATCGGCCAATTCCCAAATGCGCCCTTTTGTAGGGCGGTAAATTGGTGATGTTTTCACCTTTATAAAAAACTTCCCCATTTGTAGGCGGCATGACACCACTTAATAAATTGAATAGGGTTGTCTTTCCAGCGCCATTCGGACCGATGATGGCATGCATTATTTTTTTCTTGATTGTGATGCTGACATCATCGACAGCCATTAACCCGCCAAATGTTTTTGTGAGGTTTTTTGCTTCGAGAATGATATCTGTTGTCATGCAATATGTCCTTATGGAGTTAAATTAATAATAATCAATAATTCAGAAGAAAATTGGAATATATATAAAATCACCTCACCGGTAAACCCTTGTTCGTGAAGAATAAATCATAAATTTTGGGGAGAGGTTTTCCCTCTCCCCAATTGTTAAGTTGAATAAATTATTCAACCGGAATAGTTGGAAGGTTACCGCAGCGAGCTGCGAAATCACCAGCCAAAGTACAGGGCACGCCCAGCTCGTCGTATTCAGAAACATAAATGGTTTCGAAGAAACGGTACTCATTGATCCCGTCGCCGTCCAGATCTGGATTCAAATTGACGAGTTTGAGAATGTTCATTGGCTGTTCGCAAACATGATCTTCGGGGCGAATATAATAGGTTCCTTTCGGCCCTTCAAATTTAAGGCCTTCGAGAGCAGGAATCATCTTTTCGCCTGAGGTATCGCCACCGGTAATTTCGAGTGCTTTTGCCAAAGCAATAGCTGAAGCCATACCACCTGCGGTGAAAAGGTCTGGATAGGCGTTGATAGCACCATCCGGTTCACCCACAAAGCGCTCAAAGTGATTTTTAACCAACCAATCATTGACAGGGTTGTCAGGAACTGTGTAGTGGTAAACATTCAAACCGATTGAGCCGATGGTATCGTCACCAAACACTGCTGCAAATGATGCATTGTCTCCAAACCCGGTGCCGACTGTCATCACCTCGAGAGTGCCCATGTCAGCCATGTTCTGGAATAAGGTCACATAACCGGTTCCAGACCAGGTCAGGAACAGGTTCTGGGCGCCTGAATCCATTGCCTGCTGAATGTAAGGGGTGAAGTCGGTGGTTTCAAAGGGTGCATAGATATCAGCGATTAATTCACCACCATGTTGTTCAACAGAGTATTTGAGCGCAATACCAGAACCCTGCCCAAAAGCATTATCAACACCAATATGAGCAAATTTGGGTCCGATGTTTTCAACCAGGTATTTCGCGATGATCAGGGTATCATCAAAGTTGGTCCGGGCGGTTCGGAACACGTAAGGGTTGAAATATGGGCCGGTCGTGAAAGAAGAAGCGGCGGGATCGATCATCAGAATGATCTCGTTCTCAAGGGCAATGTTGGTCAATGCAATTGCGCTAGCTGAGGACACGGGACCCTGGATCAGCTCAACGCCGTCTCGCTCGATTAACTCAAGCGCCAATGCGACTGCTTTCTCAGGATCACCTTCGTCGTCCTTCACGATGACCTCAACGGGTCGATTGGCAATGATGTAGCGACCCTGATCGTCGGTTTTTCCACCCGACATATACTCAAGACCCATCAAAAAGCCACGCTGTTGCTGGAGACCATACAGCGCCATTAAACCTGACATCTGGCCGATCTGACCAATTTTCAATACTGGACCTAATTCTTCTTCCTCAGGTTCTTCAACAACGGGTTCTTCAACAACCTCTTCAACAACCTCTTCAACAACAGGTTCCTCAACAACCGGTTCTTCAACAACGGGTTCTTCAACAACAACCTCTTCAACTACCGGTTCTTCAACCGGTTCAGGAACCTCCTCAACTTTTTGGACGCACGAGGTGACAAGCAAGGGAATAATCACCAAAATGGTCAATATTGTCAAACGTAGTTTTTTCATCTTTTACTCCTTCAGTAATCTATAATGGTTTTACGGTTCAAATAAATTTGTTTATATATTCTTAAATCACCACCTCCCAATTCATCAAGCTGATCCAGAATTTTTAATGACAAAACCCAGCAACAAGGTATTCAAAATCCCGGGTTTCTCTAAACAAATGACATGACCCGATCCAGGAATAACTGCAAATTCACTATGCGGAATATGATTTGAAATAATTTTAGCATATTTGCTCCCTTTGATCAGGTCTTCTTCGCCAGCAATGATCAGAGTCGGCGCTTTTATCCTTGAAAGTTGATCTGTGATATCAAGTTCATAGAAAGCGTGCATCAACCAGGTCAGGGCTTTCATGTCTAACTGAGCATATCGATCAGCGGAAGTTTCAATAAAGGCCGAGTTATCCATAATCCATTTCTCTGCAAAATTTAGATGGTAGGAAGCCCGAAAAAGCAGATCGGGGTCGCCTCTTTCTGCTGCCAGCAACCAAGGATAAGTTTGTGCCCTGAGCAGCGGGTGAATTTCGCTCACACCAGCAATGACAATCAAAGATTTAGTTTTCTCAGGATATAACAGCGCAAACACCATGCTGACTTCGGCGCCATATGAAATCCCTGCAATGTGGGCGTTTTCGATCTCCAGTTTGTCCAATAACCCTGCCAAATCGTCTGCATGGATTTGCATGGAATATGGACCGTCAGGATGGTCGGATTGCCACATGCCCCGGCAGTCGTAAAGTAGAACCCGCAGATGCTGCTCTAATTGTGCTTTTTGATAAATCCAACTGGCTGTGCCCATCATAATCCCGTTGGAAAGCACCAGAACCGGTGCGCCTTCCGGGCCTGAAAGTTCATAATATAGTTCTATGTCGTTGACCTTAATTCGCGGCACAACAGTTCCTTCCGATTAAACTGGCCGGAACGCCAGGTGAGGTTTTTGGTTTTCACCAGCGTTATTTTTGGCAGATGCCATGACCAGTTTTGTCCCAATGGATATGCTTTCAGGGTTGCTTAGATCCACGTCCAGAATCTGAGCAGAAATTTTTGGGCCTTCGTCCAGTTCGACAATGCCTACGCAGTAAGGATTCTTGCTATCAAAACCATTATTAGCCATCATTGAAGAGGGAACATAGACCACGGTAAAAGCTGCCAGGAAACCTTTTCCAGAGTATTCAACGATCTCTGTCCGAGAGCCAAGGCATTTAGGGCAAATTTGTCGTTGAGGGATAGACTTGGTACCACAATCCAAACAGTGAGACCCAATCAATACTCCTGCCTCTAATGCTTCGAAGAAATCTTGACTGTTCATCGAATAAGCTTCCATTTTACGCTCTCCGTTCGAAAATATTAACGACACAGGTTTGTCCGGTCCCACCGACATTGTGCGTTAACCCAATTTTCGGATTGCCCTGAACCTGTCTTTCACCCGCAATACCGTTTAATTGTTTCCATATTTCGGCAACCTGACCGACACCTGTGGCACCAACAGGATGACCTTTGGCTTTCAATCCACCAGAGGTGTTCACCGGACGGATACCGTCGCGGGCTGTCTTACCCTCAATAGCCGCCTGCCAGCCCTTACCACGGTCAAAGAAGCCCAAGTCTTCTGTGGCAATGATTTCAGCAATAGTAAAGCAATCATGGACTTCGGCGATATCAATATCGTCCGGGCCAAGATTCGCCATCTGGTAGGCTTGCCTGCCCGCTTCTAACGCTGCAGGGATGCTGTAAAGGTTTTCTCTTTCAGGCAATGCGCCATCGCTGGCCTGACCACTTCCAATCATATAAATTGGTGTCTCTGTAAACGAATTTGCAATCTCTTCTGAGACCAACAAGGCAACTGCTGCCCCATCAGATACGGGTGAACAGTCAAAAAGCGCCATTGGCCACGCGACCATTGGATTACCTTTGGGGTCGCTCAAGAAATCAAATTCGTCTTCCCACGCTGGAACAGGTCGGCCTTTCTGAGCTGCACGTTCTTTTTTGCTTTCCATGATTTCCCGGATGGTCTGTCTAAATTGAGCATATTCATTCAGCGCACCATTATTATGGTTCTTAATGCTGACATGATAAAAAGCTTTTGGGTCGGCTTGAAATTCATGCATGTAAGCCGTTGCCATAGCAGCGTAAAAGCCCGGGAATGTGAAGCCAACTGAGACCTCAAATTGAGCATCAGCTGCAGTCCCTAAGGCTTCAGTAACGGCAGCGATTTCCAGGCTTGTCATCTTTTCCACGCCACCGACCAGGACAACATCGTATTGTCCTGAAGCTATTGCTAAAGCCGCTTGCCTGAGAGCCACGCCGCTTGATGCACACGCATCTTCTATGCGAAGTGTTGATATCGGAGAAAGACCGACCCAACTTGCCAGGATTGGAGCAAGATGGGCTTGTTTTTCAAATTGATCGCTGCTGAAATTTCCCAGGTAGAAGGCCTCAATCTGATGAGGGTCAAAGCCTTTCATTGAACCCATTAAATCCAGGAATGCTTCAACAAAAAGATCGCGTGAATTCTTTTCTGGAAAGGCGCCGAATTTGCTAAGGCCAACGCCAGCAACCGCGACTCCCCTTTTTAATTTTTTCTCTGGCATCAGTATCATTGTTTCCTTTTTTATTCTTTGATGTAAATACGAGCCTCTGAGAGATCAGCAGGTCGTGCTCCACCGGGATTGGAAGCCAAAACCATCTTCAGCTGATTCTTTTCCACGGTGAAAAGCCCTTTAAACTCACCGATGAACCCTAAAGTATGCTCGGTTTGTTGCATGGTAATGTTTTCACCATCAATTTCAAAGGTGCCGCTGGATTTTATTCCCATCGGCTCATATTCGGCAGTAAAAGACCCGTCGTTTCGAAATTCAAACCACAAACCTGGAAAGGATTGACCTTCTGCCTGGATCCATTTTCCGAGTATTTCTGACATTGAATTAACCTCCTTAAATTAGAAAATTGTTTTAGGAACGATACCGAGACGATGCGCTTCGTCTCGGATCCAATCTCTGAAGTTGGGATGAGCAATGGCAATTAATGCTTCCAATCTCCCTTTAACAGTCAGTCCTCTTAATTCTGCAACACCAAATTCTGTGATGATCGTATCCACGTCCTGGCTGGGAACGGTCACGCCAGCTCCGGGTGCCAGTGTTGGAACAATTGTTGAAATGCTGCCATTTTTTGCCGTTGATCGCAGCGCAATGATGCCGCGGCCACCCGGAGACATCTGCGCACCACGATGCGTGTCCAACTGACCACCTGTTCCACTAAATTGTCGGGTACCGATGCTTTGTGAACACACCTGACCGAGAATGTCCACCTGTAAGGCTGTATTGACACTGATCATTTTGTAATTCTGGGCTACGATATAAGGGTCGTTGGTATAACGACCTCGATACAATTCCACATCTTTGTTACGATTAATGAACTTGTAAAGTTTGCTGGTACCTAAAGCAAATGCACCGATTGATTTACCAGGGTGGAGTGTCTTCTTTCGATTGTTAACCACACCGGCTTCCATCAGATCAACCATGCCATCGACAAGCATCTCGGTGTGGATACCTAAATCCTTGCGTTCCATAATGTCTGCAGTGATGGCATTGGGGATTCCACCAATGCCCAGTTGAATTGTGGATCCATCCTCAATCAAATCTGCAATATAGTGCCCGATTTTTTTCTCAACCTCGGTAGGAGGTTCGGATGTCAATTCCACTAGAGGTACGTGATTCTCAACCAGGTAATCCACTTCAGAGACATGCACTAGGGTGTCACCATAAACCCACGGGAGGTTGGAATTCACCTCGATAATCTTTAAACTTGCTGCTTCTAATAAATCTTTCTGAACAACAATCCCTAAAGACAGGGACATATAACCATCTTTGTTTGGGGGTGTTGCTGTTCCCCAAAAATTATCCAAATGTCCTTTGGTTGAAACCAGTTTATCTGCAGCGGCACGATGCAAGTTATTCGGCACGTAGGATACACGGCCCTCAGGATGACATTGGCGATCAGAAGCACTGTAAAACCAGTTTTCATTAAAAATTCGTCCGGCCATTTCCGGCTTTGTAAAAATATCATAGGAACGCATGGGTAAGCACGTCCAGCAACGAACGTCTTCCAAATCCTTTGCGCGTTCTGCAAGAGCTGTAAATAATCCCGGCGGCTCAGATCCAGCGATTCCGATCCCAATGCTCTGATGAGATTTAACCATCGAAACGGCATCCGACAGGGATATATATTTATCTGAAAATTGTTTGGGTGGCATGATGAAGTTCCTATTTTCTATTTTTGCATACGAAAAGCCACAGCGGCCTGGTTGTAACCAACACCAGACCCAACAAAGACAACCAGGTCGCCCGCCTTGATCTTTCCTAATTTTCTCGCATCGTCAAATGCCATTGGTAAGCAAGCCGAGCCAGTATAACCCCATTTGTCCATGATCCAATGCGCTTTTTCAATGGGCAAGCCAACCTCTTCCATCACCAATTCAATGGTGTTCAACCTGACCTGGGTGAAAATCACAAAATCGATTTCATCAATTGAAAAATTGCCGTTTTTCGCAACTTCTCGGATGCGCTTAGGCCAGCCCTCATTGTTCACTTCAGGCGGGAACGCCGTCACCAGGCGCACTTTAGTCTTGCCCGATTGAACATTTTCGACTGTTGCAGGTTCTGCGGTTCCACCAGCATAAATGCCCCAGTTTGGATAGTAGGAGCCATCTGCAAAAAATGCTGAGGAAACGAAACCCGGTTTGTCGCTGGGTGCTAAAACAGCTGCCCCTGCCCCATCACCGTAAAAGAAGCTAATCACATCTTTCTTGTAATCAGCCAGGCGATGCATCAGATATGCGCCAATGACGAGGACGTGTTTCATATGCGGATTGGTGCTGATTAATCCAGCTCCTAATGCTAAACCGGTCGGGAAGCTGGCACAAGCACAACCGACATCAAAAGTGCCAGCTTTTTTAGCGCCAAGCTTTTCTTGAACGACGACAGATGTTGCCGGGGTTATGTAATCGGGCGAGTCCGTGCCCAGAATGATCAGGTCCACTTCGTCAGGAGTAATTCCTGCGTCTTCCAGGGCAGCCTTTGCTGCCTCAACAGCTAAATCAGATGTTGCCATATCTTCATCTGCGTAAAAACGTGTCTTAATGTTCGAACTTTTTTCAAACTTGCCGACAACCTCCGCTAATGTCGGGTTAACCTCTCCCATCCATTGAGCAAAAGTCTCATTTGTAACTTCATTTTTGGGCAGGTATCTGCCTGTGCCAATGATATTTCCGTAGCGTTGCATTTGTTCCTCTCTTAATTACCAGGTTTGAAAACCCAATGATCTGTTATGTATTTATGTCCCGAGAACCATCCCACCATCGATGCTGATGGTAGCGCCATGAATGTAGGACGCCTCATCGCTTGCCAGCCAAGCATACAGGTTCGCCACATCTTCAGGTTGCCCCATTCGACCCAGCGGTGTTTTTGCAGCCAGACCTTCCAGAATTTTTTCAGGCATCTTTTTGACCATCTCAGTGAGAATAAATCCGGGGCAAACAGCGTTGACGCGTATGTTGTAGCGCCCCAATTCGCGAGACCAAGTTTTTGTCATGCCGATGACACCGAATTTTGTTGCGGCGTAATTGGTTTGTCCAAAATTGCCATACAAACCAACAATGGAAGAAGCATTTAAGATCACGCCGCCACCCTGTTTGATCATTTGAGGAATGACTGCCTGGGTGCAATTAAACACGCCTTTTAGATTCACGTTGAGTACAAGGTCAAAATCTGTTTCTGACATCTGGCTGACCACTTCACCATCTTTGAATTTCACAAACAGGCCGTCACGGGTGATGCCAGCATTGTTGACCAGAACATCAACACGTCCAAATGTTTCGATCACATCATCCACCCATGCTTGAACATCAGCCCGTTCTGTGACATTCACTTTATAAAATGCAGCACCGTTGCCCAATTCATCGGCAACGGCCTGCCCGGCATCTGAATCCAGGTCACAAATAACAACTCTGGCGCCCTCAGCTAAGAATTTTTCAGCCGTAGCTTTTCCGATCCCCGCTGCACCGCCGGTGATTAAACACACTTTATCGATCAAACGCATAAGAACTCCTCTTCAGTTATAAATTTAACCATGACCAACAAATGCTCTTTTCAGGCATTAACTTAGATGACTATACCAAAGCGTTATTACAAATTAGTTACGGGGAGGTAACAAATCAACTGGATTTGAACGAAATTATGGTTCTGAAACCAGTTTTCGGTAAATCGCTTCAGTTTTCGGAGAAATCGAAGCGTTTAATTGTTCTTTTAGAATTTCAACACAACGATGATACACCTCATGCACCATAGAGATCTGCCCCAATTGGTGAAAAATGAGCATTTGGGCGCGATACCCCGCTTCCCAATATGGATCATCATTCAGGATTTTGTGGGTGATGTCTAATGCTCTCTGAAACTCGCCCGCTTCAATATATGCATTTAACAAATGGTCGGCTACCAGAACGAATTGCTGATGATAGTATTGCTCTTCATGTGTAAGCCACTCACTGACCGGATTACTTTCAAAATAACGCCCTTGATATAAATTGAATGCATTTTCATTGCCATGTAGAGTGCCTTGGCTAATTTCCTTCAGAAACAAGTCCGCATCAACAATAATTCGCGCTTTAGGATTCAACCGAAAATATTCCTGTGATCGTTCGATAAAGAATGGGGCTTCTCCTCGGGGTCGATTCGGCTCTAAAGCCTGGTTGACTGCATTGAAGACCACCTTTAAATAAGTGACACTTTTTTCACCAGATGTTTCCGGCCAAAGCCATTCATAGATCTGGTCTTTATGGACCCACTTCCCTCGTTGAACAACCAGTATTTGAAAGAATTGACGAGCCTTTTCACGCTTCCAATCTTTTATGTCAATTAAATGGTCCCCCCTCCAAACATTGAAGTTGCCAAAAGTCTGCACCCACAAGGTATAACCCGGATGGTAGTCAAGCCCTGAAATGCCTCTTTGATGCAGTATTAAATTGAGGAAATTTGATTCAACGCCATTCGAATACGCAGCCAGGACCAAAGGATAAATTGCTTCGCGGTCTTTAAGACCAATAAGTGTTTCCCTGGTCAAAATAAAATCATAGCCATGCTCTATGATCAACGCAAGGCATTTTTCAAAATAACTGAATGCAGTATTTTGGTATCCCTGTTGCCATGCTTTAATTGCAAGCCACAATCGGGAAACACACAATGTAAACGTATCTTTTACACGTAATGCTGAACTTTCTGCAGAAGCTAAATAGCGTTGAGCGGATTCGTATTTGTGATCAAAGATTGCGCCAGCTCCAAGCGATAAACGGATCAAGATGCTGATCCACTCATCCCCCGCTTTTTCAGCAATAGCCAGGGATTCAATGGCCAGTTTTTCGGCCTTGCTGAACTGGCTCATATAACCTAAGGCTCGGCACATTCCCCAAAGCGGTTCGACATGTATGCGGGCTACATCAATTTGATCGATTGAATCCTGAAACAATTGCATGGCTTGCATAAAGTATTGGTTTGTAAAAGGAGATTGCTCTCGAATAAGAAGTGCGTGCCCTAGGCGCATAAAACCCACCGATTGGACGAATTTCGAGCGCAATTGCCGACCAATTTCAATTCCTTGGTGAGCGTACTTCTCCGCCTGCTCAGATTCGCCAAGCATCGAATGATACAAAGACAACAATAACGTACTTTCCCGGTGAAAACGCTGTGGTCGAGAGTGAGGTAATGAAGGATTATTCGCTTCGCGATCCATCAAGAGCTTGATACCTTCTTTCAGACGCCCTGTACGTAAAAACACGCGAGCCTGGATGAAATCTGTTTCCAATTCCAAATCTGGCATCAATTCGGAAGCTTGCCACAGCAATTTTTCAGCATTGTCGGGATAGCCCAGATTCAATTGATTTTCAGCAATTAACACTAAAAGGTCTGCTACCTCACGCGGCATTTCCTTTGGATCGAGCAGTTTTAATGCGTCTTGAAGCAATTGATCGCCATTAATTGGGCGAATTGTGTCTAAGAAAACCTGGCCTTGACCGCGCAAGGCTTGAGAAATTCCAAAGGAATATTGGCGTGCCCGGTAAAGACGTTCTGCCTGGTGGTAATATTCCAGGGCATCATCGAAACTGCCCAAGTATCGGTGGACTTCGCCTAAAAGGTAAATCAAATAAGGATAGTTCTTGCGCTCAGGTTCGGGAATCTCGTGAATCCAATAATTGATCGATTCTTTGCGCCCGTCCTGTATCAGCGGTTTCCCGATGCTTTCTAAAATTTGGTTGACCTGATAATAATCCCCGGCAGACAGCAAATGATAAAGTGCCTCTTCCCAGTATTCGTGGGCTCGGAAATAACTGGCAATTTTAAGATGCAAATCAATTAATTGTGATGGTTCGGCGCGGAACTGGTCTAGTAAGAACGATCTGAACATTTGATGATAACGGAAAACACCGGGCCGCAACTCTTCAATAAACAAGCCGGAATTGTTAAGATGGTCAAGCAAAACATTGCTGTGATCAATGGTCAGTAAGAAATCGCAGGTAGCACTTTCGAGCTTCGATAAAATTGAAGTTTTTATCAGGAATTCTCGAATGCGAGGTTCCAAGCCTTCCAGAACTTCTTCTGCTAAATAATCAAATAGGGCTGACTTAGATTGATGTTCATCATCTAAAACCTGTTGAATTGTCATATTCGGGTTATTTTGCAATGTTTGCCATATCATCTGCAAACCAATTGCCCATCCTTCTGTCTTATTGAGCACTTGATCAATAGCTGATTCTGACAGTGTGATGCCATACTGCTGATCAAACAATCGCGCAATTTCCTCGCCTGTGAATGCCAAATCGTCTCTGGTGATGATCAATACTTCATCCTTGACCCGCCATTTGTTAAGTGAGGGGAAATTTAATGCATGTCGGGTGGATATGATCACATGCAATTTGGAAGGAAGATGCTCAATAATCCAATCTAAATAACCCAAAACATCAGGAACATCGCTGACCAAGTGAAAATCATCCAGGACGAGATAAGCCTCCTGTGTGATATGGGTGGTAACAGCGTTAACAAAAGCGATTAATGCTTCAGTGGAAGTTGCTTCTGGGGTATCAATTGTCTTCAGTGTTTCATCGCCTATGGGATAGTCATGTTGATTAAACGCTGTAAACAATTTTGCTAAAAACAGCTTCGGGTCCCGTTCTGTGCCAGAAATCGTGAACCAGTATATCGGGCACTCCTGACTGTTAATGAAAGAGAGTATCGACGTGCTTTTCCCATAGCCTGTCCCTGCTTCGAGAATAGTCAAGGGATAATTGATTGCTCTTACCAGCTTTTGAGTAATCCGGTTTCGCTCCAGGACATGAGAGCGCTGTGATGGCGGATTGAGTTGGCTGAGAATAATCAGGTTGCGAATTGACATGAGATTCTTTTCGTTGCTTTACCAGTATCCAGTCACCGATTGAAATTATATCAAGGAACCAAATTGAGCGTTCGCATTCAGCGAAGAATAATCATTGTTTGATGCGTTCAGCCAGGTGTGAATAACGCTGTGAAACACGGTTATTGTCTATAGCTATGCGAAGTGCCTTGTAATTTCCAACAAGGACGCACCGCATTGAAGCTCGGGTGATCGCTGTATACAGCAAATTGCGCTGTAATATGACATAATGCTGGGTCAGAACTGGCATGACGACTGCGGGAAATTCCGATCCTTGGGATTTATGAACTGAGATTGCATAAGCAAGCACAATCTCGTCTAATTCTCCAAAATCATAGACGAGTTTGCGCGATCCATCTATAACCAAGGTCAGGTTTTGTTCGATGGGATCAATGTGCTCAATGAAGCCAATATCACCATTGAATACATCTTTTTCATAATTATTCCGAATCTGCATGACCTTATCTCCGGTACGATAAAGATTTCCTAAAATTTTTTGTTCGGTTTTTTGGAGATGCGCTGGATTGAGGCTCTCTTGTAAGGACAGGTTTAGTGCGTCGACTCCTGCTTCACCGCGATACAATGGCGATAAAACCTGGATATCCCTCACTGGGTCGAGGGCAAATTTTTCCGGCATACGCACGGTAACCAGGTCAAGGATCCACTTTGCAGCGGCTGCTGCATCCTCAGCGGGAAAGAGAAAAAAATCACCATCCTGCGTTTTTGAAAAAATGGGCATTTGTCCCCGATTCACCATGTGCGCGCTGGCAACAATTTGGGAATCATGCGATTGCCGAAAAATGGTCTTCAACTGCGATACCGGTACAACGCCACTGGTGATGATATCTCGTAGCACATCCCCAGCTCCAACCGATGGAAGTTGATCAACATCGCCAACAAATAGTACCTGAGTCCCGGGTTGAAGCGGTTTCAGAAGATGATAGGTTAACACCAGATCGAGCATGGAAGCTTCATCGACAATTAAAAATTTTATTTTCAACGGGTTATTTTCATCGTGTTGAAATCCTCCTTCGGGTGAAAACCTCAGCAGTCGGTGAATCGTACTGGCTGGACGCCCGGTAGCTTCCGAGAGCCGCTTTGCTGCTCTTCCTGTTGGAGAAGCCAACGCATAGACGATATTATTGCTCTCAAGGACCTCAATTAAAGCTTTTAGACAGGTGGTCTTTCCTGTACCTGGTCCACCCGTTAAAACACTAACCGGATGGCTCATCGCGGTCTTCAGCGCTGCTTTCTGCTCATCAGATAAACCTTTTGATTCAAACTCCAGCGATGCTTGCCAAGTGTTTACCGGGTACGCCAACAAGCTTTTAAGATAAGAAGCAACTCCTTTTTCACTGTAATAAAAGGGCATTAAGTAAACCATGGGTTCCCCATAGTCAGGTGTATTTTCAGATCTCCCCGATAATGGTTTATCAGTATCAGTGGTAGACTGGCTGAAAATATCTCTGCGAATGCGATCGGCCGCGGCCAATTGTTCAATGCTGTTCAGGATAAGATTTGCATCAACGTTTAATAGCGCTTGTGCGCGTTCAGAAAGTTGATTTTGAGGGGTAAAAACATGGCCCTCATTGATCATCTCCTTGATTAAATAAATAATTCCGGTTTCTATCCGCGCAGGATAGTTTGATGGCAATCCCAGGTTTTGAGCGATCCGATCAGCTGTTTTAAAACCAACCCCGTAAATATCTTGTTCGAGCTGGTACGGATTTTCTCTGACAATATTCAATGCGTTATTGCCGTAGGTTTTGTAGATTTTCACAGCGAGATTGGTACTTACCTGGTGTTCGTGAAGGAAGAGCATAATCTCCTTGACTGATTTTTGCTCTTCCCAGGCCTCGACAATTTTTCGAGTACGCTCTACTCCAATACCTGGCACTTCACTCAAACGACCGGGGTCGGATTCAATGATCTCGAGGGCTTCCCTCTTAAAATGACTAACAATGCGTTTTGCCAGTTGTGGCCCGATACCCTTTATTAAGCCAGATCCCAGGTAACGCTCAATGCCGACCTCTGTAACCGGCAGTAATTTTTCGCATTTTGTTCCCTTAAATTGCAAGCCATGCTTCGGATGGGTCGTGTAATCGCCTTCAACCCGAATATGTTCTCCTGGGGATAATTCAGGGAAATTCCCAATTACAGTCAGCAGCCCATCAAGGTTTAAGCCGACAATGCGTCCTTTCTGTGCGCTGTCTGGGCGCATCTTCAAGACGGTGTATCCATTATCCGGATTAAAGTATGTGATTCGCTCAACAGATCCAGAAATTATGACCATATCCAAAGTATACCGGAGAAGTCTTGTCAACCATACAATGATTTGTTATATATCCATGTTCTGAATAATTTCAGCATATCCTCCCCTGCCCGTTGAGGTTAGAAGGGAATCCAGATTCTCAAAACCTCCTACGAACAATATCTTCCAAAATTAATCCCTGCTTATTGAATTTTTGATTGGCTTTAAGTATAAACCATGGTTATCTTTCCATTTTTTATATACTAATAATCGAAAACTGACATTAAAAAACAAATTTTTGGGCAGATCAAGTACAATTGCCGTGAGTAAAGTCTTCGCGTACCGAAACCATGCAGCTTTTTGTGAATCCAGGCAACGGACATACAAATTGTTTTTTGTTTATGGCCATTGGAATGCAAGAAAAACAAAAAGGAATCCCCCTGTTTCACAGGTCATTTTATTTGAAATCTATTTGAAAGGTTAATTATGAGTACAGAAAATAAAAACAAATCCATCACTGAAGAACCAGAACAACCCACAAAGCCTACAATCGTTGAAGAAACTTCCTCGGTCACCCAGCATAAAATTGAAATCAACGGCGCTCAATTGGAATACACAGTAACAACGGGTACGATCGTACTCAAAGAGGAAGATGTTGAGCTGGGCGAAAAACAAAAAGCTAGTATTTTTTACATAGCCTACACGAAAGACAACGAAAATTCTGAAAGACCGGTGACTTTTTCATTCAATGGCGGACCCGGTTCATCGTCTGTGTGGTTACACCTGGGATTATTGGGGCCAAAACGGGTCTTGATGGATGATGAGGGCAATCCTATCGGACCGCCCTACCGCCTTGTGGAGAATGAATATTCGCTTCTCGAGCTAACCGATTTGGTGTTCATCGACCCAGTCAGTACCGGATACAGTCGTACTGTCCCTAAAGAAAAACCCGAACAGTTTCACGATGTCAAAAAAGACATTCAATCAGTCAGCGAATTCATCCGCATCTGGACAACGCGCAATAAACGCTGGGTATCACCGAAATTTATTATTGGAGAAAGCTATGGTACAACTCGTGCAGCAGGCCTGGCAGGCTATCTCCAGCAACGTTACGGAATGTATTTAAATGGAATCATGTTTGTTTCGTCAATTTTGAATTTTTTGACTGCAAGCTTTGACGAAGGCAACGACCTGCCTTACATTCTGTTCCTTCCCACATACACTGCATCAGCTTGGTTCCACCATAAACTCCCTGATGATTTGCAAACTGACCTTGAAACTGCTGTCAACGAAGCGAGAGAATATGCCCTGGGTGATTACACAGTGGCTCTCATGAAGGGAAATCGCCTCAATGCAGATGAACGTAAAGCAGTCACTGCCAAGCTTGCTCGTTTGACCGGTTTAAATGAATCATATATTGAGGGATCGAATTATCGCATCAATATTCATCGTTTTTGCAAAGAACTTCTTCGCGATGAAGGCTACACGATCGGCCGCTTTGACAGTCGGTTTAAAGGTTTTGATAAAGATCGGGTCGGAGAAAGAAATGAGCTCGATCCGAGTTATGCGATCATCCTTGGTCCATACACTGCAACGATGTATGACTATTTGCGGCGTGACCTGGAATACGAGACCGATCTTCCTTATGAGATTCTAAAGTCGCTCTATCAGAGTTGGAAATACGAGGATTACCAGAACCACTATGTGAATACAGCTCAGGACCTCAGACTTGGGTTTTTGCTCCATCCAGGACTTAAAGTAATTGTTTGTAATGGCTATTATGATTTGGCTACCCCATTTTTAGCAGCAGAATACACCTTCGATCACATCCCCTTGCCAGAAAAGCTCTCCGCTGACATCAAAATGACCTATTATGAGGCAGGTCATATGATGTATCTTCATAAAAAATCGCTGGAAAAGCTGTCAGGAGATTTGAAAGATTTCATTCGTAATTCAATTGAAATAAGTGCCTGAACGAACGCTCAGGCACTTATTAACGAGGGGTTAAATGTAAATTTTATGAGTTTTCTCTCAAAAAACCCTACTGCAGTATGGTTCGATACCCTTACATGCATGTTAGACTTTAATAAGCAGGCAATCGGCTGAACCATCTTCATTGATCCAGATCTGGCCCCGGGCTATCGAGAAACACGTTCTGAAGTTTTTAAACGACAGGATTTGGCTCAAAAAACGGGCTGTTCTGATAACCGACTTTCCTCTGGCATTGCATTGCCAATTGGGTCGAACCATGACTGAACAACAAATTACAAGCCTTTTTGTCACAGAAATGCATGCTGAACAAGCGATAGTTGACCCTGTTTGTCATGCCAAAATGCTTTTGTTGTCTGGCAATTATCAATCTTGCCTTGATTTCATTCAACAGCAAGCAAGCGACCTGCTTGAAACCTCACCCCAACTGATCATTTATCATGCTGCAGCCTTGCTGTTTTGTGAAGAGGGTCCAGGGAATATCAATGCCGTATTGAACAGGGCAGAAAAACTGGATCATACACAAAGTCATACAGGTGAAATTGCTGCATTACGCGCAATCATTTCCAGTTATTTTAAAGATCCTGAGGAGGGTATCAAGCAATCAAAATTAGCACTTAAGCTGATCAAACCAGGCAATACCTACTTTCAGCATATCGTTGAGCGCAACTTGGGAATGGCTTACACGATTAAAAACGACCTGGGAAATGCAACAATCTGGTTTGAAAAACTCTTGATGTCAGGCTATCAACTCGAAGATTGGGGCAGCGTTTTAGCAGCTTACAATTACCTCACCTATATCCGCAAAGTCCAGGGACGCTTATCCGAAGCTGAGACCATCTACCAAAAAAGTCTTAGATTTATCAATGACCATGATGTCAAACAAAATCCCCATACCATAAAGCTATTATCGGGGTACGGACACCTCATGTTATTCTGGCATCGTCTTGATGAAGCGAAATCTTATTTACAAAAAGCGATCCAGCTTGCGGGCCATTCAGAAATATTGTATGCATTTACAGCACACCAAAATCTATGCGAAACGTATATTAGAGAGGGCAATTTATCCACCGCTCACATGTTGCTGGACGATTTATTTCAGTTAATTCAGACGAAAAGCGATTTTTATGCAAAGGTTCACCTTCAGCAGGCAAATAGGTTAAAATCGCGTTTGTTAATTGAAGAGGGCCATCACGAGCAAGCCTTTGATTGGCTTGTTACAAGTGGCTTTGATGGAGTTCCGCCTGATGAGCTCTATGAGCGTTATGGGTATGAACTCGGGCTTACGCTGCCCATTGCAGCACGAATTTATATTCTTAACGGCCTACCAGAGCATGCGATCCAGATATTACGTGCAGTTATTCCAAAATTCATGCATCAGAGCGCGAATTCCTATATTATTCGATCTTTGACAGCCCTGGCTGTTGCCTATGAACAAATCGGGAAGGATGACTTGGCGGTTTGTGCTTTTTCTAAAGCCGTTGCTCTGGCTAAGTTGGATAACAACCAGGGCGACTTTCTTCTGATGGGCCAATCTCTTCTGCCGCTGATAAACCTTTATGAAAATAAAAATGGCCATCAAGGTTTCTTAACAAACATACGAAATATCCTGCATACTAATCTCCAAAATCAAGCAAAATCTGTAATTAAGTCCTGTTCTGACAATCTTTTAAGTCAGAGGGAATCCGATGTATTGCAACTGATTGCAAAAGGATTAACGAATAAACAAATTGGTGAAGTGCTCTTTCTATCCTCTAACACCATTAAAAGCCACAGGAGCAACATTTATCGTAAATTGCGGGCTGAAAATCGCATTCAAGCGATCTCACAAGCAAAAAATATGGGCGTTTTGACAGGTGCGCCCTGATTGAATTATTAGTTTTAACGCGTTAATTTGCATTTGGCTTCATTTCTATCTCCTTTCTTTTGAACTCCAGCAAATTGCTGGAGTTCATTATTTTTAATACACGTCTTTTCAGACCCTATCTATTGACAACCGGAGTGTTGGTCTGTTATATTAATGGTAACGGTCACGGTATCGATGCCGAGATCGCTAACATCGCCAATCATTGTTTCGGAGAGTGCTCGATGCGTCAAAAAAAACGGATCACCATTGCTGATGTGGCACTGAAGGCTGGCGTGTCCAAGCAAACAGTATCGCGTGTTATTAATCAAAAACCCGATGTTGCCCCCCACACCCGCAAACAGGTTAAAGATGTGATCAAAGCTATGGGATATACGCCCGATCCAATCGCCCGTTCTATGAAGGGGAAAACTCAAACTTTAGGATGCATTACGCCAAATTTTACTGATTTTAATTTTTCATCCATTATTCAAGCGGCTCAGCACACTGCTCAGGATTATGGGTTTTCTATTTTATTCGCCAGCGCTGAAACGGACATTCAATTTCCCCCAGTAATGGATGAAATGATCAACCGCCGTGTAGATGGTTTGTTAGTCATCAATCCGCGTGATGATCACCGGTACCATCATTTGCTACCGATAATCGATCAGGGAATGCCAATTACTTACATAAAAAATGCACCCGTTTTTGAGCAAGTGCCAGCGATTTGCCTGGATGATGAACAGGGTGGTTTCATCGCGGCGAAATACCTGCTTTCCCTGGGCCATACGTCGATTGTAATAATCCTTGGACCGGAAAATAAGGCCAGTACTCGTGATCGTTTAACGGGTTTTCAAAAAGCTCTTCGGGATGAAAATCTTGAAGTCGATCAGAAGTTGATCATGAACGGAGATTGGACAGCTGAATCGGGCAAAGCTGCAATCGACAAGCTATTAAGCTATGGTGTACCCTTCTCAGCGATATTTGCCCTGAATGATTGGATGGCGATCGGGGCACTTCAAGCCCTGAAAGAAGCCGGGTTGCGCGTCCCTCAGGACGTTTCTGTGATTGGTTTTGATGGTTTGCCCATTACAGCGTATATTGACCCTCCATTGACTACTATTAAACAGCCAATCGAGCAATTTGGACGGTTAGCCGTGAAAACGCTGATTGAAGCGATCCAAAAGCCAGATTTCCATCCAGAGGTGATCCGATTATCCCCTTCTCTGGTAATCAGGAAAACCTGTGCGCCAATTTAATCAATACCAGAAATCAACCACTGTGGTAAAAAGGTTAACAGCAATGGATCAAGCCCGCATAAACACAATTCGCGCAATTTACAAGCAGCACTTCAAAGAGGAACCTGCCTCTATCGTTGTCGCCCCAGGCAGGATTAATCTGATCGGTGAACATACGGATTATTCAGAAGGCTTTGTGCTGCCAGTAGCCATAGATCGCGATGTCGCCATCCTTTTCTCTCCCAGGCAGGACGGTTTTGTTGCTGTCTATTCAGTTGATTTTGATGAATTTTATCAAACACAATTATCTCATTTTGAGAAACAAAAAACCTCCTGGATTGATTACCTCCAAGGAATAATTTGGGCACTATCCGATGATGGGTATCCATTGAAGGGTTGGCAGGGTGTGGTTTCGGGAAATATCCCCATTGGCGCCGGGTTATCTTCGTCTGCAGCGCTTGAAATAGCTATTGGAAAAACTTTTATCCTTTCATCCAATATTTCCATTGATCCGACCAATTTGGCATTAATCGCTTTAAAGGCTGAACGCGATTGGATTGGTTTGAATGTTGGAATTATGGACCAGTTGATTTCAGCCGATGCAAAAACAAACCACGCCATGCTGCTGGATTGTAAAACACTGAATTATGAATTTGTACCCATCCCTGAAAATGTAAGTTTTATTATCATGGACACCACCACCCGCAGAGAACTGACACACTCCGCATACAACACCAGGCACAAAGAAATCCAAGAAGTCACGCGCTTGTTGAATGTAAATAGCTTGCGCGAAGCAAGCCAATCTGATTTAGATGCAATGCAAACCGTCATTCCTGAAATCCTCTATAAGCGCGCCAAACACGTTATTAGCGAAAATTCTCGGGTTTTGCAATTTGTCCACGCGATGCGAAATCATGATCTGCTATCAATGGGTAAACTCATCAATGAAAGTCATGCCAGTTTGAGAGATGATTACGAGGTATCCAGTGATGCTTTGAACCTGATCGTTGACTTGGCAAATAACCAATCCTGTTGCTTCGGTGCGCGTTTAATGGGCGCAGGGTTTGGTGGGTGCGCTTTGGCGCTTGTAAGTCAGGGGGAGGAATTGGGCTTCATCCAAGAAGTCCACTCCGCTTACCAGGATGAGGCGGGGATTGCTCCCTGCTTATTCATCGTAAAAAGTGCCACTGGCGTACATACACACAACCTCAAAAAAAATAATTGAGATGGTTCAATGATAATATTTAACCCAAGCATTGCCGCGCGAACGGAAAAAAATTATCGAAAATATTTTGTTTTACTTGTCGTTCGTGGCTTTTAAAAGCGGCGTAATGCCTCATCGATCCCATATTTAAACAAGTCCGCAAAAGCAGCCGGGTCAATCAGATAGATGATCACAAAAGATGTCACAAAAATAATTACAGCCAACCATCTGGTATACACCCCCCTTGTTCTGGTAAACAGAATAACCGAGATAATTGTAATCACTGTTGTAGCGACAATGCGCAGATCACCTAAAGGTACCCAGTAACCGCCTATGTACTGCTGGTCGGAGCCAAGGATTTCAGTAATATTAATTTGAACATCAAATAGAACAAGGAACATCAACGCGACCAAAACCGCCAACAAAACGATAGAAGCCGTTTTAGTGGATTTACCTTCTGTTCGATAAGCTTCATAAATTGCGGTTGGCAGTAAAAGAATGATTGGGATAAGGGCTTGTTTAAAAACAAAGCCAAGGACAATGCCGATGATGGCAATTACCATGAAAATAGTGCATAAAAGTGGAGCATACTTGTTAGGTTTGGCCATTTGGGCCCTCCTTTCTCATGTTTCTATGTTTCTTTTATGCGCATTGATGACAGTCATCATATCATTAATTTTTTCTATTTTACAAAGATTTACTATCAATATAATAGAATAGGATTGAGCAACTTTCTTTTATTTTTGATATACCATACGTAATTGGAAAATATTATTTATAATTAAACGACATTCTAAATTCTAACAAATCAGGAAGGTTGAGTATGTCTAAAAGGAACACAATCTATCAAACACCGATGGAACCATGGCCCGCATTAGCCAGGTATGGCCAACAGATCGAACTCAAAAAACCTGCGCTGCGCCTGTTCTTTTTTGATACAGGCCAGGTTAACAAACCGGTTCTAATGATGATTCACGGGCTGGGGGATGAGGCGGATACCTGGCGGCATGTTTATGCGCCGCTATCAGACAATTTTCGCGTGATTGCACTTGATCTGCCCGGTTTTGGACGCTCTGATAAGCTGGATGTGGATTACACACCTAATTATTTCCTCAGCGCAATCGTTGGCCTGATGAACCAGCTTGCTATCCCAGATGCAACCCTGATGGGCAGTTCATTGGGCGGAATTTTAGCTCATCAGATAGCACTCAGTCACCCCGAACGCATCAATGGATTGGTTCTCGTTGGCGGTTCCATGTTCCAGCCACAGACGATGCAGGACTGGAGCCTGCGATTGATGAGCCTGCCAGCGGTGGGTAAATGGCTCTATACCAGGCTGCGCAATGACCCGGATGCAGCTTATGCTTCGTTAAATAATGTCTATCATCAAATTGAGGCTCTCCCACAGGAAGATCGATCTTTTTTATATTATCGAGTCAATCAACGCGTATGGGATGATGGTCAGCGTAGAGCTTACTTGTCCACATTAAGGAATCTTGCACCCTGGATCAAACATTTACAAGCAGATTTACCCGCGAAATTGAAAAACTTTCAGCACCCCACACTGGTCATACGCGGAGAATTTGATCTACTTTTCTCAGAAGCCAATTCAGACGCGATCGTGAATATCCAGCCAAATGCCAGGAAAGCCATAATTCAAGGTGCTGGGCACCTGCCCCACCAGGAAGCCCCAGGTGCATTTCTGTCACTTATTCAAAAGTGGTTTTCTGAAAAATTTTAACATACGTCGTTAATTAAAAAAGAGCAGCATACGAGCTGCTCCTCTTTTGGATAGTGTTTTGACAGGGAATTACGACTGTTTGTTGAGGTAACGCTGGAAGCCCACCTGTTCAATTTGGTCCAACTGTTCCTCGATCCAATCGATGTGATCTTCTTCATCCGTAAGGATTGATTCCAACAGGACCTTTGTGCCATTATCGCCATGTTCAATGGTTTTGGCAATTGCTTTGTTGTACGCATTGATTGCATCTAATTCAGCCGCATGGTCGTTCTCAAGTTGTTTCAAAACCTCATCACCAATGTGAATCTCCTTCAATTTTGAGACAATCGGCATACCACCCAAAAATAGAATTCGCCCGATCAATTTTTCAGCGTGAATCATTTCTGTAATGGCGCGCTTCTCAATAACATCATGAAGCTTCTCATAACCCCAATCTTCGCACATCTCCCCGTGTAGAATGTATTGGTTAATGGCTGTAAGTTCATCAGCGAGCAGTTCGTTCAAAATTTCGATGATTTCAGGATGCCCTTTCATGTGTGTTGTTCCTCCAAATTCATAGATTATATTTTGTATTGATAATTGTACTTGATTTCCGATAGAATAACAAAATAATCTCCATCGGTTTGATTAATCAAAGGTTAAAGCTTCCTGCAAAATGGCTTGAATGGCTTCAGTGTTGGGGAGCAACACGCTGGCGCCTGCTGGTGTGGTCCAACTGGTAACTTCATTGGGACCGATGATATATTTTCTGACACCTTCTTCGCTATTGATTTTTCCAGCAAACTTAACCATAGGCAAGATTTTGTCCGGATTAATATTGCTTTCAACCTGGGTATTAAATATTTCCAGCAAAAGCGGCATCTTTATCAATCCTTCAGGGCTGATCGATTTATTAAAAATCGCCTTGACCACTTCCTGATTCCGTCGCATCCGGTCAAAATCGCTGGAGTTGTAACGTGCCCTGACATACCATAAAGCCCAATCCCGATCCATGGTGATCGTTCCAGGGTGAACCTCACACCATTTATTCGGATTGAGATAGGTTTCACAAGCATCGGCTGTGTATTTGTCGGTAGTGACCTCAATCCCACCCAGAATATCGATCACTTTCATAAAACCTTCCATATCAATCAACGCATATTGCGTTGGGTAAACGCCAAAATTCGTTTGCAACGTGTCAGCTAGCAACTGAAAACCGCCCATCTGCATGGCCGTATTGATACGCTGTTCACCATAACCTGGAATCGATACCCATAGGTCCCGAGGAAAAGAAACTATGCTTGCCTTTCCGGAGCTCCCATCTAAGGCGACCAGGATAATCGTATCTGTCCGAAGTCCAGCTTCTGGGCGATAATCTGATCCTAAAATCATATATAACTGAACCCCAGAAAATGGCTCTAAATCGGCCACACCCGGGTTTGCATCGGGTTTGGGCGCCAATAAAGACCCTTCATTGTATCCGTCCAGCAGTTGAAATATCGGTAGCATTGAGCGAAATCGGGTCGCCCCCAGGTAAATCATCAGGCTTGATATTAAGAACACCGCGGTCAGGAAGATCAGTAACAATGCCTGTCCATACAGGCGCTTATTTTTAGATTTCATAATAAAGTCATCTCCAGATTGATCATATTTGGGGAACCATTCTAAAGCAACTTGTATTTATACCTTAAAGCGAGAATTGTGTCAGCAAAAAAGAGATCGTTTTCTTGATTTTAGAATATTCTTTAATAATATTGTAGCCATTTGAAATTTATTATAATTAAGAAATTTTTCAACGGATCAATTTATCAGCAAGAGCATCAAATCGTTGACATTAGTTCCCGTTGCGCCGGTTTTGATCAATCCCCCCAGGGATTCATGGTAATGATATGAATCATTGTTATTGATGTAGTCATTGATATCCAATCCTAATTCTTCCATGCCCTCACGGAAAACAAACCCATCGATGGCTGCCCCAGCAGCATCGGTTGGACCGTCTTCACCGTCGCTCGCAAATGAGATAAATAAAACACCGTGTTTTTCTGCCAACCTTGGCACTAATTTTAATGCTAAATCCATATTTCTCCCGCCCAAACCGTCTCCAGTGACATTGACTGTAGGTTCACCACCGAAAATAATACAGGCTGGTCTTGAAACAGGTTGATTATATGCCAGCGCGGTATAAGCAATGCCAGCAATAAAACTCGCTACGTGTTCTGTTAAACCTGTCAAAGCTGAGGTTATGATAGTTGCATAATAGCCTAAAGCCTTTGCTTTTTCCAGCGCAGCTTCTGCTGCGTGGAAATTTGTTCCAACAAGAATATTCAAGTTTTTCTTCGTTGGTATTTGCCCTGGTTTGAGCGTTTCTGGGACAAGCCCATCTCTACCCTTTTCCAGATGGGACAAAATCGCTCGAGGCACTTGATCAAGAACGGCATAGCGATCAAGAACATCGATTGCATCCTGATAGTTGGTCGGATCTGGGACTGTTGGTCCTGAAGCGATGACATCCAACCGGTCACCAATTACATCAGATAGAATTAATGTTGCCACGCTGGCAGGTTGAAGGCGAACAGCAAGCCCTCCCCCTTTCACTTGGTCCAGATGTTTTCTGAGTGTATTAATTTCTTCAATATCAGCGCCGCTTTTCAATAGAATTCTGTTCAATGCTTGCAGGTCATCAAGAGTAATGCCACGAACAGGATTGGTGAAAAGCGCAGACCCACCCCCTGAGATCACTACGATCACCAGATCTTCTTTCGTCATTTCCGGGAGATTGTGCAGTATCAATTGTGTTGAATTAATCGAATCATTCGATGGGAGCGGATGTCCACCCAAATATACACGCAATTTGTTTTTTAAACCATTTTCAGCCATGAATTTTGGATCCTTTGTAATAACCATGGACTGAAAAAGAACAGAACCCAGTTTATCAATTACTGCTCTTGCCATTGGCACAGCGGCTTTCCCAAAACCGATTAGAAATACTCGTTTAAATTGGTTGAGGTCAAAAACATTTTGATCGATGAAAATCTTCCTATTTTGTAGATGGACTCGTTTAAAGGTGCAGGTATATGGGTCAACCGCATGAATTGCAGCGGAGAGTATCTCACATGCGTCAAATCCAAGCTTGCCATTGCGCGCAACTACTTTGTTCATCAAGTTATTTTTGTTAAGAAATATATTTTCTTGAGACATTGCGATAAACCTCAACAATTATCTGGATAATTGTCATAGATAATTTGATTAACACAATTATAAGGTACAATAGCCGTTGGTATTGCATCAGTTTCATCGAGGCAATTACCTAAACTGAACTTAGAAAATTATTTCTCTAGGAGGAACTCGTGGATGATGTATTGACTGGTCTATTAAGACCAAAGGGAATCGCCGTTGTTGGCGCTTCGGCTACACCGGGGAAAATTGGGCACACTGTGGTGAAAAACCTGATCGACGGTGGGTATAAAGACGGAATCTATCCGATCAACCCCACAGCAGATGAGATTCTTGGATATAAGGTATATAAATCTGTGCTGGACGTTCCGGATCCAATCGATGCCGCTGTGATCACCATTCCGGCGAAATATGTCATGGAAACGGTAAAAGAATGCGGGGAAAAAGGTGTCAAAGGGCTGATTGTCATTACTTCTGGCTTCAGCGAAGTTGGTGAAGTTGAACTTGAAAAAGAATTGGTCCGCCTGGCTCATTCTTATGGCATGCGAGTCCTTGGACCGAATATCGTCGGCACGCTATCCAATTCGGATAAATTGAATGCATCGTTTGCACCATTCTTGCCGTTAGTGGGAACATCATCTCTGGTGTCCCAGAGTGGTGCACTTTTGATTGCCATTGACGCCATCACCTATACCCGCGGAATTGGATTTGATAAATTAATCTCGATTGGGAACATGTCCGATGTAAATATCGCTGACACAGTCGGTTGGCTTAATGAAGATGAGAGTACAAGGTGCATCACATTGTATATTGAAGGTTTAAAAGATGGTCGACGGTTTATCAATGAATGTGCAAAAGCGAAAAAACCGATTGTGGTGCTAAAGGCAGGTGTTTCTGAACACGGCGCAGTCGCAGCAGCTTCACACACCGGCTCATTAGCTGGCGCGCGACATATTTATGGGGCAGCCTTTGAACAAGCCGGAGCCATTCAGGCAACGGACCTGAGTGATCTGTTTAACAGCACTTTAGCATTGTCTCTGCAGCCTCCCATGCGAGGAGAAAATTTACTGATCATCACCAATGGAGGTGGAGTTGGCGTTTTAGCTACCGATTCAGCCGAATCAGCTGGCATTCCCCTAAAATTCGCTCCTGAAACCGTTCAGGAAGAATTCAAGAAGCACATGCCCTCTTTTGGCTCAGCAAAAAACCCTGTTGATTTAACAGGCATGGCTGGTAATGATTGGTACTTTGAAACCACTAAATTCGCCCTTTCACATGATTGGGTTGATGGGTTGATCGTTCTGTATTGTGAAACCGCAATCACAAACCCGATGGAAATCGCGCAATCCTTGTATAACGCGCTTAAAGAAACTGGCATAACGGACAAACCGATCACCACTTCTTTCGTTGGAGGTGAGCGATCAGACAGTGCCATGCAGTGGCTGGTTGAGAATGGCATTCCGGCATATAACGACCCGGACCTGGCAGTTAAAGCCATGGGAACCCTGCGTGAGTACGCAGTTTTGCAGGACTTAAAAAATAGCCCCATTAATAATGACCACGAAGTGGATAGGCAAACTGCGCTGGATATTATCGCCAATGTAAGGGCAGAAGGTCGAACCGGACTGACCGAGGTTGAATCAAAGAGTATCTTCAAAGCCTATGGCTTGCCGATTGTTCGTTCAGATTTAGCGACCAGTGAGGATGAAGCCGTAAAATTGGCAGAATCCTACGGTTACCCGATTGTTATGAAAATTGTCTCCCCGGATATTCTCCACAAGTCCGACGCAGGCGGCGTAAAGGTCAACATCAATAGTGAGGCTGAAATTCGCGAAGCTTATCAAACAATTCTCACAAACGCGAAAGCCCATAAACCTGATGCAGAAATTCACGGTATTTTAGTTCAGGAAATGGCACCCTGGGGTACAGAAACGATTGTTGGATCTGTCAATGATGTTACTTTTGGTCCCACGGTGATGTTCGGCCTTGGTGGTATTTTCGTTGAAGTTCTGAAAGACGTCGTTTTCCGGGTTGCCCCCATCTCTGATATGGAAGCCATTAAGATGCTGGACGCCATTCGAGGAGCACCCATACTCGATGGAGTGCGTGGAGAAGGCCCTAGGGACAAGAAGGCACTCGCTGAGGTTCTGTCGAAGTATGCCTATATGATCAGCGATCTGGGAGAACATATCCAGGAATCAGATGCCAACCCTATTCTGGTTTACGAAGTAGGTAAAGGCGTCAAAATCGTTGACGCAAGGATCATTTTAAAAGACTGACCCTCCTATATCAATTAAAAGATATACGCCACTGACAACGTTGGTCGGTGGCGTAATATTTTTAATGTTTAGAAACATTCGATAAGGTTGGCAGGACAAATTTTTACATTATCACGAACAACAATTTCAAAGCGATAACTAAACGGCAAAATAGCAGTAAAATACCTGTTCAACGAACCACAGGACAAAAGAGATCACATGAAAAATTTTCTGATTGATATGGATGGTGTGTTAGTCCAGGGAAAAACAATTATCCCAGGAGCCGATGTTTTCATTCAAAAATTAATTAAACAAAAGCGTAAGTTTCTCTTGCTAACCAATAACCCGATCTACACACCCAGGGACTTGGCTCACCGCTTACAGGAAGCCGGGCTTCAAATTCACGAAAAACAGATTTTTACATCTGCCCTGGCAACTGCTGCTTTCTTGCATTCACAACGCCCCGACGGAACAGCCTACGTCCTTGGTGAAAGTGGTTTGACACAGGCCATTCATGAAATTGGTTATATTATTACAGATATTAATCCAGATTATGTTGTGCTGGGTGAAACCCATGCATATCATTTTGAGATGATTAAGAAAGCCATCCGGCTGATAAATATGCATGGTTCTCGTTTCATTGCCACTAACCCTGACCCATCCGGGCCAAGTGAGGACGGGCTTGTCCCTGCCTGTGGTGCGATGGCTGCCCTGATTGAAAAAGCCAGCGGAATCGCACCGTTTTTTGTCGGAAAACCCAACCCCTTGATGATGCGTACCGCTCTGAATTACCTCAATGTCCATTCAGAAAATACAATCATGGTTGGTGACCGCATGGATACAGATATCGTTGCCGGTGTTACCAGTGGAATGGAAACCATTCTCGTACTCAGCGGGGTAACTGAATTAGGCGAAATTGAAAAATATCCTTATCGTCCCACGCATATCAAACCATCTGTCGCCGAAATCGAACCGAAGGATTTTGATAATTGACTGAGTGCTAATTTTCGATATAATTCCTTTTTATGCCTAAGAAGACCTTGTCACGTAGGAAATTTCTCAAACTGTCTGCTTTAAGCCTTGGAGCGCTTGCTTTTCGCCCCCTGGAAAAGTTGCACCAAACCCAGCATCCACGCTTGGTGAGGGTCAGCGGCGTAGGAAACATCAAATCAGTCAGCATCCATAAAGAGCCTAACGAAGATAGTGTCATTCTTTATCAACGGGCAAAAGATGATTTGATCAACGTTTACGATGAAATTGAATCAAAATATGGGCCGGAATACAACCCGATCTGGTACCGGGTTTGGGGCGGTTATGTCCATCGAAAATGGCTGGCTGAAGTCAAACACGTGTTAAACCCCCTTACCGATACCATCCATGAGGAAGGACAACTGGGTGAAATAACTGTCCCCTACACACGTGCGCTGCTGTACTCGTCCCGCAACGGCTGGGATCCTGTTTATCGCTTGTATTATCAAACCCTGCACTGGATACGGGATATCATCACCGGGCCAGATAATCGACCCTGGTACCAGTTAGAAGATCAGTTAAATAAAGTCAAGTATGCTATCCCTGCAGAACATATGCGGGTTATGGACGATTCGGAATTCGATCCCATCTCCCCGGACGTTCCTCCAGGGGAAAAACGTATTGAGATATCAATATCAAGGCAGTTATTGACCGCCTATGAAGGTGACCAGATTGTTCTACAAACAAAGGTCTCTACGGGCTCGCTGACGCCGCTTCAAAAAACGCCTACCGGTAAATTTGTTATCGACCCAAAGCATCCTTCGAAGCATATGGGTAATGGGCAAGTGACTTCGGATATTTATGCTTATGAGCTGGTCGGAGTTCCGTGGAATTGTTTTTTTGATTGGGAGGGCGGAATCGCCACCCATGGGACCTACTGGCACAACAATTACGGAACTCCGATGAGCCGTGGATGCGTCAATATGCGTATTCATGAGGCAAAATGGTTGTACCTGTGGACAACCCCACATGGTGGGCCCCATGATCGCGTTGTCAATGGTTATGGCACAAGTGTCACCGTGATTTAATTAAATAAATCGCAAAAACACCTGGTTGGCGACCATGAGCCCCCTCCTGGTCAATTTTAAGTTTGATTGCTTCAATCCACCCCATTCAATCAACCCAAGATGCAACAACTCCTCAACCTGTTCTTTGAAAACTTCCAGCACGGATTTGCCAAAACTCCTCTCAAATCGATCTAATGATACGCCGTCTTTTACCAAACGCAGGGCCAACCACATTGAATCCTTCATTTGGGTGATGTCATCAATCTTAGTAGTACGAATTGTCGCAGGCGTTTCAGGTAAGCCTACGCGAAATTCGCCCCTTTTTCTCATCCGTGTAATATAATTTTCAATGCCCGAAACATTTTCAGTCCGGATCGTGTTGATATAACCATGCGCCCCAGCTCCAATGCCGATATAGGGTTGATTCAACCAGTACTGCATGTTATGCATGCATCGAAATTGATTTTCCTCGTCGCGTTTCGCCCAATTCGAGATCTCATAATGTTCATACCCCGCCCGGTCCAGATAGTCGATGGTGAATTCGTACATATCTGCACCGAGGTCTTCATCTTGAGGGGTCATCAACCCTCTTTGATACCAATCATGCAAAGATGTTCCGGGTTCAATCATCAGACTGTAAATCGAAAAATGCTCCGGTGCCAGCGCAACGGCCCTACTAAGCGAGTTCTCCCATGCGGTGAGGTCCTGCCAGGGCAGGTGATTGATCATATCCAAATTAATATTGTGGAAACCTGCGCGCCTGGCAAAAACAAACGCATCCAGAATATCATCTACAGTATGCGTGCGTCCCAAACGGATTAAATCCCTCGCATTGGTAGACTGAATGCCAAAGCTGATCCGATTGAAACTAAGGGCACGCAAGCTCGTAAGATAGGGCAAAGATACTGTACCCGGGTTAGCCTCAAGGCTGATCTCACATTTTTCCGCGATTGAAGTCAGCTCAAAAAGGGCATTGAATAGTTTTTGATATTCAGTAACCGGGACAAGAGAAGGCGTGCCGCCTCCAAAATAAATCGAATGTAAAGGAAATGGCGATATATATTCAGATACGATACGGATTTCTTCAACTAATGAGTCAACATAATCAGGGATTAATGACTCTTTGCCAGCGTATGTGTTAAAATCACAATAATGGCAGCGCTGGATACAAAACGGAATGTGTATGTAGAGACTATAATTCATCAGCAGATTTATATTACTCCAATGGCGTTACAATGAATATTGCATGCATCAAAACCTATGAGGTATACTAGTCCGGATTAATTATGAACTCAGAAAAGAATTCTTCTTCAACAAAACTATGCCCGGTTTGCGGCACCCGTTTAACCGCAACGGCTTCCCGGTGCCTGGTATGCGGCACCGAGCTTGATCAAAAGACCGATGCCACAAAATCGGCAAATATTCGCGCAAAACGACTTCCTGAGGTGACACTCAGTTTGCCCGCAATATTGGGCCTCCTCGTCTTGTTTCTTGCACTTATTGCTTTGGTCTTATTCTTAGTGATCAACGGCAAAGCAAATGTGCCTGTTGAGACAGCAGAGGTAGCCGTTATTGAAGGCACAGCTACGCCAAGCCCAACAATCACGGAAACGCCAACCAACACACTAACACCAACTGAGGCACCAACCTGGACACCGTTGCCACCTATTCCTTATATTGTCAAGCCCGGTGAAGCTTGTGCAGGCATCGCCGCTGCTTTCGGCGTTTCCGTTCAAAGTATCATCCTGGAAAACAACCTGCCAGCAAATTGTGATTTGTACGAAGAACAGGAGCTACTGATTCCTCAACCAACTCCTACAGCCTCACCGCAACCTACAGCTACACTGAGTGATGTTGAAAAGACCGAAGCAGCCTGCGAGACGATTTCTTACGTCGTTCAGGCGAATGACACGCTCAGCTCAATTGCCAACACCTACAACGTTGCCATGGCAACGATTCGTGAGTATAACGGGCTTCTTAGCGATACAGTTTTCGAAGGTCGGACCCTGTATATCCCACTATGTCAGCGCCGCCCCACCGCGGGTCCAACGCCAACCCCGACACAACTTCCACCTTATCCTGCTCCTGTCTTGCTTCTGCCTGCCGACGGTGCATCTTTCATTTCTGTATCGGACACCATTACACTCCAATGGGCTGCTGTCGGTGCTTTAGAGACAAATGAGGCCTATGCTGTAACCATTACAGATCTGACAAGCGAAAACACCTGGACCACCACTGAATATGTCAGAGGCACATCCTTTATTATTCCTGCTTCTTTTGCTCCAGCAGAAAGCAGACCACATGTTTTTCGATGGTCGGTTTATATTGTCCGGCAAATTGGTAGCAGTGAAGAGAATGGTGAAAACTGGGAGATTGCGGGCAAACACAGTGAGGAACGAGTCTTCGCCTGGATGAATTCATCCGCAGCGCCTTAAAAAGTAAAAACCGGAGGAAATCTCCTCCGGTTTTTTGTGAATCACTTACTACGAACCATCACTTTCCAAATCTTCCAAATAGCGCGTCGCTTGGATTCCTGCTGCTGCGCCCATGCCTGCAGAAGTAATCACCTGCCGAAAGTGGGGGTCAGCAATCTCACCAGCAGCAAACACACCCGATACTGATGTTTCCATGAAGCGATTGACTTTGATGTAACCTTCTTCATCCAGCTCTAATTGACCTTCAAACAATTGGCGATTGGGTTCATTCCCGATAAAAATGAAAACACCATCGATAGAAACAATGTTTTCTTCATTTGTTATAACGTCTTTTAGCTTAGCCGCTTGTAGGCTGTCATCTCCTATTATTTCAGTGACAACAGAATTCCAAATAAAGCTGATTTTTGGATTGGCAAAGGCACGTTTCTGCAAAAAAGCACCTGCTCTTAATTTGTCACGTCGGTGAATGATGGTCACAGATTTAGCAAAACGAGTCAAAAAAATGCCCTCTTCCAATGCACTATCACCTCCGCCGACCACAATCACATCTTTGTCCTTAAAGAACCAGCCATCACACGTTCCACAATAGGAGACGCCGCGCCCAGTAAATTTTTTCTCACCCGGAACATTTAGCTTTTTGTGTGTTGCCCCTGTTGAAATGATTATGCTTTTCGCTGCATAAGTGCTGCTGTAAGTCTTGACAATAAACGGGTATTTCTGTAAATCAACACTTATCGCCTGATCCATAACAACCTCGGCGCCAAAACGTTCTGCCTGAGATTGAAACAATAGCCCTAATTCAGAGCCACCAATCCCGTTTGGAAAACCAGGATAATTTTCAATAATATCCGTTGATCCAGCTTGACCGTGCAGGGACATTCCTGTTAATATCAGAGACGACAAAAAAGCCCTGGCAGTGTACAATGCAGCAGTGAGCCCAGCTGGACCGGAACCAAGAATAATTACATCTTTTGTATTGGTGGCATTTTCGTTAATTTCTGACATGGTTCAATGATCACTCCTGTTAATTTAAGTTCTAGACGCAGTTTTTAATTTTTGGATCCATCGGATTTTTACCAAAAACACTTAACCATATCAGTTTACCCCATTTGAATGCATTTTTATATACCTGTTCTAACTTCCCTGGAAGAACCTCAGAATACCAAAACATTTAAATTGACTTATAATGAAATCGATTACACCAACCAAAGGATGATTATGAAAACGAAACTTGTCAATAACGCATTGAATTATTATCTTGAAAATCAAAGCGAACTAAGAAATGAATTGCTAGATTTTCTGCGCATACCCTCCATTTCGACCAGCGAAGCCCACCAACCAGACATATTGCTGGCTGCAGATTTTCTTGTAAAGAAGTTAACACAGCTCGGGTTTGAGAAGGTCATATCATTTCCCACAGCAAACCACCCGATTGTTTACGCAGAGAAGATGGTTGACCCGCAAAAGCCGACTGTTTTGATTTATGGGCATTATGATGTTCAACCCACAGACCCCCTTGATGAGTGGAATAGCCCCCCATTCGAACCACAAATTGAAGGTGAATATCTGTATGCTCGCGGTTCATCCGATATGAAGGGGCAAATTTGGGCTTCGGTCTCTGCATTACAATCCATCCTCCGGACCACCGAATTGCCGGTTAATATCAAATATATTCTTGAAGGCGAAGAGGAAATTGGGTCTCCAAGCTTGGAGCCCTTCTTAAAACAGAACAAAGCCCTGTTAAGCTGTGATATTGTCATAAATCCAGATGGTGGGATGCTGGCACCCGACAAACCTACACTCATCTATGCTTTAAGGGGGATGGCTTACTTCGAATTGCGCGTTTTTGGTCCTTCTGCAGATTTACATTCAGGTCTTTTTGGCGGCGTTGTTGACAATCCTGCGAATGTCCTCAGTCGTTTGATCGGCGGAATGCACGATGAATTGGGTCGCGTCACTTTGCCGGGCTTTTACGACCGGGTTCGTGAGATCTCCCCCGAAGAAAGTGAAGAATTATCCAAAATTGAAATCGATGAAGAAGTCTATAAGGCGATAACCGGCGTACCCGCTTTGGGCGGTGAAGTTGGTTTTCAACCCGTTGAACGAATCGGCGCCAGGCCCACACTTGATGTAAATGGGTTGTACGCCGGCTTTATCGAAAAAGGCGCTAAAACGATCATTCCAGCCTATGCAATGGCTAAAATATCCACTCGCTTGGTGCCAGACCAAGATCCAGAAGACGTTGAAAAAGGTTTTAGAGCTTACCTGGAAGAAAATGCACCTGAATCTGTTCGTTGGGAGCTGGACCTCCTGTCTGGCGCACCTGCTTATCTTGCCGAAGCGGAAGCACCAGGAGTGAGCTTTTTTATCGATGCATTAAAACAAACCTGGGGTGTTCAACCATTTCGAAAGCGAGAGGGTGGTTCGATCCCGGTCGCAACTTCAATGAAAGATATCCTCGGGGTTGATTCAATCATCACCGGATTTGGATTACCAGACGACCAGATCCACTCACCGAATGAAAGAATGCATTTGCCCACGCATGCCAAGGGTGTGCAGACATTAATCCGTTTCTTTTTAAGTTTTTAATGTCACTAAGGAACATTTTATGAATGAAAGAATGCCCTCTTACGGCGGTCAAGCCGTGATTGAAGGTGTCCTCATGCGTGGTAAACACGTCGTCGCTATGGCCAACAGGGCGCCTAACAATGAAATCGTGGTCACCCATGAGGAATTAACCGGTCTTTACTCCAGCCCTCTGACCAAGGTCCCTTTTTTACGCGGGCTCGTCGGCTTATGGGACGCTCTAGGTCTTGGGGTTCGCTATCTTACCCTCTCAGCCAACATCCAAACTGGTGATGATGAAAAAATCGAAGGACCCGCGCTCTTTTTTACGGTGATTTTCTCATTGGCACTGGGCATTGGCATTTTCTTCTTGTTGCCAGCATTGATATCTGGTTTGTTGTTAAAATTCTTCGAAATAAGAACATGGGCAGCCAATTTAATTGAAGGAGTTCTTCGTTTAATTTTATTGATCGTTTACCTGTGGGGCATTGGGAAAATGCCGGAAATCCAACGAGTGTTTATGTACCATGGCGCTGAGCATAAAACGATCAATGCTTTTGAAGGCGGCGCAGAATTGACCCCTGAAAAGGTTTCAACCTTTTCTCTTCAACATCCCAGATGTGGAACCTCTTTTATTTTAACATTGGTGGTGTTGTCAATTATTCTTTTCTCTTTGTTTGGTCCCCTCCCCCTTCACTGGCGTTTGCTCTCACGCCTGTTGATGATCCCGGTGTTAGCTGGCATAGCATATGAATATATCAAACTGATGGCAAAGCACATTGATAAACCTTTCGTCAAATTGCTGTTTAAGCCTAATCTTGCGTTGCAAAACATGAGCACACGTGAACCTTCTAAAGAGATGTTGGAAGTGGCAATTCAAGCCTTTAACACAATGTACGCATTAGAAAGTGAATTTGATACAAAGTAAAATGCCCCCTCATGATTGAGAGAGACTCATCAATGAAACCCTGGTCGTTTATCCTGGCTGGCGTTCTTATTGGGCTGCTAGCTGCTGGCGCTATCCTGTTGATATCTCAACCAGAGCGAGGCGTACCAATTACGCTTTCTCCACCTCCTACGCCAACCCATACACCTTTGCCTAAGCCGACTGCAACGTCTGTGCCCATTCAGGTGCTTATTAAAGGTGAGATCGTTAATCCAGGCACCTATGCGCTTGACCGCGAAGCCAGGTTGAGAGATTTGATTGAAATGGCTGGCGGACTGACTGAAAAGGCAGATGCGGTTCGGATCAATGATGCTTTTCTTTTGCGAGATGGTGATTATTTTTACATTCCATTGGAAGGTGAATCCATACCAGAAACAGCTCGTAATGCGCCGGGTAATAATCCACTGGACAATCCGGCGTATTTTGATTATCCACTTGACCTGAATACAGCGTCTCAAGAAGCCCTCGAGTCGTTACCCGGTATCGGACCGGCCAAAGCAACGGACATCATTAATTACCGGGAACAATACGGACCATTTGAAACCATTGATGAGTTAATAAATGTGCCGGGAATCGGACCATCAATTCTTGAATCGATCAGAGAATATTTAACGATTGGTAATTAAAATGATAAACAAACATCATATTAAAATTACGAATCGTATTTTAGAATTTGAAAGCAACCGTTTTCCATTAATACTCGCTGTTTCCCTTGCCAGGATGAATTTAGACATCCCTTATTCAGGGTCTTGTTTTGAGTTTGCCCTTTGTGCTGCACACTAAGCGACTGGTCCAGCGTACAGGAAGATCGTTGATCGCAATAAATAACATGGTGTTGGACAAAAAAGGTTAACTCGTTTCATGGATAAGTGATTAAAAAAATAAAGGTATAATCTAAGCCATGGAAAGAAAGCAAATCATCCGACCAGGGTTTTTAAAGGGCTTGATTCTAATCGTATCAGCGATCCTTGCCTTTTTAATGCTCATCCTGCCTGAAATCCTAAGGCAGTCTTCATATCAAATGCAACTGGGTGATGTAGCTTCACAGGACATTCTAGCGCCCTATTCCCTCAGCTTTGAAAGCGAATTGCTAACCGATCGAGCGCGCAAGGATGCTGCCAACGCTGTTGAACCTATTTTCCTCCCAACAGATCCCAGCATCGGTCGCAGGCAGGTTGAACAATTGCGGGAGGTTTTATATTTTATTACGACAGTCAGGCTTGATCCCTTTGCTAACCTGGAACAAAAGATTTCAGATATTCAAACCCTAGATGCTCTTGCCCTTCCGGAAGAAATCATAATCCGTATTCTTCAACTGAGTGACAGTCGCTGGAACGCAATTGAAGCGGAATCAACTATCGTGCTGGAACAGATCATGCGCAACACATTGCGTGAGCCCGATATTCCAACAACTCAAGGAAACATTCTTTCACTGATTGATTTTTCATTTCCACAGGATCAGGCTGACATTGTTATGGAGCTTGTAAAACCATTCATTGTTCCCAACAGCATTTTAAGTGCAGATCTCACGGAAACAGCGATTAAAGAGGCGCGCCAGTCGGTAGAGCCCATTGTCCGGTCTTTTGTGTCCGGAGAAACACTGGTCAGATTAGGTCAAATCATCGGTGAAATTGAGTGGGAAGCGCTCCAGCGGTACGGCTTGATTCAATCGAATAATTATTGGCAAGACATTTTCGGCGCTGGTATTTTGACGTTGTTAATCACGATACTGATCAGTCTATACCACAAAAACACTTTGGTTGAAAAGACTTTTTCGGTAAAAGCAGTGCTTTTAGTCGCCGTGGTTTTCTTGTTGTTCCTTGGAATCGCCAGGTTTTTTGTCATGCACCGCACGATTGTACCGTATATTTATCCGATAGCTGCTTTTGGTTTGACTTTTTCGATTATTTTTAACTTTGAAGGCGCTCTGCTGCTGTCGTTGATCTTAGGAATAATGACAGCTTATGGCATGCCCAATGGATTTGACCTGACGATTTTCTTTGTAATTCCAACAATTATGGGCGTATTAACTCTGGGAAAAGCCAGGCGTATCGGCGCTTTCTTTTTTTCAGGTCTTACAATCGGAGTTGCAGGCATTGCGATTATTTTGGGATATCGTCTTCCCGACACGGTTACAGATATGGTTGGAATTGCGACGCTTTCCGCGGCCGCACTCATCAATGGTATCGCGGCTGCCAGCCTTACTTTGTTGCTTCAATATATCTTCTCTCAGACCCTGGGAATTACGACCTCATTGCAGCTCCTCGATACTTCACGCCCTGACCACCCCTTGCTCCAATTAATGCTCAGAAACGCACCCGGAAGTTACCAACATTCTCTGCAAGTGGCTAATCTTGCTGAACAGGCCGCTGAGGCTATTGGCGCAAATAGCTTGCTGGTTCGTGTTGGATCAATTTATCATGATTGTGGGAAATCCAGCAACCCCCATTTTTTCATAGAAAACCAAATTCAAAATGAATCCAATCCACACGATGAAATTGACCCATACCTCAGCGCACAGACAATAATCAGTCATGTTACGGATGGAGAGATCCTGGCTAGAAAATACCGCTTACCGGTGCGAATCATTGATTTCATAAAAGAACATCATGGGACAATGCATACCCATTATCAATATACGAAAGCTTTGCAAGAAGCAGAAAATCCGAATGATGTTGACAAATCTTTGTTCACTTATCCTGGTCCTCGACCACAATCCAGAGAAACTGCGTTATTAATGTTAGCCGATGGTACTGAAGCGCGTACACGAGCCGAGCGTCCTAAGGATGAGGATGAACTTAAATCATTAATCGACATTGTGTTTATGTTTTACACACAGAATAATCAATTGGATGATACCAATTTAACCTTGAAAGACCTTCAATTAATCAAGGAATCTTTTTTCCACACACTTAAAGGTTCTTACCATCCCAGGGTCAAATACCCGGCAATCATTAAAAACAACGAGACTGCCAACACCAGCAATCCTGAAAAAACATGAGCCAGGAAAATATCATTGTAAATGTAATCGTTACACCGAAAACAAAAAATAAAGTTAACCCATCAATAATTAAACACGCAGCACAAGCCACACTTCGAGCGGAGGGAAAAACGCGTGCTTCTCTATCGGTTAAAGTTACCGATGATCAAGAGATGCAGCTCCTGAATAAAACTTATCGGAATACCGACAGTACGACCGATGTGCTGGCTTTTAACCAGGATTATATCGATCCTGAAACCGATTTACTCTACCTGGGCGACATCGTCATTTCTTATGAACAGGCTAAATTGCAAGCTGATGAGCATAAGTGGGCAGTGCACGAAGAGTGTGCCCTGTTGACCATTCATGGAACGCTTCATTTACTGGGTTATGACCATTCAAATCCTGAAGAAAAAGATGAAATGTGGAACAAACAGAATAATATTCTCAGGTGTGTTATGATATCTGGGATGGAGGATAGTGCATGAAGGTCAACAAAAATTCCAGAGGATGGGGGCGGATTTTGATTTGTTTTGCTTATTTTGGGATTCTTTTCTCGCTATTTGGCATTGCAACGACCTGGTACTACAGAATTGGAATTGAAAAAGCAGTTAATGGCGTCATTGATTCTCTTGACCAAATATTAATAAATACCAATGATGGGCTGCTATTCATCGACAGCACATTGGATGTTGCTTCTGGAAACCTGGAGATTATTTCCAGTACATTGGACAACCTTATCATCACTTTAGATAATATATCGGACTCCTTGGATGCATCCGCAGATTTAATCGGTGGAGATTTAAGAGAAACAATCCTCGATACCCAGGTCGCAGTCAACTCTGCATCCCAGAGCGCTGGATTAGTGGATAATACCCTCAGGTTCATTGCCGCGATCCCATTGTTGGGCGCCGATTACCGACCGGATGTACCATTGAGCACAAGCCTGGCACAGGTTTCTGAAAGTTTGACCGATGTACCGGAGGCATTTCTCGAAATTGAACAATTCATACGCGAAACCGAAGGTGGCATGGATAATTTTCAAAGCTACATCAATGCATTATCCAAGGACATCCAAAATTTTGATGATACATTGATAAAGTCTCAAGCTTTATTGACAGAATACGAACGAATATTTTCTGATCTGCGGGAGCAATTTTCAGAAATTCGAAAACACACGTCCACATTCTTGCTGGTTGCAAGCATTATAATCACAGGCGTTTTCTTTTTGCTTGGAATTGCCCAGATCAATGTTTATTATCAAGGGAAAACGCTTCGAGACGGTGAGAAGGTTTCACTGACTCTTTCTGAGTTGACCCAAAAACAAAACGAATAACAAAAAACCAATTACGGAGGCTTAATGAAACATTTTATTGATATAGCAGACTTTTCAGTTGTTGAGTTAGAAAATATGCTTGATTTAGGCATGAAGCTCAAAGCTGAGCAGAAAAGCGGTGTATTCAGACCGCTGCTTAAAAACAAGGTGCTGGCAATGTTATTTCAAAAGCCGAGCTTGAGGACACGCGTAAGCTTTGATATGGCCATGCGTACACTTGGTGGAGATGCACTGTATTTATCGCCGCAAGAGGTAGGGCTCGGCACACGAGAATCGATCGCAGATGTTTCTCGTGTGCTTTCAGGTTATGTACAGGCTATCATGGCAAGAGTATTCGACCACGAGCACATCCTTGAATTGGCTCAATGGTCGACGGTTCCCGTCATCAACGGCTTGAGCGATTATAACCATCCCTGCCAGGCTATGGCTGATGCCATTACCATTATTGAGGAATTTGGTGAGCTAAAAGGAAAAACTGTATCTTACATCGGTGATGGCAACAATGTCGCCATCTCTTTGATGAAGATTGTCACCAAACTCGGTGGACACTATAAGATTGCGAATCCTGAGGGTTATGATATGCCTGACGAGGCTGTCAAGCAATCTCTGGGTTTTGCGGCTGATTCAGGCGGATCGGTAAGCTTGTTTAGGAAACCAGAAGATGCGGCTGAAGGCGCTGATGTCCTTTACACCGATACCTGGACCAGCATGGGGCAAGAGGAGGAAAGCAGCGAGCGGGAAAAGGTTTTTCCGCCGTATCAGATTAATGAAAAATTAATTGGATATGCAAAACCAAGTGCCATTGTTTTACACTGTCTGCCTGCGTATCGTGGTCTTGAAATAACCGATGAAGTTGCAGATGGCCCACACTCAAGGCTGTTTCCACAAGCTGAAAATCGGTTGCATGCCCAAAAAGCAATCCTTGTCAAACTACTTTATGAAGGAGATCCTGATGTTAACTAGCGAATATTTTATTAATCTTGAAGATAAACATGGCGCCCATAACTATCATCCATTAGATGTCGTCCTTGTTAAAGGCGAGGGTGTATGGGTATATGATGTTGAAGGGAAGAAATACCTTGATTGCTTAAGCGCTTATTCAGCGGTTAGCCAGGGTCATAATCATCCCAAAATCAAACAGGCGATGATTGATCAGCTTGATCGACTGACCCTGACCTCACGAGCCTTCTACAATGATAGACTCGGCCTTTTGTACAAAAAACTATCGGATATGACGGGTTACGATAAGTCTCTGCCGATGAACAGCGGCGCGGAAGCGGTTGAAACTGCCATCAAAGTCGCTCGGAAATGGGGATACCACGTGAAAGGAGTTCCGCGCCATAAAGCAGAAATTATTGTTGCAGACGGAAACTTCCATGGCAGGACAGTCACAATTATTTCATTCACTTCCACGCCCCAATATAAAGATGATTTCGGCCCCTTTACACCTGGTTTTCCCATGGTTGAGTATGGTGACATCAAGGCAATAGAAAACGCAATTAACGAAAACACGGTCGCCATCATGATCGAGCCCATTCAAGGTGAAAATGGGGTCTTGCTCCCTCCTGAGGGCTATCTGAAGGCCGTCGAAAAACTCTGCCATGAGCATAACATTCTCTTCATTGCTGACGAGATCCAAACGGGTTTGGGCCGCACTGGTGCGTTTTTTGCCTGTGACCACGAGGGCGTTCGACCGGATATCATGGTCATTGGTAAAGCCCTGTCTGGTGGTTTCTACCCTGTTTCAGCGGTTTTAGCTGATGAATCTGTTTTGGGCTTAATTGTTCCTGGCGATCACGGTTCAACTTTTGGCGGTAACCCACTCGGTGCGTCTGTGGCCATTGCCGCCTTGGATGTTATTGAAGATGAAAAGTTGGTCGAAAATTCACGGGTGTTGGGCCAATACATGATGGACTTCCTTGAAGAAATCCCCAAGAAGAACATTCTCGAAATTCGTGGTAAAGGACTGTTCATTGGCGTTGAATTAAAACATGATTTTGGTGGCGCCAGAAGAATTGCTGAGGTCTTAAGAGATAAGGGCGTATTAGCTAAAGAAACCCATGAGCACACAATACGATTTGCCCCGCCATTGGTTATCGACAAAGAAACAGTCGATTGGTTGCTGCCCATTGTGCGTGATACCTTGTTGATGGATTAATCGGTCAATTTCAGGAAAAACATTATGCATCGTTTCGCTAAAATTGTCTGCACTTTAGGCCCAAGCAGTGAAACTAAAGAGACCATTCGAGCCCTGGTCTCTGCTGGGATGGACGTTGCTCGTCTGAATTTTTCGCATGGTTCTCATGAGGAACATTCTAAGAAAATTGATATCATCCGCCAACTGTCTTCAGAAATGGGGATTCCAATTACCATCCTTCAGGATCTTCAAGGACCAAAACTCAGGGTTGGAAAGTTACCAGAAGGTGGCGTGGAATTAAGAGCGGGGGATCATGTCACTTTGAGCTCATCGAAAGCATATGTTCCTGATGATGCTGATATTTTCATCCCTTTTGAGATCCCAGATCTGCATAAATGTTTGCAACCCGGAAACCATATCCTTCTGGATGACGGCTACCTTGAAATGGAAGTGACGGCGATTAGCGGCGAAAGAATTGATGCTGTGGTTATATTGGGCGGACTGTTAAAGTCGAACAAAGGCGTCAACCTACCTGGAGCAAACCTTTCAACAGCAAGCTTTACAGAAAAAGATCGAGAAGACTTAATATTCGGCCTCAATAAAGGGGTTGATCTCGTCGCGATCTCATTTGTCCGCAGCGCAAACGATATTCTAACGGTACGAGAAGTCATAGAAACCCTTACGGAACATTCTGAAGCTGTTAAGACCCCCATTATCGCAAAGCTGGAGCGGCCGGAAGCATTAGAAGATCTTGAAAGCATCATGCAGGCTGCTGATGGCGTCATGGTTGCCCGAGGAGACCTGGGGGTTGAAATGCCTCCTGCTACAGTACCAGTTGCACAGAAAGAAATCATCGCCTGTGCCAATGCACACGGCAAGCTTGTTATTACCGCGACACAAATGTTAAATTCAATGATCGAAAACCCCCGTCCCACCAGGGCAGAAGCCACAGATGTCGCCAATGCGATTTTTGATGGAACGGATGCGGTCATGCTTTCAGGAGAAACTGCAGCTGGAAAGTTTCCAATCGAAAGTGTTGAGATGATGGCTTCCATTATTCAATGGTCAGAAAAAGACCTGAACAAATGGAGTAAGTTTGATTATTTTGCTACCCTTTCTCAACAAAAAGACTCTTTATCAATTACACGGGCAGCAAAAGAATTGGCATCCGATCGCAATGTAGCGGCAATTATTGTTTTTACTCAATCCGGTAGAACAGCACGGCTCATGTCAAAAACCAGGCCGGATGTCCCAATTTTTGCCTTTACACCGGAATTGAGGACATATCATAAAATGGGCTTGTATTGGGGTGTAACACCGATATATGTCCCTTATGCCGATACACTTGAGACAATGCTCAAACATGTGGATACTGCTATTATTACAGCAACTAAGCTCGAAAAAGGTCAAAAAGTCATCCTGATATCAGGCTTCCCGGTTGGTGCTTTCAGGCAACCTAATCTTGCCCTGTTATATACATTGGGAGAAATATAGTTCACCTTATAACGACATCGGAGCTGATCAGCTCCGATGTCGTGTTTAAATCTGAGCAGCAACTTTGTGCCTCAGTACATACTCTGGTTGATCATATCCAAAGTCTCGGGTGATGGTCGTAAATCTTCACTGTTAATTCGGTTTAACGGTTGATCGACAAGATTTGCATAATCAAACAAAGTCGGTTTGTGTGGGTTTATATATATTAAACCTGTTAAAAACCAGCTATTTTTTTCTTCATCTTCAAGGATTTTTAAAGCCTGCCATTTATCTGTTGGGTCATAATCTTTCTCAAGTTTCTTTAATACTAAAACTGAGCCGTCATGCATAACAACTTCCTTGACATCCCCCTCCTTAAATTCATCCAATATGATGCTATCTCGCTCGGGAATATAGGTTATATCATGCAAAGGGGCCTGATGCTGACGCACCCATTGATAGGAATGCAATGTGTCATCCTGGTTGTTAAAGGTTACACAGGGACTGATGATGTCTAACACTGCAGTTCCACGATGGCTGAGGGCGGCTTTAAGCAGCTCACGCACCTGTGCGGGGTCACCTGCGAAAGAACGCGCAACGAAACTCGCATTAGCAATTAACGCTTCTTTTGCGATATCGATGGGTAAAAAAGGATTCACTCCCTGATTCTTTAGACCCAAACCTTTTTCCGCAGTCGCAGAAAACTGACCCTTCGTCAGCCCATAAACGCCATTGTTCTCGACGATGTAAACCATTGGCAAATTCCGTCTGATCAGGTGTTTAAATTGCCCCAGCCCAATACTGGCTGTATCACCATCGCCTGAAACCCCAATAACATTCATCGTAGCATCAGCAAAGGCTGCACCTTGCGCCATAGAAGGCATGCGACCGTGCAATCCATTAAAACCAAAGGATTTGTCTAAGAAGTAGGTTGGGCTCTTGCTAGAACAACCAATGCCGCTGAACTTCACGATCCGCTGTGGTGGGATACTCATCTCAAAGCAAGCCCTGATAATCTGAGCAGAGATCGTATTGTGTCCACATCCTGGGCATAATGTGGATCGTGATCCCAGGTAATCTTTGCGGGATAACCCAAGCAAATTGGTTTCTTCAACATTATCAGACATTTTCTTGTTGCTCCTTCCCACAAACAGCGTTCACAATCCATTTGGCAGTCATCGGCAGCCCATCAATATAAGCGCTCGAGATCATCTTTCTGCCGAGGTCACAATTTTCCATTACAAGCAGTTGATGCAACTGGCCGTCCCGGTTTAACTCAAAAACGTAATTTCTTTGATGTGATTGAATGAACTTTCTAACTTGCTCAGAAAACGGAAGCGCACGAATGCGCATAAAGTCTGCTGGAATTCCTGCTTTTGCTAACATATCCTGTGCCTCTATCACCGCTGGCTCCGTTGACCCCATGGCAATTAGCCCGATTTCTGCATCTGGTATATTGCGGAAAACGGGTTGGGGTAAAAAGGCTCTGGATAGCTCAATTTTCTTCTTAAGTCGATCTAGCAAGGAACGCCAAACCTCAGGGTCTTCGTTGTAATGTCCAAAATCATCATGGCCAGTCCCGCGTGCAAAATATGCCGCTTTTTCATGAGCATTCCCCATCACCGTTCTGTAGGGGATGCCATCACCATCAATATCTAAATAACGCCCCCACTCACCTTTAAAAGCCTCAAGATCTTCTTCCCAGAATATTTTCCCGCGATCGATGGGTTGATCCGGGTATTCAAACCGTTTGGTCATCCACAGGTTCATGCCCAGATCCAGGTCGCTGAGAACGATCACGGGGGTTTGATATTTTTCCGCAATATCGAAAGCCTTCCAACCGAATTCAAAACACTCTGTCACAGAAGATGGGATGATTACAATTTGTTGAGTATCTCCATGACCCAGGAAATAATTTAATGTCAGATCACACTGAGCGGTTCTTGTTGGCAAACCAGTGCTGGGTCCAACACGCTGAACATCCCACAAAACCAGCGGAACTTCAGAAAAATAGGCCAGGCTGATATATTCAGTCATTAAACTAACGCCCGGACCGGATGTCGAAGTCATTGCTCGAACCCCTGCCCACCCAGCGCCAACGACCATGCCGATGGCTGCAAGCTCGTCCTCCGCCTGGACAATGGCAAAATTATTCTTTTTCGTTTCAGGATCTTGCCTGAGGCGGGGCGCATTTGCCATCAATGCTTCAACCATGCTCGATGCAGGCGTGATGGGATACCAGCCGCAAAATTGAAAGCCGCCATAAATCGCTCCTAAAGCGCCGGCCAGGTTACCATTTGTCATGATGTAATCGTCAAGTGGTTGCATGGGCTCAACATAATAACGATCGCGCTTTTCTAAATTGTGTTTCGCCCACTCACCAGCCAGTAGTACAATTTCAAAGTTAGATTCAGCGACTGATGTGTTATTGTGAAATTGTGATAGCAACGCACCTTTGACAACCTCCAAATTGATTCCCAAAACTTCAGCAACGATGCCCACATAAACCATATTTTCCATATAATCTTGCAGGTTTCTGGGAACTTTGGCTTGCTTGATCAGATCTTTAACGGGCATGGGGTAAAAAACGAGATCGGACTGTTTGGAAGGAAATTTGATATGATCGCCATAAAATACCACGCCTCCTGGCAAGTTATACCGAACATCCTCCATGAAGGTGGTCGGATTCATTTGGATGATGATATCGTCATGCGCAACCCGACCCAGGTAGCCATCCTTTGAGACCCGTATCGAAAACCAGGTCGGCAAGCCTTTGATATTCGAAGGAAAGATATTTTTTCCAGATACGGGAATGCCCATCCGAAAGAAGGATCGAACCAATGTGCTATTTGCTGTGGCGCTTCCCGACCCATTTACCGTACAAACCGTCAAACAAAAATCATTGATAATACGCTCACTAGTAACTTGCTTGTTTTTTTCAAGCTGATTTTCTTCGATCATTTATGCACCTTCTTAGAAATTATTCGAAAAGGACATTGACATTTTTTTGTTCGCGTTGAAACAACAAATCCATGTGGGCGATCAAAGCTTGATAGCCCGACAAGAAATCTCCCTCAGCGATGGAATCGACCATTTGCTGGTGAAAAACCCAAACTCGTTCTAAATATTTCTGATCTTCATATACATTTAGCCCAATAGCCTCATAGATATACCAGTAGGCTTCTAAAATCCCCTGGACAAAAATATTGTCCAACCTTGAATAAATGGTTAAATGCAAAAGGCAATGTTCCGGATGCGGAATTTGAATTGGGGCTGATTGTAATTTCTTCTGTGCCCTCTGCACAATGTTTTTCAAGGTTTCGATATCATCGGCTGTAAGGCTGCTGACCGCTTGGTACCAGTATGAAGTTTCAATGTGATTGCGCAAGTCAGAAAATTGGCGGAATGTGTCTTTGTTTATGGAGACAGCATAAGCCAGGCTTTTTGTTACAGCAGGTGTAAAGGAATAAGGCAAACATTTAATACCAACTCGGGGTTTAACTTCGGCTAACCCCAGTGCTTTGGCAACTTCCAGTTCTTCTCGCAGAATTGAAACACTTCTTCCGGTTTCTTTGTTGATCTCACTTAAACTGGGTAAAAATTCAGTTCCAGAATTATGATGGTTGGCGAGGTACTCTAAAAATGGGGAAAGTTGATCGGCGATGGATTGAGGGCTCATAGTTTCCACCTTACTTATCAGATTAATATGATTAATACTATCAATAGTATAACTGTACCTTATTTAAAATTCAATATAGAGAATTCAAAAAACACGATCTTGTGACATTTATCCCTATTAAATAGTGTTACAATTCTCCCCTCAGAGAGTTTCATCAACGAATTATTTTCGCAGTGCAGACAGGATCATCAATGGACATCATTCATCAACTGGTAAAAATTCTAGGTTTGCCAGTCGAAAATATTGAAAATACCGTGTCTTTGCTGCAAGAAAACAATACGATTCCCTTTGTTGCCCGTTACCGCAAAGAAATGACTGGCGGACTTGATGAAGAGTCGATTCGAAGGATTCAATCAGAATTTTCACGCTTAAATAATCTGGAAGAACGCCGTCAGACAATTATCAAATCCATCAACTCTCAAGGAAAGCTAACGGATTCACTACTTAAGCAAATCTTTGCCACAACAAATCTTACCGAATTAGAAGACTTATACCTGCCCTACCGCCCCAAAAAGCGTACTCGAGCCATGGTCGCCAGAGAGAAGGGCTTAGAATCCCTGGCAGATTTAATTATTGCACAACCGGTCATGGATAAATCAATCCAGGATTTCGTGGAGCCTTATATTAATAACGATGTCCCCGACCATCAGTCAGCAATTTCAGGCGCGTGTGATATCATCGCTGAAAGGATCAGCGACAATGCCACAATTCGCCAGGGTGTGCGAGCGAAAGGCTTGATCTTTGGAACCATTTCCAGTGAACGGGTGGAGGAGACTGACGATAAGCGCAAGACCTATGCTCTTTATTACCAATTCAATCAAAGAGCAAAGTTTATCCAACCCCATCAAACCTTAGCATTGAACCGAGGAGAGCGTGAAAAAATCCTCAAGGTTTCAGTCACAATCCATGAACGAGATTGGCTGCCAGCCATTAAATCAGTTTATCCGTCAAACATCAGATCAGTTTTTTATGATGCACTCAACTTCGCAATCTCCGATGGAGCACAACGTTTATTATTACCTACCATTGAACGGGATATTAGGCGCTCATTGACTGAATTTGCAGAAGAGCACGCAATTCGAATCTTTGCGAAAAATCTGCATGGTTTGTTAATGCAACCTCCCCTGGCTGATCATGTCGTCCTGGGTATAGACCCTGGTTTTAGAACCGGATCAAAAGTGGCGGTCGTAGATCCAACCGGTAAACTGCTCACGACAACCACCATTTACCCACATCCTCCACAAAACCGGGCGCCTGAAGCCAGTAAGTTGCTCATCAATCTTATTGATACCTATCGAGTAACATTAATTGTGATTGGAAACGGTACAGCTTCCCGTGAGACCGAGACCTTTATCGCAGAATTAATCAAAGGATACCCTGGCTTGCATTACTTGATTACAAGCGAGGCTGGTGCCAGCGTTTATAGCGCCAGTAAACAGGCTCGGATGGAATTTCCTGATCTGGATGTCAATCTGCGAGGAGCGGTTTCAATTGCTCGCAGGGTGCAGGATCCACTTGCAGAATTGGTAAAAATTGACCCAAAATCGATCGGCGTTGGCCTATATCAACACGATGTTAATCAAACCCGCCTTTCACAAGCACTCGACCAGGTTGTCGAATCAGTGGTCAACGCTGTCGGCGTTGAGGTCAACACAGCTTCAGTGGCTTTGCTGAGCTATGTAGCAGGCATCGGACCGGCGCTGGCTGAAAGGATCATCAGCTATCGGGATGAGCATGGTCCATTTCAGGACCGTTCAGCATTGCATGTAGTACCCGGAATGGGTCCAAAATCCTTTGAGCAATCTGCGGGCTTTTTGCGCATACGGGATGGAGAGAACCCGCTGGATGCTACCGCCATTCATCCAGAGAGCTATGTTGTGGCTGAAAAAGTGCTTCGAAAGATCAAACGCGCGTGCTTTTACGATCAGGAAAACTGGCAAAATACAATCCAGAAATTTAAGGAGACTGAAGACCTGGAACAACTAGCAGCCGTGTTGAATACTGGCTTACCGACCCTTCTGGATATTTTAGATGAACTTGGTCGCCCTGGTAGAGATCCTCGAGAAGACATTCCTAAACCAATTTTGCGAAATGATATTCTTTCAATAAATGATCTTTCCCAGGGAATGCAATTAACGGGTACAATCCGAAATATCGTTGACTTTGGCGCCTTTGTTGATCTGGGCGTGAATATCGACGGTTTGCTGCATCGTTCAAAAATTCAACAGGGAACAAACCTCACAGTTGGCGATGTCATCGAAGTTAAAATAATATCAATCGATCTGGAACGGAACCGCATTGGGTTGGAAATGAAAGAACAATTGAATGTCTGAAAAAACAATCGAAAACGTTGCAGAATTTAGTTTTACTACCAAGTATAAAACCAGGCACAATAAACCTGACGTTTGGATCTTATCCCACGCCATCAGACAATGGCATTGGCTCCTGTTAGCGATCATTGGGGCTGCGAGTAATGCTGCGCTTGCAAGCGTTGTACCAATTTACATCGGCAAAGCTTTTTATGAAATTACACAACCGGTGCCTTCAATTCAAACGATTGGTAGTTACGCGCTTATTATTGCGATTTCTCAAATTTTACGTGGGTTTTTGCATTTCTTGCGAAACTTCAGCTTTGAGGTCATCGCCCAAAACATCGAGCGTTATGTCCGACAGGAGTTGTTCGTCAACTTGCTTGGGAAAAGCATGACCTTTCACAACCTGCAATCCGTTGGCGATCTGATGGCACGTGCAACGAATGATGTTCGTGAGGTCAACTATATGTTCAGCCCCGGGTTCAACCTGGTCATTGGATCCATCAATTTTCTTGTCCTACCATTATTTATTGCCCCCACGTACCACCCATCGTTGATAATCGTGCCGATAGCCTTTATCGTTTTATACATTATTGCGTTGTGGCATTATCTGAGCATCCTCAACCCGATTACTCGTGATGTTCGAGAATCTTTTGGCGCATTAAATAGCCGCCTCTCAGAAGCCATCGATGGAGTTGAGATTGTGAAAGCATCCGCTCAAGAAGACGCGGAAATTGATTTGTTTGGTAATAATGCATTTGAATATCGAGATGCATCCATCAAGCAAGGGGATGTTGAAAGCCGGTTTCTTCCGCTGCTTTTGCTGGGAATCACAACGGCCGTGGGTTTAGCGCACGCGCTTTACCTCATGCAGCAAAATTTGATCACGATTGGCGATGTAATTGGGTATTTTGGTGTCCTTTCCTTATTGGGATTTCCGACAAATGTCTCCTTATTTGCCTATTCCCAAATCTCTCTGGGATTTGCTGGTGCGCGCAGGATCCTTGAATTAATAAATACTGAAAACAACCTGGACCAGAATATTGATGGCTATTCTCAGCCTATTCAAGGCGCAATTTCGTTTGATAACGTCTCTTTTGGGTATGTCGAAGACGAATTGAGCTTAAAAGACATTTCCCTTGAAATAAAACCCGGACAAACTGTTGCCATTGTTGGGCAGACCGGTTCAGGAAAGACTTCACTGGTCAAGCTGATCAATCGCACATTTGATGTTCAAGCCGGGGCAGTCAAAATTGACGGTGTTGATGTTCGTGATTGGTATCTTGAAGCTTTACGAAACCAGATTTCCATCATTGAACAAGACGTGTTTCTATTTTCGAAGTCAATTGCAGATAACATCGCTTTCGGCAAACCTGAGGCTTCACGGGAAGAAATAATTCAGGCAGCCAAAGAGGCTCAGGCACATGAATTCATCATGAGTTTTGACAACGGTTACGAAACCATCATTGGCGAACGGGGAGCAACCCTCTCGGGTGGACAAAGGCAACGTTTAGCATTAGCCAGAGCATTCCTGACCTCCCCCAAGATCTTGATTTTGGATGACTCAACCAGCGCAATCGATTCAGACACTGAAGACCGCATCCAGAAAGCCATCTTTCGCGTGGCCCAGGGACGCACAACACTCATCATCACGCATCGTTTGTCTCAAATCAGGTGGGCGGATCTGATCGTCGTTCTGCGAAAGGGTCAGGTGGTATCCATGGGCAGCCACACGACATTGATGCAAACATCCAAATCGTATCAAAGAATTTTTAGTGAGTAAATATGGGCTTTTATTCCGGTTTAGCAGCAGAAAAATATGATCGACAATATTCAGATAAAAAATTGCTGGAGCGTATCGCGCAATACTTTAAAGGGCAAATCCGTTATTTATTAATTATTGTCGTTTCAATCATTGTGAGGGCCATCATTGAAGCAATTTCGCCCGTGATTGTCGCGCGTGGTCTTGACCAGGTTACACAATCAGAAATTACCAACCGGTTTATTTTGATCCTGTCCGGCATCGTCCTCATATTGGGAATCTTGAGCTGGCTTACAAATTTTTTGCGACGCCGATATTCTGCCCGAACGATTGCTGAACTGATTCGCCAGCTCTCCAGCGATGCATTTAAGGCTTCGGTACAACAGGACCTCTCCTTTCACGACAGTTATGATTCAGGGAAGATCGTATCAAGAATCACTTTTGACACCAGGGAATTTGGCCAGCTGGTGACAATATCGACAGATGTGATCACGCAACTTATCACATCAATTTCGTTGTTGGTGATCCTCTTTCGAACGGAGTGGCGATTATCCCTTGCCGTTCTTTTGTTAGTCCCAATATCGCTGGTTTTGGTTATCCGTTACCGCCATATAGCCCGCAAAATCACTCGCGAAGGAATGCGAGCAATGGCAAATGTCAACTCGGCAATTAAAGAATCAATTAGTGGCATCGCCATCGCCAAGAACTTTCGCCAGGAAGAAGCCATCTATGATGAATTTAATGAGGCAAACCAAACATCATTCGAGGTCAATGTAAAACGTGGATTTGTCCTTTCGATTGTTTTTCCGCTTTTGCGCATCGTTGGTAGCGTGGCAACAGCATTGATGGTTTATTTTGGCGCAATATCGGTTCTTGGTGGTTATATTTCCGCAGGCGCATGGTACTTATTTTTATCCACCCTAGAGCAATTCCTTTTCCCTGTTTTCAGTGTGGCATCCTTCTGGACGAATGTTCAAACCGGTTTGTCTGCCGCAGAAAGAATCTTCGCTTTAATTGACGCTGAACATTCTGTTAAGCAGATTGATCACGTTGTCCCAGAACGTATTGAAGGTCATATTGAAATGAGAAGCCTTCATTTTCGGTATACGCCTGATGAACCGATTTTAACTGACTTTTCATTGGATATCAAACCCGGAGAAACCCTGGCGCTGGTCGGTCATACCGGTGCTGGAAAGACATCCATCGGGCGGTTGATTGCAAGGTTTTACGAATTCCAGGACGGAGAATTATTAATCGATGGTATCGATATTCGGAAATATGACCTGCTCGCTTTAAGAAAGCAAATGGGAATTGTCTCGCAGGTACCGTTTTTGTTTTCAGGCACCGTTGAAGACAATATCCGCTATAGCTGTCCGAATTGCCTTCGCGAAAAGATTTTGGATATCGGAAGCAAAATAGGCGGTGGAGAATGGTTGGAAACCTTACCAAACGGCCTTGACACCCAGGTCGGAGAACGGGGTGCACAACTATCTATGGGCCAACGCCAATTAGTGGCATTGATGCGAGTTTTAATTCAAAAACCCTCCATATTTATCCTGGATGAAGCGACTGCCAGCATCGACCCTTTCACCGAACAACAGATACAGACAGCCTTAGACTTGATCCTTTCAAACACAACCAGCATATTAATTGCCCACCGCCTGTCTACGGTGCGTTCAGCCGACAGAATACTTGTGATGCGTATGGGTGAAATCATTGAAGAAGGAAACCATGAGGCTCTGATGAAACAAGGCAATCACTATGCTGAACTGTACAACACTTATTTCAGGCATCAATCACTGGAATATATCGAAGAGGCTGGGAAATTTGCTCAAAGACATGATTTTACGATTTAACAATTAGAGGGATTTCATATTATAATTAGAGAAGAATCATATGTGGTCTGTGTTCTTGACACATTTTGACCGAGCTCTTACTATTTGCTCGAATACAATTATATGAAATCGTTAGATGTTAATGGAGAGAGACCGTGTGCGTGACGGCGGCACCGAAGGGGCAAGGTTTGTCAACCGAAACTCTCAGGTAAAAAGACCCATTAAACAGACGACCCTGGATCAATGCTGGGTTCTTGAAAACCCACAAAAAGACAGGGAACCTCACTGGGAAAAACAAAATCATTTTGAAAAGGAGTGAACATGAATACACCTCAAGAATTAAAGTACGCTAAAACTGATGAATGGATCAAAGTAGATGGTGACGAAGCAATAATTGGTATCAGCGATTACGCCCAGGATCAATTGTCGGATATTGTCTACGTTGAATTTGTGGTTGAAGAAGGCGATGCCGTTACGAAAGGTAGCGAAATTGCCACAGTTGAATCCGTAAAAGCGGCTGCTGAAGTTAATGCTCCCGCCTCCGGCATGGTAATTGCCATCAACGAAGAGCTGAGCGACGAGCCTGAACGATTGAACAGCGATCCTTATGGAGCTGCATGGTTAATCAAAATCAAATTAGATGATCCTTCAGAGCTGGACGGTTTGATGTCAGCCGATGAATACGACGCTTACAATGAAGATCGTGAGGACTAATGTATACACCTCACACCCCCCAAGAAATTGAGGAGATGCTGAGGGTCATTGGTTTAAAATCTGTTGAGGACTTATTTGATTCAGTTCCACAAGAATATCGCTTTCCTGACCTCAATTTGCCACAAGGCCTCACCGAATTGGAAATCGCAGCAGAATTAAATGAAATTGCTGCAGCCAATGCAACCTCAGATGAATTCATTTCCTTTTTAGGCGCTGGCGCTTATAACCATTACATTCCAGCCGCTGTAGATGCCATCCTGAGTCGCGGAGAGTTTTACACCGCTTATACACCCTATCAACCCGAGGTGTCACAGGGGACATTACAAGCCATCTTTGAATATCAAACGTTGATGACTGAGCTTACTGGCATGGATATCAGCAATGCTTCGCATTATGATGGCGCAACAGCAACAGCAGAAGCGGCAAACCTTGCCTACCATCACTTCCGTGGCAAGCGTAAGAAAATGCTTGTCGCCCGTTCCGTAAACCCAGAATACCGAGAAACGATTCGCACCTATATGACCGGGCTTGAAAATGTCATCGTTCATGGCGATGAACCACTTAACCCTGGCGAAGATCAAATCTCTAAGCTTTTGGGAATGATTGACAAAGAGACAGCCATCGTCATCGTCCAATATCCTGATTTCTTTGGACGGATTATAGACTACACGAAAGTAGTCGAAAAAGCACATGAATTCGGCGCCCTGGTGGCCTTTGTCTTCAATCCAACAGCCCTGGGTATTCTCAAACCGCCCGGTGCGTTCGATGCAGACATCGCTGTCGGAGATGGACAACCCCTGGGTATTCCGCTTTCTTTTGGGGGTCCGTACTTGGGCATCTTCACCGTCAAAGAGCAATTTGTGCGAAAATTAGCTGGCCGGTTGGTCGGTGAAACTGTTGATGAAGATGGCAAACGTGCCTATGTACTGACCCTCACAGCTCGAGAACAGCATATTCGGCGTGAGAAATCCACTTCAAATATCTGCACTAACCAGGGCTTGATGGCACTGGCTGCAGCAGTCTACCTTTCCGTGCTGGGGAAATCTGGCTTTAAGCAAGTTGCGAACCTGTGTTATCAAAAAGCACATTATGCAGCAGAGCAACTGTCGAGATTGCCAGGATTTGAAATGGCTTTTCCGGATGCACCTTTTTTCCACGAATTTGTTCTTAAGATCCCAATGTCCGTTAAAGAAATTAATGATCGTCTTGAAGAATATTGGATCCTCGGCGGTTATGATCTAAGCCAGACTTACCCGGAAATGGAAAACCAGATGCTGGTTGCTGTGACAGAAAAGATGTCTAAGGATGATATTGACGATTTCGTCGCTGCCTTAGCGGAGGTGACCCATGACTGAAAAGACGATTTATGAACTTTCCCAACCGGGACGTAAAGGTTTCACCTTTCCTGCGTCCGACGTGCCCAGCTCACCTCTTCCGAAGGGCTTTGAAAGAGAGGCTGTCAATTTACCCGAACTTTCTGAGTTAGATGTCATCAGGCACTTCACAAATTTGTCACATCTGAACCATTCGGTGGACGGTGGATTCTACCCTCTGGGATCTTGTACGATGAAATACAATCCCAAGATCAATGAAGTTGCCTCCCGCCTTCCAGGTTTCTCCCAAACTCATCCTTTGCAACCCATCACAAGTGTACAGGGGAATCTCTACCTGATGTACCAGCTCCAGGAATGGATCCAGGAGATCAGTGGTTTCCATAAAGTTAGCCTGACACCTGCTGCAGGTGCGCATGGCGAACTGGTCGGTGCGCTGATCATTAAAAAATATCACGAAGACAATAACGAAACACAACGCGTCAAAATCCTAATCCCCGACTCAGCGCACGGCACCAACCCTGCCACCTCATCGATGAGCGGTTTTGTTGTTGTCCCTTTGCCCTCGGATGAACGAGGAAATGTCGATTTGGATGCCCTGAAATCGAACTGTGATGAAACCCTGGCTGGTTTAATGCTGACCAATCCAAATACCCTGGGTTTGTTTGACGAAAACGTTGTTGAAGTCATCGAAATGGTTCACACAGCGGGTGGACTGGTTTATGGTGATGGCGCAAATCTGAATGCACTTCTGGGCATTCTGAGACCAGGTGATGTTGGCTTTGACATCATGCACTTCAACCTGCACAAAACCTTTTCAACACCGCACGGTGGCGGTGGACCAGGTTCTGGCCCAGTGGGCGTATCAGAAAGTTTGGCAGAATATTTGCCCGGTCCAATCGTTACCATCCTCGATGAGGGCGATGAGGAAAATCCGCCTTTCTATGGCTTGTACATGCCAGAGAAATCAATCGGCAGGATGAAAGCCTTCTTTGGTCATTTCGGCGTTCTGGTTAAAGCGTTTACTTACATTGCCATGCATGGCCCCGATGGATTGAGAGACATCGGAGTAAAAGCCGTATTAAATGCCAACTACCTGATGGAAAAAGTGAAAAAAGATTATTTCCTGCCCTATGACCGAATATGTATGCATGAATTTGTGGTTGAGGGCACCTGGAAGGATGTTCCAAGTGTGCACGCACTGGATATCAGCAAGCGTTTGATCGATTATGGTTTCCATCCCCCTACAAACTACTTTCCGCTGATTGTCCACGAAGCACTGATGGTTGAACCCACCGAGACGGAATCGAAGCAAACACTTGATGCCTTTGCTGCAGCAATGAAGGCAATTGCTCAAGAAGCCCGCGAAAATCCAGAATTGCTTACTAAAGCACCTCATACAGCGCCGATTCGCCGTACCGACGAAGTTAAAGCAGCGCGTGATCTTGTTTTGTGTTGTTGGACACCTGAAATTTTATAACACCCACTAAAGTAATTGAGGCGTTGAAAGCAACCGCTCTCAACGCCTTCTTGATTTATTCCTTCAGAATAAGGCTGACCGGGCAGTGGTCAGACCCCATAATGTCGCTGTGTATGACCACGTCTTCCACACGGTCCATTAGCGCATCAGAGACCAGATAATAATCCAACCGCCAGCCGATATCGCGTTCTCGGGAATTGAACCGGTACGTCCACCAGGTATATTTTTCTTCCTCGGGATACAGTTCGCGATAAGCATCCTTAAAACCGTGCTCAAGGTAACGGTCAATCCAAACCCGCTCTTCTGGTAAAAATCCGGTGTTCTTTTCATTCTGTTTTGGATTGGCAAGGTCAATTTCTTGATGTGCCGTATTAAAGTCGCCTGTGATGATGATATTTTCGCCTTGTGCATGCAAATCATCACAAATCTCTAAAAACGCTTCGTAAAATTCCAGCTTATAAGGTACCCGTTTGTTTCCCTCGCCCCCATTTGGAAAATAAATATTATAAAGATAAAAATCGGGATATTTTAATCGGATCACTCGACCTTCAATGTCAAAGTGCTCGATACCAAACCCTTTCTCATGGCTGAGGGGCTTATTTTTATAATATGTTGCTGTTCCGCTGTAGCCTTTCCTTTCAGCAGGATTCCAAATCCCCTCATAAGGTTCAATTATTGCTTCTTCAGCACTTATTTGATCTAAAGTTGCTTTGATTTCCTGAAAACATAAAACATCAGGATCAACGTCAGGGATCCATTCAAAAGCATTTTTTCGCAGTACAGCTCGAAAACCATTCACATTCCATGTCGTAATTTTCACATTATCACCTTTATTTCATAGATTTGCGTCTCTGATTATACCAGCTACTAAAACTATCCATACTCTTCATTCCTTTGGCTCAGATACCATCCACATTTATCGACAGCAATGAAAACAATGTTGTTTTTATCTAAGCCTTTCAGGCATGGGAAGGTTTCCATTCTATTCATGGCTATGGTAAACTTACAAGTTGAATAATCAAGTCAAAATCGCGTCCGATTTAATTTTTTTGGACGTTTGGATAGGATTAAAGAATTAATGACCGGCTATGCACACCCTCGCAATATTTGGATGAAACGATTGATAACGATTTTATTTTCAGTCGCGATCATTATCATCCCTTCAAATTTGGGTACAGCATTAGCCCTGCAGCAGGAAACGGGACCCACATACATCATCCAATCTGGTGAGACTCTGAACGAAATCGCCATTCGCTTTGGCGTCACACCTGATGAAATCATTGAAGCCAATGCACTTACAAACCCAAATGCACTGGATATCGGTCAAGAAATCCTGATTCCTGGTTTAGAAGGAATTACCGGTGTCCTGACCTCGAAAATTTTCCCTTTCGGCACATCGTTGACCAGCCTGTTGCGCCAAAACAAATTGCCGCTAAGCGACATGGTCAAATTAAATCGATTAACCAGCCCTGCTGAGGTTATTGCAGGCGCTGCTTTTCTTTTCCCGGTGACTGATGAGCAAAATCAACGGATCGAAATCCAAACGCTCCAACCTGGGAGTTCAACACTAGAAACTGCCATTCACGTGGGTGTTTCTCCCTGGGCGTTGGTTGAGAATAATCATCTCCTGGGCAGTTGGGATGTGCTGCCTGGGGAACGATTATTCACAGGTTATTCTATTGAAGGTAATGAAACTGAACAACAACATAGTCGATCCATATCGATTAACAACTTGCCATTGATCCAGGGTGAAACCCTGCAAATTTCAATCATTGCCTCAGAGCCGCTGACTGCCAGAGGCACGTTTAACGGTCAACCATTACATTTTTTCTCTGATGGCGACTTGCGGTATTTTAGCTTTTGTGGCATCCATGCCCTGGCAGAGCCAGGCGCATACCCCATGGAGATCATCACAACAGACAATGCTGGCAGAACAGAACATTTCGAACAACTGGTTCTGGTCTCACCTGGGTTTTATGGTCATCAAACGGTTTATGTCTCCGCAGAATCTTTGGATGACGATGTCATCGCGCAGGAGGACGCTTATGTCACTCCAATACTATTGAACATAACGCCTGATCGTCTTTGGGAAGGTCAGTTTCAATATCCAATTGACGAACCTTGTGTGAACAGCCTGTTTGGACTTCGTCGGACGTACAATGATGGTTTACTCAATTTCTATCATTCCGGGATGGATTTCGCAGTGTGTGCGCCCAACCTGAATATCTACGCGCCAGCTACTGGCAAGGTGATCATGGCAGAAGAACTCATCGTCCGCGGCAACGCCATCCTGATTGATCACGGCTGGGGCATTGTGTCAGGCTATTGGCATCTTTCAGAATTTAATGTAAGCGTGGGCGATACGGTCCAGCCTGGCGATTTGTTGGGATTAATTGGCAATACAGGGCGATCGGCCGGTCCTCATTTACATTTTGAAATTATTATTAATGGGATACCCGTCAATCCACAGACCTGGCTTGACCTAACATTCCCTTGAACATTAAAAACGAACACAAGCACTTATCAGGGTGCTTGTGTTTGCATGCGCTGAGAGGGAATCGAACCCTCACGCCTTTCGGCACGTGGCCCTCAACCACGCCTGTCTGCCAGTTCCAGCACCAGCGCAACAGCAAAGTAATTATAATCTTGTTGAATCAGTTGTCAAGTTGAACCGCTAACATTCAAAGGAGTAAATGATGCCAATTGTGTTAGATGCGATGGGCAGTGACAATCGGCCTGACCCAGAAGTAAAGGCTGCAATTACAGCATCAAATGCATTACATGAAGAAATTATCCTGATAGGAGATGAACCGACATTGGCTGCAAAGCTGGCAGCTATCCCCGGCGATAAGTCACGCGTGCGCATCGTGCACGCGCCCGAAGCGCTTGACATGGAAGATAAAATTGAAGATGCCCGCCGAAAAAAGCAAAACAGCATGCGTGTGGGTATGGAATTGGTAAAAGCAGGTGAAGGAGACGCATTTGTAACCGCTGGTAATACCGGCATGGCAATGTATTATGCCATAAAAAGCTTTGGCAATATTAAAGGGGTAATTCGTCCCTGTTTGTCTGCAGTCGTCCCTGTTAAGACAGGGCATGCAGTTATGTTGGATATTGGCGCCAATGCTGAATGTCGCCCTGAATTCCTGTTGCAATTCGCATTCTTGGGAAAGGTTTACGCACAATCTTTACTGGGTCTGAAGGACCCAAAAATTGGTCTTTTATCCAATGGTGAGGAAGAAGATAAAGGTAATGAGCTTATACGTGCGGCATATCACCTGCTTAAAGATGCGAACTTGAATTTTATCGGCAATGTTGAAGGCAAAGAGCTGTTTAATGGGCAGGTCGATGTTGTGGTTACCGATGGTTTTACAGGCAATATTGTATTAAAATCCACAGAAGCGGTAGCCAAATTGATCATCGACGTCCTCAGAGAAGAACTAATGGGCTCCTTCAGGACAAAAATCGGCGCTTTGTTAGCCAAACCTGCCTTCCAAAACATTAAATCCATGCTGGACCCTGCCGAAATTGGAGCAGCGCCATTAATGGGTATTGATGCATTGGTTTTTGTTGGTCATGGCCGTTCAGATTCACGGGCACTGGCTAACGCGATCAGGTCGGCAAAGCATGCTGTTGATAATCAGCTTTTGAGCCATTTACGTGCAGAGATCACAAATATCTTATAAGGATTAATCAATAATTATGAACAAAGTAATCAATGAAAAACTCATCAAACGAAATAAAACCATTGGCAATGTTCTCTCAATCAGCGGTTTTGCGATCCTTATTGGTGGGCTGATCCTGAACATGAACCCTACGCCCACCAAGACGCTGGTGTCCTTTGGCGCGCTCATTGTTGGCTTTATCGTCGCACAAATCAGCACCACGTATGTCACCCGTTTTGGGCGCAGTCCTCGCTTTGATGAAATCATCGCTGACAATCTCAGCAAGCTCAATAATCAATACACATTTTATGTCTATAACGGCCCTGTGCCTATGCTGCTTGTTGGCCCCAGTGGCCTGTGGATTCCTATTCCGACGATCGCAGCCGGTGAAATTTCTTACGACAATAAATGGCGGCAGCGCGGTGGGTCTGCCTTTATGAAAATTTTTGGACAGGAAAGTATCGGAAAACCCGAATTAGAAATTATTAATCAGGAAAAACTAATTATTGATTTTCTAAAAAAACACGTCAATGAAGAGCAGATTCCGCCGACAAATTTCGTCCTGGTGTCCATGAACCCCAAGGCTGTCATCGGAGATGTGGAAAACGCACCGGTTCCAATCGTCGATATCAGTAGTCTACGGCGTTTTATCAGGAAAAATGACCGGAAAGAAGAGCTTAAAATTTCAGAAACACTGATTGAAAAAATAAATGAGACACTTAGCGAATTTTAATAAAAACGGTTTATTTTTTCAGACGAAGGTATTCTTTTAACGCGTTGATTTCCCCAGGTTGTAAATAGCGAAAATGTCCGGGTTGGAGTTTGCCTAATAGAATTGGGCCAATTCTAACCCGGCGTATCTGTCGAACAGGCAAGCCGATACGCAGACCGGTTCGACGAATTTGCCGATTTTTTCCTTCTCTCAGCATAATTGTCAACCAGGCTCCGTTTTTCGTAACAGATTTTACTTCGACCACAGCGGGCAAAGTTCGATAACCATCTTCAAGCACCACCCCGCGCCGCCAGATCTCCAATTGTTCATCATCCGGTTTTCGCGTGACCCGGACTTCATATTCTTTGTCATGTTCATAACGCGGATGGGATAGCTGATTTGCCAATTCCCCATCGTTGGTCAGCAATACCAAGCCTTCACTGTCAAAATCTAAACGACCCACTGGAAACAGATGCCGCTCATCCTTCACAAGATCAAAAATTGTTGGGCGGTCGTCACCTGGAGAATGCAAGGAGAGCATATTGCGTGGCTTATGCACTGCAATATACACTTTTTTCTCTGGTTTACCGATGGGCGTGCCGTCAACTCGAATTTCGTCAATGGCAGGATCTGCTTTTGCACCCAGGTGAATTATTTTCCCATTAACAGTAACACGCCCCTTTTCGATTAATTTTTCACAGCCGCGCCTGGATCCAAAACCCGCTTGCGACAAAATTTTCTGTACTCGTTCCGCAGTCATTATGTTTTTAATATCTCCCTGTCTCCATTTTCCTCATGGAGTTCTTCTAGCGCGTCAAAATCAATGAATGGAAGTTCATCCAGGGATTCGAGACCAAAATATTGCAAAAATTCAGGCGTTGTTCCGTAATAAATCGGTCGTCCAGGTGTATCCGCCCGGCCCAGTTCCTCAATTAACCCTTTTGATAACAGGGTGCGTAAGACCGCGTCGCTGTTTACACCGCGGATCACATCAACCTCAGGTCGGGTAATCGGTTGTTTATAAGCAATGATGGCTAAAGTCTCCAGTGCTGCTTGTGATAACGTTGTCGTTGTGTCAAGGTCTAAAAATTTCTCAATGGTGTCGCTGATCTCGGGCGCGGTTGTAAGCTGCACCCTGGATTTAACTCGCATTAACCGCAAACCACGTCCAGCACTTTTATAGTGGGCATCAAGGTCATTTAGCGTTGATGCAACAACATTCTCAGAAACGCCCAAAACCTTTGCTAACTGACTAAGGCTGACAAGTCCTGATGAAACAAATAATAAACCCTCAATTCGGGCTGAAAGGTTTTCCTGATCTGGTTTCTCTGTCATGATCAAAACGTACCTTTAACTGGTGTCTTAAAAACAGCAAAATGATTATACTCGATAAAAACCGACCAGAGTTTTTGCTAAGCGGGTAGAATTGGCAGGTGAACAAGCCATAACTTTTCATGGACGATCAAATAAAAGAAAGTGAAGCAACAATGCGTATTTTACTTACTGGTGCAGCAGGTTTCCTGGGATCGCACTTTGCAGATCGGCTCCTTGCAGAAGGTCATATGGTGATCGGGATGGATAATTTCATCACTGGCAATCGAGAAAACATAGTGCACCTGAATGAGAACCCGAATTTCAGCTTTATTTTTCATGACGTCTCGAATTTCATACAGGTAACAAGCCCAATTGATTATGTGGTTCATTTTGCTTCGCCAGCTTCACCAAATCCCGCCTCACCATTAGGCTACCCGAATCTGCCAATCCAAACGTTGAAAGCAGGCGCATTGGGCACACACAATACACTTGGCGTTGCTCGAGCTTTCAAGTCTAAATTCTTGCTTGCATCAACCAGTGAAATCTATGGTGACCCTCTCGAGCATCCACAAAAAGAGACCTATCGAGGAAATGTTGATCCGCTTGGCCCCCGTTCCGTGTATGATGAAGCAAAACGTTTTGCCGAAGCTCTGACGATGGCTTACCACCGCTTTCACAATATCGATACACGCATTGTGCGCATTTTTAACACCTATGGCCCTCGCATGCGCATCGATGATGGCCGTGTAATCCCCAATTTTTTGCTGCAAGCCATGCATGGAGAGCCATTAACCATTTATGGAGATGGCTATCAAACCAGGAGTTTCTGTTATGTCGATGATTTAATCGAGGGCATTTACCGATTGATGATGAGTGATTACCATGCACCGGTCAACATCGGCAACCCGGCCGAGATCAGCATACGCGAACTGGCAAACCTGGTTAATGAGTTGACTGGAAACCCGTCCGGAATCATTGAACAAGCTGAGAAAAGACATTCGAATGATCCTCAAAGACGCCAACCAGATATTACATTGGCAAGGAGCATTCTTGGGTGGGAACCTAAAACCAGTTTGCGCGAAGGTCTTTTGCTAACCATCCCTCATTTCAAGAAATAAGGGCACCATGCAGTTTATCAGCAACAAACAGGAACGGATCCGTTTTCTAAAATTTTCCTTTGTTGGGGTTACCGGCACAATTGTTGATTTTGGTATTATGAACCTGGCAAACCTGGTTTTTCACTTGCCTTTGGTTTGGGCGCAGGCGATTTCTTTTTCTGCCGGGGTGGTTAACAACTTTCTGTGGAATCGGTATTGGACTTATCCCGAATCTCGCTCTCAAAACGCAAAAAGACAGCTTGCAAAATTCTTTTTGATTAATATTGTAGGCATTCTGGTCAGAACACCTCTGATCTCTTGGCTAAATAGCCTTATTTTGCAATTATTGGAACGCGTGGAGATGAAACTACCCATAGAAAATTTTGTTCTCAGCCAAAACTTAGCCCTGACCATCAGCATTGCTGTGATTTTGTTTTGGAATTTTTTTGCTAACCGCTTGTGGACCTATAGGGACATTCCAATCGGCAAGGGTAACCAGCAACAAATTCTCTCCAAAACTACAAATACAGATCACCATGAAATGGATTAGCCCATGTTATTAACCCATATAGAACGACTGAAAACCAGATATTCTGGAGAAAAACATTTCCCAGCCATCAGTTGGCCACCGGTGTCACTACCCCGGCACATAACCTGAACGAGAAAAGAATGTCACAGAGATTGAAAGCATTTCAAAAGCACTTTCAAGGCATGGTCAAGAGCAGTCAAAGTTTTAGATTGGATAGACTTGAACAACTCCATCTGGCAACATCACAAACATTAGCGCAAAACGGTAGAAAACGCTCGGTCATGCTCATCAACGACACCCAACGCCAAGCAACAACCTGCAGCACGATTTTGTTATTCAGGGTAATAGTGGAGGTAACCCGTTCATGCGTGTGATCGCAGGCAGCGCCAAAGGTGCAAAGTTACTCAGCGTTCCGGGAAAAACAACCCGGCCTATAACAGATCAGGTTAAAGAAGCCTTGTTCAATATCATCGGGGTTGACATGGAGGGGAAACTGTTTTTAGATCTTTTCGGTGGCACTGGAGCTGTCGGCATTGAAGCGCTCTCCAGAGGGGCTGAACACGTTGTTTTCTTAGATATTAATTATCGTGCAGTAAAAATTATCGAGGAAAATCTGCAGATAACCCAACTACATCCGTATGCAACCGTCTTGAAGAAAGATGCCTTTGCTTTTCTTCGGGAATCCCCTAAACAAGCGTTTGATTTTATTTATATCGCGCCACCACAATATAGGTCTATTTGGGCAAAGACAATGCAAACCCTTGATGAAAATCCAGGCTGGGTCGGTCTGGGAGAAACCGTGATCATACAAATACATCCTAAGGAATTTGTTGAAGGTATTACCTATACGAACTTCAATGAAGTTGATCGCCGTATTTACGGGGATACGATGTTGGTTTTTTACGAACGGGTCCTATCTGAATAAGGTCTCAAGATCCCCATTTTTATTATAGCGATATTTCCCAACGATTATCGGGGATGTTGGCTTGTGTGCTTTAATCAATGGGATTAGCACCGGTAAATCTTCGACGACAGGTTTGGACTTGATTTCATCCAGATGGACCCAAGAAAGTGTACCTTCAGGAGACTCCGTGAATTTGTGGTTCAAGCAATCACCTTTGAACACAAAAATCATCACACCAACTTGTTCTGACACGTCAATGGTAATCTGACAACAAAAATACAAATCAACATCAGAAATGCCCGCCTCTTCCTGTAATTCCCGATAGGCTGCATCAATGATATCTTCCCCCCTTTCAACGTGCCCGCCAATGCCGTTATACAGACCAGCCCATCTGATTTTATTTTCTGCACCTTTCAATAAAAGAACCCGGTCTTGTTCATCAAATAAAAACACCAGTGTCCGGGGAACGACAAGATACCGCTCTTGGTCGTCAATACGCTGGTCAGATTTAGGATTCATTATCTTTCTATAAATACAGCCCGTGTTGATTGGCATCACACGGGCTGTTAAGATCCACAATCAAGTCAAAAACATCGGCACGCCAAGAAAATCTTTGATCATTGGCTTGTAATTTTCCTTATCATAATAAGCTTCAACATCCACCTGTTTTTTCCCCGTCAATACAATTTCAATCGGCACAGTGGTATAGCGTCCAGCCTGCAGTGCGGTCATTTTCCCGTAATCACCGCGTTTAATCAGTTGCATGGCGAGGTTTCCAAAAGACATCGCAACCATTCGATCCAGAGAATCGGGCGCCCCTGAACGCATCACATAAGCAAATTTTTGATACATGATATGCTGGTCGGTCAATTCCTGAATTTTTTCAGCTACGATTTCACCGATCCCACCAAGTTTCTGATGGCCGTAAGCATCGGCAGGACCGGATTGAATAATTTCACCGTCAATCATGTGTGCACCTTCGGAAACAGTTACAATCGAATAATTCGAAGGGCTGTTTCGTTTATCATCATGCAAAAACCTGGCCAATTTTTCCATGTCAAAAGGAACTTCAGAGATAATCGCCCGGTCAACATAAGCCAAATAAGCACTGATTAAACTGGTTTCGCCTGAGTTGCGACCAAACAACTCAAAAACACCAATGCGTTCATGTGAACCCACTGATGTGCGTAACTGGGTTATCAAATCAACTGAGCGGGTTACTGCGGTAGAAAAACCAATGCAATAATCTGTGCCAAACACATCATTATCCATGGTTTTAGGAATTGCAACAACCGGAAAACCCATTCTGCTTAATTTAACACTATAGCTAAGGGTGTCGTCACCTCCAATTGTGACCAAAACATCAACCCCAAGGTGATCAAGGACTTTAAGTACATGATCGGTATAATCTTTCGTGCCACGATCATCAACGGGTTCACCCAGATCCGTTTTTAACAAGAATTCGGGTATATCGTGAGGTCTCACCTTTTGGGGGTTTGTTCTCGAGGTATGCAGAAACGTACCCCCAGTTCGATCAATCAGACGAACATCGTTCTTCGTGAGGTTAGCCACGTATTCATCATGTTTGGCTGGGTCGGCTATATCATACCAGAGCAAGCCCCGCCAACCTCTCCGAATACCGATGACTTCATAATTGGCATTTAAAGCGTTAAGGACAACTTCCTTTATAGCAGGGTTCAATCCAGGAACGTCACCGCCCCCGGTTAGAACTCCAATTCGTTTTTTCCTCATTTCTTCTCCTTCAAAAAAACAATATAATTTCGATCATTGTCTATTTTTTTGTTAGCCTGATCCCTTGTCAGCTCATTTTGATATGCAAGTGAACTTTGCCAAGTATAGCACAAAATTTTTCATGCCACACCAACATGCAATTTTACAATGATTCATAAGGCAACTTAGGGAGTTCTAATGCCCACCAACGAATCCAAATCATTCCTGATAGAACAACCAAGGAATACACAATAAATATCCATGACAAATTATTTTTTGATAAATCAAATTCAGGGTAAACCAATAACCACGAACCAACCCCAGACGCAGCCAGGAACATCCAGGCCATCAAGGCACCCAAGCGCTTCCATCGCTCTGACCAATACCGAATAACAAATATCAGTGAAGGGACCATTAACAACGTATTAACTGTTGATGCCCTTATGTGCAAAAAGTATGTGAGACTTAACATCAAGACCATCGCATAAATAAAGCCCCGATCGGATTGCACCAATAAAGTAATTAAATTACGAATGGCAAACACAACAAAAAGCCCATGTAAGAAAATCGATAAGTGTTTTGCGATTCCGGGCAAGAAAGCAGCCAGGTCCATCAATGGGGTTCTTACCCATTCCAAATTAATATTCAATTTTAACAAAACTGAAATCCAATCCTCAAACCATGAAGGCTGGATTAAAAATGAAATGATCACTAGGAAAACAACCCCCGAGAAAAAACTTGCAATAATTGACAAGCGTTTTTTTACAATAGCCCAAATTAAAAGTGACACGACAACCAGGCCACTGGTCAGAAAATTACTGGTAGCAAGCGCAAGTAAAAACCCTGCCGGTGTGTCCTGGTTGTTTTGAATTAACAAAATACTGGATAATAACAACACGATAATAACTGGAGAAATTTCTCCCTCTAATATCGCAATGGCGCCCGGCAGTGAGAAAATTAGGAAAATCGCGATACAAACCATTCCCAGGCGATTTATCTGCCAACCTGAAAATTTAACACCAAAATATCCAATTAAAGCCACACAAAGAGCCAGAATTACAGTCCAAATTGATCGGGCAAGCGTATAGGGCAACAGGCTGAGTGGTAAATAGAAGATCAAAGAAAAAAATGGCTGCGAAAACAATGGCTGAGTTAGCAGTTGCGCTGAAAAAGGTGAATCATCAATCGCACTGTGCGCAATATCGATTGCTGATAACGCATAGGGGCTAATGCCTTCTAACAGCCAGCCTCTTCCTGCTGCCCAGGGAATCACGAACATATCAAAATGCCGGATGTTTGTCATCGCGAAAAAGCCCAAAACACAAAATCCAATAATTAGAACAGAAGCCAGCGCTACGGTGGTGTATTGAGAAAGTGTCGTTTTTCGGTATCTTTTCATCATCATTGAAACTCGAAGAAATTTTACCCCGTGAAAAGATAATCAGACAATTAAACCAATTGCCTGTCTTGAAGAACAGTTGTTTAACCTTAGTCAACGCCTGACAAAAATCCATGTGTCTTTTTGAAAATAAGTTGTTTCCAGCTTTTCGCACGATGTTTATTAAATAATCCAATTAAATGGTTGTTGCTCTTTTCTGAATTAAATAGTATTCTCAGTGCTGTATATGGCGACCATCTCATCAAAAATGATCCTTAACCAAATGTTTTAATGGCAATTGGGTTTGATTAGTCGTTAATTAAACAGGGAATAGAAGGGATTTATGGATACAAATACAATGACAAGCAATAAATCAAACATGCAAAGTCAGTATTCACCAATCTCACGTTTGATCCAAATTGGCAGAAAAAAAACATATATCACCATAAATGACATCTTAGAATTCTTCCCCGACGCAGAAAAAAATGTTGAACAACTTGAAGAAGCATTTGCAGCGTTGAATTCAGCCGGAATTCAGTATATTGAAGATGCAAATTTATTAGCGGACCCTTCTGATGAAGAAATACTTAAAGTTAAATTAGAAGAAGAAAAATATATCGACGATCTGGCAAACATCGACACAGATGACACTATCGGATTATATTTAAAAGAAGTCAGCCGAGTTCCACTTTTAACAGCCCTGGAAGAAGTCGAGCTTGCGCAACGCATTGAGAGTGGACGCATGGCTCGCGAAGAATTGGCGCGGGGGAATATTAACGATCGCCGTCGGATCGAGCTTCGAAACCTCATTGAAGATGGATGGGTCGCTCGTGAGCATTTAATCACTGCTAATTCTCGCTTGGTGATCAGTGTTGCAAAAAAATACATGGGGCGTGGTGTGCCGTTCCTTGACCTGATTCAAGAAGGAAACATTGGGTTGATTCGCGCCACAAAGAAATTTGAATATCGCCGCGGTCATAAATTCAGCACCTATGCCACATGGTGGATCAGGCAAGCTGTAACACGGGCTATTGCCGATCAAGGACGAACCATACGCGTACCTGTACACATGGGCGATCAAATTAATAGACTATTACGTGTTCAACACCAATTAACCCAGCAATTAGGGCGTGAGCCCACGGTGGAGGAATTAGCAGAAAAACTTGAAGTTCCTCCGAAAAAAGTGGAAAATATGATTCAGGTGGCTAAAAGACCGCTCTCATTAGAGACACCTACTGATGATGAAGAGGACTCGATGTTGGGAGATTTCATTGAAGATGAAGAGGCACCTCCACCCGATGACACAGCAACATACAACCTGCTGAAAGAACATCTGGTTTCAGTGCTGGATACTTTACCACCGAGAGAAGTGCGAATACTACAATTACGATATGGCCTTCTTGACGGTCAGTCTTACACTTTAGAAGAAGTTGGGCGCAAAATGGGTGTTACGCGCGAACGAGTCCGCCAAATAGAAGCGCAAGCCCTAAGCCGCTTACGGCATCCTTCTGTCAAACGGCGCCTTAGAGATTATTTGGGTGAATAAGAGCACAACTCATAAACTTTCATAGCCGTCCTGAGGACGGCTTTTTTCTTGACCAATACAGTAAAAAAGCTTATGATAATTGGTAATAATTACCGATGAAAATTCTTAAGACGAGGAACGACTATGGGTAATAATCAAGTAAGCGATGATCATCCGATTGATGAGAACGGCAATTCGAAAACTCAATCTGATAACAAAGGGATTCCATTATGGTTGCAAGGCATCGATGACCTCGATGAAAATGAAACCAAACCAACCAAGCTGAGTGAGGAACAAGCAAGCCCCTGGATACGCGAAATCGATGCCGATTATTCTGAGCAGGATGGCGAAGGTGAGGCAGAACTATCTGAACCCGCACAACCAATCAGTGCGAAAGCCGATTCCGAAGCAGATGGCACACCCATTGATGAAGGTCGAGATGACGCTCCTTTTATTGAAGAGAGCGGGCATAGCCCTGTTGACGAAGAAGATGCGAGTGATGATATCGAGGATTGGGAAATCACCGAAGAAATTGCTGTTATTGAACTTTCCGAAGAGCTTGATGATGTCAGCATAGATACGGATTTCGATGAAACCACATTAGAAGAAGGATTTGTTGATATATCTGAAGTGGGATTATCAAAAACACAAAATGATCAAGCCGAAATTTCTGGAGATGAACCTTTGCGAGAAGGAGAACTTCCTGAATGGTTACAGGAAATGATCGCTGAAGCAGAAATAGAATCCGAACAACCTGAAACAGAAACAGCCCTTATGTCCGAAGTTGAACCCTTTCCCAATGCAGATATCTCAGATTCAATCAACTCAGAAGAGGACCTTGTAAGCGAAATAATTGCACCAGATGAAGAAATACCTTCTTTTGATTTTGAAACCCATGATTCTGATTTTGATCTGGATTATGCCTTAGCGATTGCGAAAGAGGACACTGCACCCGTTGTACTGCCTGCTGATGAAGAAATAACGGATATGGCAAGCGGAATTGATGAAGCGTTTCCTGTTGAAGACAACGAAATCGAAATTGATGAGGTGACATCAGAGCAAGCGGATGAAATCGAGCTCAGCTTGGTTGAAGAAGAGGTCGAGGAGAATCAAGCAATTGACGAGTCAACGCCACTTTTCAAAGACATGGCCCGCACAGAAACAATGCTTGATCAGAATGAGGACCTAAAAGAAATTTTGCTTGATGAGGTTCCCCTGGGTACAGATGCAGACCAACTCTCTTGGATCGAACAACAGCTTGACCAAGGACAAATTGATGAAGCCCTACCCATTATTCAGGATTTAGTAGAAAAATCATCCCATCTCGAAAAATTAGAGGTGTGGTTAAAGGAGTATTCTGAACAGCAACCAGGATCAAACAAGGTTATGGAGCTCATAGGTGATATTGCATTAAAACGGGGTGAACCTGAAGCGGCTATTAAAGCCTATGCGAAGTCCCTGAGATTATTGCTAAATAACCAGGAAGGTTCTCATGGATTGGATTAGCATTTACTCGGCTGCGGGTCTTTTAGAAGCCAATATACTCAAAGGTTTTCTTGAAGCACAAGGTTTACAAGTACTCCTGAGTCAGGAAAGTGTTGGCCGGATATTAGGCTTATCTGCTGGAAAATTGGGGATTGTTGAAGTCCTGGTTCCTGAATCACAGGTCATCGAGGCGAAGAAGTTGATTGATGAGATCGCTGCAGGTGAGTTTGATAATATTGACTTTCCTGATGATCAGGATGGTCCATCTGAACCAGATCCTGACAATTAATACATCTTGACGCGGCAATTGTTAACCGGTATAATCCCCGAGTTATATTGGCATTATATGAAGAATTAAGGAGTAAGAGATGCCCCCTCTACCAAAGCGAAGAACCTCATCTGGCCGCAGAGATCGACGCCGCTCACACGACGCTTTGAAAGCGCACAACACCCTCGTCTGTTCCAATTGTGGCGAAACACGTTTGCCACATCGGGTTTGCGCAAATTGCGGATATTATAAGGGACGCAAGGTTGTTGAAGTCAAAAAACCTGATTAAATATTGAAAGGTTAAACGGTAAAAAAGGGCGATAAATGCGCCCTTTTTTTATTGATCGCAATTTTCTCTCACTCTAACTCAAAATCATCTTCGTCGATAGCAGAATTTTTAAGTGAAGAAGAAAAGTATGGCTCATACCTGCTAATGAATCTTCTTGGGATTAAGCCGATTATTCGTGTACCAAATTCCTGGTTAACGACTTGTTTAACCTGTCCTTTTTCATAAAATAAAGAGAGAAGTTGACCCTGGTCATAGGGGATTTGCACATCAATATCAATAAATGTTTCATATAAAAATTCTTCAATGCCAGATAAAAGGGCGCCTAAGCCCTGGCCGGTCAGAGCAGAAATTGGAAAGGTATTCGGAAAATCTTCGAGTGCAGCGATTGCACCTTGCGGATCCTTAAGGCCATCGATTTTGTTCAGCGCAGTAATGATGGGGATATCGCCTGCGCCGATCTCAACTAATGTCTCCTGAACTGATTTCGCCTGTGCGCTGGCATTGACGTGGGTAATGTCTACAACATGTAAAAGCAAGTCCGCTGCTGAAATTTCCTCCAGCGTTGCTCGGAAGGCTGCAATCAATTCGGTTGGAAGTTTTTGAATAAAGCCAACAGTATCGGTAAATAACACTTTCTGACCGCCAGGAAGCGAAACCCGGCGTGTGGTTGGATCCAGCGTCGCAAAAAGCTTGTCTGCAACAAAGAGTTCAGCATCAGAAAGCTTGTTAAGTAAAGTGGATTTACCGGCATTGGTATATCCGACAAGAGATATCACAGGTATGTGAGTTCTTTTTCTTTGTTTTCGATAACGGGAGCGATGCGCCCGGACCTTTTCTAGTTCTTCTTTAAGAAGTTCGATACGGGCAGAGATCGTTCGTCGATCTACCTCAAGCTGGGTCTCACCTGGACCCCGCAATCCGACACCGCCCACGCTTCCAGTTCGACCACCACCTCCGCCTGCCTGTCGTGCTAGATGGGTCCAGGCTCTGGTTAAGCGCGGCAAGCGGTATTCATATTGTGCCAGCTCAACTTGTAAAACACCCTCACTGGTATGGGCGTGCTGTGCGAAAATATCCAGAATCAAGGCGGTTCGGTCAATAACCTGAAGTGTATCTCCTAAGGCTTTCTCCAATTCTCGCTGATGTCGTGGAGAGAGTTCGATGTCAAAAATCACCAGGTCAGCGTCAAACTCCTCAACAAGTAATTTAATTTCATCAACCTTACCAGAGCCGATATATGTTTTGGGATTGGGGATGGTTAAATTTTGGGTTACATGTCCAACGACTTCAATACCTGCTGTCTGAGCCAGCAACTCCAATTCTTGCATCGAATCGTCTTGCGAAAGTAAATCCTCTCGTGTTGACACATTCGCACCAACTAAGAAGGCTCTTTGTTGTAATTGTTCTGTATTTATCAGTTTGTTTTTTGCCATAAAGGGCTATTCACGCTCCTTGATCCAATCCTTCAAACGCAACATCGCTTCGACAAGCTTTTCTGCCGGTATAACAAGAGAAATGCGCACGTATCCAGCGCCTGAATCGCCATAAACGACACCGGGGGTAATACTGACTCCGGTTTCTCTCAATAACACATCGCAAAACTCGATGTCATCTTTCCATCCATTGGGCAAGCCAGCCCAAACATAAAGAGCTGCTTTGGGATTCTCAATAGTAAAGCCAAGTTCTTCCATTGTTTTCACAACAATGTCGCGGCGGCGCTGATAAACCAAATTCCGGTTTCGGATCCAGGATTGATCTTCCAGTAACGCGGCTTCGGCAGCCAACATAATTGGAACGAAAAGTGAAGAATCCATCTGGCTTTTCAGTAAACGCAATAATCGCACAATTTCTGGGTTGCCAACAGCCACACCGACTCGCCATCCAGCCATATTATAGGTTTTTGACAGCGAATTAAATTCAATACATACATCTTTTGCCCCTGGAATCTGTAGAATGCTTGGCGCAATATAATCATCAAAGCAGACATCCACATAAGGTGCATCATGTGCAACTACAATATTATATTTAGTGGCAAAGTCCACAACTTTTTGGAAGAACGAGAGCGGAGCAATTGCTCCAGTGGGATTATTCGGATAATTAAGCCACATTAATTTGGCTTTCTGCGCTACATCCTCGGGGATGCGTTCTAAATCCGGCAGAAAACCATTTTCCGCCAAGAGGGGCATCGAAAAGGATTGTCCCTGACTGATCATCACACCTGAACGGTAAACAGGATAACACGGGTCTGGCAAAAGCACTACATCGCCCGGGTCGATCAGCACCTGGTTGATATTGTAAATTCCCTCTTTCGATCCAATTAATGTTAACACTTCGCGTTCTGGATCAAGCTCAACCCCAAAACGATCTTCATAATACTTGGCAAAGGCTGATTTTAATCCAACTGATCCACCGGAGGGGCCATAACCATGTACATCTGATCGACGAGCAGAGTTGACCAAGGTTTCAATAATATTATCGGCAGGTGGCAAGTCTGGCGATCCCATATCAAGGCGGATGATGTTCAGGCCAGATTGCTTTAATTTTGCAATGGTTTTTTCTAGATCTGCAAAAAAATACGGCTTGACTGAAGATATGCGTTGTGCAGGTTTGATCTCCATACGACAGAATTACCTCTCTTTTGTTAGTGATATTGCCTTTATTATAATATATCTATTGTCACTGAATAATGAACAAACGCCCTCCCTTGCCCTGACCTTCCTCGCATAAAATCTCCATTACTCAATATTTATGTTGTTAAATGGTGTTTTATGTAGTTGTCTAAATCGGTCAAGGCGCGCTCTGCGTAAAATTTGTAACGTTCGATTTTTTTCAACCTCTGAGTTTGATCAGGGTCTGGTAGCAACCCAAACATGGCTTTCATCGGCTGAAAACTCTTGATTTCAGCGTGTGTAATGTAATGAATCAACGCTCCCGTCATTGTAGTCACCGGCAACTGTAACGGCGGCTTTCCAAGCAAATAATGCGCTGCATTGATTCCAGCCACCAAACCACTGGCGATATTTCCCGCATACCCTTCGGTCCCGGACAACTGACCGGCAACAAATAATCCAGGCTGCTTATGAAATGCCAAAGTATTATCCAACAGCTTTGGAGCAGCCAGATAGGTGTTTCTATGCATCTGTCCAAATCGTTGGAATTTCACATTTTCTAATCCGGGAATCATTCTGAAGACACGCGCCTGTTCAGCATGGGTCAGATTGGTTTGAAAGCCAACCAAATTGTAAAGATCACCAGTCAATGTATCCTGCCGAAGTTGAACCACCGCGTACGGACGGCGACCAGTTCTGGGATCAATCAATCCAACCGGGCGCAATGGTCCAAACAACAGCGCTCTTTCACCCTTTTGTGCGAGAACTTCTATCGGCTGACAACGTTGAAAGTAGGTCTCAGTGCCAGCATCCACTCCATCGTCGATCTCAGTTTCAAAAGTTTGGAGCGGGATCCTTTTCGCCTGGATCAAAGCGTTGAGAAATTCTTGATATCGATCTTTATCAAAAGGACAATTGATGTAATCGCCTTCGTTAATTTTGTCATAATCATAACGGTCTGCTCGAAATGCAACATCGAAATTAATTGAGCCATATTCGATAACCGGCGCAATTGCATCAAAGAAAAATAGATGCTCATGATCGGTAAATGCGAGTAGCTTCTCTGATAAATTCTGCGAGGTCAGCGGACCGGTTGCCAATATTGCTGGGCTCAGCGGTATGGTTTGGATTTCTTGCCGGATAATATCTATTTTTGGGTGTGACGTAAGCTTATCTTCCACGCGGTCAGAAAATTGCTCCCGGTCCACAGCCAACGCACCACCAGCCGGTATCGCACTTGCATCAGCACAATCGATGAGTAACGATCTTAATTGGCGCAATTCAGCTTTCAATAATCCTGAAGCTCGATTTTGAAGGTTTGAGCCAAGAGAATTTGAACACACCAGTTCAGCTAATTTTCCTGTGCGGTGGGCGCCAGTACTAAGTATTGGGCGCATTTCGTGCAACACGACCTCAACTCCCCGCTCTGCAGCTTGCCAGGCTGCTTCACAACCTGCCAGGCCTCCGCCAATGACAGTCAACTTCATAGATGCCTCATAGTTGCTTTTCTTGAGATTTTACCACGCCTGGCATGGCTTTTCGCTATCTGAATACGATCGTTTCTGGCACACATCTTGCAACATTTCGATTATTATTTTATAATAAGATCAGGAGACAATCTCGTGCAACTGAGGTCTACACACAGCCAATATCAAACACAAAGCCCGATGACATCGGCGCATATCGCCCAAACCATGACATTGTTGTACATGACATCGACTGAATTACTCCAAACCATTGATCGTGAACTTTCACAAAATCCGGCTTTAGAGCTTATCAACGAGCGCCGCTGTCCAATGTGTGGTCGAAGATTGCCACCTGAAGGTCCTTGTTCAATCTGCAGCCAGCCAAAAACCATGGATCCTGACGAGACCATTGTGTTTGTCTCTCCAAGAGATGATTTTTACACCTTCAGCGCTAGTGCCTCTACCTCAATTGAGGATTACCCCGAAGATCCGTTTTCATCAGCAAATCTAGATCTGTCCAGTTACGTCTTACGCCAGGTGGCGCCAGTGTTAGAACTTGATGAGCGGGAAATCGCAGCGATGATCCTGACCAACCTGGATGAGGATGGATTCCTCAACATCAACATCGTTGAGATCTGCCGCTATCATCATGTGCCGCCCTCCAAAGTAGAAAAAGTATTATCTAAAATCCAACATTGCGATCCCATTGGAGTCGCTTCCCGTAATGTGAAAGAAGCTCTGCTCGTGCAACTTGATCACCTTGCTGAAACAGGCACTGTGCCCGAATTTGCCAAACAGGTAATTAGCGAAGATTTTAAATTGCTGTCCCGACACCATTATTCAGAGCTGGCAAAGAAATACAGAACCACATTGTATGAGATGCAAAGTCTTGCAAGTTTTATCAGTGATAACCTTAACCCATTCCCAGCAAGAGCCAATTGGGGAACATTCCGCAATCCGAGCGATAATAAACCTGATGTTTTTAATCAACCAGATGTCCTAATCTATTATCTTAATAACAAACCCGGTAATCCATTGGTTATTGAAATCATCATGCCATCACGTGGTTTTTTGAGGATTAACCCCTTGTTTAAACAGGCGATTAAAGAACAAACCGGAGAAAACCAGGAGGAGTGGAAAAAAGACATCGGCAAAGCGTCGCTCTTGATCAAGTGCATTCAACAACGCAACAATACCATGCAACAACTGATGTCCCGATTGGTTGCAATTCAAAAACCATTTATAATGCAAGGTGAGACGTTTTTAGAACCCCTTACCAGAGCCCAAATTGCGGCAGAATTGGATGTACACGAATCAACCATTTCGCGTGCAGTTGCCAATAAGACAGTGCAGTTGCCAAATAAAAGAATAATTCCAATGGCGATGTTCTTTGATCGCAGCCTGGCTGTCAGGACAGTTCTTAAGGAGATCATCGCTAACGAACCACATCCACTTAACGATACCGAACTCCAGGAACAATTGGAAAACCAGGGCATCTCAGTGGCTCGGCGGACCGTGGCGAAATATCGTGCCATGGAAGGCATACTCCCAGCCCATCTGAGACGAAATGAAAAATTCGCTACACTATGAGAAAAATGTGACCCAAAATATCTCTGACAATTTTAATAATTTCAATTTCACACCTGAAGAGGGTCTTGAAAGCCTCCTGACATTATTTAATTTAATACCTGATCCTGCAATCATCTATCAGCCCAGCAATGATTCGATCTTAGCAGCAAACAATGCCCTTTTCTTGCTGACAAACCTCGGCGAGGCTGATTTCATTCATCAATCCATAAAAACCTTGCTCCCGAATATATCAAATACTGACCCACTCAGCGGGCATGACAAAAAAGCTTTTTTGCGCCATAAAAAACTTCCATTAATGCCCGTCACTGTCAGAATCTTTCCGCTTGTCCATGTAGATGAGTATTTGATTATTCTACTCAAGCCAGATGATGAGCGACCGGTCAAAAAATTTCAGGCAGGTGAACAAATTGCCGTTATCGAAGGGCTGACCTCTCTGTTACAATCGGTCAACAAACCAATGATGGATCCCGTTCTTGAACAAATTCTTATGAAAGCTGGAGCATTATTGGAAACGCCGCTCGTTTGCTTATACAAAGCAACCGGGTCGACTCCTCCTATGGTTCTTCATCTAACGTCAAATAAGGAGCGAGCATCGGAATTACCCACCCACTTGACCGACGACGACCTTCTCAGTCATCAAAGCCCTGGGATATGGACGCCAGATTTACCCGCCGTTTCTGGCCTTCACCATTATGTAATGGCTGCTCAGCTTGGTTATTTGGTCAGTGTCCCATTGGGGCTTGAAGCAGCAAATTTCGGATTATTGGTTGCCTGTTCTGAATCGCAAGTGCCCCATTTAAACACGCTTCCCCTGGCAAGATTGCTAGCCGTTTATATAGCTGGGATAATGGAAAACCATAACAAACAGCAAATTCAGAATAATCTCATCCACAAGATCAGACAAGTGGTAAAAATCCAGAATGAGATTGTAACGAACCTGGAAGAGGGAGTAATCATCCTTGCACCAGATTTAACTGTAGCAGAAATTAATCCAGCAGCTGAAGCAATCCTGGGATATGCCAATGTCGAAGCACTCCGTCAACCAATTACTACCATTCTTATTGGCTCAGAATCTTTGGAATCTTCGCTGCGTTCCACCCAACAGGGCATCCCCAGCCTTACCAGTGGCGATCTAACCATTTACCACCGCACCGGTCGCTCTTTCCCTGCTCAAATTCTAATGTCTCCCGTGATGATCAAAGGGCAACTCTTTTCAATAATCATGTTGATTCGCGACCTGAGCCAACAAGAAGAAAATCAGGCCATCAATAAGCAATTGGAACAGCGAGCAATTTTAGGTGAAGTTACCGCGATTTTTGCCCACGAAGTACGTAATCCCATCAATGCGATAATGCTTTCTTTGCAAGTTATTGAAGACTCACTAAAAGAAGGTGATCCAAACTTGAAATGGCTGGACAACATCCGTGATGAATGTAACAAACTGATGTATTTAATGGATAGTGTCTTATCTTTTGCCAAACCGCTGGAATATAAAATGGCTGGGGTGGATTTAAATTTTTTGCTCACACGAATGCTGGAGCGATGGCATCCCAGGCTTATGCGATTAAATATCTCGACTTATTATGAAACTGAGGTTGACAATCCCATTATCGAAGGCGATCTGCGGGCTCTAGACCAGGTGTTTACCAACTTGATCAGTAATTCAGTCAATGCCATGGCTGAAAAAGGCGGCTCATTGGGGATTAAAATAACAGAAGCCGAAGATGATCAAGACCATCGCTACATTCAGATCAACTTAACTGACACCGGAACAGGTATCCCCGATGAAATGAAGTCCCACATGTTCAAACCCTTTGTAACGGGCTCGAAACGTGGAACTGGTCTGGGTTTGGCAATCACCCAGCAAATCATCAATACCCATAAAGGTAAAATCGAGGTCGATAGCTACCCCGGGGGAACAATATTTAAGATATTCTTGTTGAAGAAGAAAGGTCCTGGCAACGAATGAGTGCAACAATCCTGGTCGTAGACGATGTTGATACTGCCCGAGAAGCAATCGCGGACAGCCTACGAAAAGATGGCAAAGAAGTTCTGGAAGCGGGCACCCTCAAAGAAGCACGCGGCTTTTTAGAATTGAATAAAGCTGATATCTGTATTTTAGACATCCTCCTACCCGATGGCAATGGCTTATCGTTGTTAGATGAAGTCATTCATATGGCTTTTCAGCCAAAGTTCATCGTAATTACTGCCCACGGTCAAATTGATTATGCCGTGGAAGCCATGAAAAAAGGCGCTCTGGATTTCATTACCAAACCCATTGATATGAAAACTTTAAAGAAATCCATATCAAGGGCAGAGGACCTCGTAGCCATGCGTCGCGAACTTGATCATTTGCGCCATTCTCAAGCATTATCAGCAAAATTCGTAGTCGGTCAGCACCCTCGCATGCAAGCTTTGATCAATCTTGCCCAACGTGCGGCGGAAGCTTCGGTGTCTGTTTTAATTACCGGCGAATCCGGAACAGGAAAAGAAGTTATGGCTACTTTTATCCTCCAGTCGGGTCCCCGCAGTGACAAGCCTTTTATCGCAATCAACTGCGCTGCGATTGCCAACACCTTGTTGGAATCTGAATTGTTTGGGCATGAAGCGAATGCTTTTACCGGCGCGTCAAACAAGCGTAAAAATGGTTTAATGGAAGTTGCTGATGGCGGAATCCTGTTTCTTGATGAAATTTCATCAATGCCACTTGACATGCAGGCTAAGCTTTTGCGGGCTATCGAAGAGCGTGCCTTTCGCCGGGTTGGCGGTACGACACTCATCCGCGTGGATGTACAGATTATCGCTGCATCAAACCGGGATTTAAAAGAAATGATTAAAAACGGCGAATTTCGAGAAGACCTGTACTACCGCTTGAAAGTCGTCGACCTGGACATCCCGCCGCTCAGAAAACGTAAGGAAGACATCCCCGAACTGGTTGGCCTTTTATTAAATCAAAGCAACATGAGCATGGGCACCAACATCAAGGATGTTACCCCGCGCGCACTAGAGGCAATGATGGATTATGACTGGCCAGGAAATATCCGAGAACTGCGCAATGCGCTCGAACGCGCCATCATTTTCTGCGATGACCCTGCAATCGATATCCAGCATCTGCCTTCAGAGATCATCGAAAGAAGTTCAATTTAAATCCCTGTCAAGCGTTCGCTTGGCACAGAACTTGCTACATCACCTCCAGAGATATTAATCTGGAGGTGTTTTTATGTTTACTTCAACTTTTGATTTCCAAATGACCATGGCAACAGCGTTGTTCTTGCTTGGATTGATCGTACTTGTTATCAGTATCTTTATCCTGATAAAGCATGCTGTTGGTCGCGACATTAAAACAATTGCCAAGCAAACCACAAAACTGGCACAAAAAGGCATTACAGACAATGTCGCCGGCTTGGTAGGCAATGCCTCATCATTGATCAATGCCTTGCACGATCTTTCTAAAACCAATTCAGGTATTGGCGTTTTCCTTGTTTTCCTGGGTATTGCTTTGCTGACAACGGCATATTTCATCACCAGAAATCTTGGTATTACAAATTGATCCCATCAGGCAAGATTGGACACATCATGTCACTAACAGCTTGGCTCGATTTAATCAGACAGCGCTTTTCGCCCAATGATGGCCAAATTCTAGTGAAAAGCCTGCAACAAGACCCTTTGGTCTGGCAATTTATTCAAGGGGAAGACCACAGTTTGCCATTTTTTTTGAATGCTCCCAATGACCTGGCCAGCTACGCACCCATGAAAATGGCTACCTGGTTGATCGAACAGAAGATCGGTTTATCTATTCCAGACCTTGGTCAATGTGAAATCAATCTTCCTGCTCAAATTAAAGCAGCGGCAGCACAAGCTTTGGAAACTGTATTTAACACCAGCCTCCCTCCTGCTGATCTTTATACAGCAGGTTTACTCGCCTTAACTCTCTATGAACGACGAATGAGGAGAGACACCTGGAAAGGGCTCTCTGAAGAAATCTTCATTAACCGGAATCCTCAATCTATCCTCAAAAACTATCGTATCTGGCAAACGCCCTTTGCATGTTTATTTTCTATTTGCCATGATTTTAATGATTTGATTGATGAGTTTATTTCTTCGCCATCTGATTCAATTCGTCAGGCTTTTATTCCAATTCTTTTACACACCCTGATAACAAATCCGATGGATCCCGATTTGTTATTGGATCAATTGTTTGAATTTGCTAAGCAACTTACGATTGATCACCAATTGGAAAACCTGGGATGGTTGAGAGATTTCAATCAAGAAGCACTACAAATTAATTTAGCAAGACAACTGCTTCAGACCAAGAATAACAGGGAATTCTTCGCCAATGTCTTTTCCGGAATCGAGGCCTTTGATGCGGTCAGTGCGGATTCTGATCCCCTGGAAAAGACCGTTTCCTACGCTTTACCTGAAAATGTTAATCGCTTGGCTGCGTTTTACTTTTTTACCGGAAACCAACGGAAAGCAGCTGACACCTATCAGAAAGTCACTGAAATTTTTGAATTTTTGAAAGCACAGGCACTTTTTCAAACCCTCGCTGATGAGAAAGGGCATGTCGCGCCAACCCGCTGGCTCGAAATCATTAAATCAGTGCCCCACTCCAAGCAAGCACGTCTTTTCTACGCACGCTCATTAATCGCCGATGGTCAGTTTGAAGATGCGCACCAGCAGTTAACTGAATTGCCGGAAACCATTCAACAGCAACTTTTGCTTCATCAGATTGATGGAGAAGACAAAGAAATTATCAATGCTGCGATTAAATCTCACACTCCGTCGAGCAAATGGTCGCATCGAAAAAAACAGCCCCTGGCGAGTTATTATGTCCACCAGCCGCACCTCTCTCCTGAAGCGGGGATATTGTTGGCAATCCAAAAAGCAGATTGTCGAGGAGATCGTCTGCATTGGCTGGAAAAATATCTGCGATCAAATTCAAACGATCTACAGGCGATCAGTATTGCTCGCGATTTGTATGATGAATCCAACCAGATTGAGAAATCAATTGAACTGACTTCATATCTTGAAAGAATTGAACCCACAGAGATTGCACACAAGCGTTCTTTGGCTCGTTTGTATGCTCGCGCAGAGCGCTGGCAAGATGCCTTTACCTTCCTGCAAACGTTCATTAATTCAATGGAGTCCAGCGAAATAGAAGATTTGGAAATGTATGCAGAGGCCGCTGTAAGGACACAACAAACAGAAACAGCCATTTCAATTTGCCAGAACATTTTACAACGCTATGAAAAAAATCCAAAGGCGCTGGTTTTATTGGGAGAAATTTACCACCTCAAAGGTGATCCCCTTAAAGCAATCCAGCATATGGAAAGCGTGCTCGATTTGATACCGACTGAGCCTGACGCCTGGTTAACGATGGCCTGGCTGTGGGCTGAGAATGACCAAACCGATCGCGCCCTTGAAACGCTAAAAAAGAGTATCAAGGTTGTCCCAAATCAACCTCGCTTACTGCGAGCTCTTGGAAAAGCTCAGGATGCCAACCAGGAGTACGCTGAGGCGCTCGCTGCCTACAAACAGGCTTATGAGCTTGATTCTCAGCACACTGAAGGAAAAATCGAATTAGCAGATATTTATTTTCGGTTAGGTCAGCCTGAGCATGCCTACCCCTTAATGGAAGCATTTAGCGACAATTATGAGCAGAATCCAATTGCTGCCAAGCTGTTAGGCCATATCTTGCTGGCGTTGGAACAGGTGGTTTCTGCTGAGCCGCTCCTGCTCTTTGCTGCTGAGAAATTTCCAGAAGATGTTCAAACTGTTGTCGCTGCCTCTCACTTAGTTTTGGATCGGTTGGAATCCGATCCAGAACAAGAAACGGGACGGGTTCTGGACCGTGTCAACGCAATCCTCTTGCAAGCTTCTCATATACACGCGGATCAATCCGTGATCACTCGCTTATTAGCTGATGTTGAACGCCTAAACGGTCAGCATCAAAGTGCGTTTAATGTTTATACCAGGCTGGCAAAAGCGGCAGAGCAACATAATTTACTGGGTGATTGGCGTCTGAAGTATGGGTTGGGACAAGCCGCCATGGGATTGGCAGACCCGGAAGTCGGGCTGGCAGCACTGCAGGATGCACTTGACATTCAACCCAGTAACCTGATCATTCGCCACGCCCTGGCAGATGCCTTTCAGGCTACCGACCTACCTGGAAAAGCACACGCTATGGCCAAAAGCGCACTGATAATGGCGCCACAGGACTTAAATAACATCCTCTGGTATGCCGGTTTTAAAACTCGCGCAAATGACCCCGAAGAAGCAGTTCGAGCACTGAAAGAAGCTCTTCAACTCTCTCCTCACCGCAGTGAGTTGCGGCTTTGGCTGGCAAAAGCGCTGATTTCTGCGGGATTGCTGGAAGAAGCTCAGGAGAACGTCGTCGATTTTATCGTGTCCCCGCCGCCCAATCCCGACCTACTCCACCAGGCAGCTTATGTTTGCGTTCACTTAAATGACCTCGAAAATGCTGCTCAAGCCCTGGAAAAAGCCCTGCAAATATATCCCGATTTTAACCCGCTAATGGTAATGGACCTTGCCATCATTTATGCTTTGCAGGGCCAACACAAACAAGCTTTAGATGCGCTTGATATTGAACAGAGCCTGATTTCTCAATATCCACAAATTGCGATATTAACTGCGGATTTGTTTTCTAATATTGGCGAATATGAACACGCCTGCGCGGCATTGATATCCATTGACGATAGCGCATTGAAGACACTGGAGACAGATACCACCCCTCCCCTTCTAATCAGCAAATCACCCCTCCTTTATTCTCATGATCTAACACTGGATGGGTATCATCTTCGCCTTGGATACCTTTTTAGAGCACTGGGACATTTTGAGGAGTCTTTAGAACATCTAACGCTTACTCACCAGAGAAATAAAGGTGACATAAAACTCACCAATGCAATCATTGAGACAGCCATGGTGGGACTGGACCATAAACCCGTGCTGGAAATTACACAGCACATCACCCCGTCAGAATTGCTGAAGAATAAAGATTCACATGATTTACTGGATCTGATCTGTTCTCAGATAGAAGTATTCCTGTACCAGGAAAATTATGAAAAAGCTTTGGAACGTTTTTTGCTTCTGGCTGACGTCGATTTGACTTACCCCAGGGTACTGGCAATAAAAAGCCGTTTTGCTGCTAACAATGGTGACTTTGACACTGCCAAAAAACACCTCAGCGAGGCGATCAAAAACCTCAATACAACCTTCGGGAATCATTCGACGCGATCGCTGCCAGAAATCTTCAGGAAAATGATCAACCAGCACAGCATTTCAGAAGCATGCCTGGCGCTGGATGAATATTTAGATGCAATACAGGCCTGGTCTAAAGTTTATGGTCAATTTGATACTCAACCCCTATTCAACTGGCGTTATTTATACGCATTGGTGACCGCAGCGGAGGTTCAGCAAATCGCCTCTGCTGTGTCGATCACCACACATAGCCCCGGATCAGCTTGCCTTTCAGAAGAACACCACACAACCGCAGAGCGTTTATTGGTCAACATTCACAGCAAGGTTCCTCAGGATCAAATTATCTGCATGAAAGCAAGGATTGAATCAGCTTTCACTGGCATCTGGCCTGTGCATCTGAATGTGGACGCCTGCTTACAAGGACCCGAAGAAGCAGCAGCGGTACTCATTGGCAGCGAAGATGACAATTTAATCCGGGACATCCTCGAAGCGTATTCAAACGACGTCAAGGTTTTACAAGCATATGGCGTTTACGCACTACGACATGGGCGACACGACGCAATTCCGCTCATTGAAAAAGCACTCAAGATCGACCCTGCTAACCCGATCAACCACGCCCTGCTGGCTTATCTCAGCCTTGATCAGCCTGCACAGGCAATTGACTCAATTGAGACGGCATTAAGCCTTTGGCCTGAAGAGCCTGATTGGCATATCCTGGCTGCTGACCTGCACGCCAGGCTGTCCCACCCTGATCTGGCAGAAAAACACATTCAATCTGCGCTGGAATATCAACCAGAGAATGCATACTACTGGCAAAAAAGCGCGTCACTTAATGTACAAACCAACAACTTTGTCCAGGCGAAATCAGATTTGGAAAAAAGCACAGCGTACCGGTCCGATGATCCTAAAAGCTGGGTAGCCATGGCTGAAGTTAACCGTCGTATGGGCGATATTTCTGATGCTCTTTTCAGTATTCGAAAAGCCAGCCAACTTGATCCTGATGATGTGCACCTGGTTGAGATGGAAATGAAACTCTTATTCGAGCAAAACAATTTCTCTGACCTTGAATCTCGGGCAACAGCGGTGTTGACAGAACACAGTGAAAATGAAACTGCACTGATCTATTTAGCCCGTGCATTAGCAAAACAGGGAAAATTTGCTCAAGCTTTATCAACACTGATCCAGAACCTGGATAAAGACCCCGATAACACCAGAGTGGCTTTGGAATATCTAAAGATAAAAAAAGAGCAGGTTGGCGTTGAAAAAGCTTTGCCAGATTTAATCGTCCTGGCTCAAAATAACCCTAAAGACCCCGCAGTGTTGACCAGCCTCACAGAATGGTTGATCCAGGCAAATCGCATCACAGAGGCAGAAAAAGTTGCTCAAACAACCTTGAGGTTTGCACCTGATCGGGCAGAAATACACTTAATGTTGGGACGTTTGCAGCGTGCCAAGGGAGATTTAGATCAGGCCATCACCCATCTCTCACAGGCCATCACTTTAGACGATACCTTGATCGAAGCTTATATCGAATTAGGAAAAACCTACCAGGAACGTAGAGATGTGGAAAAAGCCATTGAAATATTTGATAAAGGCTCCCAGGCAAATAAATCCGATCCACGACCTTATTATTATGCCGGGTTAGCATTAAAAGAAATCAAAGATTATCCGGGTGCCGAACTGATGCTGAAAACGGCTAAAAAGTATTCACCTGATGATAGCAATATCATCCGCCAGCTTGGCGTGGTCACAGCCCTCAATCTGGTAAACAACTTACGAGAGGTGAGATAACAATGTCATCAATAACTCAATCTGAAAAAAGCTTAAATTCCATGGACCGTTATCGATTTTTAATGGTCCTTAATGCAGGAAATATTTGTCAAGAATACCAGTTTGTCAAAGAAGTTGCAATGCTCTGGTTGGCAAATTATCCGGGTGATCTCTTTGTTAAATATCACCAGGCATTATCCTATGCGAAACTTGATCTGCAAAACCAGGCATTTGACCAGCTTGAGCAGATCGTAACCTGGGATCCGACATTCCTGGAAGCAGTGCGTGATTTGCAGCGTCTTTCGCCGACTAAATCCCAACAAAAGCTTTATGCTGACCTGGTGTGTTATCTGGAGGAAAAAGCAGCGCCTGACAACAAAGCAGAGAAATGGCTTGCACCCCTGTGGAGTGCCAGGATAGCCTTCTCTCAGGGCGAGTTTGATCTGGCGCTGGTTCACATTCACGAGGCAATGGTGCACAATCCACCTACTGCGTTGCCAGCGATTTTGCATCTAAAAACAGCACGTGAATTGGGCAATCAGGATATGCTCAGCAACCTTTCTGAGATTTACCATCAACAATGGCCTAATTGCCTGCACATCAACGTGATTCGAGCCCTGGTTGAAATGGATCTGGGGTTAGAAGCGACTGCGGTTGAACGTTTGCATTGGGTTGCAGCCCACGATACTGCAGGTCAGGTCATTGAGCAGTTGATGGGTGTGGACCACCCATTTAAAGATCTTTGGCCAGATCGGTTTGAGATTTGTTTTGATCTGCCGATTCCCGCCTCTGTCTCGGCTTATTTGGGCTGGAATCGCCTGAATGCTGGACAGGTAAAAAAGCCAACCTTTGCCAAAAACTTTGTATCACAACCTCGATCACCTCAAGTCAGCAGTTCTGATGTCACACAGAAAATTCAGACCGCATTTGCTCCGCCGCCAGTGATTAAGTCGGTGCAGGCGGTCATCCCTGAAGATGTTCCGCTTCGATCAACGCCTGAGAAATGGGCATCAGAAGAAGACCTGGAAGAAATCCGGGGTGCTTTTTCAAAAATTGCCAAGCGGCTTAAGAAACCCGAGCTTGAACGGGCGGACAATCGCTTTCCCGTATACGTTGTGATGACCTCGAAGGGACAGCTTGAAAAATTCTATGGCCCGAATACGGCAATGGTTATCGACGGTTTGTTGAACGAGCTGGTCAGCCTGATCCAGAATTTGCCGGATTGGGGAGCATCATTGTTTTACCCGGATGATCCAGAGCAGCTTGCACCCATGGGGATTAAACCTGTGATCGGCAATGATCCCTGGCAAATCAAGCTGGCATTGGCTGATCTCGACCAGGCACTGGCAAAACGTGGCGAGATGATCGGCGCATTGCTCATCGTGGGAGGTCCCGAAATTGTTCCTTTTCACAACCTACCCAACCCAACTTTTGACGATGACATGGATGTGCCCTCAGACAATCCCTACGCCTGTATCGATGAAAATTACTTCGTCGCACAATGGCCTGTCGGTCGTTTGCCCGGTGAAGCCGGTCCAGATGCTGGCTTACTTTTAGAACAAATTAGGAATTTGACCCATCAATATCAGAAGCGCAGCAAGAATAGCAAAACACTGATGCTAAACATTACCACCTTCATAAACTGGTTCCTGCAAATATTCAACAACCTGGGGAGCAGCTTGAATCAAAATAAATCTCAACTTGGTTATTCTGCTGAAATCTGGCACAGAGCTTCGACCGAAGTCTACAAAACTATTGGCGATTCTAAGAACTTGCAACTGTCGCCCCCGAACCATGCCAATAGTATTCATCTGAACGGTGACCACGGGCTCAAATTGGGTTATTTCAATCTGCATGGAATCAAGGACGGCCCTGACTGGTATGGGCAGAAAGACTTTTCATCATTTTCGAATGGCCCCGATTACCCGGTTGCTTTAACCCCAACCATGTTTGATGAAAACAATTCTGCGCCAAAATTAGTTTTAACCGAAGCCTGTTATGGTGCGCATATCATTGACAAGCAATGTGAGGAGGCGATTTCTTTGAAGTGTCTGGATACGGGCACACAAACCTTTGTCGGATCAACCTGTATTTCTTATGGCTCCGTGACACCCCCATTGATTGCTGCAGATTTGTTAGCCAATACATTCTGGAAGAAAATCGCTGAAGGCTTGCCCGCAGGGTATGCATTAATGCAAGCCAAGTTGCTACTGGCTGAGGAAATGATCAGACTCCAGGGATTTCTCGATGGCGAGGACCAAAAGACCTTGCTTTCCTTTGTCCTCTATGGAGATCCCCTTGCTCAACACGATGGCTTGCAGACCATGCCTAAAGCGCTGTTCCGGTTCAAATCCTATCCTGCGTTAAAGACGATCAGCGACTATGATATGCTCTCTTCCAGTGATGAAAAGGATATGCCCAAACAGGTTAATAAACAGGTAAAGAAAGTGGTAGAGAAGTACCTTCCGGGTTTGGAAAACGCCCAAATGAGCTATAAAAAATCGAAGGGGTTTGCTGGTTCAAAAATTGGTTCCGAAACAAATACAGACCAATCAGGCGCGCCTGAACGCTATGTGGTGACACTGAAAAAATCCTTTGAAGAAAACCAGCACACCGCACACCATCATTTTGCTCGTATGACTTTTGATAAGAAAGGCAAACTGGTGAAATTCACCACCTCACGGTAAAGATTTGTGGCTTTTTCTCTCAAACACCTCCCATCTTATCTCTATAGCCACAATTTAAAAAGCTACCTCAGGGATCCCTGTGGTAGCTTTTTGATTTGATTTTTAATCAGGTAAAGTCAATTGGCATATGATTTACGATCACTGAACCGAGACGCATCATAAAAATATGAAATAGGATCAACGCTCTCTATACACGATCACTGTGGTGAATCCCAGCAAAAAAAAACCTACTCACAATTCACGACTTGCTTATGGCAAACCCAAAGTATGGTAATATTTTTACCATTATGCCTATTCTCACACCTTCTCGCCGCTGGCAACCACCCTTTTACCCGTTCAAAAAGCGCAGCTTTTCTGAGCGTTTAGAGGAAGCCCTTGAAAGAAGTTTCAAGGGGTTGATATGGGGTTGCCGTATGTGTGGCAACTGCCTGCTGCAAGAAACCGCTTTCATCTGCCCCATGGCATGCCCTAAAGGCTACCGCAATGGTCCCTGCGGCGGTTCCACCCCTGAAAGTTGCTGCGTTGATGAATCCCGCCCCTGTATCTGGCATGCCATCTACGTACGCGCTGAAAAAATGAACCGGCTGGAAAAACTCCTTGAGGTTTTTCCACCACTTGATTGGGATAAGGCAGGCACCAGCGCATTGAGAGATGTATATAACAAAATCAACTCACATGGAAAGTTAAGGACGATTTCAACAATCTTTCGTTCTTCAACCACGGAGAGGAAGAGCAAATGGGAGCGTTTTTTCAAAGACATCCGCCAACCCGCCTGGTGGGATGGCGATGCCTACCCACATCCACCTAAGCCGCACGAGCCCGTATCAAGCCTGGAGAAGTTGCTCTCGGAGGGCAAATTTGTCCTGACCTGCGAAATCGTACCGCCGGCTGAGGACAATTTTCCTGTCCTGGATGCCAAGTTAGCAGAGCTCTCAGGATTGGTCGACGCGGTTAATATCACTGACAATGCCTCAGCCATTCCGCGCCTCTCTGCCTTTGCATGTGCACAACAAGCTTTAACCTCAGGTATCGAACCGGTGCTGCAGATGACAACCCGCGATCGCAACCGGCTCAGTTTACAGGCGAGCCTGATCGGAGCCTCAGCCGCTGGAATTCGCAACCTGTTGCTGGTCACCGGCGATCATCCCATCAAGGCTATTGCGCCATTCAGCCATATGGACGCCTGGGACTTGGACAGCATCCAGGCAGTGTGGATCGCCCGCAAGCTGCGCGATGAAGGAGTGTTCCTCGATGGACGCACTATGGATCATCCACCATCGTATTTTCTCGGCTCAGCTGCGGCACCTTTTGCGTCCGAGCCGCGGTTTCAAGCACTTCGAGCGGAGAAAAAAATCAACGCGGGGACACAATTCATCCAGACCAACCTCATCTTTGACCTGCCTCGTTTTGAAGCTTACCTGGAGGAGTTAGAGAAGAGAAACCTGCTCAGCCGGGTGCATCTAATTGCCGGAGTCGCGCCCATTAAAAGCCTGGCAGCAGCCAAATATCTGCGGCAACTCCCCGGTGTGGTTATCCCGGACGATATTATGCAGCGCCTGGCTGACGCCAAAAACACATCAACTGAGGCATTGAAAATCTGCCTGGAACTGATCGAGAAATTACGCGCCCTTCCGGGTATTCGAGGCCTACACTTTATGGCTGTACCCAATACCGACCATCTCAAAAAGGTACTGATTGAGAGCGGGCTAAGAGAATGAATATAATAAAAGCGATCTAGTTTTGTCCAACAAACATGACCTTTCCTGGTTTACCTCTCCTTTAACAATCAATATTTAAATTTTCTACCATAATCGCTTGACAGCATACTGGAAAAGCAATAAAATGCCTTCATAATACAATTTCATAAAGGGTACACCTCACGCCCGGATGCAAGGTGTAAAAAAGGGGAAGCTGGTGAAAGTCCAGCGCTGTCCCGCAACGGTAACACGATTGGTGGAGCCCGACAACCTGCCCTTTATGTCCCAAACAACTTCGTGGAAAGGCAAGTTGGGAACCGGCATCAAAGCTTTTTCAGCCGATCTCAACAGGCCGCCCAGCAGGGCGGTTTGTGGTTAACGACCTTTTCACAAAAAAGGTCGTTTGTTATTATGTTAAGGAGAAAAAATATGGAAACCCCGTTACGAAAAGCCCAATTTTTTATCGTTTTTTTGACATTGCTTTCTCTTGCATTTGCGCCGTTATTGCACAACACAAGAGCGCAATCGGTGAGCTCAGAGGTGGACGTTCACACAGCCATCCTTCAAGCAGTTGAGTATCTAAAAACACAGCAAAATGACGACGGCGGCATTCGCTGGATCGATGAATCATCCAGCGTGGCGGTTTCGGTTCGGGTCGTGCTGGCTCTGGCGGCATCCCGGTTGCCCCAGGAAGTGCTGACCAGCTCGCAAGGATTGACCCCGGTCGATTATCTGGCAAACCAGGGCTATGATTGGATTTTTCAAAGCGAAAATGGCGAGTCGGAGCTCAACCTTGCCCGGGCTGGGCAGTTACTCACCGCGGTTGCAGCAGCCAACCAGGATCCGTATGCTTTTGGTTCTGAGAGGATCAACCTGCCCTATTTAATTAACGATCAATATGACCCAAACTCCGGAGTTTTTGGCAAGGCTACCCCCAACAATGTCACTGACCAGGTATGGGCAATCCTTGGCTTGGCTTCTGCTTACGCATCCGTTCCACAAGATTCAGTTACCTGGCTTTCACAAGCCCAACAGGCTGATGGCAGCTGGGACGACGGCTTTGGCAGCACGCTGGACATGACCCCGCTGGCGGTCATGGCGTTGTTGTCATCAGATTATCTACACGAAAACGACCCTGAAATTTTGCTTGCCCTGGACTTCATTGGTGAAAACCAGCAATCCAATGGCGGATGGCAAACCGAATGGGATTCCACCACCAGCGCCAATGTAACAGGTATGATCTTGCAGAGCCTTTATGCAGCAGGACATCAACTGACTGATCCTTTGTGGACTAAAGAAGATGGATCACCTTTAGACGCCTTGCTGCACATTCAGCAAGAGAATGGGGCGTTTGGGGCTGATTACATCAACGCGTACGGAACTGCAGATGGGATTCTGGGACTTTCGGATCAGCCGCTTTATGATCTTGGCCATGTGCGCAGAGTCGGTCGAGCCTTTGCGTTTGTTTTTGATGCTCAGGACGATGACGGGGGTTGGGGATCAACCGGGCAAACACTGGATGTGATCATCGCCGCCCAAGCTGCCGGATGGGACCCGCAGACCATCGCGATCAACGACCGGTCGCCACTAACTTTCCTCGCAAACAATTTGGAAGCATACATCGCGAGCGGTCCGGATGCCATCGGCAAATCAATCATTGGCCTTGTTGCTCCTGGCCAGGACCCGACTAATTTTAACGGACTCAACCTGGTCCAAGCACTGATCGAGAGCTACAATCCGGACACCGCTGCATTTGGTGATCCTGAAAATACCTGGCATCAGGCGCTGAGCTTACTGGGTTTGAAAGCCGCCAATGTTGAAATCCCTGAAGGAGCCCTGCAAACCTTGCTCGACCTGCAAAGAGAAGATGGCGGCTGGGAATACGCAACGGGGTTTGGCACCTGGGCGGACAGCACAGCCTTAGCGCTGCAAGCCTTGCTCGCATCCGGACTTTCATCAGGCGATGATGCAATCCAAAATGGCTTCAATTATCTGCGTGGTCAACAGCTTGAAAGCGGCGGTTGGGGCGATGCCAGCACAACCAGTTTTGTAATCATGGCTTTAAATGCCTCAGATCTCCACCCCGATGAATGGCGCACACAATCAAACGGCACCCCCATCCCGGATCTGTTTACCTATCAAAAACCATCCGGCGCGTTCATGTTTTCTGAAGACTTCGTCGATGATAATTTGATGGCAACGACTGCAGCCCTTCTGGCGCTCATCGGGGGTCATTATTACATCCAACACACATTTGAGGTGCCCACTAATTCAGTTGGTCTGGTGATTCAGGATGAACAGGATACAATCACAACCGCCTGTGTCAATATTGAAGGAAAATCCATCTCCGGTTTGGCTTTACTGAAGAATTCTGGCATTCCTTACGAAGATCAGGACGGATTCATAAACAGCATCATGAACCGCTCAAACCCTCAAGACGGCACCCTCTATTGGTCTTACTGGCATTGGGATGGCCGCGAATGGATCTTTCACACCTCTGGCGCTGGTGATATTGATGTTCTACCAGGGAATTTGGAAGCCTGGTATCTCGTCAGTTGGGAGCGCTTCCCGTCACCTCCGCCCGAATACACCCCTCATATCCAAGTCATCTGTGGAGAAAACCAGTTAAAAAATTACGCTGCACAGCCATATCTCCATTATTACGACCTTAATAAAACTGCAGCAAATGTAAACCAGGCGCAAAAATTTTCAGTGAAACCCTATTCACAGGATATCGAGAGCACAACGACAGATCCGCAATCAGAAACCAAACCCTTATCGACCACACCACTCATTATCATCGGAGTGCTGGGTGTCCTGGTTATTGCGCTTGTTGTTTGGTTGTTATTCAGGAAAAAATGAACAAAACTCGTTTGCTAAGGCTGGCTACCGACCTGATTGTCATCTTCCTGGGCTTGTTTAGCCTGGCATCGCCTTTTTTCTTCACCCAGGCAAGGGATATTGACAATCAGGCAGCTTCTTTCCCGATCATGGTCAGCCTGATCATTCTATTATGCTTGATGATTGTCATTTTTGAAGCCCAAACTTCTCTGCTGGATAGCAAAATGATTGCGTTTCTGGCGGTACTGACGGCTATCAATGCTGGTTTGCGGTTTTTAGAGAATGCCATTCCGGGACCGGGCGGTTTCAGCCCTACTTTCTTCTTGATTATCCTCTCGGGCTATTATTTTGGCAGCCGGATCGGATTTCTGGTCGGCGCGATGACCTTGCTGGTTTCAGCAATCATTACTGGCGGCATCGGACCCTGGCTACCGGGCCAGATGATCACAGCCGGCTGGGTTGGCCAGAGTGCAATTCTTGTGACATTTTTGGTCAATAAATTCGCCTGGCGCGGGAAGCCAGTTGAGATTATCCTGTTAAGCGGATTCGGTGGTTTGTGGGGCATATTGTATGGGGCAATCATGAACCTGTGGTTCTGGCCTTTTTTAGGCGCAGGCGCTGGGCAGACTTTTTCTCACAATGCTGGTGCGCTGGAAAACCTCCAGCGATACGTTGCGTATTACCTGGCGACTTCTCTGGTGTGGGATATCATGCGCGCGGTGGGAAATATTTTAATTATCTCCATAATGACAGCGTCTGTGTTGAAGGTTTTTCAACGTTTCAAGCAGCGTTTTTCGTTCCAAATCCAGGGAGAGCCTGAACAATGATTCATTCCATCGTTTGGATGATATGGCTGCTGGTCGTTATGGTTTTCATCCTTTCAACCCGCAATCCAGTTTATCTTAGTTTGATTCTGGTGGGTTTGCTGTTTTTTGGGCAGAGCTTAGCTCGGGAAAAGAAAATTAAAAACTGGGTTCTGGCAAATCTGCGGTTTTTATTAGCAATGATCCTCCTATCCACACTGATCAATGGGATTTTCTCGCATGTGGGGCAGACAATCTTATTCACTATTCCACAGAAATGGCCGCTGATTGGCGGCAACTTCACGCTTGACAGCCTGGTTTATGGAGCGATCAATGGGCTGGTCATCGGTGCGCTATACATTTTGTTTAATGTCATCAACCTGGCATTGAGCATCAAACAGCTCACCTGGCTAATTCCGCGAGCTTTCCACCCGATTGCCATGATGGTCACCATTTCTCTGACCTTTTTTCCATCCATCCAAAAACGCGCACGAGAGATTAAAGAAGCCCAAATGATCCGCGGTAACCCAATGAAAAAGATCGTCGATTGGCTGCCGATCTTTATTCCCTTGCTGGTGACCAGTTTAGAAAACGCTTTCCTGCTTGCGGAATCAATGACCACTCGAGGGTTTCATCAACCAATCGATCTCAAAGCTCCGGGCAATCTGGTCAGCTTGATCCTGGGCGCCTTCTTCGTCTTTTCGGGTTGGATTTTGCAACTATTCAATTATCCTCGCTATCTGTCAGCCCCATTATTTGTGATTGGTTTCGGGCTTATCCTGCTGACATTGATGACCGTTGGTAAACATTCTAAGATCACGCGCTATCACCTCGAAGAATGGAAACCGATGGATATCATGATTACCATCGTCATTGTGCTTTATTTAGTCCTTTTTATTTATCTTAGGTGGGCAGACGGTATGCCCTCACTGAATTACTCACCTTACCCCTATTTGAGCATTCCTACGCTCCAAACGATCGGCTTACTTTTCTGCATTTTACCTTTTGTACCGATGATCATAAAACGACATGATTAAGTTTACTGATTTAACTTTCCGATACTCGCTTCGTTCACAAGCTGTGTTCGAAGACGTGAACTTTGAAATTATCCCTGGCACGTTAACCCTGGTGACTGGCGCTTCAGGAAGTGGGAAATCCACTCTGCTGAGATGTATTAACGGCCTCGTCCCCCATTTCTCTGGAGGCATTATCGCTGGGAAAATCCAGGTGTTTGGGTCCGACCCGATTGCCGAAGGGGTTGAGGTGATGGCACACAAAGTCGGTTTTGTGTTTCAGGAACCCGAATCTCAGTTCGTATTTGATGTCATTGAAGATGAAATTGCATTTTCGTTAGAGAATGCGGGGGTGCCCAGGCAAGAAATGGAACGCCGCATCCAGGAAGTACTCCAAATGGTGCGATTATCCCCTTTGCGCAAGAAAAACCTTTCAGAAATTTCTGGGGGCGAACAGCAGAAAGTTGCCATCGCCAGCGCATTGGTGACGCAACCCTTGGTCCTTATTTTGGATGAGCCCACCTCTCAGTTGGACCCTATTTCGGCAGATGAGGTGTTGAAATTCGTTATCGAACTAAAAAACCATCTTAATCTGACCGTATTGATTTCTGAACACCGTCTGGAACGCTTGTTGCCATACACAGACATGATCCTTAATCTGAATGCTGAACGGAGAGCGATTATTGGCAAACCCCAGGAAATATTGCCGCTCATGGATCAGGTGCCGCCAATCGTCGAAATCGCTCAACGCCTGAAATTTTCGCCCCTACCCTTAACCCCGGCGACCTTCCCACAAGTTAGACTTGCCCACAAACCTATAAATCAAATTGAAAAGCATTGCAAACCACAGGATTCACAACCTGCATGCCTGGAAATCGATGGCTTGTCCGCCCGTTTGAATGATCAATTGATTTTAAATGATGTCAGTTTCAATTTACATCGAGGCGAAATCCTTGTTTTGATGGGCCCCAATGGTGCGGGAAAAACAACGCTTTTACGATCTGTGCTGAAAATGATCCCGCATTCAGGAAAGGTAACGCTGATGGGCGCCGACACCGACAACCTTCAATTTGCTGAAATTATTCAAGAGATTGCCTACCTGCCCCAAAACCCTAATGATCTACTCTTTGCAGAATCGGTGATAGACGAGTTAAAAATTACCTTGAAAAACCATGGCAAGGATGCAGAAGGGTTGGATTTTTATGTTTTTCTAAAATCCTTTGACCTTGGTCATCTTGGCGACCAGTACCCGCGCGACCTTTCCGTTGGTGAACGACAACGAACTGCTTTAGCAGCGGTGACTGTTCACGACCCCAGGATTATTTTCCTTGATGAGCCCACTCGCGGGATGGATTATGATGCAAAAAAACGCTTGAACTTTCTGTTTCATCACTGGCGTCAGCTTGGCAAAGCCATATTACTGGTTACCCATGATGTTGAGTTTGCAGCCCGGCTGGCAGATCGTGTTGTAATCCTTGAAAATGGCAACCTTATGTTTTGTGGTGCTCCAAGAACTGCCTTTACTGAATTCCCTGCTTACCAAACCCAAACCGCCCGAGTGTTCACAGACACAGGATGGATCACTCCGGATGACATACCCCCTGACCTCGATCTCCAGTGAACAGGATCTGTTTTATGGTAAAATAACCCCTGTGTAAACCGGGTTTGTTACCAAAACGGTTATTGATTATACTCACCTGGATTTATTACATCTTGCACTATGGAGATAAACCATCCATGAGTATAAATAAAATGTTTTATTGTTTATTTTTGCGAATTAACAGTTGAAGCAACATAGAATGCATCGAGCGGACATCAGCATTGAATAACCATCCATAGAATCATTATTTTAGGAGAATAGTCATATGTATGGATATAGTGGAAAGATATTGCACATTGACCTTAATGAACGTAAATTTTGGGCTGAAGAAAAACCAGAAGAATGGTACAAAATTTACATCGGCGGTGTTTCTATGGCATCCCGCTTATGCTGGGAAAACATCGAAGTAGGTTGTGATCCTTATGGACCCGGTAATCCAATTTGCATTGCCAATGGAGTTTTCGCAGGAACGCCTGTCCCCGTAGGAGGTAAATATGCCATCGCGTCAAAATCTCCGTTAACGGGATTCATTGGCGACAGCCTTTCAGGAAGCTGGTTCTCGATTGTCTTAAAACGGGCTCAGTGGGATGGAATAGTTATTCATGGTCAAAGTCCAAACTGGATCTACATCATGGTCGACGACGATCGGGTGGAATTTTTTCCTGCTGATAAACTTATGGGTTTAGGGACCTATGAAACTGAAGAAAAGATCCGTGATATCTACGGTGACGATCAACTGCGTGCGGCGACAATCGGCGTTGCCGGTGAAAAAATGGTTCGCTTTGCCAATGTGACCAATGATGGGCGACAAGCTGGAAGAACCGGTCATGGCGCCGTGTGGGGCAGCAAAAAACTTAAGGCAGTAGCTGTGCGCGGCACCCACGGTATCACAGTCGCTGATCCAGATACATTGCTTAAAATGTCCTTCGATATCACTGAATCAGCCCAGGGTCCCTATACTGAGAAATATCGTCTCTACGGCACATCCACCAACATGCTCAACATGAATAAGCTCGGATTGTTGCCTACGCGCAATTACCAGGAGGGCGTTTTCGAGTTTGCTCACCTGGTCAGCGGCGAATACCTTGATGAACACCATAAAGTCAAGGTAATTGGCTGTACACAGTGCCCCATTGGCTGCGAGCAAATGTCAATTGTTAAAAGAGGCCCTTTTACGGGAGCGATGACAGGTGTTGAATACGAATGCCTCCAGGCTGTCAGCTCGAATTTAGGAATTGGTGATATGACAGCAGCGATCCAACTGGTTGATATTGCGGATCGCTGTGGGATGGATGCTATGTCCATGGGTGTTACGATTTCTTATGCGATGGAATGCTATGAGCGCGGAGTCCTGGTCAAAGAAGATTTCAAATGTGAAGAAGCACCTGAAGGCATCGAACTCAATTTTGGTAACGGTGAAGGTGCTGTCATCCTGGCAAAGATGATCAGGAATAGAGAAGGCATCGGAGATATTCTGGCTGAGGGAACCCGTCGAGCATCAAAACATTTAGACAATGAACGAGGAACCGATTCTTGGAAATGGGCGATGCAAGTAAAAGGATTGGAAACCCCGGGTTATGACGCTCGCGCCCTAAAAACCTTTGCGGTTGGTTTAGCAACGGGAACAAGAGGTCCCTGTCATAATCGAACCGCAGCCTACGACCCGGATATTCAGGGAGAAACAAATCGCTTCACGGTTGACGAAACTCGCGGAAAAGTCGCAGCAGGAACGGAAGAATATGCTGCTGTTTACGACACCCTCCCATTGTGCAAATTCATCAGGCGCTGTTTCACAGGCAAAGCCGATCGAGCAGGAGCCTGGCCAACAATCGCAAAATTAATCAATGCAACGACGGGCTGGAACTTCGATTATGACGAGGTCGATCTAATAGGCGTTCGGGCCATTACGATTAAAAAAGCGTTCAACATCCGTGAAGGTTGGACGCAGAAGGATGATGATTTGCCCTATCGCTGGAAAAACGAACCTATGACCATTGGGCCTTCCGCTGGTCATGTTGTTACGGAAGACGAACTCGCCTATCTTAAGAAGATTTATTACAATGCCAAGGGATGGACAGAAGAAGGATTAATCCCCAAAAAACTGCTGATCGACCTCGGCATGGAAGATGTCGCAGAAGAAATCGGTGTATAAGGAGAAAATGAATAATGGTAGCATCAACATCGAAGTACAAATATATCGTCTGTGATCCTGAACTATGTATTGGCTGTCAGTTGTGTGAATACATCTGTTCATATACTAAAAACGGTGAATTCAATTCTTATCGCAGCCGAATCCGAACAGTCAGGGTTGATGAGGTTTTGATTACAGCTGTTGCCTGCCGCACCTGCGAAAATGCGCCCTGTGTGATCGCCTGCCCACGCGATGCCCTTTCACAAGACGTGGACACAGGCATCATTCGGGTTGATCCGACCAAGTGCGATGGATGCGCATGGTGCATCGAAGCCTGTGAGTTCGGCGCCATCACAATTAATCCTCGAACGAAATTGGCTGAAATTTGCGATGGTTGTGAAAACGAGGAAGATGGGCCCCAGTGCGTCTTGATCTGCCCGAAGGATGCGCTTGAATACACCACGCCCGACCAACGAGCACAGCGCACCCGCCGTAAACTGGTTAAAACCAGCCTTGAATTTCCACAAAAAGCAAAGGATCCTCGATGAGTGATCTTCCTGACGAACAAAATAACAAAGAAGAAGAATTGCGGATTGGCGTCTATATCTGCCACTGCGGCAGCAACATCGCCGGGGTCATCCCTCCTGAAGAAGTTGTAAAATTCGCAGAGGGACTTCCCGATGTCGTGCACGCAACCGATACCCTGTATGCCTGCGCTGACTCAGGTCAACGGCTGATAAAAGAAGATATCGAAAAATACAAGCTTAACCGTGTGGTCGTTTCCGCATGCTCTGTCCGCATGCATGAGCCTACGTTTCGAGCGGCTGTTTCTGAAGCGGGTTTAAACCCCTTCTTAATGGAAATGGCTAACATTCGCGAACAATGCACCTGGGCTCATGGTCACGATCGAGAGGGGGCGCTGCAAAAATCGATGGATTTAACTGCCGCGGCAGTTGCCAAATCCCGCTTTTTGACACCGCTTGATATGATCGACGTACCGGTGACGCACAAAGCCATGGTGATTGGCGGCGGAGTAGCTGGAATCAGCGCTGCTTTAGACCTGGCAGAACAGGGAATCGAAACTATCCTGGTTGAGAAGGAACCGACCATTGGCGGGGTTATGGCCCAGCTTAATAAAACCTTCCCAACCATGGACTGTAGTATATGAATTCTCGCACCAAAAATGGTTGACGCGGCGCGTCAACCCCGAATTGATGTGAGAACTTCCACAGAAGTTGAGCAGGTGGAAGGTTTTGTCGGCAATTTTGTCGTTACGCTACGCGAAAAATCCAAATTTGTATTGGCCGACCGCTGTAATGGGTGCGGCGAATGCGTTAAAGTGTGCCCGATTGAGGTCCCAAATTATTTTGAAATGGACCTGGCGCCGAGAAAAGCAATCTATGTCCCAATGAGCCAATCCGTGCCATTGGTTTATTCAATTGACATGGATGCCTGCATTCATTGCTATAAATGCGTTGAAGCTTGCGGCGCATTGGAGGCTATTGATTTCACCCTTCAAGACAAAATCGTTAAGGAAGAAATCGGAGCCATTGTGGTTGCGACCGGCTTCTCTCATTTTGACCCAAGCGTCATGGAAGAATATGGCTACGGTCGCTTCCCCAATGTGATCACTTCGATGGAAATGGAACGGCTTAATAATTCCGCCGGTCCCACAGCTGGCAACCTTATCCGCCCCAGTGATCGAAAAAATCCACAAAGATTAGCTTTTATTAATTGTGTAGGCTCTCGAGACAAGCGCTATATCGAATCTTGCTCGAATTTCTGCTGCATGTATTCGATCAAGAACGCGGTCCTCTTGAAACAAGCAAATCCGGATGTTGATATTACCATCTACTATATCGACATTCGCACACCTTCCAAAGGGTACGAGGAGTTTTATGATCGTGCCCGTGAAATGGGCATCCATTTCATTCAGGGACGACCCAGTATGATCACCGAAGATGCAGAAACGCACAATCTCATCATCCACTCCGAGGATATCACCCTGGGCTGCGTGATTGAAAAAGAATACGACATGGTGATGCTGAACCAGGCCGCCATCCCACAGCCCGATCAGAACCACATGAGTTCTGTATTGAATGTGGCTCAAAGCCCCGGTGGTTGGTTCATGGAATATCACCCCAAGCTGCGACCGATGGACAGCCCAACCGACGGCATCTTTTTCGCTGGCGCCTGTCAGGGACCCAAGGATATCCCCAGCAGCGTGGCTCAGGGCTCTGCTGCTGCATCCCGTGCCAGCCGCATTCTCCTTTCAGAAAAATGGGAAATTGAACCAACGATTGCTGTAGTTTGGCCTGAACGCTGTTCTGCAACAACCAAGGGACGTGCATGTGGAATTTGTGCTAAGGTTTGCCCGTATGGCGCCATTAATATCTTCGATGTCAAGGACCCTGCTGAAGTGGTTATCGCCAAATGCCACGGCTGCGGTGCCTGTGTGGCAGAGTGTCCTGAAGATGCGATCACCCAACTGCACTATACAGACGCCCAGATTTTAGCGCAAATGCGAGCGGTGCTGGCGGATAAACCCGAAGAAAAGATCCTCGCATTTCGTTGCCAATGGTGTTCCTATGGCGGTGCAGATTTGGCGGGCACCAGCCATTTCGAATACACTGCCAATGAGCGCGGATTACGTGTCATGTGCTCAGCTCGCATGGACTCGGATTTCATCTACGAAGCTTACCGGTTAGGCGCAGGTGCGGTTCTGTATTCAGGCTGTCACCCACAGGACTGCCACTATATCACCGGTCAGTTGATTGGTGCTAAACGAGCTGATCGTTTGAAAAGAGCGTTTGAACGCATGGAGATGACCGATGGTCGTTTCCGAGTGGAGTGGATCAGCGCTGCTGAAGGCGATAAATACGCACGTGTTTTGAATGAAATGCAAGCGACATTGGACAGCATCCCTCCAGATGTTCTCCATGATGAAATTGAAAGGCTTAAGCCGGAAATGGAAAAACGATTGAAGAAATTCCCCGGTGTGCCTGGAGTGTCGGAATCCATGGACTACTCGGATACCCTTGTTGAAGCGATCCTAAAAGCAAAGGAGACCGAATGAACGATCCAACCACTTTTAAGTCCTTTGCGGAAGAAGTTAAAGCCATCCCGGGTGGTGAATTCGTTGAGCTGTGTTTTTCCTGCGGAACTTGCACCAGCCAGTGCATGATCCAGCAAAAAGTCGAACCGGATTACAATCCACGGCGCCTTTTGAAAATGGTGATGATGGAAATGCGCTCAGACGCCTATAACAGCCCAACAACCTGGCTTTGTTCCTCCTGCGATTTGTGTTACCCGGCATGTCCACAGAAAATCCACATTTCCGGAGTTATCACCGCAGTGAAAAAAATCGCTGTTGAACAAAACCAGACAACGGTAATCCAAACAGCCGTTGTCAATCAGCAAACATGTGTTGCCTGCGGTTTATGCGTGGAAGCTTGTCCCTATGACGCAATCATCCTGGAAAAAACCAGGGTCCCCTACCGCGGCGAAATACCGGTGGCCAAAGTGGACCCGGGGCTTTGCATGGCTTGTGGCGTGTGCTCTGCAATTTGCCGCTCGACATCGATTAAAATCCCTGACGATTTTTCCGATGAAAAATTGATCGATGCTTTATGGGGCTGGTTGGATCATCAGAAAGTGACACTCTAATGGAATACAAGCCAAAAATTGCCTTATTTCAATGTCTGTGGTGTTTATTTTCCGAAGCAGATCAGTATTGGGTTGACCACAATCTGCCTTCTTCAATTCATTTGGCGAAACTATCCTGCACCGGACGCATCAACCCGTTGTATATCTTAAATGCGATTCAGGGTGGTGTTGATGGAATTATGATCAGTGGGTGCTTGCCAGAAAAATGCCATTTCAAAGAGGGAAATTTGAGTGCGTTAAGGCAACATGATGCGTTTCTGAATTTGCTTGACTACATCGGCTTTGATCGTGAACGGGTGCGCTTTGTATGGTTAGACCTACAGGATCTCGGTCGGATTCAGCGAGAATTGGCTGATTTTGAAGTATTTTTAAAAGAACTTCAGCCCGAAAAACAATTAGCAACTCGAGTCAGCGCACTTTCCGGAGGTTCAAATGACTGAACTTAAAGCCAAATTACGCGCTGAGATTGAAAAACTGCTCAAAGAGCAAAGTGTCGATGTATTTATCGCCTTCAAGCACGCTGATTCTCCCCTACGCCCGCAACCATCATTTTTCAGACAGGGAGACTCGCTTGATGAGCTGGAATACAACGGTTTGTGTCAAAATAATCTGGCTAATTATCTCCCGAGATATCCTGCTGAAACCCGCATCGGCATGGTCGTCCGTGGCTGCGAAAGTCGTTCCGTTAACGCTTTACTGGTTGAAAAGCAGCACCTCCGTGAGAATTTGACCCTTATTGGCATCCCTTGCCAGGGCATTGTTGATTTGCGCAAGCTAATTGAACGCACTGGCGAAGAGATCACAGCTTATTCTGAAGATCAAGATGTAATCACAATCCATTACCAGGGGGCTGAACACACCTTTGCAAAAGAGGATGTGTTGCATGATTCATGTTTACGGTGTTTGCATCCCAACCCGGTCAACGTTGATATCCTCATCGGAGAACCTTTGCCCGAAGGCAACCCTAACCTTGTTCGAGAAAAAGTTGCTGCCTTCCAAGCGTTGTCTAGGGATGAACGCTACGACTGGTTTCGGCAAGAAGCGGAACGTTGTATTCGTTGTTATGCCTGCCGAGAAGCCTGCCCGATGTGCTATTGCACAGAGTGTTTTGTCGATCACAACCAGCCGCGTTGGACCGAAAGCTCAGTCTCTCCTGCCGGAACCCACGCATGGCATATTATTCGCGCGTTTCACCAGTCTGGTCGCTGCACAAGCTGTGGCGCTTGCGAAAGAGCATGTCCAATGGACATTAAGATGACATACCTGACGGACAAGCTCAATGAGGACATACTGGAAATCTATCAATTTGAAACCGGCATGGATGCAGAGACACAGCCGCCGTTTGCCGCTTTCAACATGGATGATAAAAAGCGCTTTGTGGCATGAGGAATAAACGATAATGTACATTCTTGAAAAGAAAAAGTTAAAGCAGGTATTATCCGCCTGGAAAAAGCACTTCGATGTTTACGTGCCTCAAAAAGTGGAAAGTTACAGCCAGTTCCTGCCATTTGATACAGCAGAACCCATAGAATTGGATAATCCACACAACACGCGTTTCCCTCCCAAAGCACATTTTTTACCGCAATCAGAGATAATGTTGAAATACAACAGCCGGCTCGGTCGCTTTGAAGACCTGCGATTAACCCCTGAGCCTCGGCTTCTGTTCGGAGTGCGCCCCTGTGACGCAAGCGCAGTAGCTTTGATGGATACAGTATTTCTGGCTGAAGAATACAATGACCCCTATTGGCAGGCCCGCCGAAAGGCAACAGTCATTGTCGGATTGGGGTGCAACACTCCTCCTCATACCTGTTTTTGCACAACCGTCGGTGGCAGTCCGTTCAACCAGACAGGTTTAGATGCGTTATTAACAGATTTGGGTGATTCCTTCTCTGTCCAGGTGTTAACAGAAAAAGCGCAGGAATTGTTTGACGATCTTCCCACAGCAACAGAAGAACAAATCAATCAAGTTAATCGCATACAGAAAAAAGCATATGAAAGCATGGCGCCCGCCTTCGAAACGAAAGGTTTAAAGCACAAACTGGACTTGATTTTTGAAAGCACTTACTGGGAGAGAATTTCAGAATCTTGTCTGGGTTGCGGTGTTTGTACTTTCCTTTGCCCCACCTGTTTTTGCTTTGACATTGTCGATGAGAGGCAAAGACAGGAACGTATCCGTAATTGGGACACCTGTATGTTTCGGATTTACTCCCAGGAAGCCTCTGGACATAACCCCAGACCGTCAAAGAAGGAGAGAACCCGCCAGCGTTTGATGCATAAATACAGTTATTGGCTTGATCACGTTGGCGAGATTGGCTGCACGGGCTGTGGACGCTGTATCCGCTATTGCCCGGTAGGCCTGGATATTCGAGCGATGTTGCGAGCAGCCAGCAAACAGGAAAGCGAGGTCGTCCATGCATGACAATGGACACAATCCCTATAAACCCATCCCAATGCATGTTGTTCGAGCATATTATGAATCAAATGATCGCTCCCTTAAAACCCTGGAATTAACTTTTGACCGGGAAAAAGATCAGGTTGAATTTTTTGACAAGTACAATCCCGGCCAATTCTGCCAATTATCAATTTTTGGCAAGGGCGAAGCACCCTTTGGCGTCGCGTCAGCAGCCTGGGAAGGTGATTTTGTGCGCTTTACAATCCAAAAATTGGGTACCTTTACACAATATGCCCACACCCTCCAGCCTGGCGACCCAATCGGTATGCGTGGTCCCCTGGGTAATGGCTTTCCTCTCGCTAATTGGAAAGGCAAAACCCTAGTGATTATCGGTGGCGGGTGTGCGTTTTCAACGTTATATGCTCTAACCAAACACGTCCATCACCCTCAAAACCGTCCGGATTTTGATCAACTGGTTGTGATTTACGGTGCCCGCAACTCCGGTTTGTGCATGTATAAACACGATATCCAGAGCTGGCATCAGCGGGATGATATGCAAATTCACCAGGCGATCGACGTCCCTGAAGAGGATTGGAGCCATCATGTCGGTTATGTCCCCGATGTCGTCAGAGAAGTTGCACCCTCACCGGAAAATGCTGTTGCTGTGGTGTGCGGTCCTCCGATCATGACGAAATTTACCCTGCCGGTTCTCGTTGAGCTTGGTTTTCCACCCGAAGATATATACACATCTTTAGAAAAGCGCATGAAATGCGGTATCGGGAAATGTGGCCGCTGTAATATCGGCTCGAAATATATTTGCATAGACGGCCCCGTTTTCAGCCTTAAAGAATTGCAGGAGCTTCCTAACGATATTTAAAATTGGAGTAAACCATGAGTTCTCGCGGAAACACAATTAAAACCCGGACAGAACATTTAATGACTTTAGAGCGTCCGATGGTCACCAGGCATTACCTGATGACCTGGGACCTAGATCGCTGTGTAGGCTGTCAGATGGGACCCACAGTGTGTCCCAAGGAAGCCCTGACCCATGTCCCTGGAGAGATTATCGACGGTCGAATGGCAGTCAAGCCTTCTGTGGATGTGGACCCGGACCTGTGCGTGATGTGCGGCATCTGTGTGGAGACCTGCACGGTGCATGCAATTTCAATCACAATTAACGATCAACCCGAAAACCCGGTATTGAAATACAACACCTTCCCAGAGATACGTGGGAACCTCACCTTTGATAGAGATGCCTTCGACTTTTCATTGAAAGACCTGGTCATCAACAACTGCCCAACCCACATCATCAGCTACGACGAAGACAAAGACACCATGGTCGTCAAATATGAGGATTGCATCCGCTGTCGGCAATGTGAAGTCGCAAGCAAGGGTGCCTTTCAAGTTACCCAGCGCTGGCAAGGCAGCGTGGAACTGCATCGCGATAGGTGCGTCGAAGGCTGCCTGGCCTGTGCAGATGTGTGTCCGACACGAGCATTGCATATTAACAGCGAGGGTGAGCTGGTGCTGGCAGATTATTTCTGCATCAAATGCGGCTCTTGTATGCATGCCTGCCCGATCAAACCGGAGTTTGTCGAAGAAGAGTTTACCTTTGAATCTTCGGGGGTGTCTGTAACTCGCACCTACCAGAAACTGGTCAATCCAGAAGCGTTGGCAATCAAAGTTGAACGCTGGCGAACCCAACCCACAGACACCAAAAGCGGTTCATGGATTGAAGCGCTTCGTAAACTAGCCGATGACAAAGCCGGCGCAGTTGAGATTGATCGAAAACGGGCTTTGCGGCGCAAAGATTTGATTGTCGCTTTGCGCGGGCATACACTCCCGGCTCATCCAAAAGAAGAATAATTAACCAGAGCAAGTTGACAAAGCCTAAATCAAAAACACAACTTAAGTTGTGTTTTTTGATTTATTCTCTGACCACAGCTCAATTTGCAGAACCAAATTTTTGATTATTAATTACCTAATCATTTTTGATTGCGAGGAATGAAGATCCTTTAATTAACCATAATAAAGTTGCTACTACATTAATGAACCGAGATTCAATAATTTATGGGAGCCTACCCCAGTCAATAAACCTGTAAGTATATGGTTTTACCTGAATAGGAATGGCTATCTTTGAACCTGAAATGATGTTGTAAATATATAGCTGTTTTATAGCACTTTCCTTTTTACTGAATAGGATTTGGGTTGAATCTGGTGACCAGGCAACTAAATCAGAAAATCCACATTCAACTCCTGTCAGGCGTGATCCATCCGGCTTTACTATCCAAACGCATCGATCTGTTTCAGTAAGTTCATGCTCAAAATGCACACTGGTGAATCCAATCCAGTTGTCATCCGGTGACCAGAGAGCATTTACAGGTTGCGCATTTGGTGCAGAAAACAAGGCGATGAAACCATGGTAATCTGTAGCAGCTTTATATAACGGGGTTTCAACATAATCATAGGTTTGCTCGTCCCAAAACACCATTGTTTGGCTATCTGAGGAAAAAGCAAAGTTTCCGGCTTCAACACTAGCAGGCGGTGCAATGACACTGAGGGAAGGCAAATGCCATATACTATAAGGGCTGCATTCAGAAAAACATCTACAATTATTAATACTGGCCCATTCACCGTTCGGAGAAATCGCGCCCATAACGCGCAATCCACCACCGATATTGGCAACCAGGCTGGAATGGCTTAGATTTTTAACGTCAAGTTTGACAATATCAAAATTTAGCAGATCCTGGTCCTCGAGGTTCTCAATCGCGAGGCATCCCATTGCGCCTCTTATCGCAAAAAGTTCTGCACCATTCCCTGTCCAGGAAAAAAAATCACCAAACGGGCTGAAATTGATGGTATCACCCGTTTCAAAATCCTCTATCCAGGATGCATTACCTAAGTTAAATGCCAGGTAACGACCATCGGGTGAGAAGCGTGCGCGAGGATATTGCGATCCATATTCCTGCCCGTCTAAAAAAGTAAAAATTGGGAGCGTTTTTCCGCTATCAACCCGATAAACCCACAATTTCCCGTCATGTATATAAGATATTTGCCCTGCATTTGGTAAACTGGTAGGACGTATTTCAGCATCCGTTGAAGCTACTACTGGTTCAGTTGGCTCAACTTCTACTTCAGTTGCTATAATAGTATCTACTACCGGTTCAGTTGGCTCAACTCCTATTTCAGTTGTTGCAACACGATCAACGATCAGTTCTTCAGTTTTTTCAAGAAGTGGTGATTCAACTGTTTCAATAGAGGGTTGTTTTTGAGTTAAACCAGGCATTGCACAGGCGATTGTCACACCCAAAGCGGTCAGTATGACTAAATATATTAATGTTGTTTCTTTCTTCATTTTTTCTCCTATCGCAGTTCAATGAATATGATTAAGTATAGGGAGTGTCAAATCTGAAATCAATAGTTTATTTACGTTTATATAATATTTTAATATTATATTATTGATCGAATTATCGCATTTCTTCAGAATTAAACAACGAATGATTAACTCTGCAAAAAAGCGAAAGTATTAGATTTTCACTGTTATACTATGCGAAGGTTTTCGTTTTTTATTTGGATTTAAACAGATTTATACAAATAAAGCTTTTTTGAAAGCCTTTATCACGACCGGTACGTGGTCATCCCTGATCCAATAATGGCACACCATGCGGAAATGTCGTGAGCCCGTGATGCCCACCAGAACACCTTCTTCCTTGAGCCTTGCGGCACATTCTTGGGCAGTCAACCCCTGGTTTTCCTCAATTTTTACGTAGACCATATTGGTATTCGGTGAACCTTTGTCCAACAACAAGCCAGGCACTTCACGCAACCCTGCTGCCAGGGCTTCCGCACGCTGATGGTCCTCACTCAGTCGATCAACCATTTCCTCCAATGCAATAATGCCGGCTGCCGCCAGAACACCCGCCTGCCGCATGCCACCTCCGAGTTGCTTTCGGACGCGATGCGCTTTTGCGATAAACTCCTGGCTGCCGCAAAGCACCGATCCAACCGGGGCACATAGCCCTTTACTGAGGCAGAATGTTACCGAATCAACCATATCGACCAGGTCCACAACAGGAACGTCCTGATCGATGGCAGCATTAAAAATCCTGGCGCCATCCAGATGGATTGCCAGCCCACCCTCCCGGGCAATTTGCGCAGCTTCCAGCATGTATGCCCGCGACAAAGACACGCCCCCGCAACGATTGTGAGTGTTTTCAAGGATCAATAATTTTGATATCGGGAAATGCGGATTGTCTTCACGAATAGCCTGTTTAATGTCACATTTCAGCAAAGTGCCGTCAGGTTGGTTAGGGATGGTAAATGGGTGAACGCCACCCAGGGCAGAGATTCCACCAGCTTCATAGATGTATGTGTGGGCAAAATTGCCCATGATGACCTCATCGCCGCGCCCGCAGTGAGCAAGTACCGCGGCCAGGTTTCCCATCGTGCCAGATGGGACGAACAGAGCAGCTTCCTTCCCCATTCGCGCTGCAGCTAATTCTTGCAAACGGTTGATGGTCGGATCTTCTCCATAAACGTCATCGCCTAATTCAGCAGAGGCCATTGCCGATCGCATTTTCTCGGTCGGCAAGGTTAGTGTATCTGAACGCAAGTCGATCCAACTCATCACAGCCGCTCCTCTTGTTCCTGTAATTCTAATAAAACAGATTGCAAAGCATCCGGCACTGGAGCTTCAAAATTCCGTAGATTGCGCTCTCCAGGCAATCTCAACTGCAGCGTTTTAGCATGTAAGAAAATCCGTCCTAATGAAATGCTCGGTCTCCGTCGACCATAGAGCGTATCACCCACAACGGGTACGCCCAGATAACTGAGATGAACTCGAATCTGGTGTGTGCGCCCAGTAATGGGATGAACCTCTAAAAGCGTATGGCGATTAAATTCCCGCAATAGGTGATATTCACTGACTGCGGGTTTCCCCTGACCTTGCACACCTACAACCATCCGCGTGCGTGTGCGGCTGTCACGTGCAATCGGTGCTTCAATGCGCCCGGTAGGTGTTGGTGGATGACCGTCGACCAGGGCCAGGTAAGATTTATAAACATCCTGGGATTTAAACTGTTTTACCAACCAGCGATAAGCTTTTTCCGTTTTGGCAAATACCATTACACCCGAGGTCTCTTTATCCAAACGATGCACGATCCCGGGTCGATCGACCGCCCCGACATCCCTGATCGGCGGAAAATGTGCCAGCAAAGCATTGACCAACGTGCCCGTATGATTGCCCGCACCGGGATGGACCACCATGCCTGATGGTTTGTTGACCACGATGATCTGGTCATTTTCAAAAATGATATCCAGGGGGAGTCGCTCTGGCACTAAACCAGAGTCCTGTTCAAGCATCAGCAGGATATCCAACTGGTCACCGGGTTTTGCCTTCAACCCCGCTTTTTCAACCGTCACGCCATCCAGGGTAACAAATCCAGCTTCGATTAATCGTTTTATCTTAGCCCGTGAAATATCTGGCAGGCATTCGGAAAGATATTTATCAATCCGCACCATGTCATCGGATTTGACTTCGAATTGATAACGAGTTGATTTCATGATAAGCCGTTTTAAACAGTCTCTGAATGGTCCTGCTGAGCGGTTTCTGAGGCTCGAAGTCTCGCTTTCTCTTTACGCTCATCATACCAAAGGGCAAACAGCAGCAGGGCGACCCCAACTGTAATACTGGCATCGGCAATATTAAATACCGGAAACGTACCAACGGCGATAAAATCTGTGACCGGGCCAAACCTGATCCGGTCGATCAAATTCCCAAGCGCGCCACCCATTTGCATGGCCAGAGCAACTCGCATAAGCACATGTTCATGGGGGATCCGTGAATAGAAGATGATGATAACCAGCGAAACAACTGCCGCCAGCAGCCCAAACACGACTCCACCACCCTGGAACAAACCAAAAGCTGCACCATAATTTTCCCAGTGTACGACCCGAATAAATGATTTTAAAAAGCCTGAAAAGGGAGACCAGCTTTCACCAAAATTAAGGTTTGAACGCACGATTGCTTTTAAAATCTGATCCAGTGCAATGATCAGGATGGCAATTGCAACCAGTAACCCGTGTGATTTGATAATTTTTTTCAATATCTTCTCCTGATGGTGTCAGGCCTTTTTTATTGAAATTCGTACCGATTCACCATCAAATTCGTCCTGTAGTAAGGGCAGGTCTTCAGGGGTCTCGCCAACGATCAGCGCAACAGCGAGTGTTTCCTCCATGATGTACTCGCGAAATGCCTGGATTGCGGTGTCCAGGACCTTCGTGGCCGTGTAATACAGGTGTATTCGGTCGGCGATATCAAACTCTGCGTCTTTCCGAAGGGATTGTACCCGTCGAACAAACTCTCGCACAAGGCCTTCGTGAACCAGGTCCTGTGTAAGATGGGTTACCAGGGCGGCCAGATATGCGCCTTCTGAGGCGACGGCGTAACCAGATTTCGCCTCTGCGCGAACCTCAACCTCCTCTGCCGTAATATGGACCGATTCGCCGTTCAAAGTGATGATCAAATCCTCGCCATCCAACAATTTCCTGGCAGTTTGATCAGCGGGAAGATCCATTAAGGCTTTGCGTACCTGGGGATATTGCGCCTTAAATCGCTGGCCCAATTGTTTGGGCAAGGGGTTAATGCTGAAGGTCACGGCTTCGCTGGCGCTGCCCAAAAGGCTAACGTTCTTAACATTCAGCTCGTCTTTAAGCAGGTCTGCGTAGTCTGCTACCACCGTTTGTTCATCCAGGTTTCCAACAACAAAGGCTGCTTCAGAAAGCGGTTGCCTGACTTTAAGGTTTTCAGCGTTGCGCGCAGCGTGTCCCAGGGAAGTCAGCTTCATCACCGTAGCCATTTCACGGTTCAATTTTTCATCAATTTTCTCGGGGTCAAATTTCGGCCAGTCTGCCAGGTGAACGGATTGAGGAGCGTCAGGGTCAACACTGAGGACCAGGTTGCGGTAAAGTGCATCAGCCAGGAAGGGCATGGTAGGAGCGATAAGAAAAGCCAGGGTTTTCAACGCCTCATACAGCGTTGCGTACGCTGCCGCTTTGTCTGAGTCGGATTCAGCTTTCCAGTAGCGCCGGCGTGAGCGTCGCAAATACCAGTTAGAGAGCTGGTCGACGAATTTTTCTATCGGTCGTGTAGCACCGAGCACGTTGTAATGCTCATAAGCTTCAGTTACATCCTTAATCAGTGTATGTAATGACGAAAGCAGCCAGCGGTCAAGATCGCTGTATTTTGGTGAGATTGCCTGGTCAGGGGACCACTGATCAAGGTTAGCGTAGGTAACAAAAAAGGAATACGTGTTCCACAGCGTTAACGTAAAGGTGCGCACAACCTCTCCCACGAGGTCCTGTGAAAAGCGGCGTTCCTGTCCGGGAGGACTGGCGGTATACAAATACCAGCGCAAGGCATCTGCGCCATGTTTGTTGATCACATCCCAGGGTTCAACCACATTTCCACGCGATTTTGACATTTTGCCGCCATCCTTGTCCATGACCAACCCAAGGCAGATCACATTATTGAAACAATGGCTGTCAAATGCCAGTGTGCTGATTGCATGCAAGGTGTAAAACCAGCCGCGAGTCTGATCTACAGCCTCGCAAATGAAGTCAGCCGGGAATTGTTCCTCGAATTTATCTTCGTTCTCAAAGGGATAATGCCATTGTGCCACAGGCATTGATCCCGAATCAAACCATACGTCGATCAGTTCAACAACCCGACTCATACGTCCATGACATTCCGGACATTCAAAATGTACCTGGTCGACATACGGGCGGTGCAAATCCAGGTCACCCAGATCACGACCGGCATATGCACTCATCTCTTCAATGGAGCCCACACAAACCTGGTGATGGCAGGAATCACATTCCCAAACCGGCAATGGTGTTCCCCAATAGCGCTCCCGCCCCAGTGCCCAATCGACATTATTATTCAACCAGTTGCCAAACCGACCGTGTTTAATATATTCAGGGTACCAGTTAACGTTCTCATTCAGAGCAACAAGACGGTCTTTCAGTGCACTGGTGCGGATGAACCAGGTTGGTCGCGCGTAGTACAGCAACGGGGTGTCGCAACGCCAGCAAAAGGGATAGGTATGGGTGTAGGTGTCCACAGCATACATCAATCCCCGTTTTTGAAGTTCTTCGATGATTAAGGCATCAGCATCTTTGACCCACATCCCCGCCCAAGGGCGAACATCACTGGTAAACCGTCCAGAATCATTGACCGTCATCAAAATCGGCAGGTCAAATTCAATCGACATCTGCATATCATCCACGCCAAATGCTGGAGCAATATGAACCAGGCCGGTACCATCTTCAATGGTCACAAAATCAGCCATAACCACATAATGGGCATTCTTTTCAACAGGCATAAAGGTGTAAAGCGGTTGGTAATGTTTCCCTTTAAGCGCTTTGCCTTTGAACGTTTTGACTACCTTGTAGTCAGTGTCACCCAAAACGGTCTCCAACAAGGGTTTGGCCAGGATCAAGAATTCTTGTTCCCTGCCTTCGCCCAGGGAGACTTTCACGTATTCAACATCTGGGTGAGCAGCGACCGCCACATTGCCCGGTAACGTCCATGGAGTGGTGGTCCACACCAGAAGAGACGTTCTTTCTTCATCAACAAGCGGCATGCGCACAAAAATCGAAGGGTCAGACACCTGTTCGTAGCCCTGTGCCACCTCGTGATCAGATAGCGGCGTTCCACAACGCGGACAGTAAGGCACGACTTTGAACCCCTGGTAAAGCAAACCTTTATCCCATATTCTTTTCAGCAACCACCACACCGATTCAATGTATTCATTTTTATAGGTGATATAAGCATCATTCATATCAACCCAAAACCCGATGCGGTCGGTCAGTTTTTCCCAGTCTCTGATGTAAGTGAATACCGACTCTTTGCAAAGTTGGTTAAATTTAGCAATCCCGTAATCTTCGATCTCTTGTTTGTTAGTAAATCCCAGGCTTTTTTCAACCTCGATTTCTACCGGCAGACCGTGAGTATCCCAACCGCCACGTCGGGTGATATGATAACCCTGCATGCACTTGTAGCGCGGGAACATGTCCTTAAATACGCGCGCCAGCACATGGTGAACACCTGGTTTGCCGTTTGCTGTGGGAGGACCCTCATAAAAGACGTATTTAGGCCCATCCCGGCGGATATCCATCGATAATTGAAAAATTCCTTTTTTCTGCCAGAAACGAAGTACTTCTGATTCCAGCAAATTAACATTCAATCGTGATGAAACAGGTTCAAACATCGGTCCTCCAAACATTACCTATTTAAAAATAAATCGTCCCAAATCAGGGACGAGCAGTGTACTCGCGGTACCACCCTGGTTCCCATAATCATATGGGCACCTCATCCGGTTTCATCAATTGTTGAGATAACCGCACTTTGATAACAGAGGGTGACTCTGGCGCACTTACTTTTCCGTACTGGAGGTTCAGATTGCGACTCCGGAAGGATTTTCAACGGTCATGACTTCCCGGCTCCCACCCACCCGGGATCGCTGTTAGCCAGCGGAACGTGTACTCGTTTCCATCAATGCCAGTTTTTCACATTTTCAATTCCTATATTATGCCACAAACGCATCCAAGGGTCAATTATTCTGTTAAGTGTGTTGTCTTTGTTAATCGGAAGTCATAAACAAAAAAGCCCGCTGATGGGCTTTTCATTCTGGGTGCCTGATGGGGGTCGAACCCACAACCTCCTCATCCACAGTGAGGCGCTCCACCATTGAGCTACAGGCACCATAGGGATGCCAATTATTCTATCACATCAGGAATGGCATGGCAAGAATTTTTCTATTTGCTCCAGCAGGATTTCGCGCGCAACCGTGACTTGTTCACGAGTTTTTAGGTTTTTTATCGCAACCATTCCAGCATTGATCTCATCCGGGCCAAGGATCACCGCTATGGGAATATCGCGTTTATCAGCAAATTTGAATTGCTTTCCGAGCTTGTCCGCATCGGGATAGACCACCACACGGTAACCTGCCTGCCTGATCTCTGTTGCCAGGCGCAATGATTCAGGGACAGTCTCGCTATCGAACACGGTGACCAGTATTTGGACCGTATCACCCAACCCATCAGGGATCACACCCGCATCGTGCAGTACCAGTTCAATCACCACGTCGCCCATTGCAAAACCCACACCAGGAAGGGGTTTACCACCCACATCAGCTACCAGGTTGTCATAGCGTCCACCGCCAAGAATTGCCCGGGATTGTCCGCCAATTTCGAAGGCTTCAAACACAGTCCCCGTGTAGTAATCCAGCCCCCTGACCAATTTAGGATCAAAGACAACGTAATCTTGCACCCCAAAGGTATTAATCAACTCAAAAAATTCAATCAGCTCCGGCGAATCATACCAGAGCGATTCATTTTCCAGTTGTTTTAAAAGTCCATCCACCTGATCATAAGACAAGCCAGTTTCAATTGCCTGGTTACTCCATGCCTGTTTGGATAATTTTTCTAACTTGTCCACGAGACGAAATACAGAAGAGCGCAACTCCCTATTGATCGACAATCTGGAAAACACCTGGTCCATCAAGCGACGATTATTCACCGTGATCCGTACCTGGTCGGCAGACAGACCAACTTCTTGCATGAACATTGCGGCGACAGCCACGATCTCTACATCTGCGGCAACCGATTCTGTGCCAATTAAATCAATATTCCATTGATAAAACTCTCGGGTACGTCCGCGCTGAGGTTGCTCATAACGCCAGAAAGGCCCTATTGACCACCACCGAAGTGGAAAGGTCAACTCATATTGTTGTTGAGCTACCATTCGGGCCAGTGTTGGCGTTAATTCAGGACGCAAGGTCAATAAATCATCGCCAGGGGTTGAAAAAACAAAGGCCTGCTCTTTGACCAGCTCTTCACCTGACTTTGCTGCATATAAGTCAATAAATTCCAGGCAGGGACCTTCATATTCCTGATAACCGAACAGGGTGGAAACCGTGCGTATTTTATCAAACATCCAGCGCCGCACAGTCATTTGCTCAGGATAAAAGTCCCGTGTGCCCTTCACACTACGAATAATCTCTGCCATGATCGCCTCAAGTTCAATTCAGTTGTTAATTAAACATTGTAATTCTACCGCGTCAAAAAATATTTAACCTTAAGTGGTGAAGCTTTCACAGTTATAAGATAGAATATATACAAGAACAATATCATTGGGTGAAAGGGAACTATGAAATTAAAAGAGATTATCTCACTGGTTGAAGGAAAACTTCTAACGGATCATTACGATCCGAATGAAAAAATTGATGGTGCGATGGGAGCGGATCTGATGAGTGATGTACTGGCATCAATCAGCCCGGGGGCTGCTCTGCTGACCGGCTTATGCAATCCTCAAGTCATCCGCACAGCGATAATTGCAGATATTCATGCCATCATATTTGTCCGGGGCAAACAGCCAAAAGAAGATACTATTGATCTCGCTAACGAAGAGAACATTTCGATCATTACCACAAACCTCGGATTGTTTGAGGCTTGTGGAATTCTATATAAAGCCGGCATGAAGAGTTTTGAAAAGCAATCACTCGAAGATTTAAATACATAAAAATTGAGGGATTATGGCGACTCAAAAACAGAAAATTACCGATTTGTATGCAAGTGACATCACCAGGGCTGAAGAACTGGCGTATGAACTGCGCATTCACGAGGTGATGACGAAAGACCCCATTTGTCTTGACCCTGAAATGAAAATGGAGACTGTTTTATCCATCTTTCAAGAAAACAGGTTCTCTGGCGCACCGGTTACATTAGAAGGCGAATTGATCGGAATCCTCAGTTTGGAAGATCTTATTCGATCATTAAGAAATAATGACCTTAACGGATCAGTCCGAGAATACATGACCACATCACCAATTACTGTAAACGCAAATGATCCGGTGATTGAAGCCTTAAAGACCTTTGCACGAACCAAGTTTGGTCGACTTCCTGTGTTGGATGCCGAAGGACATTTAGTGGGGATCATCACCAAAGGAGACATTTCCAATGGGCTTCTTACTGCACTTCAACGTGACTACCACGAAGAAGAGATCATTCGATATCGAGCCAGCCACTTGTTTGAAGATATTGTTTCCGGTCGCACCAGCCTGATCCTGCGTTATGATATCCGGAAGGGCGACTTCGTGCATGGAGGCAATGCCTCCAGCAAGATCAAACGCGCACTCCTGCGCCTGGGCGCATCACCCCAGCTTGCCCGTCGTTGTGGCATCGCGGTTTACGAAGCTGAAATGAACCTGATCATCCACACAAACCATGGTGGGTCGCTTCGAGTTGAAATCGAACCCTACAAGATCACCATGGAAGCTTACGATGATGGCCCCGGAATTGTTGATATTGAAAAGGCTATGCAAACAGGTTATTCAACAGCTCCACATGAAATCCGAGAAATGGGGTTTGGCGCTGGAATGGGCCTGGTAAATATCAATCGTTGTGTTGATGAAATGCGATTAATTTCCTCAAGAGAACGCGGCACAAATCTTTACATGATCATGTATTTGAATGAAAATAACGAAACAAAGGCAAAAGAGGAATAACCTGTTCACAACCAAAAGAGGAGAGACAATATGCAATTAAATGAGATTATACAAAAATTAGATTTGAAAGTCCTCACTGAACCGGTTGATTTTTCAGCCGTGCCAGTTGGCAGCGGTTATTGCTCGGACTTACTCAGTTGTGTAATGACCGGTGCTGAACCAGATGGTTTGTGGATCACACTCATGGCTCATGGCAACATTGTAGCAGTAGCTGCTCTTTTAGACCTGGCAGCCATCATCGTCACCGAAGATGCACAGCCAGATGATGACACAATCGAAAAAGCCAACGAAAAAGAGGTGACCATCCTCGCCACAAAAGCATCTAATTTTGAGGTGGTCGGACGCCTTTGGGAACTTGGTTTACGAGGGTCTCAGGCTTAATGTGCCAGACAAAATTCAGTTAAAAATATTCCGATCTGAGCTGCACATCCATACCGTGCTGTCACCGTGTGCGGGCATCGAAATGATTCCCCCATTAATCGTGAGTGCAGCCCGGGAACGTGGACTTAATCTGATCGCCATTACAGATCACAACGCCAGCGACAACATCAGCGCTGTCATGGAAGCAGCCCAGGGTACAGGACTGACTGTCCTGCCTGGAATAGAGATACAAACCCAGGAGGATGTTCACGTCCTCTGCTTATTTGATGAACTGGACCAATTGCTGGACTTGCAATCTTTGGTAGACAAAAACCTCCCCCGTTTAGAAAATAACATCGAGTTTTTTGGTGAGCAATTTGTCGTCGATGCGACAGGTGAATTTTTACGCCGCAAAAAACAACTTTTAATTACAGCTACGAACCTCAGCTTTGATAGAGTTTTTTATGCCGTCGATGATTTAGGAGGGTTATTTATTCCGGCACACGTCAACCGCCAGGTATTTGGACTTTTTTATCATTTAGGTTTTGTTCCGCCTGACCTGCCTATAGTAGCCCTTGAAATTTCCCGCCACATCACTGTTGATCAAGCTTGGGAAAAGCATCCCCAGACCAGAAATTATCCGCTCATCCAAAGTGGGGATGTTCACTACCTGGATGATTTTTTGGGTGTTAACCAATTTTTGATCGCCAATCCAACGATCGCGGAGATGAAAATGGCTCTTAAAAATGAAAGTGGGCGGCATTTTTGTTTATGTTCACCCTTTTGATGATTTTCCCCCTTAAATATGACATTTGTGTATTGACCAGAATTGAAAGTCGGATTAGACTGATCTCTGGTTAAATTTTCAACCGATATCAACGCGCGTATGCGATTTGTGACTTATTTGGAGAATAAATATCGATGCCGAAAACAATTAACAAGATACCCGCAGGTGACCCTCTCAACATACCTGAACAAAAAGAGATTATCGACCGGATCCTTCAAGAAAATGAAGGCGCTGTTGGAGCAACCATGGTGGTGCTGAACGAGTTACAGTCAGAAATTGGCTTCATCTCACAGGCGATGCAAGCTTATGTCGCAGAAAAACTCGGTGAACCAATCAGCCGCATTCATGGAGTTGTCTCTTTTTATTCGTTTTTCACCACCACGCCACGCGGCAAACACACCGTTAAATTCTGCGTTGGAACGGCATGCTATGTAAGCGGCATCAACCAGATTATTGACAAGGCAAAGCAGATCCTGAACATTGAACCCGGTGAAACCACTGAAGACGGTTTGATTACCTTAGAGCTCTGTCGTTGTGTTGGCGCTTGCAGCCAGGCACCAGTTGTCGTTGTTGATGACAACATTCACGGACGAGTGCAACCAAACAGATTCCCTAGAATCCTTCAAGATATTATTAAAAGTGAGACGGAATAATTGAGAGAGCTTTGCCTGCATATACTGGATATCGCGGCAAACAGTGTCACCGCAGGTGCTGATAGAATCAGCATTTTGATCGATGAGAATCTGATCGAAGATACGCTTACAATTAAAATCATTGATAATGGCAAAGGGATGTCCGAAGAAACGGTAAAGAGTATCACTGATCCTTTTACGACAAGCCGCACTGAAAGAGCGGTTGGACTTGGCATCCCTCTCTTGAAATATGCAGCTGAATCATGTGACGGATGGTTTTCAATCAAATCTGAATTAGGGAAAGGCACCCATATTAGTGTTGTGTTTAAGCACAGTCATATTGATAGAATGCCATTAGGAAACATTGTCGATACATTATTAACGCTCCTTCTTGGCACACCGGAAATTAACTGGGTATTCACAGTGAAAAGGAATGGGAGAGAATTCAATTTTGATGATCATGAAGTTAAAAAAGAACTGGATGGTGTATCGATCACAGAACCAGAAGTGATCCGTTTCATCCGATCTTTTATTACTGAAAGTATTATGGAAGTTCTAAACGAAAAAGGAGATTAGAAACTATGCCAGTTATTAAATCACTTGACGATTTGAAACGTATTAGAGAAGAAGCTTTAAAAAAGCAGGAATTAAAATCACAATCCGGCAAAACAGAAATCATCGTTGGGATGGGAACAGTTGGTATTGCTGCAGGCGCCAGAGAAACCCTCAAAGCCATCCTTGACTACGTAGACCACCACAACCTGGAAGACATTATCATCCGCCAAACCGGTAATATTGGCATTGATTCTTATGAACCCGTTGTCCAGGTAATTCTTCCTGGTGAAGAAAAAGTGACTTATGGTTTGGTCTCGCCTGAAATAGCGAAAATCATCATGGAAGAACATGTTGTCAAAGGCAACATTTGTTCCGATTACACAGTGAAAAGTTAAAAAACAATAGATGCTTTTTCACTTGACTATAGATTGACAAATTAAAAGGAAAACTATGGCTTTTTACAGATCGACTGTGCTTGTTTCCGTTGACCCGGTATGCGTCGAGAAAGGTGCATACGAATTAATCACCAGCTTGCAAGATGAATTAATTAAGCAGGGCTTGGTTGACGAAGTTCAAATCCTTGAAACTGCTCGTATAGGGGATCCTCAGCTCTTTGGGCCGGATTTGATGATATATCCCGAAGGGACCCATTATACCAACCTGACATATTATGATATCCCCCGCCTGGTAGAAGAACATTTCATCAAAGGCCGCATTTTAAAACAATATGAAGCTGTGATGACAGATTCTATTGATGAAGAACTGAGCGCACCCAAGACAAAAGAAATCAGGGTTGTTCTTCGCAACATTGGCGTCATCGATCCTCGTAATATTGAAGACTATTTTGCATATGATGGTTATTTGGCGCTTGGCAAAGTCCTCAGTGAGATGTCCCCTGATGATGTCATCCAGGAAATACTGGATGCAAAACTACGTGGACGGGGTGGCGCAGGCTTTCCAACCGGTTTAAAATGGCGATTTGCAAAACAAGCTGAAGGCGATATCAAGTATATCGTCTGTAACGCAGACGAGGGAGACCCTGGCGCTTTCATGAATCGTCGCGTTTTAGAAGGTGATCCTCATTCGGTAATTGAGGGCATGATCATTGCCGCCTACGCAGTAGGTGCCAGGCAGGGTTATATCTACTGTCGAGCAGAGTACCCCATCGCCGTCAGTACCGTGAACCTGGCTATTAAACAAGCTCGTTCTTTCGGACTGCTGGGCAAGAATATTATGGGAACTGATTTCAGCTTCGATTTGGAAGTTCGGGTGGGAGCAGGTGCCTTTGTCTGTGGAGAGGAAACCGCATTATTAGCATCAATTGAAGGCAAGCGTGGGGAACCGCGTGCCAGGCCGCCTTTCCCGGCAGTTAAAGGATTGTGGGGTAAGCCGACTAACATCAACAATGTTGAAACCTACGCGAACGTCCCGCAGATTATTTTAAAAGGCGCGGATTGGTTCTCGAGCATGGGTACTGAAAAAAGCAAAGGAACGAAAACTTTTGCTTTAGCTGGTGATGTAAAACACACGGGTTTAATTGAAGTCCCCTTTGGTATTTCATTAAGAGATATTGTTTATGAAGTCGGTGGTGGTATCAAAGGAGATAAGAAATTCAAAGCGATTCAAACTGGTGGCCCAATGGGTGGATGTTTGCCTGAAAGTCTCCTTGATTTACCGGTCGACTATGAGACCCTTGGTCAGGCTGGCTCAATTATGGGGTCGGGCGGCATGATTGTCATGGATGAAGATACTTGCATGGTGGACATCGCGCGTTTCTTCATGGAATTCACCCAGGATGAATCATGTGGTAAGTGCGTCCCATGTCGGGTCGGAACGCATCGCTTGCTTGAAATTCTCGAAGGCATTTGTGATGGTCGTGGAACCGAAGACGATCTTGTTGAATTGCAGGAGCTCAGCGAACAAATTCGTCAAAACAGCCTTTGTGGTCTTGGGCAAGGTGCGCCAAATCCTGTCGTCTCCACATTAACTCACTTTATGGATGAGTATAAAGCACACATTTACGAAAAACGATGTCCTGCAAAAGTGTGCCGGTCGTTGATCACATTTGAAATTTTAGACGGACCATGCACAGGATGTACAGTGTGTGCACGCAACTGCCCGGTTACTGCCATCTCTGGGGAGCGCAAAGAAACCCACGTCATTGACCAGGATATCTGTATCAAATGCGGAATTTGCTACCAGGTATGCCAGTTTGATGCCATTCGCATCACATAATTCAACCTACAAGAGGAGAAAGATATGACATCTGATCAAAACAAAGATGTACAGAACTTAGACGATATCCGAGAAGTTGTTGAAAATATTGGTTCAACACGCGCAGATCTCATCCCTGTACTGCAAGCTATCACAAACAAATTTGGGTATATTTCACAATCTGCAATTAAGGAATTGTCTGGTTTGATGGGCCTGCCCACAAAAGAGATTTTTTCTGTCGCCACTTTTTATCGGATGCTTTCAACCCAGCCACGCGGAAAACACGTCATCCAGTTCTGTGAAAGTGCTCCCTGCCACGTTGTGGGCGGAAGAGAGGTCTTTTTAGCCCTGCAAGAGGCACTGAATCTGGAGCCCGGTCAAACGAGCCCTGACAACAAATGGACCTTGCTGACGACAAGCTGCCTGGGCGTATGTGGTGTTGGGCCCGTCATCTTGATTGATACAGACATGTATGGGAACGTCACACCTGAACAGGTGAAGATTATTCTCAGCCGGTATGATTAGGAGAAGTTAAATTATGAGTGTGCGATCAATGATTCTTGTTTCCAATGATCCCGAAAGCCGAATGCGTGGATCGGAAAAAATATTTTCGGAATTTCAACAACAATTGTCCCAATATAACCTTGCCGATGAAGTTTCTCTCACTTTGGCAACGGATCTTGGGTCAAGCTATGCCTCCCCCCTGGTCATCATTTACCCCGAGGCTGTAATTTACGGTCCTGTAACACCGGCAGATGTACCACACATCGTCGAAGAGCATCTCTACAAGGGTCGCATTGTCGATGAAAAGCGTGCCCCGGCACATGAGCTGTCCGGTAAAGTTGCCTGGCTGTCTGCTCGAAAAGGAACTTTGCCCGCGGAAAACCGGGTTGTTTTGAAAAATGTTGGATTAATCGACCCGGAAGACATCGAAGATTACATCGCAAACGATGGGTACCAGGCGCTTGGCATGGCTCTTGAAATGTCTCCGGATGAGGTCATAGATTTGATTAAAGCCTCCGGATTGCAAGGCCGCGGCGGCGCAGGATTCCCTGCAGGCTTAAAATGGGGATTTGTAAGAAGTACAAATAGCGACAAAAAATATGTGATTTGCAATGCGGACGAAAGCGAACCGGGCACCTTCAAAGACCGTGTTGTTCTTGAGGGAGATCCTCATGCGATCCTTGAAGCGATGTTGATCTCCGCCTATGCTGTTGGTGCTGATGAGGGTTATATCTACATCCGCGGTGAATATCAACTGGCAATTGAACGCATGGAAACTGCAATCAAACAAGCCGAACAATATGGTTTTCTGGGAGAGAATATTTTTGGTTCAGGTTTGAACTTTAAGGTACACGTTCATGCAGGTGCAGGTGCCTATATTTGCGGTGAAGAAACCGCACTCATTGAATCAATTGAGGGTAGGCGAGGGGAACCTCGTAACAGGCCACCCTACCCCACAACCTATGGCTTGTGGGGCAAACCCACTCTAATCAATAATGTGGAAACCTTTGCCAACATCCCGCCGATTATTAGAAATGGCGCTGATTGGTATCGCAGCCTGGGAACACCCTCAAGCCCTGGAACAAAAGTATACACAATCCTGGGTAATGTCAATGTTACCGGGCTGATTGAAGTTCCTATGGGGATCACCCTGCGCGAGGTTATCTCAATTTACGCAAAAGGCATGAAAACCGGCACCTTTAAAATGGCTCAAACGGGTGGATCAAGTGGCTCGATCATTCCGGCCAGCCTCCAGGATGCACCGATGGATTTTGAATCCTTCAAAAAAGCAGGCGTTTCTCTTGGTTCCGGTGCTTTATTGATTTGCAACGACGAGGTCTGCATTGTGGATCTTGCCAAGGTTCTGATCAATTTCTTCAAAGTCGAAAGCTGTGGAAAGTGTACACCCTGCCGAATTGGCACAAAAAGAGCTTACGATTTATTGGATGGCATTGCAAAGGGCAAAGGTACCCTAGAGGACCTGGACGAACTGCAGCAATTGAGTCAAGAGTTGACCGATCTTTCAAATTGTGGCCTGGGTCAAACTGCGGGTACACCAATCAAAGACATGCTGACTTATTTCCGTGCCGAGGTAGAAGCACATATTCGCCTGGGTGTCTGTCCTGTCGGGGTTTGCCCGATGCAGGCTTGATGCCTCATTATTTTGTTGGTATAACTTATGGCTTGGCTTGACTGATAAATAAATAATCGAATTTGAGAAAACAATCAATCGGTTCAAGATCGGACTTTTATTGGTATCTTCAGTAACAACTGGAAGGAATTAATATGACAAAATTAACCATAAACGGCATCGAAATAGAAGCTGAAAGCACATGGACAATTTTAGAGGCAGCGGAACACGCAAATATCACCATCCCAACGCTGTGCTACCACAAGGACCTTTCGCCGACGGGTGCCTGCAGAATGTGCCTGGTTAGTGTTAAAGGGGCAAAAGGCCTGGTGACATCATGTACGACGCCTGTCTCTGAAGGTATGGAAGTTGAAACAGAAAATGAGACATTAACCTCATCACGCCAATCTGTGCTGAAACTTCTCCTCAGCGTTTACCACGACACCGGCTATAAACCCGATGAAACGGATAATGAATTATTCAAGTGGGCACGGCATTATGGGCTGGACCCTTACGCCCATATGTCTTCAAAAGCCCGCTTTGAAGTTGACTCTGATCCAAATCCCTTCATTTTTGTCGACATGAACAAATGCATCTTGTGCACAAGATGTGTCAGGGCATGTGCGGAAATCCAGGGCCGTTTCGTTTGGGGTGTTTCAGAAAGAGGTTTTGATGCCCATATTGTTGCCGGATTTGATGAAGATTTGCTCGATGCCCGTTGTGAATCTTGTGGCGCCTGCGTCGCTTATTGTCCCACCGGAGCGCTCTCGCTAAAGCCAACGATCCATGTTGGACCTGCAGAAAAATTGGTCACAACAACCTGCAATTATTGTGGCGTTGGCTGTCAATTTGACCTGAATGTCATCGACGATCGCGTCGTTCGGGTGACCTCAAACCCTGCAGCGCCAGCCAACGGAATGCATCTGTGCGTCAAAGGGCGTTTCGGTTTCTCGTATGTGCACCATGATGATCGATTGACCAAACCCTTGGTCCGCGAATATCTCCTTAAGGGTGAAGCGCGTCCATCGAAAGCCGATCGAGGCCCTTGGGTTGAAACCTCGTGGGATACTGCTCTCGATATCGTTGCAGAGAAATTAGCTACCGCACGAGACACCTATGGGCCGGACAGTGTTGGCGTGCTTTCATCGGCAAAGTGCACCAATGAAGAGAACTACTTAATGAACAAGTTCGGCCGCCAGGTGATTGGCACGAACAACGTCGATCACTGCGCCCGATTGTGCCATTCAAGCACCGTTGCGGGTCTTGCCACGGCCCTAGGGTCGGGTGCGATGACCAATTCGATGGCAGATGTCTATGCGAGTGCAAACTCAATCCTGGTGATTGGTTCAAATACAACCGAACAACATCCAGTCTTTGGCGCGAAGATGCGCCAGGCGGTGCTAAATCGTAATGTTCATTTGATTGTAGCAGACCCGCGTCGGATTGAGCTTTGTGATTTTGCTGTAATGCACATTCAACAAAAACCAGGCACCGATATCGCCCTCATCAATGGCTTGGTGAATATCATTCTTGAAAAAGGCTACGAGGATAGAATCTTCATTGATGAGCGAACTGAGAACTTTGATGTCTATGCTGAAAATATAAAGCTATATCCGCCCAATGTCGTCTCAGAGATAACGGGGGTTCCGGTTGCACAACTCTACCGTGCTGTTGAAATCATGGTAAAAAATGCACCATTAGCCGTATTTTGGGCAATGGGTATCACCCAACATACCGTTGGCGTTCATAATGTATTTGCTCTTGCGGGACTCCAAATGGTGTTGGGTAATTTTGGAATCCCTGGTGGTGGTGTCAACCCCTTGCGTGGGCAGAATAATGTCCAGGGCGCTTGTGATATGGGCTGTTTAGTGAATGTATACCCGGGTTACCAGGCTGTAACCGCTGAAGCAGCACAGCAGAAGTTTGAGAGCGCTTGGGGTACGTCCCTTTCTAATAAAGTGGGTAGAACAGTCACAGAGCTCATCCCAGATGTCCTTGAAGGCAAAACAAAAGCTCTGTACATACTGGGTGAAAATCCTGCCATGACTGACCCCGACTCTAACCATGTTCGCCACTGCCTGGAGGAATTAGACTTCTTGGCTCTACAGGATATTTTCCCCACCGAAACTTCTGCGTATGCAGACGTGCTGCTTCCCGGCGTTACCTTTGCTGAAAAAACAGGCACCTACACGAATACTGAACGTAAGGTTCAAATGGTGCGGCAGGCGATATCTGAACGCGGAGAAGCCAGGCAGGATTGGGATATCACTGCGGAAATCGCAAAAAGAATCATTGCCCGGGGAGGACGTGAGATCAATGATGCTCCTTATTCCTCGTGGGATTATGCTGACTCCGGTGAAATTATGGCTGAAGTAGCGGCACTTACCCCCAGCTATGGCGGCATCTCACATCAGCGTTTGAATAATGGAGAGGTTCTTTGCTGGCCTTGTCCGGACCCAACCCATCCAGGAACACCCATCTTGCATATCGGGAAATTTACACGCGGTAGAGGCAATTTAATTCCTGCCATCCATGTTGATCCTGCAGAACTTCCTGACGATGATTATCCAATGATGCTGACCACCGGTCGTGTGATTTACCATTGGCATAGCGGTGAACAAACTCGTCGAGTGAAAGAACTGCTTGAGGTCTACGGCGAAGCACTGATTGAAATTTCACCGGAAGATGCCAGTGTTATTGGGTTAAATGAAGAAATCAATAAAGTCAAAGTAACCTCTCGCCGGGGCGAGATCATCGCCACTGCTTGGGTTACGAACCGTGTGCCAGAAGGATTGATCTACGGGAATTTCCACTTCCCCGATGCTAACATCAACTATTTGACCAAAGCAGCCTTAGATCCTATTGCGAAAATCCCTGAATATAAAGTCGCTGCGGTAAAAATTGAAGCTGTATAAAAGTCTTCTTGGAAGAATGCAACCCCGTTGCTTGTTCAACGGGGTTGTTTTATTTTAAAGATTTTTCAATGATCTGTTCGGCTTTTAGAAAATCATCTTTTGTGTTAATGTTATAAAAGGCTAAGCCACTCGGGTCAAACTCCCTGTATAAATCTGGCCTTAATTCAATCACCTTTACCCGAGGAAGCCAGGACACCAGCCGCCTTTGATCCAAAACAATCGATTGATATATTGCTTCTTTACAGGGACCTCGCCGATAAACAGCATGCAATGGTTCATAAAAAGATGGACCTGTCATTGGAATAGCGACATCGGCATCGCTTTGCACCAATAATTCAAGGCCTTTTAGCAAAATGGCGGTACTTACAAATGGCAAATCACACGCAACCACTGCGACATAGTGGTTGTTGCTAACGTCCATAGCGGTATAAAGTCCACCAATTGCGCCCATATTCGGAATCGAATCGTTAACCATCTTCTCTCCCAGAAACTCAAAACTGGGGATGTCATTGGTAACGATAAATAGCTCCTGGGCAATGGGTTTAACGCGTTCAAGAACTCTCTGGATCAGCGGTTTTCCTGACAAAAACATCAACGCTTTGTTTTCACCCATTCTGATCGATTTTCCGCCCGCCTGGATTACAACGCTCAGGGCAGTTGCTTTTAAGTCTCTATTTTCTGTCATCATTAATCCATTGTTTATTATAATGGGTAAAGTTCATTTAGAGACTTTTATCTATATTGGCCATCGCTTTGCTCTGATTGAGTGGTTGCTTGATTTCAATTAGGCAGATAGGCTCAATCAATTGAAAAATGTCCATTTTACAACTACTAAGATCAAAATCAGGAATAATGATGACCAACACTAACAAAACTTTGAATACATGCAAGTATGACACTGGAAACACAACATTCACGATAGAGCAGCTGGAAATAATCGAAGAACAATCCGTTGATTTGCTGGTCAACAACTCGCTGTTGTTAACATTTTTCTGTTCTCCAATTCAACTTGAAGCCTTAGCACTTGGTTTTCTTTGGAATGAGGGAATAATCAGCGACCTGAGCGAAATTAAAAACCTTTATATCAGCCCAGATATGGCCAGGATTGAGGTTTCTTTGTTCTCCTCTATTGATGAACATCTAAACCTAATGCGAACATCAACAGGTTTGACGGTCATCCGTGAACTTGAGAAACGTCAGATGAATAATTCTTTTAGGATTAATCCGGAAATGCTCATCAAGCTTTATGATGAGTTTTCTGCAAAACAAAAACTTCATCAGGTTGCAGGAGGGTATCACAGTGCGGCATTAAGTGATGGCGAAAGGATCAACATCATCACAGAAGATTTGGGAAGGCACAACTGCTTGGACAAAATATCTGGAATGTTTCTACTTGAAGGGAAACCGTTCGCACCCCAAATAATTCTACTTTCCGGAAGAATCAGTTCTGAGATGATCCACAAAGCGATTAAATTAACCGCCCCCATTATCGCAACAAGAACAACGCCAACCGTTAAAGCGGTAGAGATTGCAAAAAAATATGGTGTTGCAATTGTCGGTTACTTAAGAGGTAAACAATTTTCGGTCTTTAGCTTTCCGGAACGGATCCAGTTTAAGTAAACAAAGAAAATTAAAAACCGCCAACAAGTTTTTTATGATTGTGGCTCCAGCGGTTAATCCTGGTCGTGCGATCCTGAAATCATACAGTAGCTTGATCATAATGACGTCCGCATCTTTGATAAAAGAAGGGAGTTCATCAAAGCACAAATCATTTTTGCACTATTTCTTCGTGCATGATGCTTGTCACGCATGCCTGATGACATAATACAATTTTATTTTCCTGTGTTGGCGAGTATTTTAATAGCGATCCTTTTCGGATTCTTTTTTAAAAGGTCATCTAATGCTGAACCTCTCCCAAACAACCGCTGTGATCCAATCGATTCCCTGGTTTTTAGACCTGTCTCACGAAAGTATGACTCGCTTAGCTGCCATTGCGGAGATGGTTTCACTCGAACCGGGTGTTACCATTTTTCACGAAGGCGATCAGCATCCCCATCTTTACCTGATTTTTGAGGGAAAAGTCCGTTTAGAAAGTTTTGTACCCGGGCGTGGATCCCTTCCGTTTTCCATCGCTGAGGCTTTTGATGTGGTTGGCTGGTCAAGTTTAACTCCGGTTGTTCGCCAGATGACCTGCACCGCGATTGTTGAATCTTCATCTAAAATGCTCAAATTTTCTGCGCAATCACTGATGGCTTGTTGTGAATCCGACTGCTTCCTGGGCTTTGTGATCATGAGACGCTTGGCGAATATTGTTGCCTCTCGTCTCCTGACACACCGGTTGCAATTGCTTGAAATCATCTCTTGCCACAAGTAAATCGTTTTGATTCAAACAATTCCCCAGACAAGTACTATACTTAAGCAATGCATGAACTCTCGGTTACTGAAAGCGTACTTGAAATCGCCTGTAGACACGCGGGAAAAGCCCAGGCCAAACGAGTAACTGATATTTACCTGGTGATTGGTCGCCTGTCCAGTATTGTGGACGATTCGGTCCAATTCTACTGGAATTTGATCAGCAAAGATACACTATGCGAAAATGCACAACTTCATTTCAGACGCGTGCCTGCAGAATTGGTGTGTCTGGACTGCCAGCATCAATATCAACTGGCTGAGGAATTAACGCCCTGTCCAAAGTGCAATAGCACCCGAATTCGAGTGCTTTCCGGAGATGAATTCCATTTAGAAAGCATAGAAATTGAAAGGAAATGATGACAAATAAACGTATCACAATTGTGGAAAAGATCTTTGATGCCAACGAGCGATTGGCAAATGAAAACCGCCGTCGGTTTGATGAAAATCATGTTTTTGCGATTAATCTAATGGCATCACCTGGCGCAGGGAAAACCAGCCTGATCCTTGCCACTATCAAGGCATTGCTTGATCAGAAGGTCCGCATTGGCGTCATCGAAGGTGATACTGCGCCAGTGACCATCGACGCAGATAAGATCAGTGCAGCCGGGATACCGGTTATTCAAATTAACACTGGAGGCGAATGTCATCTGGATGCGGTCATGGTAGAAAACGCGCTCAATCAATTGCCAATAGAAGATCTTGATCTGGTCATCGTAGAGAATGTAGGCAATTTGATTTGTCCTGCAGCCTTTAAACTGGGCACCCATGCCAACGTTCTTATCGCCAGTGTACCTGAAGGGGATGACAAACCCTACAAATACCCAAATATTTACCGGGGGTTGGAAGTGCTGATCATCAACAAGACCGACCTTCTTCCTTATCTTGATTTTGACATGGACTACTTTCGGCAGGGGGTTGAAATCCTCAATCCTGGTCTGGAAACCTTTGCATTATCGTGCAAAACTGGTGCAGGGCTTGAGGATTGGTTGTTATGGCTAAAATCCAAACTTCCAAAAAAATAACCTCTACCAGCATGGTCACAAATCGAATTTACATTCAAAAAAGAGTTTTCCTAAATATTGGTTTACGACAAATAACTTGACCAAGCCTGCACTTTTTAGCTATACTTATCGACAACTTGCTTAATGAACCAAGGATAAACATGACAATATCATTTCAAGAAACAACCAAAGATTTACTCACCCGCATCAATATCCATGATCTTTATGGAGCAAAAGACATTGACAAATGGATGTTAGAAGTACTTCCCCTGGAACAGGAAATGTCCATCCTTGATGTCGGCTGTGGATCAGGGAAACAATGTTTTTCATACCTGGCGCATCTCAGCGGGAAAGCAGCCATTACGGGCACTGACATCTCTGATGAATTGTTAAAAAAAGCAGATGAAGAAAACATGAAGGCAGGTAATCGAGTCACTTTCCAGAAAATGGACTTTAACAAGCCTTTCAACTTTTCGGCTGAAACCTTCGATCTTGTGTCCTGCTCTTTTGCAATCTACTATGCTGAAAACATCCCCTTCACCATCAGTGAAATGCATCGTGTGCTTAAACCAGGCGGAACCTTGTTTACAACTGGTCCCATGCCTGAAAACAAGCAGATGTTTTATAATATTATCCGAGAAGCAACCAACCGGGATATCCCTCCTATGCCGGGCAGTTCACGCTATGCTTCAGAAATTTTTGAAACGATACAAGCGCAATTTTCACACGTTGCTTTGCACATCTTCGAAAACCCCCTCACCTTTCCTGAAGTCAACCCATTTATCGATTACACACGAGCATCACTTTCTGAAGACCGCCTGTTGTGGAACACTTTCTTCGAATCAAAGACAGATTTCGAACAAATCATGTCAAAAATCACAACGGTGGCAGAAAAGTGGTTTCAACGCGACGGAAAACTGGTCATGACGAAGGTTGTGGGCGGTATCCTTGCAAAAAAGTAGGCATTCATGAATCGAAATATGACTTTTTTTGGCAAAACAGTCCTGTGTATCGGCGCACATCCCGATGATATCGAATTGGGATGCGGTGCACTAATAGCGGATATCATTACCCAGACTCGTGTGGTGTGTGTGACTCTGTCGGATAACCAGAAGAATCCCTTGCATACCAATCTGGTTGCAGAACACTATGCCAGCATGAGCATTTTGGGCGTTCAGAAAGAACACGTTATTCTGCATGACTTCACAACTCGACGATTGAAAGAATCCCGCCAGGAAATCCTCGAGGTGATGATCGACCTCAATAAACGTTTTCAGCCTGAAGTGGTCCTGGTGCACACGGCAAAAGACATTCATCAAGACCATCAAACCGTCACAGAAGAAGCGCTGCGCGCCTATCGAGGAACAACCTTGCTCGGATTTGATGTTCTGCGCTCATCTTATGGCTTTTTTCCGGATTTCCTGGTCGAAATCTCTGAACACGGGCTTGAAACAAAAATCAAAGCCCTTGATGCCTACAAAACCTATGCGGATAAATATTATTTTAATGAAGACATCATTCGAGCGACGGCGCTCCGCCATGGCGCATTAGCAGAACGACCTTACGCCGAAGGATTTGATATATTGCGGATTGTCGGGCAATTTGGCAACCTTTAGCGAAACTAAAAGGGGCTGGTTTTCAAGAACAGCCCCTTTTAGTATTCGATTGTTCCTTGTATTATTTAAACAATTCCATCAGTAACATCCCAAGGAATGGTAAAAACTTTAATAGATCTGGTAGCCGGTAGGCCGTGAGATATCTTTTTTTGCCATCCGGAGATGCTTTGAATCAAATGGAAACCACAGGATATGATCCGGTACCATCCACCCATCCGTTAAATAAACATTCGTCCGAAATTGAACTGCAACTAATTTCTCGTCTACCTGGACAACAATACCCTGGGCCCAATCGCGAATCCGTTCGCCATTTTTTTCATGATCGCAAAAAACATCTACTGAATCCCCAACATGGTATGTGACCTCATCATCTGGCGGTCTCATAAATGGTGACCTGGCCATTTAACCTCCTGAATGTGAAAATAAATAATTTTGTAATTTACTGCTTCAACCTGATATTGTAGCAGATATGAGCTTAATTATCTACAGGCATCATGCGTTCAATCAAATTTGGTTCACCGCGTGACATCTTCTCTCGGATCGTCTCTGTGAACCTTTTTTGTATACCCTCAAAGGGTATTCTTTCCATAATCTTAGCAAAGAATCCCATCACAATCAACTGCTCAGCTTCTGCCCTGGGAATACCCCGACTGAGTAAATAAAATAGCTCATTTTCATCAATCTTGCCCACTGTAGCAGCATGTGTACAACGTACATCATCTGCCATAATTTCCAGGCCAGGGATAGAATCCGCTCGAGCGCCTTTGTTGAGAATCAGATTTCGATTGGCTTGATACCCGTCTGTACCGTTTGCGCCTGGTGCTACGTAGATCATACCCTGCCAGACTGAATGGCTTTCATCCAGAAGAGCGCCTTTGAATAGAAGGTCGCTGGTTGTGTCCTTCGCTAAATGGTTTTGCTGTGTGTCATGGTCAAAGTGTTGTCGACCATTTGGAAAATAAAAGCCAGACATGCGCGCATTTGCTCCGGGTTCCATCAAGTTGACATCGGAAAAGTTCTTCATCAAATGCGTGCCCATCGCCCCATAAATCCAATCAAGCTCTCCATCTCCCATTATCTTGGCACGCTCCCGGGTAAAGGACCATACGTTCTCACCCCAGGATTGTAACTCAATAAAATTTAAACTGGCACCCTTCCCAACGAAAATTTCAACAATGCCATTATGGAAAATCTGGCCGCGGTTTTCACTTTGCGGCGAGACTGATTCGTGCACAAAGGTGACCTGTGCCCCCTCCTCCAGCCAGACTACCAGATGATTAATAAAAGCATGATATTCACCCGAGCCACAATACAGGCTATGCAGGGGCTTTTTGATTTTGACATCTTTAGGAACATAAAGCAAAACACCGTCCTGAGCCAAAGCCGCTGCAAGCGCAGTAAATTTATCCTCGTCAGGTTTTACGATCTGATTCAACAACTCCCTTAACACATGCGGATGCTCAAATTCAGCAGTTCGAAATTCAGTGAATATTACTCCCCGGTCAACCAGGTCAGGGTCCAGTTGATTTACGGGCGTTACCATTCCGGAAATGATCTGCCCAGCACGCCGTTCATCGCTTGTGATCGCAGCAAGACATTTCTTTGGTGGAATATTGGGTGTCGCTTGATTTTCTTTTTCTGGGAACGTAAACCGCGTGGTTTCTAATTCCTGGATATCCGTTCGGCGCCAGGGTTCATCCTTGGGTGCAGGGAAAGGTAAAGCCTGGTATGCTTCCCAGGCTGTCTGCCGGTATTTTCGCAAATACGCATCTTCGTTATGAGGAATCATTTCAGATGAAAACTTAAACGGCTCTAAACTGCTTGTGGGGCTCTTCATGCTTGGTTTTTTGTTTTGTTTGGGCGCTGAATTCATTGATAAAAATCCACTTTCTTCATTAGCCTACCGACCCAATCATCTGCAATTGGATCAAACGGTTCATCTCAACTGCATATTCCATCGGTAATTCTTTCACCAGTGGTTCAATAAACCCTGAAACAATGATCGTGGTGGCCTCTTCTTCGCTTAAGCCGCGACTCATCAGGTAGAAGAGCTGATCTTCACCCACCTTTGAAACGGTCGCTTCGTGACCCAAGCTCACATCCTGGGTATTGACCTCTATCGTCGGATAAGTATCCGAACGCGATTCCGGATCTAATAGAAGGGCATCACACACAACATTTGATTTTGAGCCTTCAGCATCTGCCTGGACTTTTAATAACCCGCGATAGGTTGATCTGCCATTTCCCCGGCTGATCGATTTAGAGATAATTTTGCTGCTGGTTCCAGGCGCGAAATGGATCGCCTTAGCCCCTGCATCCTGGTATTGACCGGGTCCGGCAAAGGCGACCGATAAAACCTCACCATGGGCGCCAGGCTCCATTAGAAAGCAAGCGGGATATTTCATGGTAATTTTTGAACCCAGGTTTGCATCCACCCACTCCATGACCCCGTTCTCAAATACTTTGGCACGCTGTGTTACCAGGTTGTAGACATTATTGCTCCAATTTTGGATCGTTGTATAACGGACACGAGCGTTCTTCTTGACAATGATTTCAATTACCCCACTATGTAATGAATGGGTCGTGTAAAGAGGTGCAGTACAGCCTTCAACATAATGCACCTGGGCGCCCTCGTCAGCAATGATTAAAGAGCGCTCAAATTGACCAATGTTGGCGACATTTAATCGAAAGTAAGCCTGTAAGGGTAAATCAACCTTCACTCCAGGCGGGATATACACAAATGAACCACCCGACCAAACCGCACTATTCAATGCTGCAAAGGTGTTGTCCTGAATGGGCACGACTGTAGAAAAATGTTCTCGGAAGATGTCCGGATGCTGGCGCAAGCCTTCTTCGATGGAAAGGAAGATCACGCCTTGGCGTTCTAAATTTTCCAGAACGCTATGATAAATCATCTCTGAGTCATATTGTGCGCCTACACCTGATAAATACTTTTGTTCTGCCTCAGGAATGCCTAATTTATCAAAAGTGTCTTTGATGGTTTCAGGTACATCGTCCCAACTTCGACTCTGGTCTTCGGTTGGCTTGACATAGTAATAAATATCATCAAGGTCCAATCCGCTCAGATCTGCACCCCAAGTTGGAATTGGTCGCTGCTTAAAGTGCCTGTAGGCGCGTAAGCGAAACTCAAGCATCCATTCAGGTTCTTCTTTCATGGCAGAAATTTGCCGAACGACTTCCTCATCTAAACCTTTTCGGCTTTTAAAAACATAGGTTTCAGGATCGCTAAAACCATATTGGTAATCGCCTAATTGCGTTAGGATTTTTTTCTCCGGGTTTTTTCCCATTGAAATTCTCCAATCGTGTGACTATGCCTCGGCTGGTAGTCCATACTTTTCACGGACCCAATCATACCCATGCTCTTCAAGCAGTAGTGCCAGTTGTTCACCGCCAGATTCGACAATTCTGCCATCAAACATTACATGCACAAAATCCGGGTTGAGATAATTCAAGATCCGTTGATAGTGCGTGATGACGATCACTCCCATGTTAGGACCTTTAAGCGTGTTAACGCCTTCTGAGACGATACGAATCGCGTCGATATCTAAGCCGGAATCGGTCTCATCTAAAATCGCGAACGTAGGTTCCAGCAGCGCAAGTTGTAATATCTCTGTCCGCTTCTTCTCACCGCCAGAAAAGCCCTCGTTCAAATAACGCCCCCCAAAAGCGTATTCCATCTCGACCATATCCATTTTAGATTTTAGCAACCTGCGATATTCCAGGATTGAAATATCTTCTTGAGGTGGGTCAGCGTGGCGCCTGCGTGCGTTCAGAGCGGTACGCAGAAAATTAGCCACAGTTACGCCAGGAATAGATACAGGGTATTGAAAAGCCAGGAAGATACCAGCTCTCGAACGTTCATCCGGCGCCATCTCCAGCAAGCTGATCCCATCCAGCAAGATATCTCCCTGGGTAATTTGATACCTGGGATGTCCCATCACCGCGTATGCCAGCGTTGACTTGCCCGTACCATTGGGTCCCATTATGGCATGAACCTCACCTCCTTGGATGGTGAGGTTAAACCCTTTTATGATCGGATTATCTTCAACTGAAACATACAGGTCTTTAATTTCTAGTTTTGGCATTGAATAACCTCAGCAAAATATGATGAATAACATCAAATACTACCATAATTGTCGGAATTTTTTAATCCCGCGAGATTATAGCATTGTCAGAATCAAGTGTCAATAATTTAGGTAAAAATCTAATAAAATATCAATAAAAGCATTAGTCTGTTTAGGGCGATGGTTTTTTGTCTAATTCTTGATTGCTTCCTTGCCTACCATGACAATCATGATGTCGCTTTAAAGCAAGAAGAACCCCGTATCTAATCAATACAAACCCGGTTTCTGCGTTACGGCTGTATCAATGAGCACAGGGTTGAAGATCGGCTATTTTACACCAGCGAACACCTTGATTAGAAAAAACTTGTAAAGAAAGGTGGGTTAAAGCCCTTTTAACACTGTGCTTAAAATCAGCAGTAACCAGGCGAGACCCATAATCCAAAAGCTGATCGATGAAAGAAAAGGTATTGCAACCAGTTGAGCAATGATTCCTACCAAACCAACAATGAGTGCAATCGTCCATACGATTTTCTTAGGGGCATTCAGTCTCATTTTTTTCTCCTATTTTAATAAGTGGATTTGCAGCTTTATTATAACACATTCCTACTTGTTTCAGGCTTCATTCAATATTCTAATCAAAGATCGACTTTACTAATAAAACATTTGGTGGTAATATCTTTCATGAACAATTTAACAATCGTTATTAGAAAGGATCTAAAAATGGGTTTATTTGGAAAAAAGAAGAAGGAAGAAGAAGAACGCAAGAAGCAACTCGAACAGGCACAAAAAGAAGCCGAAGAAGCAAAAAAAGCTCTTGAGGCAAAATTAGCACAAGAGGCCAAGGAAAAACAGCTGAAAGCTGAAGCCGAGAAAAAAGCCAAAGAACTTGAAGAGCAGAAAAAGAAAGAAAAAGCTCAGGAAGAATTGGCGGAAGCCCGGCGAAAAGCCATCGAAGAGCGAAGGGCAAAGCTTGAAAGCGAGAAAAAAGCGGCAATTATTGCAACGCACGTTGTCAAAGAGGATGAGACCCTGAGCCACATCGCGCTAAAATATTACAAGCATGCCACGCCACCCTACTGGCAATTATTGCTTGAGCATAATACAGAACTGCTCCAAGGCAATGAAAGGAACGTGCGGGCTGGGATGGAACTGGAAATACCTGAACTGCCAGAAGAATTAAAAGATTAAAACGGCGGAAAACATGGATTTGAGTTCCATTTTTAAAACTGTAAGCGCGCAACTTACAGAGCAGCAAACAGCACTCAATGCAGCCGATGAATATAACCATGATCATGGCGATAACATGGTAAAAATTTTCGACGTTATTCAAAGTGCTGTATCGAAGAAGTCTGATAAACCAGTTGACGAACAGCTCAGTTATGCTAGCCAGGTCGTGGAAAAAGAAATTCAGAGCGGATCAGCAAAACTTCTATCCCAAGGTCTGGCTGATGCCGCCTTAAGCTTTGCCGGCACAGACCTCCAGCCTGACACCCTGGGTCTTCTGGTAAAATCCTTGCTCAATGTGAAAGAAGAAAAGGAACCCAAAAAGGAGCAAGGGGGAGTATTAGGATCATTGCTTTCAGGGCTGATCGGGAAAAAAGAAGAAGCTGTTGAAGAAGAAAAGAAACTGGGCGTCAATGAATTGCTTCTCGCAGGAATGGCTTACTTCCAGGCAAAACAAGGCGGCAGCAGCGATGTAGAAGCTCTGATTAATGCCTTATTAGCCGCCAGCCCTATGGGTGAATCCAAACACCGTTCGATGTCTGGCTCTTTGATTGCTAACGCAATTATGAGCTTCGCCAAGTCTGGCAACGAATAGTCATTCACAAAAATATTTGCTAAATTAAAGAGATGTCTGGATCAGGCATCTCTTTTGTTTGTCAGCAACTGTAATATTATTTACCATTATTACCATATTTATTGACATTTTTATATCCCATGCTAAAATCACAGTCAATATCTTTCTATAATAAGGCTCGCAATCTTATAGTTATTAACGATGAAAAGCATCCCTGAGAAATTATTAATGAACTCGAAATCTTTCTCCGAATCGTCCATCAATGACCTTGTCAAAGCCGTAGGAATAAACACGATATCCTTCAAGGATTATCTTACAGCACGTGATGACACATACAACCTGACCGGCTTTTCATGCTCTAATTACCATTTCTTCTACGACCACCCGGTGATTTGGGCAATCGATAAAACACTCAAACAAAAATTCATTGGTGAAAATAATGAAATTGAAACTTACATTCCCCGTAGCCCGGTTGGCTGTTTTTTTCAAATCCCAATCAAAGTGAAATGAGAAATGACTGAAGGAAATAATAGCAACATCCCCATCTGGGATATCGAAAATACTCATCCTGAACTTGTCCCCCTTGTGGAAGAGGGACTAAGTGAAATAATTGACCCCGAATTGGGCTTAAACATTGTCCAGATCGGGTTAGTTCGCAATGTAAGCCTGGAAGATGATCATGCTGTTGTTACCATGATCCTAACCACGCCTTTCTGTCCTTACGGGCCAACAATAATGGAGAGCACCCGCATTAAGGCTGAGGAAATTCTCAAAATTCCCACAAAAATCACCTATGGTACTGAGACTTGGGACCCAACCATGATGGAAGACGGCATCGGCGACGATTGGGGATTATATTAAAGAACCCATTTCCGACAGGCTGTTCACATTGGATGCGCGAATTGGTTAATTATGTTACCTTTTAAAGAAATTAACTAATTTCATTCCCAATGCCAAATCCCCAAAGACCTTAATTTTGCCTAACATATAAGCACGCATGGGATCCAACTGGCCTGTCAGAAGCTTGACTCCATCTTTTGCATCGGCTTTAATTGTCAAGTCCGGATTTGAGGTTGTTCCTTGTTCTACTGTGCAGGTTTGATCATGAATTCTGATGACCCATTCAGATGCCTGTTCGCCTGAAAATGAACATTGAACCAGTCCCGAGACACCTTGTGCCTTCTCAGCATCGAAATAATCGGGAATCGAATTCATTATCTGATACACATCAATTTCAGCCATTTTCAAATCTCCTTTAAACGTTTTAAGCTCGTTTATCTATCATAACCCAAACTAATGCGCTTTTTATAACAAATCGGATATTCTCAACATCTTGAAATGCGCACATCGATATGATTTCTTCCGGAGCAATAATTTTGCTGCGCATGAGCAAGATTTTTTCACCGATTGCAATAAGCTTTCCAAAGATGTTGCGAATATTTGGTTCCTCGATGACCAGCCTACCGCCCGGCTTTAAGACGCGCCAAATCTCATCCAGGGTCAGTTGATGCTGTGCAACATGATGAAAAGCATCAATCATAATGACCCGCTCAAAACTTGCCGGTCTAAATGGTAAAGCCTCTGAGTTGGCAATGATGACCATTAAACCTTTCTTGTGAGCTTCCCGCAGCATTTTAATTGCAGGGTCTGCAACAAAAATTGAAGATGATATGCCTGAAAAATTTTCCGAGACCCTTCCCGTCCCACCTCCAATATCCAGAAGTGCTTGTTGGGGAAAAAGGTCTACCATTTTCACCAATTTCGATGAATTTCTCAGGCTAAAGATCCAATCATAAAACGGCCCAAGCAGGTTGAAATGATCGAATTTAGCCATGATTTCCAATTAATAGAAAATTGAAGCAATAATACGTGCGACCAAACCAGCCACCGTTGCAATCAGCGTGGTCAAAGCAACAATTGACCACATCGCTTTGACTCCAATTTCCTTGCGGATGACCAGCATCGTCGCCAGGCAGGGAACATAAAAGACTACAAACACCGCAAATGTGATCATCTGGACTGGTGTCATTACCGTGGGAAAATCCATGCTCCCTAAAGCTTGACCCAGCATGACCAGGGAGAGTTCTTTTCTAAGTACACCAAAGATTAACGGAACACCAACCTGTTCAGGCAGCCCTAAAACCCATGAAAGTGGGCGCACCAGCATATTCAGGTAAGTGGAAGCATTGATAAAGTTTAGAAAGGATAAGACGACGCTACCGATGATCAGTAACGGCCAGGCCTCGACGACGAATTCTCGAATTCTCCACCAGGCTTTATTAATAATCGTCCGCAATGTCGGGATACGGTAAACGGGCATCTCCAGGATCAACCCGGGAGAATCGTCAGGCAAAAACCTGTTGAGCATTCCGGCGGTAAAAGCGATTACAAAGAGGTCAAACAAATAGATCGCCAATGCCAACCCAGGACCAAGGTAGAATGCCACCAGGCCAAAGACGACTGCCAAACGCGCAGCACATGGAACTAATGTAGACAATGCGGCTGAAATGAAACGTTCGCGTTTATCCTCCAGGATGCGGGTTGACATAATAGCAGGCACATTACAGCCAAAACCGAGAATAAACGGGACGATTGCTTTCCCGTGCAAACCCAATTTATGCATCAATGTGTCCATCAAAAATGCTACTCGTGAAAGATAGCCTACATCCTCCAGGATGCCAAGACCAACCAAAAACGGCACCAGGTAAGGTAAAACAATTGCAATACCGCCGGAAATGCCCTGCATTAAACCAATGATGATTTGAGAAATAAATCCTTTCGGGTTGGCAAATTGAGCTTCAATCCAGACCTCAAAATTCTGAAATACACCCATCATTGGCTCTTCAATCATTCCACCAACCGAATAAACAATTTGGAAAAATAAGTACATGATCATAATCAGCCCGACATACCCCCAAAAAGGATGCAAAAGAACATTATCCAATTTGTCGCGCAACGAAATTTTTCGCAGGCCATGCTTGATCACGGACTCTGATATTTGGTTAGCCAGTTTTGAGCGTGCATCACTGATGGTCCAATCCGCTGATCCTCCATACTGATGGGCAAGAGATGCATTCACGGCCTTAAGATCGGCTTTAATTGACAAATTTTCCTCAGGGAGTTCCTTTAAAACAAACTGGTCTCCTTCCAGCAATTTAATCGCCAGGGCTCTGGGGTTCAAATAACTGTCAACCTCATGAAGTGAGGTAGCCAACACATCAATCGCAGCTTCAATTTGCTCGTCGTATTTGGGTTGAGGGGGAACTTGTTTTTTTTGTCCCACCTGATAGGCTTTGACAAACAAAGGCTGGATACCACGCCCTTTAGAGGCAATCATCGGAACAACAGGAAGTCCAATTAAGGCCTCCAGCTTTTCCACATCAATATGAATGCCAGCCCGATCAGCCTCATCCATCATATTCAAGGCAATCACCATTGGGATGTTCAGTTCGAGCAATTCAATGGTCATCAACAATCCGTGTTGGATGTTGGATGCATCCAGAACATTGACGACCACATCAATTTCATTTGACGTTAGATATTTGATAACTTCCTGTTCAGCAGGGTTTGTCCCCGCCAGGGAATAAGCACCTGGCAAATCAACAACGGTCACAATGCCGCCCAAAAGACGAACCTTTGATTCGGTGAATGTCACCGTCGTTCCTGAAAAATTGCCAGTTTCTGCCCTGTATCCAGCTACCTGGTTAAATAAAGTGCTTTTCCCACAATTAGGCTGACCAATTAATCCAATTCGCATTAAATCTTCTCAACTTGTATTTTTGCGGCAATGCCCCGACCAATAGCAACTGCACGCCCGTCTACTTCAACCATGACAGGCCCACCCAACGGAGCATATCGAATAATCTTTATTGTTCTGCCCGGGTAAATACCCAGTTGGCGCAACTTAGCATCAATTCCTCTGCCCCCTGTATAGTTGATAATTTTATACAAAACATTTTTAGGTGCGTCTAATAATTTCATTTAGCCTCGTATAATATTCTCCAGTTATTCTAATATCCTCAGCATGGCAAGTCAAGCGAAAATCAGTGGATATTACTAAGTTCAGGAACAACCTGTGCTCCAGCAAATCGTGTGTAACACGAATAACTGAAAACGATGTGAAGGGTCAAAATCCTGGAAATTTTCTGTATCCTGTTTCATCAGGCTTGATTGGCATCTTGCCGATATTTTTCTGAGGAGATCACCCTCATCATTCTCTGACCAGGACTTCCACCGACTATGTGTACAACCAGACACGAAGTTGCCTTGGGTACGATTACCGTGCGAAGTCTTCTGTGAAATTTTCCCTACGGAAGCATCCGATTATTTTGATCTTGCCTCGCAAACGAATAGTATGTATAATAGAATTAGAATATTTGTTCGATCATTGGATGAGAATACTCAAAATGAACTTAGCTTATCTTCGCACCCATTCATATTATAGTCTTCTCGAATCCTTACTTTCACCAGAGGACCTGGCACTCACCGCCCAGGAATTCGACATCCACGCGCTGGCGTTGACCGATTACCAGTACCTGACTGGCGCTATTGAATTCTATGAGGCATGCCTACAAGCAGGCGTCAAACCCATTCTCGGGCTTGAAATTGATCTTACTTATCATGGTCACACCGGAAGAATTGGATTTTTAGCAAAAGATAAAGAGGGTTGGTCAAACCTCTCTCGGCTGAGTTCAATCACCCTGGTTGACAACCGTTCAATCGATTGTGACACGCTCCATGCACATCGAGCGGGTTTAATCTGTACTCTGGGAGGTAAAAATGGTTTATTCAGAGAGCTGTTCTTCAATACTCCTGCCGAATTGAAGTTGTCTCAGCACTTGCTCTCTGACCTGAAAACGATTTTTGACCAGGACTGTTTTTTCGAAATCCAGCGTTATGCTAATGGACCATTAAAAAATGAACAGGCTGTCATACAAATCGCCAGGCAGCTCGACTTGCCGTTGGTAGCCAGCCAGAACATTCACTATCGCGATCCGAAGGATCATGCTCTTTTCCAAACGCTCTCTGCAATTCGCCAAAACAAACCCATTGCACAACAACTCAAGAAAGACCGATTGAGTCTTCCACTTCATTTTCCAACCAGGGCAGACTTCCTCCACAGGTTTCAAGATTATCCTGACGCGCTCACCAACCTCTCTCATATTGTTGACCGCTGTAATGTTGATCTACCAATCGGGCAAACCCATTTCCCAACCTTCCCAACGCCTGATGGTGTATCCCAATCAGATTATCTTCGAATGCGCGCTTATGGTGGCGCTAAAAGGATTTATCATCAGATCACACCAGAAATCAAAGCGCGTCTCGACCAAGAGCTTGCGATCATCTCTGAAATGGGCTATGAACCAATCTTTCTAATCATGGAAGACGTTCTCGAACAAACACGTCATTTAGGCATTCCCACATCGTCACGGGGCTCAGCAGCATCCTCACTGGTGGCACATGTGCTTAACATCACCAGCCCGGATCCCATCGCTCTAAATCTGTACTTTGAACGTTTCTTGAACCCCGCACGTAAAAAACCACCGGATATTGACACGGACATAGCATCACACCGACGAGATGAGGTGATTAAATATGTGTTCGAAAAATACCACCCTGACCAGGTTGCTATGGTTGGCACAATTAACCGCTACAGGCCCAAATCAGCATTGGTTGATGTTGCCAAAGCTTATGGGCTTGATCCAGCAACGGTGCGCCAACTTTCAAATAAGCTCCCATCATCTTTTACTTACAGATCCATACCTGAGGTTGACTCTGCCGATCCATTTTCATCACTTTTAGGAGAGGGTGTAAACCCCATTATCAAAGACATCGTCAATGATGCAAAAGCCATCCTTGACATGCCACGCCACCTATCAGTCCACCCGGGCGGGATTGTGATCGCCCCATTTCCTATAAAGGACCTGATTCCCATCATGCATTCAACTTCTCTTGGTGTTAATCATACACAGTATGATCTTTTGGGAATTGAAAAGCTCGGCATGGTAAAAATTGATTTACTGGGCGTCCGCGGGCTGACCGTTTTAGGCGAAGTCGCTGAGCAAATTCAATCCTGGCATCAAAAAGAATACCAGAATAGTTTTCAAGTCCTTGAACAAATCCCTCAGGATGACTCCAAAACTGCTATCACGATCTCAACTGCAAAAACAATTGGTTGTTTCCAAGTTGAGAGCCCGGGCATGCGCGCTACCCTGCGAGAGATCGGGGCAAAATCAGTCGAAGACATCATGACCGCACTGGCTTTGTATCGTCCAGGGCCGCTTAGAGGAGGTCTGAGGGATGCCTTTGTCCGCCGTTTTCGCGAGGAAGAAGCGGTAATCCATATTCATGAATCTCTTGAAGATTTGTTAAGCGAAACCCAGGGGGTTATTCTGTATCAGGAACAGGTATTAAGGATTGCACATGAGTTGGGTGGGCTTTCCATCGCACAGGCAGATCTTTTACGACGCGCGATGAGCCATTTTGACGCTGGAAACGTCATGGACACCTTACGGGAGAATTTTATTACAGGTGCTATCCACCGAAAAGCCGTTCCTTTTGAAACGGCTGAACGCATCTGGGAGATGATGGCTGCTTTTGCCGGCTATGGTTTTCCTAAAGCTCATGCAGCCTCGTATGCTCAACTCGCCTGGAATTCCGCCTGGTGCAAGACCCATTACCCAGCAGAATTTATGTGTGCTGTGCTGGGCTTTGGAGGAGGCTATTATTCTCAACGAGTGTACTTGATGGAAGCCCGCCGATTAGGTCTGAAGGTTAATCCCCCGCACGTCAATCATTCCAACGAACGGTTCCGTACCATTTATCCCAATGGACTGCCCATCCTTTATATGGGGTTAGGGCAGGTTCGAGATCTGACACAAAAAACAATTCGAAAGATCATCGATCAACGTCCCTTTTACTCCCTCGACGACTTTTTAATCAGAGTGGATCCGCACCGCAAAGAAGCCCGCAATTTACTCCTGTGCAGCGCTTTCGAGGGGCTGACCACGATACCAGCCGGACTAGACCATATCAAACATCAGCACATTCCAGGTCAATTCAATCTTTTTTCCGAGCCCCAAACTGATGAAGACTGGGATCTGACACAAAAGGCAAAAGCAGCACAGGAGGTTTTAGGCATCAGCCTGGAGATCTCTCCACTTGAGCAATTTGCAGATCAAATCCAGTCAGTTGGTGCGGTGTCCACCCTTGAAGCAGAGAATCTTATCGGAGAGAAGATATTCCTAGCAGGCATGCGTCAAGCTTTTCGTCGTTTCCGCAACAAATCGAATCAGATGCTGGGCTTATTAACCCTTGAAGACTTGGAAGGTTCGATTTCCGTGTTTTTTCCGGCGGATATCTTTCGACAATCGCAAATGACCTTGGCTGAGCAAGGACCCTTTTTAGTGGAAGGCTATGTTGAAAAAGATGAAAGATCGCACCGTATCAGAGTAATTGCAAAACGGATCCACTTGCTGTCCTGAATTGCCCATTGGAACGCCTTTCACTTGCCGCTTTATTCATATGCCCTTATACTGAAAGAGAACATCAAATTTACAAAACGGGAGAGCAAATGTCTAAAAATAATATGCCCTGGTATATGAATGCTGTTTTTTATGAAGTTCACATCAGAGCTTACTGCGATTCTAATAACGATGGTATCGGTGATATCCTAGGATTGATCAGCAAATTAGATTACATCAAAAATCTCGGAGTAGATTGTATCTGGATTCTACCGATTTATCCCTCTCCATTAAAAGACGATGGCTACGACATTGCAGATTATTACAATGTTCACCCGGATTACGGAACACTTGAGGATTTTAAACGTTTAATCCAAGAAGCCCATAACAGAGGTTTGCGGGTCATCGCCGACCTGGTGCTCAACCACACCTCTGATCAACATCACTGGTTCCAAACTTCAAGATCAGAACCAAATTCCAAATTTCGGGATTATTATGTTTGGTCTGATACTGACGATAAGTATGCAGATGCCAGAATTATTTTCCTTGATACTGAAGTCTCAAATTGGACTTATGATGAAAAAGCAGGTCTTTTCTTCTGGCACCGTTTTTACTCCTCCCAACCCGACTTAAATTATGACAATCCGGCGGTTGTTGAAGAAATGCAGCGAGTAATGAAATTCTGGCTGGAAATGGGCATTGACGGTTTTCGGGCAGATGCGGTCCCCTATTTAATTGAGCGCGAAGGCACAAACTGTGAAAATTTACCTGAAACCCACCAAATCCTGAAAGGTTTTCGAACTTATTTAGACGAGAACTACGAGGACAAAATATTGTTGGCAGAAGCAAACCAGTGGCCAATGGATGTTTTAGCTTACTTCGGCGATGGTGATGAATTCCATATGGGTTTCCATTTCCCGGTTATGCCTCGTATTTACATGGCGCTCCGAAAAGGCGACGCCAGTCCTATCCATTGGATCATGTCACAAACTCCAGATATCCCCGATAACACACAGTGGTGCACCTTCCTTCGCAACCACGATGAGCTAACGCTGGAAATGGTCACCGAAGAAGAGCGACAATGGATGTGGGCAGAATATGCGCCTGATCCACGAATGCGACTGAACTTAGGTATCCGCCGGCGACTGGCTCCCCTGCTGGATAATGACCCACGAAAAATCATGCTGGCGAACGCTTTGCTATATTCGTTGCCCGGTGCACCCATTGTCTACTATGGCGATGAAATCGGCATGGGCGACAATATCTGGCTTTACGATCGCAATGGGGTCCGCACACCCATGCAATGGAATGATCGGTTAAATGCTGGTTTCTCAGAAGCCAAACCGGAAACGCTGTACGCGCCCGTCATCGATAACGAAGAATTCTCCTATAAGGTTATCAACGTTGAGGCTCAAGAACACGATCCGCATTCATTGCTCAACAAAATGCGGCACTTAATCGATGTTAGGAAGTTACACCCGATCTTTGCTCTGGGAGCTTACGAGTTTTTAGCAAAAGAACACACAAAATGTCTTTGCATCCTGAGGACACATTCTGATGAACAGGTGTTATGTTTATTTAATCTCACCAATTCAGTTCAACAGCTTTCATTGGACCTTGCAGCATTTGCAGATAGAGATATTGTTAGTTTGATCGACGGAAATTCCCTGGGAAAAATTAAGCTGGCAGAAACTGAGCTGGAACTGGAACCTTATGAATTCCAGTGGCTATCGTTAAAATGCTGATCCTTTCGCTTTCCAGAGATGCGAACAACCCCAGAGCGATATGATCGGTCGGATACAGCTCACTACCTTTACAGGGCGCAGGGATTACTACGGGAAGGTCCGCACCTACAAATGACACTGAATTAAGAACTAACCAATTTTCAAACTCTCATTCCTTTACTTGATTTATTATTCTTTCTCATTTATAATTTATTAAGTATAGAGGCATGCTGATGTGATTAGCATGCCAAACAATTTATTGACTCACCTTGTTGACATCGTGTCACATTGTTCTTTTGTGGTAATAATCGCACATGAACAATTCGTCCCATAAATGATAGTAAAAGGAGGAGCAATCGGTTAGAAAAAATAAAGTAACACCCAAAATTAACAAAAATATAAAACATTTAAAGGAGAAAGAAATGAAAAAAATTCATTACAGTGTAATCCTCGTGTTGCTCGCCTTGTCTTTACTTCTCGCTTCCTGTCAGACTGCAGCTACACCGGAAGAACCTGCAACCAAACCCGAAGAGCCTGTTGTCGAGGCACCGGCGGCTGAAAAGTTAGAAATCTTCTCCTGGTGGACCGCAGGTGGCGAAGCTGAGGGCCTTTACCAAATGTTCGAAGTGTACAGCGCGATGTACCCGGATGTTGAAATCATCAATGCGACCGTTGCGGGTGGCGCGGGCACCAATGCGAAAGCCGTCCTGGCAACAAGGCTGCAGGGTGGAGACCCACCAGATTCCTTCCAGGTCCATGCTGGTCTTGAAGTAGAAAAATACGAACCCTCAACCTATCTTGAGCCTATTGACGATATGTTTGACCCGACTGTATTCCCGAAGGACCTTCTAGATCTCTTGCTTTACGAAGGCCATTACTGGACTATGCCGGTCAATATTCATCGTTCCAATGTGCTCTGGTACAATCCAAAGCTGCTGGAAGAGAACAATCTCGCAGTCCCCACCACAATGGATGAGTTCTTCGAAACTTGTGAAGCCCTTGAAGCTGCTGGTTTGATTCCGATCGCAATGGGTACGAAAGATGGCTGGGAAGCAGCCCATGTATTCGAAAGCTTTTTACCTTCAGCCCTTGGCGCTGATGCATATCGCGGCTTGTGGACCGGTGAAACTTCCTGGAATGACCCGCTTGTAACAAAGGCTTTGGAAGATTTCCTTACCATGATGAAATATGTCAATGAAGACCACGCTGCCCTGACCTGGGATGCCGCTGGTGAATATATCATTGCAGACCAGGCTGTATTCATGATCATGGGTGACTGGGCTGCTGGATGGTTTGCTTCAAAGGGTTATGGCGACTTTGGTTGGGCTCCTCCACCAGGAACGCAAGGCATTTTTGTTGGCCTTTCTGATGCTTTTGCACTGCCAAAGAATGCCCCCAATGAAGAAGCAGCCATTCGTTGGCTTGAGGTTTGTGGCTCCAAGGATGGACAAGAAGCCTTCAACCCGGCCAAGGGCTCAATTTGTGCTCGCACAGACTGCAACCCGGATGCTTTTAAAGTTGTGCCTGAAACCTACCCGTACCTCACTTCTGCTGCTGAAGACTGGGCGGTGGATGCAATCGTTCCGAGCGTTGTTCACGGTGCAGCCGCTTTTGAAAGTTGGGCAACGGATTTCAAAGATGTCCTCACCCTGTTTGTTGCCAGTGGCGATGTTGCTGCTGCACAAAGTGGGTTGGCTGGTTTATGCGTCGCAGCCGGCATTTGCAAATAACCTAGTTTTATCTTCAAAGGCAGCTCCTTTACGGAGCTGCCTTTATATCAATAAATCCAAAAGGAGACAACGGCTGAATGCATCAATCAAAAAAAGAACGTAGGATTGCTTTCTTGTTGATCCTCCCGACGCTCATCGCAATGGTGGTTTTTATCTACGGATTTATTGGATTCACCGGGTATGCATCCCTCTCAAATTGGAAAACATTGAAAATTGACCTGTCCTTTATAGGGCTGGATAATTACATAAATTTATTTCGAAATCAGCGTTTCCTTATTGGCATGCGCAACACTTTAACTTTCACCACCCTTTTCCTCTTGTCTGCGATTTTGTTGGGTTTCTTTTTAGCCGTTTTATTAGATCAGAACATCAAAGGTGAAAGCGTTTTTCGGAATATTTATTTGTTTCCAATGGCCTTGAGTTATATTGTCACCGGTGTGGTTTGGCGTTGGCTTCTATCGCCAGGCACCTCGGTCACCGGCCCCCAGGGTGTAAATATGCTGTTCGATATGATAGGGTTGGGATTCCTAAAAAGCGGCTGGTTTACCGACCCGAATATTGGCATCAAAGCAGTTGTGATTGCTGCCACCTGGCAAACCGCTGGATATATCATGGCACTCTACCTGGCTGGGATCAGAGCGATACCCATTGAACTCAGAGAGGCTGCACGTGTGGACGGCGCATCTGAATTCCAAATTTATCTAAAGATTATTATTCCGCTGTTGAGTCCGATCACGCTGAGTGCAGTGATTATTCTCGGACACATTAGTCTAAAGATTTTCGATCTGGTGTGGTCAATGACAGGGCCTGGGACCGGTTTCAGTACCGACGTGCCAGCCTTGTTTATGTATGACACAACCTTCAGAGGCAACCGGTTCGCACAGGGAGCGTCCTTGGCGATGGTACTTTTAACCCTGGTTGCCATCTTGGTGGTGCCCTATCTGATCATGAGCAATAAACGAGAGGTTCAACGGTGAAAAAAACTATAAATTCATCAAAGATCTCTAAATTTTTCATTTACTTCTTTTTGGTTGCTGCAGCGGCATTTTTCCTGCTACCGATATTCTTATTACTAAACACAAGCCTGAAATCTTATTCAGATGTATCTCTGGCAACGATGTGGAAACTTCCCAACAGCATTGGTTTCGATTCTTTTAAACAAGCCTGGTTCGGCAGTATTGAAGGCGGATACCGAGGGCTGCGGGAAAATTTTATAAATAGCCTCTGGCTGGCTGGTCCAGCTGCCATTCTTTCAGCTTTCATCGGTTCAATCAATGGATACATCTTTTCAAAATGGAAATTTCGTGGATCAAACGTGCTCTTCGCCCTGCTCTTATTCGGCATGTTCATTCCCTATCAAAGCATCTTAATCCCTTTAGTTCAGTCACTTCAATGGCTCTCCCATTTCACCAGCCCAATTATTGCGCTGATTAATAGCATTAAGCTCCCTGGCATCCTTTCCAGTATTCCAGCTTGGTTGGCACAATTTGTGCCTGCTTATGGCACAATTGGCGGGTTGATCCTGGTCCATGTGATTTACGGAATCCCAATCGCAACCCTAGTTTTTAAAAATTATTACACGGAAATTCCCACCGATCTGGTTGAGGCAGGTATGATGGATGGCGCCGGTATTTTAGGCATTTATCGCCATATTCTGTTTCCAATTTCAGTGCCCGGATTTGTTGTCGTGTTGATCTGGCAATTTACTTCAATTTGGAACGATTTTTTGTTTGGCGTGATCATCACCCCCAACCCCAGGATACAACCGGTTACAGTGGCTTTAAATAATTTGGCAGGATCATATATCGTTGAGTGGAATGTCCAGATGGCAGGGTCTCTGGTTGCCGCTGTTCCAACAGTGCTGATCTTCATATTTCTCAGCCGTTACTTCTTGCGGGGTTTAATTGCCGGGTCGCTAAAAGGCTGATTCCAGTGTTGGTGGTGCAAAATACCGCTGCTGACGGAAATTCGCCCTTGTCTTAAAGTAAATACCTCTTGAGTTCCTTTCTTTGACCAGTGGTAAATGATCTATTAAGTGAGAGATTACTATGCCCTACAAATTTGTTGATCTACGCAAAGTCCATACATATCCTCTGATCCAGCGCAAGAACCTGGTTAAAATGAAGGATCTTATACAACCAGATGAAATAACCCAAACCATGGAAAACCCGGCACTTATCAGGGTTGTTGAATTGATTAAAAAAGCTCATCAGGACAAGCGACCGATAATTTGGATGATGGGTGCACATGTAATTAAAAATGGTTTGGGTTTAATCCTAGTGGACCTGATGAAACATGGTTTTGTTTCACACATCGCAGGCAATGGCGCCGTTGGCATCCACGATTTTGAATTGGCATTGATTGGCGAAACCAGCGAAGATGTGGCCACCAGTATCGAGGATGGCACTTTTGGTATGGCTGAAGAGACAGGAGCGCTCATCCACCAGGCTCTCAAAGAGGGGATTAAGGATCGCCTGGGTTATGGCGAATCCCTGGGTCGGTTTATTGCGACCCAGAAATTCCAGCATCGTGAAGTCAGTGTTCTGTACCACGCCTATCAGCTTAAGATCCCCTTCACGATTCACGCCACATTAGGGGCAGACATCATCCATCAACATCCAGATTGTGATTTTGGGATTTTAGGTGCTGCTTCAGGTCATGATTTCAAGATCTTCTGTCACTCAGTAACTGAATTAGATCGTGGTGTTTTCTTAAATTTTGGCTCAGCAGTTACCGGGCCTGAGGTGTTTCTGAAAGCATTGTCGATTGCTCGCAATTTGGGGCATAAAGTTGAGGGGTTCATTACAGCAAATTTTGATCTGTTCCCGGTCCCTGATGATTACCATAAACCAGTCAGCTCAGAAAAACCGGTATATTATTATCGTCCATTAAAAAACATTGTTAACCGTCCTACCTCTTTACATGGACAGGGGTTTCATATCCAGGGTGATCACCGTTTGACGATACCCACACTTCATAAGAAGCTCATCGGGTGTAACCAAACAGGGAAACCAAGACAGGACATCGATGAAAAAACTGATGATATTTCATTTTTTCTAAACATTGTCGAAGAACGCAGCACCGAGGCAGCGAATGCAGCAAAAGACTTTCTCGAGCGTAAGCCTGAACTCATAAACGCACTGCCAGCCTTGTGCCAGGCGTATTTAGCCATTGCCGCTTCATTTGAACGCGGAGGCGTTCTTTTCCTAGCTGGGAACGGGGGGAGTATGGCGGATGCACAGCACATCGCCGGTGAACTTCAAAAATCCTTTTTACACAAGCGAATCCTGCCTGATGCCATCAAAAACCTTTTTGATAAACTTGATTCCGATCACATCCTTTCAACCAGTCTGGAAGCAGGGTTACCAGCAATCACGCTGGGGCTGAACCCAGCACTGAATTCAGCGATTGATAACGATTTTGGTCAACGCTGGTTAAATTTCGCACAGGAGCTGCAAGCACTAGCCAGAGTCGGTGACGTGTTTTTCGGTATCAGCACCAGCGGTAAAGCCAGGAACCTTGTATTTGCCAGCTGTACAGCTCGCGCAAAAGGCTGTTACGTGATCTTGCTGACCGGCGAAAATGAAAGCAACTTATCGAAGTTTGCAGATATTTCCATCCACGTACCAGGTGTCGAAACCCACCTGGTTCAGGAAGCCCACATCGCCCTCTATCATTGCCTGTGCGCTATGTTGGAAGGTGACTTTTTCGGACGTTGAGCTGAAGCTTTTTTAATATAACGATCTAATTGTTGTTGATATATTATTTCACACAACTCAAGCCACGATCTGCGTCAAATAAATACCGTTTTTCAAATCCTTCGTACACGAGGACACGTCGTATAACCGGGTGTTTTCCTTTTCAATTCTAGTATTTACACCAAAGTATGAATATCCATGATTTTTATCACCTGGGAAATATTTTCACCACACTTTGTTCGTTGAACTTCCAGGCTCTTTTCAAATACAGCAGGTTATCCTTCACCCAGCGTTTCTGAACAATCCTTCTATTCAATCAAATGTCATGACCTTGAGCTGATAGCGTTTTTCGAGATCCTGCGCAATGGCGTTCAGCCGTTGCAAACTCACACCTTCAACACCAGCACAAGCCGTCGGTCTGACTGTTGAGTAAATATGAATTAATTTTGGGTTCAATTCAGCCAGAAGGTTTGCCCAGGCTTCATAGGAATCGCCGCGTACATTTGAGATTTCACCATCGAACAACAAACTTTGGATCATTAAATTTGGCAATGATTTTAAACCAGTTATTAACTCTTGAAACCGAATAGAATGTGCTGGTCGATTGATCGCTTTGAATGTACCTTCGTCTCCAGCATCAAGCTTCATCATCGGTAAATCAAACAACTGTAAAGTCATATTGATACCTGGCTCATGCACCCTTGATGCATTGGTGAAAATTCCAAGTTTGGTCTCCGGACGTAATTCTTTGCGCAAAGATAGAACCCCCTGAACAATCTCGACAAAATCCGGGTGGAGCGTAGGGTCACCATTTCCTGAAAACGTCAAGAACTCAATCGTACGCGGTTTTTTCATAGCGTGTCTGACAGCATCCAAAACCTTGCTTACTGAAGGGAAGTCATTGAAGTTCTTTCCGGAGTCGTCTACCTTTCCCTCCCCATACTGGCAATAAACACAATTAAAAGAGCATACCTTTCGGTTTACTGGCAATAAGTTTATACCCAAAGAGCGACCCAAACGACGAGAAAGGATCGGCCCATAGATAATCCTGGGTTGTAAAGGTATCCCTGACATTAACTTTTCCTAAAAACATTGATGGGTAGGAAACCGGTCTGAAACTGAAACAGAGAATTTGTTTTTAAAAAGAAAAGGCAAATTTATTATTGCCTTTTCTCTAACATTTCCTTTACTTGATGCTATAAGTAGTTGCGCAATCTACTTTGATTCTGTGGGCTGCGTAATTTGCGTAAAGCTTTCTGCTGTATCTGCCGGATTCTCTCTCGTGTCACACCAAAAATCTCACCCAGTTCTTTTAGCGTATGGCTACGGTTGCCCTCCAAACCAAAGCGTAACTTGATAATACTTGCTTCACGGTCTGAGAGCTCGCTTAGTGCGTTGGAGATATCTTCTTCCAAAAGCCGTTGCTGAACAGAATTGAAAGGCAAAACTGCATTTTCGTTTTCAACGAAGTTAATCAGCTCACTTTCGCCTTCTTCGCCAACGGGTTCATCAAGCGAGACAGGCAAACGAGCATAATGGATTAATTGCCTTAATTCTTCAACATCTTGATCCACGTGTTCAGAAATTTCCTCAAGCGTCGGTTGACGGCCCAATTCTTGCGAAAGATCACGGGTCACCGTACGAACTTTTCGCAGACGGTTACTTAAATAATTGGGAAGACGAATTGTGCGTTCTTTCTGGTTTAGAAAACGTAAAACGGACCGGCGAATCCACCAGGTTGCATACGTGCTAAACCGGTTTCCTCGTGTATAGTCAAATTTGTCAACTGCCCGAATCAGACCAACATTTCCAGCCTGGATCAAATCAAGAAAAGAAGAGCCATATCGGCGATACTTTTTGGCGATGCTCACGACTAAACGAATATTCGCTTTGATCAAATACTCACGTGCTTCTTTGCCTTCCCGAATCATGTCTTGAATCTCTTCAAGGTTTTCAAGATTTCCGTCAGCATCAATCATGGTTTGCCGCGCATGACGACCGATCTCCATTTTCTTTGCCAGGGTAATTTCCTCTTCACGAGTCAATAATGGCACCCGGCTCATTTCGTTCAGGTATAAACTGACAGAATCATCAGAGGTAATCCCTGAATGATCAGAAACGTTCTCCTCATAAATCATATCCAGGTCTTCCAACTGTTCATCATCGAACAAAGGATATTGACTTGCCATTACCGCGTCATCAGAATAGTTAATATTTGTCATCTTTCTATTTGCTCCTTGTTTCTACTTCCCAAATTCTTTTTCTTTGCGGACAGTTATCTGAATCTGGGTTTCGAGCGTAAAAAAGCCATTGACCAAGTTTCCATTGCGTCAATGGGCTAAAAATCACCTTTCAAACTTTAAGAAAACTTATCGTAGTCTTGTCCAATATTATAACAGACTTTCACGTAAATAGTCGCGCATTTGTGTTAATATTCTGTAAGTATATTAAATATTTCCTGTTGGTAAAACAGCTTTCTACTATTAAACAGCATTATCCTGTATTTTACAAGGGTTTGTAAGCAAATAATATCGATATTTACTTCAATTATTTGTTTTTAGGCTGGGGAAACCAAAATTGTTCTTTAGCAATATGCTGGATTCCAGTTTTTATCACATTCTCAGTGTTCTTGCACAAGCCCCACCCCATCCAGCGGAGTGTTACAGTTCTTGCATCGACCTGCTGGAGTGAGCCCGCTCAATTGGACTGTAAATGCAGTTCTTTGAATTAATTCCTTCCCACATGTTTTGCATTTCGTACTTTCACTTCCGCCAACATTTCCAATATAAACATACAACAGGCCAATTTTTTCTGCCATCTCTTTTGTCTGGTAAAGAAATTTTTTGTCAGTCGCTGAAATATTGCTCAATTTATACTGCGGATAGAAACGGCTCAAATGCCAGGGAGTCACAGGCCCAAGATCCTCGTAAATAAACTTTGCAAGGTCTTCTAACTCCTCAGAATCATCATTGACTCCAGGGACAATTAATGTGGTGATCTCCAGCCATATTCCAAGAGATCTCATCTTTCGACAGCTTTCCAATACAGGTTCAAGACGTCCCCCAATATACTTCCGATAGGTTTGATCACGAAAAGCTTTGATGTCCACATTAGCGGCATCCAGATGAGGGTGCATGGTCTCTAACATTTCGGTTGTCATAAATCCATTGGTTACAAAAACATTGAACAACCCTTTTGCTCTGGCCAATTTTGCAGTATCAAAGCAATATTCAAAGAAAATCGTTGGTTCAGTGTAGGTATAAGAAATTGACAAACACCCTGAAGCAAATGCGTCTTCGACGATTGCTTCTGGCATAATCCTATGCACATGCGGTAACTCCATGATTTTTGGCATTTGCGAGATTTGCCAGTTCTGACACCAATCACAACGGAAATTACAACCCGGCATCGCAATTGAATAAGAGTGCGATCCGGGATGAAAATGATACAGTGGCTTTTTCTCGATTGGATCGATGTTCCTGGCAATTAAATTCCCGTATACGTGAGTGAACAATTGTCCATCTCGATTTTCGCGCACTCGGCAAATACCGCGATCTCCCTCCTTAATTTTGCATTTATGTGCACACAAAATGCACTGTACCTGATGATCATCAAGCTGATTGTATAGCAAGGCATCATACAACATACCAACCTCCGTTCGGTTCCCGGCTTGCCACAATAATCATAATCGATTGACGACCGCATTTCAACATGCTCGATAGCGAATAAGCAATCCCCCGTCAATTTCGTTCAGGTCGATGTAACTTCTCCAGACTTAAATGGTTACCATATTTCAACATTCTGTTGTTGGACGGCATAAGATATCGTCCTGTGTGTACGTTTAAATGTCGCTTTTTATATATTAAACTATGCGAAGTTCTAACAAGTTTGAGCTGTTCTTTTAATAAACATTCAGTGGCTTTAACAAAGAACCAGCGTTATGACTGCTGGTTCTTATTAGCCAACATATTTCCATTAACAGTAAATCAAGCGCCAAATTTTTCTAACCTTCCAGCGTGAGCCATTGCTAGGTTCATTAATTCATAAGCTGGGAAACGTACCCCCAGGCTTCCTCTCCGGCAAGCACTTTCACCAAAGCTAGCAATATTGTCTGGGCGACACATCTTTGAATAGAACAACAACGGCACAGGATGCCAGCTATGTTTTTTCATCAAGCAAGGCGTGCTGTGATCTCCTGTGATGATAAGCACTGATGGGTCCAAAGCCATGATTCTTGGGAGCAACGCGTCTACCTTCTCAATTTCTTGAACTTTTTTCTCAAAGTTACCATCCTCACCATAGCTATCTGTCTTTTTGATATGCACAAAAAAGTAATCATAATCTTCCCAGAAGTTTTCCAGCATATCAATTTCTTCATCGTAAGATTGTGCGGCTGCAGGGCTCTCCATTCCTACCAATTTGGCGACACCTCGATACATCGGGTACATCGCAATCGCAATTGCCTTCAGGTTCAAAACGTCAGGAATTTTAGGCCAATCCGGCAATTGCGCAAAACCTCGCAGCAAGAGCATATTCGCAGGAGATTCGTCAACCAGGATACGTTCAGCCTGGGAAACAAATTCCTGAATAATTTCCGCGGTCCGTTCAGATTTTTTATCCAATGCACTTGCAATCAGTGGCTTTTTCCCGAGCACTTGCGGGTCTGTTTCTTGAACATTCGGGCTCAGACCTTCGGCTCGGATGACGAGTAAAAAGCGATATTCTTTTTCAGGTGCAAGAAAAACCTCAACACCGGGAATTTTGATATTTTGAAGCAGCAAGTCGCACAACCGCTGACCTTCTTCGGTTGGGATACGCCCTGCACGACGATCAGTCACAAGTCCATTTTCATCAACCGTACAGAAATTCCCTCGCGCTGCGACATCATTTGGCTGTAAATTAAAATCAATACCAAGCGCAGAAAGCACTCCTCGACCCACAACATATTTAAGCGGATCGTAACCGAATAATGATAGATGAGCTGGCCCACTGCCAGGAGTAATGCCGGGGCGAATTGCCTCATGCAACCCTAACATACTTTTCTCAGCCAGGGAATCCATATTCGGGGTTTTCGCAGCTTCCAGTTCTGTCTTCCCCCCTGGTTCCATGGGTAATCCGCCAAGTCCGTCCATCACTAATAACACAATTTTGTTCTTCACGCCATCAATCACCAGGGGTGCCATGTTTTCAAAACTCATCAAAAAATCTCCTATTCAAAAATTCGTCCATTAACCGAATATCCGTTAATTGCAATTGGTAATTATAGGTTCATTTCCAAGCTTTTGACAAATGTCTTTCCATCATTAGCCCAAACCAAATGTTTTTCGTCCTTTTTGGGAAGGCAAACCAGTAAAGCTGATCTTATACATTGACACATTTTGCCTTTTCGGGTAACCTAATTTTTGGTAATTAAGAAGGAATGGACTTGAAAAACTCCGCCATGATCTATGACAGTGCCAAAAGGAAACACCCCGCAATCGAGGAGTTTTTGGCACTAATTCGGTATCGAGACCTGATCTACCAGTTGGTTCGTCGGGACATCGTCGCCAGGTATAAACGTTCTGTATTGGGCATTGCCTGGACCATGCTAAACCCTTTAGGCACCATGCTGATTATGGTTGTAGTTTTTTCACAGGTTTTTCAAACCGCCAAAAATTATCCGGCATATGTTCTCTCAGGCGTCATTGTATGGACCATGTTCTCCCAATCTACCAGCATGGCAATGAGCTCGATGGTATGGGGCAGTCAACTTTTTCACCAAATTTATGTTCCGCGGACTTCTTTTGTGGTATCGACCATACTTGCCAGCATGGTTAATTTCGTTCTGTCTTTCATCCCGCTAGGCCTAATTTTTCTTATCACGGGAGTGCCTTTACGTCCATCAGCCTTGCTGCTTCCTGTGTTTATGGTCTTTTTATTTTCTTTTTCCTTGGGAGTAGCCTTATTACTGTCCACACTGGCGGTCTTTTTTCCAGATATTGCTGACTTTTATCCTGTTTTATTAACCGCCTGGATGTATCTATCGCCTATTATTATGCCGCTTGATTTCTACCGAAAAATTTTAAATGGTCTTCTACTGTATATCAACCCATTTTATTACATCATAAATTTATTCCGCATCTTGGTTTTGGATGGATTTGTCCCACATCTTCAAACCTGGGGAGCTACTGCCTTTGTCTCTTTTGGTGTTCTGATCATCGGTTGGGTTTTCTTCTGTAGTAAAGCTGATAAATTTGCATATCATGTCTGAGTCGATCATCAACCAACCCCATAATGAGACAGCCATATTACTGGAGAATATCTCTATCAGATATCGTCTGCCCAGTGAATCGATCAGAACCTTCAAAGAATACATGATCAGAAAAGTGCAGGGGCGGATAAAACACAACTCGTTTTTAGCGTTAAACAAGATTAACCTTGAAATCAAACAGGGCGAGATCTTTGGCATTCTTGGACGCAATGGGGCTGGCAAATCAACATTGCTGAAAGTTATATCGAAAGTACTCATCCCAACCGAAGGCCGGGTGCTGACCAGGGGATATCTTAGCCCTTTACTTCAGCTTGGTGCCGGCTTTCATACAGAATTAACCGGAATAGAAAACATTTTTCTCAACGGAACCCTGCTGGGGCGTTCACAAAATGAAATTAAAGAAAAACTGGATGAGATCATTGCTTTCGCTGAAATCGGGAACTTCATCGAAGCACCATTGCGGACCTATTCATCAGGCATGCAGGCGCGTTTGGGCTTTGCTGTCGCGTCAGCCTGGCAGCCAGATATTCTTATTTTAGATGAAGTTCTTGCTGTAGGTGATCTCGCTTTCCAGGAAAAATGCTTCGAACGTATGGCTGTTTTTAGAAATAGCGGTGCAACTGTTTTGATGGTATCGCACTCAATTGATCGATTAAGGTCGATGTGTCAACGTGCAATGTGGCTTGAGCATGGCGAAATTCAAAAGATAGGCGCTGCAGACGATGTGTGTGATACCTACAGCGCTGCACTGCAAAATTGATAATGCCGGATTATATTTTGAATAGCAGCAAGATTATAAACTCACCCATGCCCTGAGTTTGACCTGTTATAATTACTCTACTAGAGGAATTTATTAATGAGTCATTTTTCTCCAACTGAAATTCCAGATGTACTCTCCATTACCCCGCGAGTTTTTGAAGACCATCGTGGCTTTTTTATGGAAACCTATCAAAAACAGGTGTTTTCCCAGGCTGGGATTTTGCACGAATTTGTTCAGGACAATCATTCCTCATCGGGTCAATGGACACTCAGAGGGCTTCATTACCAGGTCACTCATACCCAGGGAAAGCTGGTGCGCGTTGTAATTGGCGAGATTTTTGATGTCGCTGTCGACTTGCGAAAAAGCTCTCCACACTTTGGCAAATGGGTTGGCGCAATTCTTTCTGACAAAAACAAGACTCAGCTGTGGATCCCACCCGGCTTTGCCCATGGATTCTTGGTCCTCTCTAAACATGCAGATGTCGTTTACAAAACCACAGACTTTTACGATCGTGAAAGCGATCGAACAATTTACTGGAATGATCCAGATTTAGGCATCCTCTGGCCCATTCCGGATGGCATACAGCCCCTGGTTTCAGAAAAGGATAAATCTGGAACTTTATTTTCAAAAGCGGAGGTATTTGAATGAATCGGAATATTTTGGTCACAGGGGGCGCTGGCTTTATCGGCTCGAATTTTATCCGGTATGTTCAAACCCAGGACCCAACCATCAACCTGGTCAATCTCGATTTGTTAACCTATGCCGGGAGCACTGAAAACCTGAAAGATCTTCCGAACCCAAAAAATCATCACTTCATTAACGACGATATTTGCAACCAGGTACAGGTTGAAAACATCCTGAGGGAGCATCAGATTGATACAATTGTTCATTTTGCAGCGGAATCACACGTTGATCGGTCGCTTAAAGGGCCGGACGCGTTCATTCAAACCAACATCGTTGGCACTTTTTCCTTGCTTGAAGCCGCCCGTAAAGTGTGGCTGATCGAACAAAAACAGAACAAAGACACCGTCCGCTTTCATCATATTTCCACAGATGAGGTCTATGGGACTTTAGCGCCTAACGATCCTGCATTTGAGGAAACCACCCCTTACGCTCCAACCTCGCCATATTCTGCCTCAAAAGCCAGCAGCGATCATTTAGTCCGTTCCTACGCACATTCCTTCGGCTTGCCAATCACCATCTCTAATTGCTCTAACAATTACGGTCCACATCAATTTCCAGAAAAACTAATCCCTTTGGTGATTCTAAATGCCCTCACTGGAAAAGCGTTGCCGATTTATGGTGATGGGATGCAAATTCGGGACTGGTTATACGTGGAAGATCACTGCGAAGCAATCTGGGCGATCCTTCAAAAGGGAAAAATTGGCGAAAGCTACAATATCGGCGGCGATAACCAACCTCCGAACATTGAAATTGTGACCACAATTTGTGCGCTTCTTGATGAAGCAAATCCCTCCTCCGAATACTACCCCCACTCACAGTTGATTAAACATGTGACCGACCGACCAGGTCACGATCGTCGCTACGCAATGAATATCGAGAAAATTCATCGGGAATTAGGTTGGCAGCCCAGCGTTGACCTGCGTGAAGGATTGCAAAAAACCGTCACCTGGTATTTAGAGCATACTGATTGGTTGAACGCGATTATTAAAGAAAAAGGCTACCAGAACTGGGTCGAAATTAACTATCAAGGGAGAGAAAATCAATGAAAGGCATTATTTTGGCGGGAGGACGTGGAACACGGCTTTTCCCTTTAACCATCGGGGTTAGCAAACAATTATTGCCCGTATACGACAAACCCATGATCTATTATCCGCTTTCGATGTTGATGCTGGCGCTGATCAAAGACATCCTGATTATCACCACGCCAGAAGATCAGGCCCAATATCAGCGGGTACTGGGTGATGGTTCGCAATGGGGCCTATCTTTTGCTTATAAAATCCAAACTGAACCCCGTGGATTGGCGGATGCCTTTATCGTTGGAGAGGAGTTTATTGGCGACCAGTCCGCCGCTCTGATCCTCGGAGACAATATCTTTTATGGTCATGGCTTGCCCACAACTTTAAGGGAAGCTGCTGCCATAGAGAAGGGAGCGGTCATCTTTGCTTACCCGGTCAACGACCCCGAACGCTATGGCGTGGTTGAATTTGATGAGGCTGGGAATGCCCTTTCGCTGGAAGAAAAACCAGTCAAACCTCGGTCCCAATTCGCGGTTCCGGGAATTTATTTTTATGATAATCGCGTGGTTGATTTTGCAAAAAACCTCAAGCCTTCAGCGCGGGGAGAAATCGAAATCACTGACCTCAATAAGATTTATATGGAACTGGGTGAATTACGGGTCAAAGAGCTCGGACGTGGCGTGGCCTGGCTGGATGCTGGGATGCACCAGTCACTGCTGCAGGCAGCAAATTTCGTCCAGGCCGTTGAAGATCGCCAGGGCATGATGATCTCCTGTCCTGAAGAGATCGCTTATCGCATGGGCTTTATCTCTAAAGATGATCTCAAGCAACTATCAAAAACATTTAATGGCAACCAGTACGGAAACTATCTCCTGAGGTTAGCTAATGAAGAACTGTAAGCATGACTATTAAAATTTTACTGCTTGGAAATACTGGCCAGTTAGGTTGGGAACTAAACCGCACCCTGTTCACATTGGGAGAATTAACCGCTTTAGATTATCCACAGATTAATATGGCTGACCCTGAAAATATTCGCGCCCTTGTGAGAAGGATGCGACCGAATATTGTGGTCAATGCTACTGCCTATACGAATGTCGATCAAGCAGAAATTGAACCGAATTTAGCTTATGCAATTAACGCAGCGGGTGTCGAGGTCTTAGCTCTCGAAACCGCCGAACTTGGTTCAGCACTAATTCACTATTCCACAGACTATGTTTTTGATGGTCAAAAGGGAACACCTTACACTGAAGATGATCTCCCCTCACCCCTCAATGTTTATGGTAAGACCAAGCTGGCTGGAGAAAACAAAGTTAAGGACTGTACAGAAATCTACCTGGTTTTTCGCACCAGTTGGGTGTATTCGCTCAGACGACCCAGTTTCGTAACCAAAGTATTACAATGGGCACGTGAACAAGAAACCCTCCGGATTGTTGATGACCAGATCAGCAGCCCAACATGGGCTCGCACCCTGGCCGAAGCTACCGCGCAAATAATTGCCCAAGGGCAAAGTGACCCAGTAGGCTACATCCAGGAAAAACAAGGGGTATATCACCTGACTGATAGAGGCGGCTGTAGCCGCTACGAATGGGCAAAAGCCATCCTGAAATTAGATCCAAAAAAAGAAGAGCAAATTGTCAAAGAAATCTTGCCAGCAAAAAGCGTGGAATTCCCTTCTTTGGCGCATCGACCACTAAATTCAGAACTCGATTTGAGTAAGGTTCAAGAAAAATTCCACATTCATTTGCCCGCCTGGCAGACTTCAATTCATTTGGCGATAAATAGGTTTTCAACATAATGAAAATGGAACAGTTTTCTCAACATGGTTCCATTTTGGGCAAACATTTTAATTTTTATCATATTTAACATTGAAAAACATTTAAATGATTCCTGTAACCAAAACCTTCTTACCGCCAATCGAAGAATATATTCACTACCTGGAGAAAATCTGGGAGTCCAACCAGCTCACCAATAATGGGCCACTGGTACAGGAGCTGGAGGCGAAGCTCAAAAATTACCTGGGTGTGAAGCATCTATTTTTCGTCAGTAACGGCACCATCGCGCTTCAGATCGCCATCAAAGCGTTGGATCTGAAAGGCGAGGTTATTACCACTCCATTTTCTTATGTGGCAACCACTTCCAGTCTGGTCTGGGAAGGATGTCAACCGGTTTTCGTTGATATCGATCCACATACACTATGTATCGATTCAAATTTAATTGAAGCCGCTATCACCGAAAAGACGACGGGTATTCTTACCACACACGTTTATGGCATTCCTTGTGATGTAGAACGCATCCAAGCAATTGCCAAAAATCATGGATTGAAAGTGCTTTATGATGCTGCTCACACTTTTGGGGGAAAATACCAGGGAAAGGCAATTGTTTCTTACGGAGATGTCGCCACGCTCAGTTTCCATGCTACGAAATTATTCCATACAGTAGAAGGTGGTGCTATTGTCACCGATGATGATGATATCGCACATCGCATTAACTATATGCGTAATTTCGGTCATAAAGGTCAGGAAGACTTCTGGGGTCTTGGTATAAACGGGAAAAACTCAGAATTCCATGCTGCCATGGGTTTATGTGTTTTGCCACATGTCCCTGAAATCATCTCAGCGAGAAATAAAATTTCTAACTGGTACGATGAGAAATTGGATTTTTCTAATTTATCAAGATTTGTTCTACCGGGTGGAACACGGTTTAATTATGGCTATTTCCCGGTCATTTTTCCTTCTGAAATGGAGCTACTGGAAGTAAAAAAACGGATGAATGCACAAAATATCTTTCCCAGGCGTTATTTTTATCCCTCATTGGAGAATTTACCTTATATTTCCGACCAGTATTGTCCTGTGTCTGAAAGTATTTCACGCAGAATACTCTGCCTTCCACTTTATTACGGACTATATGAAGACCAAGTAACAAAAATCTCGCAATTAATAAACACACAATGAATATAAATGACAACCAACCAGAAGGCTATTTGCACCCATTGTACGCTCAATCTTTTACAAACATTGGGGAGCCATTGTTTCTGCCACGTTGTAAAGGTTGGTTAATTAAAAGACAAATACCGGGAACTTTTTTGTATGATGCCATGGGACCTTACCCTCTATTCTTTTGTGAAGATTGGCAGTCTCTGATTGATGATTTAAAAGCGCTTGCAGATCAACTAATTAGTGTATCGTTTGTAATTGGACCCTTTTCAGAGATTCCAATAAAAACTTTTATGGAATATTTTGACCAATTTTACGTTTACAAGGAACATTACATTTATGATACTAACTTATCTTTGACCGAAACAATTTCAAAATATCGGATTCGTGACGCTAGACGGGCATTAAGAAATTTAACAGTTGAACACAAAGTATCACCGGACATAAATTTGGTTGAATGGACAAATTTATATAATCACCTTATTAAACGTCATAATATTACTGGCATTCGTTCTTTTTCTAAAGATTGCTTCGCAAAACAACTGGCGATCCCAAACACACATTATTTTAGGGCTTTATTGAAAGATGAGATTGTAGGCGGGAATATTTTTTTTATCCAAAGAAATGTAGCCTATGGACACTTATTAGCTTTAACCCCCTTAGGATACAAATTAGGTGCATCACATGCAATTAAATGGATTGCCATTCAAGATTTATCAAATATTGTACGTTGGATAAACTTTGGAGGCGGAACTTCCATGATATACAAGCAAGGTACAGGTTTAGATCAATTTAAGCAAAGCTGGTCCAATACAAAAAAAGATGCTTATTTTTGTGGAAAAATTTTTCACAATGATATTTATCATCATTTGACAGATATCCATGGCTTAGAAGGTCGAAACTGGTTTCCTTCCTATCGCTGTAATGATTTTTAACAAGGAATCCAAGATTTGAAATTTATCCTAGTCCTTCTTATCAAAATGTTAGTTTTGATTTAATGTAAACAATAACCCATTTTCAAAAAGATGAGGAATTCGGCGTTTTTTTAGGTTTCACATCATTTACTTACGAGGAAAGGCGTAAATAATGTTTTCTGATATTAATAAATTGCTATACTCATTAATTAGGAGATTTTATATTCGCCGCCTTATTAAAAAAGGTTACTCCGGTTATTTTGCTCCCATTGTCTTCGATCAACGCGTAGATGATCTTTTTAGAAATAAAGAAACTACCTGGAAACAAAAAATATGGGCACAAAAACGGGGGTTTCTTTCTGATAAATTATCTTATTATGGGCTTACAGAAGAGAATTACAATGATTACTTATCAGATTTCGATTATTGGAGGCTCTATCCACTCAATGAACGGTTTTCTCATTGGATTGACGATAAGTTAACCATGAAGTTAATTTTACATCCTTTTAGCGAGCATATTCCAGAATACTATTATTTAATGTATGACAACAAAATTGTAAAATTAAGTGATTTGCCAAAAGGTTTCGAACAATCGATAAATGGAGTAATAAATTTAATAAAAGATAAAAAAGCCTTAGCCATGAAGCTTGTTTATGGTTCAAAAGGGATTGGTTTCTATAAAATTGAATTTAAAAATGGGGATTATTTAATCAACAATGAAATAACGGATGAGAATAGCTTGAACATGCTAATTGAATCTTGGAAAAAACACTCTGTCGGTTATTTGATAACAGAGTATTTATTTCCGCATTCCGATTTAAAAAAGATTTGGCCCAAGACCTCAAATACATTACGTTTAAATGTAATTCGTCATAACAATCAGCAACCCCAAATTATTGGTAGCTTAATAAAGTTTGGGACTGAGACAACCGGAACCGTTGATAATGTCGCATCTGGGGGTATATTTAGTATTGTTGATCTTAACAATGGGCATTTTAATCAAGGCAAGATTGTCGTAGGAAGAAATCTGAAAGATAGTCCAAAGCATCCAAATAGTGGTCAACCAATAGAAGGATACATTCCATTCTGGAAAGATATTAAATCAAAAATTATTGAGATATGTGATTATTTATCTGGATTGTGTTACTTGGGAATTGACGTCATCATTACTCAGGATACTTTTAAAATAATAGAAATTAATTCACATCCATTTATTAAAAACATTCAATCTAACACTCCAATTTATAAAAACCAATTTGCCGCAGCTTTTTTTAAGGAGAAAATTGCTGAGAAATTGCCAGCTCGCCTTCGAAATAATTGATGAAGATTATTAATGTATTTTTAATACAAGATTTCTAATATTTAATTTTTAGCACCTTTAAAATTTCAATTATAATAATTTCCTAACAAAATTTTTTGCATTTGTAATTCACATTTTTTGTTGAAAAGAAATATTAAATATTAGATTTGTTAAAACGTTAAAAAGGAACAAACGAATGGAAACAACTAGAGTCTATTTAAGAGCTTTGGAACCTGACGACTACCTGGTTTCTTACAAATGGCGCAATGACCGAGAGTTAATGAATGGCACTATTGGTATCCCCAGGTTTGTTAGTAAGGAAACAGAAAGAAAATGGGTTCTGAAAGCCATTGAGGAGCATGAAACTGGTAAAGCAATCCGATTAGCAATCTGTTTGAAAGAAAATCATCAACACATAGGATATATTTATCTTGAATCGATAGATCACCAAAATAAAAGCTGTGTCATAGGTACATTAATAGGGGAGCGTAAGTTTCAAAAACAAGGCTTAGCTTCTGAAGCCAGGTACTTAATATTTAAATATGCATTTTTTGAATTGGGAATGAACAGAGTTCATGCAAGAATCCTTAGCATCAATGAAGCTTCAAGACGTTCTGCTGAGCAATTTGGCTACGTTTATGAGGGAACTTTGCGTAAAGCAATTTACAGAAACGGTGAGTTCCATGACGTTTTGCTGTTTTCCATGTTAAGGGATGAGTTTCTTGACAAATACAATTTGAGGTAAAGACATAAAGTATTTTATTATTGTTCTTAAAATTTAAAGCTTTTTGTGGTCAATTGTTTATAAATAAGAGATAATCTGCCCCTCGTTTTACTTCATAAATGACTTTGCTTCATTCAATAAATTGCGACCGAATCACATCGAGTAATTCAATTAATAATTGCCATCAGGCAGTTAATAAAAAATAATTTCTTCATGAGGGTGAATTTTATTTTATAATGTGGGCGAAAGGTTAATTTGAATATGACTGACAAAGTTCGTGTATCAATTATTCTCACCTCATACAACCACGCAAAATACCTGCGACAGGCTATTGAGAGCGTACTTAATCAAACATTCACCGATTATGAGCTCATCATCTGGGATGATGCCTCTACCGACGATTCTTGGGAGATCATTAATTCCTACCAGGATCGACGCATAAGAGCATTTCGAAATGTTGTAAATCTCAGGGGAAACATATCACGTGGGCTCGAGGTTGCTCAGGGCGAATATGTTGCTATCCACCACTCTGATGACGCCTGGGAGCCAACCAAACTGGAAAAGCAGGTATCTTTTTTGGACCAGAATCCGGATATCGCAGCGGTTTTTACTCATGTCCAGGTCATCGATGAAGAGGGACAGCCTTTCACAGACCAAAATCATTTTTACTACAAGGTCTTTGAACAGCCCAACCGCACACGTTTTGAATGGTTAAATTTCTTTTTCTACCACGGCAATGCCTTATGTCATCCGAGTGTTCTAATCAGAAAGGAATGTTACAAGGAGGTTATGTATCGTAAAGGTCTGGTACAGATCTCAGATTTTGATTTCTGGATTCAGCTTTGCTTAAATAATGATATTTTTATCATTCAAGAAAAATTGACACGTTTTCGAGTAAGGGCCAGTGAAGCCAATGTGAGTGGAAATCATCGAGACAACCGGGTTAGAGGACCATTCGAATTTTTAAAAGCCTTAGAGCATTATAAAAAAATTTCGACTATGGATGAATTAACAAAAATTTTTCCAGAAGCCTATAAATATGTCGACGATAATTACCAGGATCGGCTCTATGCATTAGGAAGGTTGGCAATTGATACAGGCAACCTCCCATCAACAAAGCTTTTCGGATTGAATTTGCTGTTTGAAGCTCTCAATGATCATGCAAGAGCATTAAAACTACAAAAGTTTCAGGGCTTTGACCGCAAAGTTTTCTATGCCCTCACCGCAGAAAATGATGTGTTTTCAATAGAGAGAATTCAGAATCTATCAGCTAACATCGTTTACCTCAACCAGACCATCCAGCAACTCAATGACACCCTGGCGGAGCGCGACCATTCCATCCAGCAGCTTAATCACACCCTGGCTGAACTCGAGCAAGAAGTGCTATTTTATGCTACAAGCAAGAGCTGGAAGATCACCCGACCGTTGAGGAAAGGGGTAAAATTGCTCAAACGCATTTTTGTTAAAGACGAATAATCATTTTTGTTGATCATCAATGGTGCCTGCGATACAATAATTAAAAAATATGTGTTAAACCTTAAAGATCAAGGCAGGGATATGGTACTAAAAGATATCTATTATTATTTTCTCATCAAACGCAGCGGCATGTTTGATAAAAACTACTACCTGCTTAAAAACCCGGATGTGCGCAATGCAGACATTGATCCTTTATGGCATTTTGTGAAATTTGGTTGGCGAGAGGGAAGGAATCCTTCAGAGTTCTTTAATGGAAACGAGTATTTGGATTTATATTATGATGTCAGGGCTGCTAACATTAACCCGTTGATACATTACATCAAATTTGGAGCATCAGAAAATCGGCTTCCAAAGAAATTACAATCAGACCATGAACGATCTTCAAAAATTTTTTTAGAGGATATTTCCATCGAAAAAAGAAGGCATCAATTATTTAAAATTGTCCCATATTTCCTTGATCCTTTTTTTGATGTAACAAAACAAGCCACCATTGATTCTTCAGCGAACATCGCCGTTCATCTCCATGTGTTTAACAACACTAAACTGAATGAAATGCTTCAGTTGTTAAATAACTTTCCCTGCAACATTGATTTATTTGTATCCTCTTCGATTGACCTGAGACAAGAGGAAATTAGGGTTTATATTAACAATAAGGTTAAAAGCGTCAATACTGTATTCTTTTCAACAAAAATATTGTTTCAAAACGATCTCGTACCTTTGTTTACCTGTTTTGGTCAACATCTCTTAGGTTACGATTATGTTTGCCATATTCATAATCAATACCCACCTTCAGAAAGTACAACAACATCGAACTTTCAACAGAATTTATTTGAAATCATCGGCTCAAAACAAACCATATCACAAATTATCGAGCTTTTACAAAAAGATGCAAAATTTGTTTATCCCAGTCCAAATGAATTTCAACATGATTATCTTAACAATGGCTGGGCTGACTATTTCAAAATTTCAAAAATCCTCCTATACAACCTTCTGAACAAAAGCATTGAAGACTATCCTGAAAATGAATTTCCTCAGGATTCAATTTTTTGGGCTAGGACAAGCTCATTACAGGGGTTCTTCCACATAAATGAAGAAGAATATATAACATATCAACATGAGTTTTCTCAAGATGAATTCGATAATGCTCTGAAAAGATTATTGTTAATTCCATCATTGGACCATACCGGAAGAAATTATCGAATTCAATCAACAATCTCATTTGAAAAAAGCCCTTATTATGAATGCCAAAGGGATTATTCAGAGAATACCAGCAAGTCAAATGTGAAAGTATTAACATACTATTTACCGCAGTTCTACCCAATTCCGGAAAACGACATGTGGCACGGAGAAGGATTCACCGAATGGCATAAGGTAAAAAGCGCAAATCCACTCTTTTATGGTCACTATCAACAACGCGCCCCACACGAGGAAATTGGGTATTACACGCTAGCTGACGTGGAGACATTGAAGAAACAAACGTCTCTCATGAAGAAGTGTGGCGTCTATGGGCAGGTTTTTTATCACTATTGGTTTGATGGAAAACTCATACTGGAAAAACCGGCACAATTGCTATTAAAAGACAAATCTATCGATATGCCTTTTTGCTTTTGTTGGGCAAATGAAAACTGGACACGTAAATGGGATGGCAATGAAGATGATGTGATCTTAAAACAAAATTATTCAGCCCAGGACGCAAAAGAATTCATTGATTACTTGCTCCCATTTTTTAAAGACGACCGTTATATCAAAATTGATGATAGGCCAGTAATTTATATTTATCGCCCTTCATTATTCCCTGATTTCTCTATTTATAAGAATTGCTGGAAGGCAGTTTGCGAGGCTAACCAAATACCTGAGCCTTTTATTATTGCTGTCATGACCAGGGGGGTATCAACTCCTGCTGCCTATGGAATGGATGCGGGAATAGAGCGAGTGCTGCATGATTGGGCTGAAGGGCAAATCCATCCCATCAATCACTTGTTGCACAAGTATTGGCCAGTACATAGAAACGTCTTAAATTATGAGGAAGTCGCTGAATATTATGCAAATAAGAAGCGCGACACTGATTATCTTTACTTTAGATCACTTGTTCCATCATGGGATAATACACCAAGATATGGTTCTGAAGCGCATATCGTTCACAATTCAGATCCTGAACAATTTCAGAACTGGTTGAATGCATTAATATATGATGCTGAGGAAAGACTTCCCGAAAAGTGTCAGCTTGTTGTGATCAATGCTTGGAATGAATGGGCTGAAAGTGCATATCTCGAACCGGATCAACGCTTTGGATACGCTTATCTCAACTCAATCGGGCGAGCACTTTCTGGTATTGAATTCAATCATAGAGAATATTTGGAACAAACAATACCAAAACATATCAATCTATCCATCAATTTTGCTGAAAATTTAATTAATCGCTTGCAATTTGATAAAAAAGCACGTCGTAAACTGATGATGTGCCTTAGAAAATCAACAATTTTTGGCTTATGCAACGTATCAATCAATCAAGACCAGGTAATTAAATGGCTGGCAGAAGAGTCAGGCTTGAATATTACCGACCAAATGACTCCAAATGAAAACGAGCCCGATTATACGCTGCATATCAATAACTTATGCTACTTCCCATCAGATACGATCGAAAACTTGTTGAGGATGTCATTAAGATATGACGTTGGAACAGTGTCACCCACGCATGTTAACGATGAAGCGTTTATCCACGAGGATTTATTGCCCCGGTGGGCTGCGTTTAGAAATAGTCCATATTTATTTTTAAGCAAGAAAGAGAATGATAATTCAAAGAAATGCTGTGTGGATGCACAGATTTTTATTTCAGATTATTCGGATTTACAAGAAATTGAACACAAGGTAACAACTATCGTACGGTTTAGCGAAAAAGATCGCTTGGGTTTGTTGCGTAAAGCCCTCTATTCTTTAGTTGCTCAAGTTGGTTGTATTGTTCAACCCCTTATTGCCTTAAATAATGTTCCAGAGGAAATCCTTGTCGAATTGAAAAACCTTCTTAATGAAATACCCTGGGACGAGGGCTGTTACCCGATTATAAGAATTTATAATTCTGATAAGCAAGAGGATTTACGTTCAAAAATGCTGAATGATTCGTTACGTCATGTTGATACGCAATTTGCCGCCTTTCTTGATTACGATGACACACTTTTTCATGATGCGTACCAATGGCTGATCCGACGATTGATTAAAACAAAGAAAAAAGCCAGCTTTGGATCAATTTATCATCTAATATATCGTCTGGTCGAAGAGAGAATGACCCAAAGACAAATTCTAGGTTATGGAAGATCGTACCAGTCCTTTCTTGAAGACAATAACACGCCTATTCATGGTTTTATGTTAAATTTAGAAAATATTGATCGTGAACGTATTAAATATTATGACAATATGAAGTATATGGAAGATTATTATTTAACATTGCAAATTTTTGACCTAAAGAATACAGATTGGGAATCTAAAGAGAGTGACAAATTCATTGGGGATTATGTCCACTTTGTAGATAAACATCAGACATTAGGGATTTTAAATACGCAAATTAGAGAGAAATTGTTAACTGACCCAGAATATCAAAAATGCCAGGACCGAATAGATGAGTTGAAAAATGCAATTATGAAAAACGTTTTGCAGTCAAACAAAACCACCTGGTTTACGCAATGATTCAATTTCAATAACGTTCAAAATCTAAAATTATGATGCTTTTTCTTTATTTTTTGAATTTGAACAGAGAAATTACTCTTCATTTCTTCTGATGATCAATAATGTAATGAAATAATATGAAAGTAAACAATAATTGTCTAACCACAGAATATCATTAGTTGACCACTGCGATCATCTTTTTATAAATGTTTTAGAGGTTAAATGAGATTTATTCAGGAATTATTGGGTACCCCGTTGGGGTATATCATGTCTGTCTGTTATCAACTTTTTAATAATTACGGGGTCGCAATTATTGGATTCACGATCATCACAAGAATAATATTAATTCCTGTCTCAATTTGGATCCACAAAAATTCAATTAAGATGGTTAAAATCCAGCCAGAGATTTTGCACATCAAAGCAAAGTACTTCGGTGACAATAACCGCATAGCCGATGAACAAGCCAAGCTTTATAAAAAAGAACGCTATAACCCATTAGCGAGTATTATCCCTTTGTTCATACAAATTATCCTGCTTATCGGTGTTATTCATGTCATTTACCATCCCTTAGATTTTTTATTAGGCATCGACTCCCAACTGTCGAATGCACTGATTGAGAAGACGATTGCTTTAACAAATTACGACCCTAATACTTCTTCAATACAATTGTCTGTCGTTCAGACAATAAAAAACCCCGAATTTTTCAAGTCTTTTCTCTCATTAGAGACTCGATTTCCTGATCTTGATTTAAGAACAATTCTTAGACAGATCAATGATATCAATATGAGTTTTTTCGGAGTCAACTTGGGTTGGATTCCAATAGCAGAAAAGGGCTTGCTATACCTGGTTCCCGTTCTTGCCGGCTTTTCTGCGTGGCTTTTATCTTTTACACAGAACAATTTAAACGTCCTCCAAGCGGAACAGGGTAAATTCAACAAATACTTTACGATGGCCTTATCAGTTGGATTGTCAGTCTACTTAGGGCTTTTTGTACCTGTAGGTGTCGCTTTATACTGGATTAGCAGCAACACCATAGCAATTCTTAAGTTGCTGATTTTAAATAAAATTATCGATCCGCGAAAAACTGTTGATTATGTTGCTTTAGAAGCAAGTAAGAAAGAATTAGCTGCGCTACAAAACCTTGAACGAAACTCCACTGTAAAAAAATCTGATATAACAAAACGTCGAGAAAAAGCAGATTATAAAAAATTCTTCTCCATAGCCAATAAACACCTCGTGTTTTTCTCTGAATCCAGTGGGTATTACAAGTATTTTTCGAGCGTTATTCGTGAGTTATTAGCCTGTTCTAATGTCATCATCCACTATATTACCAATGACCCTAATGATCAAATTTTTGACATTGCCCAAAATCAACCAAGAATAAAACCATATTATATTGGTATGAAACGACTAATCACATTGATGATGAAAATGGATGCAAAATTGGTTGTAATGACCACTCCTGATTTGGGCAATTTTCACATTAAGCGTTCATATATTAAAAATGATGTTGAATATATTTACATGCCGCACAGTCCGGGCGGCAGTTACAGTAAAACATTGCGAAAAGGGGCGCTGGATCATTTTGATACGATATTCCTCACGGGACCACAAGCTAAAAATGAAATAAGAGCTCTTGAAGAAGTCTATGGATTGCCGATAAAAAACCTGGTTGAATTTGGTTTTCCATTAATTGAGGAAATGTCTTCTCGTTACGAAAGCCAAGAAAAAGAAACACATGAGAACAAAATTGTAATGATTGCTCCATCCTGGCACGATGGTAATATTATGGAGTGCTGTATTGAGCCGATCCTTGATACATTAGTAAAATATGACTTCATAATTGTCGTGCGCCCGCATCCTCAATACATGCTTCATTTTGGTAGAAAAGTTGAAATGCTCCAGGAGAAGTTTTCGTCAATATCCCAGGATAAATTAATTTTTGAAACTGATTTTTCTTCATCTTCATCCATTTACCAATCGGACATTCTTGTCACAGACTGGTCTGGAATTGGGATGGAGTTCTGCTACGCGACGCTCAAACCCGGGATATTCATTAATACTAAACGAAAGATTATGAACCCGGAGCATGAAAAAATTACGCTAGAATCATTAGAAGATCGTATTCGCAAAAAGATGGGCATTGAGTTGGAGCTTAGTGAAATTCAGGAAATAGGTGAAAAAATCTCTTACTTGGTAGACAACGCAGATGCTTACCGTAACGCAATTGAAAAGATTCGGAACGAAGAGCTTTATAACTATGGTTCCTCAGCAAAAATAGGCGCAGAATATTTAATTAAACAACTTATCATCAAAAGAGATAATGATTCAGAGAAGATTAGCACATGATAAAAACAGTGAAAAGCAGTGATAAATACAAGCTGATCAGTTTTATTGGAAATGAATATCGAGATTGCCCTTATCTATATGCAAATTTAATTGAGTATGGATTGGAAAATCCTAATATGTCCATGTGGACAATTGAAGAAAAGGGAGCAACAATTGCAATTGTTCAGAAGTATTTTTCCTGCTTGCACTTATTCAGTAAAACTGATGGTTGGGTTTCAAATGAATTATTGAGTTTGATCAACCAGGAACAGCCCCGCACCTTATTTGCCACCAAAAAAAGTGCGGAAGCATTGCTTGCCCTATTAAGTGATCGTTATTATTTAAAAATAATGAATTTGTATTCGCTCCCATCAGATACGTCGCCAACTCTGGGAAATATTCCGACAGAATATCTCGGTCGGCTGAAGCAAGCAGAAATCGAGGATATTGACGATATAGCTGATTTCCTAATGGAAGACAAAGAATACAAGATGAATTATGACAGAAATGTTTTGTATAATCAGCTGCTTGAACGCTTTAGCGATAACTACTCCCGATATTATCTAATCAAAGAAAACGCGAGAATAATAGCAACGATATCAACGAAAGCTGAACATCCCTCTTTCGCAGTCATAGGAGGCGTTTTGGTCGACGATAAATACCGTGGGCGCAGCATAGGAAAAAGCATAACCTATGACCTTTCCAAAATCCTTCAATTAGAAGGCAAAGAAATGCTTTGCTATATATCAGAAAACAATATTGCCTCAGCGGTAATGTTCAGTCAAATAGGGTATAATCTCATCGGAGAAACCGGCAAGTTCACAGCTTTGTAAAAACAAGAACATTGGCGAGGAGATAATGCAGGCAATAATACCAGCAGCTGGGATGGGGAAAAGACTTGGTGACAACGCGGAAAATAAACCGAAATGTATGATTGAAATATCAGACCTTACCCTCCTTGAAAGGGCGGCTGCTTCTCTAAAAGGTGCAGGTGTAACTCGCTTGATTGTTATCGTAGGATTTCAAAGCGATCTCTTACAAGCCTTTGTTAATGAAAAGATCGTTGATATTGACACAATAATCATTGACAATCCTCTTTACGCAACAACTAACAACATCTATACCCTGTATCTTGCCCGACAAGAAATGGTTAAAGAAGACACAATTTTATTAGAATCGGATTTAATCTTTGATCATGATTTGTTATCTTCGTTAGTACAGTCCCAGGCAGAAGATATGGCTGTCGTGGATCTTTATGATCCAAACTGGATGGATGGAACAGTGGTGCTTTTACAAAATAATGAAAAAATTTCATCATTTGTTCCAAAATCCGAAATTATCCCTGAGAAAATCGTTAATTATTACAAAACAGTAAATATTTACAAATTCTCTAAAGGGTTCTCGCAAAAACGATTTATGCCCGCATTGACTTCTGCTGTAGAAAATGGTGATGTTAACAGCTATTATGAGACGGTTCTCGGGGAGATTACAAAGAATTACGGCCCGTGTCTCTCAGCTTTTAAAATGAATGGTCGTAAATGGTATGAAATTGATAATGAAGTTGATTTAGCTATTGCTAAATCTCTATTTCAATGATGAGAAGATGAGATGAAATAATGAAAAAGTTTCTTAAAATATCATTTATTGTAGTAGTGATTATGCTTTTGTTTCCGAGGCCTGTTTATGCATATTTAGACCCGTCAGTTGTCACTTACGCTATTCAAGTTGTCGTCGGCATGGTCATAGCCGTTGGTGCAGTTATTTACATATATTGGCGTCAAGCCAAACAGAAATTATCTAAAAAATTGGGTATAAGTGATGAGCCCAAAAAAGAATTAGAAGCGGATATCGAATTTTATCAATCCACAGAAACAGAACAAGAAGAGATCAAATAATTTTCTTTCCTGAATAACTGGAATTTGTTTAATGAGAACTAATTTGTCGAATATAAATCAGCAGAGTTTTTTTTGTTTAAAATTTAAAGATTTGTTTTTTTCGTTGTTGTCCGTTTTTATTGTAGCGGTTTTCCCCAGTTTTTTCATGTTGTTTAACAACATCGAAAGGACAAATTTTTCTGATATTGTTTCAATAGCCAGTATATTCATGCTAATTGGCACGATATCTTTACTCCTTTTTTATTTGCTTTTTAAAGATATTTATAAAGCAGCTTTACTAACTAATTTATCTTTGTTCTTGTTCTCAAACTTTGCTTTGCTTGAAAGCGCGATCATCAAAATAATTCCAATGCTACATTATTGGCATATCTTGATGATCATGATTTCCATAATCGTGCTAGTTGCAATTTCCGTTAAGAATAAATTATCCACGGAGTTTGCAAATAACCTGAGTGTCGTTCTATTAATTGTTTTTTCGGGGTTAATTTTATTTAACGCAATAAAAGCAATTCCAGAAATTATCAAAAAGAACACGAAAGAAACCGGCTCTTCCCAATTTGAAATTCAACAAGGAACAATAACAAGCCATAATAATGTGTATTTCTTCGTTTTTGATGAATATGGGGGCTATGATAACCTCTTACGGTATACAGGATTTGATAACAGCGCATTTTATGAAGCCTTAGAAGATCTTGGTTTTAATGTCTCTTTGCACAGCAGAAATTATTCAATCGACACATATATCGAACTTCCTAACCTTTTAAATTTATCATTTGTTAACAATGGAAAAATGTCTCACGACACGAAGAAGCTTGCGTTAGATAGCCCTGTTTTATTTCAATTGTTCAAAGAAAACGGGTACAGTTTAAATGTCGTCAGTGACTATGGACATATACCAATTGAAAATACTGAGGTTTCAGTTGATTATGCCTATGTTTCTGGTAAGTATGAAGACACTCTGAAAGTATTAATATTAAACAATTCTGTTTATTATCCTTTTTTGTCAAACCAATATCGAAACACACGAATTGTCGAAGTTGAAAATATGTTTCAATATCTCACTAATTCATGGAAACTTCAACCCCTTAAACTGTTCACGTTTTCCTATATTTCTTTTCCGCATCTTCCATGGGTGGTAGATGAATTTGGTAATAATATCTCCCTCAGCAACAAACAAAATTGGCAGAATTCTGATGTATATCTAAACCAATTAAAATATTGCTCAAAGAAGATAATGGGAGTTGTAACAAATATTATTAAAAATGATCCCGATGCTATTGTTATCATTCAATCCGATCATGGGTATAGACAGGCGTATTATTTAAAAAATTGGTACGGTGAAACATATGATGATTGGGGTTTGGAAATGCAATATATCCGTAACATTCTAAACGCAGTGTATTACAAAGGTGAAAAAATTGATATCGAAAATTATTCTGGAGTCAATACATTAATTATTGTCCTTAATGAACATTTCGGAATGAATTATGAATTGCTGGAGCAACCTAAATAATATGAAATTTTTCAAAAATAAATGGTCAGCTTTTATCATTTTGCTCATTTGGATAATCCTTTTCATCAATTTAACGCCAATAATTCTCTTTGTTACAGGGCAAAATCTCCAAAAATCGACGGTACCGCTGGATTTGCCGGGCGACCAGGTTTTTCACGCCATAGACAATTTGTCATATTATGGGAACTTGTTTCAGACTGTTACATTAGACGGTTGGGTTTTTGTTGAGACAAAAAAAGATAATCCTGAAAAACTGGTTAAGTTAATATTTGCGTCGGATAATGTGGCTTATGAGATCCCCACAAATTTACACAGCCGGCGAGGCTTGGTCAATGTTTTCAGTGAAAAAGATGTTCCTGAAGAAAGAACAGGATTTTCAGCTTCGTTTTCATCTTTAGGAATGAAAAACGGATACTATTTCTTATACTTTTATGTTTATGAGAACGAGGACAATTTTGGTTTACTAAATACCAACAGAGAGTTTCGTAAACACAATCGTGGTCTTGAAGAATATTTTGGTGGCGAGTTGGTGAAAAACGAAAAGTTTTCCAAAGTTTCTAATACAGGTCAGTTGTTGTTTGATGTCAATAGTTGTGAAATTAAAAATGGATATTTAAATATCTACGGCTGGGCTTTCCTGCAAGGCGTGGGTTCTGCAAAAAACAGAATATTCCTTGAAATTCAAAAACCGGATAGTTCAGTATCTTATTACTCAACCAAAAGAATGCTTAGAGAAGATGTTAGTGAATTTTTTGGTGATAATCGCTACCTCCAAAGCGGTTTTTCAGCAAGAATCTCATTGGACGCAATAGGTGAAGGGGATAACATTATTCGATTTATTATCGGAGGGAATCGGTCGAACGGGAGCTATGAGTTTAATTGGGCTAACATAGCAGATTAATTTAAACTATTGTTCTATTCAAAATCCCCAGACTTCAATATCTAAAAACGATCGTTCAATCTCTTTTTAACAATTTATTACTTCATTCTATCAAACACCTAAGCCCCAATTCCACAAAATAATTTTAAGGTATACTTCATAGTTGGTAATGCAGCTAACCACTTGACTAATCATCAGTCTTACCAAGGAGAAACATTTTGAGCAATATCTTATGCATCGGCGCTGGTTATGTCGGCGGACCCACCATGGCGGTCATCGCCAAACATTGCCCGCAACACATGGTGCGCGTAATCGATATGAACACCGACCGTATCGCTGCCTGGAATTCAAATCAACTCCCCATTTACGAACCCGGTCTGGAAGAAGTGGTAAATCTTGCCCGTGGACGCAATCTGTTTTTCCTCACTGATGAGAACATCGGTGAACAGATTAATTGGGCAGACATCATTTTTGTCAGCGTCAACACCCCTACAAAATCCTTTGGACTGGGTGCCGGCCGAGCAGCCGATTTACAATTTTGGGAAAAAACCGCCCGTCAAATCCTTGAATACGCCACAACACCTAAGATCATCATTGAAAAAAGCACCCTGCCTGTCCGCACTGCTGAGGCGATGTCTCAGATCCTCAACACCAATTCCCGCGGCGTTCAGTTTGATGTCGTCTCCAATCCCGAGTTCCTGGCTGAAGGCAGCGCTATAAAGGACCTTGAAGATCCTGATCGTGTATTAATCGGCGGACACAACACGCCCAGTGGTAAGAAGGCGGTCGAAACTATTGTGGAGCTATACGCCAACTGGGTTCCGCGTGAAAAAATCATCACCACGAACCTGTGGTCCAGTGAGCTTTCTAAACTGGTAGCCAATGCGTTCTTAGCCCAGCGCATCTCTTCGATCAATGCAATTTCTGCTCTATGTGAGAAAACTGATGCCGACATCGAAGAGGTCGCCTACGCGATTGGCACCGATTCCCGCATTGGACCGCATTTCCTGCGGGCAAGCGTCGGGTTTGGCGGCTCGTGCTTTAAAAAAGACATTCTCAACCTGGTATATATTTGCGAGCAACAGGGTTTGCCCGAAGTCGCTGAATACTGGCAGCAGGTGCTGACGATAAATGAATACCAGGAGGCGCGCTTTGTAGCTAACATGGTGCATACCATGTTCAATTCGCTCAGCGGCAAGCGAATCGCATTGTTTGGTGCAGCATTTAAGGCCAATACAAGTGATACGCGCGAATCCCCGGCATTGGCAGTCTGCCGCGAACTTCTTGAAGAACAAGCTGATCTATCCCTGTGCGATCCTTACGCCCTTGATAATGCTCGTGTTGATCTCGGCGATCTATCTGAGAAGATTCGCTTTATCCTCGATCCTTATCAGGCGGCTGAAGGCGCACATGCAATTGCAATTCTGACAGAATGGTCATATTTTTCTGAGCTTGATTACCAGCGGATTTATGACTCAATGGCACATCCTGCATTCATATTTGATGGCCGGAACATTCTCGACCATCAAAAGCTGTTTGAGATCGGTTTTAATATCTACCCAATTGGCAAAACTCCCTTGCAGCACTTTGCTTAGAGGAAAAGTGATCGGTTTCCGCCCGGTTCTGATTGCAGGTTGTGATAAGAAATTTGGTGAAAATATTTTAAAAAGAACACCCGGCATTATTGCACATCATTTCATCAGACTATGGCATACCGACCAGAAATCGATCAACAACCAGACATTCTCCGAGACTGAAGTAAAGGTTATCAACATTGAAAATCTCCATCGTTATTCGAGCATTCAACGAAGAGCAGCATATAGGCCGTTTACTCTACGGCATTTCCAAACAAGATTATCCTGAACCCGAAGTTATCCTGGTCGATTCCGGGTCAACCGATCGAACTCTCGAGATTGCCAGTCAATTCCCGGTTAAGATCGTCCACATCAAACCTGAAGATTTTACTTTTGGCAGGTCGCTAAATATGGGCGTTGCAGCGTCTTCCGGAGAGCTGGTCGTGCTGATCAGCGCTCACTGTTACCCCGTTTTTCCCGATTGGTTGGATTTGCTCACTCAACCCTTTAATGTCAAGGAGGTCGCGTTGAGTTATGGAAAACAACGCGGCGGCGAAAGCAACCATTACTCCGAACATCAATTCTTTCGCAAATATTTCCCGGACAATTCCGTTCTGCAGCAAGCGCACCCTTATTCGCATAACGCCAATGCCGCAATAAGACGGAAATTATGGGAAGCTCATCCATATGACGAAAACCTGACCGGGCTTGAAGACCTGGCTTGGAGCAGCTGGGCAATGGATTCAGGTTATGAAATCGCTTATGTTGCTGAGGCAGAAGTAATCCATCAGCATAACGAGACCATGCCACAGGTTTTTAATCGTTACAAACGAGAAGCAATTGCATTAAAGCAAATTTTACCCAACAGCACATTTACCTTCGGACTTTTTCTGCGCAAATGGTTGGGAAATACGCTTTACGATCTTAACCAGGCGCGACGAGAAAAAGTTTTTGTAAAACAGTTCGGTTCAATCTTTCAGTTTCGATTAATGCAATATTGGGGAACCTATCGCGGGTATCATTTTGCTGGCAAAATAGATGCTCAATTACATCGAGCCTTTTATTATCCGGCGAATATTCTTGAAAATAAAGTGGCTAAATCTCGAAATGTTGAGAAAATTGATTACACACAAGAAACAAATTTTCTTTAAATTGAGCTATCAATTCAAGCGGATTATTTTCGCTTGCATTTATTGATATTCAACCGACAAAAATTATTTATGGGATGTGTCTGCAATTTTTCAAGGACAATTAAAAATAAAAATACTCTCTCATAATGATAATTTTTGTAAAAACAATTGAGGTCATTTGTTTGTAAAAGATATCTACCACTACTGGATAATATTGCGTAGTGGTCTATTCGATAGAGATTATTATCGTAGCAGCTATCCTGAAATTGATTACGGCTGTAAAGATTTGTTGTGGCATTTCTTGCGCACAGGTTGGCGTGAGGGCAAAAATCCCTCGGAGGATTTTGACACTTCATTTTATTTACGCACGAATAAAGACGTACAACGAGCCGGTTTCAACCCGTTATTACACTATATCATCGCCGGCAAAGCTGAAGGTCGGCGTCCTAACCAAAGTTCCCAAAGCGTTCAATTTGCGTATAACGTCTGGATTGAACAAAATGACATTCTGTCTCACTCAGATGAAGAAAACATTAAACGCCATATTAAGGCATTTTCACATCAACCTTTAATTTCAATTCTTCTATCACTGCAAGACCCAACGAAACACTGGTTAGAAAAATGTTTAACGTCGATTCATGCCCAACTTTATTCAAATTGGGAACTATTAATACATGCCAGCCCTCAGGATGAACTACTCGTTTCATCCCTTGTTCAAAAGCATAGCCAAAACAACCAGCAAATAAAGCTCATCAACACCGGGTCCGACAGATCACTGGCTGAAAACCTTTTCACCTTGTTTAATCATTCATCAGGAGAATATGTGTGTTTAATTGATCAAGGAACCATCTTGCGTGTTCATACGCTCTACCTGGTTGCAAATGAGATCAACAAAATTGAACAAGCGGATGTCATCTATGGTGATGAAGATTTAATCGATGAAAAGGAAAATCGACATGATCCCTTTTTCAAACCGGCCTGGAATCCCGACCTTCTCTCAACAAACAATTACCTGGCGCATCTAACGGTTTATAAATCAAGCACATTTGCATCCTTCGAAAACGATGTCAAACAAATTGGTGATGCGCCTGGATGGACAATACCATTCCTGATTGAGACACAAAATAAGAAACATCGTATTAGTCATATTCCTTTTATATTAAGTCACCTTTTCATCGGTGAAAAACCAATCATCTTTGGTTCTCAATTAAGCCTGGCTGAAAAATTTGCGTTTTTTTCTTCAATATTCAAGCTGAGCGGGAATAACATCACCATTTCGTATGAATTAGACCAATTCATCCGTTTGCAATACCCCCTTCCTGATGATCCACCGTTGGTGAGCATTATTATCCCAACAAAAAATCGACTGCACCTGTTGAGGAACTGTATCGATAGTATTATTTCCAAAACACACTATTCGAATTTTGAAGTCCTGGTTGTGAACAATCAATCAGATGATCCTGAAACTCTCGTTTACCTTCAAGGCATAGGGAGCCATTCAAAAATCAAAGTATTAGATTACAACGATCATTTCAATTACTCTGCGATTAACAATTTTGGTGTAACGCAGGCTCAGGGCAATGTGATCCTATTTTTGAATAATGATACGGAGGTTATCAATCCTTATTGGCTTGAAGAATTAGTTAGTCAGGCCTTACGCCCAGAAATCGGCGCAGTTGGCGCTTTGCTCTGGTACAATGATCACATAGTGCAACACGCCGGTGTGATTCTGGGCTCTGGTGCCGGAGGAATCGCCGATCATGCTTTCAAAAATTTCACCATCAGCGAGTTACAGCAAGACAGGCGTGCATACTTTGTTCAAAACTATTCAGCGTTAACCGGAGCCTGCCTGGCAGTTGAAAAAAGTAAATTCCTGGACGTCGGAGGCTTTGATGAGCAACTGGCGATTTCGTATAATGACATTGATCTTTGCTTGAGACTGTTAACCAAGGGGTACCGCAATCTCTTTACTCCCTATGCAGAGCTTTACCATCATGAATCAGCCAGTCTTGGATTTGCCGCGTCTGTAAAACGTCAATCGCAATATAAAAAAGAACGGCAATATATGCTCGACCGTTGGAGTGAATTATTTTTAAATGATCCAGCTCATAACCCTAACCTCTCAATACCATGGCTAACGAATGTTATTGCGGATCACAGCAGGGCAGAAAAGCCATGGCAAAACCAGTGACCAAAATCAATTTAGATTTGGAGGCTCGATCAAAGCACGAGATGATGTTAAAATGTAATCTATCAGGCTTATGGATGAAGACATCTTGTTGATGATTTATGGTTCCGATCAAAGTTAATCGACAAACAATAGTGATCTTTGTCTCCTGAACATTCAACAAGTTGACCCGATGAGAACACCGATGATATCAATTATCGTCCTTTCGCACAACAATTGGCATTATACGGAAACTTGCATAAAAAGCATTTATCAAAACACGCGTTTCCCAGAATTCGAAATTATCATTGTCGATAATGCCTCAGACCAGGAAACTAGGAATTCTCTTGGTCAACTAACCGCTGCACATGACAACCTATCGGTGATTTTTAACCCGAAGAATTATGGCTTTGCAAAAGCAAACAATCTTGGTGCGAAGCAGGCAAAAGGCGATTATCTTGTGTTTCTAAATAATGACACAATCGTGTCAGAAGGGTGGCTCGGAAGGTTATTATCTCATTTACAGAATATTCCCGATGCGGGCATGGTCGGGCCGGTGACCAATGCGATTGGCAACGAAGCAAAAATCGCTGTTGACTATAGTGAACCAACCATAGAAGCAGTAAATCAATTTGCGAATTATCGGGCTGAGCATTTTTCAGGTCAATATTTTAAGATCAGGAACCTGGCATTGTATTGTTGCATCATTTCAAAAGAGCTTTTCGACAGAATTGGGGGCCTGGATGAGCGATATAAGATTGGAATGTTCGAAGATGACGATCTAGCAATGGTCATTTTGCAGGAAGGCCTTTTCCTTTATTGCGCAGAAGATGTGTTCATTCATCACTTTCATGGGGCATCATTTAATAAACTCAGCTTGTTAAAGCGAATTGTGATTTTTCATATTAATAAATATAAATTTGAAAGAAAATGGCGAACAAAATGGATCATTCATCAAAACAGGCCCTCATAATTATTCTAACTTGGAATACAAACTAACACCATTCTTGTTTCTGTTAGATTCAATGACCAGAATTTGTTGACAAAATTATGGCTGAAAACCCTTTACTGATTGTGGTTAATTTTTTCAAACAGATGCAAGGTCAACCCTGCATCGTTTTCCTTGGTGGATACCCGTATCCATCGCGGCTGGGGGATGGATACTATCAGCGGGTTGCATCCATCGGTCAACAGCTATCAAGTTTTTATCAAATTTACATAGATCGAAAGGACCTTCCCGACAAAACGGGTTGGCTGGACTGCCCTCAACCTGGCATCCTTTCGTTGTCAATACGCCATAATTGGGTGGCACGTCTCACTGCAATTATTTGCATATTATTGGCAAAAAAATTATATGTCCATAGTATTTATCCATTAAAACATCTCCTTTTTCTGTTGAGATTGCCTCATGTTCTCAAGCTCGTCGATTTTCACGGCGCGGTTCCAGAAGAACAGTCGATGATGAATGACCTAAAAACCTCAAGGCAATTAGAAAAAATGGAGAAGATTGCTATCGACAGAGCCGATCGTTATATATTTGTTACCGAGGCAATGGTAGAACATTTTTCAAAGAAATATCATGTTTCTTTTTCGTCTAATTATTTCACTATCCCAATTGTTCCAAAGCTTTCTTCCACCATCCCCAGCAAGCCACCAATTATCGATAAGCCAGTCGTCGTCTATGCTGGCGGAATTCAGGTTTGGCAAAAAATTCCTGAAATGATAGCTGCTATCAGCAATACCGTCGACGCTTATCAATTTCGACTCTTTACCACCCAACCAGAGGAAATGCGTTCATTACTATATGCAAAAGGAGTAGACCACACCAATATTGAGATTTCCAGGAAAACTCACGCTGAAATAATTGAGATATACAAGGATTGCCATTTCGGCTTTTTGCTTCGAGACGACCATGTAGTCAATCAAGTGGCATGCCCGACCAAATTGATCGAATACCTGGCGTTCGGTGTCCTCCCTATTTTGATTAATGTTCGTATCGGGGATTTTTCTTCAATGGGGATGAGGTACCTATCGCTAACAGATTTTGTGAATTTAAAAATACCTCATCAGAATAACCTGAAAGAAATGGTGGAACAAAATTACAATGTTTATCAATCATTGCAAACGAAGCATAATATGGAGATGGAATTATTAAAGCAATATTTATCTGTAGAACGTTGAGTTTTCATTACGGATAAATTTTCAGGCCAATCAATCGAGTTTTTATTGACCTTACCTGCATTTATTAAAAATGATTAGCTGAAGAATTTGCGCTTCTACCAGTAAGGATGATGATGGCAAATAAAAAATTTGTTGACCAGTTGAAATCCAGTTTAATCCACTGTGGTCCATTTTTGGTGTTCCTTGTGTTATTGCTCGTGTTTGCAAGTTACACCCTCTTTTTATCGCTCAATCTTCAAACGGGAATTATTCCAGACGAAACTTATCGATTCGCAGTTTCAAAGCATTTTAGCAGCACCTGGGGCATTCCGGATAATGGAGCAATTGCGCAAACTGCAGGTGAAAGTCTACAGCGGACTCCTTTTTTAGGTTATTGGATCTACGGAAGAATGCTGGTTCTGTTCCTTTTAGCGGTTCCAACAACAACAGAATGGCAAAGTTTGGTGTTTTTAAGGCTGGTTAATGCCATTTTTTCTTGGGGAACGGTCATCATTACTTATTTGATTGCAAAGGAAATCATTTCCAGCAAGTGGCTTCGACTGCTGCCAGTTTTTATGTTAACGAATACGCTGATGTTTGTTTTTTTGTCTGCCGGTGTCAATTATGACAATCCCACGATTTTGTTGTGTTCTGCCAGTCTTTTGTTTTATATTAAGGCACTTAAAAAACATGAAGCGTTTACCAAAAACAGCCTGGCATGGATGGTGCTTATATCTGCGGCATGCCTGGTAAAGTTTTCTGTCTTGCCCTTAGCCCTGATCATGGTTGTGATATGGATTGTTTATATTATCAAAAATAAACCTGAATTTTCAATATCTCAATTAAATAACAGGACCAGTTGGGTTCTATTATTCATGTTGATTATCCTTTTAGGATTTAATTTCAGTATTTATGGCATCAATATCATTCGCTATGGGTCACTACTTCCTTCATGTTCTGATATTTACTCAGAAGAAATTTGTGCTGTCAGTACCTATGCAATCCGCCATCAGGAAATGGCTTTGCCAGAAAAACTCTCAGTTTTTGCCGCATTTCGCCAGGGAGACCCGGAACCAATTCGCTATGTTTTTGATTATTGGATCAGAGCAATGTTAGATCGTATCTTTGGAATCATGGGGCACAAAATTTATTTCCCCATCAGTGTTTCATATTTTCTCATGTTGATATTTTGGTCAATTGGATTGGGAATGCGCTATATCCGAAAACCGAATTTCCTTTTGATTAGTCTTTTTAGCATCATCATTTTCTATGCTCTGGTCCTGGTTCGGATGAATTACAACTCAGAATTGGTATATGGTTTTCATACATCAGTTGCCTTGCAGGGTCGATATATTTTCCCTGTAATAACCATTGCTTATGTCATTTGGGCATACATAATCGAAAATGTCTCCAACAAACTGGTTCGCGTCACAACATTACTGGCTATAATCGCATTATTCTTCTATGGTGGACCCATCAGATTTATTTGGTACTACCATTCTGTTTTTGCTGACTGGTTCATATAATTTTGTTATTTAGCTTATTCACAAAGATGTCACATCTTTTTTTTAGATTGCGATCAAAATTCCTCTCTCCTAATTCACCATTAGAATTAGCTTTACGCACTTTGTACCACAAAATCGCTGCCACACGCCTATTCTTTTATTGGCAGGATTTTCTGACAAAGCAGTCTTATAGTAAATATCGATCAAAGCAAAAAAAGACACATCTTCCACAACTGGAATCCTCGTCTGCCCTTCCAAAGGTTACATTTTTAATTTCTTGTGATCGGTCTTCTCCAGAAGAGATCCAGAAGACAATAATCTCGCTGCAAACCCAAGAAAGTAACAACTGGAACGCTATTGTGTTCTTGACAAACCAGTTAGATCACCCGGATAGCAAGCGTTTCAACGATGACCGGATTAAACTTGCACCCATCACGGAACGGGTTGAACCCGGCAAAATTACCGCTGAATATGTCGTCTTCTGCCAGGCAGGAGATGAGTTTGACCGTGCTTTTTTGACCCATTTTTATCATTCGCTGGGCTCTGAAACGCCCGCAGATCTCACCTATTGTGATTGTGAGTATTTAGAAACGAAAATAGACCAAATCAAGCCTTTCTTCAAACCAAAAGGACAATCACCCGCTTTATTACTATCCGTCAATTATCTATCACGAGGTTTTATCCGCCTGCAAACCCTGGAGAAATTGTGGCCAAAAATCGATCACACCGCGAAGCTCGTCGCCCAGGAATATGATCTAACTCTAAGACTATGCGAAAATCATAAAATTCTTCGCCATATCCCCGAGGTATTAATAAGCCAAAAACACCTTCCAACTTCTGATGACCCCGAAATACAAAAGGTCCTCATAGACTTTCTGCGTCGACAGGGTCACACAAATATCGCAGCATCAAAGGTGAATGCAGGTGTTCGCTTTTCCTGGAAGAGCGGATCGCCCAGTTTAGCAACCGTTGTCCTTTCGAAAAATAATTACCGGTTTCTGCATCACCTGATTCCCGGACTATTAGCCACCCCTTATGAAGGACAACACACGATCTACATCGTCGATAATGGAAGCGATGACCCGGCAACGCTTGATTTTTACCGGCACATAGCCCAGGAATCTCGCGTTTCAATCCTCCCCTATCCTAAACCTTTCAACTATTCCGAGGCAATCAACCTGGGTGTGAATGAATCCAATTCTGACCTAGTTTTACTGATGAATGACGATATGGCGATCATGGATAAAATCTGGCTCGAAGAGCTTGTCCAATGGGCAATCAAACCTGAGATTGGGGTCGTAGGGGCAAAGCTCTTACGCAAAAATCGAACCATACAACACGCTGGGATCATCATTGGATTGACAGGTTTTGCCGGGCATATCTATTTAAATGCCCCCGAAAACTATCATGGTTTAATGGGTTCAACCAACTGGTACCGTAATTTCCTTGCGTTAACCGGCGCCTGTCAGATGGTTCGACGAGAGGTGTTCAATCAGGTAAATGGTTACAACGAAGCCTATCGGCTAGCCTTCGGAGATATCGACTTTTGCTTAAAAGTCTTTGAGAAAGGTTATCTGAATGTCTATTCTCCCTTTGCCCGATTATACCACTATGAGGGCAGTACGCGGGGTTATGAAACTCCTTTGGAAGATGCACGAATAGGGTACGAACGGCTTGAGCCTTATCTTATAAATGAAGATCCTTATTTCTCTCCCAATCTAACCAATAGCCGCATTCCAAAATGCATAACTCGATTACAATCCGAAGATGATCGCAAGCAGCGCATTGCTACAAGAAAAAAATACTACCTGAAAAAATAAAAACCGCTGTGAGCCAAATAGTTTCATCGGCGGTAATTGACATTTCAATTCATGGACTAAACAGATAATTCAGTACCCGATAGTTTTTCTATCACCCCAATTACAGCTGAATTGTCCAGCTCACGCATACCCATTTGAAGCATGGCATTAAATAGCTGCGTGTTCACTGCTGTGGTTGGCATCGATACGCCAAATTCCCGGGCAGTGTCCATCACAATCCCTAAATCCTTCGCCTGCATGTAGGCTTTAAACCCCGGTTGGCGATTACCTGCAAAAAGCCTGGGTGGTTTATTATCCAGCGTCCAACAGCCCGCTGCACCTCCCCGGATTGCCTCAATCACCTTTCGCGGATCTGCGCCGGCTTGTTGGGCAAAAATCAATAATTCCCCCATAGCGACCATCTGGGCTGCTACCATGATTTGGTTTGCAGCTTTGGCAATTTGACCATCTCCAAGCCCGCCCACATGGGTAATGGTCTTCCCAATTGCTTCCAGCACAGGCTTGACTTTGTGGAAAGCGTCCACCGGACCGCCGACCATGATGGTCAGCGTGCCTTCTCTGGCTCCGATGTCGCCACCGCTAACCGGAGCATCAAGCATAATCACACCTTTTTCAGCCAGGTGCTGGCCGACCATACGGGCTGTGGCTGGTTTAATGGTGGAATTGTCGATGTAGATCAATCCGTCGTGGGCTCCCGCAATTATCCCTTGGTCCCCCAAGGCGACCATTTCAACATCCGGTGAATCCGGCAGATTCGTGAAGATAACATCCACCTGTTCAGCCACTTCAGCCGGAGAATTAGCCTCAAACGCTCCCTCACTGACCAGTTCTTTGACGCTTTGGCGGCTTCGATTGTGAATCACCAGTGAAAAGCCTGCCTTTAAAATATTTCGTGCCATTGATTTCCCCATGATCCCCAAACCGATATAACCGATTTTCAAATCCATTGATCCAGTATTCCTTTCCATCTCACATCACAGACATGAATTATCCATGTACTTGCATGAAGATTTCCTCCTGTCCATTTAAAAACCACCCTGATCATACCATCTCTATTTTGACGACAGTAAATCTTAATCTACGCGCAATCCCTCAACTTTCCTTCTTGTTTCTCCCAATGTCCTTCTTCAAGTTCGTTCTTCCAGCTACCTGTGTTTATCCTCAAAAAACTGAGCCATTATCCGTCCCTATGCACGAGGCCCTGCTCCCAGGCAAACACGGCTGCTTGAGTTCGGTCGGCTAAATGCAATTTACTGAGTATATTGCTAACATGACCCTTGACCGTGTTCTCGCTAATAAATAAAGCTTCAGCAATTTCATTGTTTGAAAGCCCCCTGCCAATCAGTCGCAAAACCTCCATCTCTCGAGTAGTTAAATCTGAAAAAGGGTAAAAAGCCGCGCGTTTGGCATCATTTATTTCGAGAATCACTCGTTCCGCCACACGTGGGTGCAGTGTTGCTTCTCCAACAGCAGCTTTTTTGATAACATCCACCAGGTTTTCCATAGAAACGTCTTTAAGAACGTAAGAAATTGCCCCAGCCTGTAAGGCTGGGAAAATAAACTCATCCTGGTGATATGAGGTCAAAACAACGATTTGAGTGCGTGGTGTGATATCTTTTACTTTTCGGGTGGCTTGAACCCCACCCATGCCGCTCATAACCAGATCCATTAACACCACGTCAGGGAGCAGTTCGGTTGCCATTTGGACTGCTTCATCACCCGATGATGCTTCGCCAACCACAATAAACTCTGGTTGCGCATCCAAATATGCCCGCAAACCTTTGCGAACAACCTCATGATCATCAACAATCAATATCGTGATCTTGCGAGTGTACATCTCAAATCTCCGCTACCGGGTATGGATATCTCAAAACTATACTCGTTCCCCTGCCTGGGAAACTACTTATGATTAGCTCACCACCGATCAGAGCTGCACGTTCTTTCATAAAATCAAGCCCCATGCCTTCTCCACGCCTTTGTTCAACAACAAACCCTTTACCATCATCCTCGATGATCACAACCAGTATATACGAGCGGAAATCAAAGCTTACCCTGACTAGTTTTGCCTGGCTATGCCACAAAACATTGGCTAATGCTTCTTGAAGGATCCTGAAAATGCTTTTTTGAGCATCCAAGGGCAAGATATGCTCCTCTCCCCAGACATCAAATTCAATTGAAATTTCATTCCTTCTACGCCAATCGCTAATAAAATTTTCCGCTGCCACAACCAAACCCTTGCCCTTGATCTCTACTGGGCGCAGCTCTAGGATTAAATCAGTCAGTTCTTGGCGAACCTTTTCAATCAGCAGCTCGGCTTCCTTTAGTTGTTCATATGCTTTTTCGGGGTGTGCGTTCATGTGAACTCTGGCTGCCGCTAATTGAGCAGAGGCAGCAAAGGCTTGTTGTTTAACACTGTCATGTAGATCTCGCGCCAGGCGATTGCGTTCTTCGAGGATTGTCAACTCCTGCCGACGATCCATCAGGTTTTCTAACTGTTTCGCCATCAAGTTCAAATCTGAGGTTAGCTTTCCAATTTCATCTTTGCTGGTGTCCCTGATCGAAACTGAAAAATCACCACGAGCCCAGTCGTGTGCAGCTTGTGAAACATGGGTCAACCGACGTGTTAGCCCCTTAGCGGTCCATAATCCAAATACAGACCCGATCAAGCCAGCAAATAAGGTGATAATCAATAACGATCGCCCAATATAAAGGATAAGCTGTCCCAGGGGAAGAAATTGCCATGGAAAATGTTTGGTGGTAAACACAACGATACCCACCAGGTTGCGTTCAATATCAAGCAATGATTCTACGGGTACAGTAACATAGCCCACGTCTGTTGGCTCAAACCTGAACACAGGGATTGCACCAATGATGCGATGCCCGGGTTCCACAATCTCATACAACAGGTTTTGATCCTCCTCGCCCTGGAGTGCGGCTCTTAATGGGCGGTCCAAACCGGGAAGGTAGTCATAAGGTATCTTTTTACCCAGATCTTCCTCAGACACGATCCCGGATGGTATTGCATAAACAAGCGTACGATCATTCAACAAATAGTAAAAATGCAGAAAATCCTTTACTCTCATTTCCAATTGAAGGCTACCAAAAACCAACAACGGGCGAGTACGTATTACTGTCCCTTGAACATCTTCAAGATATTTTCTGGCCCCATCCACATCCGGAGGCTCTGACGAAAAGAAGTGCTGCATCATCGGCGTCCATTCTTCTCTTAAATTTGCGACCAGGGTTTCAGGAGTTAAATCGATACTTAAAACAAAATAAGACATCAAGATAATCATAACGATTAATTCAACAACCAACAAAGCGCTTATCGTAACGATGGTGTAACTCAGCGTCATGCGCCAGCGTAATGATCGAAAAATCGAAAAAATATTCCGGAAAGGAGCATTGGGATTGTGTTTTTTTTGGTCAGCTTTTGTCAATTTTTCTGATTTCTTCATTGTACACGGTCAGTTAATTGAGATTATGAGTGAAAAATAATCAATTGAAAGGCAAGCTCAAATCGACCAGGTAACTCAATTTTACTTGGGATGGCTAACTCTTGCATCATCCCGAAGTGGAGTTAAAAAATCCTTCCATGATGATTAACCAAATCGAGATTTCTTTTTTGCACCTTAATTGCTCACCAGCGTTTGCAAAACACCGGTCCATCATAACAAGCCAACCAGCCGACAGGCAAAGAAGGATCAAAGGTTTGCGGCACTTCACAACTACCGCACAAACCCAATCCACATCGCATGTGGGCTTCCCACGAGAATTGGTAATCCAGTTGATGCTCACAACATATCTTTGCTAGAGCAGTTAGCATCCCGACAGGACCGCAGGCAAAAAGCGTGTCAAAGTCAGATTCTTGAAGTGCTTGCTCAACGATCGATGTCACCAGGCCTTTTTGCCCACGGGAGCCGTCGTCTGTCGTAACCGATACCTGAAAACCTAAATTCTCAAATGCCTCCGGCAATAAAATACTGTCAGAATTTTGAGCTCCTAGGCAAACAAGCACCTGCAAATTCTGTGCCTTGGCAGCCTTTGCTAAAGGTATTAACGGAGCAGAGCCGTACCCTCCGCCGACAAGAAGCAAGCGTTGACCATCTACAGAAAATCCATGTCCCAAGGGACCTTTGACCCAGATGAAATCACCAACGGATAATTTTAGAAGCGCACGACTGAAAGGACCCACGCCAACAACCAGCAAACAAAACGGGTCTATCGAGGCAATACTGAAGGGTTTTTCTCCAATTCCAGGTAACCAAATCATCACAAATTGACCAGGTTGGGCATCGATGGATCCTTCAAGCGATAACCAGCAGGTTGTTTGATTAACCCAAAAGAGTTTTTGAACCTGCCTGATTTCAAATCCGCCTCTCATGCTTTGTGCGCCTTTCCGATAATTTCGCCAACCGATCGATACTTGTGTTGTTCTAAAAACGCAATCATTTCGGCTTTGATTAATTCAAAAGCATCCGGTCCTCGATACCATAACGCAGACCCGACGCCAACAGCCGTTGCCCCTGCCATCATCATCTCGATGGCATCCCGCCCGGTAAGCACTCCCCCTGTCCCGATGATGGGGACCTCTACAGCTTGAGCAATCTCAGCAATGCAATGCAGCGCAATCGGTTTCAGGGCGGGACCCGAAATCCCTCCGCTGCAATTGAACAGGACAGGCCGGGAGGCATCAGCGTTGATTAACATGCCCGGCATGGTATTGATCGCAGTAATTGCGTTTGCACCGGCTTCAACCACTGCTCGGGCGATCCTACCGATATCAGGCACATTTGGCGCCAATTTGACCGTGATCGGAATATCACCGACAGCTTGCTTTACAGACCGTGTCACATCGGCAGCGCTACGCCAATCAGCAGCGAAGGGCAGGCCAAAGTCATCCTGTACGTTGGGACAGGAAATATTCACCTCAATCATATCAGGCTCAACCACAGAAATTGCTCTTGCTACCTGCCCAAATGCTTCTACCGTTCCGGCAAAAATGCTGGCGATTAAGGGAGTTTTCAATGGGGACAATTTTTCATGCGCTTCTTTTATTAAATGAACTTCCTCTTCGACTCCGGGGTTGGTTAATCCAATGGCATTGATCAAACCATGTTCCCATTCAGCCATAACAGGATTAGGATGCCCGACGCGTGGCTCCGGACCACAGCTTTTGGCGGTAACGGCGCCAGCACCTGCCAGCGCAATCCGCTCAAGCAAAGTCGGGCTCGTGCCCATCACTCCTGATGCCAAAACCAAAGGGTTATTAAGCACGATTTTTCCAATGCTGACATTGATGTTTGGAATTGGCAAACTTATCATCCTCTCAATGAATGTTCTCAAGCCATGTGATTGAGAATTTCTGTTCCAATTGTAGTCGTATCAACCAATGTTTTTTATAATTAAATGTTGGTTTAATTATAAGGCAAAGGCGAAGTTAACAAGCCACCATTTTTGGGTTTTGTAATCAAATTCATTGGCAAAAGTCTGAGATCGCGGTAGAATAATATCGGTTCGCATGCGGGCGTCGCCAAGTGGTAAGGCAGTAGCTTCCCAAGCTACCATTCGTGGGTTCGAGTCCCATCGCCCGCTTTTCTCTTTCCTACAGGAATAAAAAAACACCTCTTGTTTACAGAGGTGTTTAATAAATATTTTCTACCATTAGCTCATAAAAAAATATGTACAGCTCAATGCGATTAATACCTGTCCGCCTGCGTAGTAAAGTGGGCCAAGTTGGAAGTTCATCGGCTTGTAAAATCGCCGAATCCCGTATTCAATGTCACCCATTGCAACCAGGGTAGCGCCGATCGCAACCATCCATGCAGAGACCTGGGAAAAACTTCCGCCAAACAGCGTCGATATCGCCCGCGTCACCATAAATATCACTACCAGCAAAAAGATCAGCACCGGCGCGCGAAAATCACCCAGCCCTTTCCAATATAACCGCGCCAGGAACAGGTAAATCAACAGCGCCACAACGCCAACAATGATGTCCTGAGACTGAAAACCACTAAAAAGCGTGAAAGCGATTGCATATTCCAGGTAGGCAATGAAAAATACAACCATTGCTGCAAAAAGAATCCGATCATTGCTCATATCGATATTGAAAATATCCCCCAACAAACACAGGCCCAGGCCAACCAGAATCCAGGTGGTATAACCCGGGTTGACATTTGGGCTGAGGTAACTCAACACAGCGATGATAATCGCCAGGAAGGTCAGCGCTGGCTGGGTCACCTTTATCATTTTCAGATTATTGCGATTGCGGGCGATCATGTACAAGATGATCAAGACAAGAGAAAAGGGAACAGGAATCAATGAATAATTCATCGTCATCATATCTCCTTATTTCACATCATCAGGACGAACTTCACGCCCTGTAGCGGCTGATTGCAGTGCAGCCAGAGAGAATTGCAAAACCGCCTTACCCGTCGGGCCATCCAGCCGTGGCTGACCACCCGTCTTCAATTTTTCGATGAAATCGATCGTTGTCGCAGTAAAGCTATCATGCCATTCTTCGCCATCCACGGGGATGGATGTTGTTTTTCCATCCTTGAAGACCATCAACGGAGGAAGGTCGACGGTTTTTGCAGTGTAGCGATTGATGAAAATGATGCCCTTCTCGCCAATGACCTCGATGCGATCATCATCACAATAATACAGCGAGTCAATGTGCATCTTCGGGGTATATTCGATGTCGAGCTGACCAAAGCAGTGAGGAGCTTTATATTGAAACATGATCATCGCCGGGGCATCAATATTAACCAAACCTGCAGCCTCCCTGACAGGTGTGTGCTCAATCCAGGCATATACCCTTTCCACAGGTCCACCTAAATAATAGCCCGCTGAAAACAGGTGGTGTCCATGGTCAAAGACCAACGGTCCGCCACCGCATAACTTCTCGTTGAAACGCCATGCCCAAGCCGACAGGGGCACTTCCCATGAAGTGCCCGAGCCGGTGTTAATATGCATACGCACGGCGCGCACCGAGCCGATCTCGCCAGCGTCGATCATTTCCCTGGCTTTCACCACTGGCGAATAATAGACCATCGTCTCATAAACCCTGAGCAATACACCTGCCTTGTTAGCCGAGAAGATCATTTCATCTGCCTCAGCAGCAGAAAGCGCCATGGGCTTCTGCACTGAGATGTGCTTGCCTGCCTGCGCAGCCTGAACCGTCATAGAACAATGCAGGTGATGTGGAGTGAGCAACTCTACCACGTCGATTTCTTGATCATCGAGCACCTGTTGGTAATCGGTATACACCTTCTCCACACCCCATGACCGGGCTTGGTGTTGAGCGCGCGATTTGTTGGTGTCGCAGACAGCTGCAATGATGGCATCCTGACGGCCGTGATAGCCAATCTCATGTAAGTCTGAAATGCGACCACATCCGACGATGGCAACTCGGATCGGTTTCATAATTTCTCCTTATTCTTTTGAATCCTGTTCTTTTTCAGCCCGTGCTGCAGCGTCCATGGCTTCAAGCTTTGCCCGCACTATTGCGTGGGTCTTGCGGGTAATTGGATACTTGAACAGAAAAGGTAAGGTGATGAAAATAAAAATCGCTGGAACCAAACCAAAGAAAAGACGAATTCCCAGAAGGGCATGCGGAGTCTGCGCCACGTTCGGCACATAGCCAAAACCGCTTAAAATCCAGCCAACACCTGCCAGCGCCAGGGCTTCTGAAAGCTTGGTTGCCAATCCCCAAACACCATAATACATTCCCGATCGTTGCTGACCGGTCTCCGCACGATCATAATCGCCCACATCTGCAACCATAGCCCAGGGATAGATCCAGTTGACAGCAAAGCCAAAACCAACCAGCACGAACAAAAGATAAAGGAGATTGGTGGGTTTGTTAGGTAGAAAGAAAGTGATCAGAACAGCGATAGCGCCAATCCCCATCCCGATTGCATATACGGGGCCCTTATCCATCTTCTTGCCCAGCCACTGCCAAAAAGGCAGCGAGAGGGTAACACAGATCAGCATCAAACCCATAGCAATTGAAATTTGATCTTTCATCAAGAGTTGGTATTCCACGTAATATGCCATCAAAATCTTACAGAAGGCGAAGGAGATATTCAGGGTGAAGTAGATGATACACAATTGAACGAAAGCCTTGTTCTTGAAGGCATTGCCAAAGGATTTTAGCGGAGAGGTTTCGGGTTCAGCAACAGCCAGGTCCTTGCGCTCGCAGAAACCAAGGGCGGAGATTATCAATACTAATCCAGCAAAAATGCCATAGGCAATACCAATGAAAGCCCAACCGGTGCGCTGTACGGCAAACATACCAACGATTGCAGGTGTCAACGCTGCCCCCACCAGATAAGCAGGCACGGCCATAGCCATGCGGTATGTGGTCAGGCTTGAGCGCTCATCGTAATCATCGGTTAATTCTGCAGTCAGCGCGTAGTAAGGAACATTGGTCAGTGTCCAGATCGTATCAAAGAGCAAGAAAGTGGCAGCGATCCAGAAAAAAGCCCAAACTCGATTCTGGGTGGGGACGAACCACAGAAGTGCAATTGCAATCGCCAGGGGGATTGCGCCGAACAACATAAACACCCGACGCTTCCCAAAGCGGTTTTTCGTGCGGTCTGTAAACCAACCAAACAGCGGATCGTTAATTGCATCCCATATCTTACCGATGAGCAGGGCATTACCTGCCAGGGCAGGCGGAATGAGAGCGCCATCGGTGTAGAACTTCATCAGGAAGAATTGAACAGCGGAATTAACCAAGGCATTTCCCAGGTCACCAATTCCATAAAAGATTTTTGTGCGCTTACTTAACTTGTTTGCATTTTCTGCCATGCTATTCTCCTTTTAAACATAATTTAGTGTTTAATCAGTCCTTCCAGCGTTGACTTGAGGAGGGGATCAGCCTCCAGTCCTGCCATCAGTGCTGCCTGGAACGTTGGAAAATCAAGTACTGGATGAAGCACCTCCTTCGGCAGGACTTTTACAATCTCTGCCATCGATTTATGGGTTGACTGTGAAACCTGCTTCAGTAAATGGCGAGCTTGTGCTTGCGGTTCAGCTCGCTGAGTGGGATATCCGCTGCCGGTTTCTGTGATAAAGAGGTTATCGAAGATCATGCTCAGGTTCACATCCCCTGCCCATCCGTACCCCTGGTTGAGCGCCAGCGAGATGCAATTTCCAGCATTGATGCGTGCAAACAAGAAAGCGTCTAACGGGGTCAAAATGTGTCCGCAAAACACGCCCGGGTATTGCATGACGGCATTATGGTAACCCAACCCGGTACCACAACCGCCAATGACAAAATCCACGATACCGAGGTGCAGCAAGAGGGCGGACATCAATCCAGTGTGGATATACAGCAGGGCGGGCATGTCTCCGCTTCGCGTATTACCCAGGTTGAGTACCTCATGTCCCCGACCTGTAAGCGCCGCCAGGATGTCAGTATTTTTATCAGCAGCGCTGATCTCATTGATAACAGCAATTTTCATATGAGCTCCTTGAACATATAGCAGAAGAGGCGAGTGAGTATTTGTTTATCCAAATTACCTCTTCCTTTCCATCACGCGCATCGCAGCAGCAATAATGTTTTCAACCGAGAGTCCAGAATGATCCATCAGTTTGTCCAGATCCCGACCAGTCACACAAAAACGATCCGGGATGCCAACCCGCTCGATTGGGATTGGAACCGTCTCTGCCAGTGCTTCAGCCACCGCGCTACCCAGCCCACCAATGATGTTGTGCTCCTCAGCGGTGACCACTGCCCCGGTCTCCTCGGCTGCTGAGATCAGTAATTCACGATCAAGAGGCTTAAGCGTGTGGACCTCCAACAGGCGGGCATCGATGCCGATTGCTGAGAGTTTTTCCGCTGCAACGAAGCAGCGCCCGACCATTGTCCCAGTAGCAACCAGAGTCAGGTCATCGCCTGAGCGCAACAAACGTCCTTTTCCGATCTCCAACTTCGCGCCCGACTGGTAGACCGGCAGCGCCCCTGCCCGACTGAGTCGCAAATAAACTGGACCATCATATTCAGCAATGAGCGGTACCCAGGCTGCAGCCTCAGCTGCATCAGCTGGGACAATAACGGTCATGTTTGGTAGGGCGCGCACATTCGCCAGATCGCTGATCGAGTAGTGAGTTGCACCGTCCTTAAAGTCTGAAACACCAGCATAGCCGGCAGCGATCTTCACATTTGTCTGGGCATAGCAGACACAGGTGCGAATCTGTTCCAGAGCGCGCAACGATAAGATTGACGCGAATCCATTGATGAAGGGCAAGAAACCGCCCAAAGCCAGACCGACTGCGACATCCACCATGCATGGTTCAGCGATGCCAATATTGAAAAAACAATCAGGAAACCTCTCAGCAAAGAATTTTGAGAGTGTTGAAGCTGAAGTATCCACATCCAGAGCAACCAGACGTTGATTGGTCTCTCCATACTCAGCCAGCGCCCTTCCATAAGCCTCACGCATTGAAAGATCAGTCATTTTCCACCTCCCCCAGCTCGATCAGAGCTTGCTTAAACTGTTCAGTGTTTGGAACATTACCGTGCCAGTAGGATTGATTCTCCATGAATGAAACGCCGCGTCCCTTGGTGGTATACGCGAGCACAGCCGTTGGTCGGTCATGGATCTGATGTGCCAGGTCAAGTGCTTCTGCGACAGCCTGCACCGAGTGACCGTTGACCTCTACAACATGCCAGCCACAGGCTGCCCATTTATCTGCCAGCGGTTCGAGCGGCATGACCGCAGAGACGGGACCGTCGAGCTGGACGTTGTTGTAGTCAATGATAACGGTCAGGTTTGCCAGTCGAAATTTTGAAGCAGCCATCGCCCCTTCCCAGACAATTCCTCCCTGGCACTCTCCATCACCAAGTAATACATAGGTACGATAGCTCATCTTATTCAACCGCGCTGACAGTCCAAGCCCAACCCCAATCGCGACCCCGTGCCCGAGCAGACCGCTGGTCATGTCCACTCCCGGAGTTTTAAAGCGGTCTGGATGACCCTGGTGCGGACAGTCCAGCTCGCCCCAAGTATCTAGTTCGGAGCGTGGAAAAAATCCACGCCGGGTTAGGGCAGCATAGTACACGGCTGAAGCGTGACCTTTACTGAGGATAAATCGGTCGCGTTCTTTCCATTCGGGTCGGGAAGGATCGATCTGCAGGACATGAAAGTAGAGCACGGCCATGATCTCTGCTGCTGAAAGTGCACCGCCCGGGTGGCCGGCTCCCCGGTTATAGATCAGTTTGAGGCTGTCAACACGCAAACAACGTGCGATCTCCTCCAGTTCAAACGTTTTTTCAAGGGTTAATGCTGACATAATTTCTCGTATCCAAGGTTTCTCATTGTTATTCCTTACAAGCCAATCTCGTGACGCAACTCTTGAACGTCATCGCACTGGTTTCCTACGTTCCATCGTCCATAAACCCCCATGCCTCCCAGAGGATCAGGGCCAAAATAAACCGGCACGTGTATCAAGCTCAATCCGGAATGCTCCCCAGCCTGTTGTAAGGCGGATTGTAAATCCTCGGGGGTCCGTCCTCCATCAAGTGCCAGCACACCCGGAACGGATCGCGCCCAGGCTACGTAATCAACGTGGATGGTATTCCAGGTTGCAAACTCTTGCCCGTACTGGTCATTCTGCAACGCGGTAATGGCCCCCATCCGCCCATTATCCAACAGCAGAATACAACCATTTGCTCCGTGCTCGGCACCGTCAATCAGAATTTGTGGGTTCATCGAAAACGAGCCATCGCCGGTCAGCGCCAAACCAAAAAAGGGCTTATTTGTAACGGCAGTTGCCAGCAGGGCAGAAACAGCGAAACCCATATATGAAGCACCTGTATCAGTAAAAGTCTGACCAGGATGGTCATCTTCCACAATCTGAAATCCATTGGCTTGCACATCTCCAGCATCAAAAAAACGGATTACACCATTATTCTTTGCCCAATCGCAGGCAATCTTGATGGCTGCCGGTTGTGTTAAGACCGGGCTGTTCCAATACTCATCCAGCAAAACTGGCGTATGCATTCGCGCGTCCTTAAAGGCTTGCCATTCCGCTTTTTTCTCAGCGCAAACCTGCAACCAGGTCTGATTAACTGCAGATGCCCCTTCCAGTGCAATGTTTAATCGAGCCAGCGTGTGTTGCACGTCGCCAATAAGCGCCAGGGTGTCACGGTAGTGGCTGGCGTCGTTGACATCGGCATTGATATTGATCACCCGTTTAACCCGAGGGTAGCCGGTACGTGAACTATCCGATTGACATACTGCCCGTGTTCCTACGGCGATTAACAGGTCTGCATTCTCCATAGCATAATTGCCGGGTAAAGATCCCTTCGAACCACCGACAGTCATGTTCTGTGGATGGTCATAGGGGATACAGCCGGATGCGTTCGGAGTGTGGACCAGAACGCCACCTGAGCGCTCCAACAGGGTGATCAGCTCCGTACCAGCGTATCGACCCCCTCCCCCAACCTTAACGATGACCCGTTCCGCTTGCGAAATCCACTTCACAGCCTGGGCATAATCCCCCGCAGATGCACCCAGGAGAATCGTTTGAGCTTCAGGCAACTCACTCAAGTTAAAATTTTCCAGCCAGGATGCCTGGGTATTCATCGGCAGTAACAGGTAGAAGGGACCGGGGCGGTAGGGGTGATCAACCGTCACAGCCCCGCGCTGTAAAGCCGTTGAGAGGGCCAATGGTGTGTGCAGGCTGTAGGCATGCCCCATTGTCGCAGCCAGTTGAAGAAATAGGTGTTGTTCATGCTTGGGGACCTGCTGCATGTTAAATCCCTCGTCTTCGGTTGTTTCGTCGCCAAACAGATACCAGACTCCGATACCATCTGAGGCTGGGACGAGGGATGCCGCCAGCGCATGGAGCGCCCCTGGACCAATGGAGGTTAACACTGCAGCCTTTTCACCGGTTACCCAGCGCAACGCAGACGCCGCGTGTGAAGCCTCTATCTCGCTACGTACCCCAAAAGTTCTTAACAAGCCTGCATCCTGATAGATGCGCAAGACTTCGCCAATCTCAGTTGAGCCATGACCGAGGACGGTGAAATAAGTGCGCACACCCTGGCGCAGCAAACCGATGATAAGCGCTTCGGACAGAGTCAGTGAAAGCCTTGCAGGCAAGTTATTGGCAGCAAATTTGGCTGCATGGTCAACACGTTGGAGAGTTAATTCTTCGTGGGAGGGTTTGTTGTTCATATCGTCTCACAAGATTCATAAATATTCGCCATGATTGAAAAATTTTTATCGGTAATATTTACACATCGACCGCAAATATCTCCATATTAATGGATGAAGGACATGCGCTCCGATAATTCCTTGCCAATCTTGACCACGGTAGCTGCTAGATCAGGCAACAATTCATCGGTGATGCGCGTGGATGGGCCTGAGATGCCAATTGAGCCGATTGCCTTATTGCGAAAATCGAAGATCGGCACGGCGATGCACCGCACGCCAGTGTCAAATTCCTCATCGTCCACGGCGAAGCCCAGACGACGGACCGTATCCAGGTGGCTACGCAGAATTTCAGTGTCTGTGATGGTCTGAGGAGTAAATATCTCCAGTGAGTCTGGAATCTCCAGGTCATTGAAGGCAAGCAACACCTTGCCAAGAGCGGTGCAATGCAGTGGATTCAGCGTTCCAACTTCAGCATTAACCCGTAATGTCGCTGGTGACTCAACCTGGTCAATGTAAAGAACACAACCATGGGCTAAGATACCCAGGTGTGCGCACTCGCCTGTAGCCTCCATCATCTGGCGCAGATAGGGTTTGGCGACTTCACGCAATGGAAGACGGGTCAAAATGCTGCGGCTGAGAGTGACCACACGTGGTCCGAGGTGGAAGAGACGCGTTGCCTCATCCTTGTCTGCATAACCATATTTCACAAGCGTGTTGACCAGCCTGGAAGCACTGCTCTTGTTAATCTCCAGAACCTCAGCCATTTCGGTAATACCGACACCCTCCTGGGATTGGCTTAGCAGATCAAGGATCTTTAATCCGCGCGCAAGTGATTGAATTTCGCTCATTGTTGTTTATTATACAACGATGATGTATAATATGCAATAGTAAATTTGATAAAAACAACGAGGAAAATTATGGAAGAGGTTCTAAATTATATCGATGGTAAATGGATCGCACCACAAGCGGTCGACTTTGTTGATGTGGTGAACCCAGGAACAGGGGAATTGCTGACACGCACTCCTCTGTGCGGCAAGGCGGATGTGGATCGAGCTGCCGCTGCAGCATCTAACGCACTACCCGCCTGGCGGAGCACACCTGCTCAGGACCGCATTCAGTTTCTGTTCAAGCTCAAAGCGCTGCTAGAGGCTAATCTTGACGAGATCGCTCGGGTAATTACGATGGAATGCGGTAAGACCTTTGACGAGTCACGCGGTGAGATGCGGCGGGCAATCGAGAATGTCGAGGTCGCCTGCGGAATCCCGATGATGATGAAGGGCGAGATTTTCGAAGACATCGCTCAAGGTGTTGACGAGATTCTTCTTCGCCAGCCAGTAGGTGTTTGCGCAACAATCGCGCCATTTAATTTCCCCGGTATGATCCCCTTCTGGTACCTGCCCTACGCTTTGGCGTGTGGCAACACCTACATTATCAAACCATCCGAAAAAGTGCCGCTGACCATGCAAATCATCTTTCGTTTAATCGACCAAATCGGTCTACCTGAAGGAGTGGTCAACCTGGTTAATGGTTCGAAAACGGCAGTTGACGCAATCCTCGACCACCCGACCATCCGTGCGATTACTTTTGTCGGCTCCACAGCAACCGCCAGGTATATCTATCGGCGAGCGGCTGAAAATGGCAAACGGGTCCAGGCACAGGGCGGGGCGAAGAATCCAGCTGTGATATTGCCCGATGCCGACATGGACGCTGCGATCAGGATCATCGCTGATTCAGCTTTTGGTTGCGCAGGACAGCGCTGCCTGGCTTCATCACTGGCGATCACCATCGGCGAGGCTCACAACACCTTTCTTGAAGGCATTTGTGAATCAGCCTTGAACCGCAAGGTAGGCTATGGGCTTGATGAAGGGGTACAGATGGGACCGGTGATTAACCTTGACAGCAGAAAACGCATCGAAGAGCTGATCGACCTGGGCATCAAGCAAGGGGCTGATCCGCTGGTCGATGGACGGGATACGCTCATTCAGGGCTATGAAAATGGGACTTATATCCGCCCGACGATCCTGTCCGATCTTCAGCCACACCATGAGATCGCTCGTACCGAGATCTTTGGCCCGGTGCTGGGATTGATCCATCTTTCCAGCCTTGATGAAGCAATTCGTTTAATTAACAATGGCGCATACGGAAACCAGGCCAGCCTGTTCACCTCAAGTGGTGCAGCAGCACGTAGATTTCGATATAGCGTTGAAGCTGGCAATATTGGCATCAATATTGGTGTCGCAGCGCCAATGGCATTTTTCCCTTTCAGCGGCTGGAAGGACAGTTTCTTCGGGGATCTGCATGGTCAAGGCGCTGATGCAGTCCATTTCTTTACCCAGGAGAAAGTAGTCGTAGAGCGCTGGCCTAAAGAATGGGTGCGAAAGTTCTAATAGCCGAAAGTCCTGAAGCGTTTGAGAAACCTCAACCTGCAGCCATTGCCACAAACATCGCTGTTATTTAATCAACGAAAAACAAATCATTTTTATGCCGACTTGGTCAAACCCAATTATTACGGTCGGCTTTTTAGGACAAAAATAGCCCTCTGCTTAAAGAGAAGTGAATTTCCCATGCCTGCCATTAATAAATACGCTAAACACCACATTGAATTTGCTAGCAAGCCCTGTGGGAAATTAATACTAAGAATTTCAATTTGGATTATAATCAACAAAGCCGAGGTTGCCCTGTGACCATCCAGTGCAATCCATTTTACTGGTGATCAACCTACCTCAGAAACGCACCTGGAACGGGTTAAAAGCGTGCTTTGCTGATCGAGTTACTGTACACATGCCGAATCTGAAACAGGTGCATTGATCGAGTGGTCAATCACGAACAGTCCTTTCTTCCGCTTGACAATGGGATCAACCTGGTAGATTGGATGCATAAAAAAACCACCAACTGACATTTGTCATTAATGTCGGAGGGGCGGATGCGTGGAAAAAATCGGGCTTTGCATTAACATCTAATTAAGGAAGATTTGTCGACAGTCATGAAAAACAATGCCAATTTTCATACAGAAGACGAGCTCATTAGCCAAAAGAAAAAAAGGCGTCTGAAAATCACTTTGGGCGTGCTGGGCGGCATCATCTTCGTTTTTGTCATCTTCTATTTTTCCTGGGCCAGGCCAAAACTCAGAGAACCCATCTCCGAGCCCCTCACACTTCCCCTGGTTACTCTGTCAGCGCCAGATTCACCCGAAGTTGAACAAGTAGCCCAATCCCCGGAAGTCCAGTACCCCCCTGTCCTGCCTGAAGCGCCGGTTTTCCATCAACCAACCCATGCGCCCCAAGCCAAACCCGTGTGTGGAAAAGATACTGAGTGGATAGTCCTAATGGTTGGCATTGACTATCGCGGTGACGGCTACCTTTATGGTTTGGCCGATTCGATCCGGCTGATCCGCATCGATTTTGTCAACATGACCGTCAATATGGTAGCCTTACCTCGCGATCTAATCGTCGAAGCGCCTGAAGGCCGCTTCACCGCACCGGACCCTTTTAAGATCAACCAGGCGTATCTATTTGGCACACCGGGTATGGGACATTATCTCGGGTCTGGCTTGGGGGCAGGCGCTCTGTCAGAGGTGATCTATTTTAATTTTGGCATTCCCGTGGATCACTATGGCGTCATCAATTTTGCAACCCTGATTAATTTCATCGATGCCATCGATGGCGTTGAGATTGACCTCTCCAGTCCTGTCGCAGGTGGCTATTTTGGAGACTTTCCCTCCGGGACCCAGACCCTGAATGGTGAACGTGCCCTGGCTTTATCCATGATTCGCGAAGGCTATAGCGATGCCTTTCGCGTCAGAAACCAGACCATGATCATGCGGGCTGCACTCAACAAGTTGATTAAACCTGCCTATTGGTTACAGGTGCCAGTTCTGCTGAACGAGTTTGGCAACTCTTTTCTGACCGACCTATCCATCGAGGAGCTCACCAACCTCAGTGTGTGTTTTTTGCGTAATTTCAGCCGGGAAAACCTGAAGACTTTCGAAGCACCTGAGGGTTTGCTGACTGGAAGCAGCGCCTTTATTCCTACATTGAACAACAATGCTTTTGTCTATCTTTGGGACGAACGTTTTCTTGATTGGATGCACAATGCCTTATTGCAGGAGTAAACAGCAGTGATTGGTGGTTAGCCGAAAGCTGAAAAAATCATTACTTCACTTGACTTTTTCTTGACAAGATACAAAATGAATCAAACGACCGATACCGACTCCTGGGACCTGATTATCACCTCTCGCAAAAAATGGTACGACCTGCAATTAGCCGACGTTTGGCGTTACCGGGACTTGATCGCTCTGTTTGTACGCCGGGATTTTGTCTCTCGCTACAAACAGACCATCCTCGGGCCGCTGTGGTTCATTATCCAGCCGCTGATCACATCCCTGGTGTTTACCGTCATCTTCGGAAATATCGCCCGTCTACCCACCGACGGGCTGCCGCAGTACCTTTTCTATCTTTCCGGCAACGTCATGTGGGGCTACTTCTCCGCCTGCCTGACCGGCACCTCTGACACCTTCATCGCCAACGCCGGCATCTTCGGCAAGGTTTACTTTCCCCGCCTGGTGATGCCGCTTTCAATTATCATTTCGAACCTGCTCAGCTTTGCCATCCAGTTCGTCTTCTTCCTCGGCTTTTACCTCTTTTTCTACCTCCAGGGCGCAGCGATCCAGCTGACGGAGTGGGCCTTCACACTACCCCTGCTGATTCTGCTGATGGCCGGGCTGGGACTGGGCTTCGGCATCATTATCTCCTCCATGACTACCAAGTACCGCGACTTGCGCTACCTGGTGACCTTCGGCGTCAGCCTGTGGATGTACGCCACCCCCGTGATCTATCCGGTCTCTTCTATCCCTGAAAAATGGCGTTGGGTAGCTGCCATCAACCCCATCACGCCCATCATCGAGACCTTCCGGGCTGGTTTCCTGGGCGCTGGCAATGCCTCCTGGGCCAACCTTGCCTACAGCGCCGGTTTTATGTTCGTGGTGATGTTCATCGGCGTGGTCATTTTCAACCGGGTTGAGAAGACCTTTATTGATACTGTTTAAGCAGCATCTTTTTCGTTCATGAGAAAACTTGCACCAATCCTTTTACTGCTCACAATCGCCTTAATTTTCTTTTCCCTTCCTGTTTTTAAAAACAACCATTGGTCAACAACTTTTGTCAAAGATTTTAGAAGCGGATCACTCACACCCGAACAATTAACCACCGCACCCGAAAGCCATCCGCATGCCAGGGTTTTGCAGGCACGGGTTGCGATGTCGAAACAAGACTACACATTCGCCCTCCAGGTGATCGAACCACTTGTGCCCACAAATGATCCCGTCATCCTGCAGACTTATGCTGAACTCTTGTTTTCGCTGGAACGCTACACCGAAGCCCTTGATATCTGGCATCGTCTGGGAATGTACAACAAGATCGAACATGCCGCAAGCGCTTTGAGAACCTCAGACAATTTGGAGATGAGAATCTACGCCCTCGAAAAGGCTTACGACATTCGCCCTGACATTTATGCCAGGTTGCTCCAGTACGCTCAACTGGAGAGGGCGAACAAAACGAGAGACGCCGGACAAATCTTAGAATCGATCTCCCAGTATCAAGCCATCATTGATCAGTTCCCTGATTATGTCGCACCCTACGGAGATCTCGCCCTAGCATATCTTGAGCAAGACGAGCCAGACCTCGCGCTCAGCACCCTCGACAGGGCTATGCCAAAATCTTCAGCAGACTACCGTTTCTTTATGCGCGCTGGCAAGATATATGATCAATGCGGCAGTTTCGATCGCGCTTTAGAGGCTTACCAGAAGGCACTTCTTGAATGCTCAAATTGCCAGGACGCAGTTCAAGCGATCGACAGACTGACAACCCCTTAAATGACTCGACGACAACCAGACCAGGATGCATTGAAGCCGGCTGTGCCAGGCAAATTATTACAACAAAGATCACTACGCGAAGGATTGGTAACGCTCTCGCTTATCGCAATTCTCGTTCTCACTGCCGGCCTGTACGCCCTGCTGATGGTGTGGGATGGTCTCTCCCCGTTTGCCCTGATCTTGCTTGCGCTGGTGTGGGTGCTGCACCTCTGGGCTGACCGCTGGACCATCCTCCCCACACCCCTGGACGTGCCCATTCTTGCTCTAATAATTTTACTGCCGTGCAATCTCATCTTCTCCGCTGATCCACCGTTGACCCTGGTCCGAATCGATCATCTTTTGCTCAGTTTTTCGCTGTTCTTTGCCATTGTGCGGTTGGTTAAATTCAGAAAGCACTTCCCTGCCCTGATTTTCTCCTTGCTCATCCTGTCCATTGGCGCCGGGCTTTTGGGTTTTCTGGCTACAGATTGGCAAAGTTCGATCTTGTTGGATTTCCTTTCGCCTATCTATGAGGCAATGTCGCGGCTCACCGCTTTTGTACCCGGGGCGAGTATCAATAAAAACACGATGGGCGGCGCCCTGGCTTTCTTCCCACCCTTGTTGTTAAGCCTTTTATGGGACCGCTCTGCCGTCAAAAAACTGTTTTCCAAATATCCTGGGTTCAGAAATTTCCCCATCGGGTTCTACAAACTGCTGGTCTTTTTTACCCTGGTGCTGACTCTGGCGGTTATTTTCCTCACGCAGTCACGAGGTGCCTGGCTTGGCGTCGCTGCCGGGTTGTACGTTCTCTTGGTATGGAAGGATAAACGCTTCCTGTGGGCAATTCCGATTGGCGTTGTTGCCCTGTTCTTGTTTCTAAACCAAACCGGCATTGGCGGTTTGTCCGAGCTTTTTGCCCTGCTGGACCAGGGACAGGACGCCAGCCTGCAGAACCGACTGGACATCTGGGCGAGAATCATCAGCCTGACCCGCGGTTTCCCGGTCACTGGCGTGGGGCTGGACGCGCTCAACCCGGTATATCAGACCTTTTTCAACCCGTTTTTGTTCAACGAACCCCCCGCCAGGCTCTACCATGCGCACAACTCCCTGCTTGCGGTGACGATCGAGATGGGCATCCCGGCGCTGATTTTGTACGTCGCATTGCTGAGCGGATTTGGCGCGATGGCCTGGCGTGCCTGGAAACGCGCCCGCACGGTCAACCGAGTGCTGATCATGGGACTGGTGTGTGGGACGCTCGCGCACCAGGTGTTCGGGTTGATGGACGCCTACCCGCTTGGCAAGAACCTCGGCATCACCATGTGGATCTATTTCGCAGTGATGACCGCCCTGTACGTGCATCGCGCCCGGATGGTGCGTTCTCAACCGCTACCGCAGGTTCCAAAAGCAACCCCGCCTGCGGGAGCGCTGCTGCAAGGGGCTCTGATCGGCCTGGCTTTCTGGCTGATCCTCTCCCTCTTTGCCCTTGCACTGCTGCGCGTGCATGTCTATGCAAGCCTGCTCGCTGCAGTTGTTGCTGGCGTTTACCTGGGAGTGATGCTGGTTATGCACCCGATTCTCATGGCTGCCCGGCAAAACCAACCTTCTTCAACCTGACTCTAATGAACTAAATTTCTTTGACCTATGAACAATACCGTCATCTCCGTTGAAAACTTAACCAAACGCTATGACCTTGGCGTGATCGGCACCGGCACCCTCAGCCGCGACCTCAACCGCTGGTGGGCGCGCGTGCGCAATCAACCCGACCCCTATACCCGCATCGGCCAGCGGGACCGTTTTGAGCAAATCGGTCAATCTATCCTTGCGCTGGATAACGTCTCCTTCACTGTGCAGCAGGGAGAAGCGCTGGGCATCATCGGGCGCAACGGCGCCGGCAAGTCCACGCTTTTAAAGATCCTCTCGCGCGTCACAGCCCCCACCAGCGGCGTGGTCAAAATCAAAGGGCGCATCGGCAGCCTGCTGGAAGTCGGCACCGGCTTCCACCCCGAGCTGACCGGGCGCGAGAACGTGTTCCTCAACGGCGCCATCCTCGGCATGCGCAAGGACGAGGTGCAACGTAAGTTCGATGAGATTGTCGATTTCTCCGGCGTGGAGAAGTTCATCGATACACCCGTTAAACGCTACTCCAGCGGCATGTACGTGCGCCTGGCATTCGCCGTCGCCGCCCACCTAGACCCCGAGATTTTGGTCGTTGATGAGGTGCTGGCGGTGGGCGACGCCGAGTTTCAAAAGAAGTGCCTGGGCAAAATGGGGGATGTCGCCGGCGAAGGCAGGACAGTGTTGTTTGTCAGCCATAACATGACGGCCATTCAAAATTTGTGCAGGCATGCCATCTGGTTAACCGAAGGGGAAATTAATAAAAGCGGAAATTCAGCTGAAGTTGTCAATGATTATTTATCAAAACAATTTGAAGAACTTGAGCCCTTTGTCGATTTTTCGGAACGATCCGGTGGGGAAAAATTTGATGAACACATCTTTGAAAATGTCAGTTTGCAAAATAAGTATGGATTAACAAATGAATTTTTTACTGGAGACACACTTATTCTCGAAGCAAGCCTGAATCTCGACCCGGAAAGAATTAATCTTGCCAATTTTGGCTTTGATATCAAAGACAAATCAGAAAAAATTGTCCTGGCTTCAAATACTCGTCAATATTATTCTTCTTTGCCTGTTAATAAAAAAGGGCGATATTTGCTTCGTTTTTCAATAACTGACTTATGCTTAAATCAGGGTTATTACACCATTTCACTGTTTATTGGTAATGAAATCCGTGATTTTGAGATTATTCAAGATGCCATTAAATTCATAGTGAAATGGAAACCACGGGCAGATTTACGAGAACCATTGCATTCTTGGGGTCCGCTTGCACTGCCAATAACATGGGAATGGAATTCGAACAACCAATGAATCCAATTCTTATTCAACATCCATTGAAAATTTTACAGGTCAACACAGTGGAGAAAGAAGGCGGTGCAGCAGTTATTGCCTGGAACCTTTATAAAGCTTACGCCCAAAAAGGATATTACTCCTATTATTCCGTCGGAAAAAAACAATCCAGCGATGACCTTGTCATTCAAATCCCCGAATTGTCCCTGACCACCATATTGACACGGCTGGAAGCCAAATTCGCGCCATTTTGTCGTATAAGCGAATTGGTTAAGAAGATCCAAAAGGGGCAAAAATCCCATAGGCAAGAACAGGGATGGGAAAATTTTCACTTCCCGGGATCACGAAAGATACTTCAGTTACACCCATTACAACCAGACATCGTCCATTTACACAATTTACACGGCGGTTTTTTTGACCTGCGTTATCTTGCCCAATTGTCCCACAAAAAACCTGTTATTATCACAATGCATGATATGTGGCTTATAACGGGCCACTGCGCGCACCCGATGGAATGTAAAAGGTGGCAGTCTGGCTGCGGTGACTGCCCTGATTTGCTGCGCTACCCACCCATCCTGGCGGACGGAACAGCCCGCAATTTACATCGCAAACAGCGTATCTATCGCAGAAGCAATCTCTATCTGGCCACGCCCAGTCAATGGTTGATGGATCAGGTCGAAAAATCGGTCATAACAACTGGTGTGATTGATGCCAGGGTGATTAACAATGGCATTGATACACGGCTCTTCAAACCTGCACCCAAAGAACAAGCCCGTTTAGCTTTGAGTTTGCCTATGGATGCCCGGATTTTAATGTTTGTCTCTGCGAAAAAAATCAAGAATCATCCTTTCAAAGACTATCGAACCATATCAGAATCGTTACAAATTGTCGAAAAAAAAGTTGAGCCAAGTCTCCCTGTTCTCCTCCTTGCTTTAGGGCAAGAAGGCCAAACTGAGAAAAAGGGGAATGTCGAGATTCGCTTCCTTCCCTATGTTAAAGAGCGGTCTGACATGGCACTAATTTACCAGGCGGCAGATCTTTATGTTCATGCAGCCAAAGCAGATGTATTCCCAAATTCAGTTCTAGAAGCCCTGGCTTGTGGCACGCCTGTTGTTGCGACCGCTGTGGGTGGAATCCCAGAACAGGTCGAAGATGGCCAATCCGGAATACTTACTAAGCCAGCCGACCCCAATGATATGGCTAATGCAATTTTATCTTTGCTTGAGAATGACCCCCTCAGGTCCAAGATGGGCAACTTTGCAGCCGAAATAGTGCAAAAGAAATTTACATTGGATCACCAAGTGAAGCAATACCTGGAATGGTATCAACAAATCCTTGAGAGCAGATATCAACATGTACTGTCCAAAAATTGATGATATACCTCCTCCGCAAATAGATAAAACCGGCTGGCCATGGACAGAAACTTCTGACCCATTATCAGATTACTTACCCGATGGATCGCCCTGGCCCAAAATCAGCATCGTCACGCCTTCCTACAACCAGGCACAATTCTTAGAAGAAACCATCCGCTCGGTACTATTGCAAGGCTATCCCAATTTGGAATATATTATAATTGACGGTGGATCCACAGATGATTCAGTAGAAATCATAAAGCGGTACGAACCATGGCTTACTTATTGGGTTAGCGAGCCTGATAGGGGGCAAAGTTTCGCTATTAATAAGGGCTTTGAGAAAGCTACCGGCGATATTTTTGGTTGGATCAATAGTGACGATTACTACGCACCAAACGTCCTCAGTCATATAGCCACCATGTTCAAGAGAAATCAAACGTCCTGGATTTCTGGCGTTTGCGACACCATTACCCCTGATAGGCAGATCAGGTTAGGAAATGAATCTGAACCTCCTGAATTTGAAAACTGGTTGATAAAATGCCCCCTCAGACAGCCGAGTGTTTTTTGGCAACGAGAACTATGGCAGGCTGTTGGTGGTGTTGACACACGCATGCAGTATTCATTTGATTACGAATTATGGATGAGGTTTTCTGAAAAACAATCCAGACCTACCTGGACCACCCGCCATTTAGCTTACTTTCGAGTTCATCAAAGTAGTAAAACATTCAAAAGTCGTGAGAACTTTTATCGAGAAGATTGGGTAGTATTTCGCAGAAATATTCATCGCGTTGATAATATTTTCAAACGCCTTTCACTCAACTTTAAACGAAGGGAGAAGTGCGCTAATTTTTATATTTCCATTAGTAACAGATCAATACCAGTACCTAAGAAGATTTTTATTGGATTATCTTATGCACCATGGTGGATTTTCCGAAAGAATTTTTATTACAAAATAAAAAATATGATTTTTCCTTGTTGAATTATATATAATCTTTTTATGAAGATTCGAGGAGACGAGAAGCCTATGATAATAGTGGTTATTGCCACATATAACCTGAAAGAATTGCTACCAAAAGCAGTGGATTCAATACTTAATCAGGCTTAACAGAATTTCGATATCACTAAAATTAATGATGCTTCATGGGATGGCACATCGTGGTTACTGAAAAATCTGTAACAATCTGATACTATCGTTCACGCTTTTCGCTCGGAAACAAATATTGGTCCAGGAGCAACACGAAACCTGGGTAGAAAACGAAAAAGGAAAAAAAGGGGTGGAACAGTTATCAAGAAAATCACCCAGCTAATTAGGAACAGGTTCAGAACAAAGCTTTCAGAATTAAAGAAAAGAGTTGTTGTTGAAAACAGGCTAACAGGTTTACATTTTGGAAAAACCAAACCTTATCTTGAAAAGGTTAGATCGTTGTTCCAATATTATCTCGATATTATTACTGGAAATCGGGTGAGGCTTGACCTGAAAAGAGATGAGGAAATCTTATATGATCTCGTTAATAATTCTCAACTGGGTCTCCCTGCCATCAGCGCAAATTCCCCAGATTTAGACAACACCTTACCAAATAGCATTGCTTTTTGTCCGTTACATGGTCCTCATTAGGGAATTTTCAGAGACAAAACAGTTCCAATAATTAGTCGACAAGTTTTACAAAGCTACTAATACAAAGATTACTATCAGCAGTATGTAGATATAAAGAAGTCGGACCCCCGGTTGAGCACTCTTATCAGCCTTTCGAATCGATTTGTGAAAAAGCAATTATTTTCGATGGAAGAATATTATGATCTTGATGAGAATTTTTTCTATGTAGGATACTTTAGGCGATAACTTGCATTCTTCAACTCTTTACCTTTGTAGATAAAAATTTATGTACAGAATTGCCCTAATATATAGTAATTTTTACCGACCTGTAAAAATGTATTACACCAGGTGGCCACAGCAATTTTCTAGCACTTCAATTAAAACAAGGGCTTATTCTCTAGTTTCACCACGTCGTTCAAAAGATGTTGAAAGCACAACTTTTTACTCCGAAGGGTATTTCACAAAAGGGAAACGGCTCATAAATGCATATTTTTCAGACACATCCTATATGTCGTACTGGTTTAGGGCGCAGGGGCAGCTTTCTGTTGCAGATAAGCTGCGTTTAATGATTACTTTTGGGAACCTGATAACATATCGACCTGATATATTGCAACTTGTCAATTCGACGACATATCTCAAAGTTAAGGATTTGTATTTACCTGAAAGACCGAAACTAATTTCATCTTTTCATGGTTATGACATTGTCACAAGACCTTATAATGATCCTGTTTGGAATAAATATTTGGGCGAATTGTTTGAAAGAGCTGATGGTCTTCACTTCGTCAGCGAATGGCTTCGAGACAAGGCGCTTGCATTGGGAGCTCCTGAAGAAAAAACAAAAGTAATTTACGCTGGAGTAGACAGTGACTTTTTTAATCCTACTCAAAAGATTAAAATTGATATTCAAAGACAAATAAAAATCATATCCACCGGAAGATTGGTTGAACTCAAAGGTTATCAATATGCCTTCAAAGCAGTTAAGCTGCTACTCGATCAAGGTCTTGATATTCACTATTCAATTATTGGAGAAGGCACTGCTCGAGAGCAACTATCAAGGCTGGCGAATGACCTGGAAATTGTGAAAAATGTATCCTTCTTAGGAACCAAGGATAAGACCGAACTGAGAGGTTTGCTGGATTCTTCAGACATCTACCTTCAACCCTCGCTTACGGAAGCCTTAGGAGGGGCAGTTTTGGAAGCTTGTTCAATGGCATTACCAGTGGTTGCTTCTTCAGTCGGAGGAATACCTGAAATTATTCAGAACGAGGCCAATGGGTTGCTTGTCCCCCCGAAAAACCCAGAGGCGCTGGCATGTGCCATAAAACAATTAGTCGAAAATCCCCCCGATGCTCAAGAGATGGCAGCTTCAGCCAGGAAAACCGTTGAAAATAAATTTTCCATTGAGCAAGAGACGAAGAAATGGCTCGAACTATACCGATCACTTTAACTTTCTTACGATAATTAATACCTATTCCAATTTTTACCACTACTGTCGTGAAAACCGCTGCACCTCAATAAAACCACTTAAGCTCTGAGTGGTTTTAACAGTTAAGGCGAAACCTGGTGAAAATTCAAAACTCGGTTTACTCAATGAAGATATGAGTTTCTTTCTGCAACAAAACACAAAACTATCAACTTGCGATCCAAACACAAAATTTATAATACACAGTTACATCAAATGATATTAAATGATTCTGAAAACTCAATAGTCAAAATCAGGGATCAATATTTGCTAAGTGTTTCAGTGCCAAGGGATACTGGATCAAATTTCCAACACAATAACCTGATCGGTCCTGGAACTATGTCATCCCGTTGGATAATGCTTCAGCTTCTTGCAGGTCATCCAAATCCAAAGAAGGTTCTCTTTTTAGGTGCAACTTCAGGTGGGGATATCATCGGAGCTTGTAATCAAGGCCATCGGAGGGCAAACTGGGCTTCAACGTGCCGATGGGCGCCTGGATGCGCGGTCCATTGCGCAGCATGTTTGAAGAGTACGTGTTGAGTAAAGACGCATTAATGGGGCTTGAGGTCAATCGTGAGGTGATGCGCAAACACTTTGAAGAGCATTTAAGTGGTACAATGGATTGCAGTTGGGGCTTATGGATCTTTTTAAGCCTGGCTATATGGGAAGATACACACAAAGGAAAGGCGCTTGAATCTAATATTTTATTCCAATAAAGATAAATCCCGCATGGGTTTTACCGGGACTTGGCAGCAAAGGTTAAAGGTTTGAAAAAAAAGTAATGAAGGGACCTTTAATTTCAGTTGTGATGGCTACGCGTAATCGGCAGAAATTGTTGACAGAAGCCGTAAAATCAATCCAGGATCAGACTTTTCCAAACTTCGAGATCATTATTGTCGACGACGCGTCATCAGATGGTACTTCGGCTGTTATTTCGGAAATGATATCTCATGATCCGCGTATTCGTTCAGTTCGCTCAGAAAAGAATGTTGGACCGGGGGCTGCGAGAAACCTTGGTTTTGACCTGGCAAAAGGGAAATATATCGCCATTATGGACGATGATGACCTGGCAGACGCACATCGCCTGGAATCTCAACTGCAAGGATTTAACGAGAACCCCGAAGCCAAGCTCGTTTTTTCAAGCGTTGCCTGGGTTGATGATGACTTGAATCCAACCAACATTTTCCCTGGAATTGTTGCGAAAGGGTTGTTCCCAACTGACCCTGGGGATGTCTTCAGGCTTCTTTATTTAGAGAGCAACAAAATCCCGAATGCTACCATCATGTTCCTAAGGGAGCTAGCGGTTGAGTACCGGTACATCGATTATCCATGGATAGGAGAGGATTGGTATTTCTGCATGCAACTTGCTGCATCAGGCATAAAGATGAGCGCGATTTCGACTTCACTTTTACTCGTTCGTCGAGGAAAGAATCGCCAGGGGCTGATGGCTGACTCGACCAAAGTCGCTTTTCAGGCTCAACGCAAGGTGCTCGAGATGATGCGTAAATGGCTGGCAGAGGAATGTATTGATGAATTTGATGACTTGCATAAACCTGCTTTGTCCAATCAGATTATCCGCGAAAGCCGTCATTTCATTGGAATAAAAGGCTTATCGATGCTGCTGCAGGCGTTTCTGATCTGGCCTGGTAACCCAAAGGTAAAAGAACAGCTGCGTTGGTATTTTGACAAATTGAGAGACAAACAGAGTGGGAGGAAAGGTGCTGTTTGAAATGTCGGGTTATGCATTACCTCCAAAAGTTTCGGAGGAAAGTAATTGACGGTGCGAATTAGAATCCTTTATACAATTCCAAATTTCATCACCGCCGGCTCGGGCCGTGTCCTGGCGAATATCGCCCTGGGGTTGGATCGCGAAAAATTCCAGCCCACGGTATGTGTCTCCCGCAAGGGCGGTTCGATCGAAGCCGAGCTGGGAGCCTCTGGCATCCCCGTCATCGAAGCGCCCTTCACCGTCTCTGCCAAACCCTACCCCGGGCTGCTGCGCAGGACTTGTCAAGCAGCCAGGGTGTTCAAGCCCTACAAATTCGACCTGTGGCATTCCTGGCATTATGCCGATGATTATACCGAACCTCTCATTGCTCGCCTGGCAGGTACAAAGCATTGGGTTTATACGAAAAAGGCGATGGGTTGGGGATCACGCGCCTGGTTATTGCGAAGCTTGCTCTCCACGAGAATCGTTGCCGATAACACCGAAATGGAAGAAAAATTCTTTAATAAATGGGGGTTGAGGAAAAAAGTCAGATTAATCCCTCACGGTGTTAATCACCGCATTTTCAAGCCATTGCCCTCTAACAAGAAATATTATTTAAACAAATTTAACCTGTCTGAAGAAGCTGTTCTAATTGGTTGTGTGGCGCATCTTGTTCCGGTAAAAGGTCACCCAACCCTGATTGAGGCTGTAAACAATTTCTCAAATGTTCATTTGCTGTTAGCTGGCAAACAAAATGATCGTGAATATTTCTCACAATTGCAGGCTCAGGTTAAGATTCTTGATTTAATAGAGAAGGTCCATTTTTTAGACTTCATCGAAAACATACCAGAATTCCTTTCAGCAATCGACATTGCTGTTCTCCCCACCTGGGATCGCTGGCGAAGGGAAGGTTGCCCGGTCGCGCTGCTGGAAGCCATGGCCTGCGGCAAAGCCTGCATTGCCACCGATGTTCCCGGCTCACGCGATATCATCGAGGATGGGATTTCGGGATTGCTGGTCCCACCTGAAGACCCGCATGCCCTGGCAAATGCGATCCAGCGGCTGATCGATGATCCCGAGCTGCGTCAACAATTGGGGCTCGCCGCCCGTCAAAGAGTTGAGACACACTACACCATAGAAAAAGAAGTCGCTGCCCATGAACAGCTCTATCGTGAAATTTTGAAAGGCATGAGCCGCTAAGACCCAAGAAACACATTGATAAACGCCTTATTAACAAAAATTTCTTCGCGCCTTTGCGGTGAAATTAACCCATGAAAAACCACAATATTGGTGATTTGCTAATAACATTTAATCAGCAAGAAAATCGCATCTCGACGCGCAGCGCCAGCCCCTGGGAGTTTGTCGCGCAGATGGATCAAGCGCAGTTGATGGTCACATCTCCGGATGAAGGCTGGCACGGTTTTCCGCTGACTACCTGCACCGATGACCGCTGGCAGATCTGGGCTTTAGGCGAGTTCTACGGCAATCCGCACCCCAACCTGTCCCACGCCCTGGAAACATCGGCTGATCTCAACGGTCATTTCATTATTTTCGGCTATGAAAAACACAAGAAACGCTGGCACATCCTCACCGACCGTTTCGGAACAGTCCACGCCTACCTTGCGAACGATGGTAAACGCGTCGCCCTGGGAACCTTTTCACCCTCAGTGGCTGAATCGGCGTCCACCAAACAGTTAGATTGGGCTGCCATCGGAGGCTTCTTCCAATTCGGCTTTTTCCTCAACAACACAACCTACTGGCGCGACCTGCAGGTCTTCCCGCCTGCCACCCACACCGTCTTCAACGCAAATGGTCAGCAGCTCTGCCAGCGCTCAACCTGGGCATGGCATCATGAACCCGACCCCGCCTTTAATCCTCAAAAAGCACTGGTTGCGTTTAAGGATTGTTTCCATACAGTCATCCTTGAGCACGTCCACGGGAAAAGGGTCGCGGTGCCCATCTCCGGCGGGCTCGATTCCCGCAGCACCTTAATTCCGCTCACCGATCAAGCCGCCTGCCAGGCTGAAAATTTGTTTTTCTTCAGCTACGGTTACGAAGATAATTCGGTCGAGATAGCAATAGCCCGACAACTGGCTAAAACACGCAGCCTAAACCTGCAAACCTGGACCATCCAACCCTATCTCTTTGACCATCTCAACCGCGTCCTGGCTGCATCTGAGGGCTTTCAGGACCTTACGCTAACCCGGCAGGCAAATGTTGTTGATCAACTGAGCGACCGGGCATCTCATGTGCTGGCTGTGCATTGGATGGACGTCTGGCTGGATGACATGGGCTTTTTGGACCACACAGCGCCTTTAAGCAATCAAACCCTGGCAACTCTGCTGTCACAAAGGTTCACCAAAAAAGGCGCTCAGCTTCTGATGCCATTATTCAAGGATTGTCTGCCAACCGATTTTGAGGATTGGGTCACCGGTGAAATTGTCACTGCCCTCAAAAAACTGGAGGCAATCGATGATCTTGATTTTAAGGTTAAAGCCTGGAAAACCTGGCAGTGGTCCTTCCGCTGGACCCTGGCATCGTTGCGGGCTTACCAGTTGGGATTATTCACCCTGGTATCGGTTTACGATCATCGTCTTTGCGAGTTTTTCTGCCGCTTCCCATCAGCCCCACTGCGGGAGCGAGCTTTCCAAATTGAATATCTCAAACACTTCGCGCCAGACCTGTCGCACGTAACCTGGCAGAGCTTTGATGCCAATTTGTATCAATATCGCTATTATAATTCCTGGCTACTGCCCAAGCGCGCCCTGAAGAAGCTGAGCCGTATTCTAAAAGGCGACCGTTTATTGCAACGCAACTGGGAGGTGCAGTTCCTTCATCCTAAGGGGCGCAAAAGGCTGGAGAACTGGCTGCTCTCGCCCGGGCTTAAGCTACACAGTTTTGTTGATAGACAGCGTTTGACGGCTTTCCTGGCGGATTTTTTCACCCACCCGGATGCCGCCAACGGTTACGCAGCTTCAATGCTCTTAACCCTCTCCGCCTGGCTGGAGGCCTATGGCTAAGCCTTTACGGGTGCTGTTTGTCGGCTACGGTCAACATGGCACCACCTTTCTGAGCCGCCTTATCACGGGTCTACTAGAAAAAGGTATTCGCCTGACAATCGCAACGCCTCGAAAAAGAGACCTGCGCTGTATCCTCTCATTGAAACCAAAGTGGCTTTGGACTCCTCGTCTGCATTCACATCTTTGGGCAGACATGATCATTACACTGCTGCTTTTAGTAGCAAATCCACGCTTGCGTAAACCAATATGGTTTTGGAAGCTGACAAATCAAGCTGAAGGCTGGCGTTCAAAATTTAAGGTATTCTTTCGCTACTTACCCTTCACACATAGGACTTGGGATGTAATTTACTTCCCTTGGAATTCAGCTGCGATAGATCACATTGGCTTATTTGATTCCGGAATGCCGGCTGTGGTCTCGTGTCGCGGAAGTCAGGTCAATATCCGACCTCATCAGAGGAGAATGCAGGCATACATTGACAGCCTGACCGTAACACTTGAAAAAGCTGATGCGGTCCATTGTGTATCATTAGATATCCTTGAAGAGGCTTTACAGTATGGATTGACCCGGACCAAGGCAGTCGTTATTCACCCTGCAGTTGATCCTGATTATTTTATTCCTGCTGATTCAAAAATTCCAGGCCAAGAATTGAGGCTGGTTACCACTGGCTCCCTTATTTGGACAAAAGGTTATGAATACATGCTTATGGCCCTATCCGATCTGCGTTACATGGGCATAGACGCGAAATTGCACATCATTGGTGAAGGATATGAGCGCAACCGGATCCTGTATACAGCACATGACCTTGACCTGGCAGACCAGGTAATCCTGCATGGTAAACTCTCATCGGAGCAAGTCCGACAGCAACTCCAGCAAGCTGACATTTTCGTTTTTTCAAGCCTGAGTGAAGGCTTGCCAAACGCGGTGCTGGAAGCGATGAGCTGTGGATTGCCAGTCGTCACCAGCGATTGTGGGGGTGTTCGCGAAGCGGTGACCGATGGCGAGGAAGGCTTTGTGATCCCGGTGCGCGATCCACAAAGTATGGCTGCAGCTTTAGAAATCCTGGCCCATGATCCCGATTTGCGGCGCAGGATGGGGCAGGCGGGGCGTGCTCGGGTTATCAAGGATTTTCACGTGCAAGATCATGTGGATGCTTTTATCTCATTGTTTGAATCTACCGCTGCAGACAAGCCAGAGCGCAACGCTGGATAATACTATGCGAAAACGACTGGTATTGATCACGACACGTTTCCCCCAGCTTTCAGAGACCTTCATCGTCAGCAAGTTCCTCGGGCTTCTGGAGCGTGGCTGGGATGTCTATCTCTTCTGCATCCATTTCGATAAGGCGACCTGGCACAAGTTTCCTGAGTTGGCAAATCATCCTGAAGCCAAGCAAAGGGTGAAGCGACGTTTTCCAATTCAGCCGAAATGGTTGGTTCCCTTGTTGTTCCTTCCTGCATTTCTACGGTGTTTACTGTGGGCGCCTCGCCATACGTTGATTTACTTCAAGGAAGGCTGGACGCTTTTCAAGTGGGACATCATCCGGCGCTTCTACTTGGATTCTGCCCTGATCCAATTAAAGCCGAGCATTTTGCATTTTGAATTCGGTTCCTTGGCTGTCGGGAGGACATATTTGAAAGAGCTTCTGCATAGCCAGTTAACCGTCAGTTTCCGGGGATATGACCTAAACTTTATAGGGCTTGACCAACCAGGCTACTATGATCAGGTCTGGAAGCAGGTGAATGCATGCCATTTCCTGGGGCAGGACTTGTGGCAGCGTGCTATAAGGCGTGGCTGTCCGATTGAAATGCCACATCGACTGATCCCTCCAGCAGTCGATTTGAGCCTTTTTCAACCGGAAGCAAAACGCAAATCCAATTCCCTTGGCACGCCCGAAAATCCACTGAGAATACTCAGTGTGGGCAGGTTAGAATGGAAAAAAGGTTATGAATTTGCCCTGCAAGCAATTCGAATGCTTGTTGACCGGGATATTTCTGTCAGCTACCAGATAATTGGAGACGGAGGTCACCGCGATGCGCTCTATTTTGCTCGCCACCAGTTAGGCTTGGAGAATTTCGTTGAGTTTTGTGGTAGCCAGCCACATGGAAAGGTCCTGCAAAACCTCAGCCAGGCGGAGATATTTCTGCACAGTGCTGTCTCTGAGGGCTTCTGTAATGCAGTGCTCGAAGCCCAGGCAATGAGTGTTCCGATAGTATGCACTGACGCTGACGGGTTGGCGGAAAATGTCGCCAACGGAGTCACAGGATTTGTTGTCCCCCGCCGCGACCCTGCCGCTATGGCTGAGAAACTGGCTCTGCTGGCTGAGGATAGCGCTTTGCGACTGCGGATGGGAAAAGCCGGGCGCGTGCGTGTGGAAACCCATTTCCAATTGCATCAACAAATCGAATCCTTTGAAGCTTTTTATGAATCCCTCTAAATATCAAATTAACCTTTTATGGCTTTCTATAGATAAACCGCTTCCTTCCTGGGGACTTGGTGTCTGTATTGCTTGTCGACCCACCCCATCAGCCATTCACAACAGCCTGGAAACTTACAGCGAAGTACACGTTGCTGATGCTTGGCTGCTGTGGGATGCCGCCCTGGGCGTACCCACAGTTGAGTGGATCAACGCCTGTTTGGATGGCGCTGGGGATGTCTGGCATGGCGGTTTGCTGCTCGGTCTGGCGGGCTTACCGAAATTACTCGATTTCGTCCAGCCAACCTGGATGTTGAACCGAGATCCAGATGCCCACATCGAAGCGACATCCTGGCGGCTCTCGCTGCGAGCTTGCCTGATCCGCAAGGAAGTTATGCACCAGTTGGGTGGACCGGATCCTTGTTTCGAATCACTTGACGCGGCGAGCCTGGCTTTGGGATATCGCTATATTCGAAATGGCGCTTTTGTCCGCCATTTCCCCGTCATGCTTCCCGATAAGGTTGTGACAAAAACAGTTGATATTCCCCTCCGGGATGAGTTGCGCTTCCTAAGGGCTGGATTTACCCGCCGCTGGTTATATTGGGCAGGTTTTCGTTCTGTTTTACGAGATAAGCGTTCACCAGTTGCACTTCTGAAGGCATGGCGAGAGATCAAAAGTGAAACGCCATCGCCGGTCAAAACGCACTATCAACGAACGGGGAATGATGTCCGTGAGCGCACACCAGAGGGAAAGGTGAGCGTCCTCATTCCTACGCTCAGGCGCTACCCTTACCTCTGTGTGTTATTGAACCAACTGCGCGAGCAAACCGTCACGCCCTTTGAAATCTTGGTAATCGATCAAACTCCGCAACACGAAAGGAATCCGGACCTCAAAAGAGAATTCTCCGACCTTCCTCTAAGTTGGTATTTTCTTGATCAGGCAGGGCAGTGTTCATCACGAAATTTTGGCTTAGACATGGCCCAAAGTGAGTTCATTTTGCTCCTGGATGATGACATTGAATTACAACCGGACTTGATAGAAAAACATCTCTACAATTTAGCACGTTTTCAAACCAATGTTTCAAATGGTGTCTTAAAAGAGAAGGATTTAGGAGAGTTGCCTGAAGATTTTCGTTTTTTGCGAGTTAGCAATGTCTTCCCTGCTTGCAACACCTTATTGCGGAAAAGTGAGCTGCGAAAATCAGGTCTGTTCGATCTGGCTTATGATCACGGTCAGCGCGCTGATCATGATCTGGGAATGCGCCTCTATCTTAGCGGAGAACTCATGGTGCTTGACCCTGCCATCAGCATACTACACCACCGCGCCCCGATGGGCGGGCTACGCGAGCACAAAGCCCGCATCCATACCTATGCAGCATCCCGAAACAATATTTTTAAACAAAACCTGCCAACGGTGTCAGATCTCTATCTGGCAAAACGCTATTTTTCCGACCAACAGGTTAAGGAAATGTGCTGGACGAGTGTTTTAGGAACTTTCAGTCTAAAAGGCCCTTTTCTCAAACGTTTCGCCAAGATTATTGTCGGCTTTCTCAGTTTACCCAACAGTTTTATACTCATTATAAAACGATTAAAGGTCGCGTGTGCCATGTTAGAATACTATCCACAGATCCCTGAGTTATCGACTGACGAGAAACCATGAAGCGTATTTTATTCATCTCTTCAGAATTTCCGCCCGGGCCAGGTGGGATCGGCACCCATGCCTTTCAATTAGCCCAGTATCATTTCAGGCAGGGCTGGAACGTCCATGTGGTTAGCCCTCAGAATTATGCTGACGAAAAAGAAATAGCCACCTTCAACGCTAATCTGCCTTTCAGAATCTCGCGCTTGCCCTCTGCAGCCAGTAGGCTATTGCAATCAATGTTGCGGTTTCAGACGATTTGGCGAGTTATTCGCAGCTTCAAACCACATTTAGTGCTGGCTTCCGGGTCTCATGCCATTTGGGTAACAGCCATCATTCTTCGGTTTCACAAGATCCCCTGGGTGCTGGTGGGTCACGGAACAGAATTTGGCGCTCAGAAAGGAATAAGGGCACGCATAACCCGATTGACGGGCAACCAGGCGCAAATGGCGATTTGCGTCAGCCGATACACACAAAAGGCACTGCATACATTGAGGATCAACCAGCCACCCAGCCTGGTGATCTACAATGGCGCGGATCATACTCGTTTTTATCGTCTGCCGGCTCATGAAGTTGCTGCTTTCCGATCTGCACAGGCTGTGGAAGGGCAATTTGTGTTGTTAACTGTGGGCAGTGTCACCGACCGCAAAGGGCAGGAGGTCGTCATCAGGGCTTTGCCCCGGATCATACGGGAATTTCCAAATGTACAGTATTGGATGGCTGGTTTGCCAAACAAGCAATCTGAATTGGAGACCTTGGCTCAAGGTTTAGGCGTGGGTCATCATCTTCGTTTTTGGGGTCGTATCCATGACGAAATCCTGTTAATGCTCTATAACGCCTGCGATCTGTTCGTGATGACCAGCCGTCAACTTTCTGATGGGGATTTTGAGGGTTATGGCATCGCCGTGATTGAAGCCGCACTGTGCGGAAAAGCAGCGGTTGTCTCGGACAATTCAGGCCTCGCAGAGGCAGTTCAGCACAACTACACTGGATTGCTCGTTCCTCAAAACGATCCGGAACAAACAGCAGAATCAATCCTTGTCCTGATCAAAGACCACCAGAAACGAGCACAATTTGAGACCCAAGCTCGGAAGAACGCAATTGAACACCAAACCTGGGAGCAGGTGGGGGCGCGCTATGTCAAAGTTTTCAATCAACTATTGACAAAGGAAAATTAAGCGCATCTATGAAATTATTAATCATCTCCCACACACCGCATTACACCCGAAAAGAAGAGCTGGTTGGCTGGGGTCCTACCGTGCGTGAAATTGACCAATTGGGGAGCTTATTCAGTGAAATTCGGCACCTGGCACCCCTGCATACTGGTTCACCACCAGAAAGCGCTTTACCCTATCACTCTCGAAATGTACATTTTGTGGGAGTTAAACCCGCTGGCGGAGAGAAGCTTCGGGATAAGCTGGACATCATCAGACACATCCCAAACTGGATGGCTGCAATGCGTGTTGAAATGCGCCAGGCGGATGCGATTCATATTCGCTGCCCGGCAGGGATTAGCTTAATTGCATTATTGGTTTGTCGCTTGTGGGGCAGGGGCAAGCCCGTGTGGGTTAAATATGCCGGGAATTGGCAGCCGCCTGCACATGAAGAATTGTCCTATAAATTCCAACGTTGGTTATTAAGTCGTAAATACTTGCACCATATGGTTACAGTGAATGGCCGTTGGCCTGATCAACCCGGTCACGTAATTTCCTTTATTAATCCATCCTTTTCTTTGGAAGATTACGAGATTTCATATGAAATCGCACAAGAAAAATCATTGAAGGAGCCTATTCAAATACTTTTTGTCGGACGATTAGAAACTGAAAAAGGCGTTGACCATTTGATTAATGTTGCCAGTAAATTAAAAAGTAAGGGAATTTTCTTCTTAGTTTATTTAATTGGGGATAGTAAAGAAAGAAAACAATTTGAAAGTTTGGTGACTCAATTAGACCTCCAGGATCTTCTTGTTTTCACGGGTTGGATCTCGAAAAATGACGTTAAAAAATATTATGAACAAGCACATTTCATTTTGCACCCCTCAATAGCATCGGAAGGTTGGCCTAAGGTCCTCAGTGAAGCCATGGCATATGGTGTTGTCCCCCTTGCCAGCACCGTTTCCTGCATACCCCAAATTCTGGGCGAGACCGGATCAGGTCTTGCACTTCCAGCCAAAGACACGGATGCTTACGTTAAGGCAATTTTGGGTTATACTCAAGACCCACGCGCTTGGAAACAAGTTAGCAAAAATGCTATTATGGCGGCACGTGAGTTTACTTATGAGAAATACCTATCTGATGTTATTAATATGTTCTCCCAATCCTGGCAGATAGATCTGGAACATGAACAACCTTAAATATCAACTCCAATCGAGTCTTCCACAGCTTTCTGCTCACCCTCGCTTTGGTCCAATCAGCAAATCAATAAAAATATTGCTCATGGTGCTCCTGCACATCCTGTTGGCCTTAACGATGCGAAGTTACAAGCTGGTGTCTACGCTGCATGCTATGGTAGTTCTTGCGATTGGTGTCTACACAGCACTGACCTCAGAGGATATTAAGAAAATAATTCCAATCATAGGATATATCACTGGGGCAGAAGTGCTGTGGCGGATGACAAAAGCAGGTGTTTTCTGGGAGTTTGGAAAATATGCTACAATCGCCATTTTAATTCTTGCACTACTGAAGATGGGCAAAATAAAAAGAGCAGGTTTACCCTTGCTATTCTTCATCGTGCTCATCCCCTCTGTAGCTCTGACCGTTGGCGCTTTTGGGTGGAGTGAACGTGCCCGGGAATTAATCAGCTTTAATCTATCTGGTCCTTTGGCTACTAGTGTATGTATTCTTTTTTTCAGTCAAATTAAAGCTGCCCTCAATGAGAATAAAAACTGGGTTTGGCCTACGGTCTATCCCATTATTGGTGTCTTAACCCTGGCCATTTTCAGCACCATTACCGCCACGACAATTAATTTTGGCGGTGAATCGGTATTCGTCACCAGCGGCGGCTTTGGGCCTAACCAGGTTTCAGCCGTTTTAGGTTTAGGAGCCTTACTTCTGGTGTTGTTAACGGTTACTGATGACCAAAGAGAAGGGCGTTTTTTGGCAATGGGGTTGGCTCTGGTTTTACTTGTGCAAAGTTTCCTCACTTTTTCACGCGGGGGTTTATACAATTTTGCAATTGCGTTAATTATTTCAATTTTTCACCTTTTAGCAAAACCCAATCGATTTGTCAGGAGCATTTTCACCCTTTCATTGTTGCTTCTGCTGATGATAGCGTTTATCCTTCCCCAATTGGAACAATTGACCGGGGGAATGTTAAGTAAAAGATTTTCTGATACTGACGTATCATCGCGTAAAGCTCTTGTTAAGGCTGATTTTCAAATATTTTCAGAAAATCCAACCTTCGGTGTCGGCCCCGGGATGGCAATGTATTTCAGAAGAGGAACAGTATTCGCCGCGGCGCACACTGAATTTTCACGTATTTTGGCTGAACATGGAAGTGGTGGGGTTTTAGCGCTGTTTATCCTGATGCTTTTATTATTGCGAAGTTTTTTCAAAACTCCCGATGCCGTCTCACGCGCCTGGGTCGTGGGATTGGCAACTTGGTCATTGGTTGAAATGGGACATGCTGCCATGCGAATTGTGGCGATCTCTTTTTTGTTAGGGTGGGCTATGATAACCTGGGAGAAAACTGAAAATACCACAATGGTTGATCAAGCCAAGAAAACGTCGCTGCCTCTAAACAAGTAAAAATGAGGTTCAGGGTTTTAGCAATTATTTATGAAATAGGTTTTTGATTTGATGTCCAAAGGGTCTTTATTATTAATCGGTAATCACCTGCCCACAGACAAACTTAACAAAAACGTCTGGCATTACTTGGCAGAAAAATTACAATCCAGAGGTTGGAAGGTGATCACAACTTCAGCCAAGGTGTTCCAGCCGTTGCGCTTAATGGATATGGTTTCCGCCATCCTTCTCAAACAAGGGCATTATTCACTGGCTCAGATCGATGTATTCAGCGGTAAAGCCTTCATCTTTGCTCAAGTATGCTCATTTTTATTGGCTCATCTCGATAAGCCCATCGTCATGACCTTACACGGCGGTGGACTGCCTGATTTCGCGCGAAAGCATCCGAAACGGCTCAAGCGGACTTTGGCACGTGCTACAGCCGTTGTCTCCCCCTCGCCTTACCACCAGGTTGAACTCAAGCAATACCGGGCAGATATTCGTCTGATCCCCAACCCAATAGATTTATCAACCCTCAAATACAAACACAGAGCAAAACCAACTGCGAACCTAGTCTGGGTACGATCATTTCATGAGATTTATAACCCGAGTATGGCGCCGCGAGTCCTGCAGCAATTAGCCCCTGACTTTCAGGACATTCAATTGTGGATGATTGGGCCGGATAAAGGTGACGGCAGTTTGCAGCGCATGCTAACCCTTGCAGAGAAACTGAACGTGCGCCACCGCATTCACATTGTTGGTGGTCTCCCCCATACCGAAATCCCAGATTGGTTGAGTAAAGGCGACATATTTATCAATACCACCAACTTTGATACCGCGCCACGCTGCGTGCTTGAAGCGATGGCTATCGGATTGTGCATCGTCTCCACGGAGGTCGGGGGCATCCCCTACCTGGTTGAACACGAACAGGAAGGCTTATTGGTTCCCCCGGATGATGCCCCTGCGATGGCGGCAGCCATAAAACGTTTGCTGATCGAGCCAAACTTGGGATCCAAATTATCAAAAAACGCTCGAATAAAAGCTGAAAACTATGATTGGTCACAAATACTGACAAAGTGGGAAGCATTATTTGATACGATGGTTATTCATTAATGCAGGTTATTTCTTAATATGAGAACAAAGTTATTGAGAAATCTGATACTTCCGTTAGGTGACAGGCTTTTCGGTCAAAACATGATGGCACGCTTAAAATTCCTGGAAAGTGCTCAATATTGGCCACGTGAAAAAATCATTAGCAAACAATCCAATGACTTGCAAAATTTAATTCAAATAGCTTATCATGAAGTTCCCTTCTATCAAAAATTGCTGGATGATAAGGGTATAAAGCCTGACACAATTCGAACAAAAGAAGATTTAGCAAGGCTCCCGGTTGTAACCAAAGATATGCTCAGAGAAAGTTTCCCTCACCAAACAACACGTAAAACGGGCCAGAAAACCTATCTGGTTAGCACCTCAGGGTCTACTGGAAAGAATTTCTATGTCTTAGAAGATTCATTTACCGCAGGTTGGTATCGAGCCACATTTATGCTTGAGCTTGGATGGGCTGGTTGGTCCATTGGCGAACCTCACCTCCAGACTGGGATGACCCTGAATAGAAGCTTGGATCGGCGAATAAAAGATAGGCTGTTTAATTGCCATTATTTCTCAGCATACCAGCTCGATGATCTGCATCTTGAGGCTATTCTTATAGAAATAGAAAAATATAACCTAGACCACTTATGGGGTTATCCGGGCAGTTTATACTTAATTGCTAAATATGCAAATAGACTTGGTTGGAATAAGCCTTTAAAATCAATTGTGTCATGGGGGGATACGCTTTTCCCTCACTATCGAAATGCTCTCGAGAGTGTATTCCACACAAAGGTCATTGATACTTATGGTTGTGCGGAAGGTTTTCATATCGCTGGGCAATGTGGTGCGTCTAATCATTATCATACACATGATCTTGACGTAATTGTTGAATATTTAGATGAAAGAAATGACCCAGTTCCCTATGGAAGACCAGGGAGCGTAATAATCACTCGGTTGCATCCTGGACCTATGCCTTTAATTCGTTATCAAGTTGGTGATATCGCTACACCAAAATCGGGGATGTGCAGTTGCGGGCGTTCATTTGGCCTTATCAAATCGATTCAAGGTCGAGATACGGATGTAATATTTACACCAGATGGTAACCGATTAATTGTCCACTTTTTTACGGGCATTTTGGAGCATTTTTCTGAGATAGATTCATTTCAGGTGGTACAAAAAGACATTAATTCTATATTGCTACTTATTGTACTGAGAGATAATTCTGATCCAACCATACAACAACGTGTAATCAATGCGTTGAAGCAAAAGGGGACTGGTAAATTAAAAATCAATATCCAAATTGTTGATGAAATCCCTTTAACAAAAGGTGGGAAAAGAAGATTTGTAATCAGCAATTTATCACAGAACAATGACTGATGAAGCTACTACTCCTCACTCTGTATTATCCACCTGAAATCGGAGCGCCCCAAGCCAGGCTGTCTGAACTAGCAACCGGTCTGAAGGCGCGTGGTTTTGAAGTCCAAGTCCTCACAGCCCTACCAAGTTATCCAAAGGGGAAAATATTTCCAGATTACAGAGGCTTATGGAAAAAGGAAACTATTTCTGACATCCCTGTTTTTCGCACCTGGGTTTTCCCCACACAAAAGACCGCGATGCTACCCCGTTTAGCAAATTATTTTTCTTTCGTACTTTCATCGCTCTTCTTTGGTATATGGGGGTTTAAAAAGGTGGATTTTATCCTCACTGAAAGTCCCCCTTTGTTTCTGGGGATCACCGGATATCTTCTCAGCCGTCTGAAGCGTGCCAAATGGATCTTCAATATCTCCGATCTTTGGCCAGAATCTGCCGTAAGGTTAGGCGCGGTCAAACCAGGATGGGCGCTGACGCTTTCAGAGAAGCTGGAAGCTTTTATATATCGGAAAGCCTGGCTGGTTACCGGACAAACCAAAACCACTATTAACTGCATTAATGCCCGTTTCCCAGAGGTTAAATTATTTCACCTCTCTAATGGCGTGGACACTGTCCGGTTTAACCCCAAAAATTTCCGTCCGGAAATTAGAAAATCATTTTCGCCCCACGGTGATCTGATCTTTTTTTATGGTGGTTTACACGGGTTGGCACAGGGTTTGAGTCAAATTCTTTACTGCGCCAAAGGCGCTCCTGAAGGAATTCGATTTGTTTTCATCGGGGATGGACCTGAAAAATCCTTATTAATCAAATTAGCCCAAGAATTAGAACTAACAAATATCGAATTTCATGACGCAGTTGCTAGCAAGAAAATGCCTGAAATTTTGGCTTCAGTCGATGTGTGTTTGATTCCGCTCAAAACCACTCTTCCTGGAGCAGTTCCTTCAAAACTATACGAAGCCATGGCTTCTGCAAAACCTGTCATTTTAATTGCCGATGGTGAGCCGGCTGAGATTGTCACCTCTGCTAAGGTTGGGCTGGCTGTATCGCCTGGGGATGGTCAAGCTTTGATGAATGCGATCAAGCAGCTTTCAGCGGATGAAAAACTACGAACACAATTTGGGGAAAATGGCAGGAGAACAGCGATCAAGCTATATAACAGAGCAAATATCACTGAAGCCTTTGCAAAATATATTATCAACAAAGCTTAAGGATCATGCCTCAACAAGATCTTGAACGATTAAAGAAAGAATATCAACGCAGGGCGGACCCCGCATACTACAAAAATACTTATTCATTCTCAAACCCTGCCTATGTTTTCATGCTCCAATCCCAGGAACGTGCTTTATTGTCTTGTCTCAAAGAATTTGGTTTTCAAAGCTTAAACCAATCCAAAATCCTTGAAATCGGATGTGGTCGGGGTGGAGTCATGCTGGGATTCTTGCGCTATGGCGCAACAGCATCAAACCTATCAGGTATTGATATATTGCTCGATCGCGTGGTTTTAGCAAAACAAACTTTACCAGAGTCAAAAATTTCTTGCGCTGATGGCCAATTTCTCCCCTATGAATCTGCTCAATTCGATATCCTTTTACAATTTACTGCATTTTCTTCTATTTTGGACCCGCAAATCAAGCGCAACATGGCTTCCGAGATGCTGCGGGTACTCAAACCTGATGGCGTCATCCTCTGGTATGATTTCTGGTGGAACCCCACCAACCCGCAAACCGCGGGCATCAAACCCAAAGAGATAAAAATTTTATTCAGCAACTGTGTATTTAAGTTACACAAAATCACCCTTGCTCCGCCTATTGCTCGCCTTATCGTCCCCATCTCCTGGGCTTTAGCAGTCATTCTTGAATCGCTTAAAGTCTTCAACAGCCATTATCTAGCAATAATTACAAAGCAATAAAAATAAATGGTTGTGACTGGTAGTGTGGAGAACGTTAAGCTTTAATGTTAAAACTTTGCCAAGGAACCTGATCGAAGTGGGCGCTAAAGATTTGTCAAATTGTCAAAAACTGATTATATGGTAAAAAATATGTTGTTTGAAGATCGGGTGATAGAATTAATTAAAATCCTGGATACTTCACGCCAACATTCTCTACTCTACGAATAGCTTGAGTCAGCTGCCACACTGATCCCGAAAAACATTATTAGAAGCCAAAGACACGAGCCAAATTAAAAATTTGTTTTCTTCACATTGCCAGGGGATCTTTTTTTGTCACATTAACATTGATTAAAATATTTATTATGTGGAAATGGATTGACAAAGATTTATTTAATCCCTTGTTAACACAGTCCAATGAGATTGCCAGAATGATCAATGATCTCTTTCAATCAATCAGGCAAAAATTTTCTAATGCGCTACATATTTAAAGTTGGTCGTGACTCACAGCTCTAAGTTCTAAATTCTAAGCTCTCCCTACTACTGCCTTATTCCTTATTTTATGTTATAATCGCTTCATCAAATATTAATTTATTATGCCATACAAAGCCTTCCAGGAGCGAAACCAATGAAGCAAACAGCTGACAACAAAAAAAGGCCAACTAAAACTCAAACAGCAAAATCCGGTCAGGCTTTGCCGAGTACCCGGCGCGGCTTGACCGCCTTCGTCAAGCGAAGTTTTGACTTTTTTATTTCAGCTTTCGGCTTGCTGTTCCTTTCACCCTTTTTTATCTTGATCGCCCTCTCCATCAAACTGGACTCACCCGGCCCAATATTCTACAAAGCCACACGCGTCGGAAAAAACGGGAAGCCATTCCAGATGTTAAAGTTCCGCTCGATGTACGACCAACCCAGGACCAACGCGGGCTCTCCGCTCACCATCAACAACGACGAGCGCGTCACACCAATCGGTAAATGGTTGCGAGCCACAAAAGTCAACGAACTTCCGCAACTTTGGAATGTCCTGATTGGCGAGATGAGTCTGGTCGGTCCCCGACCTGAAGATCCTCAATTTGTTGAAAAATGGTCCCCGGAAGAACGGAAAACAATCCTCTCGGTAAAACCAGGTATCACCAGTCCGGCCACAATTGTTTATCGCGATGAAGAAAAGCTTCTATTCGGCGATGGTTTTATGGATGCGTACCTGAAAGATATCCTGCCCGATAAATTACGATTAGATCAGCTCTACGTTGCTAATCACACCTTTATCAACGACTTGGACGTGCTGTTCATGACACTAATTGTCATCCTTCCCAAACTTCGCAGCCTTCAAGTTAAAGAACGCTGGTTCTTTTCTGGAGTGTTCTATACCATCACCCATCGCGTGCTAAACTGGTTCATTGTGGATTTGTTTGTGAACCTGTTCATGATTGGATTATCCGGCCTGATCTGGCGTCTGAGTTCGGTGATCAATTTGGGCATTCCGACCTTTTTACTGGGTGCATTTCTGGCCTCCGCGTTCCTGACGATCATCAACAGCTTACTGGGATTGCATCGCATCGATTGGTCACGAGCCAGCCCCACCTATACGCTTGATTTTGCCATCTCTGTTGGCATCACCCTCGTCATCGTCTGGTTGATCAACCGTTACTGGCTGACCGAACCGCATATTCCCTTCGCCTTGATGTGGCTGATGAGCGTGATGGTCTTCATCGGCCTGGTGGCAGCTCGCTATCGAGAACGTCTCCTCACCGGGCTGGCCAACCGCTGGATCTTGTTTCGCGGTCATCGAGCTTCCTTCGGTGAGCGCATGCTGATCGTCGGCGCCGGTGAGCTGGGAGAATTGACCCTCTGGATGCTCCAGCGCAGCACCTTTCGCGATCTGTTCGCGGTGATCGGCATCGTTGACGATGACCCCCGGAAACGCAATATTGAGATCATGAGCCACAGGGTTCTGGGTACCACCGACGACATCCCGGAACTGGTTTCCCGCTATCAGATCGGGTTGATCTTGTTTGCCATTGCAAATTGTCCACCCGATCGCATCCAAAAGATACTCTCTATCTGTCAATCTACCGAAGCCAATACCATCGTTGTTCCCGATGTGATTGCGGTATTGAGACAATCATTATCCTTAACTGAAGAACCCCAAAGCACATGAACACATCTCTTAATGCAAAATCCATCTTAATCACCGGCGCCGGGGGTTTTATTGGTAGCACATTAGTTCAATCGCTGGTTGAAATGGGCGCCCGGGTACGCGCATTTGTCCGCTATACATCCCGCGGCGATAGCGGCTTGCTGCAATTACTGCCAGTCGATGTCCGCCAGCGCGTCGAGATCATTGCAGGTGACCTGTGCGACCCCGATGCAATCATGAAAGCTGTAAATGGCATGGAGATCGTCTTTCACCTTGGCGCTTTGATCTCGATCCCCTACTCTTATCTCCACCCGGTTGAAGTGGTCGAAAGCAACGTGCTGGGCACGCTCAACGTACTGCAAGCCTGCCGTGCCCATGGCTGCCGCATGGTACATACCTCCACCAGCGAGGTCTACGGCACTGCACTGCGCGTTCCCATTGACGAGGATCACCCTCTGCAGGGACAATCGCCCTATTCTGCCAGCAAAATTGGCGCGGATAAACTCGTCGAGAGTTATTACCGCGCCTTTGACGTGGACGCCGTCACTCTGCGACCCTTCAACACCTATGGACCCGGTCAATCCGCACGGGCGGTGATCCCAACCATCATCACCCAGGCTCTCACCCAGGATGTGATCCGCCTGGGAAACCTGGACGCGAAACGGGATTTCACCTATCTCAGTGACACGGTAAACGGATTTATCAAAGCAGCCCAAACACCCGGGCTTGCTGGTGAGACCATCAACCTCGGCTATGGCGCCGAAGTCAGCATCGGTGAACTGGCCCATCGGGTCATTGAGCTGGTTGGTCGTCCGGTGCGCATCGAGGTCCAGCCCGAACGCCTACGTCCAGAGAAATCGGAGGTCATGCGATTGCTGTCCGATAACCGCAAAGCCCGCCACTTACTCGGTTGGCAGCCCAATGTTGATATCCATACGGGCTTGCAGCAAACTATCGACTGGATCCGCCAGCATCTGGATTTGTATCGAGTCGGGAAATATGAGTTTTAGATTGTCGCTGTTAGATGATAGGTGATAGCATATCGCTCAAAGCTCAAAAATCAATGAAATTGACCAACAGCAGAGTATCCTAAGGTCAATGATTGAATAAATGGCAAACAGCCATAAACAAATAGCAAATAAAGTCTTACTGGTCCAGGAATGAAGCATGATTTTTGCTATCCTGGTCATTAAAGCTGTAAATGAGATGGGTACACGCCGTAAACATCTCCGCCTTGTGCAATAATTTAAATCTGCTGACGCTTGGTTGGTTATCAGGTAAAAAGTAATTTGAATTTATAAAATTAACATTTGAAATAATCAAAAAGATAAATGGTTCAATCAATATCATTTTACAAATCACTTAGGTCTTCAGCTTCTTGCTTCGCAGTCCCCGAGCGCAGTGAGGGGATGAGCTTTCACCAATAAACTAACACGGAGTGAACTTATGAAAGCCGTTATTCTTGCCGGTGGGCGTGGCACCCGCCTTGCCCCCTACACCTATGTTTTCCCGAAACCGATGATGCCCGTTGGCGACAAAGCCATCCTCGAAATCCTCCTGCGACAAATGAAGCGCAGCGGCGTCAATAAGGTCATCTTAACTGTCGGGCACTTGGCACACCTGATACAATCCTTTTTCCAGGATGGCCAGCAATTCGACCTCGAGATCACCTACTCCTACGAGACCAAACCCCTGGGAACCTCCGGGCCACTGGCTCTGATACCCAACCTGGACAAAACCTTCCTGGTCAGCAACGGGGACGTGCTCACCCTGCTGGATATCGAGGATTTTCTCGCCTTCCATCGCCAACAGGGCGGCATCTGCACCCTTGCCGTGCACCAGCACCAACTGCACATTGATCTTGGTGTGGTTCAGCAAAATGATGATGATTTTTCAGTCACCGGTTATATCGAAAAACCGACGCTGGATTACAAGGTCAGTATGGGCATGTACATCTTTGAACCCCGGGTGCTGGATTACATCCCCAAAGACGAATACCTGGATTTCCCTGACCTGGTGCACAAACTGCTGGCTGCAGGCGAAAAAGTGATCGGCTATCCCTTCAACGGCTACTGGATGGACCTCGGCAACCCTGAAGACTATGCCCAGGCCAACCGCGACTTCGAGAAAATGCGCGCCCAATTCCTGCCGGGAGAGTAATAAGGAACAAAGACGGGGGACAGAAGACCGGAGACGGAAGACCGGGGACCGAAGAACAATTATGGACAGATAACAAAAGGATGAGGACCGAAAGCGGTGTGGGTTTATGACTGAATCTTATAAATTCCAGAATCTGGATGTTTACAAATTGTCACTGGAATATATAAAAGCAGTTTATGAACTAAAATCCAAGCTCCCTGAGCATGAAAAATTCAACCTGACTGGCCAAATATCCAGAGTAGCCACATCGATTGCCCTCAATATCGCTGAAGGTTCTACAGGTCAATCCAACCTTGAACAAAAAAGATTCCTTGGTTTGGCGATTCGATCCTATCTTGAAACAATTGCTTGCCTGGATATCATTGAGAAATTTGGATATATTAACAAAGATGAAATATATGCGTTACGCCAACAAGGACATCTACTTTTCATCAAGTTGTCCGCGTTTAAAAAAGCAATGAAATAAAGGAAGCAAAAAAATGGAAGCTAGCAACCGGTCATCGATCCTCAGTCTTCGGTTTTACCGCTCCATCCTCCACCTTTTTCCTCGTCCTTGAAGCTGAGAGCCTTCAAGGTTCCTAAGCGGAATATCAACCTCACGAGAGGTTGTTCCGTCCTCGGTCTTCGGTCATCCGTCATTTATTTTATCTTTATGGAGGCTTGAAAAAAATTGCACTGGAAAATTCCCCTTTCTGATCTCAACTACGGCCCCGAAGAAGAAGAAGCCGTCTCCGCGGTGATCCGGTCGGGCTGGCTCTCCATGGGCGCTGTCACCCAGGCTTTTGAAGCCGAGTTCGCCGCCTTTGTGGGCGCCAAACATGCCCTGGCGCTGACCAATGCCACCGCCGCGCTGCACCTGGCCTGTCTGGCTTGCGACCTGGGTCCCGGTGACGAGGTCATCCTCCCCGCGCTGACCTTCGTTGCTTCCGCCAACGCCGTGCGTTACACCGGCGCCACGCCCGTCTTTGCCGACATCGAATCTGAAGATTGGCTGACCCTCGCCCCGTCTGCAATTGAAGCTGCCATCACCCCGCGCACCAGGGCGATCATGGTCATGCATTACGCCGGTTTCCCCTGCGACATGCCCGCCATCACTGCCATCGCCCGCGCCCACAACCTGGCGGTGATCGAAGACGCCGCCCACGCCGTCGGCGCCTCATTGGATAACCGTGCCCTGGGGACCTGGGGCGACTTGGGCTGCTATTCCTTCTTCGCCAACAAGAACCTCTCCACAGCTGAAGGCGGCATGCTCGTCACCGATGACGATGCGCTGGCTGAAAAAGTTCGTCTGCTACGCTCCCACGGAATGACCACCCTCACCTGGGACCGCCACCACGGGCACGCCAGCACCTATGATGTGGTTGAGCTGGGCTACAACTATCGTATCGATGAGCTGCGATCCGCCCTGGGACGCGTGCAGCTGACCCGAGTCGCCGCTGGCAATGCCCGCCGCGCCGAGCTGACCTCCCTCTATCGCCATCTACTGGCACAATCTGCACCGCAGATCAGCATGCCCTTCTCCCAACCGCGCGGCCAATCCAGCTACCACATCCTGCCGATCCTGCTGCCGGAAGGCGTCAACAAGCCGGCTTTTATGGCGAAGATGAGGGCAGAAGGTATTCAGACCTCCTGGCACTACCCGCCCGTCCACACCTTTCACGCCTATGCGAAAAACAACCAGGCGCTCTCTTCACGTCTGCCTCTCACCGAAGCTGTCGCAGCCCGCCAGGTGACCCTGCCCCTCTTTCCAACCATGACCGAAGAGCAGGTCACCTGCGTGGTGAAGGGAGTGGCTGATAGCTCAAAGTTATAAGTTTAAAGCTGAAAGGGAAATGAAAGTTGCCAGAAACGGAGATTTCTATGGCTAATGATCGAAAAAATGACAAATCGTCATGATCAAATCGCATATAAAGACTTACAAGTGTGGGAAAAGAGCATGGTTCTGACCAACCTGGCCATTAAAGCGGTTGATGAGATAGATGCATCCCATAAACGCTTCTGCCTGATTGAATAATGAGAATCTGCCGTTACTTCGATCCCGATGAATGTCACCGAGGGCAAAGGCAGGGATTCGAAAAAAGAGCTCATCTAATTTTTGTATATTAGCCTTAAGCTTCGCAGTCTCCGAGCCCAGCGAGTGGGATGAGCTTTCAGCTTTCACCTTTCAGCTTTGAGCTACAATATATATATGAACAATTTTCTCCGTAAACGCTGGACTCCTCTTATTGTCTGGATGTTGATCATCATCCTCGCCTCCAGCAACGTCAACCCCCTGTTCGGCTTGGACCGCACCTTGCGCGGCATCACCCTGTTGGGCATCAACCTTGTGTTGACCATCACCCTGATCGCCCAGCTTTTCGCCTACCTTATCCTGGCGGTGTTTCTTGTCCGTGCCCTGGCGTGGACGAAAGACCCCGGCGCCCTGGTGTTGCTGACCGTGTTTTTGCTCGCCCTCCTGTTTGCACTGGCAAACGAGGGCGTTCAAATCCTGATCCCCCGCCGCCCCTTTGACTGGCGCGACCTGCTGACAGCCGGCTGGGGCGCACTGCTGGGCTTGGTCGGCTATGTCCTCTTACGCCGCCAACCCGCCCAATCAGATGAAGAAGCGGATTTATTGTTGTAATATCGGTAGTTGGTAGCTGATAACCGGTAGCTGATAGCTCAAAGCTCAAGGCTCAAAGCTGAAAGGTAAATGATTAAAAAAATGGCAAATCGTCATGATCAAATCGCATATAGAGATTTACAGGTTTGGGAAAAGAGCATGGTTTTAGCTAACCTGGTCATTAAAGCTGTTGATGAGATAGATGCACCCCGTAAACACTTCCGTATGATTGAACAATTAGAATCTGCAGTCACTTCGATCCCAATGAATATCGCTGAGGGCAAAGGCAGGAATTCAAAAAAGGAGTTCATCCAATTTTTGTATATTTCTCGTAGTTCAATTTACGAAACATTGACTTTGCTTGAAATTTTTCAACAACTTGGTTGGTTATCTGAGGAAAAATTTAATGACCTTGAAAGACAGGCCATTGAAATAATCAAAATGATAAAGGGATTAATCAACGCTATTTCAAGAAGTGCATAAGTCTTCATTTTCCCCCTTTCAGCATTGAATTTTCAACTTTCAGCTTCGCAGTCACCGAGCACAGTGAGTGGGATGAGCTTTCAACTCTCATCTTTGAGCTTTGAGCTTTCAGCCTTCAACTTACCCCTTTTCCACAACATACAGTACAATTAAAATCAACATGAAACGCAACCAGATCATCACCCTCAGCCTGTTGACCCTGATCATGATCGCCGCGACATTAGGATTGGAGACCGCGCGCAACGCGCGCGAATCTGCACTTGCTGCGCCCGAACCGCCAACCCTCGCCCCAACACTCGCGATTGGCACCAGCCATGACCCCGTCGACCAGCAAGATGCCGACGCTGACAACGAAGAGCCATCCTCACTCGCACAACCGGAAGCGCCATCAGCATCGCAAGAAAGCCTCACCGGGATGTACACCCCAATTGCAGAAGCCGACTCAGGCGATGCGCCGGTTGATCTGCCCGGCAGCACCGCCCTTCCCACCCGCACTCCCGGCGGCAACACCGCCCTGCCCACACGCACCCCCGTCGCCAACCCCACCAGCGCCGCCCCGCCCACACGCACCCCCGGCGCCAATCCCACCAGCCCTCCCCTGCCCACCAGCCTCCCGCCGACCCCCACCCCGCAGACCGGCTGGGCTGGAGAGTGGAACGGTTACCTGGAGCAAGCCGACGGGAGCTTTCTGGTCGGTAAACTGGTCATCTCCCTTTCCGGTGAGATAATTTTCGGCGAATTTGAAGCCCAGGGTCTGACGCTCAACCTGTCGGGCGCCTTGCAATCGGCGGGCGATTTGGCTGTTGGAGACTATAGCGGGTTTTTAGGCAGCGGGTCTTTCAAGTGGAATGCCAGGTCGGGGGGCGTTTTTCAAGGCAACCTCGACAACAAACTGGCTTTTTGCGCTGCCAGGCCGGGCGTTCCCCAGCCCCAGCCCTGCGGGTATTTTGACCCCCTTTAACTTTTATCAGCGCAGCAACAGGGCTGGGTCAGGCTGAGCTGACCGGGTTAGCCCCTGACAGGCGCACGTTGCGCCGGTCGGCTGAGGGACGCGGCGCCAGCTTAAAGAGGATTACAGTGATAAAAATTCCATTTAATTCGGCATTCCCTCTTAGACAATATTTAATAATCAAGTTAATTAAAAAATTGCCTCTTGACATGCCACACGAATTATGATATCCTCTTTCTAAGAATTACCAGTGCAATAAATGTGCCTTCTTATTCAGGCGCAAAGGGAGGCATCCAATATCATGCGCCAAGACCTAATTAGAAAAGGAGAGAGATCGTGAAAAAGAAAATTCTTATCATTTTAGGCTGTTTAATCCTGTTGTCGTTAATTGGGACCGGCATGTCCCAAGCTTTCACCGTTGACAACGTGGACGGCGTGTGGGGGTATGTGGATGGGGTCACCACCACCAGTAACTACTACCCCGTAGACATTATTGGCTACGCGCGCAACGGTGTAAGGGCTCCGCTTCGCCAAGACCAGGGCTACCGGCTGAAGGGCTCCATTTGCGCCCCGATGCAGAACATCACCCCTCCCTGGCCCAACACCGCCCGTTGGGATTCGGTGGGAGTTGACTGGAGCGGTCTGGGCTCGCACTCCAGTACCTGCACCAACGCACCCGATTTATTCTTTTCAGAATATGTGTACGCAGTATATGGGGGAATTTTTTCGAGAGATCGAGTTGCCATTGAAATTGTCAATCGTACGGGCAATGCGGTAGAACTGAGGAATTACAAAGTCTTGTTGTTCACCGATGATAGGACCTATACCACGGTGACTCTCAATAATACGACGCTTGCCCATGGCGGTGTGTATGTGCTTAGGAGTAATAATACCAATTGGGATCTATCAGCAAACCAGACATTCAGTAGATCGGACAGCTACCGCACCATCGTCCTGGTGAAGGACACCGGCGGCACCCGCACCGAAGGCGCCCGCTGCGACCGCTGGGCTACCGGTCCGGGCGATACCCCATTGGTCTACAGCGACTGGAACCCGAGCGTCCAGACCGGACCGACCGACGATGAAAACCAGGTGCGTTATGGGCGCACTGCTTATCGTCTAAGTCCCACTTCCTCCTGGCAGTCCTATTCCTGCGAAGTCACAGACTGGGCTGATCAGAGCGGTTTCGGCTTTGACGGCGTGAACGGGCCGCTCACACCGGTTCACATGGCTCCTTTCCTGCTGGGTCAGTTCACCCATTACAACAACCAGATCTATGCAACAGATGATAGTGGGCAAAGCAATACCGACAATCCCTTCGAATGGGTTGACCTGACAATCACCGTGCCGGTAACCTGCAACGACGGCAATCCTGCCGTCCCAGCCAGTTTCACCTTTACGCCTCATTTCGTCCTCGAGGAGACCTCTAATTCTGAAGGAGAGTGCAAGTACGAAATTGATCCACCCAATGACGTCCCCTGCCCCGACAGGGTGACGATCGAATTTCCACCGCAAAACCCGACCTTTACATGTTCTGACGGAACGTACACGGTCAACGTTCTCGGCTTCACGTCAAAGGGTTTGGGTAGTGATGAATGCTGGGAGTCCTACGACCCAAATGCTGTTTCCGCTGCTTTTATCACCGCGGAAGACGCGGCAAATCATGCCTGCCTGTGGGCGCGCATCGAGCAGCCGTTGGCTGACATCAGCGTCGCCAAAACCTGCTGGGATTTTGACACACAAAACCCCTACTACGAGATCACCACGTCCAACCTGGGTCCTGGTTCTTCAAGGGGCGTCACCATGACCGATACGCTCCCTTCAGGTATGGCTTACAAGAGTTACACCTCCCAGTTGATCACCACCTCCGGCACGATTGACCAGGGTACGTGCAGCCGCGCAGGGCAAACCGTGACCTGCAGCCTGAACACTCCCTTGCAGGACTATTCAACCGACCTCCAGGCAAAATGGGTGGTGAGGATCTATGTGACTTATGCTCAGGGCTCAGATAAAACAAACACCGCCACCGTCAGCGCACTCACGGCTGATCCATATCTGACCAACAACACGGCCACCGCAACCTGTAACCCAAGCGCCGTAAGCATCATCGCCTTTGACGCAAAAAGCGCCGAAGACGGCGTCTTGCTCACCTGGGAGACCGCCAGTGAATTGAACAACCTGGGCTTCAATCTCTACCGGGCGACAAAGCCAGTCTTACCCGGGCTGAAGCTTAACTTCAACCTGATCCCCAGCCACAACCCCGGCAGCACCTCGGGCGCTGTGTATGAATTCCTCGATGCAACCGCAGTCCCGGGCTTCGAATACTTCTACTGGCTGGAGGATGTGGATTTTGGCTTCAATCCAACGCTCTACGGGCCAATATCGGTGACCCAATAGACGATCAGACCCTGTAAGCAGGCCTTGAATTGCGGGTTCGGTGCTGCACAGCCCGGCATCACCCGCAATTCAGGCGCCTGCCGGTCAAAGCCTGGAGGCCAATTGGAATTACACAACAGCAAGCTGTCGCGCAACGAGGATTTTGTCTTCCGCCGCATCGTGGAAGAAATGGTGCTCGTTCCCATACGCCAAAATGTCGCCGAACTGGACAGCATCTACACCCTGAACGAGCTGGGCGCCTTTATCTGGGAACAACTGGAAAGCCCCAGGTCGCATGCCGAGCTGGAGGAAGCCATCCTGGCGGAATATGAGATTGACGCCGAGACGGTGAGAACAGACCTGGCCAGTTTCATTGAAGCCTTGCTGCGCATCGGCGCGGTCGAAGAGGTGTGAGCATGGATTGCAACGCCTATCAAAGCATTGACCTTGAAGAATGGGGTGAGGCGTTCTCAGCCTCGCTTGAGGGTGGACGCTACCCGGTCAGCGTTACTATGGAACTCACCAACCGCTGCAACCTGAACTGCGCTCATTGCTACATCAACCAGCCCGCCAACGACCCTGTCGCTCGTCAGCGCGAGTTGACCACCGCCCAGGTCAAGCGGATCATCGACGACATGGTCACAGCCGGGGTGCTCTTCCTGACCCTCACCGGTGGCGAACCGCTCCTGCGCCCGGATTTTGCTGAGATCTACACCTACGCCCGAGAAAAAGGCTTGTTGGTGATCTTGTTCACCAACGGCACACTGCTTTCTGATGAGATCCTGCGGCTGCTGGTCGACATCCGCCCTTTCAGTATCGATATTTCCATCTACGGCGCCACCGCACCGGTATTTGAACGGGTCACCCGCCTCCCGGGCTCCTTTGCCCGCTGTTATAAGGCCATTGACCGGGTTTTGGAAGCCGGTCTGCCATTGACCTTGAAGACCGAATTGATGACCCTTAACGCCCACGAATTGGAGCCGATGAAAGCCTTCGCCGAGCGCCTGGGCGTCAAATTTCGCTATGACGGCCTGCTGTGGCCACGCATCGATGGCAGGGGCGAATTCCCTCGCGCGGTGCAACTGCCCCTGGAGACCCTGGTTGCCTTCGATGGCCAGGATACCGATAGAGCGGATGCTGTCATTGATGAACTTGAGCGCTTGAAGGATCTAAAAACCCGTGACACACGCGTCTTCTCCTGCGGAGCCGGGCTGCGAGGTTTTCATCTGGACAGCGAAGGTCGTATGAGCATCTGTATGATGGTGCGCCAACCCGCCTACAATTTACTTGAAATGCCGCTGATCGAAGCCTGGGAAGCGCTGGGCAAACTGCGCGAGATGAAAAGAAACACGGTCAGCAAGTGCCAGTCCTGCACCACCAATATCCTCTGCTCCCATTGCCCGGGCTGGTCATTGGCCGTTCACCATGATTTTGAATCTGTGGTAGAATTTACCTGTGAACATGGTTTATTACGCAGTAAAAACGCAATTAACATCAAAAATCATCTAATAACGGAGGTTATCGAGAATTATGAATAAGAAACCCTACGAAGCGCCCCAATTAAAACAGGTCAGGTTGGAGATGAAGAGTGCAATCCTGGCTGTTTGCAACCAGAGTCCGACCGTTATGGACCCCAAGATAGGCCCAACACCTTGCAGTATAATGCTCGGTTGTTATGATCCAAATTTATAACACTCTGCATCATGTGGTGATTGACCCTGTGTCGCAGACATTTATACAGGAGAAATAAAATATTTTTATATTTATTCTCAGACCGAACAGGGAGCTTTGCATCATAAGGATTTGATGACGCATATTGATTTTTTGACCCTGGAAATCGGATCGTTGAGATATAGGATTGACGCGAGGGACAGTGGCATTAATTTAGCTGTCCCTCAAATTTTTAAGCCCTTCCTCGCGAAAGAACCACCATTAGACCCCCTTTCCCCTTCCAAAGCAGGGGATTTACGCCTTGTTCTTATAGATGATCCGCAGATCTTTGAACGAGCCCGGGGTGTGCCCCTGTGCCGCAGCGAGGTTTGGGAGTTGTGGCGGGATGACCGGGGATATGACATCTTTTTTTCGCCTCGCCAAACGCCACCCAGGCGGGTGACCATTGACCCCAGCTATCAATCCGGCACAATCGCCTTTGACTTTTCTGCGCTGAATGGCAGCGACATCTATCCCCTTGCCAGCACCGATATCCGTATCACCGTGAACTGGCTGGCGCGCTTTGGCGACCTGATCCTGCACGCTGCCAGCATTGTGGTGGGCGCGGAGGGATATTGTTTCCTGGGGGAATCGGGCGCAGGAAAATCCACTCTGGCAGCCGCACTTGCTACCGAGATGGGAGTGCCCATCCTGGGAGAGGACCAGGCTATTTTGCGCAATTTGGACGGCGAATTCTGGATCTTTGGCACACCCTGGCATGAACGTGCCGACCGCTGTTTGCCGCAAGGGGTTCCGCTGAAAAAGGTCTTTTTTGTCGACCGCAACCTGGCACCAGGAATACACCCGATCACACCTTCAGAAGGCGTCCAGCGCGTATTGCAAACCGCCTTCATCCCCTATTACCTGCCAGAGAAGTTGCCGTTGATCCTCGAACGCCTTTCGCTTCTGGCAAGCACCGTTCCCTTTTTTACGATCAACCCTGTTTTAGGGTCAGGCCTTTCTTCCCAAATATTTAATCAGCAAATATAATTATAGTCATTGGTCCAACTTGTTACCAGGATCGGCAGTTCAAGATCCTGTCTGCGTATATCATAAAAAGGAAACTATCGATGCAACGAAGATTAAACAACATTTTACTGGTAATCATCACCTTCACTTTCCTGTTAAAGCCTGTCCTCCCATCGGTCAGCGCCGCGATGGATTCATCAGATCCGATCAATCTGATCGCATCCAGCGATCACGGGGTGGAATTTACCGTCAGCGTTCCCTGGCAGTCCCTGCAACACGAGGTTGTCGACGTCGACGGTGAACTTTACACAAGCCTGGACCTTCCCGGTTGGGCTAATTCCGATCAGCCAGGCGCTCCGGCGCTCCCCTTTACCTCTCAATCGATCGGCGCGCCCTTTGGCGCCGAGATTACGGTTGAGGTGATTCCGGGCAGGTCCCACAACGTCGAGTTATCCGCCCCGGTGTTGCCGTCTGCCACCCTGCTCAGCCAGGTCGATCCCTTCGCGTCGGGCATGGATGCGGTCAACATCGTGCATGTGATTGACCCCGACCCGGAAATTTACACGAGTTCAGAAGTCTATCCCGGGCAATTGGCTGAGATTACCGTTGACGGCAGGCTGCGCCAGCAGCGGCTCGTGGGGGTGGGGATCACCCCACTGCAGTATGACCCCGTAAAGAACATCCTTATTGTTTATGAAAATGTGCACATCAAAATCCGCTTCACCGGTCAACGAGAGGTGATGCGCGGCGCCGCAAACCCAGAATCAGGCGTTTATGAAGCCTTTTTTCAGTCAAATTTTCTGAATTACGTCGATGTACAGGCATGGCGAGAAAGCCCGCAACCAGCAGAATGGCTGCAAAGCGACACTGCCAGCCCGCAAAACCAGATTGGTGCGGGTACGCTCCCCTGGGAGCCCCCCAATCCGGGCTGGCGCATCAGCATCCAGGAGGACGGTCTGTATCGGCTGACCTATGCGACCCTGGCTGCTGCTGGGCTACCGGTCGAAACTCTCGTCCCGCAGAGATTGCAGATGTTTTACCAGGGTGAGGAAATCGCCATCCAGGTGACCGGCGAGGAAGACGGGACTTTTGATCTGACCGATGCGATCATCTTTTACGGGCAGGGAATCGACAACAAGTACACCGCAGATAATGTTTACTGGCTTACCTTTGGAAGTGACCATGGGCTGCGTATGGACAGTCGCGACGGGGCACCGCTGGAAGAGCCAGACCCGGTTCCAAACGGTTACATAACCGACCTGCATTTGGAGGAAAACCTCGAATACCTCTCCCTATTGCCCGGGTCAGACGCGTTTGAACGCTTTTTATGGCAAATGGTTCATACCGCGATTGATCCAACCTGGTCGCTTGAGTTTGACCTCCAGGACCCTTTAGAGGTTGCCGGTACGCTGCAGATTGCCTTGTTTGGTGCTTTTCAAGCACCTACCATCAACCCCGACCACCACGTTGTCGTCAGTATTAATGGGACTCAGGTCGGCGATGTTAAATGGGATGGGCTCACTTGGGCTGGCTCTTGGGGGTATGTGGAAACAGAAATTCCCCCGGGATTGCTCACCGCAGGAACGAATACGCTATCCCTTTTTCTGCCCAACGATTTAGGCGTTGGCCTTGATATTATTCATGTCGATTGGGCCAAAATTTATTATTCAAACACCTTTACCGTCCCAACCGGAGAAAACCAGCTTGCCTTTTCCTATGCAACTGAGGGAGCCTGGACCTTCCAGATTTCCGGTTTCGAGAGCAATGCTTTATTTGCTTACGATGTCAGCGATCCCGCTGCACCGGTTGAAATTGACCCGTCCAGCCTGCTGGTTGAACCCATCGGTTCAGATTACACGCTCTCCTTCCGGGATGAGCTCAGCGCCAGACGGGACTACGTGGTGACGGCAGATTCCGCCATTCCGGACCTGCCCGTCAGCGCTATTGAACAAGACACTCCATCCGCTCTGGGGGCATCCACCAATCGTGCAGATTATATCCTGATCGCCCCCAAGGCTTTTTGGGAGCAGGCAGAAAGGCTCGCCATATATCGCACGAATCAGGGGCTGGCGACAATCCTGGTCGACATCCAGGATATTTATGATGAGTTCGGCTTTGGTATTGCAGACGTGAGCGCCATCCAGGCTTTTCTTGCTTTCGCTTTGGATCACTGGGCGCCGCCCGCACCGTCTTATGTTTTACTTTTTGGCGATGGGCATTACGACCCCAAGAATCACCTCAAAACAAGCCCGCCCAGTATCATCCCGCCCTTCCTGGCGATGGCTGACCCCTGGATCGGGGAAACCGCGGCGGACAACCGTTATGTGACTTTCTCTGGGCCTGTACCCCTCCCCCAGATGATGCTCGGACGTTTGCCGGCAAACTCGATTGCCGAGGCTGAAATCATGGTGTCAAAAATCGAAGCCTACGAGCAGGACCCTCCTGTGGGTGAGTGGTCGATGCAGGTCCTCGCTCTGGCAGGTGCAGCCGACAGCGGTGGCAATTTTCCCGTCTACGCTGATAATTTGATCAGAGACGCCCTGCCCTCCCCCTACCAGGCGGAAAAAATTTATTTTGGCATCACCCATACTGATGTAGAAAAGGCACAAGAAGATTTAAAAAATAGCTTCAACCAGGGCAAGCTGATCGTCAACTTCATTGGACACGCCACTTCTTATCTTTGGTCTGCGCAGGCGAGTTCAAGTAAGCATTTTATAAGTACTGCAGACATACCCGGTCTGACCAACCAGGATAAATACCCCATTATTCTGGCGATGACCTGTTTAGAAGGCTATTTTATTGACCCCAGTAAGCCCGCCTTTGGCGAGGCAATTGTCCGAGTGCAGAACAAAGGCGCCATCGCCAGTTGGTCGCCCACCGGGAAGGGTGTTTCAGGCGGGCATGTTTATCTTAACCGCGGCTTTTATGATGCCGTTTTCAAACATGGCGTCAATCGCCTGGGACAGGCTGTTACAAGCGGCTTGAGCCGGCTGTGGTTCAGTGGCAGCAGCCTGTATATGCTGGATGCCTATATCCTCTTTGGTGACCCGGCTTTGTTGATCAAGCGCAACCCTGCTGCATTGGATGACTTTTATACCATCGCTGAAGATTTCAAGCTTGAGGTCAGCCCTGAGGATGGTGTTTTGAAGAATGACTCAGGCTTTGCGCAAGGCAACCCCCTCACCGCACAGCTTGAGACTGATGTTGCCAATGGGAACTTAATTTTTGCCTCTGATGGGTCCTTCACCTACACACCTAACAAGGACTGGAATGGTGTGGAGCAATTTACTTACAGCGCCTATGATAATCAAACATTTATTGGCACGGCTACCGTCACCATCACGGTGGTAGCAATCAACGACCCGCCCGTTGCCTACCCCCAGACTATCGAAACTCCGATGGAGACATCCGTTGAAATTGTCCTCACCGGCTCGGATGTGGATGGCGACCCGCTGACCTATTCCATAACAAAACAGCCAGAGCATGGCGACCTGTATCAAAACCCTCCGCCCGGTTCCGGTCCCCGCCAGGGACAGGCTTTGGAGCCCCCATTAACCTATGCACCGCACCCGGGATACTTCGGAAGCGATAGTTTTGAATACGTGGTCAATGACGGAAAAGTAAACAGCGCTCCGACGACAATCAGCATCACTATCATAGGCGATAGTGGGACGAATCTTATATTCCTTCCGTTGATTATGCATTGATCTTACTCAGCATATTGAAGATTCCACAGGCCACCGACTCACTGCCCGGTGGCCTTTTTTTATTAATGGTTCCTTTACAGCCTCCTTCCAGTAGAGATTCATCCCTTCACGATATATCGATAACGGGGTAAACTTGAACATCGTGATTACCGAAAAAAACCTCTCTTGCGATACACAGGCATTTTCTGCCATCGCCATTGACTTATTAGACGCTGGAAGAACGCTGCGCTTCACCGCCAAGGGAGGCAGCATGGACCCTTTAATCCGCGATGGAGACACCTTATTCTTAGCGCCTGCAGATCCATCCAGGATCAAATTCGGTGATGTGGTTTTTTTTGTCAACGGGGGTGGCAAACCTTTGATCCACAGGGTGATTAAGACTCAAAAAAGAGGGAAAGACCGCTGGTTGTTGATTCGCGGCGACCGCGCTAACAATGTCGACGGATATTTTCCGCCAAGCGAGATTTTCGGGCGGGTGATTGCTGTCGAGCGCGTCGGTCAGCAAATCCGCGCCGATCAGCCCGTCTACAAATTCCTGGGGCGCTTGGCTGCCTGGCGCTCACGGGTCTTTTCAGCCAGCCCACGGTTGTTCAGCTTAATTTATCAGTTGATAAAACGAATTCCAAGCTTCAAACATTACCTATCCTGATTTCACCCTCCTTATGCCAGACGTTGGTCTAACCTAGCAATTCGGTTTAGATATTTGTCTGATTGCTGATCATGGTTTTTGCATTAATCACAGCTTAGGTTACGCAAAATTTTTTTATGATATTTGAATTTCACTAAATATTATCCATCCAAACCACCCTATCCTCATTATTTTTACAAAACTCGTTAGATAATGGTCTAAAAAACCCTTGCTTAAATATTGTTTGTAGTTAAAATTTAAGCAGTAAGAAATTGTTTTCCTTTTCTCAGGAACAGAGTGCAATGTCACACCAACCGAAATTTCATAGCAAGCGACCTGTTCGTTTTACCTTGCTGGCAATCGTGCCTTCTTTGCATTCGGGGAAATATTTCCAGTGGAATAAGGTTGACAATTTTTTGTATTTAATCTGAATGTGTATCAACACAAAACAGGAACGATTTTAGAAGGAGCAATTAATATGAACCCCAACCCCCCCAGAACACACAAAAAATTATCACTCGGAAGACTTTTCATATTTGTCATTTTGTTAATCGCCATTTTAACACCCATTCTGATCAGCAATCCGGTTGAGGCAACGTTATGGGTTGATCATGAATTGACTCTTCCACAAATTGTTGTTACCCCCGAAGCTCACTCTACATCTGACATCGAACTAAAAACGGATGACAATTCGATCTTTGTGCAGCAGGAGCTTGAAGCAAGCCTTGAGGGGTATGAGATACAGACTAAATCAGAGGGCATTGCCACGGGTAATCCAAACGGTCCACATTTGCAATATGCCTGGCCCTTCACCGTTGTTCAAATGGGGCATGTCATCCAGTCCTACCAAAATTACAGCAGCGGAACCAGCCAGGCTTATTTTCACCATGGGATGGATATGATCGCACCGGATGGCACACAGGTTTTCACCCGGTCTGGAGGCCAGGTCGTCAATATTGAGAACTACCAGCCCGGCAATTCATTGTACTGGGAAGTGGCGATTCTTGACCCTGAAGGCTATGTCTGGCAGTATCACCACATTGACCGGAACACGATCCCCCAATCGATTTTCGATAAGTACAACGAATGGAAGGCCAATCCAAGTACAGGAGGGTATGTCCCACCGAATACCCATATTGGAAATATTGTTTACTGGTCGGTGGTATCTTTCGGTTACCGCTTCAACCACATTCACCTGAACATCCTGGCTGCGGGTGACGTTTATATCAATCCCCTGGAATTTCATGTACCATTAGCAGACAACCAGGACCCAGAAATTCTAGGAATTGGGTTGCTGACCAATGGCAGAATTACCGCTGGAAATTTTGTGGCATCAACACAATTTGATAATTACGGGTTTTATGTACGTGCACGCGATCTTTTCCTCAGCAATGTGTTTTATTTGCCTCCTTATAAAACCGAATTCCGCATTGATGGCGGGAGTTGGGTAACCACCTGGGAATTTCATAACCTGCCTGGCGGATCAAACATCAATACCTATGTGAATGAATTTTTTGTCGTCCCAGATACCTGCGGTAATTATACGTGCAGGGATTTTTACATCAACCTGGGATTCATCCCCGGCAGCCGCTATCAGTTCCCGACTGCGCCAGGGGAGCACACAATCGAAGTTCGTGTATGGGATTACAACGGGAATTCAACCGCCAGCTCATTCACCTGGATCAATGAATTCACACCCGATGAACCCGATGAATGTGTTCAAATTCCAGTACAAGCGGACACGCTCCTTCAACAAGCCAATGTAACGAATAATTGGGGTGGATATGATTCTATTTACGCTCGTAGCACAGGCTCAAGAACATTGCATTCGTTGCTAAAATGGGATCTGAGCAGTATTCCGCAAGACGCCCAGGTCACCAGTGCTGAGATCATCCTCAGAGTCACAGGGGCAACCAATACAGTTTTCAACCTCTACTATCTGAAGCGGGATTGGATCGAAGGAAACTCAACCGGAACATCAAGCAATTCAAGTGCTAATTGGAGTACGTATAACGGCGTCAATGCCTGGGGTCAAGCTGGCGCCCAAAGCACAACAGTTGACCGCGATAGCAACAACCTGTGGAACGCAACTTCAACCAGTTATAGCTCCACCGGTCTGAGAACCATCACCCTCAACAGTACCGGTGTAAATGTCGTCCAGAGCTGGGTCAATAAATCGCTAGATAATTATGGGATGACAATCCAACCCACGACTTCTGGCGATGACACCCTAATCTTTGCTTCCAAAGAGCACGCCTCATATCAATCGCCCACACTCAAGGTGTGTTTCAATCATGGTGATCCTACCAATCATCCACCGATAGCTTTGCCACAAACTGTTCAAACCACCGTGAATACACCTGTTTCGATAACTTTGAGTGGGACAGATGAAGATGGGGATGTGTTAAGTTTCAGGATAATCAGCGGTCCTTCACATGGACAATTAGAGGATTTAAACCCATCTCGTGCAACCTTGATATATACCCCTGAAGAGAATTTTATTGGTGAAGATTCCTTCAGCTTTGTTGCCAATGATGGCTTTGTTGATTCTGAACCTGAAAGCGTTTACATCTGGGTGGGCAACCCCACCTCTGTCAATTTGGTTTCATTTTCAGGGAAATATCAACATGGAGTGATTAAAATAACCTGGGAAACCGCTGATCTTAACAGCTTCATGGGCTTTAATCTCTATCGTGCTGAATCTGCGGATGGCGAGCGGATTTTAATAAACGATCGCCCCATACCATTAATTGACACAAAGATTTTCGAATATCTCGACACGGATATCGCCATTGGCAAACTGTATTTCTACTGGCTGGATTGCGATACTCGGTCAGGCTTGGAAGAAGAATTTGGCCCAATTGAGGTCAGGAGCGGGATTCTTAACTTTATCCCGATGATCCTTCATTAAGCCTGTATTGATCGAAGTGTAAAAGGAGTAAATTTCGGACTGGAAGCAGAAGTTGAGCAGATGTGATGTTCAATAGTGGAGTAAAAAGTACGAAATCATGATGGTCATAAGCATCTGGTCGTTTGCTCATAGCCTCCATGCACTGTGTCCGGTTAAGTGGAAATGCAAGCGAAGATTTAATAAAAACCCGGGCAAGCAGAATAGTTCGATTTAGCCACAAGAAAAGGTTGCACATCGCCAAGTGTGCAACCTTTTATGTTTCTAAAGCACTGAGAAATTCAATTCTCGGGTTAGATTAACATCAATTGTTAAACAATATCAGTTAAGGGTTGATTCTTGTCTCACTGATTGGCTAAAAAAGAGCGAGATGATCTGAAAAGGGCATAGATCTTGCATTCTTTGGAGAAGTGTCTTAGCCAGTATTAAAACGGGTGATCCTGTCAATGTGCCAGGATCAAGGAAGAACGGTTTGTTCCGTCGCCTTCTTCACGACACATCGGTCAAGAAGCCAGGTAAGTGGAGAATGAATATGGGTTTTGGCGCCTTTCAATATGATTAGCGCACTCAAACCATATCGCTTAAATGATGAATAACAATAATACGCTCTAACATATTGTTGGAATACGGCTGGCACATTGGGATAATTTAAAACTTCACGGCGGCAAATGTGCAAGTCGCCGGATGGAATTTTTATTTCAGGCATTGGGGCACAAATCGCCCATGGTATCGGCATCGGAGCAATTTGATTAGAGAAAGAAGGAACATGGATACTTTTTATCATAACATATAAAAGAATGATCGGTCTTTTAGAAAACTCAGACAAAACCTTAGCTTGTTTTCTGAGGGATTTCTGACCACAAATAATAGTTTTTAGATTACTTTTTATTGGAGAAATGATCATGAAATCTGGAAAAAAATTAAATAGTCGTATATTTTTCAAATTGACTTTAATGGTGATGATCTTCTCGCTTTTATCGGGCAATTTGATTACGATCGCACAGGCAAGAAGCGAAGACTATCTCGAGGATTATCGCGGCCATTCTTCTGCCAATCAAAGCATTGCAGCAATAACTGCAACCCGCGAGGCTTCTTTTGGCATCGCCACGGGTGATCCAAACGGTCCACATTCGCAATATGCTTGGCCATTCACCGTTGATCAAATGGGGCATGTCATCCAGTCCTATCAAAATTACAGCAGCGGAATCAGTCAGGCTTATTTTCACCATGGGATTGATATGATCGCCCCCAATGGCACACAGGTTTTCACCCGGTCTGGAGGTCAGGTCGTCAATATTGAGAATTATCAGCCCGGTAATGCCCTGTATTGGGAGGTCGCCATTCTTGACTCTGAGGGTTACGTCTGGCAATACCACCACATTGACCGGAACACGATCCCTCAAATGATTTTCGACAAATTCAACGAATGGAAGGCCAATCCAAGTACAGGAGGGTATGTCCCACCGAATACCCATATTGGGAACATTGTCTACTGGACGGTTACATCTTTCGGTTATCGTTTCAATCACATTCACCTGAACATTATTGCCGCCGGAGACGTTTACCTCGATCCATTGGAATTTCACATCCCCTTGGAGGACAATCAAGCACCTGAAATCCATGCAATCGGCTTGCTGAACGGAAACACGATCGTCAGCGGAAATACCGCCTCAGGCGATTATGGGCTGTATGTGCGTGCCAGGGACCTGTTCAAGAGCCCGGTTTATTATTTACCCCCCTATAAGACAGAATTCTCTATTAACGGTGGCGAATGGACCACAGTCTGGGAATTTCACGACTTGCCGGGTGGTGCTTCTGACACTTTATACCTGCACGACTTTTTTGTTCCCAACTCCACCAAGGGCAATTACTCTGCTCGAGATTTTTACATCAACCTGGGATTCATACCCGGCGGCAAGAGATCTTTCCCTTCAGAACCTGGAGAACACACCATCCAGGTGCGAGTGTGGGACTATAATGGCAATTCAACAACGGACAGTTTCACCTGGACTGTGACATCAACCATTCCTGACAATGGTTGTTCCCTCGGGAATGGGGTAACCCGAACTTTTACAATCGACGAAGACATTCTAGTCACCGATGTGAACCTAGGCTTGAATATCACCCACGCCCGCCGTGGGCAGATCAGGGTCACATTGAAATCCCCAACTGATTCGTCCCCGACCACAATTATCGCTAACAGCTCCGATACCTATGCGAACTATGATGTCTGGGTTGATGATAGTTCAACCAACCCCCTTAACAATAACAGAAGTGACAACGTCGCTGCACCTTTTTTCGATCGCATAGTTAGCCCCAACCCGGATGGTTCATTGGATAGCTTCAACGGCAAACCAGCGTTTGGTGAATGGACGGTCTTCATTTGTGATAATACCAGAGGAACAACAGGCTCGGTTAATCAGGTCGAGTTAGAGGTGATTGGGACAAGCAGTCACAACGAGCCCCCCACCGCCGATCCCCAATCTCTAACAACGGACGAGGACATTCCCCTCGCTGTCACGCTGTCTGGTTCAGACCCCGATGGCGACAGCATCAGCTTTGCTATAGTGGATCAACCCTCACACGGAACTTTGACCGGACAAGCACCAAACCTGACCTATACTCCCCATGCAGATTATTACGGCGAAGACAGTTTCACCTACATTGCCAACGATGGGAAAGTTAATTCAGCGCCAGCTACAATCAGCATCACCATCAACCCGGTCAATGACGCGCCGGTTGCTAATGATCAATCCGTCAGTACCGGGTTCAATATGCCCATAGCAATCACATTGAGCGCTTCAGATGTGGATGGCGACGATCTCACCTTTACCGTCATCAGTCAACCAGCCCACGGGAGTTTGAGTGGTAGCGTACCGGATCTCTTTTACACACCGGGTACTGGCTTTACTGGGGAAGACACGTTTACCTTTATCGCCAGTGATGGTGAGCTTGATTCGGAAATTGCAACCGTCAACATAACCGTTAACCCGCCCGGTCCAACAGCGATCTTCTGGGATGATTTTGAGAGCGATTTAGGCTGGGTCAGGAATCCAAACGGTACCGATACCGCCACACTGGGTTTATGGGAACGAGGCATTCCTCAGCGTGTTACTTACAATAATTACGTCACCCAGCTTGGAGAGCCAGTTAGCGGATCTTACGACCTGGTCACTGGACGTCTGGCGGGTAGCAGTGCAGGTGATTATGACGTAGACAACGGTGTTACCAGCATTCGCTCACCAATAATCAACTTGCCTTCGAATGCTGATGTGACTCTCTCTTTCCATTACTACCTGGCGCATCTAAACAATGCCAACAACCAGGATTATTTCCGCGTCAAAATTGTGGGCAACAGCACACAAACCGTGTTCGAAAAATTAGGAACGGCATCTTATGTTAATGCAGTCTGGAAATTTGAGAGCGTTGAGATCAGCCAATTCGCCGGGCAGGCAATTTACATTTTAATTGAAGCAGCCGATGAAGGCGCTGGAAGCTTAATCGAAGCAGCAGTCGATGATGTGCTGATCGAGGGGGTGTTCACCAGCACCAACATGCCACCAGTAGCTGAACCGCAGTCATTAACAACGAATGCAGGTGAGCCTTTATCGATCTCACTTACAGGCTACGATCCCGATGGAGATTCCATCAGCTTTGCTGTTGTCGATCTTCCTTTAAATGGATTGCTCAGCGGCGAAGCACCTGATCTGACCTATACTCCTAACCCTGGTTTTTATGGCGAAGATAGCTTCACCTTCAAAGTCAACGATGGGGCCATCGATTCCGAAGTCGCCACAATCAGCATCACCATCAACCCGGTCAACTCCGCACCGGTAGCTGATACCCAATTCCTCACAACCGATGAAGACGAAGCGCTGGAAATCACCCTGACGGGTTCTGACATTGATGGGGACGATCTGACCTTCACCATTGTGGATAACCCCGCTCATGGCAACCTCCAAGGGGATCCACCGAACCTGACCTATACCCCAAATCAAGATTTCAACGGCGAGGATAGCTTCACGTTCATCGTTAATGATGGAATCCTTGATTCAGAACTTGCCACAATCAGCATCACCATCAACCCGGTCAACGATGCGCCGATTGCTGACGATCAACTGGTACAAACAAACCGCAACAGGTCTTTGCCAATCACGCTAACAGGCTCAGATGTCGACGACGATCTACTGACATTCCATATTGTTTCCGGCCCATTCCACGGAACACTCAACGGTGAGCCGCCTGAGCTGACCTATATCCCAAATGCTGGTTTTAGCGGAACAGACAGTTTTGAATTCACCGCCTTTGACGGTCAGGCAGCCTCGCTCCCAGCCCTGGTCACGATCATTGTCGATGATGTCAACAACCCACCAATGGCTGAAGAGCAGTCCTTAAGTACAGATGAGGACGTGCCGCTTGACATCATGCTGAGTGGCTCTGATCCTGATAATGACCCAATCACCTACACGATAGTGGATCATCCTTCGTTTGGGGTTTTGAGCGGCGAAGCGCCTAATCTGACCTACACTCCTGACCCTGATTATCATGGCGAGGACAGCTTTACTTTCATGGTTTTTGATGGTCAGCTCACTTCAGACCCTGCTACCGTGGCAATTACCATTAACCCGGTCAACGATGTACCGGTGGTTGAAGATCAGTCTCTCACTACGGATGAGGACGTTGCCCTGGAGATCACCTTAACAGCCTTTGATGTGGACGGTGATGACCTGGATTACATCCTTGTAACCGGTCCCAATCACGGCAATCTGGAAGGAAACGCCCCGACCCTGACCTATATCCCTGAAGCAGATTATTATGGCGAAGACAGTTTCACCTTCAAAGTCAACGATGGGACCGTCGATTCCGCAGTAGCCACAATCAGCATCACTATCAACCCGGTCAACGATGCGCCGGTGGTAGACAATCAGTCTCTCACAACCGATGAAGATGAAGCACTGGAAATCACACTGACGGGCTCTGACGTAGATGGCGATGATCTGACCTTCACCATTGTGAATAACCCTGCTCACGGCAGTCTGGAAGGCGATGCACCAAACCTGACCTATACCCCGGATCAGGATTTCAACGGCGAGGACAGCTTTACATTCATCGTTAACGATGGAATTCTTGATTCAGAAGTTGCCACAGTCAGTATCACGATCAATTCGATCAACGATGCGCCGATTGCTGACGATCAACTGGTGCAAACAAACCGCAACAAGTCTGTGACAATAACGCTAACGGGCTCAGATGTCGATGGCGATGTGCTGACATTCAATATTGTTTCCGATCCGATCCACGGAACGCTCAACGGTGAGCCGCCTGAGCTGACCTACACACCACATATTGGTTATGTCGGGACAGATAACTTTGAATTTGTAGTTTACGACGGGGAATTCACCTCCGACCCAGCCCTGGTCTCAATCACTGTTATGGATCACAATGACCCACCGAAAGCTGACGAACTGTCTTTCACAACAGATGAGGATGTTCCCCTGGACATCATGCTGAGCGGCTCTGATCCTGATAATGACCCAATCACCTACATGATTTTGGATCATCCTTCATTCGGGGTTTTGAGTGGCGAAGCGCCTAATCTGACCTATACTCCTGACCCCGATTATCATGGCGAGGATAGCTTTACTTTCGCAGTTTTTGATGGTCAGCTCACTTCAGACCCGGCTACCGTAACGATTACCATCAACCCGGTCAACGATCCGCCATTAGCTGATGCTCAGTCTCTCACTACGGATGAGGACGTTGCCCTGGAGATCACCTTAACAGCCTTTGACGTGGACGGTGATGACCTGGATTACATCCTTGTAACCAGCCCTAATCACGGCAGCCTAGAAGGAAACGCCCCGATCCTGACCTATATCCCTGAAGCAGATTATTATGGCGAAGACAGCTTCACCTTCAAAGTCAACGACGGGACCGTCGATTCCGCAGTCGCCACAATCAACATCACCATCAACCCGGTCAACGATGCACCGGTGGCTGACGACCAATCCCTCACAATCGATGAAGATGAAGTCTTAGAAATCACCCTGACAGGCTCTGACGTGGACGGAGATGAACTGACCTTTAGCATCATCAACCCTCCAGCACATGGCAGTTTGAGTGGCATTGCGCCAAATCTTCTTTACACCCCAGAAACTGGTTTCACTGGTGAAGATACCTTTACCTTTAATGTCAATGATGGCGAGCTTGACTCAGATATTGCCACGATCAAGATCACCGTTAACTCAGCCGGGCCGGCCCAAGTTTTCTGGGATGATTTTGAGAGTGACTTAGGTTGGATCAGGAATCCAAACGGCACCGACACTGCCACACTGGGTTTGTGGGAACGAGGCATTCCTCAGCGTGCTACTTACAATAATTACGTCACCCAGCTCGGAACGCCGGTTAGCGGATCTTACGACCTGGTCACTGGACGCCTGGCGGGCAGCAGTGCAGGAGATTATGACGTGGACGGAGGTGTGACCAGTATTCGCTCTCCTCTCATCCAGTTACCTGCCAATCATGAGCTTTCACTCTCCTTTTACTATTACTTGGCGCATTTAAACAATGCCACGTCTGCAGATTACTTCCGGGTGAAGATCATTGGAGATAGCACACAAACCGTTTTCGAAAAGCTGGCATCAGCGGCCTATGTGAATGCGATCTGGCAACCTGTGAACGTGGATATCAGCCGCTTTGCCGGTCAATCGGTGTACATCCTGATCGAAGCCGCAGATGAGGGCGCTGGTAGCCTGATAGAAGCGGCGGTGGATGATGTTTTAATCACGGCTGATAAACTGAATTTACCTCCTGTTGCTGATCCACAAAATCTGACTCTGGAAGAGGATGGACAGCTACTCATTACGTTGACCGGTTCTGACCCAGAAGGCAATCCACTGAGCTTTGAACTGGTGGACCTCCCTCAACACGGGTCAATAACTGGAACGCCGCCAAATATCACCTACAAACCCGATCCAGATTATTATGGACTTGACAGTTTCAGCTTCAGCGTCAACGACGGAGCTTTGTCCTCTTCCCCGGCAATTATCGGTCTGGAGATTACGCCAGTGAACGATGCGCCGGTGGCTGAATCACAGGGTGTCACTACGCAAGAAGGGACTGCAATTGAGATTCTTTTGGTCGGTTCGGATGTTGATGGTGATTCGCTGACTTATTCCGTTTTCAATCCACCCTCACACGGTACTCTGACGGGCACAGCTCCAAACCTGCTCTATACACCACATACAGGATTTGTTGGAAGCGATACATTTACTTTCAAAGTGAATGATGGTGAACTGGATTCGGATCCAGCAACTGTCAGTATTACCGTTGAATCGGCGGGGCCTGAGACCATCTTCTTCGACGATTTTGAGACAAATAAAGGCTGGATTCGCAATCCTTCAAGAAAGGATACCGCAACTCTGGGTTATTGGGAGCGCGCCATTCCACAATCCGTTTATTATGTGGGCTACAAGCAACTCACAGCTTACAGCGGCTCCTATGATTTGGTGACAGGGCCTCTTGCAGGCCCGGACGCAGGTAGCTATGATCTCGATGGCGGTGTGACGAGCATTCGTTCTCCTAACATCCTATTGCCCGCCAACAAAAAGCTGACCCTTTCCTTCTATTATTACCTGGCGCATTACACAAATTCATCGTCAGCAGATTACTTCCGTGTAAAAATAGTAGGCACAAGAACACAAACCGTGTTTGAAAAACTCGGGGCAGCCAGGAATGTGAATGCAGTCTGGCAGCTTGTTAACGTTGACATCAGCAGCTTTGCCGGCCAAACGGTTTATATCTTAATTGAAGCCGCCGATGCAGGCACAGCGAGCTTGGTGGAAGCCGCAGTCGATGATGTGTTGATTTTGGCTGAATAACGAGATTTTGACCCAATAGAACTTTGTTTACCCTGGCTCTCCGAATTTGTTGGTTGAAGAGAGCCAGGGAGATCTCTTGTTCCAATCGATAAAAAATCAAACAAAATTATAATTAAGTGACCTCTATGGCTGGCACGTTTTCAAGATCAGGTTGAACAAAACCTCAAATTGAATTTGGTATACAATTGATGCATGATTAATTTGCTATGTTCATTGATTTCGTCTGAACGAGATCCTCAAGATTTAAATAACCAGTTGCGACAATTTTTACCAAAAGAGTGGGAGCTGTTGATTGATTTAGCCAATAAAAATGGTCTGACAGCGATATTGTATAAGTTTTTAGTGAAACAGGATTTAACCCGTATTATTTCAAAAAAGCAATTTGAAGAATTGCAAGAAAGAACACGCATCACTGCGGTTAATAATTTAATTCTCATTCATGAAGCAAAACAAGTGCTTGAGGTATTGCATCAATCAAATATCGATGTCATCGGCTTGAAAGGCCTTTACCTGATTGACAATATCTATGACGACATTTCATTGCGCCCGATGGCGGATTTGGATTTATTACTTAAAAAGCAAGATTTTTCCAAAGCCCTCTCCATTCTTACAGCAATCGATTATCATCCCTCAACGTATTTCAATGTCAATGCAGAAAATATTGATATTAAACACGTGCCTCCGCTGATCAAAAATCAGAAGCTTTATCTTGAACTGCACTGGTCGATTGCCGAGGGTGATTGGCCCTTCAACATCGATGTCGATGGTTTATGGCAGCGGGCAGTACCTGCTCCCATCGCCGGCGAAGATGCAATGGCACTGAGTACCGAAGATTTGCTGCTTCACCTCTGCATCCATTTTACATACCAGCACCAACTCAAAGGTAATCTCCGTGGACTATACGATTTCATAAAGGTCTTTGAAGCTCACCAGTGGGAAATAAACTGGAAGATGTTATTTCAAATAGCCAAGGAATGGCGTGTTGAACGAATCGTTGCCCTTACCTTTAGTTTGCTGGTTGATTTGTTTGGTGAAAAAATTCCCCAGGACGTGCTGCCTCATTTCAAATCAGAACTGGTATCACCAGAATTGCTCGCTGAGGCAAGGAACCAGGTTTTCTCAACTCATGATCCTCAAGCAGCAATAACTCCCGATTTAGCCAGGTTGTCTTCAATGCCCGGTTTGATCAACAAATTCAGATTAATCTTATCACGGGTTTTTCTCCCAAAAGCGACCATGGCGCGTTTGTACAATACTCCCCCCACTTCGATTAAGATTTACTTATTTTATCCCGTTCGGTTTTTGCAGCTTTTCAAATCATACGGGATAACCACCTGGAAAATTATCACAAAAATCAAGGCAGTCAGGGTTGACGTCGTTCATGAGGAAGCCAAACAAGAGCTCATAAAATGGATGGAGGCGAATGGCTCATGACAAAACTGCTGCAAACCGTATTCCCACGGAACAGGACGCTTCACAACCAATAAACGCTATGATTGCAGGGTTCATTAATTTTGGATATAATGATTTGTGGTGATAATGGTTGAAAATTATTAAGCTCAATGATTATGCAATCAAATGGGCTAAAATAAACCAATTGGGTATGATAAGATGTGAGTAGTGTATTTAATAGACAAATTATTTATTATATTTCTTTGCGTTCGGAGAATGCCCTATGGATTTTCGACAATTCGTAAACATCGCTAAACGCTGGATCTGGCTTGCGCTGGTGGGGGCATTGGTCGCAGGCGGATTGGGCTATTACATCAGCAGCCAGGAAACGCCGTTATTCCAGGCTAGCACACGTTTTGTAATTTTGCGTGCTGCTACCACGGGTTACGATTATTACGCCTATATCGACTATCAACAACAGATCCAAACCTACTCCGAGTTACTTACTACAGATGCGTTGCTGAATCAAGCCTCAGAAGAATTAGGGTATTCCGCCCAGGATGTAACAGCCAGTGCATCGCAAATCGCCGATACCCAATTCATGCGTCTTACCGTCACCCATCCCGATCCCGTGAAAGCTGCGGAGATTGCCAACGTGTTGGTCAAGGTGCTCATCGATCAGAACGAGCGCCTTCAATCTGTGCGCTACGAGGCAACAGAACGCAACATGCAGCAACGCGCAGATCAAGCCCTTGAGCAAATCGAAATTCTCCAGGCGCAAATTGATCAACTTTCTACCGCATCTGTCCAGGAGCAGTTAACACAAGTGGAAAGTGAAATCAATGAACTCCAGGAACAAATCTTTGCTCTGGAGACCCAGATTGTCGAACTTGAAACCAAGATTAGCGAATTTAATCCTCTCTTTGCCACAGAAGAACAAAAGGCTCAGCACGAAGCCAACCGGACTCGAGCAGCCGAACTTGAAGCAGAAGTAAAACAACTCACTCCAATCCTGGCTTTATATCAACAAATATTTACCAATCTAACAGTTTTAGGTCGAGTGCCTGACAGCTCTACTAACACGTCTATCGAGATCTCACAACTGCAAACTAATCTTAATCTCTATCAACAAATCTATATTAACAGTATCAGCAGCCTCGAAAACTTGAACCTGACGCGGGCTCAAAACACACCCAACGTCATTCAAGTTGAACCGGCCCGTATTCCAAAAAAACCGATCTCTCCCAAACCGATGCAGGATGCTGCGCTGTACGCCTCTGTGGGCTTTCTCCTTATGGCAGGCATCGCCTTCCTGATGGAATACCTGGACGATACAATCAAAACCCCTGAGGATGTAAAGCAAATTCTTGGATTGCCTGTAATCGGCCTAGTTGCGGACATGGAGACAGGTCGAAGCAAACACAAGGGTCAATCTAAAGGTGTATTTGTTGCCGACCAACCCCGCTCGCCCATCTCTGAAGCCTTTCGCTCCATGCGCACAAGTCTCGAGTTTTATAGTGTCGATCAACAATTACAGATGCTGATTGTCACCAGCTCTGGACCAGAAGAAGGCAAAACCACCATTGCCTCAAATTTAGCTGTCATCATTGCTGGCAGCAATAAGAAGGTGCTCCTGCTTGATGCAGATTTGCGACGACCGAATGTTCATCAACGGTTGATGATCCCAAATCGGGTCGGGCTTTCTGACCTAATTCGAGGCAGATTAGAAATTAATGATGTTATCCAATTCTCCACAGAAATCCCCTACCTCAATTTAATTACCTCTGGAAGCCTTCCGCCCAATCCTGCAGAATTATTAGGCACCCAGAAGATGTTAAGCATATTGGAGGATTTGCGTGCTAAATTTGACATGATTGTGATTGACACTCCCCCAGCAATTGTCACCGATGCGCAAATTCTCGCCTCCAAAACCGACGGAGTAATTTATGTCATTCGCCCCGGTAAGACCCGTTCGTTGGTAGCTCGAACACCTTTAGAAGAGTTTGAACGGCTTGGCGCCAACGTAATTGGGGTCGTTATGAATCGCATCCCGCACAACAGGGGTTATTATTATGGCGGCTTTGAATATTACTCACCAAATGTTTATGGCAGTGAAAAGTATTATGTTGATAGTCACAACGATCAGCCCTTTATTCCTATCCAGGATATAGAGACTGAGCCTAAAAAGTAATCCGTTCACCTTAATATTGAGCACTGTTATCGTTTTTCCAAAGAAACAGGGATTGCTGAATGCGCAACGACAACGCTGATCATCTGAATCTTCAGAATCAGAATAGCTGCCCAAAGCTCGGGCTTAAAGAAGATCCTGATTCGTATTCAGCTTTTCCATTAAAAATAAACGCTTGCTATCATGTGCGACCTGTTGATACCCCTAATCTTAGCCATCAACGATCATATTGTTTAACCAGTGCTTATCTTCATTGCCCGATTTATGAATCCGCGCCCGGTAGCAAAATGCCCAAAGAGATCTCACTCAAGAAAGAAACGTTATCAAAAGATAAACTATTTCTACTCACCGGAATTGGTATTCTGTTGGTAGTCATCATACTGTTTTTTTCTTTCCGATCAGGGATGCCTCGGCTATTTACAATCGATGAGCAGTCCACGCCATCGCCGACTGCTTCAGTCTCCCCGACAATCACACCAGTTCAGCCAAGTGAAACAGCAACAACTTTGCCAATCACTCCCAGCCTGACTGAACCGCTTGCCACAGACACCCAGGTGCCGCCAACGCCAACTGCGAGAATAGTCATCCTCACTTTAGATACGCCGATTGGTGGCGATCAAAAATTTATCATTCACCGTGTAGCCGAGGGTGAAACCTTGCAAATTTTTGCAAATAAATATCACACAAGCGTTGAAGCAATTAAAGACATTAATTTCGACCTGATCATTCCGCTGTGGACCGATTGGCTGGTCGTTATCCCTGAAAATATTACCGCTGTAAGTAAATTACCATTATTTGAAGCTCACCAGGTTGAGGAAGAATATATTAAAATTCAAGATTTAGCAATTAAATTATCTGCTTCACTAGAAGAGATGATTTATTACAACAATATTGAAGAAAATTACTTATTACGCAAAGGAGACTGGCTATTAGTCCCAAGAGAAAAACCACAACCCTGAAATCATGTCACATTGAGAAAAATGGACAATTTTCGCTGAGCTTCTTTGAAAGTGACCCGTGGTCCAACGAAAGTATCAAATCTGACTATGCCAGACCAGCCTCCAAGATCATAACTGGACAGATTGTTGGCAGGGAAAAGCAACAATTCGCCCATTTTAGAACAATACACGCAAACAAAGAATAAACGATTGACAATGGAAAATTCTGTTCAACATTTTTGCCCGCACCTGGGCTTGAAAAGTGATCCAACAACCAACTTCTCCTTTCCCTCAAAAGGAAATGTCTGCTTTCATGCCAAAGGGCACCCTACACCACAATTATATTTTCAACGCACCACGTGTTTGACAGACCAACATCTCAATTGTCCGATCTTTTCGAGTCCTCCTGGTGTTAGGCTTCCTGCAAACATCATAGAGCCAAAAGAAAAAACGGGGAATAATCCAAAAATCATCTTATGGGCTATTTTAACGCCAATTTTAATTTCAGGCATTTTTTTGATAAATGCTAATCGGTTACAACTTTTCAACCAAATTGATCGGATGTTTGTGCCAGCCTGGAAAAACACTCAGCAAGCTCTCCCGCTAACATTACCTCCATCTCCTACCCTAGAAGTTGTCCCCAGCCTAACAGTAGCACCCACAGTCACATTCACAGCCACGATAACGGCTACAGCCACCTCTGAACCCACTCAAACACTCATTCCCTCACTAACGCTAACGTCCACGAGGGCCCCTGCTGTGTTTGAACTGGGAACACCCATTGGCAAACAGGGGAAATTTATTATTATCCGTGTTTTAGAAGGGGAATCAATTGGCCAGTTTGCTGGCCGCTACAACACAACAGAAGAAGCCATTCGCACAATAAATTATAAGCTTCCATCAGTACTTTATCCGGATTGGTTGGTGGTTGTTCCTCTCGATCTTTCCGATACTACTGGCCTTCCATCCTTTCAGCCAATTCAAGTAACAACAGATGGCATCACCTTGTTAGAGCTGGCTCAGCTACTTAATATGGAAGCTGAGGAAATTAGCCGGTACAATAATATGGGACCAGGGCACCTTCTCCAGCAAGGAGAGTGGATATTGATCCCACGTTATGAGTAAGATCGATTTAGATTAAGGTTTGAAATCAAAATGCCTTCCATTTTATTCGTGTGTACAGCCAACCGCTTTCGATCTCCGATTGCCGCGATCTATTTTGCCCGGTCTGTTGTCAAACAAGGTGATGACAATTTCATTTCTGTCTCCAGTGCAGGGACTTGGACAGTTCCAGGTCAACCTGTTACTACTGACGCATTACTTGAAGCCGACAAGTACGCACTAAATTTGTCGTTACACAAATCTCGTCTCATAACAAGGTCGATGCTTTCCAAATCGGATTTAATCCTCGTCATGGAAAATAACCAAAAAGAAGCGCTTTGCCTGGAATTTCCTGATTTTGCTGATCGTATCTATCTTCTCACTGAGGTCGTTACAGGGAGATCGGAAGATGTCCCTGATCCCTATGGAACACAAGAGCCAGCAGCAGGTGTCGCTGCTGAGATCGTTAATTTGATTGACCAGGGATATGACCAGATCATTAAACTTGCCCAAATGAATTCAACCAAGAGCTAATATTTTCACCGGCAAATTGTGGTGATTTGGCCCCATCCAGCACAAGGCATCTGTGTATCATTTCTAAATTGAACCATTATCTGAAAGCATTCCCATTTCGAGAGCAGGTTTGTTCTGTTTAAGGATATTTTTCGAAATGATTATCAGCAACGTCTCATTATTCTCTTGGATATAATGATTGTCTTTGCTTATTAGGATAACGATAACATTTTAAGAAATGCTGATGATACCCTTAAGTTGCAGATGATTGGATCGTAACATTGGTTAGAATATTTCATTCAAACCTTTTTTCAGGGTAGAGAATTCTTGAATTTTCCAACATAAACTCAAAATAGCTGCTATCATATAAGCAGACAGTGGCCACGTCCATTTCACACAGAAATTTGTTCAGCTTTTATAGATTTCTACGTTTATTAGGAGAATAATATGTCCAAAAAAACAGTTGGTCTGATTTTCATCGTCATTGGCTTTCTCTTCGCGATTGTTTCCTTAATTGCCGACTACATAGGGATCGGTTCGTATCCAGGAATCAATTCTGCTCAGATTGCAGGTATCGTTGGCGGAATCCTTACAGCCCTCATCGGCTTCTTTTTATTTCGTCTGACAAAAAAGAAAAAAGAATAATTGATACTAACCTGATCATTTTGATGGTTGGTGAAATAATTAAGTACAATTTTATCTTTGCCAAAACAAATTGATATAACACGAAATTGTGGCAGTTGTTTCGCGATCATGATGTGATCGATCTCTTTTTCACAATCATTTACTTAAACCGCAAGAACCTTATTCTGACTGAGGAATAATCTTCATTGAAATATGGGAGCGCAGCAAGAGTTAGCAGGCGAATACTTATTTGGGTGATATCAATTGGTGTACGTGGTATCATAAGAATAAGCCTGATGAAGAATCAAGTAAATAACGATAACGACTGTATGGTCTTTGCAACCATCAAAATAAACATGCAATGAGTTTCTCCTGGCACGTACTTCAAAGTAAACCTCATCGAGAGGACTTTTTGTTCTCGCAATTGGAACACCGCCAGATCGAGGTTTTTTACCCGCGTTTACGTGTGAACCCGGTGAACCCGCGTTCACGCAAGTTAATACCATTTTTCCCGGGTTACCTGTTTGTACGCGTTGATTTAAATGCAACTCCTCTATCGAGTCTAATGTATATCCCTGGTGTCAACCGTGTTGTCAGCTTTGATTCCAATCCAGCCATCGTTTCTGACGAAGTAATTACTGGCATTAAACACAATCTCGAACGCATTAACACAACAAAACCTGAACATCAGGAACAGCTTGCCCAGGGCGATCCTGTGCTCATCCTGGGCGGACCCTTCGAAGGATACCAGGCAATCTTTGACGCTCGTATCGAAGGCAGCGAACGCGTTCGCCTGTTAATCAAGTTCCTGCAAAACCAGCAAGTGCGGATTCAGGTGCCCGCAAAGATGGTTAAACCTAAAAAGAAATAATTTTTTGACACCCCCACGGGATCAACTCTGATCCCATAAGGTGAATTCAAACTATTCGTAAATCACCCGTAAATAACCAAGCGTGTTAAATAGCCGTTCCAGGAAGATTTCTGCGTTCAATTGAGCTTGGTCTAAAATACCATCTTCTACTGCCCCGTTATAGATTTCCTGTTCGGCAATTCGTCGTGCTGCAGTTTCAAGACCAGCATCGCTTTTACGCAACAATCCCGTTGTGCGATCATAGATGTATGAATTTTCATTATTAAGTGCAGCAACAAAAACCTCGGCTTCCGGCAAGTGGACGTAAAGTACATCATCTTCCAACCGTAGATCGCTGACTGAAAGGTGCGCAAGGTCTACACCAGCAATGACATAACCGTGCGCCACCAACAATAATTTATCGCCAAATAGCGGTCCCAGAATACCCTGGTTAACCTCAGCTGTAATCACTTTCTCTACAGAATATTGAATCGTTTCCAATCGCGCAAGTGACTGCACCTCTCTGATGATGGTGACTGGATCGGGAATCACCGTTGGCGTGGGGTTAAAGATCTGCGAAACCTGTGTGCTGAGCACATTGTTCACATTTTTAACAGGGGACATTGCCGATTCTATCGTCCGATTAATGGTAATTATAATAAATATAGTTGAACCAATAACAGCTACCAATAGTATGACCAGCAAAATTCCTAAAATTTTCTTTTCAAGTTTTTGTTCTTCCATCAATTGTCTCGATCCATTTCTTCAAACAGGTGTCAAAGCGATTAGTCTACCCCATTTGACTTATAAACAAATAGGAACAGATGATAATGATTGAGTTTATCAATCCTATTTTAAGAATATATTAACAGAACAATCCATCTGAATAACCGGTTTGTTTAAGAACCTGATGATTGATGCAAGGGACTGATTCACCATAATATATAACCAATGGAGGAGTATGAGTACCCCTTCGGTTTTCTTTTTTAACAGCGCTTGGTCACGAGTGTTTATAGTTCTCGCTGATATACTCGATGGTTTTTGTAAAACTTTACACCAAGGTTTTTTAAATCCTTGCGCATTTGTTCTGCAGTTTCCGCCACCTGGGTCAACTCGGAATTAATAAACTTCGGATATTGATGCATCGACTTTTCCAGCTCGGCATACAAAATGGCATTCCCACCCAATCCCTGGTATTCAGGCAAGATACCCACACCGTTAAAAGAAATCCAGTTGGTATGTTTAATTTCTAACAGTAAACGCAAGATAGCAATTGGACCCAATTTGCCTTTATTTTTTTGCATTGCGGCAGATACATCCGGGAAGGGGAAAACAAACCCGACCACATCTCCATCCTTCACAATGATTTTAATCAGGTTGGGGTCAACAATTGTCATCACATTGTCAACCACAAAGTCAATTTCACGCTGAGTCAACGGATAGTATTCCCAGTTTTTCACGAAGGCCTGGTTGTAAGCCTGCCCAATCTTTCCAGCCCAACTTTTCAGCTCACGCTTGTTTTTAAAATCCAAAACCTCAAAGGTACCTCGTTTTTTAGCGATATCTGCTGCTTTCCTAACTTTTGGCGGCAGCTGAAACTCTTGCGGGTTCACAAAGCTTGACACAAAATCTACCACTTTGGTGAAACCCAGGTTTTCCACCAGTTCTCTGTAGTATGGATAGTTATAATTCATCATATTCATCATCTGGCGGTGTTCAAATCCTTCAATTTGGATGCCATAACCATCCAACGGGCCAAAGCCCTTGGGTCCAACCAATCGGTTTAATCCCCGTTTTCGTGCCCATTCAAAGACGGTATTAAAAAGCGCATCAGCTACTTCCTGGTCATTGACACATTCAAACAGGTAGAACTCAGCGTCCTTTACATCATGGTACAGGTTGAAGGGCTTGTTTTCCAGGGCGCTAATCCTGCCCACAACCTTCCCATCAGTTAAGGCGATGAAAAATTCAGCCTCTGAGTGTTCATAAAAAGGGTGTTTCTTTGGATTTAGCATGGCCTTCACATCTGTAATAAATGGTGGCACCCACTGAGGATGCCCGTCGTACAGTTCAAAAGGCAGGGCAAGAAAGCGTTTTACATCGGCTTGATCCTTCACATCGATCTTATGAATAGAAATCATAAATTAATTCCTCTCTTCAAAAAACTAGCGAATAATATCATTAAGTATAACAGTCTGAGTCTAAAACAGTTGCACTGTCAAGCGGCATTTCAGCAAGCTATCGACATTTTACTAAGATAATCTCAAGCGAGCTCACTTCAGCGTGAACGAATTATAAACCAAAACATATCCGCTTCCAGTCTGAGCGGTGACTTGTAAAGCAGGAATGTGTGGGCTATAATCTTGATGTTGTTTTTTAAGAAGTAAAGGAAAATATTCATGATCGATGTCAACGAATTACGCAAAGGGGTCACCTTTGAGCAGGATGGCAATTTGTACAAAGTGGTGGATTACGCCCACAACAAACCCGGCCGTGGCGCGGCTACTATTCGCATCAAAGCCCGTGATCTTCGCAAAGGCACCAATTTAGAGATGACCTTCAACTCAGGTAACCGGGTACAGGATATCCGCCTAGACTATCACAATGCCCAATTTTTATATGCTGACGGAGACTTGTATTACTTTATGGACAACCAGAGTTACGAGCAATACCCCGTCAAAGCGGATACCCTTGGCGACCAAACACAATATCTTAAGCCCAACATGGACGTCAAATTGATGTTCTTCGAAAGCGAAGCGCTGGATGTTGAATTGCCCACTTCTGTTGATTTGCTGGTGACCAAAGCTGAACCCGCCGTCCGCGGAGATACAGCGACTGGAGTGACCAAAAAGGTGCTGACTGAAACTGGTCTCGAAGTCCAGGTGCCGTCATTTGTTAACCAGGGCGACACCATTCGCGTCGATACGCGCAATGGAAATTATGTCACTCGCGTGTGAGGTTTTCCCAAACTCATTAACTTTTGTCAACATCTTGACTTGAGGATTCTGACCAAAACGAGGGAGTGATGAGAGTCCCCACCACTGGAAAAGAATGCCCATATTTTTACGGTGATTATCACCGCGGCAAGCACCATGAAGAGTGTCGCTTGCTCAAAAAATCGAATCCGCCCTGGGAGTTGAAATATTGTATATCATGCCCCGTTCCTGAGATTACTCGGGCCAATGCATGTCCACACATGATTTTGTCGGGAGCGATAAAATCCAGCCTGTTTGGCTTGAAAAAACGGGTTGTTGTGAGTGCCTATTGTACAAAAACCCTTCAAGATGTTGAAAACCCCTATTTGGGATGTAGCGAATGTCACCCCATCATTGATCTCTTCAAAGAAGCCTGATGCCGCTAACTGTCCTGTTTGACCTTGATGAAACCCTCTTATCGACCCATATGGATCGATTTCTTCCCCGATATTTTGATCTACTTGGTCAAACTCTTAGTCACCTTGGTCAGCAAGAAATAATTGCTTCTCAGATTCATACTGCAGTGGAGATGATGGTTGCCAACCGGGATCCGGCAAAAACCTTGAAAGAAGTCTTTGACGAAAATTTTTATCCTCAATTAGGAACGACCGCGGAAGCCTGTCGACCGATATTGGATGCTTTTTATCAACAGCAGTATCCCCGAATCAAATCCGTTGTCCAGGCCAGACCCGAATCCCCTGAACTGGTGAAGTGGTGCTTGTCGGAGGGAATGCCGGTAGCCATTGCCACCAACCCGCTCTTCCCCCATACTGCAACCTACCAGCGAATTCAGTGGTCAGGACTGGACCCCAAAGATTTTGAGTTGTTCACGGCTTATGATGATTTTCACTTTACCAAGCCAAACTTGGCATATTATGCGGAAATTTTAGGTCGTATGGGTTGGCCAGAGATGCCCGCCGTGATGATCGGCGATAACCCCAGTGACGACCTGTTTCCCATGGATACCTTTGGGTTTGAAACTTTTTGGATTAAGCAAGAAAACCAGAGAATTTCATGGGAAGGCGGCAACCTGGTTGATGTCAAAAGTTGGCTGAAACAGGTGATACACACACCTCGGCGCTCACCAACATCGGATCCATGGGTCAACATCGCCACCATGCGCGCAACGCCTGCTGTGTTCGATACATGGATCAGAGCCAAACCGGATTGGGGACCCAATGTTGTGAAAAATCCACCCAAAACGCGGGTCGTTGAAGCCCTTAATTCTCTGATCTGGTTTGAAAAGCAGGTTCACCTGAATTTGTGGGGTAAAAGCATGTTGGAAAGGATTGACGATTTCATTATTCATCAATCCCCTTCCTTGGGTGAGCATCTGAATCGAGAAGATCACAACGCACAAGAAATATTAGCCCGCTTTATCACCGCGCGAAAGTCGACTTTGTCACGGTTCGAAGAATTCTACCTGAAAGCATCAAAAGAACTGGATGAGAAATCTGCTCAAACCATTAACGACTTTTTATACCAGATCGCCGATCACGACCGGCAGTTGCTTCGCCGGGCTGTAAATTTATAAGATATTTGTTAGATTTGTTGATCGTTCCGGGAGATTACTAGAAATCCATATTCAGGGTTGGTATAATACGAAAGTTAGATAAACAATAATTAAGATGCATTCATCATCTGGAGGAATCAGTGAAACCCCGTAGCCAATCGTTTATCATCTATGTGTTGCTATTTACAGCAATTATCGCGATGGTGTACTTTACCGTTAACCAACAAAACGCAAAAGTTGTTGATATTCCCATCAATCAGCTCGCTGCCGATATTCGCGAAGGTAAGGTCAAATCGATCACCGAAGATGATAGCCGACTTCAGATAACTTACAAAAATAACGATCAAAAATCGTCCACAAAAGATCCCAACACACCATTAATCACCCAATTAATCGATTTGGGTGTTACACCAGACGATCTGGCCGTCGAAGATATCTCAGTTGACATTAAACTTCCCGGATCTTTTCTTGGCATTATCTCCATTCTCAGTTACATTCTGCCTTTCATAATTTTAATTGCTTTATTCTGGTTCATCTTTCGCCAGGCACAGGGCAGTAACACCGCTGCCCTGTCTTTTGGCAAATCGAAAGCCCGCATGTTCACAGGGGACCACCCTACAGTCACTTTTGAAGACGTGGCTGGCGTGGAAGAAGCCAAAGAAGAGCTGCAAGAGATCGTTGAATTTCTGCGCGAACCGCAAAAATTCATTGCCCTTGGTGCACGGATTCCAAAGGGCGTTTTGTTGGTTGGTGCGCCTGGAACCGGGAAAACCCTCATGGCAAAAGCTGTCTCAGGAGAGGCGGGCGTTCCTTTCTTTTCGATTTCAGGTTCTGAATTTGTTGAAATGTTTGTTGGGGTTGGTGCAAGCCGGGTTCGAGACCTGTTCGAACAAGCCAAACGGCACTCACCCTCCATCGTTTTTGTGGATGAAATTGATGCTGTTGGGCGTCATCGAGGTGCTGGGCTGGGCGGCAGCCACGATGAGCGCGAACAAACACTCAATCAGCTCCTGGTCGAAATGGATGGGTTTGATACTGATACCAATGTGATTATCATCGCAGCGACCAATCGCCCTGACATCCTCGACCCTGCCCTGCTGCGCCCAGGTCGTTTTGACCGTCGTGTGACTCTTGATCGGCCCGATATCAAAGGACGTGAAGAAATTCTCGAAGTCCATGTCAAAGGCAAGCCTATAGCTCCCGATGTCGATCTGGCCGATATTGCCCGGTCAACACCGGGATTTGTCGGTGCAGATCTCGAAAACCTTGTCAATGAAGCTGCAATTCTGGCTGCCCGTCGTAATAAACGCATCATTGAACGCCCCGAGTTTATGGAATCAATTGAACGGGTTATCGCCGGACCGGAGCGTAAAAGTCGTTTGATCAATCCAAGCGAAAAGAGGATCATCGCCTACCATGAAGCCGGCCATGCCGTTGTGATTAACGCACTGCCTGAAGCGGATAATGTCCAAAAGGTTTCAATAATTTCACGCGGCGAAGCTGGCGGCTACACCATCGCCTTTCCAGAGGAAGACCGCATGCTCAAATCACGCAAGCAGATTATGAGCGATATGATCACCCTGCTGGGCGGTCGTGCAGCAGAGGAAATCGTGTTCAACGATATCACCTCCGGTGCCTCCAATGACCTGGAACGGGCGACCAAACTGGCCCGAACGATGGTCATGCGCCTGGGCATGAGTGATGCACTGGGTCCAATGGTCTACGGAAAGAAAGAAGAATTGGTGTTCCTTGGACGCGAGATTTCTGAACAACGCGATTATTCGGAGCATATCGCCGAGCAGATTGATACAGCCATCCAGGAACTGGTTCAAAATGCCTACCAGAAAGCCAAAGACATCTTAAACCAATACCGCACGGAATTAGATAAGGTTGCCGAAAAACTCCTGGAAGTTGAATCAATCACTGCGGCACAGTTTTTCGAGATCTTCCCCACGCCTGTTGAAAAAACAGGCGGCATCCCGCAAATAGCGGTTTAATCGTAACTTTCCGCACACTTAAAGGGCTGTGTAACTCATTTCACAGCCTTTTTGTTTTGTTTTGCCTTTTACTCCTCAGACGCTAAAACTCGCCTTAACACCTTTCCGACTGTCGTCCGCGGGAGTTCATCAATGAACACAATGTGTTTGGGAATTTTGTACCGCGTGAGGTATTGATCACAAAAGCTCCGAATTTCTTCGGTTGAGCTTTCTTCTCCCGGCTTCAGCACCACCCAGGCCTTTGTTGCCTCATTTCCATGCTCATCAACCACCCCGGCAACAGCAACCTCCTTAACCTTGGGATGTTTGTTGATCACCGCTTCTACCTCGTTTGGCCACACCTGAAATCCCCCCACCTTAATCACATCTTTTTTTCGATCAACAATGTAGAAATACCCATCCTGGTCCATCCGTACGACGTCTCCGGTAAACAGCCAGCCGTTTCGCAAGGTCAGCGCTGTTTCTTCTGGGCGCCGATGATATCCGGCCATCACCTGTGGACTTTTGATGATCAATTCGCCAATCTCCCCAATTTCAACCTCATGCTCTCCGGACTCAAGGTCAACGACTTTACAATCCACGTTCGGGAGCGGCAATCCAATAGAACCTTCACGGTTCTCACCAAGAATTGGATTACAATGAGTGGCCGTAGGCGCTTCAGAAAGGCCATAGCCTTCAACCAGGTGTCCCCGGGTGAGCGCTTCGAATTCGTGCTTGACTTTGATCGGCAGCGTCGCAGAGCCTGAAATGCAGGCTTTTATCGAAGATAGATCATATTTTCCCTCTAAAACAGGTGGATAATGATTGATCGCTGCATACAAACTGGGAACACCAGGGAAAATTGAAGCCTGGTAGGTCTGGATTGCATCCAATAAGTAGTCAAGCTGCCTTGGATCAGGGATCAGCACCATGCGTGCCCTCATTTTTACAGCCAGGTTTAAGCCCAAGACCATCCCGTATACATGATAAACAGGAATTGCCACCAAAATGGTTTCTTTTCCAGGCTCGGTATTCACCAGCCAGTGATTAAATTGGTAAACATTCGCAACCAGGTTGCGATGCAGCCCGATCGCGCATTTGGGTATGCCAGTTGTCCCGCCCGAATACTGGAACACCGCCGGGTCGTCAGGATTGATGTCGACATTCACCGGCACACAACCGGCAAAGGCTTCCATGATTTTTTCCCAGGTCGTATCACCATCTGGAAGGACTGTGCCAGCCTCCGAGTCGACAACAACCGTTCTGATGTCGTTCATAAAAGGCTGGGTTTTAACTGTCGTGTAAAAAGCTTCTTTCAATATCAGAACGCGAATCCCTGATTCGATAGTCTGTGTTTCAATTTCTGCCAGCCGGAAAGCCGGGTTCAGCGCCATCACCACTCCACCCGCTTTAAGTATTCCGAAAAAACTGATTACAAAAGCCGGAGAGTTCGGCAACAGGATGCCTACCCGGTCTCCTGTTTTTAAGCCCTGGTCAAGCAGGTACGCTGCAATTCGTTCAGAGAAATCATCGACCTGTTGATAAGTCAGCTCTTCTCCTTCATAGATTGTGCAGGTTGCATCTCCTGATTCTCGAACTGCGTCAGCAAATAGGTCAACCAGCGAGCGGTTGGGAATCTCCACCTCAGCGGGGACGCCTTCATCATATTGGGCTAACCAGGGTTTTGTTTGATCCATTTTATAAATTTTCCTTGACATAAGTATCCATAGCATCAATCAGTTGGGCATCTTCATCGCTTGTATTGACCGTGAACCATTTGATGCGTTCATCATCGGGTTTAAACCAGTTTGCCTGTCGGCGGACAAAAATCCGGGTATTGCGTTTAATCAACGCAACCGCTTCTTCCAGGCTGAGCTGACCCTGTAAATACTGGATAATCTCAGCATAACCAATCGCCGATAGCGTCGGCAGGTCAGGTGAAAGCTGAGCCTCCAGCAACCCCTGCACCTCCTGAACCAGGCCTTGATTCAACATTTCGTCAACCCGTTGGTCAATGCGGTCATACAGAACCTCTCTCGGTCGGTTGATCCCCATTACAAATAAATGGTAACGACAGGTTTGTTTCTGGCGTAAATCTGAAAAGCGTTCACCTGTTTTGAAGATCACTTCCAACGCACGAATCGTGCGGCGGACATTGCGATGGTCTATTTGCCTGGCGGCATCCGGGTCAATTCGCTCCAGACGGTCGTACAAGGCCTCTGAGCCGATGATTTCGGCCCAATGTGTAATTGCCTTCCTCAGGGCAATATCAGGCTCCTGCGGCGGTATTAGCCAGCCCTCCATGATTGAGCGGATGTATTGACCCGTACCGCCCACCAGAAAAGGCAGCTTACCCCGCCCATGAATCTGACCGATCGCTCGATAGGCTTCACGTTGGTAAATCCCCAGGCTCCACACCTGGTCAGGATCGGCGACGTCAATTAAATGATGAGGAACCAGATTCATTTCATCAGCAGTTGGCTTTGCTGTTCCAATATTCATCCCGCGATACAGTTGCCTTGAATCTGCCGAGACAATCTCCCCGCCAAAGCGTCGTGCCAGAACCATCGCCGCAGTCGTCTTTCCAACGGCTGTTGGGCCTAAAATAATTATTAAGGGCTTTTTTACTTCCGTTGACATTAGATCGTATTTACAAAATGCTTTAATTCCCTAAGGTTATCCTGGTGGTCAAGAAGAATTGCAATCACGTCAATTCGCCAATCATCCGGTGCTTCTGGATGGGCTTCCAACCACAACAAAGCCGTGTTTTCTAATTTTTCAAGCTTTGACTCAGTAATACTTTCCTCTGGATGTCCAAATCCAACGGAGGTGCGCGTCTTCACCTCAACAAATGCGACACAATCCTTATCAAGCGCCACCAGGTCTATTTCACCAAATCGGGAGGTAAAGTTCTGGTCCAGGATTTGATAGCCCTTACTTGCCAGGTGTTTTGCAGCAATCGCTTCACCAATTTTGCCAATACGTTTTTGATAGGTCATATATCTTTTTCCGTATATGGGTTAATCTTATTCAATTAAAATATACCCCATCAAGGAAACTTCTCCAGATGCAGATTAAGTCCAAATTTTGGGATAAAATCAATATAGAGGAATTATGCCAACATTAGAAATTATTACTATCGGTACCGAGCTTCTTCTCGGGGAAATCACAGATACCAATTCCACTTACATCGCCCGAACAATGCGCGATCATGGCATTGATATCTATCGCATCACAACCATCGGAGATAACCCAAACCGCATTGCTAACACGATCAAAGAAGGTTTGCAGCGCGCTGACATCATCATCACCACGGGCGGATTGGGACCCACCATCGATGACCCGACCCGCCAGGCTGTCGCTGACGCCGTAGGTCGCCAGCTGGTTTTCCTCGATCAGTTGTGGGAACAAATCGTCGAAAGATATAAAAATTTTGGTAGGAAACCAACAGAAAATAACCGTCGACAGGCTTATATTCCTGAAAATGCCATCCCCATTCACAACCCGGTTGGCACCGCGCCCTGCTTCATCGTTGAACAAGATTCGAAATTTATTATTTCATTGCCTGGCGTCCCCCAGGAGATGAAGCACCTTCTTCACCACGACGTTATTCCCTTCTTGAAGCAGCGCTTTCAACTGGAAGCGCACATCATCAAAGCCGCTGTTTTGCATGTCGCCTCCATGGGCGAATCGGTAATCGACGAAATCATCGCGGACCTGGAAGGAAAATCCAATCCAACCGTTGGCTTACTCGCTCATCCTGGTCAGGTCGACATACGCATAACGGCAAAAGCCAGCTCTGAGCAGGAAGCAGACCAGTTGATAATTCCAATTATTGACGACCTGTACCAACGCCTGGGAGACAATATTTATGGTCGTGATAATGAAACCCTCGATAGCATCGTTACAGCTTTGTTGCAAGAAAATAATTTACAATTGCGAGTCATCATCGCGGGGTTTGAAGAAGAATTAAGGATTTTTCCTTCGACAAACCAGGCTAATATTATATTCATTGACCCCCGGCTTACAACGCCAATCGATATGGCGACATTAACAAAAATCGTTGCTTCTGAATACATGGCTTTCACCGATAGCCTTGTGTTTGGAATTGCTATCAATATTGACGATCACCTCACACTCCATCTGGCGCTGCAGGGCGCCGGTGAAACAGCCAGCGTAACGAGGTTTTACGGCGGACCCATTCAACATGCTCAGATTTGGGCAAAGCATGTCGGGCTGGAATTTCTGAGGCGCTATCTAAAAGACATCAAAGGTGGTTCTGAAAGGGAAACAAAATGATACACGCAGATTGGATATTAACCAACGCCATTGTCCTCACAATGGATGATGAATTTAATCTATACGAACCTGGCGCGGTTGTTGTCTCCGGTGACAGCATCCTTGCCGTTGGAAGGCAGGAAGAAATTCAAAATGCCTATCAGGCAGAAAATTTGCTGGACTGCCAGGGAAAGATCCTTATGCCCGGCTTAATCAATGCTCATACCCATGTTCCCATGACCCTGTTGCGCGGACTGGCGGATGACCTCCGGTTGGACGTATGGTTGATGGGTTACATGATGCCTGTCGAAAGAGAATTTGTTTCGCCAGAATTTGTCCGCTTGGGGACCAAGCTTGCTTGCGCAGAATCCATTCGCACCGGGGTAACCACTTTTGTGGATATGTATTATTTTGAACACGACATTGCCGAAGCGACAGCAGAAGCAGGCTTACGAGCAATTTGTTCACAAACCGTTCTAAAATTCCCCACACCGGATGCAGCCTCTTATGAAGAATCGCTTGCAGCGGCAGAAGACTTTATCAAGATCTGGAAAGACCACCCTCTGATTGTGCCATCAGTTGCTCCTCATGCACCCTATACCTGTACGGATGAAATCTTCTTCGCTTGCACACAATTAGCTCAAAAATACGATGTCCCTTTGCATACACATATTGCCGAAACCTCAAACGAAGTTGAGAACATCCGCAAAGAATTTGGAATGCCAGTGGTACCCTACGTTCGTAAGCGGGGGATTTTTGATGCCAAAGTGATCGCAGCGCATTGCGTGCATATTGACGAGGGCGAGATGCGAACCATCAAGAATGCGGGCGCTGGTGTTGCCCATAACCCTTCCTCGAACCTGAAGCTGGCTTCCGGATTCGCCAATGTCACCCGCATGCTCGAGCTGGGCTTGAACGTGGGCATTGGCACCGATGGGCCGGCTTCCAATAACGACCTGGATATGATCGAAGAGATTCGTCTGGCATCAATGATTGCAAAATGCGTCTCGGGCGACCCCACTGCTCTGCCTGCCCGACAGACCCTGGCTATGGCCACCAGTATGGGAGCCAAAGCAATCCATTTAGACCATTTGATAGGCTCCCTTGTTGTTGGAAAACGGGCAGACATGATCTTGATTGGAATTGATGAGTTGCACAACTCTCCAAATTTCAAACACAACCCCGACGGGATTTACGCCCAGGTGATCTACGCGGCAAAATCAACCGATGTCAGTGATGTGATGGTCAATGGTCGCTGGCTGATGCGCGATCGCGATCTGCTCACCCTGGATGAGCGTCAATTGATACTGGAAGCCCGGTCCTATGCAAAAGAAATAGATGCCTTCCTCATCAAACGAGAACGCTCAGTACTGTCCAAGCTCATTGCGATTGGCGGCGCAATGGAAGAAGAGAGCTTTGAAGTCCAATCAAAGGTGCGCATCAACAATCCCGATGCAATCATCAAAGCCCTTGAAAAAGAGGCTATCGACGTTGAATACACCCGGCATTACCGCGAATATGACACATATTTCTTTTTCGAAGACGAAAGCGAAGGTCGTTTACGCTACCGGGAGGATGAATTTATCAACAGGGAGGGCAAGGTCACTCAGGTCCGCAGCCGGCTGACGCTCGTAGGCGTTTCCTCAGAAGATACCTTTGAACATGATGTTGTCCTGTCCCGCAGTCGCTATTATGCCCCTGCCACCCATTCTCTAAGGTTTTACCGCGAATATTTCGCTCCCGTTCGTGAAATCGACATTGAAAAGAATCGACTCCGCTTCAAAATCCAATACAAGGGCACCGATTTCTACATCAATATCGACACGCTAATTAACCCCGATTTGGGTCATTTCCTGGAGGTTAAAAGCCGCACCTGGGGCAGAGAGGATGCAATCCGAAAATCAAATACGATCCAGGAACTGATTGAATACCTGGGTGCTTCTTCTGAAATGGCAGAAACTCAGGATTACATTGAAATTGTTCAAGCATATTTTTCATCGCGATAGAAAAAAGGTGGCTCATCCGTGACGGTTAATGTTCTCTTCGTTGCTGCAGAATCTGAACCCTTTGTGAAAATTGGCGGTTTGGGCGATGTCGCTGGCGCCTTGCCCGCTGCCATTCACCATATTGCAGAACAGCATCCCGATTCCCACCCTATCGATATCCGTGTTGCCCTGCCCTATCACCAAGCCATTAAAAAGAAAGGTTTTCAGGTTGAATTTCTCGGTGAATTCCCTGTTGCAAAAAAAGAGGAGACCATTCCTTGCCAGGTTTATCGTTATGCTGACGGCGAATATCCAATCTACTTCCTGGATGGTGCTCCAATTGCGGCAGAGGCTCAGGTTTATTCACTTATCACGAGCGAGGATGGTGAAAAATACGTCTTTTTTTCGCTGGCAGCCCTGGGATTGGCAGAATTTCTTAATTGGCGCCTAGATGTCCTCCATGCGAATGATTGGCACACCGCCATTGCCATCTATGCCCTGAAGGAATGTGCAAAACATTCTGCTCCCCTTGCCAGAACCAAAACCCTCCACAATTTACACAACCTACCCTTCATGGGCTATGGCATACAGCAAAGTCTGACAGACTACGGATTGCCGCCCACACAAAACACGTTGCTTCCCGATTGGGCGCGCCATGCTCCACTGCCGCTGGGCTTATTGTATGCAGATAAAATCGTTGCAGTCTCACCAAATTATGCAAAGGAAATTCTCACACCGGAATTTGGCTGTGGGTTAGAGGATTTCCTGCAAACTCGAAAAACTGCATTGACCGGTATCATCAATGGACTGGATACAACCCTGTGGGACCCCGAAAATGATCCCCATGTCCAGCGAAACTTTTCAGATCGATCACTATCCCTGCGTTTGGAAAACAAACGCGCTCTACAATCCACATTCAACCTCCTTGAAGACGATCAGGTGCCGCTGCTGACTCTCATCAGCCGAATGGACCCTCAAAAGGGGATCGATATTGCATTAAAGGGTTTAGTATATTGCCAGGATCTTCCATGGCAGGCAATTTTCCTGGGGACCGGAACCCCCTTTGTTGAAAATCTTGCACGCGAGCTGGAAACTCGGTTCCCAGAACGTGTGCGCGCAGTGATTGATTACGATAATAAACTCGCTCATCAACTCTATGCAGGCGCAGACATATTCTTGATGCCATCGAGATACGAGCCCTGCGGTCTTTCACAAATGATTGCCATGCTTTACGGTTGCGTCCCCATTGCCCGAAAGACCGGCGGTTTGGCTGACACCATCCTGCCTGTTTCTCGCCAGGTCGATGGTGGTACCGGTTTCTTGTTTACAAAGCCCTATCCTTCAGCCTTTGCGGATGCCGTTAAACGTGCGATCCGCTATTTTAACAAACCTGAATTATGGGGAAATATCCAGCGCAATGGAATGAAAATGGATTTTTCATGGGAAAATTCAGCCCATAAATATATCGACATTTATCTTGAACTTTCCAACCAGCGAAATGTAGCTGCTTAGGAGTAGCCAATGGAACTAAATCGCGCCTCGGGAGTTATCCTCCACCCTACCAGCCTGCCCAGCCCAGACGGCATTGGTGATCTGGGCCCTGATGCCTACCGCTGGACTGATTTTCTAAGTCGGTCTGGATGCCAATTGTGGCAGGTTTTGCCCTTAGGTCCTACAGGTTACGCAGATTCACCCTACCAGTGCTTTTCTGCTTTTGCAGGGAATCCATACCTGATCAGCGCGACCATATTGCTCGACCAGGGCTTGCTAGCCAAAACAGACCTGAGGGATAGGCCCAACTTTCCACTTGAAGAGGTTGATTATGGGCCTGTGATCCAATGGAAGATTAAATTATTACAACGGAGCTTTGATCACTTTAGGAAAACAGCCAGCTCTGGTCTTAAAGCCGAATTTGAGAAATTCAAAGATACCTGTAAAGATTGGTTGGCTCCCTATACGATTTTTATGGCGATCAAACAAACCCGGGGTGGTGGTTCCTGGAGTGAATGGCCCGAACCTTTGAGAAAACGAGAGCAAAAAGCATTAGCCAGGTTCGCAAAGGATTCTCAGGAAGCCATCGAATTTCAATCCTATCAACAATTTATTTTCCATCGTCAATGGGCAGCATTGAGAGATTATGCTCACGAAAAGGGCATCCGCATAATTGGTGACATCCCGATCTTTGTCGCCTATGATAGCGCCGATGTTTGGATGAATAAAGACCTGTTTTACCTGGATGAAGAAGGCTATCCGGAGGTGGTGGCTGGTGTTCCTCCCGATTATTTTTCGGCAACCGGACAATTGTGGGGTAACCCGCTATATAAATGGGATGTCCATCAAGCTGATGGGTATCAATGGTGGCTTTCCCGTTTGAAAGCGGTGTTATCGCAGGTTGATATTGTCCGACTGGATCACTTCAGGGGATTCGAAGCCTACTGGGAGGTACCTTTCGGTAACGAAAATGCTGTTATCGGTCGCTGGGTAAAAGGCCCGGGCGAAGGATTCCTTGATGTGGTCAAAGAGCAATTAGGTGAACTGCCCATCATCGCCGAAGATCTGGGCGTGATCACAGAGCCGGTCCTAAAAATGCGCGATAAATACAATCTGCCCGGAATGAAAATCCTTCAGTTCGCCTTTGCATCCGATCCGGATGACGACTTCCTGCCTCATAATTATCCGTTGAATTGTGTCGCCTACACCGGCACCCACGACAATAACACAACCCGGGGTTGGTATGAGTCGGCACCCGAACGAGAACAGGACTTCTGTCGGCGTTACCTGGCGCGCTCCGGTCATGATATTGCCTGGTCGATGATTAGGGCTCTGTGGGGTTCGGTGGCTGACTGGGTTTTAGCGCCCATGCAGGATGTTCTCAGCCTGGGCTCCTGGGCTAGGATGAACTTCCCGGGCACATCTTCCGGAAATTGGATCTGGCGGATGCACCCTGATGCCATCTCTGAGAGCATAACCCAACGACTACACGAAACCAATTACCTCTACGGGCGATTGCCGCAAGCCGAAAAGGACGCCATCTACAAAGCATTTTTGGAAGATACTAAGGGGCGGGTTCTACCCCATTGATCCGTTTCACACGACGGATTGACCCGATCACAATTCCAACCATAATTAATACAGACCCCACAGCTTCCAGGAGCGTGGGTCTTTCTTTAAGGAAGATCATCGCCAGGATAATCGTTCCAATCGGCTCACCCAGTAAAGTCAGGGCAACATAGGTGGCTGAGATGTGTTTCAAAGCCCAGTTTAATAGCGAATGTCCCAGCAATTGGGGGAAGACTCCCAACGCAATCAACCATACGTATGTTATGCCTGAATAAGACAGGACCGGCTCTGCCTCAATCAATGCCAGGATTACCAAAAGGAGCGCGGAAACACCATACACCAGCGCAGTATAAGAGATCGTGTTCAATTTTTTTCTTAATTGGCGGCCAATGATCATATACCCGGCCGCCATCCAGGCGCCAAACAAAGCCAAGAAATTACCCAACAGGTTTTGTCTGTCGAAGGTTTGGACCTGGCAAACAAATTCGCCATGTATCAACTGGCATGCATGCCCGAGCCCTACGACAACGCCGCCAGCAATCGAGATCAGCAATCCAAGCAGCACCGATCTTCGGATTGGCTCTTTCAAAATAAAGGGCGAAAGCAAAGCCACCCACAACGGCGTGGTGGTCACCAGCACCACTGAGCTGGCAATCGATGTGAGTTCTAAAGAGCTGATCCATGCAGCAAAATGCAGCGCCAAGAATAAGCCCGCCAGGCTTCCTTTGAACAGCTCTGCGCGTGAAAGGCTTTGCCACTCCGGGCAGTGGCGGATCCAGGCGACGGGTATCAACACTAAACTGGCAATCACCATCCTTGTTGCAGCAATTACAATCGATGAAGCTTCTTGCTGAGCAAAGCGGATAAAAATCGACGCCGTCGAGACGAAAAAAATCCCTGAAGTTGTTGCCAACACAGGCTGGTATTGCTTAAATCGCAAGTCTGAAGTTTGCATCAGGTATAATTGTAATGCAATCGGCGCACTTGACATAGTCGACCCACGCCACTAAAATGCACTGAAATTAACAACTTTGGAGAATCTATGCCCCATATTATCACAAGTCTGTGTGTGCGCGAAGGTAGCTGCGCCACCGTATGCCCCGTAGAATGCATCATCCCCGGCAAGCCCCAGGATGAGTGGCCCTTGTTCTATATTGACCCATCAACATGTATCGACTGCGGCGCCTGTGTCTCCGAATGTCCCTTTGATGCGATTTTCCCAGAAGATGACGTTCCAGCAAGGTTTATCGCCCGCGGCGATGAGGTGCAATCCATGCCAAAGGGAACGCCTGGATTTGATCTACCCTACGATGGTTTTGATTATGAGGGAAATCCAGTTCACCTTGATTACACCCGCCTGCTCGTTGAGGGCGAGGAAGTTGATCTTACCAGGGATATTCAAGCCAATTATGATTATTTTCAAAAAGGTCCGGGGTATCGCTCGCTTACGCAGAATTGAACCGGGGAACATCAGGCATCGATGATCTCCAGCACCTGCTCCAGGTCGCCGGGCGATGGCGTGGGAATCCGGATGCAATCCTGCAATAAGTCACCCTTATCAATGTCAACTCGCGCGCCTTTTATACCCGAACCTTCGATACCAACCCCCATTGTAGCCATGATTGCTCCTACACACCATTCAATCATTCGCAACTATTATTCAGATGTTCTTCAAAGGTGATGGCAAAATTATGCCGCCCAGAGCCATCACAGTCGGCTCTGAAGTAATAATAGGGAGTGGTTGCGGGAAAGGCAACACTCCGGAGCGCATCTAAATCCGGGTTGCTGATTGGGCCTGGCGGCAACCCATTGTGTAGGTAGGTATTATAGGGCGAATCAATATTTAAATCGTTGAGATACAGCGGAGATTTCCACCAGGAGTTTGTTGCTTCATCAAACCCGAGGGCATATTGAACAGTTGGATCCGTTTCAAGTCGCATACCAGCTTCAAGACGATTGAAAAACACAGACGCAATCAGCGGCTTTTCTTCGGTTACCACAGCTTCTCTCTCAATAATTGATGCCAAAATAACCGCTTCAACCAGGGTCAAGCCCTGGCGTTCAAATCCATCCATCAAGCTTGTATCAACATTCCCCGAAAATTCGGTCAATATCATCACAAGCAAATCATCCAGGCTTGATACACGCGGCAACACATAAGTCCCAGGATATAAAAACCCTTCCAGTGTGCTCACATCAGTCACCTGCAAAAGTGCCAGATATTCCTGTGTCGGTGCCTGTGCAGCCGCTAAAAACTGTTCTCCGCTCACTGACAGGCCACTTGCAGCCACATTGGCAGCCACTTCCTCAATCCGCCAGCCTGGCAAAATAGTGATAATGGCATCTTTTGGCGTCGCGTCCAGAAGCGCAGCCGCAATTTGAACCGGCGACATTTGCGAGCTCAATGAAAACTGCCCGGATTTTAACGCCCGGTCTATTCCGCTGTAGATCAGGTACATGCGCATTAATTCAGCATCGGGTAGCAAACCTTCCCCTTCCAAGCGGTAGCAAATCATAGAAACGGATTCGCCTTCGCTGATAACGAATTTTTGCTCAGCACCGAGCAGTGAGTGCGGTTTGGTGAGTGCATTCCGGTTGATGAACAACTCAACCGGGAAAATCACCCTTTGTGTGAATGACAAATTGGGAGAAGGTTGCCCAAACTCAGCTTGCACAGAGTGCATCATCAGAAAATAACCAACGATTACAGCAAATCCTGTGATTAACAGGAAAGCAAACAAAACCCCAATTAAACCGCGACCCTTTTTACGACTGCTCATCATCCACCTGACTTCTTTTGATGCTGACTTCATTCGCAATTAAATAGTCCTGCAACAAAATACTGGCTGCCAGGTCATCGAAATGACCTCGGCGCTTTTTCTTGGGAACACCCAGGTCAATCCGGCTTTGCCGGGCAGCCTGGGTTGTTCCACTTTCATCCCACATAACAATTTCACAGTCCGTCATCGTCCGCAAACAATCTGCTAAGCGCTGAGATTTCCGCGCCTGGGGGCCAATTTCTCCATTCGTGCCCAGCGCCTGCCCGACGACAATCATTGCAACGCCTTCTTCCATGGCTATTGCCGCAATTTTTTCGGCGCTCGATTCCCGCGATTGATGTATAATCACGCACAGCGGTCGCGCAAGTGTGCCGGTTGGATCGCTGATCGCCACGCCAATTCTTTTTTCACCGGGGTCAATCGCCAGTATTTTCATCACACAATAAATTTTTTCTTAGAGCATTCAAACACGACCAATGGAAACCATAACCTGATACTTAAAAATTATACATGATTGTCGGGATTGACCACAAAAAACCATTCCCGGCAAAGTCTACCTCAGGTTCTTGATTGAATTACTGGAGCGACGTTACACAAATGTCAGGGGGTCTCCCGCTGGCAAATGAATCCGAACAGCTCGCCGGTTTCCCGAAAGAAGCGCCTCGAAATCGCCCAACGCCTGAGCGCGAGCCAGTGCCCCGAAGGAATAACTTTCTCCCGGTATTTCGAAGTCAATGGCATCGTCCTGGGTGATTTGCAAGAACAACCCGGTATTGGGGCCACCCTTGTGCAGTTGGCCTGTTGAGTGCAGGAAGCGGGGGCCAAACCCGAGGGTCGTGGCACGCCCGGTCTGAGCCAGGATGCGCGCCCTCAACGCAGTTAAGCGCTCATAGTTGTGGTTGTTAAGCGGCAAGAAGGCGTTGATCGCAACATAATCGCCAGGCTCAGCCAGCGCAGTGAAAGATTCGATCACTTCCTGCAAGGTATCACACGCTTCAAAATCTACAAAGGGCTGCCCGTAGATTTTCACACTCTCCCTGGTCCAATCTGGATCAGGCTCTTCCAGCACCCCTTTTTCCTTGAGGGCTGCCAGCTTTTGTTTGGTGCGGTCTTTGCTACCCTGTACATCAGGTTGATCAAAGGCGTTAACCGTCATCAGGCTGCAAGCGACTGCGGTGGCAAATTCCCAGCAATAAAAATGGGCAGCCAGGTCGTAAAGATCAGACCATTGCATAACCACAACCACATGACCTGCATCCTCCAACGCTTTCACAAATTCATCCTGCTCGCCACAGATCCTCAGGTAAACAAATATGCGATCTTTCGCATAATCAATCACATCAATGTGTGGCTCATCAACGATTGGCACAATCCCCCGCCCCTCTTTTCCGCTGCTTTCAGCAATCAACTGTTCCAGCCAGGCACCAATCGGGGCAATGGCTTCATCGGTTAACAGGGTTAATTTATCTTGCCCCTGCATTGCGCTAACGCCCAAAATCACCCCCAGCAACGCGCCAGGGTTGAGTGTTATGGGCGTCGCTGGTGAACATCGTTCAGCCATTGTATATGCCCGTGAGAGAAATCGGTGCAAATCAATGCCCAACAAGGCTGCGGGTATCAGGCCAAAATGGGTCAATGCTGAGTACCGCCCGCCGACGTTAGGGTCGGCTGTAAAAACCGCTCTGAACCCGAGGCTTTCACCCAATTTTGCCAGGTAGCTGCCCGGGTCCGTGATCGCGATGAAGTGCGATGCCCAGGTTTTCCCCAGCACCTTCTCAGCCTTCTCTCGGAAATAGGCATAAAGTGCCAAAGGCTCGCTGGTCGTCCCCGATTTGCTGGCAAGGATAAACAAAGTTTGTGAATAATCGACCCATTTTTCAATTTCATGGATCTGGTCTGGAAGCGTAGAATCGATGATCCTAACATCCATACCCTTGCTTAAGTCGCCCAAAATCAATGCCATGGTTTCAGGTGCCAACGATGAACCACCCATGCCGATTACCAGCGCCCGGGTGAAACCAGCAGAAAGGCAATCTTTTGAAAACTCTTCAAGTTTTGGAATCAGAGCCTGGCTTGCACCGGGCAGGTCGCTCCAGCCCAGTCGAGTTTGAACCGTTGTTTGCCCTTCTGAAGTCTTTGTCCACAATGTCGGGTCATTTCGATACAACCGCGCGATATAATCTTCCCTCTTGAGTTGATTGACCTTCTCACTAACCCTGTCGGCGACACTGCCGAGTCCTTTCACAAACGCTTCTCGCTGCAATTCAATCGCCTGGAGTAAACTATCGAAGGATTCAGAAAATTTCCGCACACCGTCATCCTCAAGTTCCTGTGTGATCTCATCGATGGAAATCCCTAGTTCGGCGAGTTGAATGAAATCGGATTCCGCTCGGCTTAAATCCTCTTCGATCCTGAGTTTCGGAATGCCATGATCTAAGTACGCCAGCAAAGTCTCCGGGGGCACGGTATTAATCGAGTTTTCAGCGACCAGTTCATCGACATACATAATGTCGTTGTAATCCGGGTTTTTCGTGCTTGTTGAAGCCCAAAGAGGGCGTTGTTTGCGTGCGCCCGATTTTTCCAGTGCTGCAAATCGTGGTGAATCAAAAGATCGGAGGTAGTCCTGATAGGCCAGGCGGGTATTGTCTACTGCCAGTTTGCCTTTCAACGCTTTGGCCTGCTCTGCTGGTTTACCGCCAGATTGAATGATCCGCTCCAAACGCGCATCTGCATTAGAATCAAATCGCGAAACAAAAAACGAGGCTACAGAATTAATCTGTGAAATATCCCCGCCCTGTCGAAGACGTTTTTCAAGACCGGCAAGATAGGCATCCATCACCTCACGATAACGCGTGCGTGAAAAAATCAGCGTCACATTCACGTTGATTCCCGCCGCAATTGCCTCTGTTATGGCTGGTAAACCTGCCCTGGTTGCTGGTATTTTTACCATCAGGTTGGGCCGGTTCACCTCCTGCCATAACCACCTAGCCTCGTCGATTGTGCCCTGGGTGTCATCCGCCAGTTTAGGGTTGACTTCCAGGCTCACAAATCCATCTGCCCCGTTACTGGCTTCATAATACGGTCTGAAGAGATCCGCCGCGTCCCGAATATCTTGAATCGCCAGACGGTAAAAAATCTCTTCGGCGTTCAGACCAGCCCAGGCCATTAATTGTAAATCTGACTGGTAATCCGTATCGCTGATAATTGCTTTTTCAAAAATACTCGGATTGGAAGTTATCCCCAAAATCTCGCGCCGCTCGATCATGCTGGCAATTGTGCCATCCCTGATTAATGAACGTTTGAGATTATCGTACCAGATCGATTGCCCCAGTAAATATAATTGGACAACCTTGCTCATTTACACTTCTCCACACAATTCACGTTTTTCAATCAGCTTGATCTTTCCTACCCTGCGCAGGTGACGTGCATCATCTGATGGATTGGCACCCAGAAAAGCTACAACAATTTGCTTGGCGAGTTCCGTGCCGACAATCCTTGCGCCCAAGCACAACATGTTCATTTGATCATGTTCAACACCCTGGGCAGCAGAATAGGTGTCATGGCATAAACAAGCATATACACCAACGATCTTGTTCCCGGCAATACACGCCCCCACACCAGAACCGCAAATCACAATCGCCCGGTCTGCAGAGCCATCAACAAGCGCGTTTCCAGCTTTTTCAGCATAATCGGGATAGTCGACGCTTTCTTTCGAATTTGTTCCCAAGTCAATCGGGATATGACCGCAGGTTCGCACAACCTCAATGATCGTGTCTTTAAGCGGGTAGCCCGCATGGTCAGCGGCAACAGCAATTTTCATTTGAACGCTCTCCTGTCTTCTTTCCGTATTCGGCTTTTGTAAAAATATTTACTGGCACAATTTCAACGCTGTCTTTGTAATGTTGCCGACGGACAAACCGTATTTTTCCATCACAACCGATAAAGGTGCTGAAGCGCCAAATTGATCAATACCAATCACCAGTCCATCATCACCAACCCAGCGCTCCCAACCCAGGGTCGTACCAGCCTCGACCGCCAGGCGTTTCTTCACAAACGGCGGAAAAATACGGTCTTTGTAATCCTGATCCTGTTTGTCAAACAGCTCCCAAGACGGGAAAGAGACCACCCTCACACTCAAACCTTCTGCCGCCAGGTTCTCAGCGGCTTTAAGAATCAGATTAACTTCAGAACCGGATGCCATCAGGATCAGTTCTGGGGTTTTACCTCCAAAATCCGCCAAAACATACGCTCCTTTACTCAATTCTTCTGCATCAGTGTAAAGCTGACGATCGATAGTGGCAGTATTTTGTCGTGTCAGCACCAGGGCAACAGGTCCCTTGTGCTGGATCGCAAAACGCCAGGCTTGTGCTGTTTCGTTGGCATCTGAAGGTCGGATTGTGATCAAATCCGGGATCAAGCGTAAACTGGTGACATGCTCTACTGGTTGGTGCGTAGGACCGTCTTCGCCCACACCAATCGAATCGTGCGTTAATACCCAGATCGAGTGATACGCCGACAAAGCCGATAGGCGAATCGCACCCCGCATATAATCGGAAAAGACCAGGAACGTGCCACCATAGGGCAGCAACCCACCGTGCACTGCCATTCCGTTAACAATCGCACCCATACCGTGCTCCCGCACACCAAAATGGATATTCCGCCCCTCAGGATGCTCCGCCTGGAAATCCCTCTCGCCTTCAATCCAGGTCATGTTTGAAGGCGCCAGGTCAGCCGATCCGCCCATTAATTCCGGCAGCACACCCGCCAGGGCATTAATCACCTTGCCCGAAGCAGAACGCGTAGCCATGCCCTTTTCATTTGGCTCAAAGCTAGGGAGTGCGTCTTCCCAATCATCTGGCAAAATCCCCGCGATGCGCCGGCGTAACTCAACTGCCAGCTCAGGATAGGCGAGGTGGTATTGCGCAAATTGTTCTTCCCAGGTTGTTTCCAGTTCTCGACCTTCGATAATCTTGGATTGGAAGTGTTCCCGAACATCATCGGGAATGTAAAACCGCGGTTCGACTGGCCATCCAACGTTTTGTTTGGCCTGGTCAATCTCATCCCACCCGGGTGGGTTGCCGTGAGCACCTGCAGTCCCCTCTACGGTAGGCAGACCCTGCCCTATTTTAGTGCGCACAATGATCAGCGAAGGCCTGGGGTCAGCTTTAGCTGCTTCCACCGCTTGCACCAGTGCGTCAATATCAAAAGAATCATTCACATGCGATACATGCCAGCCATAGGCTTCAAATCGTTTCGCGCGATCTTCAGTAAAAGTCAAGTCGGTAGAGCCATCGATCGAGATGCGGTTGTCATCATAAAAATAGATCAACTTACCCAGTTTAAGGTGACCCGCCAGCGAAGCGCTTTCAGAAGCAACCCCTTCCATTAAATCTCCATCGGTCACGATGGCATACACATGATGGTCAATCATCTTGTAACCAGGGCGGTTAAATTTTGCCGCCAGGTGCGCCTCGGCTATCGCCATACCAACGCCGTTGGCAAAACCCTGTCCGAGCGGGCCAGTCGTCACCTCAATACCCGGCGTCATTCCATATTCCGGATGACCCGGTGTGATGCTGCCCCATTGCCTAAAATTCTTCAGTGCCTCCAGGGGCAGGTCGTACCCGGTCAGGTGCAATAAGCTGTACATCAGCATCGAGCCATGACCGCCCGAGAGTATAAACCGATCACGATTAAACCAGCCGGGATTCTTGGGGTTGAACTTCAAACAATGCATGAAGACAGCATATCCAATACCCGCTGTCCCCATTGGTAAACCAGGATGTCCTGATTTGGCAGTTTGAATTCCGTCAACCGATAAAAACTTAATCGTATTAATTGCTTTTTCGACAATTGCTCTATGACTCATTGTAAATTATCCTTTCTAAATTCTATTGGCTTATTTTACCATGTTTACGCCTCCAATACCTCATCTCTCGATCAGGTTGACATTGAATCAGCCTACAGGTTAGCAGCTAATTGGGGTAATATTTATGCTGTAAACTTCATAAAACAGGTGCTGATTCATCAGTTAAATCACTCCTCAATTGTTTATTAGCTCTGATTAGCCATAAGGAATCTGTGAACAAGAAACAATTCATTTCTATAGCGATCACAATTGCTCTCCTCAGTCTGGCATGGATCATCTTCACGCCGGTCCTTTTCCCCATCGTACACACTGATGCGCTCCAAACTGCGCCACACAGGGGATTCTTTGCACCGTCTTTCAGCCTGACCACACCCCAAGGCGATCTCTATACATTGGCGGATTACCAGGGCAGTCCGGTATTAATCATATTTTGGGCTTCGTGGTGCTCGGTGTGTAAGTCCATCCTACCGGGGTTAGAAGCGGTTTACCGGGATTATGCCCCACAGGGCTTTGCAATTTTAGCCGTTAACACCACAAATCAAGACAACCTTTCTGAAGCCAAAGCCTACTTCCAATCCCAGGCGTATACCTTCACGATGCTATTAGACCTGGATGGAGCTGTCGCCAATGCATATCAAATGCGTGCTTTTCCAACCTCGTTTCTGGTTGATTCTAATGGAAAGATATCAGACGTAATTATTGGTTCAGGGCTCACTGAAGGATTTTTGCGTGTCCAACTAGAATCGCTGTTCACGCAGGGTGAGGACTAAAATCATGTTTCCGATTATCAACATTGGTCCCCTCGCCATCCAGGCTGCAGCCTTCATTCTCTTGCTGAGTTTTTTCATCGGTTCTTTCCTGACAGGAAAATTTTCGACAAACCTTGGCACTCACACTGAAGCCATCGAAAATGGTATCCTGATCGCGTTGATCGCTGGTATCATCGGCGCCCGGCTTGGGTTCATGCTTAAAAACCCATCGATAATGACCATTAATCCTCTCAGTCTGTTATCCTTAACACCCTCGATGCTGGATACCAGCTTTGGCATCTTGGTCGGTATATTGACACCCATCATCCTGGCACAAAAAAAACACCTGCCGCTCTGGCCCACTTTGGACGCGCTGACCCCCTTGTTCCTGTTAATTTTTATGGGTATTCATCTGGCGAACTATGCCAATGGAAACGCGTATGGAGTGCCAACACAGGTGCCATGGGGCGTTTCTTTGTGGAATGCCACCAGGCATCCCGTTCAGTTATACGGTTTCATCCTCGGAACAATTTTAACGTTATTCCTGCTGATTCAAACAAAGTGGCTGAAGACAACCGGATTCATGCACAACGGGGTCCTGTTCAGCATTACAATCGCTGGCATTGCAGTAATCGCCCTGTTTACTCGAGCTTTCAACGCAGAGAAATTTCTACTGGGTCAATTTGATTTCTACCAGTTAATCGCCTTTGGCTCTCTGCTGTGTTCATCGGCACTGCTTTACGTGCGAGCGTTTCCGCGTAAAAGAAAAATCGGTGTGATCATCAGCATGGGCTCAAACATTGATCCTCAATCAAATTTTTCACAAGCGGAAGAAATGCTTGCGGACCAATTTCGCATCCGCCGAAAATCAGGCGCTTACCTCACGAAAGATGTATATCGCCGTCCGGAAGTCAACCCCTTCTATAATAAGGTTCTTGAAATAGAAACTGATTTGCCTTATCCTGCGCTGGATGAACGCCTTAAAGCCATCGAAAAGCAACTCGGCAGAGTGACTGGCGAAAAAGCTCGAGTCGTCCTCGATCTGGACATTTTGACATATGGGGAGAATGTTTTTAAGGCAGCGCATCATCACATTCCCAGCCCGGATATGTTAAAATATCGTTACATTGCCGTGCCGCTGGCGGAGATGTCACCCGATTTTCGGAACCCCGCCACCGGTGTTTCCATCCAGGAAATCCTGGAGAAAATAACCGATCAGGCTAAAGCTATACGAATTAATGAGGTGGAAAATGGAATTGAAAGGTAAAACAGCGTTGGTAACTGGCGGCGGAATCAGGCTGGGGCGCGCCTTTGCTCTGGCCTTAGCCCGGGAAGGCGTGAACCTGGTAGTCCATTACAATCAATCAGCCGCTCCAGCAGAAGAGACCGTTCAACTCGCCCAGGATTTCGGGGTGAAGGCAGTTGCATTGAAGGCGGATTTTTCCGATCTTTCTGCCACCCAGGCTCTGTTCCCGCAAGCCCTCGAGCATTTCCAATGCGTGGACATCCTCATCAACAACGCGGCGATTTATCTCAAAGATACTGGACTGGAGACAGATTTACACACCTGGGAAACTCAATTTCGCATCAATCTACAAACCCCTTTCTTACTTATTCAGGCCTTTGCCAATCAACTCCCAAAAACGCAGCAGGGAAGGGTTCTGAACATTGCGGACGCCCAAATTCGCAAACCGCAACCTTCACATTTTGCCTACCGATTGACTAAAATTGCCCTGGTTGAAATGACCCGTATGTTTGCCGCTGAACTGGCGCCTGATATCACCGTCAATGCACTTGGTCTGGGCATCATGCTACCCTTAGCTGGCAAAGAACATATCGACCTGCAAGCCTATGCACAACAAAATATCCCGCTCAAACGCACGGGAAGCCCGGAAATCGCTGTGGAAAATGCCCTTCATTTAATAAAGAGCGATTTCACCACCGGGGCATTCTTGCGCGTTGATGGCGGTCAATATCTATAAATTCGTTAGCCACCCGGTACGGGAATTGCAGCACCTGTAATTGCGTCTGCAGCAGACGACGATAAAAACAAGATCGCATGGGCAACCTGCTCAGGTTTTACCCACCGCTCAAAATTCGCATCGGGCATCGCCTGGCGGTTTTGTGGAGTGTCAATTGTCCCCGGCAAAACACAATTGACCTGGATATGGCTCGTTTTCAATTCTGCCGCCAGGCTCTCCGTTAACCGCAATAAGGCGCTTTTCGCCGCTGAATATGCGCCCACCCTCGCGCCGCCTTTAAGTGCAGCGCCCGCTCCAATGGTCACGATTTTCCCGCTGCCGGCGGATACCATTCCTGGCACAAACGCCGCTGCAGCATTTAAAAAGGCGTGCACATTCAGGTTCATCATGTGCTCCCAGGTATCTGAGGTAATCTCATCAACCCGTTGGCCCATAGTGAAACCGCCCACTGTATTGACCAGCACATCCACTGGTCCTACCGCGGAAATGATTTCCCTGGCAACTGCAAGCATGGCTTCACGGTCGGCGCTGTCCACTCCTTCAAAAAAGTGCAGTTTGTCGTCTGCCTGTGGAAAAATTGCATCCAATCGCCCCTGACGATGATCCAGGGCAACCACCCGGCAACCGGCTTCCAGGAACAATTCCACCACAGCCTGCCCTAAATTGCCCGCCGCCCCGGTGACAACCACGACCTGGTCTGCTAAATTTAGCATCTCGTTTTTCCTTTCATTGTTTTCATTTTGTTAATTCTACCGGCACAATCAGGGTTTTATCCAGCCATGTTTGCCAGTTTTGATCAGAGATCGATTGGTGTACGGCGTCTTCCCTACCGAAACTTATCGACTCGCGCAGTAGGGCAATTAAATCCGGGTCATAAATATATTCGCGCCGGAAATCATGGTAAATCCGCTCTCCAGACAGATAGCACCAGGGTGCCAGGCTGTACTTTTGTCCCGGTACAGGCTGGGGTGGAATAAATTGAAGTGGTTCGCGTTTTTGGCAACGAGTAATGATGTCTCGATAGGCATCTACCTGGCTTTGAAAGTCGAGGTGTTTTTTCAAATAGGTCAGTGATGCGGATTGCTTTTCAACGTCTCCTGCCAAAATTGATAGGACACAATCTACAGCGCCATCAATATCGCCATAATCGACTTTGTCAATCAGATGATCCGGCAATAAGGTACGATGGACGCCAACCCGGGCAACAATGCTGGGTGTGTTACAAGCCAGGGACTCATAAGCCACGTTTCCGAAGGTCTCCACAAAATTACCCAGGCACAGGGTCACACGTCCTAGGCTGTAGAAGGCTGGCATCTCCTGTTGGGATATCCACGGGATAAACACGCAGTGGTCTTGAACCCCCAGCTTTTCCATCAGGTGCAGCATCTGCTGGTAAAAGCTCGCATCTCCGCCTGAAACCATCGATTCAATCCACTCTGGGATCAACACCTTAACCTGCTGCATTCCATGCTGATGCACCAGCCGAGCGACCACCTGGATCGTTTCAGATAGCCCTTTGCCCGGTTCGGGGCGGTGAGGATGCAGCAGGATGATGTCCCTTTGTGGGTCCACATGGAATCGCTTAGCTAATTGCTCAAAGGGGACCGGCTTGAACACATCAAAATCAATCCCGTTATTCACCAGATGAATCCGCTCGTTCAAACCTGGATAAAAACGGCCTGATGTCGCGCGAATGACATCTGATGAAAATTGCGATATGCAAATCACATCATCCGCCTTACCAATAAAGGACCCCAGGATGGATTCAGGATAGATATTGTCGCGAAACGAAGTCACTGTGGGAATGTGCGCATACACATCCGAGAGCAAAAACTCACCGTCGTGGATGTAAAACCGATCCGCTGTCTGCAAATATTGCGAAACCCGCTCAACGATTAGCCCTAAATCCGCACCGCTGATCGCATACGGTTGTGGAAACGGGAGGTGGAATGGCAGGATCGGCAAAACTTGAACATTTTCTGCCCATTCAAAGCGGGTGGAATCCGTCCGGCTTTGGGCACACAAAACTTTGACCACGTGCCCTTCCTCGCCCAGTGAACGAGCGATATGATACAGGTGCTTCGATGCCCCGCCTGTGACCACGTCCGGGAAAATTGGATTGATTGAAAAAACGATGATTTTCATCTCACCTCAGAGCATATTTTTCGGTACAATTATGTCCTGAGAAAGTAAGGATCAATGGACAAAATATTCATTTCAAACCTCAAGGTTAACGGGTTCCTCGGCATTCATTCTGATGAACAGAAAACTCCCCGGGAGATTTGTATCAGCACCGTTGTTTCAACGGATATCAGGTCAGCAGCTCGAGACGACGACATCCGACAAACGATCAACTATTCGACGTTAGCGAAAAAGATTACCAAATTTGTTCAAGACAAACCGCACCTGACAATCGAAGCGTTGATCGAAGGCCTGGCTGCTGAAATTCTTTGCGATGAGCGCATTGCCTCGATCTGGTTGCGTGTCGAAAAGCCCAAAGCGGTCCCAGCAGCAGATTCTGTCGGCGTTGAAATTTCTCGATCCCGTTAGAAATGCAGCTTTTCTGCTCCGCGGGAGATATTATCCAAAAATTCCATTCGAGTTGATATATCCTTTCTAAAAGCTCCCAACATGGCTGAGGTGGTCATCCGTGCGTCATGTTTTTTGACGCCTCGCAGCATCATGCACATATGCAGCCCTTCCACCACAACAGCGACACCCTTGGGTTTGAGCACCACATCCAGGTACTCTGCAATCTGGGTTGTCATCCGCTCCTGTACCTGCAGTCTTCTTGAGAACAAATCAACAATTCGGGGAATTTTCGAAAGCCCGATAACCTTGTCTGAAGGGATATAAGCCACATGCGCCCTTCCCATAAAGGGCAACATGTGATGCTCACACATGCTGTAAAATTCAATGTCGCGCACAATGACCATCTGGTCATAGGCAACATCGAATATCGCATCATTAATTAACTCGCGCGGATCCATCCGGTAGCCAGCTAACAATTCATTGTAGCTATTTGCCACCCGGTGAGGCGTTCTTTCAAGCCCTTCACGCTCAACATCCTCACCAATCGCACTCAGAATATTTTTAACTGCCGCTTCGATGGTATCAATATCCATCGGCTCATCACAAAATAAATCTGCAGATAATACCAGTGGATCATTGCAATTAATACTCATTTTGAACCTCCAACGTTTCTTGTTTTTCTTATGTGAAATTGTATCTCATCAATGATGAAAATAAAAACGGCTTGTTCACAGTACTGTGAGCAAGCCGTTGTTTGAAAACAATCGGACTCAGCCAATTTCAGGAATAATGATGCCGTAACTACCATCACGGCGCATGTACAGCACATTGAACTCGTTTGTATTAGCGTTGAAAAAGACAAAGAAATTTTCATGCCCCAAAAGTTTCATTTGCTCAATTGCTTCTTGTTCATCCATTGGGGTCAGCATAAATCGTTTCCGGCGGACAACGATGGGTAATTCATCAATTTCATAGTCTTCTTCAGGCACCTCGATAGCAGCAGCAATCGTCTGTCCATCACCCCTGCCGCGCGGGCGTTTGCCTTTGTAGCGTCTGATTTGACGGCGCATCTTGTCCAAAGCCGCGTCCACCGCCGAAAAGATGCTATCTGAACGTTCCTCTGAGCGCAGGATAAAACCCCTGCCTCGCAGCGTGATTTGGGCGACATAACGATCATTAGCATTTCTGGCTGTCTTGGCATGTGAAAGGTCAACCCGACTTTCATCAACCTCTTCCAGGAATTTTTCAAGCTTTTCAACTTTCGTTTCAACGTAATTATTCAGCCGTTCGGTCAGTTCTAAATTCTTGGTGAAGATTTCGATTTTGACAGTCATTTTTACCTCCATTAATAATTAGATTGATTAATTATACTTGATGAGCGATTGGATTTGTTTGCCGTTGTCATATGGGCTCCAAACCGCCCTAAGGTCAAGCCATACACCTCTGCTGACCCAGCTTCTCTTAATGCCGACGCACAGGCTTCCAATGTTGCCCCGGTCGTCATCACATCATCAACGATCAATATTCGCTTACCTGCAACAAGATCGGGGTTAGCCTTAAACGCGCCAATCACATTTTGCCGCCGCGCCTCACCTGAAAGCCCCACCTGGCTGGGCGTGTCTCTGACGCGCTCAATTCCGAACGGAAGGTAACGGACGCCCAACCGTAATGCCAAAGGTTTCGCGATGCTGGCGGCCTGGTTATAACCCCGTTCAGCAAGCCGCTGCGCGCCCAGGGGAACCGGCATCACCCCATCCACTGACCAGCCCGCATCGTTGACCAGCTCATCCAGCCAATCTGAAAAGAACTCACCCAACCCTGGATTGTTGGCGTATTTCAAGCTGTGGATACAATCACGAATAACGCCTTCATAAACCGCAAGGTTTATAACTGCGGTATATGTCGGCGGTTTGTTCCGGCATGCCGCACAAGTGGTTCTCCCATCAGGCATTGGCTCCCCGCAGATTTTGCAGCGATTCCCCCCAATAAATTTGATCTTCGACTGACATCTCGTGCATAAACGGGATCCGATTTCGCCGCAACTCGCACACACGGGCGGATAGATCCAATCCAGTGACTGCCAGAAACCTCTCAAAACGAATGCTGCCAATCGGGTTTTCATCGCCAGATTTCGATTTTTCTTTGATTTTAAATGGTTCGCCTATTGCAATGATTGGATAAAGTCCTGCCAGAAATTGGTTATGGCAGGTCGCAGTAACATGAATAACGTTATGAGTATGAGAATGACTAAAATGATAATCAGGATCCATTCCAGCCATCCCAACCTCTGCTTAAAAGGCTGCTTTGGCATTGAGCCTCCTTCATTTATGCTTTCGTTTATTATAATCCAGGTTCTCGACGAAATAAAATGAGAATTTTAGATTTTAGATGAAAGGTCGTCGTCCGGAGCTGTAGCGCCCAGAACTTAGAACTTCGGGGAGATCCTATTCGTTGCGCATCAGATTGATAACCGATCGCGGGGCACCGCATTTGCTACTTCCATCCTCCCCATAAGCGACAATCTTCCCGCTACTAACGTCCAGGACAATCCACTCATTCCTGAAACCCATTTCCACGCAGCCTGTCAGCGTAGTATACTTCAATCAAATTTGATGATCATCTAACTCTTGGAGAATGCGCACTTTGAGCACTGACCCCATAACACCGCCCGCCAACCTCACCCCCAAGAAAATCCTGGTGACCTGGCTACCGCTTGTCGCCAGCTGGTTGTTGATGAGCTTTGAACTACCGACCATCAACGCCATCGTCGCCCGACTACCCAACGCCAAAGTCAACCTGGCTGCCTATGGCGGCGTCGTGTTCCCCATCGCGATGATCATCGAAGCGCCGATCATCATGCTCCTGGCTGCATCGACCGCGCTCAGCCGCGATTGGCGCTCCTATCAGCGGCTGAAAAGGATTACCCTGTTCATGGGCGGCACCCTGTCGGCGCTGCACCTGCTGGTAGCTGTTACCCCCATTTTTGACTTCATCGTCAACGTCATCCTCCAGGTCCCTGAAGAAGTCGTCGAACCCGCTCGGGCTGGCCTGATCTTCCTGACCCCGTGGACGATGGCGATCGCTTATCGCCGTTTTCAGCAGGGAACCATGATTCGCTTCGGCAATTCACGCTTGGTCGGGGAGATTACCGCTGTCCGCCTGGTCACCGACGTGACTGCGCTTGCAATCGGTTTTTCAATTGGCACAATTCCCGGCACAATCCTGGCAGGCATCACTCAGGCTCTGGGCGTTACCGCAGAAGCCACCTATGCCGGGTTGCGCAGTCGCAAGATCCATCACCTGATCAAAGCAGCTCCCCCGGTAAAAACACCGCTGACCCTCAGGCGTTTTATTGCCTTTTACGGCCCTCTGGCGTTGACTTCCACTTTGTGGCTGCTGTGGCTGCCTCTGGTCTCTGCCACGGTCTCCCGCATGCCCGACCCCCTGACCTCCCTCGCTGTGTGGTCCGTTGTGTCCGGGCTGATTTCCATCATCCGCAACCCCGGCGTGGCTTATAACGAGGCTGTTGTCGCACTGCTGGAGGAACCCTGCTCCTTTCCTGCGCTACGCAAATTCGCCCGGACGGCTGCCCTGGTGATCTTCGGGCTGGTCGTGATCTTTGTCTTCACGCCGCTTTCCACCTTTTGGTTCAGAACTGTCGCCAATTTGCCCGTTGAACTAGCTGCCACTGCCCGCCTCACCCTGGGTATTGCGATTTTGATTTCTCCAATGAGCGTGTTGATCCACTTTTTCCAGGGCATCATCGTCCATCAGGAAAAAACCCGTCCCGTGGCTGAGGCAACTGCAGCGTTCTTGCTCACACTGGCTGTGGTATTAATTATCGGCGTGATCACCAAAGCTTTCACAGGCGCCTATGTAGCAGCAGCAGGTTACACCCTGGCTCACTTTATGCAGGGCACATGGCTGATGTTCCGCAGCCACAAACAGCGGAAATTTCTGGCTCATTGCGAACGAAATGAGCCTGTTCTTTAAGCAATTCGATTTGGGATGGGTACAAATCGCACCTGTCAATCCCCCCTAAAAGGCTCAGATTAAATCACATCTCCCGGTTGAGAAGGGCTTCAGTCAAGGCAATCAGCGTTCTGGCATCCTGATTTGGATGCGGAAAAAGCTCTGCCAGAGCCTCCCTCGCCTGGCGCATATATGCACCGGCCTGCTCCCTGACATACGCTGCAGCCCCACAATCTGCCAGCGTCCTCGCCATCGCCATGACCAGCTCGGGGTCCGGATCATCATCTTCCCACAGTCGCCTGAATTCCGCACAATTTTTCAGCCCGTAAAGCACCGGCAACGTCTTTTTGCGCGCCAGCAGATCACTCGCCGCTGACTTGCCCGTCACCGCAGGGTCTCCCCAGATGCCCAGGAAATCATCCTGGATCTGAAAAGCCAGGCCCAACGCCTTGCCAAATGCGCCCAGTCGGGCAACAGTGGCGTCATCAGCGCCAGCTGCCAATCCACCCGTTGACGTACAATAAGCGATCAGCGCAGCGGTTTTGCCCTCAATCATCGCCAGGTAAGCCTCCAGTGCAACCTCATCCTCGCTCTCAAAAGCGATATCCAAATGCTGCCCACGGGTGAGGTGCAGACAGGTGCGGTTCATTTCCCGCGCAGCCCGGATAGCAACGGTTTCACCGCAGCTATCGACCAGGCCCAACAGCGCCAACTGGGCGATGCTGAACAGCCCATCCCCGGCGTTGACCGCCTGGGCCAGCCCCCAGCGCGTCCACACCGTCGGGCGCCCATGGCGCGTGGTGGATCGGTCTTCAATATCATCGTGGATCAGCGTGAAGTTGTGTAAAAACTCAACCCCCAAAGCAGCCGGCATGGCAGATTGATAATCTCCTCCACAGGCTCCCGCACACAGCAGCGTGAGCGCCGGGCGCAGACGCTTGCCGCCGCCCAGGTCATCCTCCCAGCCCATGTGGTATCGCAGCATGGACCGCAGCTCAGCGCTGTCAGAAAATTCTAACGATTCAATAAACGCCTGCAATCCCGCTTCAATTTCGGCAACATACCGCGCCAGTTGATCTTCCCAATCCATCGTCTATCCTGCCTTCAGGTTGATCGCCAGTTTATCCGCGTTCAGCTCTGCCAGGTTGCGCGCACCGCAGGCAAACATGGCGATGCGCACCTGCTCCACAATCATTTGCATCGTCCTCACCGTCGCCTCCAGTGACTCATCCGCTGCCCTCAAAAAAGTGCCAGCCATCCCGCCCAGTGAGGCGCCCAACGCCAGGCATTTGGCAATCTCCACCCCCGTGCGCAGACCGCCCGAGGCGAACACCGGTCGGTCGTGAAACACCGGCTTCACCGCGCGCAGGGACTCGGCTGTCGGAATGCCCCAATCGCGGAAAGCCACTGCCGTTTGAGCCCAATACGGGTCGGACTGGCGATGCATCTCCACCTGCGACCACGAGGTGCCGCCCGCCCCAGCGACGTCCAGCGCGTCAACCCCAGCATCGTACAGCAGCCGCGCGGCCTCAACGCTGATTCCCCAGCCGACCTCCTTGACGATGATCGGCAGGCCCAGCTTCACCCTCAAAGCAGCAATCTTTTCAACCAGGCTACGGAAATCCGTCTGCCCCTCGGGCTGCAGCGCCTCCTGCAGGGGGTTGAGATGCAAAACCAGCGCGTTCGCATCGATCATCTCCACTGCACGCCGACATTCATCGACGCCGTACCCGGCATTGAGTTGCACCGCGCCCAGGTTAGCAAACAACAAAATCCCCGGTGCAAATTTTCTCACCCTGAAGCTCTCCGCCAGTTCGGGATTCTCAATCGCTGCCCGCTGCGACCCCACCCCCATCGCCAGCCCGACCTGCTCGGCTGCCAGCGCCAGGTGCCGGTTGATGCGCGCCGCCCGCTCCGTGCCCCCCGTCATCGACGAGACCAGCACCGGGACGCGCTGCTGCATTCCAAACAGCGTTTGCCCCAACTCGACCTCGTCCAGCGCCAGCTCGGGCAGCGCCTGGTGGATCAGGCGGTAAGCCTCCAGCCCGCTCGCCACGCCAGAAGCCACGTCTTCCTCCAGGTTGACCCGCAGGTGATCCTCTTTACGTGCTGTGATTTGCGTGTCTTTTCTCATCGTCTGCTGTTAATTAATGGTAAGCCGGGGTTAAGCCTTGACAGAACCCCAGAGCTTGTTAGAATTTTAACTATTATAATCCACAAAGGAGGCATGGCATGTCCGACTACCTGCAAATGGTCAAAGAAGTTATCGCCGATGTGATGAAAGTCGATATTGATACGATTACCCCCGAAACGAACTTCATTGAAGATCTAAAAGCTGATTCGATGGATCAGTTCTTCCTGGTCGACGGTTTCTGTGAGAAATTTGACGTCACCATCTCAGATGACGACGCCCGAGATATCCGCACCGTTCAGGACATTCTCGATTATATCGAAAAACGTGTGTGAACCTGGGGGGAATGAATAGTTCATAGGAATTAGGAAATAGGAATGCAGTAGCAAAAACCCGGGGGCAGGTCGCTTGGTCCTGCCCTATTTTTGCGTTAATGGCTCTGGGCGTGGGACGTGGTCATGCCGTGCACGCATCGTCCTGTCATTGCAAGGCACACTTCGTCCTGTCATTGCGAGGCACACTTCGTCCTGTCATTGCGAGGTACGACTGCGTAGCGTGCCCAAGCGCAGCGAAGGGTAAGCAATCTCATCACCCCCTGTCATTGCGAGGCACAACTGCCTAGCGTACCCAGGCGCAGCGAAGGGTAAGCAATCTCTGTCATTGCGAGGCACGACTGCGTAGCGTGCCCAAGCGCAGCGAAGGGTAAGCAATCTCTGTCGTTGCGAGGCACGACTGCGTAGCGTGCCCAAGCGTAGCGCATGGCAAGCAATCTCAACAACACCACCCTGTCATTCTTTAGCTTCTAAAACCAACGCCCGCCCCGCTTCCGAAATCTCCCAAATGCCACGCGGCGAGTCGGACGCTAAATAGCCTGCTTGAACCAGGTTCAATCTTGCCCATTGGGCATTGTTACGCCATCGTAGTTCTTTTGGGTTTGAAGGGAGCGATTCATAATCATATTTATTCAGTTGTTCTTTCATCATCCTTTCAACCCGATCCAGCACTTCAATAACCCGACCTGAGCCGCCTAACTGAACCAGTGCCTGTAGAATCGGCAGCATAAACGCCTCATTGGGCGTTCTTAAACCCTGTTTAAGCATCGTTGTCATAACTCGTTGACCGGGCTGTTTCTTTCTTGGTGTTTTTTTGGACGATGAAACTGACAGGCGAACCCATTCCTCCTGCAGCGCTTTCACTTTTGCTTGAAAAGCCAGCACCGCTTCTGCCTTAACGATCACCTCACGTGCCTGGGCGTATTCCTTGGCTTGCATGAGTTGTGCGCCTTGCTGATTAAGATGGGTCACGATTGCATCCAATTCTTCCATAAGCATATCAAAGGCAGGCATTACATCTCTGTCATTCATATTTCCACCATCTCTCGTTTTTATTTAATTATCAAAATATGGTATGCACCTGATTTTCAAAAAACGAAGCACAACAAAATAAAAGGGTATAAATAAAAGTTTTACGGTCCCAACTGCTCAACAATATAAGATTGATAATTCGGGAATCTATCGATTAGAAACTTAATCATTTGATATTTATCTTCTGTTACCGCTTTGAATTCAGCCGTCGTTAATCCAAGCTGCCTGGTGCATTTGTCATAGACCGTATGAACTGATTTGAGCCCTCTCCGCATGGCTACCAGTTTTACTGCTTCATTGTAATCTCTACCGTTGTTAAATATTTCATGACAAACTTCAATGATTTGCTCTAAAGCTACAGGCCGATCTGCACTCTCATTCTTATCTCCAGGAAATTGAATTTTTGTTTGCTTTTCGTGAATATTCTATGGCATAGGTTCTTGTGACTGTTTTTCTACCCATGCCCTCCCTTTATCACTGATTGTCCAAATCCCATAAGGAGAGTCTTTTTCCAGCAACCCGTCATAAATCAGCTCCTGTCGCGCCCACTTCGCTGTATTACGCCAGCGAAACTCATCGGTTGAGCTCAATGGTTCATAATCGGGTTCTGTAAGCATCGGCTTAACATGATTTTCCATTCGGTCCAAAACTTCTGACACCCTGCCAGCGCCGCCCATCTCAATCAACGTTTTCAATAATGGCAATTTGAAGGCTTCTTCAGGCGTTCGCATCCCTTTTCCCAGGCGGGCGGTCGGCTTTAGCTTTGCTTGACGTGGTTTTCTGCCCGGTTTTTTGACGGTTTTGAATGAAAGCCTGCGCCACTCCTCTGACAATGATTGTACTTTTACGCGAATGGCGTTAATCGACTCAACCTTTGCAATCAATGCCCGCGCATCAGCGTACTTCCCCGCGGTCAACAGTTGTGCGCCTTCTTCATTCAACGCCATAACGACAGCATCGATTTCATCCAATAGCATTTCAAACGCTGGTATGACCTCATTTTTTTCCATGCCACAGCTCTCCTTATATCTAACACGTTTCAGACAGTTCCAAATTAATTGTTAAAAGACATTATAGCAGATATCTCTTCGTCAGTTAATTCATAGAGCTCAAAAACTAATCGATCAATTTCTAACTCCAACGTCCTAACTTGCCTTTGTTGATCCATGTCATTGAAATAATTATTTGAATAGGTCAATGATAATAACTGATCAACAAGGTCAACAAAGGGTTTCTGCTGTGAATTTGGTATTAGTTTGATAGGTACTTCAGATAGTGGCTTTTGATACAACTCCAGCATTTCTCCCTTTCGCTTTCCACGAAAATACAGCCAAACATATAAAAGGTGAGAATTGAGAAGTGCTAAGAGGTACTTAAGAGAGACTTGTTTCTTTTTTTCGGTTATATAATAAACATCTGCGCTTGCATACCAGGGTATATCATTGTAAGCAAAAGTATTGGTTGGGCTTCTTTGAGGAACTACAATTTTTTGTCCCAAAAATATATCCTCAGATCGAGGCCACTGGAGTTTCCACCACTCAATAACATGATTTGTTACTTCTCTTCGGTTTTCTAATATCGATTTATACTTGCGAAGATGATTTATTATTCTCACCGATGGTTCACTTTTTCTATGAAGATAAAGTATCTTTTCAGGCGTTGTAATTGATGTAAACCAACGGTTTATATCTGAATTTTTAAACCAGGGATTAAGAATCTTTTTGTCCGAATTCAATGGGTTTAGTTCATCAACTTCTTGTCCATTTAGAACAAAAATCCCTTCTCCGACCTCTGCGTCAATATTCAATTTTCTAATGTGTGATTTAGACACCTTGTCTGCACCAGTCACTATGCCCTGGTTTACATTACAAATTTCACCTAAAGGGTAACCGAATTTCGCCATTTTTTGCAATGCGGTTTGTATTGGATCGCACTGCAAATTTTTAATCCCCGACAAACGTATTTGGTGATCTATATCATCATACAGATACTTTTGTAGCACAAGATAATAACCTGTTTGATCGTCAAGTTTGTTGACAATGCGTGAAAAAATTTCAGGGGATATCATGCCTTTTCTTTTAGTGATGCAGGTTTGTGCAATCAAATCGGGCTGATAGCCTTTCGACAAGAGTGAAATCATATTGTGTTGACCCTGCGCAGACTCAAAAATTGTCAATTCGTTCAAATTTATTAATTTTCTTACTGATGCCCGTTTATTGATATCTGCTCGTAATTTCACAGCACCTGTAGCTGTTGGGTAATAATTTGTGGTAATAAAGGCAATTTGGGATTCTGGGTTTCCCAGGTCGAAAGCAAGATGAATAAAAAAATAATAGTAATCCATTTTCCCTAAGTAATATTCTTTTAGGTTAGCTTTCTTCACCTCACTAAAAAGTTCTTTATGTCCTTTCTCTCCAATATAGGGCGGGTTGGCGATTATGACATCAAAGCCATTCTTTTCTAAAAACACTTCTGAGAAGTACATTTCCCAAGGAAAGAAGGGTTTAATTCTTTGTCTGCTGGTAAACTGTCGAAGCTGTTCTTCGACCGCAGAAAAATCAAAGTCAAAGCTTTTTGCAAGCTGTAGTTTTTCTTCAGATATGGCATTTTCTCTGGAAGCACGATCAGGAATATCGGCATATTTTCGCTCAACCGCCTTCAAGCGCTGATAATAATTCGATTTCTGTCTTTTCACCAGATCCTCGAATATTTTTATTAATAGGTCTTCAATTTCTTTTTGAAGTGCCTTTTTATGTCGGGGGTCTGAAGTAATTTGATATTCGGTTTTCTTCTGATCGAATGCTTCAATATATTGTTTGTTTTCGTCTGCGAACAAGTGTAAGTTTCCATTTTTATCAGCACCATCTCCATCAAGCGTGAACTTGATACCCAGGTATTCTGAAATTAGGCTGTTGCCCTGCATGATCTTAAAATCCAAATTGGGCAGCGGTTCAATGCCCCAGTTATCTTTGCTTTTGTCAACCTTCTCATCCACCAGCAGGGCGATGAAAAAGCGCAGTTTGGCAATCTCTACTGCAATCTGCTGGATGTCCACGCCATAAATACATTTTTGGATTAAATACAGCTTCCTGCCGTAATTGGCGTCTTTTTCTCGAAAATAATTTTGAATGCTTTCCTTCACATTGGCGCGCACCGCCGGGTCAGAGATGGCATCCGCTCCGTCAAGCTGTGCCTTTTTCCATAAAACATTATCCTTATCCAGTTTGGCAAGGATAAACACCAGCTTATTCAGCGCCCCCATCGGGAAGGCGCCAGAGCCCACCGCCGGGTCGACAATGCGCACATCTTCCACCAGGTCAACCATTCGGCGGGTCTCTTCGGCTGTGAAGGGGTTTTCATCGTTGTTGGTATCAAATAAACTCTCAAGTTTGTCTTCAATGGCGTCAACATCATCTAAATAATTTGCAAAATAAGCTTTAAGGGATTCCTCAACCATATAATCAACAATTTCACGCGGCGTATAGTAGCTGCCCGTGGCTTTACGCGCTGTCGTGGAGGTCTCCGGGTTGAAGCTCGCCAGCAAGTTCTCAAACACCTTGCCCAGCAGTTCGGGGTCCAGCGCCACATCCTGGTCATCCAGCGTGTTTTCATCGATGGTGAAGTTGTAAGTGGAGAGGATATTGATCAACCCCTCCACCCGATAGGTTCGGTTGGTAGTACCCAGCTCGGCGTTAATGTCAACAGTTCTCTCCGGTGAAAAGAATAACACATTTGGTACCCGCGGTTGAAATTTTTTGGTCTCTGTAAAGCCATCCACATACCTGCCCTGCGGTTTATCGTCCAGGCAGTCAAACAACCCGCCGTTGAGGAAGGGAATCTCGCCAAAATAATTGGTAAGCTGGTCTGGCGCATGGAATAAATCCTGGTAGCGATACTTATACTGATTGCCAAAGTCAGGGTTGATGCCCTTAGCTCCCCGAACTGGACTGCGAAAGTTACGCTCTTCAGGCTTGGTATTCAGCGTCGCAAAGAACAGGTTCTGCAAAATCGCCATGTAATAGGTTGAATTTGCATCGTCGTGATTTTTTAGTGCCGCTTTGAAGAAGCTTTTTTCAAACAAGTTGTTGGGCACCAGTTTCATCTCACGCATGAACCAGATGAAAATCATGCGTGTGATCAGGCGAATCACCGCCACCTGGCGCCCGTTTTCTTCAGCTTCTGCATCTTTTGGGAACTGACACTGCTGGCAAGCCCAAAAATACCAGTAGGAAATCTTCTGGTAAAACTCCTTGGTCACCTTTTCCACTGAGAAGGCTTCTTTGATGCTCTCCAGCGATGAAAAGTCACCTTCGCCAATCCGCTGGCGGAAGGTTTTATTGGTCAACTGAGGACTGACATAATAGGTAAAGCGGCGAAAGTTGGAATAATCAACTTTTGTGCCCAGGTAACTGGCATATACCAGCGAAAAGCGAAAAGCCCCGTTCTCTCCAATGAACACAAAAATGCCCGCGTCCATACTCAGATCACGAATAACTTTTTTTGCCAGCTCATACTGTGCTTTTTTTCCACTGCGCTCCGAAAGCTCTCGTGTGACTTTAAAACAGCACACTATGATATGGTCAATCAGCCCAAAGGGGAGCTCTCCCAGCTTTGTGCCCTCCTTAAACTGATCGGTCTCATATTCTTTCAGCGATGCTTTGTCTGCTCGAAACAGCGAAGAGCGGTCTTGAAAAAAACGTGTTAACGTGTCGTGATTAACATCTTGGATAAGGTCATTTAAGATTTTTGAAGTCATGGCTTTTGATTCTCAATCGCAATAATAATATTTGGTCGAAGTTGGTCACGGTCTGCCTTAACCGCTTTCAGGTAATTTTCACCCAGCTCACCCAGCAGCTGCTTCAGGTCTTTTTCAAGTGCGTTGAGCTGTCTGGCGTTGGTTGTGTTCAGGTTGCTAATCCGCCGCAGGGTAAAGTCCGGTAGCGTGCCATAATCCAGGATATCCTCCAGCAGCGTGGTCACGAACTCCCGATAGGGTTTTAACTGCTCATAATCCCTTTGCAGCAAGGTCTTCAAATTGTTGATCGCCTTTTTCTCAATGCTCTGCGGACTGAGGGGTTGTTCTCGCGGTTCTTTCACCTGCCGGGCAGCCAGATACTTCTCCCAGAAATCTGCACTCAAGTCCAAACCTTCCTCATCTATGGTGCATTCGATCTTTGGCAGGGCATCTTCGAAGGTCAGTGCATATGGCTCAGCACCCTCTCCAAACCCATCATTAATCGCCTGGATATACAGCCTGCCTTTCAAAAAGAACACCAGCAGCTCATCTGTTTTACCCGCCTTGGCAACCTTCACCCGCGGCGGGAAATCGTGCAGCGCCTCTACCAGGTCGGGGTGATTCTTTTCAATTTCCATATAGCGCTTGAGCATGGTGGTGTAGAAGGATTCGGCTTCCATTTCGTCGGGGTTCTGGCGAATACGGTCAAACAGGGCTGCGGCTGAAGGGCTTTCATCCACATCGAAAATCTTGGCGTCCTCGCCCAGCACCTCGTGTATCAGAAACATCTTATTGGTCGCAATCTCGCGCGATTTAACCAGCGTTGACCCTTTTTCAGTAGGGAAGAAGTTGACGATGAACAATTCATCAAACACCTTCTTGCTGATGCGGTTGATGCGCCCCACGCGTTGGATGACTCGCACCGGGTTCCAGGGGATATCGTAGTTGATCACCATGCCCGCCCGGTTGAGGTTGTACCCCTCAGAGATGCGGTCGGTCGATAACAAGATATCAAAATCATCCACGGGGTGCAGGTGTGAGGCGTCAAAATTTGCTGCAATTTTTTCATTCATCGCGCCTGTGAGGTTCCCGCTGACCACCAGCAAGCGTTCGCCAAAGGGCACACCCAAGGCTTCTTTGAGGTGGCTGACGGTATCGGCATATTCCGAAAAGATAACAACCTTACGCTTGGGCTCACCGTGTTTGGGTGATGTATTTAAAACCCGGGTTATATTTTCAATCAAGCAGCCTGCTTTAGGGTCCTCCGCCACCAGATCCATTGCCTCAAGCTGGCTGAGGATATGGTCAAACATCGCTAAATCGGACTTAATGTCTTCAATAAATGCATCCGCAAAGCTGAATTTATTCAAATCATATACGCGGTGGTTCTTCGGGTAGGTGCCTTTTAGCAAATTAGCTTCATATTCCTCAAGATAAGCCTCGATGGTTTCTTCATCCTCGTCATAAATCTTCTCCATCAGTGAACGGTCTAAAATGTATTTTTTCGATGTTTTTATGAAAGTGAGCGCGTTCTCATTGATGCGCTTGAAGCGTCTTATCGATTGTTCAAAAGCGCCAAAGGAACTCTCGAAGCGTTTAACCATCAAACGGCGCATAAAGTCAAACAGGTTGCGCTGTTGTTGCATCTCAAAATTTTCTTTTTCGGTAAAATCTTCTGTCTTGGCAGTTTCATAAATAAAGGGCTGGTAAATCGCACCTTTAAATTCCCCGCCTTCTTCGGGCAACCCAAAGTATCGGGTGATGATCTGATCGTAAAACGCAGATTGCTCAGGGGTTAGTTCGAAAAACCATTCTTCAGGGTCAGCAATTTTGGAAAGGTCTTTAACCTCACCCGCATAAAAGGGGTTATTTTGCAGGTCAAGCCGGTTCCTGCGAATGGTAACGGGCTGGATTACATGGCGAATCTCGGCTGCCAGGTACCTTGAACGTGCGGTGACCTTTGTCAGATCAATCCCGCTTTCGCCAAACAGCGCTTCATAATACCCTTCTGCTTTTGCTCGGTTATCAGCGATGGGCGAGTTGTAGTTCTTTTTGATATAAGACAGGCGGTCAAAGGTGCTTTTGTATGCCCTGAATTTTTCCAGTAAATTGCTCTCCAGGGTAAGGGTTGACTTTTTAGGGACGATGAACAATTTCAGCAGCGCAAGGATATCGCCCGGGCGGTTATTGAATGGCGTTGCTGTTAGAAGAATGACGATCTTATCCCGGCAGATGTTTTTCAGCAGCTCATAGCTTTGGGTGTCCTGGTTGCGAAAACGGTGCACCTCGTCAATGATTACCACCTCGATGTCTTTCACGCGTTGAACAAACTCGGCTGTTTTCTCAAGATCACCCACCGAACGCACCTCCCATTGTGGGAGCTCAAATTGCTCCAGGTACATGCGCCATCCACTGGTCTTGTTGTGATCACCCATCAAACCTGGCGGACAGATCACTACCCCGCGTTTTCCCAACTGCCGGGCAATCGCACAGGCGATAATCGTTTTACCCAATCCCACAACGTCCGCCACCACCACACCGCCCTGGCTCTCAATGATCGAAAGCGCCTGGCGCACCGCATCTAACTGGTATTGATACGGCACATAGCCATTCTTTTTCAGCAGGTGGATCAGGTAATCACCAATCTCTTTTTGTTGATAGCTATCCAAATAGGTCTTTAAGGTCAGCGCGTACGCTTCAAAAGGCGTGACCTGGCGCACCATGGTGCCCTTTTCGATCACTCTGATCATTCTTTGTCTGATCACATCATCTTCCGTAATTTTGATGGCGTCATCCCACAGTGCGTCAAAGTAGGCTTCGGTTTCATCAATGCCGTAATCACGAATTTGGACGTTGAATTCAGCCTGGGTGGTCAGAGCAGGTTTGGTCAGGTTACTGGAGCCTGTGATAAACAGCTTGTTGGCAAACACGCTTTCTTGATCAATAAAGAAGTAGATTTTAGCGTGATTGGGCTGACGGGTTTTGCGAATAATCAGCCGACCATCTCTGATCATTTCGATGAAAAAGGAAATTTGCTCGTAAAATTCCTGAGAATCAAATTGATCATCGCGCAGTGAAAGACGCACATTATCAAGGAATTGATCCGTTTTCTCAGCATCGGATTGGGCAGGGTTGTATTCACCATATTCAATTAACCTGAAATTAAGCTGGTCAACATTCATACCGACCAGGATTTTTAAAATTGAAGTCGGGTGCTTGCGCAGTCCTTCATAAAGCTCACGCATCCCCGAAAAATAGAAAAAACCCACCAGGAATTTCATCTCTTCGCTGTTTTCCACCAGTTCTAAAAGGCGGGTCCGAAGGTCTTTTCCACCATCATTCGTGATAAAATTGCTGACCATAATTGTGTTGATACCTCCCGCTTAAGGCTGTAGTTTGATTATAATCGAAAATCAAATTCCCTTCCCTCACCCCCCCGTCCCCTTCAACGTCCCTGAAGCGCAGCGGAACCCCTTTAGCGAAGCGAAAGGGGTAGAGTGAAGCAAGTAGGATCACCTGTCAGCCAACATGCCGCTTGCGGCAAAAAGAGGTCGTTATTTGCCGCTTTTTACGTATTGAAATCCCCCACCTTTAATGCTATACTTTCATTAAAATTAGAACTTATGTTCTATCTTTAATCGCATCCACACCGAAAGGAGCTTTTTAATTGTCGGCACCGCCAAACGCCTCTGCCAAAGCATCCCAGCCGGGTCCCATACCGGCAGCCAAGCTGAAGCTGTCACAAACCGCCTCAGCGCTATGCTGCATACATCGGTGTGCAGCCAGCACCTGGCTGTGGTCAGCAAAACCATGCTGCGTTTGGCGAGCCTGCTGCAAACCGACCATATGCTAGCCAGCGTCTTTTTCACGCAGCTTACCCGCGCCATGAAAGAATATTAAAAAAGAAGAGGTCTGATGAAAGCTAAGACATTCCTTTATTCGTTTCGGTTCGTTTTTTTTTGGAACGAATACCCTCACCCCCCCGTCCCCTTCAACGTCCCTGAAGTACAGCGGATCCCCTGTAGCGAAGCGAAAGGGGCTGAACGCAGCGAGCCGGACCTGCTACCTCCCCCGCACCAACCCGGGGATCTCCTCCGGGGTGCGCGCGATGCGCACGCCAGCCGCCTCCAGCGCAGCCACCTTGTCCCTGGCGCTGCCCACGCCCCCCTCCACGATCGCCCCGGCGTGCCCCATGCGCGTCTCCTCGGGCGCAGCCAGGCCGGCAATAAAACCCACCACCGGCTTGGTCATCGCTTCGGCGATATACTCGGCAGCCCGCTCCTCGTCGCGGCCGCCGATCTCGCCGATCAGCACCACGGTTTCGGTCGCCGAATCCCCCTCAAAATACGAGAGGATGTCCACAAAATTCGCCCCGATGATCGGGTCGCCCCCCACGCCCACACAACTGCTGGTGCCGATCCCCGCCATCATCAGTGCGTGCATCACCTCGTAGGTCAGCGTGCCCGATCGCGACACCACGCCCACATTCCCCGCAAAAGTGATCTCTCCGGGGATGATGCCCACACGCGTATCGGGCGGTGAGATGATTCCCGGTGTATTGGGACCCAGCAGAATTGCGTTCTGGCGCGTCAGCATGTGCTTGACCGTCAGCATCTCTTTCACCGGCACGCCCTCGGTGATGCACACGATCAGCTCAATGCCAGCATCCGCCGCCTCCAGGATGGAATCCGCAGCCGCCCGCGCCGGCACAAAAATCACGCTGGTGTTGGCGCCGGTCATCTCCACCGCGGTGTGCACCGAGTCGAACACGGGCACCTTGCCGCCCAGCACCCATTCGCCGCCCTTGCCGGGGGTCACCCCGGCGACGATATTCGTGCCGTAATCCAGCATCGCCTGGGCATGGAAGTGGCCTTCGTGCCCGGTAATGCCCTGCACCACCAGGCGTGTGTTGCCATTCACCAAAATGCTCATGCCGTCTCCCTCTCCGCCAGTGCAATCGCGATCTCAGCCGCCTCGCTGAGGGTGTGCGCGGTCTCCAGGTTGGCATCCGCCAGGATGCGGGCTCCCTCGACCGCGTTGGTCCCCGCCAGGCGGATCACAAACGGCACCTGCGTTTCGATCTCCTCCCGTGCGATGCGAATGCCGTGGGCGACCTCGTCACAGCGAGTGATGCCGCCGAAAATGTTGACCAGCACCGCCTTCACCTGGGGGTCTGCCAGCAGAATGCGCATAGCTGCGGTCACCTTTTCTGCACTGGCGCCGCCGCCGATATCCAGGAAGTTCGCTGCTTTCCCGCCCTTAAACTGGATAATGTCCATGGTCGCCATCGCCAACCCGGCGCCGTTGACCATACAGCCAATGTCGCCGTCCATCTTGATATAAGACAGACCGAATTTGCGCGCCTCAGCCACTTCAGGCGCCTCGGCGGAAGTATCCCGCTTATCAAAAAAGGCGGGATGTCGAAACAGCGCGTTATCATCGATGATGATCTTGCCATCCAGCGCCACCAGGCGCCCCTCACTGGTGATGACCAGGGGATTGATCTCGGCCAGGGTCGCGTCCAGATCCTGGTAGGCTTTATACAGATTCAGCGCCAGGGTCATAAAGGCTCGCCAGAGCGATCGCGGCAATTCGATCTCGGCTGCCAGGTTGCGCGCCTGGAACTCGCGCAATCCCAACAGGGGGTTGACCCCCAACCGGGCGATCTTCTCGGGAGATGCCTGCGCCACCTGTTCAATGTTGACTCCACCCTCGGCGCTGGCAATCACCAGAGTTTCTCCGCGTTCACGGTCGACAGTCATCCCCAAGTACAGCTCCTGCTGGATGTTGATCGCTTCTTCCACCAGCAGTCGCCCCACAGGGATGCCTTTGATGCGCGCACCCAGGATTCTGGAAGCCTCTTCTTCCGCATCGTCCGACGAGTTGACCAGGCTGATGCCGCCGGCTCTGCCGCGTCCGCCCACCAGTACCTGGGCTTTCAGCACAACCGGGCCGTGAAGTTCATCGGCGACCAGCCGGGCTTCTTCAGGAGTGGCAGCCAGCCGCCCCTGGGGTATGGGGATGTTGTGTTCAGAGAAAATTTCTTTGGATTGGTACTCGTGAAGTCGCATGGGCTCTATGGAAGTCTAATAAATTACCGAGGAAATTATACCATAAACGAGTGGTGGGTTGCTCATCGTGCATAGCAGACAGTTGAAAAGCGGGTTCCACCAGCTGCTATTCAAGGGCTTTGTCGCTGTTTAAACCATTTCCTAACTTCTAAGCTCTACCTTCTAAGCTCTACTCCCCATTCGCCATTCCCTATCCCCCATTTTCCATTTAAATCCAGATACCCCGCCCGGGCGGGGTATCCCTTTATTTATAAATTTATTCTCCGACTATCCCTTAAGGAATTCCTGCAGGGCTTCCTTGCTGATGCGGTATGCCGTGCCGATTTTGCGCGCCTGCAAGTCACCGGCTTCGATGGCTGCCACCACGTCCTCAGCCGAGACCTTCAGAAACTCGGCTGCTTCAGCGGGAGTCATGACATCAGGCATCACGCCTGCGCCGCCTGCAGCAGGTGTTGCAGCAGCCGGTCGGCTGGCGCCGCTGAGGGCGTCTGTCAACACGTTCCCGATTCCGATCCCGGCACCGATGCCAGCGGTCAAGCCTGCGCCGCCAGCAGGGTTCTGCGCCGCGTCACGCATCGCATCCGCAGCCTGCAGCTGGGTATAGGTCTGCATGTCGAGCATGCCCATCGCCCGCAGTTCCTCTGCAGATTTTTCAGAGGGTTTCAAGTTGCCGATGTAGAAGGATTTCAAATCCAAACCAATCGCTCGGAAATCATCCTGTGCCTTGGCGCGCACACCGGCTGATAGCTCATTGGTCAACCCGATCAGCTCTAGCACATTGCTCTTGGCAGTGGTCTCACCCAGCAGGTCGGTCAATTTTGCCAGCAGCATCATCCGCAGGCGGTTCTCGATATCGCTGGTGCGGTAAAAGCCCTGTGCACCGACGATCTGGGTCACAAATTGCTGCGGATCCGCAACCTGGAAACTGTAGGTGCCAAAACCCTGTAGCAAAGCCACGCCCAATCCCACTCCGGGGTTGCGCACGATAATCGGTTGCGGGGTGCCCCACTTCTGATCGGCGAACTCACGCATTGAGATGTAAAACACCTCGGCGGTAAACGGCGTCCGATCACCAAAGGCTTTACCGATCAAACCGACCAGCCCGGGGATATTGGCGGTGGTGATTGTGTGGCGGCCGGGACCAAACACATCCAAAGCACGTCCGTCACGCATGAAGACCACGCTTTGTGATTCGCGGACGATCACCTGTGATCCAATCCGCAGATCTGCAACGCCGGTCTCTGGGAAGCGATGCACGATCTCATCCATCATCTCTTTTGGATATTCAACAACATCAAAAATTCTAGCCATATCTATTCACTCCAATCCTTTATCTAGACAAATAACAATCTAGCCTACGTCGGCTAATCTGCGATGCCTTGCATCACTTCGGTCCGTTTGTTAAAGGCATCCACACACTGCTGGCTGACGGTGACCAGGTGGCGGATCGCTGCATCCTGTCCTTCCGTGCCGATAGAGGTTTCCACATTATCAATAGCTGACGCCACGCTTTCAGAAAGTTCCAGCAGGGCGTAATCGTATTGATAGACCTGGTCGAGCTGCTCTTCCTTGATCTTGATCGCATCAAAGATGCCGGCATAGCCGTAAGAAGCAGTTCGTATCCTGTCGGTAAACTGGCGCAGTTTGATCGCCGCGTTCTCCAGGCTGCCTACCGCGGCAAGCTCGCCCTGGTCAACCATTTCACGCTGCAGGCTCGACACACGCTGGTTGAGGGTGTCAAACTCATCAGCGATCTTCTCGCGCAATAGCTTATCCGACATCCGCCTGTCGCCGCGCTCGATATAGCCTTTAAAGCCCGGGATCTTCGCCAGGATCTTTTTCAAAAAATCTTGCTGCCCGGTTACCTGACTTAAAATATCACTCATTGTTCCTCCTGTTTCTACATTTTAGACCAATCATGCGTGACCAACGCAGTCACTGACTCATAGTATACTAAAGTGGCATCCAATCTACCATAGATTATCTATGGAGTTGACGAAACCTGCATACCGGGTTAATTATATTGCAATTTGATTAATTCGGGGCAATCATTATTTTATATTCCCCAAGCAACTTCCATAGCCTCAGGTTTATCGCAGGGGGCTCAAGATCCTTCTCTGAATAATCAGCAAATCCCCCTCACATGTCCGTTCAGCGCCTGTCGGCCAGGGCAATCTCAGCCTGGGTGACGCTCTAAAACCCTCATTGCGCCCTGCGCCATGATCGCCACAGCATAGGGCAAGCACGACTCATCCACATCAAATTTTGGGTGATGATGCCCGTAATTCAAGCCGCGCTCGGGGTTGGCTGATCCCACCATCATAAAACAGCCGGGCGCCTTTTTCATCATCAGCGAGAAATCTTCGCCTCCCATGGTTTGCATGTTCGTCACAATCGTTGCATCCGGGTGAATTTCCAGGGTAATCTCGGTCATCAGTGCTACTAGCGCTTCGTCGTTGATCACCGGTTCGGTGACCGTGATTAATTCAATCTCGGTCTGGCAACCCATCGTGCCCGCTATTTCGGTGATAATCGTTCTGAAGCGTTCTTTCACTATCGCCATCACCTCAGGTTTGAAGGCGCGCAATGTTCCGGTTAATAGCGCTTCTTGCGGGATGATATTATTGGCTGTTCCCGCTTCAACCTGGCAGACGGAGACCACTGCCGTATCCAGCGGGTCCACATTACGGGAAACAATCGATTGCAGCGCAGTGATGACGTGAGCCGCAGCCAGTATCGGGTCTCGCGTAGCATGAGGCTGGGCACCATGACCGCCCTTCCCGCTGATCTTCACATTGAAAATTTCAGATGCTGCCATCAGCGGGCCTGGGACGAGCCCATAAGAACCGATTGGTAGCTCATTCCATACATGAAAGCCCATGATGTAATCCAGGCTCGGGTTTTCCAGAACGCCTTCTGCAATCATGCGCGCCGCGCCTCCGTCCATCTCCTCCGCCGGTTGGAATATAAACTTGATCGTCCCTTGTAGCTCATCCTTTTGAGCAGCCAGAAGCTTAGCCACGCTTAATCCCACAGCGGTATGACAGTCGTGCCCGCAAGCATGCATCTTTCCAGGCACCACAGAGGCATAAGGCGCTCCGGTCTCCTCCTGGATTGGCAGCGCGTCCATATCAAAGCGCAAACCCAGTACAGGTGTCTCAGCAGCGCCGTGCAACAGTCCGATCACACCGGTTTTGGCGACCCCGGTGGTCACCTCCAACCCTAAATCCCGCAGCTCTTGTGCCACAATTTGAGCTGTGCGAACTTCATTGAAAGCCAGTTCCGGATTTTGATGAAAATCACGCCGCCTGGCGATCGTTTCCTCGCGCAGATCGAAAGCCTTGTCCAAAATTGTCATCCTGAAATCCTCCTGAAAATAATTCGCCGAAACCCCTCTTCGACATAAAAATCTTTGCCCTGATGGCTATGTGCCCGTTCGAGCATCCGTTTTTCAAAGGCTCGCGGGTCACCAATCTGCGAGGCATGCAATTTCAAAGCCTGCAGTTTGTCATTCCAATGTGCGGTGACATCCAGCCGAACGTCCGGTTTACCCGTCAGGCTCAACCACAGCTCTTCAACCTCATGGGGTTCATAGCCTTCCTCCAGCAGCTCCGGGAAGAAAAACTGGTTGCCTGCCGCTGGAAAAACCGCATCGACCACGACCTGCCCTGCCGCGCGATGATCAGGATGGTTAACATACTGCTGGCTGGGAAAGAGGTTTTCGGGATCACAGCTTACAAGGATTTGCGGACGGTACTTACGGATGAAACGCACAACCGCTTTCCGCATCTCAAGGTCAGGAATCAGGTAACCATCCTCGTAACCCAGGAAGTCAACTGAGATAACGCCTAAAAATTCCGCTGCTGCTCTTTGCTCATCGATGCGAATTTTGGCAATTTGTTCGGCGGTTAGCCGGGGGTCATTGGAGCCCTTGTCTCCTCTGGTCAACAAAACGTAGCGCACGTGGTGCCCAGCTTTAATCCATCGGGCAATCGATCCACCCAGAAAAAATTCCGGGTCATCCGGATGTGCTAAAACGACGAGGATATTTTTAGTTGTGAGCCAGTTCTCATTCGTTTCCACAAGATCATATCCCTTATAAACAGGAAGGGGCTTACTTCTTCTGACCTCTCGCTCGACGGGCTTTTCGACCTCGTCGTTGCTTAGAACCTGATTTAGCGTCTGATCTTTTAGTTTCTGGCACGTCGTTCGCCTCAGCCTGATCCTCAAGCCAAATGGAAGCCGGTTCATCCAGTGGAAATTCCTCAGGCAGCGGTTCAACCTCTTGACCATCTGCAATCCGCTGGGCGCGATCGAGCGCCTCTTTCGAGAATTCACGCGGCCCAATTTGGGGAAGATCCACAATGACCGACTGCCGCAAGGGTAAGATCTGCACGACTTTACCCTCTCCCATAGGCGTCATCACCTTACGCTTTCGTTTTGGCAGAGTCTTAATCGCTTCGACGTACTGGTCGTATTCATAAATCAAACAGCAGCGCAGTCGACCGCACATTCCAGTAATCTCAGAGGGCGTTAGCGAGATATCCTGTGCTTTGGACATCCGAATTGAGATCGACGCAAATTCTGTTAAGAATTTCGAACAGCAGCGCAATTCCAGACCGCAAGCTCCTAAGCCCCCGATCAGTTTTGCTGCGTCGCGCGGCCCAATCTGGCGCAAGTCAACTTCAACACCTTTGACCATTTGCTTGATGTCCTGCTGCAGCTTTTTCGCGTTCACGCTCACCGATGGTTCGACATTGATCAGCACATACAAACGGTCACCATCCAGTGTAAATTCTGCAGAGAGAACCTTGACTGCGCTCAATCCCTGCCCAGCCAGATGAGCGCGTATTTCTTCAACGATTTCCTGTTCTCGGATGGCCAGGGTCTTCCTTTGCAACAAGTCCTGCGGAGTGGCTGGTCGTTCAATGGCTTTAAAGCCATTAAGTTCAAGGTCACCGACTGCCAAATTGATTTGGGTGATATTTGCCAGCTGGAGGCCCCGGCTGGTTCGGACCACAATCGGGTCTCCAGGCTGAAGATCCGGATAGCTGGAAGCATCAAAATAATAATTTTTCCCGACCGGTTCGAATTGAACGCCAATAATAAACGGTTCACTCATAATTTAAAATTATAGCACAGCAAGGTTCCGGCTAAAAACTGCGTTAGCCGAGCACAACCATGCTCATCCGCGCAGCCACCGACATCGCCAAGCCCATCAGCACCTTCGCACTGGGTGAATTCGGGTCTCGGACGACCACTGGCACGCCCGTATCGCCGCCTTCACGTACGCTTTCCTCGATGGGAATGTTGGCCAAAAGAGGTGCCTTTGCCCATCCAGCCAGTTGTTCTCCGCCGCCTTCGCCAAACAAGCGCCGCACAGAGCCATCCTCCATTTGCAAGTAGCTCATATTTTCAACGATGCCCAAAATCGGCACCTCCATCTTATTAAACATCGACACAGCCCGGGCAGCATCATCAAGGGAGACCTGCTGTGGCGTGGTGACAATCACACCGCCGCTTAGTGGCACGGTCTGCACCAACGAGAGTTGAACATCACCCGTTCCCGGCGGCAGATCAATGATCAGGTAGTCCAGCTCGCCCCAATCCACATCCTGCAAGAATTGCTTGATTGCCGAGTGCAGCAGCGGTCCACGCCAGATTAGCGGTTGACCCTCACCAACCATGAAGCCAATCGACATCACCTTAACACCAAACGCCTCTGCCGGTTGAATCTTCTTATCTTGCGGTGTGGGCGGAAGGGTGTGAACACCCATCATTTTGGGGACATTCGGCCCGTAAATATCAGCATCCAGTAAACCAACCTTTGCGCCGCATTGCACCAGGGCAACAGCCATGTTCACTGCTACGGTAGACTTGCCTACCCCTCCCTTGCCCGAGGCAACAGCGATAATATTTTTAATCGCCAAGTCAGTAATCTTTTTATCCTCAGGCACCCGTGCTCCCATGTTGACCTCGACCGATTCAACGCCTTCCAGCGCTAAAACCGCGTTTTCAACGTCTCTTTGGATTTGGTGCTTCAATGGGCAGGCAGGCGTGGTCAGTTCTACGGTTAAAGTCACCTTGCTTCCGGTGATTTTGATGTCTTTAATCATATTTAAAGAAACCAGGTCTCGTCGTAATTCCGGGTCCTGCACCTGGCTGAGTGCCTTCAAAACATCGTTTTCGGTCACAATTGACATCGATATACATCCTCTCATTAATCTTCATAATTTCTATTTTGGTCATCTGGCGAGATCAGGAAGAACAAACAACAGCATTTGCCCTGTTCAACTAAAAACAATTCTCCAGATCATCCAACTGCTCCATTTTACCCGTTCATGAGTATTAACACCAAACAGCCAATAAAGTTTAAAAGGTATGCGCATTTGATTAATTAATTGGCTTCCTCACCAAAATACTGCTCGATCAGGTTATTCAGGTCGCTTTCCTGATCAACATCCAGCAGAGCACGCACATCAATCCAGGGAAGATAGTCCACTTTAAAAGCATTAAATATGGCACGCCCGCCCTGATCACCGCTGACCTCCCGTAACGCGCCAAAAGTTTGGCTGGCAAACAGCACCGGGTTTCCCCGACGCTCGCGAATCATCGGAGCGGTAATCGGTGCACGCACGGCATGATGTCGCTCAATTAACTGACGGACCAAATGCGATGTAATTTGGGGCTGATCGCTGAGCAAAAACATGGCGCAATCACAATGGTCAGGCAGGGATTTCAAGCCAGCCTTCAGCGATGATGCTTGCCCCGACGCCCAATCAGGGTTGTGCACACACCTGACCGGCAGGTCTGCCAAAGCCGTCTCTATTTCAGCCTGGTGGGCGCCGGTAACCACGACCACCGGGAATAGTCCAGCCGTTAGCGCAGTTTGCGCCACCTGGACGATAAACGGTTTTCCAAACCAGTCTAAAAGCTGTTTGGGCACTCCCAATCGCTCACTACCGCCGGCAGCGAGGATAATTCCAGCCGTTTGGCTGTGCGCACTGAACACCGGTCCGTCTGCGTTTGGCTGTGCCAGCAAACCAATCAGCACCCGCTGGTATACATCCTCCAGTGCATTTGCCAGCCTGTTTCCCTGGGCTTTACAAACCAAATCCTCTGCCTGGTTCAAGAACAGAACTCGGCGCGCCCCATCTGGTATCCCTTTCAAGCCCCCTGAAGTTGAGCGCAACACTCGTTCCACATGCTCTACTTTGATTTCTTCCCCCATCCTCAAGCCGGTTATCTGTGAAAACAACTCTGGCCTGTGAACCGTATCCGCATTCAATCGTCTTTTTAAGCCACCCAGTCCGGCCATGACCACCACTCGGTCAACCCAGGGTGGAATCGCCGGTTCGTAACCTGCAGGCGCTTTAAGCGGGCGTTGACGAGCACCATCCGCTTCAATCAGCAAAGGTATCTCGTTTTCACGGCATATCCGGGAGAGTTTCTCAAGCGATTCCGGATTAAGGCTTCCCCAACGTTCATCCTTACCGGGTGGACCGGTGACCAGGATCGTTTCCGAGCCCAAAAAATCACTTTTCTTCAATGCCCCAGGCGACGTGATGATGATATGCTGCTGGGCGATCCCCCCCTGCCACTTTCCCAGGTGCGTGGTAGTGGTCATCACCACAGGCGGCAGCAGTTCCCTGGCCAGGGTTGCCATGGCGCTGGTTTTCCCGCCAGCACCTGTAAAGGCAATCGTCTCAGCACCGGTTAATCCGAGCGCCAGCCTCAGGTCCATTGGTCTTATTCATTCCACAGGGCAGCACGGATTTCAGGTTTGGTCAAAATTGCCTCCAAAACCCCACCGCCGATTGCCAGGGCTTTTTCTGAAACTGCCCTGCAACGAAAATCCTCAGGTCGCGGATCAATATCGGCGACCTTTGTGCCATGCTTAACCCAAATACCTGGGTGGATCAGTCCACGCACGACGCCCGCAAGAGGCGCCTTTATGGTCTGATCTCCGATCATCAACACCGGGTCACCTGGCTGCACATGATCACCAAAATCAACCAGGGTCTGAACAATACCATCAGTCGGGGCATATAACACCCGCTCCCGAGTATAACCCTCGATCTTCCCCGGAATGCCGGTATTTGCTTGCGGACTGCCCTGCCAGTAAACCCGACCCAGAAAATGTCCTCGATTCGTTTCAATCGCTGCATGGCAGTTCTCACCCGCGGTAAATCCTGGTCCTAACCCAACCACCAATTGCGCCATATCCAGGGAAAGAACCTCGCGGGTTTTTCGCATACGCCCATCGACGAGCACCAACGGTTTGAAAACTGAAATCAATTCCAGTTCGGGGTCAACCATGACCGGCACCGCTCCCTCCTTCCAGCAGGAGATCATCTCCTCTGGATATGCGATCAATCGTCCGACCGTGCCTTCGATCGTTGTTTCACCATCGTAAACTGCCTGTGCAAAGGCAACCGAACGCCGCACTGCCGTTGGTTGGGCGGTTTCTACAACGAATACAAGAATGCCCACCCGATGCAATCGAATCGCAACCCCGCTTGCCAGGTCGCCTCCGCCCCAGATGAGCACAAAAGGTTTCATTTAATTTTTCCCAATCCCCGCAGCACCCGTTCCGGTGTGAGGGGAAATTCGTTAAACCACACCCCGGTTGCATCATACATCGCATGCATCACCGCCGGCGCTAATGGCAGATAGGGCATCTCCGCCATACCCCGTGCGCCATAAGGACCATTAGGTTCAGCGTATTCCAGGATGATTGATTCTATTTCATCTGGAATATCCAACACCGTGGGAATCAAATAATTCGACAATAAATTGGTTTGGACGTATCCACCCTTGTGGATGAAGTTTTCCAGAACGGCATATCCCACCGCCTGGACCAGCGCACCTTCAATTTGACCGACGACTTGCAGTGGGTTAATCGCCTTACCGACATCGTCCGCACAATAGATCTTCAATATCCGAACATTGCCAGATTCTGTATCAACTTCCAGTTCAACCACTTCTGATACATAGCCATAAGAAATATTTGGATAACACTCCCCGGTAACAGGTGCGTAACGTGAAGTGGGAGGTGCAAAATACACATAATCGCCGATTGCAGGCCGTTCTTCTGCTGCCCATTTCTCCAGAGCTAAATCTGCCGCTCCCTTAATTGCGTTACCCGCCATAAAGGTCATTCGTGATGCTGAAACACTGCCAGAATCACCGGTAATAGCTGTGTCTGAATACACTGTATCGATTTTCTCCAGCGGAACATCCAGGGCTTCAGCAGCAAACTGCTTGAAAACTGTGTGCGCACCCTGACCCACCTCTGCACCAGCGTGATATAACACAACCCGCTCAATCTCTGTCTTGCCATGCAATTCAATTTTTGCATGGCAATTTTCCTTTGCACCAAATGAAAAACCAATGTTCTTGAAAGCAACCGCCAGGCCGCGACCGCGTTTCAGGGCATCCGTGGAACCCATTTTTGCCGGCGCGTTCCAACCTGTGTCCGTGTTAGCCCAGCCAGCCCTGGTCGCACAAGCCTCCAGCACGGGTTTAATCGTCACGCCCTTGGGGGGCTTGGTATTGGTGCACAAAATCGAATCGTCTTCAATCAAATTGCGCATTCTCAATTCAACCGGGTCCATACCCAAAGCTTCTGCCAGGCGATTGACCTGCATTTCCGCCTCAAACGCTCCTTGCGGTCCGCCAAACCCGCGAAAAGCGCCCCCTGGAATGTTGTTGGTATAGACTGCCCTCGAATTCACCTTCACGTTGGGGATCTCATAGGGGCCGATGCTCATCAACGTGGCGTTGCCAAGCACTTTGTTCGATGTGTACACATACGCACCGCCATCAGCCGTAACATCCACCTGGGCAGCGATGATCTTCCCATCTTTTGTGGCTCCCCATTTAGCAACCAGTTTGTAGGCGTGGCGCTTGTGATGACCAATGATCGATTCTTCGCGGCTCCAGACGACTTTTACCGGTCGGTTGATCCCCCGATCATGTAAATATTTGGCAGCTAACGCCAGCACAATCTGCACCGACATATCTTCACGACCGCCAAATGCGCCGCCAATCGCCGGGTAGATCACACGCACCTGGTCAAGGGGAAGGTCCAGCGAATGGGCAATTTGTTTTCGATCTTCATGCGTCCACTGACCGGCTACAACAACCGTGACCCGCCCTTCATCGTCGATATAACTGACCCCGGCTTCAGGCTGCAGGTATGCATGCTCCTGCATTGGCGTGCGGTATTCGCATTCTACAATGACATCACAATCGCCAAATGCGGATTCCACATCACCATGTAAAATTTGATATTCGAGAATGACATTTGACCCATGATTCGGATGCAGCAAGACAGCGTCATCCGCCATGGAAGCCTCTGGCGAATCAACCACCGGCAGGTCTTCATAGTCAACGATAATCTTCTTGCAAGCTTCAGCCGCAATTTGCTCAGTATCTGCCAGAACCAGCGCCACCTGGTCGCCCACAAACCGTACCCGATCCGCGAAGGGTTTGGATGACCCCGGTCCGCACAAAACAGGTTGATCGTTCGTTCCCAACCCGTATTCGTTCACCGGCACATCTTTTGCCGTCAATACAGCCAGAACACCGGGCATGGCTTCTGCCGCAGTTGTGTCGATCGCTTTAACTACTGCGTGAGGTCGCCCTGCAAAAAGAATTTTCATATATGCCTGGTCTGGCAACAAAAAGTCAGCAGGGTAAAGCGCTTCTCCGGTTACTTTGTCTCTGACATCAATCCGTGTTACAGATTTACCAATATATGCCATGCTAACTCCTGTTCTGCTTTATGCCTGATCACCAACATGCATCCGTTGGCTGGCGCTTTCAATCGCTTCAATAATCTTATAGTAGCCTGTACAGCGGCACAGGTTCCCGGTAATCGCCTGCTGGATCTCTGCCTGTGAAGGGGTTTCGCGCTCTTCGAGCAATTTGATCGCTGACATCACAAACCCGGGAGTGCAAAAGCCGCATTGGACTGCGCCGTGTTCAATGAAAGCTTCCTGAACCGGATGCAATTTTTCGCCAGCACGCATACCTTCGATCGTTACAATCTCGGCGCCATGCGCCCGGGGCGCCGGTACCAGACAGCTCATCACTGCCCTGCCATCCAGGTAAACCGTACAGGCGCCGCACTCACCTTCTGCGCAACCTTCTTTCGTGCCAGTTAAACCCGCTTCATCACGGATCAAATTTAATAATGTCTTTGTAAATCCCGTTTTAAACCGGTATTCCTTCCCGTTGATCCAGGTGTGGATCTCCTCGCCCGTCCAGGGCAATTTGGGTGCTTTTACATGCATACCCGACCCCATCAGCAAAACCGGTTCACTCGGGACTTGTGTCTTATCGACACCGTTTGCAATAGTGGTCAAGGCGCGTCTTGCGATTACGCCCATCATGTACGCCCGATAATCAGCGGAGCCACGCAAATCCGAAATCGGTGACGCTGCCTCAGCCACCAATTCAGCCGCCTGTTCAATCACCGTGTCGTTCAACGGTTTTCCGGCAAGAAAGACTTCCGCTGCCTCGGCATGGATGATCGTTGGAGCGGCTGCACCCAGGGTAATCCTGGCATTCTCGATCACATCTCCCTGCATTGACAACAGAAGGCTGATATTAATGACTGAGATTGCCTGGGCTTTGCGCAGGGCTGTTTTAATAAAATAGGACACCTGGTGAGTACCAGGCGCTGGGAAGAAGACTTCCGTAATGATTTCATCGTTTTTCATCACAGTTTTGCGTACACCTGTGTAAAAATCCTCCAGAGAGACGATGCGTTCGCCCCGCGTTGACGCCAGCCTGAGCTTTGCGTTAAGAGCCATCAAAGGGCTGATGGTGTCGTTCGCCGGTGATGCCGTTACCAAATTGCCAACGACCGTCCCTCGATTGCGGATTTGTGGTGAGCCTATCTCCCAACAGGCTTGCAGGAGAGCATAGGCTTTCTCACGGATCAGCAGTGAAGCCAGCACGTGATTATGAGTCACCAATGGGCCGATGTGGATCAAGCCGTCACTGTCTTCCCAAATTTCATCCAGACCAGGTATTTGGGTGATATCAATCAGAGTGCTGACGCCCTGACGGGTGCCACGCTCCAGCTCAAGTATCAGATCGGTGCCGCCAGCGATAATCCGCGCGGTTTCTTCCCCTTCGGTCAAAGCTACAACCGCTGTCTCAATTGAATCTGCTAAAATGTATTTTTTCCACATACGGTGTAAACTCCAATCTATGCGCTTTGAAAATGTTTTTTCATCTGGTTGTAGTGATCGATGATCTCAGCCATAATGCTGATGGCGATTTCATTGGGCGTTTCTGCATGAATAAATAACCCGATCGGAGATTTCACCCTTGCCAAGGCTTCCTTCGAAACCCCTTTCTCAATCAGTCTCTCTTGTGTATGCGCCCAACGCCGTTTTGAACCTATAAGACCGATATACGGCACATCCGTTTCTAAAAGGGCTGGCAAACCCTCCACATCAACATCCGAGCCCCTGGTAACCAGCACCAGGAAAGTACGTGAATCCAAATGTAATTTTTCTGGAATCTGGCTCAGAAGTGATGGCAAGTAAAGGTCTGCCCCTGGTGTTTCCTCCGGGGTGCACAGCTCCTCGCGATCATCACTTAAGACTACACGAAATCCAAGCCACTTTGCCAGGTGCACAATCGGTCGCCCGACATGTCCGGCGCCAACGACAACGACTGTTGGCAGTGTCAGAAATGGCTCCACGAAGACGGTCACAATCCCGCCACAAACGCCTGCATCACCGCGTTCCGGGTCGATCATATCATAGGTTAATAAGCGGGTTTTTCCGTCTTTGAACGCTGCCATTGCTTCAGCAAGAACCCGATTTTCCACCTCACCCCCGCCAACCGTTCCTTCAAAATGCCCTTCACTGTAAACCAGCATTTTAGTGCCTGCATGCCTCGGTACAGAACCTTTTGTGTTCACAATCGTGCACAGCACCACAGGTTTTCCCTCAGCTAAAGCCTCATTCAACCGCTCGACAATGTTCATCATAAATCCTCTATCAAACTCAAAGCTCCGGGAACAAAAATTATTCCTCGAGGTCAAACCTTCCGCCAGATGTGTCTATTCGAACAATCGGCGGAAGGTCAGCTCATCTTTATGCCGAGGTTGTTAAAGCTTTCCAGATTTTCTCGGGCAAGGCGGGGATCTCGTGCAGTGAGACTCCGCACGCATCTAATATTGCATTACCAACAGCCGGTGCAACTCCATCCAGCGGGATTTCCGCAACAGCTTTTGCACCATAAGGATGTGAATGTTCGTAGGTTTCCACGAAAATGGTCGTCAGTTCGGGCATTTCGTCCGAGCGGAAAATGTGATAGTCTACAAGGTCGCGCTCCCTCGCCCGTCCCAAATCATCATAGACCATCTCTTCGCTCACTGCGTATCCCAGCGCCTGTACCATCCCGCCTTCAACCTGACCTGATGCTGTGACAGGGTTGATGATCACACCACCATCAACAGCCATAACCAGTTTATCCACTGTAACCATGCCGGTTTCGATATCAACAGTCACCTCAGCGAATTGCGCTGCAAAAGGCGGCGGCGCAACCGGGGACACATGCGAAGCAACTCCCATAATTTGGGTCTGATCGGATGCGTGCAGCGCGTGCAGGGCAATCTCTTCCATACTGATAGAATTTCCTGAAGGTGCAATTGCCTTTCGATCTTCCAGCAGTATCTCGTTGTGGTCCACCTCATCGCCCATTTCAGCAAACATCAAGGCTGCCCGTTCGCGAATCTGCTCAGCGACCTTTTCTGCAGCTTTGACCACCGCCGTACCGGAGATGTACGTTGTGCTGGACGCGTACGCACCCACATCAAATGGTGTGAAATCCGTGTCCGATGAATACACCAGGATATCTTCCAAACGAACGCCCAGGGTTTCGGCTGCCATCTGGCCCAACACCGTGTCCGAACCGGTCCCCAGGTCTGTAGCGCCAACCAGCAGGTTAAATGACCCGTCATCATTCATTTTAATACTGGCACCGCCCATATCCAGGTAAGGGATAGCAGTTCCCTGCATCACCAAAGCAACTCCAATCCCCTTGCGCAAATGCTCACTGCCAGGAATGGTGTGCCATGCCGCGTTGCCAAACTTATGGTCCCAATCAATGGCCATCCTGCCCTGGTTGACGCACTCTTCCAGGCCAATCGTGTACACTTTTTCAGGTCTGGGTTCGCGTCCCTCGCTCCAAGCCGTACTGAAGGGGTGCAACTCGCCTGGTCTGAGGGCATTCTTCAATCTGAATTCAATCGGATCGATGCCCAAAGCTTTTGAAATGGTCTCCATGTGCCGTTCAACAGGCCAGAATCCTTGTGGGACACCGTAACCGCGGAAGGCACCCGAAGGCGGTGTATTGGTATAGACAACATCGGAATAAAACCGGATATTGGGCTGAAGACGGTAGGGTCCGTCGCCGACATACAGCGCCATCGCCTTATGCCCGGTATTTCCTGCCACGGTCAGGGCATGGCACCCATAAGCCCCGGTATCACTCAGGCAGTACATTTCATTCGCAGTAATTGTGCCATCCTTCTTGACTCCGGTTTTCAACCGAATGCGCATTGGATGACGTGCCCGGGAGCCAATAAATTCCTCCTCACGGGTCATTTCATAAATAACAGGTCGTCCCGTCGCAATCGTCAGATGTGCCGGAACATCTTCGATCTGAACTTCTTGCTTGCCGCCAAAACCGCCACCGATACGGGGTTTGATCACCCGGATACGCTTGACCGGCAAACCTAAAACCGGAGCAATCTGGCGCCGAACGTGGAAGGGCACCTGAGTGCTGGTGATAATCACCAGGCGGTCGTCCTCATCCCAGTAGGTCACCACCACATGCGGTTCGATATGCGCCTGCTGAACCTTGGGTACAACATATTCGGCTTCAAAGATGCGCTCTGCCTCGAGAAAACCCTGTTCAACATCGCCGATATCCACGCGGATCTGAGCAGCCAGGTTGCGCGAGGGATCAGATTCGTCAAAATTGACATATTCTTCTTCATCATGAATGACCACAGCGCCTTCATCCATCGCTTTCGTGGGATCAATAATGGCAGGCAAGACCTCATATTCCACCTTGATCAATTTCAACGCGGCTTCTGCGATCTCAGCCGTTTCAGCAGCCACAAACGCCACCTTATCGCCTACAAAGCGGACCTTTTTGTCCAGTGAAAACATGTCTAACGGTCCCGGAATGGGATGCGATTGTCCAGCCGTAGAATAGACCACCCGGGGAACATCCTTCCAGGTAAGAATAGCTGCTACACCAGGAAGCGCCTCTGCTTCCGAGGTATCAATGTGCTTGATGTTAGCGTGGGCATGGGGACTTCGAAGCACCTTGGCTACCAGCATGTCCCGTCTTTCAAAATCTGCAGCAAAGGCTGGTTTGCCCTGCACAAGTTTGACCGCATCCACCTTAGGTTCACCGTGACCCACGGTTTTCAACGGTGAACGCGCATCAACGACCTTTATCTTCGGGAAGACCCGCGTTTCAGTCATTGTTCCGCCGTCAGAGGTCATCGGTGCACCGTCTTCCGGAACACTCCGATCAAAATCCAATAAATCACCAATATCCATCGGCTCACCAATGGGTGGAACCTTTTCACCCCTCATAATCGCCGCCGCTCGCATAACAGCCTGAACCGGCTTCACATAACCGGTGCAACGGCACAGGACGCCAGAAAGGGCGTCACGAATTTCCTCTTCAGAGGGCGATGGGTTTTTATCTAACAAGGCTTTGCTCACCAATACCATGGCTGGCGTACAGTAACCGCACTGGATCGCGCCCGTATCGACAAAGGCTTGCTGAATAATATGCAAACCCTGCGTCCGTTTCCAACCCTGTTCCGGGTGTTCACCCAGGCTTTCCACTGTCTGGATTTTGTGACCTTCAGCCTGAGCTGTAAACATTGTGCAGCTATTGACCGGGCGACCGTCAAAAAGCACGGCACACGCACCGCATTCTCCTTTTTCACAACCGCCGTACTTGACACTGAAAAAGCCAAGCCTGCGCAGGGTTTCCAGTAAACGTTCGCCAACAGGAACATTAAGGGGGTAGTCTTGATTGTTAATATTCAGTATGATTTTCATCTTAGGCACCACTTCCTCTAATAGCATCCATACGCGCGGCACAACGCACGGCAAGTTTTGCAGCGACCTCACTGCGGTACTCGGCAGATGCCCATTGATCTCCAGCATCTAAACAGGCAGACCGACTGGCGACATCCACCCCATCCGCTCCTATGCCATCCACAGCGATGATGGGCGCATCGCCAAAGCCCCCCAATGCCACACGTGTCCTGCCTGAACCCCATTGTGCCATAGCTACAATCATGATGGGGCGGTCCTTCGGAGAGCGCGCCACATACTCAAAAACGAGCGTTGCGCCCATGGTCCAGGCCACCTCTGTTATCAACACGCCGGGTTGATTCTGACTGCGCAGGGGCAACCAATCGCCAAGCCGTATCTGAACAGCCTCTGGTTCCCAGGTTAAATTTGCATCCATTGCCAGCAATGCGGTTGTCGTCAACGAACGACCATCGCTGTTCACCAACCATCCGCCCAGAGTAGCCATATTCCGGCTGTTTTCTGAAGCATCAATACGGATCGCTCGCTTGATCTCAGGGTGAACCCCGGGATGCGCTAAAAGCATATCAAAACGAAGCGTAGCCCCTGCCACCAAGTTTTGGCCTCTTTCCTCAATACGATCCAAACCAACGTTTTGCAAGTCGACTACGTCGAAATGTTGTGACACCTGCCGGCTCAAGCTGGTTCCGCCGCCCAGAGGTTTCCGAATCTTTCCCTTTTCGGTTAATAATAACAATGCCTCTTCTACTGTGTTTGGTCTAAAATATTCACCAATCATCCAACCTCCTCATCAAGATAAACACGCCAACCCATTGCTTCCAGATCCACATCCGTAAACTGCGATTCAGGAATGTCCATCAGCACCAATTCAGCATCAGCCAGAATCTTTCCATCCATACTCTGGATTTCGCTGCTCGCAAAGGATACCCGTCCTCGGCGCTCACCTGCTACTCCGTAGACGACCAGGTCGGTTCGCGATGGAACCGGTCGGCGATAACGGACACATAATTGAGCGGTAACAATAAACCGGTTTGGCTCGATCATTTGAGCTCGACCGCCACATTCATCCAGGATGGCAGCGATGATGCCACCGTGGATCGCCCCGGGATAGCCCTCATAATGCTCATGTAAGTTAAAATACGAACAAACCTTCCCGGGTTCAATCATATAAAACTCAAGTTTGAGTCCAGCCAGGTTTTCCCTGCCGCACACAAAACAAGATTTTGAACCAGGTTGTTTTTCAGTTAATTTCATTTCGTTGCAAAGGTGTCAATCAAAACCTTTACATTGCCGCCAACAGGGTAGAGGATCGGGCAGGTCGCACCGTTATTAATATATTCCTGCACTTTGACGCGTGCTTCATCAGGGGTGCCGCTGGCTGTAATACGATGGATCAACTCATCCGGTACTAGATGCTTGGCTTGCTGGATTTGCTCATGCGTGGCAGGCCAGCCAAGAATCGACTGGATCTCGTGCACAATATCCATCGAAACACCGGAAGCCTTCGCAATATGCGGTTGTTGTGCCAGGTATTGCGTCAGCAGTTCACGGCTGGTGTCAATGGCTTTCTCGCGATCCTCGTCGACAGAGCACACAACCAGTTGTGGGCGATCCAGATCATCCAAAGTCCGTCCCGATGCTTTCAAGCCCTTCTTCAGCTCGTCAATCGCCTGTTCATTATATTCTGGCGGCACGCAGTAATTTAAAACGGCACCGTCTGCAATTTTCCCAGTCAATTCCATCATCTTCGGACCGGTTGCCCCGATCATAATCGGGACATTCCGGGGCTCACGACGACCATGCACCACATCCAGTTCAATCCCGCTGACATGCACATATTCGCCGTCAAACGACACGCGTTCCATGTTCAACAGGCGTCGCAAGACGGTGACGGTCTCTTCCATTGCCGTCATTGGGCTTTTACGTAAGATGCCCACATTCTTTGCCAGTGGATCCCACCAGGCGCCAATACCGCAAATAATCCGGTTCGGCGCCAGGTCATCCAGCGTGAGGAATGTCGCCGCGAGCAAACCGATATTACGGGTCCAGTTGTTGATGACGCCAGACCCAACCTTGATTTCTTCGGTAACTGCAGCATAGGCAGCCATCGGTACGATGGCATCTCGAACCAGGCGGCTTTCAGCCTGCCAAACCGCCTCAAAGCCTCGCTCTTCAGCATATTTTACGAAATCCAATCCATCTCGTAGGTCATGGGCATCTTGTAAATACAGGGCTACTCTTTCGATTGTCATTTTTTTTCCTTTTCCACTAGTTTATTGACCATTTACTGTAGTACTGGTAAAACACTGCTCGATTGGAGGATTTCATAATCCTCCGGAACATCCAAGTCTAAAGCGATGCGTGGATTTTCATAAACAACCACCTCTGCACCTTGTTGCCGGGCCAATCCGCAATGGCGTTCAAAAGAATCGGTGCCGAAAGAAAAGTTGATCAGACCTGCCGGATTTAAGAACAACATATTTGTGCCCATCCGGTGGCGATCCGGGTTGATCACCATGGTCGGGGGCTCTTTGCGTTGGGCAAGAAAGTCGCTAACATCCTCAGAGGTTATCAGGGGTAAGTCCGCCGGAACAATGATGACACCTTCATTCGCAAATAGCTTAGAAAACAAAGAAGCTCTGCGCAATGCATTATTCAATTCTGGTGCACCATTTTCTGTCACCGTGCGCACACCCTTTTCTCGAGAAATTGTCAGCACATCGGAATCTCGGCTGACCACAAGGATTTCTGAGATTGCTTCAACCTGTAATAAGATGTCAATCGTATGATATAACAGGTAATAATTAAGTCGGTAACGCTCATCTTCGGAGAGTATCTCCGAAAGTCGCGATTTTCCGCGTCGTAAAGGTTTAACTGGAACGATTGCCCATAAACTCATGGATTTATAAACTCCTGGTGAGGACCAGCTCGCAAAATTTTATAACTTCTTCAGCCAAGCGAATGCGGTCCTGAGCATCTCTCATAATCGTATTTGTTATTAATGGAATTATACGCCAACGCTCAATTTTTTCCAATTCAGTTTGGTCCTGCGTGTCAAAAACAAACCCACGCAGCAAGCCCTGATAGTGCCCGGCAACTGCTGAAGCTGAAGGCACAATTCCCAGTTCGTGGAACATTTTCGCAGCAGGGCCTTTTACAGCCTTCCCGCCCACCAGGGGCGAAATACCGACGACGGGCTTCTTTTCGATCGCCTGACGATACCCGGGAATTGCAAGGATCGGGTCAATACTAACAAAGGGGTTGGAGGGCGTGAGAATGACCACATCAGCCTTATCAATTAAAGCCAGAGCACCAGGTGCGGGAGACGCAACCTCAGCCCCACAAAATTCAAATGCACGCACGACCGGTTGACAGGCTAACTGAACAAAATAGCGTTGAAATGCCAGCTCGCCGTGTTCTGCAGTATGCACAATGGTCCGAATAGGATCGTCGCTCATCGGGAGAATCTGATGCTTTACACCCCAGATTGAGCACAATTTTTGGGTCACAGATGAAAGCGTTTCCCCTTCCGAGAGCAACTCTGTTCTCCTCAGATGGGTTGCCAAATCATTATCACCAATTTTAAACCAGGTCGATCCACCCAAACTTCTAACCTTTTTAAGAATTTCCCAGGTTTCATCTTGCTGTCCCCAGCCCGTTTTCGGGTTAGCCAGACCAGCTAAGGTGTAACACACCGTGTCAAGGTCAGGGCAGACCCTCAACCCCCAGCAGTCAAAATCATCGCCAGTGTTGACGATCACGCTCAACTCTTCCGGTGATAGCAGCGCTGCCAGTCCATAGACCAGCTTTGCGCCGCCCACCCCACCGGTCAATGCGACTACTTTCAAAATGTGCTCCCGAAACTCTTAAAATAAAATCGTTTGTAAGCCATCGTTGACGCAGCCTCGCTCTGTGACACAACGATCAAGTTACTCCCAGAAACCTCCATTTCCACCGCGTCAAAGGCAACCGACTCAAGAGCGCATGCCAGGCTTTCCCGGGTAATATCATTAATCGCCAGGGTGATATGCGGCAACCAGTAAGAAGGCGAATAGTATGGATTGGGTTGCTCACTATGCTCAATCGATCGGCGCCAAATTTCATTGTGAAGGTCAATCATCGCTTGCGATTTGACCAGAGGAAGATAAAAAACTGGTCTTTCGCCAGAAAAAATACCGAAACCAAATACATAGCTGGTTAACAGAAAGGTGCTGGCAGATAGTTCAGCCAGAATGTCCTCAACAGCAGGAACATCCAGGTTTTTAGCATCAAACCAGGTGAAGTGCGGCGTCGGAAGCTCATAAATTGCCATCAATCCACAAGCCTCCCGCAACCTGCCCCACAGGTCTTTGACGACGATCGAAGATTCTTGATCTAACTCGCTGATTATGGCATACATCACAGCCTCATCTAAACAGGTCGAGATCCTTGTTCCGGATCAACTCAGACAGCGAAGCCTCACGCAGTGGGTATGGGAACCCTCTCGCCAGCACTACCGGAGTGCCCTCCCGAGCCTGCCCCATCATCAACGAGGCGCCTGCTGCTAATTCATCGCTGGCAGCCACTTGCGTAATCCGCAAGCGGAAATCAAACAAGTCCGCTTGTCCGCGCAGATCGACCAGGCCCGGCAGACCGGATAAACCAATCGTCATCCCGATGGTTCCATTGCGCCAGGCGCGCCCGTGCGAATCAATAATCAAGACGCCCAGGCGGCAGGCATAGCGAGCCTGCAATTGCGCTCGAATCTGCGCTGCTGAAGCATCCGGGTCCTCAGGTAATAAAAGAACCCAATCTTGGGGCTCGCCCCAGGGACCGGAAACATTCGAATGGTCGATGCCCGCATTGGCGCTGATGAAACCCAGGCGATGCTCGACAATCATCAACCCCTGACGGACACGTACGACCTCGCGACATTCCGAGAGAATCAACTCGACCAAACGCGGGTCTTTCCCAGTAATGTGCGCATAATCCCGCGCAGCCTCTGAGGGGTCGACCGTTGTCAGGTTGACCAGGCGGTCTTCTGCCTTGGAAACAATCTTCTGCGCAAGGACCACGATGTCACCGTCTTGCAGCGAAAAGCCGTTCTTCGCCAGGGTTTCTGCAACCAGGCTCGCCAGGTCATCCCCGGGTTTGACCAGGGGAAAGCCTTCTAATGGGATCAGGTTCAGTCCCATCTTATGTCTGATCAGAAATTCCGGTGATGCGAATGCCGGCAGCATGCACCTTGTGTTGCTGATTGAGACCAATCAACACCGAGGTCAAGCCTTCCACAACAACCGCATTTTCAATCGGTCCGGCGTCCCACCCCTTCAATCCGGTATCAGCCACCAACCCGATCACGACCTCCCGCGCAGCCTTACTTTTTCCGCACACCAGGACATCACAATCCGTATCGCCCTCGCCCATCAGCCTTTCATGAGAAATATTTTGAAAAGCATCCACAACCTGGCAGGTATCGCCTAAGATTGCCTGGGCTTCCTGCGCTGCTGAACCCGATTCAGGCATTTGCACCTTAGAAACTTTCGGCGGTACAAGCGGGACGACAACGTCGATCACAATTTTGCCCTGCAAGGCATCTTTTAAGTCTTCCAGGGTAGATTTGTGCCCGACATAGGGTACGGTTATCACCGCAATATCGCAGGCTTCGACGGCGGCTCTGTTATCCATACCGCTCAGCCCCTCTGGGGAATAGCCCATGAATTCAATCAGCTCCTCAACTGCCTTCTGAGCTTTTTCAAAGTTGCGTGAGCCAATAATGACTTTATGCCCGGCTTTTAACCAGCGGTAGGCTAAACCTTTGCCTTCTTTCCCCGTCCCACCAACGATGCCGAGTGTATATAATTTTTTTGTCTCATCAACCATGCTGTATTCCTTATCTTCTGTTTTCAATCGGTAAAGGCTTATTGGGTAGCGATCTCTTCGAACCGTTTCCAGGTCTCTGTTGCAATTTCTAACGCCCTGGCTGCGATCGCACTCTCATCAAGAGTCAACAACTGTCGCTGGTACATCAGGGGCTTTCCGGCAACGATGGTGGCTGTGACCATGCTTTCCTGGAAACCAAACAGGATATGCCAGGGCAGGTTTCCACCTGTCAATGGTGTAAAGGGATGGTAATCAACGAAAATTAAATCAGCCGCAGCACCCTCAGATATCTGGCCAACCTGCAAGCCATCAAACAGCTCAGTCACAAGCGCAGCGTTGTTATCAACAGCGATCCTGGTCACAGTGTAACCGCCCATCCGCCGTGGATCGCGATGATACAGTTTATGCAGCAGGTACGCCTCCTTCCACTCCAACCACATCGTATTAGAAAAACCATCATTTCCCATACCAACTCGCATGCCCGCGTCTAGCATATCTTCAATCGGAGCCACACCAACAGCATTGTTCATATTTGAACGGGGTTGGTGCGTAAGCCAGGTTTGTGTTTCTGCTAGGCGCTCAATTTCACCCTGGTCCAGATGCACGCCATGCGCCAATATTGATTCGGGTCGCAAAATCCCAAATTGGTCCAGGCGATGGACAACTCGCTTTCCCGAGGTTTCAAGGCTAAAGACCTGGTCTGCCATTCCTTCAGCGGCATGGATGTGAAATCCGATCCCCGCAGGGCAGAGTTCTTCCGCACGAGACAGGGTTTCATCCGAAAGGGTCAGGCTGGCATGTAAGCCAAAATGCGCCCGTAGCAACGCATCCTGCGGGTCCCTATTCTGGATGCGCTTAATAAAGCGCAGGTTTTCTTGCAAACCTTGCTCCGATTTTTCAGCTCCATCTCGATCGGTGACCTCGTAACACAGGGATGCCCGCAGACCAGCCTGGTTTATCGTCTCAGCGATGATATCCAATGAGCCATCAATCGCATTGGGCGAGGCGTGATGGTCGATTAACGTTGTGGTGCCGTGTTTAATCGCATCCACCAGGCACACCAGCGCCGAATAGCGGACGCCATCCTCATCCAGAGCTTTATCGAGATTCCACCAGAGTTTTTCCAGAATCTCTGTAAAGGTGCTGGCAGGTTCTCCAGGAATGCCCAAACCGCGTGAAAAAGCACCGTAAAAATGGGTGTGAGCGCAGATATTTCCCGGCATCACGTATTGACCCCCGGCATCTAAAATTTCTTCATCGGGGTAATCCTTTATCAGTTCATTTTGAGGTGCAATCTTCTGAATCACTCCATCGCGGATCAGAAGCCCCAAGCCCTCGGGTATGACCTGATATTCAGAGCCCCATGGTATCAGTTTCCCATTGGTGATCAGCATGTCATTTTCTCCTGTCGGAATATCACAAACGATTAATTTACAAAAAAATTATATCACAGGCAAGCCATGAAAATAAGAAAATCGCCCTGTTAATCACATTAGAAAAGCCCTGCAAAGTTTGTCTGGAAAAATAAATGCTATAATCAACGCAAAGCAAAACCGGGTCGTCAGCAGGGTAACCTCGCCGGACAAAGCAAGCTGGAAATTTTCCGTTGATGACCCAACCAAGAGTTCGCGATATCACGACTCTGCCGCATACGCCAGGTAGTCGATCATGCCCGGAGGCGAAATATGAAATTTCTGATTACAGGGTTTGAACCCTTTCATGATCACCCCATAAATCCCAGCCAACTGCTGGTTGAAAGCTTGCCTGACCAATACCTTGATGTTCAGCTTGTAAAAGGGATTTTGCCTGTTCACCATCTTCTGGGACCCGAAAGATTGCTGTCTCTGCTCGCAGGCAACCAGCCAGACGCCGTGTTGGCCTTTGGCTTGGCTGCCAACAGAACAAAAGTTTCGCTGGAGCGGGTGGCCATCAACCTGATGGATTATTCAATCGCAGATAACGCCGGAGTGACCGTCACCAATCGACCCATAGATCCCAACGGTCCAGCTGCTTATTTCAGCACCCTTCCCATTGAGCAGCTTTTATCCACACTGGTTGACGAGGAGATCCCCACAGAAATTTCTCTTAGCGCGGGCGCGTATTTGTGCAACCAGGTTTTTTATACCCTGATGCACTGGGTTGCTGCTCAGAAAAAGCGCATGAGCGCAGGTTTTATTCACCTGCCTGCTTTGCCTGAACAGGCAGCCAGGTCATCCGGACCAATGCCTTCGTTACCGCTGGATTACTTTACCAGGGCAGCGCTGCTGATCATAGACACAATCATCCTGCATACCTGATTCGGATCGATTATTCGCGTTCTGACTCAATGATTTCAATCGAATTAATTTTTACACCAGGATATTCCGGTCGTATCGGGTCGCGTTGTGGGATAGAAAGTAACACGTCCAAGCCCTCCACAAGCTCCCCAAAGACGCTGTGTTTCCCATCCAGCCAGGGTGTCGGCACATGGGTGATGAAAAATTGGGAACCGTTGGTGTTCTGACCGGCATTCGCCATGGACACAATTCCGGGCCGATCGTGTTTCAGGTCTGGGTGAAACTCATCCGCAAAGCTGTAACCAGGGCCGCCCCTGCCTGTGCCCGTCGGGTCGCCTGTTTGAGCCATAAAGTCATCAATCACGCGGTGAAAGATCACCCCGTTGTAAAACCCGGCTTTTGAGAGAAATACAAAATTGTTCACGGTATGTGGCGTGAGGTCACTGAATAATTTGATCTTCAGATCACCTTTATCGGTGTGCAGCACAGCGTGATAAATTTTCTCCTCATCTAAGATCATCTCAGGCGGTTTGGACCAGCGTTTTTGGGCTTGTGACATAAAGTATTCCTCTTCTTGAATTTTATAGTTTATTCAACAATTTCATAAAGTTCAACCAGAACGCCATTGGCAGCCCTGGGGTGAATAAATGCCATTCGGCGACCTGGCAAGTCTCGGGCGACTTCATCAATTAATTGCACACCCTTAGCCTTGAGATCATCAAGCATCCCATCGATATCATCAACCTCGATGCACAGGTGATGCATGCCCTCGCCCCGCTTTTCAAGGTATTTTCCCAACCCGGTGTCCATATCCGTCGGCTGGACCAATTCGATCTCACCCTCGCCCACTGGGATAAAGGCCACCATCGATGCCTGTGAAGGCACGTCTTCAACATGATCCAGCTTTAAGCCGAGCTGGTCGCGCCAGAACCTCAGTGATTCTTCGATATCTCTTACAACGATGGCAACATGATTGATCTTTTTTATTTTTGCCATGGCTTTCCTCTCATTCAGATAAAAGTCGGCGGTTGATACTGCCCCCACACCGCGCGCAATACATTGCAGATCTCGCCCAGGGTGACTTCGTTTTCCGCGCACTCAATAAATACAGGCATCAGTAGTTCATCACTGCGGGCAGCCGATTCCAGCTTTCCCAACAGAACGCTGACGGTTTCATTGTCCCGAGAAGCCCGCAACTCAGCCAGTTGCCGCTTTTGATTTTCTTCAACTTTCGGGTCCACGGACAATGCCTCCAGTTCGATCACCTCATCGACCTGAAACTCATTCACGCCCACCACGATCTTTTCGCCTGTTTCAATCGCACGTTGAGCCTGGTAGGCTGCTTCCAGGATTTCATTTTGCATGAAGCCAGAATTGATGGACTGCAACGCACCGCCCAGGGCATCAATTTTTTCGATGTAGTCACGGGCAATCGCCTCTATCTGGTCTGTCAATGTTTCAATTAAATAAGATCCTGCCATTGGGTCCACACTGTCGGCAACGCCCGATTCGTTGGCGATGATCTGCTGGGTTCGCAGCGCAACCCGGACTGATTTTTCTGTCGGCAGCCACAGCGCCTCGTCCATGCTGTTCGTATGTAGCGATTGCGTCCCGCCCAACACAGCCGCCAGCGCTTGCAATGTCACCCTGACCACGTTGTTCTCAGGCTGATGAGCCGTTAATGTTGATCCTGCAGTTTGGGTGTGGAAGCGCATTCGGCATGTTTTATCATCCTGCGCGTGAAATCGTTCTCTCATGATTCGGGCATACAGCCGCCGGGCAGCCCGGAATTTTGCAATTTCTTCAAAAAAATCATTATGCGCGTTAAAGAAAAATGAGAGCTGGTTGCCAAATTCATCGACCTCTAATCCCGCATCGATCGCTGCCTGGATATAAGCGATAGCATTTGCGAGCGTGAACGCCACCTCCTGTGCAGCGGTGGAACCGGCTTCCCGAATGTGATAACCCGAAATGCTGATGGTATTCCAGGACGGGATCTGGTCCTTGCAGAACCGAAACACATCTGTGATCAAACGCATCGAAGGCTCGGGTGGAAAGATATACGTCCCCCGCGCCACATATTCCTTGAGGATGTCGTTTTGAATCGTTCCCCTTAATTTATTTAACGCGACACCCTGCTTTTTTGCCACGGCAATATAAAAGGCCAGCAAAATGGAAGCAGGCGCATTAATCGTCATACTGGTTGAAACCTTATCCAAAGGGATGTCCTTGAACAGGGTCTCCATGTCCCGCATCGATGAAATCGAAACGCCCACTTTCCCTACCTCGCCCATTGCCATCGCATCATCGGCATCATAGCCAATTTGTGTCGGCAGGTCGAAAGCCACAGACAGGCCGGTCTGCCCCTGGTCCAACAAATAGCGGTAACGTTGATTCGATTCCTCGGCGGTGGCATATCCCGCGTATTGCCGCATGGTCCAGTATCGACCACGATACATCGTCGGTTGGACGCCGCGCGTATACGGATACTCGCCAGGAAAGCCCAAATCTTCCATATAATCCTGTTTTTCAGGCGGCAACAGGATTGGCGGTATTTCAATGCCGGAAGACGTTGCAAAGCTTTCCTTCCGTTCGGGAAAGCGTTTGATCAGCGGGTGATACACTTCATTTTCCCATCGTAGTTTTTCTTGTTCGATTGCCATAAGCACCTCATGCCAGTGATTGTAGCTTTTCACAAGTATACCCGAAATCAAGCGCCGAATTTTGCCTGTTTTTGCTCATCAACCTGTTGCTGTTAATCCATAATTCGAGTAGAATTCCTTGGCTTGTTCGTTGTACCCTTCGAGCAAGACATCATTTAAATAAACGAAAGGGCTTGTAAAAAATGAAAGTTGTATTGATCAAAGACGTCTATAAGTTAGGGCGGGCAGGTGAGATTAAAAAAGTCGCCGCAGGTTATGGGCGCAACTACCTGATCCCCCAGGGTTTGGCTATTCCTGCATCAAAAGGCGCGTTGCAGCAAGCAGAACGCATCAGAATTAAAGCCACCGAACGGCGCGCGGCGCTCAATGAAGAATTAAGTGCAATTTCTGAAGTCCTTGGTGGTAAGACCCTCGCTTTCCCCGTGAAAGCCAGTGAAACCGGGCGGCTCTATGGTTCTGTAAGTCGCGATGAGATTGTTAAAGCCGTTTTCGCCAACTACCAGATTGAACTGGAAAGGCGCCAAGTCGAGACAGAACCCATCCGCCAAATTGGTGCTTACACCATTCCGATTCATTTGACCATGGACCTCGTCCCTGAAATCACTGTGATCGTTCATCGTGAAGGCGAACCGCCGGTTCAAAAAACGCCGGCCTCAGAAGAAGAAGCCCTCGACGAAGCAGAAATAGCGCTTGAGGGCGAAGAGGCACCTGTTGACCTCGAAGAAATCCTGCCAGATGAGGTTGAAGACGAAGCGGAACATCCTGAAGCATAATTTTTTACTCAAGTATGGTTCAACCGGCCTGTTAATGGATCACACAACAGGCCGGTTTCTTTTTAGAATATAATACTTATATGCAATCTTCTATCGGAGCACAATTAAAACAAATCCGGGAATCCCGGGGGATCTCTTTAGAAACGATTGCCTCAAAAACCCACATCTCCCTGGCTTACCTTCGAGCGTTGGAGGAGAATGATGTTGATTCCTTGCCCTCAACCGTTCAATTGCGCGGTTTTTTACGCCTGTACGCCAATGAATTAGGCCTCCAACTGGAAAATTTGACCGTTGGAGGGTATCACCTGGCTGGTGACAAACAGGTAATGACTTTGACAGGAGAACCTAGGTCGCCAGAAGAAGACCAGGCAACCGTGATTGAACCTTCCGATGACCGGCCAGAACCCGATCCCACGCCTGCTCCAGAATCAGCCCCTGGTCAGGAACAAGCATCGTTTCCCACGCCAACAGATCTCGATTTCGAAACCAACCAGGGGGAACCTGAGGCAAAAGTCTCCGAGAATATGTTCAAAGCCATTGGAAATCAAATCAAGAGACAGCGTGAATTACTCAGCTTATCAATCGATGAGGTTCATGATAACCTCCACATTTCACCGCAACACCTTGAGGCAATTGAATCAGGGCAATTTGATCAATTGCCTTCACCGGTTCAGGCAAAGGGCTTGCTGGTAAACTATATTGATTTTCTAAACCTGGATTCAGAAATCCTGCTCAACAATTATGCTGAAGCCCTCCAGTTGCGTCGCATTGAAAGGCAGGATGCATTGGTGAAAAAAAGCAAGCGTTCAACCCGAGAAATTTCTCCGACAGCTTTGCGACTTAAGAATTTCTTCACCCTCGATCTGCTCGTCATCGCAGGTCTATTCCTGGCATTTGCCACTTTCGTGATCTGGGGTGTCAACCGCATCCTTGACAATGAGATGTCAGAACGCAATGCAAGTGACATTCCAGGCGTTTCTGATGTTCTCCTGGCAACCGAAACGCCCACACCTGCGCTTATCACTGAGGATGAGACAACGGTCATCATCGAAGATCAGGACTTGAACTCCGAGACTCCGGAAACAGAAGACATAGAACCCTTATTTACACCAATTGCCAGTTCAGATCCCATCAATATCATCCTGATCCCTCGCCAACGGTTATGGGTGCAGGTGACCGTTGACGATAAACAGGTGTTTCAAGGGCGTTTAATCCCCGGAAATGCTTATGAGTACTCCGGGCAAGTACAGATTGACATTCTCACCGGCAATATCGGCGCATTACAAATCCTTTTCAACAATCGAGATATAGGCTCACAAGGTTTGCTGGGTCAGGTTGCCAATCTGATCTTCAATGCCAAAGGCCTGGTTTTACCTCCCCCCACCAGCACACCCGCCACCACCCCAACGCCTCAAACGACACCCAACCCGCTGGAGATCGATGACTAAACAGGCTAAAGGAACTTATCACCTGGTTTCCCTGGGCTGTCCAAAAAACCTGGTGGATTCAGAATCAATGTCCCGGCTGTTGAATCAGCGTGGATTGGTCGCTTCCAGTATCCCAGAAAAATCAGAATACCTGATTGTCAACACCTGCGGATTTTTGACTGCAGCCCGCCGGGAAGCCATCACAATACTCCGAAGTCTGGTCAGTGAAAAACAGCCCTGGCAGAAATTGATCGCTACCGGGTGCATGCCCGAACTGCACCGTCAGGAATTACTCGATTCTGTGCCCGGTTTGGACGGGATCCTGGGTACCAGGCGCTGGATGGACATCCTGGACCTCATTGATCAAGTCGATCGGCATGATCGGAAGAGACCGTATTTACATTGCTCTCAAATAACCTCAGATCCAGTTGAAACACGCCGTGTGGCTATCCAGGGTGGCAGCGCCTATCTAAAAATCGCTGATGGCTGCCGCAGATCCTGTTCTTATTGCTTGATCCCATTGATTAAAGGCAATCTGATCAGTCGCCCGATTGATGAAATTATTAAGGACGCAAAAGCTTTACAGGATCTTGGAATCAAGGAGATCATTCTCATCGCCCAGGATACCACAGATTATGGGCACGATTTGGGGATGCAGGACGGGTTAACCCGGCTGTTAGAAGCTCTGCTCAAGGCAGTTCCCCACATTCCCTGGATCCGCTTGTTATATGCCTTTCCAGGTTATGTGACAGACAATCTAATCCAGTTGATGAAAAATGAAGCACAAGTCCTCCCCTACCTGGATATTCCCCTCCAGCACGCTGACCCGGCTGTCCTGCGTGCGATGCGTCGCCCATCCGATATCGAGGCTGTCTCCCGGGCAATTGCCCACATCCGTGCCGAAATCGAGGGTATTGCCCTGAGAACAACGATGATTGTCGGTTTTCCCGGTGAGGATGACCTCGCCTTCCAAAGGTTGGTGGACTTCGTCCAAACCCAGCGTTTTGATCACCTGGGAACGTTTGCCTATTCCTTTGAACCGGGTGCTCCTGCCGAGCCCCTGGGCGACCCGATCTCAGAAGACACCAAAGCCGATCGGGTTGAACAACTCATGCACATTCAAGCTGAGATCTCTTTAGCGCGTAATCAATCCTTCATCGATAAGGTGCTGGATGTCATTATTGAAGGCATCGACGATGAAAACCGAATCTCAATTGGGCGATCCTACCGGGATGCCCCCGAAATTGACGGCTTAGTTATAGTTGAAGGAATTGCCCCGATTGGTGAAATAGTGGCAGTGAAGATCCATAGTGCAATCACCTACGACCTGATCGGTAAACTCGTCTGACCCCATCGATCCGACAAAAAAGCCATCCCGATGATCTGGGATGGCATTTCTTTTTTGTTAATGTTTTCAAACTCACCCATCCGGTGTTTCGGTTGTTTCAGGTGTTGTTTTTTCTGTCGACACTGCTGTCGGCTCCTCAATCGGCGCGGGCGTTGATTCCCCATTTCGCCCCTCTTCGTGCGGGAGTTCCCCTAACAGGCAAGCTTCTGCTGCATCCTCAGATAGGGTTCTGGCATCCGCGTCTTCGCTGATCATCAGCGCTTTTTCCAGGTATTCCTGAGCCAAACAATACTCTCCAGCTTCGAAAAGTTGCTTTGCATATTCAATGACGCCGATGCGAAAACGCTCTGTGGCGGTCATAAACGTCCCATCCATCAGGTTTGGCAGGTGAGGGTAAACCTGTTCAAAATAAAAGACAACCTCGTACCAATCCACATCCCAGTAACTGGCACCTGTGATGTACAATCGGGTCCAGGTACGCAAGCCTTCAGCGCTTGAATCTAAGGGCGCAAAACGTTCAGCCAGTGTCAGATCATAAATCCCCGGTTCTAAACTGTTTTCCACCAATATCTTCTGGATTCCCCGGTTGCGTAAAGCACCATATAATAAACCATCCACCTCGATTGCGCGAAAATGCAAATCATTTTCTCTCAACGCCTGTAAAGAGCGGATGACTTCATCCCACTGTCCGCTGGCATACAATTGAAGCGTATTTTCGAATAATTCCTGGACACCCCGCAAATCAGGCGTGGGTGTGAACACCACCTGGGTTGGCATCGGTGAGGGTTGCGGTGTAGCAGTTGTCCTTGAGTTGATCAGCACCAGGCTTTGACTGTAAAGCTCGCCAATTTCAGCGAGCTCTTCTTCCGTGAGAAAATCAGCCATCTCATCCAATATCCAGTCCAGGCGATCTAAGGCAACCTCATATCGCCCTTCTTCGATATCCAGGCGGGCGCCGTCGATTTGCGATTTGACCTTGGATTCAGCCTGGCTTTCAGCCAGTGCTATCCGGTCATTAATGGCGCGTGCACCCCCGGCAAGGATTCCAATGGCTAAAAAAACCAGGATCAGCGCAGCAGCAATCAAATACCAGGCTGACCGACGTTCGAGAAACTTCTTCTTTTCTCTTTTTCGCTCATTGGCTGGCTGCTCAGTTTGATTTGTCTTCTCTGTTTGATCCATCGGCAGGATTATACCTCAGTTAACTTACAGGTGGACAAGCATACGGATGTCTTTCCAGATCGGGATTGCCCCTGCCAGTGCACCGATAACAATCGCTGCTAATGCCAGCATCAGTGCTGAAACCGGTATTGAAATCACAGTCATCACCAACCAGATGCTTAATCCAGCCAGGCACGCGCTCAATCCTCCCCGTACTAACGCACCCCGTAATCGAAATTTCTCTGGGAGTTGACGGTTGAGCATGACAATTAACAACAAACCTTGAATACTATACGAAAGAGAGTTAGCCAGCGCGATCCCCCCAAAGGACAGCCAACGCATCAGCGCGATCGCCAATCCAAGGTTAATCAAGAATCCCAGGGCTGAAATTGCCAGCGGCTCGCGTGGGCGTTGACGGGCAAAAAACGAGCGCACACACAGGTCCACAATATTGTGTCCCAGCAGGCCGACCAGAAAAGCCTGTGTAGCCCTCAGAATCATTTGTGATTCACCAAAACTATATTTAAAAGCCACCTCGATCAGCGGCAAACTGGCCAGAGACAGGATCATCGCAATTGGCAAAGACACCGCAATCATCACCTTTAACGACCGCTCGATCGTGTTTTTGAATGCCGCTTGGTCACCCGCTGCAATATGATCCGACAGGGTCGGCAGCAACGCGGTCGCAATCGCAGTGCCGATCATCGTTTGAGGCACCTGTTGAATCCACCATCCAAAACTCAAGGCTGTCAAAGAACCTTCTGGTAATCGAGAGGCCAGATTGTCCTGAGCCAGGAAAAACAATTGAATGAAGACCATATTCACCAAACGCGGTCCCATCAACCTTAAAACATTTCGGACCGATTGATCCTTCAGGTTCAGACTGGCAAACCATTTAAATTTATGCTTTATCAAGCCTGGCACCTGAATTAATAAGTGAAGCGCTGCGCCAATGATCACACCATAGACCAAGCCGTGAATTCCCATGTTGAAAGCAGGCAATTGGATTCCGGCAATCCTGTACCCAACACTCGGCGCTAATACGATAGCGCCAAAAATCCGTCCTCCGTCATAGACCAGCGGCGCTATTGCTGGCAGAAGAAAATGTTGATTGGCATGCAACCCGGCGATCACCAGGCCGCTGATCGAAAAGATCAGGGTGGCAACCAGGTTCAAGCGCATTAATTGAACTGCCAGAACTTGTTGTTCAGTTGAAAAACCGGGAGCGACTCCTAACTCCCAGCCAACAAGCGGTTTTGCAAACACCGAAATGACCAGCGCCAAAACTGCCGTGACGAGAAATGCCAGGTTCGCAATCCGTGAAAACAATTTCCATGCCGATTCTCGTCCCTCTTTTGCCAGTGTCTCCGAGAGAACAGGGATAAACGCAATCGCCAACGCACCACCTGAAATAAGCGCAAACAAGAGATCCGGTAAATTATTGGCGGCATTGAAAACATCCAGCTCTGCAGATAAGCCAAATTGCCTGCCAATGATGACGGTCCGCACAATCGCCACCAATTTACCCAGCCCAAAAAAGAAAAACAAAAGCAGCGAAACCCGGCTGAGCCGGCTGGTCTTTTTCATGATTCTCCAATTCTTTGGCAACAAACCTGCTTAGATTATGCCATATTACCAACCTCTTGACCAGTTGCCAAAAGAGAAACTTCTCAACACACAGGGAGTAATGCTACAATTAAACCCATGACACACACAGAAAAAACAGGAGCTTTGTACATCGTTGCAACGCCCATTGGCAATCCCCGTGACATTACCTTGCGCGCCCTGGATATCCTCAAGCAGGTCGATGCCATCATCTGTGAAGACCTTCGCCAGGGAAGCCGCCTGCTCCGTCAACTGGGTGTAGAAAACGAACTGCTCACCTTAAATGAGCACAATGAAGCTGAAGAATCGGAGTTCATCGTCCTGCGCCTGGCACAGGGCGAATCTATGGCCATCATTTCAGATGCTGGCACCCCCGTTTTTGCCGACCCGGGTCGGCACCTGCTGGACCTGTGCTACCAGGCAGGCATCTCGATTTCACCGATTCCGGGGTCTTCCTCTTTGATGGCTGCTCTTTCACTCAGCAATTTTCCCATCGATCGCTTCATATTTGCAGGGTTCCCACCCGTAAAAAGCGAGCATCGCGAAGGTTTCCTTGCCAGATATAAATCCGAATCCGTCCCGGTGATTCTGATGGACACGCCTTATCGCCTGACCAAACTTCTGACCGAAGTGCAATCTGTATTCGGGAAAAGCCAGGATATCCTCCTGGCATGCGACCTGACCCTCAAGCAAGAGACGATCTACCGGGGAAACATCGCAGACATCCTGCCGAAAGTCACCGGCCAGAAGCGTGAGTTTATCCTGATCCTCAACCTCAACAAGCTGCAAAGGAAACGCTAAAATGCAGACACCACAAAAAATGCAAATTCGGGATAAAGCACTCACCTTGCCAGCTTTTCTCCCCGATGCAACCCTGGGATATGTGCGCGCAGTGGATTCACGTGATCTGGAGAGCGTTGGCATTCAAGGTCTGGTCATGAACACCTTTCACCTGATGCAGAAACCCGGTTCGAGTACCATTCAATCCTTTTCTGGCTTGCACAACTTTGCCGATTGGCACAAAGTGATTGTGACCGATTCGGGTGGATTCCAGGCGTACTCGCTGATCCATCAATCCGAACAGTTCGGCACCCTCACCGACCGCGGCATCCTCTTCCGTCCTGATGGTAAGGGCAGAAAACTGCTCCTCTCGCCAGAGAAGAGCATCCAATTACAGATCAGCTACGGCAGTGATGTGGTCATCTGCCTCGATGACTGTACCCACGTGGACGCGTCTCGCGCACAGCAAGAAATCAGCGTCAAGCGCACCCTGGATTGGGCGAAGCGCTGCAAGCAGGAATACAATCTCCAACTCGATCAGCGCAAAATTTCCGATGTCGACCGCCCCCTGATCTTCAGCGTGATTCAAGGCGGTGGTTACGCCGACCTGCGCAAGATGTGCGCAGATGGCTTGCTGGAGATCGGCTTTGACGCCTTTGGGTATGGCGGTTGGCCATTAAATTCCCAGGGACAATTGCTCACCGACATTGTCGGACTGACTCGAGAGCTGGTGCCTTCAAGTTATCACATGCACGCGCTGGGGATCGGGCACCCGCTTAACCTGGTCAAGACTTTTCGCCTCGGCTATGACCTCTTTGATTGCGCCCTGCCCACCCGTGATGCACGACACGGCCGATTGATGCGTTACAACCTTCCACCGGATCAGCCCCTGCAGGGTGAAGACTGGCTGGAATATGTCTATCTCCAGGACAAAAAACACATCAAGGTCGATCGACCAATATCAGATGATTGCGATTGCCCCGTGTGCCAGCATTACAGCCTGGGTTATCTGCACCACCTTTTCAAAACCGGAGACTGGCTTTATTACCGTCTGGCGACTCTGCACAACCTGCGCTTCATGACCCAGCTCACGGAAAGGCTGCAGAACGACCATGGATAACCCACAGCTTGAGCAGTTAGCCAACCAGGTGCTCTCGGGCGCCAAATACAAGCACATCACCTCGAACCTGGTACGGCGTTTGTGCCAGGAAGCAATCACTGCTGGTTTCGCAGGCAAAGCTGCCGTCAAGTTTGTGCGCAACAAACTCCACCAGGTTGGCGGCGCCTATCTCAAACAAAAATCAATTTACGCCGCCGCTATCCAACAGTTGAAAGATCTCCCCAGAGAGTTCAATTCGCCTGAAACCCAGGATTTCTGCCGCCGGATGCTGCAATCCCATGCCTCTACTGCTGAACGCCTGCCCATTATTGAAACCTTTTTCCAAACCTGCCTGACGCCGATCGCGCCGGTCACCGGCATCATTGATTTGGCGTGTGGGTTGAATCCTCTGGCGCTCCCCTGGATACCCGTTGCAGACCATGTTCAGTATTTTGCCTGCGACATCTACCTAGATTTGCTGGATCTGGTCAACGCTTTTTTTGATCAATTCTGCATCAACGGTGCGGCTGAGCCCTGCGATTTGATCGCTGAGGTTCCCGCCGAAAGAGCCCAGGTCGCCTTTTTACTTAAATCGATCCCCTGTTTGGAACAAATGGAAAAATCTATCGGTGAGCGTTTGCTGGAGGACACACCTGCGGATCACATCCTGGTCAGCTTTCCAGTTCATAGCCTGGCTGGGCGAAAAAAAGGCATGTCCGCATTCTACAAAGAGCATTTTTTAAAGCTGGTCGGTGGAAAACCCTGGGAAATTCAGGAGTTTCTTTTCCAAACCGAACTGGCTTTTTTGGTGTCAAAATGAAGGTTGAAAATCAGCTCATCCAGGAGCTTGTCGGTCAGATCCTCAACACCAGGAAATACCGTCATCTGGGGTTGAATCAGGCCACCATTGAAGACCTGGTCCGACAAGAAGCGCTTCAGCAGGGGTCACAAAAAGCGATCCTCAAAGCCGTCCGGCGGAAATTACACAACATCGTCGCACCCTACCTGGGTCAACCCGATTATCCTGCTCTGACAAAAGAACTTTACAAAATCGAAGATTTTGCCCTCGATTCCCCGCAGTTAAAGAATTTTTGCCTCAAAGTGCTCTCTCAGCATGCTTCCACAGCAGAACGCATCCCAATCATGGACGAGTTTTACACGCAACTTTTCCAGGCAGTCGGGAAACCGCAGGTGATCTTCGACCTGGCTTGCGGCTTGCATCCCCTGGCGTTGCCCTGGATGGGGTTACCCCCTTCAGTCCGCTACCATGCCTTTGATATCATCCAACCCAGGGTGGACTTTATTAACCTTTTTCTATCAAAAATCGGATTAACACCCCTGGCTGAAAACAGGGACATCCTTGCCAACCCGCCAGAAGGCGCCGCTGATCTCGCGTTTTTCTTCAAAGAGGCGCACCGTTTCGAAAAGCGTCAACCCGGATGCAACCGTGTCTTCTGGAGTGCTCTGAAGGTTAAAAAACTGGCCGTCTCCTTGCCCGCTACTGACCTCTCCGGCACCCATAGCCTGCAACAAAGACATCGCGATTTGGTCTTTTCCAACCTGCCTGAAGGTCTGCCCGTTCAGGAAATAAGGATCGAAAACGAGATTGTCTTTCTGATTGATAAAACCCAGGGAACTCACAATGGCTGATCCCGGCATGCACAAACTGGTTCAAAGTCTGGCGCGTTTTTCAGAGATCCTCAGCGAAGAAGAACTCCAGCAAATCCGGGCAATTCAGGATGCCCCCCTGTCCACCGGTATTCGGCTCAATTCGCTCAAAGCGCACCCGGCAACATCGATCCACGCCCTGGCAGAACGTTATGGTTGGGAAATTAAACCCGTCGCCTTCTGTGACAACGCCTGGTTGATTGAATCCGCTAGCACCTCACCCGGCATGACGATAGAACACCGCCTGGGCGGATATTACCTTCAGGATGCATCCTCAATGGTACCGGTCAGCCTGCTGGATTTTGAAGCACAGCGACCGTTGATCCTCGACATGGCCGCCTCTCCCGGTGGAAAAACAACCCACCTGGTCGACCGCACACAGGACATGGGTTTTATCATCGCCAACGATGCCAGCCAAAGGCGCATCCCCGCTTTACGCTCCGTCATCGCGAATTGGGGCGCCATCAACCAGGTCGTAACCCATTTTCCCGGTGAATCCTTTGGCAGATGGTTCCCCGAGACCTTTGATAGCATCTTGCTCGATGCCCCCTGCAGCATGGAGAATCTGCGCCCAACACCCAGCCACCCCCTCAGAGAAACCACCGATTCAGAACGGCTTCGTCTGCAAGAAATGCAAATTCGGCTTCTCATCAGCGGGTTGAGCGCTCTAAAAATTGGTGGACAGCTCGTTTACGCCACCTGCTCGCTGGCTCCTGAGGAAAACGAGGCTGTGATTGACCAGGTTCTCAAGTTGTACCCCGACGCCCTGATTATTGAAGATCTCTCCAGCAAGCTGCCCTTCCATGCCCCCGGGCTGAGCACCTATGCAGACCAGATTTTCCATCCCGCACTGCAAAACACTCTGCGACTCTGGCCGCATCTGACCGGCATGTCGGGTTTCTTTTGCGCACGTTTACGAAAAACAGGCGTAATCCCCATAACACCTCAGGCGCCCCCCACCCGCGACTTTTCTCGCACCCAGTTTGAAGCGACACCGCTCAATCTTCAGTCGGCAATTTGTGAACAGATTTGGGATGCTTATGGATTTGACCTTGGCGAAATCCTCGCCCGGTATCACCTCGAGCTTTTTAAGCGCCACGAAGGTATCTTTCTCATTCCTCAAGTCTACCTCGAAAGATTCCAAACGCTCCCCTTTGAGTGGATTGGCATGCAAATCGGTCAGTGGATTGCAGGAAATTTCCACCCCTCCCTTGAATTCGCCAGCCGTTTCGGTCACTTGTTTATCCGGGGAAAAGCCCAGCTTGATGATTCGCAACTTTCCCAATGGATCGACCAGCGGGATATTCGCAACCCTAAAATAGATCTACCCCCTCAAGGTCAGTATCTGCTGGTGGAAGACAAAAGCGGTCGCAATCTAGGCGTGGGAAAATTGCTCTCCAAGCGCCTGCGGAATCTCCTCCCCCGAAGTTGAATCGATATATTCAAGATACTTTCCACGATCCATCGTAACCCCCCGATATTCTCCGTGGTATTTCTCCGGCAGCAGGTCAGCAATTTCCAGCATGATGGCGTCGGTAACAGCTTGCATAATTTCTTTGTTCCTCTCCTGACCAGAAAACTTACACCGAAAGGGTTTTCCAACTCTCACATGAAATGGTGTCCGTTTTAAGCGGCGAAGATTCTGTGAGATATCCTCGTGACCATAATAGACTAGCGGGAGGATTGGAACATCAGCCTTGCTCGCCAGAATGGCGATGCCAGGCTTTCCTTGAAGCAAACGACCGTCGCCTGAACGTGTACCCTCCGGAGCGATGGCTAGAAGTTGTTTTTTGACCAGCAAAGCATCTTTAGCCGCTTTGAAAGCATTAAAATCAGCAACCCCTCGATCAATCGGAATTCCGCCCCACAGGGTAAACAAAAATGCCATCAATGGATTATCCCAGGTTTCGCGTTTGGCAAACCCTGTAAATGAGCGTGATCCCATGTGGGTGATCAACACAGGTGCATCCAAAAAATTAACATGATTAACAGCAAGAATCAGCGGGCCACGTTTTGGCACTTTTTTTATCTCTGAGATGTCAATTTTAAGTATGCAATACAGGATGGTCCGAATGATTGTATTGACCAACCAGGTCAGTGGAGTTTTCATGGAGACACCAACCTCAAAGCTCGTGGGAGAATATCAACTTCAAGAGCATCACCGGCGACACAAATCGTTTCGCCGTCCGCATGCACAGGCAATGTGCCTTCAATTGCGCTGATCTTAATCGCCTTTCCTGTGAGCATCTTAATCGCTGGATTTTTCTCATGCGTCCCCGACATGACCTGCGGGAACAAACCTATAACTTGCCAGCGGGTCACCTGCCCGGCAATACACAGGTTTAATATGCCATCATCAGATTCGGACGCGGGCGCAAACATGAAAGAACCCCCCATCCGCCGCCCATTCATCATCGACACCAAAATACAGGGTTGTTCGATGATTTCGCCATCAATATCCAACCGAATAAGCGGTGCTTTGAAGTACAAAAAGATGGTCTTCAGTGCTGCATACAGGTATGCCGGGACACCATCGATATAAGGCGGAAGTTTCGCTGCTTCAAATCCAACGACTGTATCAAATCCGATGCCGACGCCATTTCCGAAATAACGACCGTCAGGATAGTCGCCACCTTTCACAAAACCAATGTCAATCTCCCTGGAATTTCCGTTTGCTAACAACTGGCAAGCAGCGACAAGATCCTGGGGAATACCCATGCCAAAAGAGAAATCATTGCCGCGTCCAACAGGCAAAACCGCCAGGTTTGGCAGCAATGCGTTCTTTTGTTTTGCACGCATCATCCCGTTGATGACTTCGTTAACCGTCCCATCTCCCCCAACCGCCACCAGAGTCTTGTATTCTTCAAAACAAGCTTCTTCTGTCAATTGGATGCCATGCCCGGGGTGATCTGTAAATTTAATTTCATAGTCCAGACCGAGCCCATCGATAACTTGTTCAATTTCAGGTAATAATTTTTTTGCTGCACCCTTACCTGCAGTCGGATTAACAATAATACAGATCTGTTTCAAGTTAAATTCCTGTTCTAAAGATGATTACACTGTATAACTCTGAATGCAGAATAAAGTTACCAAATCATATCACATTACCGAAAATTATTCAGAACCAAGCTCATGAAGAGCCAGGGCAGGAAAAACAATCGCCGCTGTTTCCATTCGAAAAATCCGGGCGCCCAGGGTTACCAGCTGGCATCCAGCACCCTGCGCTGAAGCCACTTCAGCATCAGAAAAGCCACCTTCTGGACCCACGAACAACGCCAGCTTGTCCCCTGTGAAACCTCGCAGTGCTTCCTTAAAGTTAACCCTACCCTCAGGCAAGCCTTCCCAGGCCAGCAGGCACAGACCATTCGTTTGGGTTGCATTAAGAAAGCAATCTGCCAATTTCTCCGGTGCATTCAGCACCGGTAGCTTTCCACGCCCGGATTGCTCTGCTGCTTCCTGAATAATCCGCTTCCAGCGAGACATTTTTCCCTCAGTCAATCCGGTATTGCTTATCAAAGTCCGCGTAGAAACAAAAGGGCAAAAGGCAGACACACCAATTTCAGTGCCCTTCTGGAAGATCCACTCCATCTTTTCACGGCTGGACAGTCCAATGAAAAGCGAAATCTGCACCCGAGGTTCGGATGTTGCCATTTGAGTGCGAACAATATCACCAACCCGTTGACCTTTTGCGGTTTCATCCCGCAGAACCACGGTATAGATTATCCCTCGATTATCCAGCACAGCGACACGATCGCCTTTCGCCAGGCGTAAGACATGCTTGATTTGGTGAGCAACCCGGTCAGGGAAGATGACCTGTAAATCGTGGATGTCATCCGGACTTAAAAAGAAATGGTGCATAGCAAGGTATACTTAGCCTGTGTGTTCAATCGGAGCCAACTGTGAAAAAACAAGACAATCACTCCGCAATACAATCCTTTCAATTTCTGGACATCCTCACGATGATCTTTGTCCTGACATTGGTGCTCAGCAATATCGCCTCCTCCGCCAAGATCATCGATTGGGGAGCCCGCCTGGGGAACTTATCTCTCAGCTTTGATGCTGGGACGATCCTGTTCCCGATCAGCTATATCGTTGGTGATGTTCTGACCGAAGTTTACGGTTACAAACGATCTCGGCGCATCATCTGGCTCGGCTTTGGCGCCCTGGCTTTCAGTGCGCTGGTGTTCTGGTTTGTCCAGGTACTTCCCGGAGAAGCCACCTGGCAGGCCAGTGTCGGCCAGGAAAACTTTAACAAGATTCTGGGAAGCATGAGCTCAGGCGCCATCGTTGTCGCCAGCCTGGCAGGGTACCTGGCTGGATCTTTTTCCAATGCCATGGTCATGGCTTCGATGAAAGTCCGTACCAAAGGTAAATTCCTGTGGGCGCGCACGATCGGTAGCAGTGTCATCGGGCAGGCTTTTGATACCTTTGCCTTCATCTTAATTGCCAGCGCCCTGGGCGTGTTCCCATGGAGCTTGTTCTGGAGTCTGACCATTACCAATTATATCTTTAAACTCGGTATTGAAATCGTCGTAACACCTCTCACCTATCGGGTTGTTAACAAGTTAAAGCACGCAGAAGATATCGACGTTTTCGACGATGGAACCGACTTTTCACCTTTCAAGTTCTGAGTTAGCGCCTACCGGGCACCTTCAATCAACACCGTGTATTCGCCGCGTGGGGCTTCCTGATTGAATGTTTCCAGCAGTTCGCTCAATCGCCCCCGTTGTAGGGATTCAAACTTCTTGGTCAAATCGTTAGCCAGCGCTGCCTGGCGATCTCCCAGGACAGCCAATGCATCTGCCAGAAAAGCCCGGACCCTGTGGGGGCTTTCATAGAAGATCAAAGTATGAGGCGATTCTGCATCAACGCTGATAAACCGTCGGCGTGCAGCGGATTTGCGCGGCGGGAAGCCCTTATATGTAAAACTGTGCCCGGGTAAGCCCGACAAGGTCAGCGCAAGCACCAGGGCGCTGGGGCCAGGTATCGCTGTGACCGGGATCCCATGCGCAATCGCAGCCTGCACCAGCGAATAGCCAGGATCAGAGATGCCCGGCGTCCCGGCACTGGAAACGACCGCAATTGATTGCCCCTCCAGCAGCAAGTCAACCAGCTTTGGCACAACCTTTTCCTCGTTGAAGGCATGATAACTCTTTTGGGGCTTGTGAATATTATAATGTCCCAACAAAATTGAGGTTTTGCGCGTATCTTCGCTGGCAATCAGATCTACACAACGCAGCACGTCCAATGCCCGCAGTGTAATATCACCCAGGTTGCCAATTGGCGTCGCAACCAGGTACAGCATCAGGATTGCCTTCCATCCAGGTGGATGCGCACCGTCTCAATCGCCTGGTGCGGACTGATAAATTGCACCGCATGCATGCCAAATTCCCGTGCAGCCATTACATTGGGCAAATGGTCATCCAAAAGCAGTGAACGCTCTGGCGTTGTGCCCAAACGTGACATCGCGATTTCAAAAATCCGCCGATCGGGTTTGATCACTCCCTCCTCAGCAGAAATGATGATTTCGTCCACATAACGCTTTAGCTGGTAAGTATCCTCCAGCAACTTCCGGGTTTGATCACCCGCATTACTTAAAATCGAAACTTGGTATTGACCATGCAGTTCTGCCATAAAATCGACAATCGGTTGGTTTAGCTGGCGATTCGAGGACAACCTTCGTTTTAAGAACCGGATCACTGTGGGTCTCAGGTGCCATTTCTCAGCCATCATGGTCCACAAATAATCCTCTGGCAATTTTCCCAAGCAGATGTCTTTGACCAGTTGAGAATCATGCGGGTTTTCCAACATCTCCTCAATCTCAGGATGGTCCTTAACGCCCAGGGCTTTCTTCCACAGTTTCAATTTGCGCTCATTGGGCTGTTTCAGTATCACACCGCCAAAATCAAAGAAGATGGTTTCTATCGTCATCACACGTTCAAATTCAAGATCAAAAATATTGCTTATATTGTACCGAAGGAATGGGGTTTCGTTAACCAAACAACAATAGCCAGCTCAGCCAGGAGCAACTCCTTACCGAATTTATGCCTACCGCTTGATTAATCAAGCCACTTTTCATAACACAAACCGTAATCACATCGCATTCTACAGAAAATTATCGCAGGCTGATCAACACAGGCGGTTAGCAGGTTTAAAACGTCGTCAATCAGGGTAGAATAAGGCTTAGAAATTTTGAAGAATTAATTTTTCAATGCCAAACACAATCGTCTGAATAAGTGAGTTTTCATGGAAAGAACCGTCCCAACCCGAGCCTCTGATGAAATTGACCTCTACATTCGCACAATCTACTCATTGCTGCGCTCAACAGAACGAGTGCGCATCCGCTCGCTTGAAGAAGTTCATGCGGGGATGAACTCTTCCCTGCATCCGTTTGCGCGTCAGGAACAACCCGATATTTCTGCTTTTATCTATGCGAATTTGCGCCTGCCAGACTGTATACCGGATGTCAAGGCTGTCCTATTAGCGCAAAGCGGGACTGTATTTGAACAATTCGGCTATCATGTAAATGAAAGTTGGACTGAAACGACCGCACGCGCCCGCCGCCGCCGTTGTTTTTTTGACGGAAAAAACTTGCTGGCTTGTTATATTGCCTCCCGCTCAGATATTGATGATGTCATCCCTTTGTTGACTGCATACCAGATCGAATGGAACAAGCTGCATCGTTTCTTACTCGATGCCCCAAGTGAACTTCTGACCAGTGTTTCACTTAGTGAAATGGAAGGCTTTGACAATTTGGCGCATCACCTCAGGATCTCACCCATTGAGCTGCGGCGTTTGCAAATCATTTGGGGCGAAGGATTTCAACCCAGGCTTAACCGCATCAAGTCACAGAAATTAGATCTGGAGGTGCAGCTTCTCAGCGGGTCTCTCAATGAGTACCGCCGAGCCACCCGTTACTGGTGGGATAATATCGCAACAAGCGTTCCGCAGATCAACCACCGACCGGTCTACTTCATTTCCAGCAACACCCACAGTATTCCCAACTTGCTGACTGGCTTTGCCCTCACCCAGAAAGAGCGCCTGGCCCACTACCTGCACACCGCCGGTGATGAAGATCTGCTGGCTGAATGGCGCGATATCAACCAGCAAGAAATCCCCTCGCGGCCTGAAAATTTTCTTTACTATGTCCTGAAGAAATACCAGGCCACGCCACAGGGAAAAGACCTGGTTGCCGCACAGGCGGAATTTGAGGAATCAAATGGCGTTTACCGCTTACCCAGCGAACATGCCTTCGACATAGAGGCGCAAATTATTGACCTGGCTGCCCTCAATCCCGAGACCATCGATCCCCGCCTTTCACCAACCGGATTTTCTGCGCAGGATGCTGATTGGTCATTCCTGAAACCAAGCGACGCCCTCATTCTGAATATTGATTATCCACTTGGATTTGCCGCATACAACCTGCTGGTAAAAATTGCAGAACACGCCGATCCGCTGCTAGGAATCTACATCATGGGCAAGGCAGCGACTCTCAACGGGCGGCGTGGGGATGTGATGATCCCCAACGTAATCTACGATGAGCATTCACAAAACACCTACTTGTTTCACAACTGTTTCTCTGCCAGCGATGTCAGACCATACCTCGTTTATGGCACGGTTTTAGATAACCAGAAATCGGTCTCTGTATTAGGTACTTTTCTGCAAAATTCTCAGGTCATGGAAGTGATTTACCGCGAAGGCTATACGGATATTGAAATGGAAGCTGGTCCGTATCTTTCTGCTGTGTCTGAGCTGTATCGCCCGACGCGTCACCCCGTTAATGAGATCGTTAATCTTTATGGCGTGCCTTTTGATTTAGGCATCCTACATTACGCTTCAGATACGCCCCTCACCAAGGGTGGCAACCTTGGCGCAGGCGCCCTGTCTTATTTTGGGGTTGATTCCACATATGCCACATCCCTGGCCATTCTCAGACGCCTCATGCAGAATGAACACCATCGCGTGTCATAATTTGGGCCTGCAAACCCTTCAAATCAAAAACAACCATTAAACATAGACCCGCGGGGTTTATATCGAATCTACACCAGCTATGGTTTAAAACCCCGCGGGTCTAAACAATGATATTCAATTTTTATTAAGACATAAATTCAACACAAATTTCCAACAAAGACCCGCGGGGTTTGTATTAAATTATATTCGGCTATACGAAAAAGCCCCGCGGTCTCTTTAAACATACCGCAATAAGAATACTTCTAATTAGCTACCAGCCACCAGCTACCAACTACCAGCTACCACTCAACTGCTGTTGTAAACGATCGGCTGTCTCCTGGTAAGTTGCCAACTTCTCGCGCTCTTTCGCCACTACCTCCGCCGGCGCTTTCTGCGCAAATGGACTCGCCAGCAAATTCTCCAACCGCTGAATCTGTGCTTGCGTTTCTCCTAATTCTTTCTCCAGGCGGGCGCGCTCAGCTTCTAAATCAATCAAACCCTCCAATGGCAGGCTGATCTCCACCGGCGCTACAACCAGATTAACCCGATCATCCGCCGGTTCTAGCGTCTCAAGAATCTCCAGCCCCTGCGGGTCGATCCCTGCCAGGGACACGAATATCTGACGTTGCGCACTGAGCATAGCGGTTTTTCCACCAGCGCCGATCGTGCAGGAGATTTTTCGCTGCGGTTCAACCTTGTATTCAGAGCGGATGTTACGAATTGCCCGCACCATCTCCTGGATTAAGCCAAAATCCTCAATCGCTTCCAACTCCCAGTCTTCCGCCATTTCTTGTTCAGGCCAGCGGGCTACGATCAATGCATCCTCCCATCCGCCTGCTGGCGCCAATGCATCCGATACGTCTACACACGCGCTTCGCAGGTGACCCCACAAGGCTTCCGTCACAAAGGGTGTAAACGGATGCAAAAACCGCAGACAAGTATCAAAAATCCTGACCAGCGTCTGTACCGTATAAAAAGCCCGGTCCCCGCCTTCAACGATCTGATCCTTGGAGATTTCCAAATACCAATCGGCGAACTCTCCCCAGAAAAACTCGTAAACCTGGCGTCCGGCTTCACCAAACTGATAACTCTCAAACAGGCGATTGACCGTTTCATTGAGTTGCCTCATGCGTGCCCAGATCCAGCGATCCGCCAGGGTCCAATCCGGTTCATCGACCGGCGCAGCAGGAAGGTTTTCCAGGTTGCGGATCACGTAGCGACCGGCATTCCACAACTTGTTGGCAAAATTTCGGTTGGCTTCCACCTTTTTCAGCGAAATATTCGGATCATTCCCGGGTGTTGTGCCCACCAACAAGGTGAAACGCAGCGCGTCTGTGCCAAGTTCATCCATGACCTTCAGTGGATCGATCACGTTGTTCTTGGTTTTGCTCATAATTTGCCCGAATTCATCCTTGATCATCCCGTGTAAATAGACGGTGTGGAAAGGTGCCTGCCCGGTGAACTCTAAGCCAGCCATGATCATACGTGCCACCCAGAAAAATAAAATATCATATCCCGTCTCCATCACAGACGTGGGATAAAAATAAGCCAGATCTGCAGTCTTCTCGGGCCAACCAAGCGTTGAGAATGGCCACAGAGCCGAAGAGAACCAGGTATCCAGGACATCCGGGTCCTGATGCAGATGGGCACTGCTGCACTCCTGGCAATGCGTGGGCTCTGATCGAGCCACCATTATCGCACCACAATCATCGCAATACCACACAGGAATACGATGCCCCCACCACAATTGCCGGCTGATGCACCAATCTTCAATGTTCTCCAACCAGTTGTAGTAAACCTTTTTAAACCGCTCGGGGATGATCTCTATGCGGCCATCTTTGACGGCTTCCAGAGCAGATTGCGCCATGCCGCTCACGTTCACAAACCACTGGGTGGAGATCATCGGCTCGATAAGCTCGCCCCCGCGCTGGGAGCGCGGCACCTTCATCTGGTAAGGCTCTACCTTGATCACCAGGCCTTCCGCTTCCATGTCCGCCCACAGCTTCTGCCGACATACCATGCGGTCTAACCCGGCATACGGTCCACCGTTCTCATTGATCGTGGCATCTTTATTCATCACATTGATGAACTCCAGATTGTGCCGTTCTCCAATGACATAGTCATTGGGGTCGTGCGCGGGCGTGATTTTAAGCGCACCGGTACCAAATTCCCGGTCGACATAGGCATCAGCGATCACCGGGACCTCTCGTCCCAGTATTGGAACAAGCGCCTTTTTTCCCACCAGATGCTTAAAGCGCTCATCTTCGGGATGGACTGCCACCGCGGTGTCCCCCAATATTGTTTCGGGGCGAGTGGTTGCCACCGGGATGAAATCATCACTACCAGAGATGCGGTATTTAAAGTAGTACAGCTTACCGGGTTCTTCGGAATATACAACCTCCAGATCAGACACTGCTGTTTGCAGTCCGGGTGACCAGTTGATCATCCGTGGACCGCGATAGATCAAACCTTTTTCGTACAGCAAAACAAAAGCTTCACGCACAGCCTGCGTTAATCCTTCATCAAGAGTGAAGCGCTCTCGGCTCCAATCGCAAGACGCGCCCAATCGCCGAATTTGCTGCGTGATGATGCCGCCGTATTTCTCCTTCCATGCCCAGGCGTATTCAAGGAATTTCTCCCGTCCAATCTCCTCACGGCTGGTGCCCTGCTCCCGCAGCATCATTTCAACTTGTAATTGGGTGGCAATGCCTGCATGATCCGTCCCGGGTACCCACAAAGCAGGTTCGCCCTTCATCCGATGATAGCGAATCATTAAATCTTCCATGGCAACAAATAGGGCATGCCCCAGATGCAGGCTGCCGGTTACATTCGGCGGCGGTATCGAAATCACAAAGGGCTTAATCTCGGGATCAAAGTCCGTCTCGTGGGGGTCATTACTGGGTTTAAAATAACCACGCTCCCACCACCATTGGTAAATACGCCCTTCCGTTTCGCTAAAATCATAGGTTTTTGGCAGTTCTTTAGCCATCAGACACGCTCCTCAATAAAATCACAATGATTAACAAAAAAACCTTTCATCCCAGAGGACGAAAGGTTACTTCCGCGGTACCACCTCAATTCGCCAGCCTTAGCCAGCGCACTCATGCCAGACCACCATCCGGCCACACGATAACGGGCGTTCCCGTGCCGTTCTACTCACCCGCACCGAATTTGTTTGCCGGGCGGATTTTCTTCAGCATTATCCTGCGGCGACTTCACCCATCCCATTCCTGTGGACGCTTCCAGCCTGTGGCGTTCCTTCTCTGGCAGGCGGTGATGCGTTACTCCTCCGCTGGTTTTTTACACAATCAAATTATAGCAAAGATCGCAGGTAATTTCAACCTTTTTCACAATCAACGTTCCATCGATACGACCTGGTCTTCCCAACGATGCCAGCCAGAGAACTTCTCTTCAATGATCCGCTTTCCATCGCCAGGCGCATCCAGACCGACCAGTGCCAGGTCGGCATCGACCATGATCCGCACCAGCTCATGGAATTTTACCCGCGGCTCCCAGTTGAGCAGCTTTTTGGCTTTTTTTGTGTCCGCTTCCAGGTAATCGACCTCGGTTGGACGAAAGTACCGCGGGTCGATGCGCACATAATCATGCCAGTCCAAATTTACATAACCAAAGGCTTCATCCAGAAACTCCGCAATCGTATGCGCCTCGCCGGTGCCGATCACAAAATCCTCCGGCTGCTCCTGCTGCAGCATCAGGTTCATCATCTCCACATACTCGGGTGCATAACCCCAATCTCGCCGGGATTCGAGGTTGCCCAGGTAAAGATGCTTCTGATTGCCAGCCATGATATTCGCCAACGCGCGGGTGATTTTTCGGGTCACAAAGGTCTCGCCACGGCGCGGGGATTCATGGTTGAACAGGATACCATTGACCGCGTACATGCCGTAACCTTCCCGGTAGTTGTTGGCAATCCAGTAACCGTAAAGTTTTGCCGCCGCGTAGGGGCTGCGCGGCCTGAAGGGAGTGTCTTCGCTCTGTGGGGGCTTTGAATCACCGAAAAGCTCGCTGGATGAGGCTTGATAGAAACGGGATTTCATCCCGGCTTTGCGGATTGCTTCCAGGATGCGCACGGTACCCAATCCCGTCACATCACCGGTGTATTCGGGCATATCAAAACTCACCCGCACATGGCTTTGCGCTGCTAAATGATACACTTCATCGGGCTTCACATTATAAAGCACATCCAGCAGTGTGTCGCCGGCAGTGACATCGCCATAATGTAAAAACAGGTTAACCTTACCGTTGTTGCCATGGGGATCGCGATAGATATGGTCAATTCGGCGCGTATTAAAAGTACTGGAACGACGAATTAACCCATGAACTTCATAACCCTTATGTAAAAGCAACTCAGCCAGGTAGGAGCCATCCTGCCCGGTGATGCCTGTGATCAATGCAGTTTTCAAAGCGACCTCCAATTTTTCTTGCTTATTTCAAGTTGAAAGTATATCTCTGGCTCAATGACAAGTCAAATGCTTGGCAAATTTAATCAGGTTGCAGTGCTTTTTAAAACAAACTGAAACGCTACCACGAACGTCTGTATTATTTTACCCAAAAACAGGTGATCAAAATACTGCCAGGGAACGCTAAAGCTCTGCGGGGTGCGAACAGTGGATGGCGATTTTCACGATCATCAAGTATCATTATCAATCACAAATGCGATTATCAGCCAGTATCAACACGGCTGCAGAATGATTAGAGGTATATTTTGGAAAAACTCACCCTTGGAGACCAGGCACCCGATTTCTCTCTCCCCGACCACGAAGGAAGATCGATCACGCTCTCAAACCTGTACCAGGACCAGCATGTTTTGCTCGTCTTCAACATCGGCTTTGTCTGACCGCACTGTACCAATCATATGGCGCAGTTGCGTCATGATCACAAAAAGTTTGCTGACCTAAACACAAAAATTTTGGTTGTTGTGCCCAATGGACCCGTTATGATCAACCGGTACCTCGCCAAACACCCGACCCCCTACACCATCCTGAGCGACAAGGGCTCCCGGGTTGCAAAAATGTATTTTCAAGATCAAAAGTTTTTTTCACTGGGCACCCCCACAGTCATCCTGATAGAAAGAGGCGGGAAAATCGCCTTTACACACTATGCCGATTCCTTCATCGAAGAACCCGATAACCTTGAACCCCTGGCAGTGTTAGAAACGATGACACCTGACCTGTAAATTGGTCATCGCCCACTCATTATCTTATTTTCTTGTCTTCACCGATCAGGCGAGCTGTGAAGCGACGGATTCGCTCTGTAAAAAACGATCCGAATTAAGTACAATAATTTAAATGAAGCAAAAACACCGCTTTCCCCTTTTTCGTTGGGCTGCCATCCTGATCAGTTTCCTCACCCTGATTCTGACAACGATTCAACTGATTGAATACAGTCGTTTACGGAATAATTTCCCTCAGGGCATGCAGGTCGGCGATGTCCCGATCGGCGGGTTGAATTATGCCCAGGCTGCCGAACGGCTTTTCATGGTTTACCGCTCACCTATCGAAATCGTTTATGACGGTCACCCGATCCAAATCCGCCCGGCGGTCCTGGGGTTCGAGCCGCAGGTCGATCACATGCTGGCTGTTGCCGACAACCAGCGCGTGACCGAACCCTTCTGGGCAGGTTTTTGGAATTTCCTCTGGCAGAGGGAGATAAAAGTTATCAAGGTGCCTCTCAGCGCTTCTTATGAGGAAAAACGGATACGGGATTATCTGGTCACAGAGATCAGCGCGCGCTATGATGCGCCTGCCATTCCCCCGATGCCCATAGCTGGAACTGATCAATTCGCCGAAGGTGTTTCCGGCACCAGCCTCGACATCGACCGGGCAACACTTCAGACCCTTGATGCTCTCAAATCGCCATCCAGCCGTCGAGTCAATCTCGCCCTGAACAAAACATCCATTCCCAGGCCATCCTTACCGGATTTAGAAATCATGGTCCGACAGATCATCGAAGTCTCTGGTTTCGATGGGGTTGTCGAAGTCTACATGCAGGATTTAGGCTCAACCCGTAACCTGCTGCTCGCGCATCGGGGAGATGAGGAAAAATTGGCGCCCAATATTGCTTTCTCATCCTGGAGCCTGGTGAAAATCCCGCTGATGGTCACTGCGTTTCGCACCATGGAAGAACCTTATCCGGAAGAAGTGATTACCTTGATGGAGGAGATGATCCAGCAATCTGATAATGCCAGCACTGACCAACTCGCAATGATGGTGATTGACGCCAACCTGTCACCCTTAATTGTCACTGCTGATATGCATCGCCTGGGTTTAGAGAATACCTTTTGGGCTGGCCATTTTTATCTTGGCGCGCCCTTATTACAGACCTTCAAAACACCAGCCAACCAGCGCACCGATGTTGATACCCAGCCTGATCGTTACAACCAGACCACGGCAGCCGATATGGGAATGTTAATGGAAGATATCTACCTGTGTGCTGAGCGCGCGGGCGGATCGCTCATCGCCGCCTTCCCTGATGAGATATCGCAAAGAAAATGCCAGCAGATGATCGACATCATGCTTTTCAACAAAATTGGGGTATTGATCCAGGCTGGCGTCCCTTCGGGCACCAGAATTGCCCATAAGCATGGTTGGGCAATAGAAACCGACGGTTTAGTGCACACCTACGGGAATGCTGCGCTGATTTATTCGCCAGGCGGCAATTATGTATTAACCATTTTTGCCCACCATCCCGTTCAGGCAGTGTTTGACCCCGTCAATATTTTATTTGCCAATATCAGCAGCGCGATCTACAACTTCTTCAACAACTAACCCGTGTGATTATCACCTGCGGTAAACAATTTGATCGAGGGATCACTAACGAATCAAAACGATTCTATCCGATAAAAACTTCTACCCTTTCTCCGTTGTCCTTATCTTTGACGTGCACATAAAATGGTTCTTCCGGTGATATCCTTTCAAGAAGTTCAGATACATCTCCCAGCGGCAGATCATCCAGTCCCGGGATTTTGTGGCTCAAGGCGTTAATGAGCCGCTGCGTCAGCGAAAGTGGCAACGGGAAGCTGATCGAAATGCGCGGCGGTGACTCACCCCGCTTTTGTTTGATGCGCACGTGCAACCACACACCGCGACTCGCTTGAAAGCTGAACGCCAACATAAAAATCCCAATGATAAACGGTATCCACGAAAGCCAAAACCCCCAACCAAAACCAGAGCGGCTGTAGCCTGCGAACATCCACAGGGCGCCCAGGGTGGTGATCAACAGACCAATTGCAAAAGGAAAAACCCACCAACGCTTGAGCTGTTTCATTCGCTCCAGTTCCTTAGTCGAGATACGGGATTTGGAGGTTTCCACAATATCATCAGCAGAAACCATCACCTCTTCCGGCGAAAGGTTATACCCATCATCGTCTTCGCTTTTTCCAACGTTCATCGCATCAATCAGCCGTAATCCTTCTTCAGCCGTCAACACGCCTTGCTCAATCATGTCCAGAATTTTTCTTTCAGCCTGATCCATGTTTCACATCCTCACTCACTTTTCCATTGCTCTGAAGAGGGCTTCAGCTTCATCAACTGTGATTGTGCCCTCTTGCAACATTTTCAGGATCATCAAACGTTCTTCATCTGTGGCGCCTTTTTTTCCTGCCGGTCGTGTAACAGGCGGAGCAGGTCGCTTGGGCACCGACGTTGGTTTCTCCGCATCTTCATTTTCAACGCCCATGTCAATCGGAAAACCACGGAATTTTTCAAGTCGATCTTGAATTTTTCCCAACCGGATTTCGGCTGCTTTAACTTTTGCGTCTGCCCGACGGGTGGCTGATTCAATCCGCCGCTGGATCATCTCGCTGAATGCCGATTCCTTAAAAGAGAAACGATCCGAAAGGTCGCCGATAAAATCTTCGCCTTCCTCAGGTGCCTCTGCAATTGATACCGATCCTCCAGCAGAAAGTTCGACGGAAAGGCTGCCATCTCCAAAGATCTGCTGGTATTCATAATCCCGAATTGATAACTCCTCACCAAAAGCCTCAATCTTAATTTTTTCATTGCCCGATGTCATGTTGAGTGATAGGTCTGTCTGATCCTTATTAAGCGCAACAGCAATATTTCCACCGGCAGCCACACGCAAATCACGCACAAACTGGCAGTCAATAAGCTCGAGGCTGCCTCCGGCTTTCACACCATCGCCCAAATTAACCCCGCGCGCCTTAAACGAACCGCCAAATTTTGCCAGGTGCGCATCTCCTGCGATATTCTGAACCAGGCAAGACCCACCGGCTTTGTCTATCAGCGCATCCGTGTGGATCTGACGCAGGACGCAGTTGCCGCCCACTTTCTCACAGGCGAGAGAATGGGCGTCATCGACGGTTAGATTACCGGCGATTTTGCCGATGTGGAGGTGTCCCGTAACGTGCTGTGCTGAAAAGTTGCCGCCGATCTTGTCCACATCCGCCTGTCCAACCTCGATCAAGACCAAATTTCCAAGCACCTTATCAATAGTGATTGGGTTTTTCACACGTTTGATCAAAGCCGACCCCATCGCGCGCTCAATGATGATCGATGAATTAACCGGTACTTCCAAATAGCAGGAAGCGCTGACCGTCACGTAAACATTCCCGTCTTCTTCTACCAGGGTTGCCAGTTGGGGTGAATCAATTTTGCAGGTGATTTCCGTAGCCTCGACCCCCTCGATCTGCACCCCACCATAGGCTTTTAAATAAATTACTGGGTCATCCCTGGTTAAGTAGAGAACGTGTGACATCGTGCGCATCCTTTCCTTATTAAGATATCAGCATTTCACTTATATTTACTTAAAGATATCATAGCATAGGATTAAGATTTGTCAAGAGTGATATCAATATATCGTAAGTCGAAAAAACTTGAGATTGACAACGAGCGTTCAGACAAGCATTAATACGATAAACGGAAACTGCAGGCAGCGATCATAAACCAGACAAACCCAAAACCCATAGCTTCTGGCTAGAAAACGGGGAAACCATGTGTCAACAATTGTTTTCATAGAAATTTCCCCTTAGGTTTTGCCATTGATATTTAAGTAAACAAAATTACAATCCCGAGTTATCAACAGGGCTGAAATCCCGACAAGAAACATGCAGGTCTTCGATTGTTTGGGCTAGGTAACGCCTAAAAACTTACAAATTAGTCTGACCCATCAGGTTTTGTGTGGAATAAAAATCACCGCTTTCGAAGAAAATTAAGATCAAAAGCCCTGCAAAAGTTATTTTAACAGGGCTTCTTAATTTTCGCAAAAGTAGCACGTCTTCGCAGAATTTCGTTATGTCTCCAACAGACTATTTGCAGTGTTTTATTATTGAGTTGTAAACCATGTTGTAACCGAATAACCTCCAATGTTTACATTAATATTTACCTTATATCCTGATGTTGCACCAGAAATATAATAACGACACGATGCAATCCCATCTTCATTGGTTATACCATCATTACAATAAGATTCTGTGGTTTTAAAGTGCCAAGTAGTGTACATTCGAAGATTATTTTGAGGAACACCATTTACTATTAATTGTCCTCTAATAGTCAACCATGAGTATTTTGTTGGAGTTACATTTGAAATTGTGGCACAAATTATTGCATTACCATAGGTATTGCACTGCAAATTTTCACCCGGCAAAGGAGCAGAATTAGGCGGTGGTGTTGGCTCCTGATAATGCTCGGATATTAGTATCAATGGCAAGTATGTTTGATAAATTCCTTCTTCCCCGTTTACAACATTAACAAAAGCCATTAATGATAGTAATACAACCGATGTTGTTATCAAAATTGTAGTTTGGAGATTCCTATATGTTTTCATTTCCCTCCACATTCACAAGTACAGAACCCTTTATATCTGGGAGGATAGCTTTGGAGAATCAATTACATTGTAACATTATCCCCGTAAATGCAAAAAATAATTGACAAGAAACCAAGAAAAACCTAAACGCATTAGTTACCACCAGACAAGGCAATAATAGATTATCTTGATTGCCTAATTAGCATATATTCTATAACTGACTTATGAACTAGCTTATCCGGTACTGGTCGCCAAATAGATTTTTATGATAATATTTAGCATCTGAAAATCCTTAAAAGGTGAAAACACATTGTTTAGATAGCACTTGATTATTAATCAATGAAGGGTCAAACCCGCAGGCCAAATTCACTATTTCACGGCTCTAATTGACCATCCGGGGATTTTTTTGCGGTATAATAAACTTGCTAGCCCCCGTAGCTCAATGGATAGAGTACCTGACTTCGAATCAGTTGGTTGGGCGTTCGAGTCGCCCCGGGGGCGCTATATATAGCGGTAAACCCGTCGGAATCTTTTGTATATAAGTGAAAAAAGGGGGTTGATTTCGATGATATACAAAATGCACTTATTAAATCATGGTCATGCCTTTGGTAACTTTATACCAAAAGCAGGGATTTTTTGCGATTTATCCTTATTGTGTTAAAATAATTTAGTGCTGGAAGGAATAAAACATCTTATGTTTTTTTTGTGGCCACTATTCTAAATGAAGGGGCTCTTGTGACAGAAAAGAAAACGTTTCGAAAAGCAAGTTTACAACAAGTGAGACAGGCTGGTATATATTTCTCCGTTGCTGAATTGAATAAGCGAGGAGTGTCTGCGACACCTGTCAAAAAGAAGTCAAAAATTGTCATTATTGCCGACAATCACGATAAAAGTCGCTCCATTACCCTTCGGGTAAAATCCAAGCGAAGTAGAGTCTGGCAGTCGAGTATTATGGATGGTCAACCGATGATGCCCAAATCTGATGAATCAAATTTCTGGGTGTTTGTAAGTTTGGGGAATTATGATGAACATCCCAAGTTTTGGGTTGTACCAAATTGGTGGATAAAAAATGACATCTATTTAGCACATCAAGAATATCTCAAAAAACATGGGGGAACAAGGCCTGTCACCCCAGATTCCACACACCATTCAATTGATGAAAGTCGATTAAGTGAATGGCAAGATCGATGGGATATCCTTGACATTTTTAATTGATATGTATGTTTGATTTTATGTAAATATGGAATTTTTTAATAGTAACTGGATGATGTCCGGATGTACTTAGATCTTGCAACCTTGTCCCTGTAAATTTAAGCCAGAAAATCTTGTTTTCCCTTAATAATCGAATGACCTGACAGCATATAAGTGATAGTCTATTTGCCATTCCTCTCTGAACCCCAACGCTTGGTTGAGATCAGGCCCAGGCAACCACCTCCTGTCGCCCTTCGAAGGTGACGCCAACAACTTTGGTCGTAACGACCCGGCCCTTGACCCGCGCATGGGGATAGGACCCTTGCAGCTTGGGGGTTTCAACCTGGTGGATGGGTGGGACAATTTTTTCAATAACATCTTGGTTTCTCATTGTTTTAAGCCTCCTTTGCTTAAATAAAACAAGGGCAGCCCGTTGGTGGACTGCCCTTTTGGATGGGATTGTGTGGTGTTAGTCCAGACTTTTCACGATAAGCACGCCCGGCTGTGGATTGCTCACATGCACCTGGTTTCCGGGTTTCAGGCCAGCTTTGAGCAGCTATAACCCTTGCAAACGAATCTGGGGGGTCACCTCCTTTCTATAGTAATCACCGACATCCTGGACTGTGAGCTTTCTGGGAAATACGTCCTTTCTCCGTTTCATGACTGCTTCCCATTGCACCAGCCGCCTTCCCAGCGATGGGAATACCAGGTGCGCCCATTACGCGACCATTTCTGCATCTCAACGCCATGCAGTGGACATGTCGGGTTTTTCTCATCCCCCTCAGGCTTAATCAGCACTGTTGCTCCAGATGGTTTGTTGAAGCTCTTTTTAGCGCTCTCAGGGCTGTCTTTGCGCAAAGGGATACATTGAGCATCCTTCAGGTGAGCCAGCGCACTCTCCGCCTTTCTAAGCGCTTCTAAACCACTCTCAGCTTGCAGGGACAACATACACTCAAATCCTGACGGGTCAATATAACGGGTGGCCCAGGTGGCAGTGCCTTCGGAATAACCAAAGGAACGGTCACCCGGGCTTTCAACAGCATTACTCATAAGTAACTCCTTTCTTAAAACAAAAAAGAGCGCTCCTCCAATTAAGGAAGAGCGCTCAGTGGATAGAATAGCGGAATTGGACTAATCCAGGATTTGACCGCAATCGTCGCAGATATCCCGGATGTCATCCCACACTTCGCCTGCTGAAAAGTGAAAGCTGCCGATTTGCGAGACATGCTCATGCGGACATTCCAAACCTTTGAGCAGTGTCTGCAATTCCTCCAGAGCAATCCACTTCTCGGTCTGGCCAGTGCCCTTGCAGGCCGGGCAGGGCAGGTAACGTTGATATTCCTCGCCTCTGGAATCGATGCCCTTAGCTGATGGCAGATAGGCCTGGCCGTCACAATCTTGACATTTGCTGAGAATCTTGACCTTTATTTCCATAAATCTCCTTTCCTGGGGTTAAAACAAAAAGCCCGCCTCATCTTGGCGGGTGGACGGGTTGCGCCAGCTGGACGCTTGGTACAGCAGTTATTCGATTTTCGATACCCCCCGAGTTCACTCCTGGCCAGTGTCACTCAAGATATAACCGGCCTGAACTTTTTCAGGGAGAAATTGCTTCGAAACCCTTTTCAATATCCACACCTTTGGAGTGACATCCATTGCTGCGCATTCTCAATAAACTACATTTGTGTATCATTACAGGGCTGAGAAAACATCAAAGATAACAACGTTTTTCCCTACGCGTAGAGAACTTAAAACAAGGGGATTTCTTAAATGACACACACCGTATCAACTCCATGCATGGAGATGGCTTTTTTGAACCTTTTTGAACTATTTTTTACCATTTTTCATTCCATTCACTCTACGTGTAGAGAGCGAATACATGCGCCAAAATGACCAATGTCTCAGGGTTATGAAGTGGGTCTCAACCATTCTGCATTTCTTGACAATAATCTGGTCTGGATATACTTTGTCAACCATATTGATAAAACCACAATCTTTGGATAATTTTCAAGGGGAGAAAAAGGTTGGAAAGAATCCTTTCACGGGGATATTGTTCGAGCAACACCAACATTACAATAAAAAAACAAAACTCTCTACGCGTAGAGAAGATTTGATATTAGCTACTCCTGTTTTATGCAGACTTTCTGGCGCAATCCGATTGGTATTGTTGTAAATGGTTAGATTAGAATTCTAATAACATAACCGTTTAGACCAAACCTCATCTGACATGCCGGCTGTGGATTATTCTTTTCGATATGAGATCTTCCAAGCTTCATATACCTTTTCGCACTCGTTCCGCCAAAGGGTTTCTTTGTCCTGGCCTTCTTCAAGCACCCCAAGCTCGCGTGCCCAGTTAAAGAAGCCTTCGCTCGGTTTACCGCTAACCCCAACCGCAATGGCACTTAGCATCGGACGACCTTGCTCTAATTCATTTTTTGAAATTAATCCGATCACCTCACCGATCAGCTTCCCCATCTAGCTTCCAACCATCGGCCAGCCATTAGCCTGGGCAATTTCCTGGTAAGTGCAAAATCCAAAGTGTTTTGCAGCATTGATCAATAGACCATAGGTCACAAAATATTCTTTTGTGTTCAGCCATTTATCTATCATTGTTCTTCCATGTAATGATATTTTGAATTCTATCAGAAAGCTCTCCTATGTCAGATCCCCTAATAAAGCATACTACATCTAACTCGTCGGTATTTCTACAAATCTACAACTTTACATTCGCAAATCATCCAAAAACTCAGATACCGGTTCTAATCCAGTTAATAGCAAATGATCCCTTGCTCGTGTGCAGGCCACATACAATAGATGCCTTTCTGTGTTATATACTTCTAACAGATCGGATTCATCAGCTACCATTTCAATGCGCTCTTGTAGCGGTATGACCTCATCATCGCAAGCCATCACAATAACCGCACGAAATTCCAATCCTTTTGCTAGGTGCATCGTCGATATGGATAAAAATCCTTCTGTAATAGACACCATTTCATCAAGCACATTATAGGGGTGCTCTAAAGATTCAACAGGTAACTTTGCTCTTCGTAGTTCTTTTTCCGAACGCACAAAGATGCCGATTTCGTGTAAAGCCAGCCCATCTTCGATCCAGCGCTGCACCTGCTCTTTAACAGCATCAATCTCTTTCTCTTCAGAGGCGAAAGTTTTTATAACAGGAATCGGTCCATTAAATACAGAGATTGTCCCAGCGCGTGATTCAATATTGCCATCTACATCAGAGATTTCTGGATCAAGCAATTTATCCGCAAACATTCGAATTTGATGGGATGTGCGATAATTGATCCTTAGTGTCTGAGATCGACCACGAATATCAACACCCAACACCTTCCATGAAAAGGGTTGCTGGAAAATGCGCTGGCCTAAATCTCCAGCAAAGAAAAGACTGTCGGGCTGATTTTCTGCCAATGCGCCTAACAGCTTTAATTGAGCGATGCTGATATCTTGTGATTCATCCACCACAATAAAATCAAAAGGAGAGCGATTATCCGCCTTGTAATGCAGGGTTAAACGCTCAAACATGCTGGCGTAGGTGAGATGGCCAACATCTTCTAACGCCTTACGAATGATTTCAAATATTGACCAAAGCACTTTACGCCTGTCTTCAGGCAAGCGAATTTTCCTACCAAGCCTGAGTACGTTTTGATACTCCTCCCAAGTATTGAGTTGCCAAGCGTCGACGACCTGTTCCCATTCCGTCATAATAAAGGCATCGCTAAAACGGTGATTTTCAACCTTCTTACTCGCTTGCGAAATCAGATCAGCGATGACTTCTCTTGGTGCGATCTTTAAGACGCCAAATAATCTGCGGTAAAGTCGTTCACCTATCGCGTTCATTGAATAGACTTCAATTTGATCTGCCAGTTGTGGTTGGTGGTGTATCAAACGGCGCAATTTTTCCTTGAGAGCGTTCGCAAGGGTCTCAGAGAAAGTGGCAAGCAGTACACGAGCATGGAGATTATTTTTTGCCAAATATACCGCTCGGTGTAAGGCGACAACCGTTTTACCTGTTCCCGCAGACCCAGAAACACGCGCTGGACCACGATAATGTCCTTCAACAACACTTTTTTGAGCAGGATGGAGAAAAATCGTCCATTTATCCCATGGATAAGCCAAAGCCTGCTCTAAGTCTTCGATGTTATCCATCACACGGAACCTGCGAAGTGCATCTGGGTGCTCAAAGGGATCTTCTACAGTTGTGGCAACTGTTGTGATTATCGGGATTCCACCCGTGGCCAATTCGAGCACGGCTTCGGCAGCTTCCTGAGGCAGATGGTCAACTAATTCAAAGATGTTGTCCTCGGTTGCAGTTATTACGTCATCTAACCATTCTAATGGGACACCATAAAGAAGAAGCTCATCTTTTTTAACATGCCCCAGGACAGGTGGTTTGGGGTGGTCTTTTGTTATATAGGTAGGAATTACAATTTCCTTGACGGTTTCACGGATTTCGACAAATTGAGCTGCGCCGGTAGTCGGATGAGTTTCTAGCTTACGACGCTGAGCCCACTGGTAAGCGGCATCATGATGGTCTACATAACAAATCATGAAACTAGATTTTGTGCGGTGTACAATGATACGAATATCTCTGCTGACTTTGATGGAAGCAAAATTCGGGTCCTGTGCTCGATCTAACTTATGGTATTGCAAATCAGGCCTGGATGGATCGATCTGTAAATCAAACGCCGTCGACTTAACCGCTTTTTGCTCCTGAGCTGTCAATTTTGCAAGGCTATCGCTGAATGTATCGGCAATGATAAAACGCATAACTACACCTTAAAGACTTTCATAACCTCATCACCAAGGTGATTGATCACCTTGACCGCAATCCTTCCCGATTTAGGCTTATTAAATGGCCGTGAGGTATCGCTATGCAATGACTCCCAGGCCTCCTCGTTGATTTCAGCCCGAAGTGTTGTTTTTAGAGACTTGTAAGGGTCATTCGCACCCAGGAAATACGCGTGGCGAACAAAGAAACTCTCTTCGTTGTAATCGGTGTCAATGAACCAGCAGGCGATCCCGTCGGCATTATCGCTGCGAACTTCGCCACTGCTGGGATCAAAGACATCCACGCCATTGATCTTTATCTGAATTTTGTCATCTTCTGTCTGCAAAATATCAATATCCGGTTCGCCAAAGATGACAAATAGGTTGCCTTTGCCTGTATTTTTAAGGTCATCCGCCATATGCAAATCGGCGTTCATCCGGGCTTTTAGCACAGGCACTTTACCAAGTTTATCAAATTCAGTGGATTGCGCATCGAAATTGAAGGCACAAGCGATCAATACGTCAAAACCCGCATCGGCTGCTTCTCTGGCGGCAGCCACCAGGTCGGGCCTGGCAACGGTGCCAAATTCAGGCCCCAGGAAGATAGCAGCCCGTTTTTGGGCTCCGGTTTCTTCTTTGCCCGGATAGTATTTACCTTCCGCACAAATCAGGTCCCCTGGCCAGGGCACCAGGGAAGCAAAATTGATCTTATCTTCCTTGTGAGCTTGTTGGACACCAGCGGTTTTGAGATTTTCGAGGACCATTTGCGTAAAGCTCTGACCTTCACCGTAACCGGCTTTACCCTCAGCAATACTGTCGATCAACTCGTCGTTTTCATCCACGGCTAATATTCGGTGCGGCGATAGGGATTCAACGGTGAATGGTCCTGCTACACGGATTTTAGTGTTATCTTCATAGGGTTGATCATATAAGTATTCGTACTCAGATTTAGCCGCAATAGAAGCGTCAATCTCTTTCTGGCGAGCCATACGCAAATCCCACCACTGTTGATGGAGTTCTTTTGCTTCGTGTGGCCACGTCTTTTTTCCTTCTCGCGGCACCTCCCACTCTTCCCAGTTTTCATTTAAAATGGTGTTCACCTGTTTCCGTATTGGTTCCATTTTATCTTGATATTCTTCCCAGATAACATCAATTTCTGAGTTATGCGCGATATTTTTTAGCATAATGTGCGGAACTCTATTATAGATAAATCCTTGACGGATACTCCCAAACACAGGTTCATGAAAAGGGAGTGATCTTGAAATTTCAGCCTCTTTAAGTTGACCGTCATAAGTATCTTTTAAAATATAAAAACTATACCTGGCACCCATCAACCTCGCTCTAGCCAAAGCAAGTGCTACTCTAGAAGTATCAATAGTAATCCAACGACGTCCCCATTGTTCAGATACATAAGCCGTTGTTCCTGAGCCACAAGTTGGGTCTAAAACCAAGTCTCCAGGATTACTTGCCATTAATATGCAACGCTCAATTACCTTTGAATATGTTTGAACAACAAATATTTTATTTGTTGCAAAAGTGCTTTCTTTTGTATCTCCCCACCAAGATGTTAATGCCACTACAGGAAAATCATCAGAATAACGCTTGTAATTTAATGTGTTTTTCACAGGTACCAGTCGATTACTTTTTGACAATCGAGAAAAGCCAACTAAATTCGTTTTCCAGAATGAATTCCTAGAAGGATAATACACATTTCCTCTACATTCAACCGGAAAACTTGATTTCTCGCCGCCAGATTGAGAAATTAATGCGCTTGTTGCAAACCGTTTACCACTGACTTTTTGAATTTCTCGTTTTTCTTTACTCGTTAATCTTCTTTCCTGTAGATTCTCTTCTACCCATCCATAACCAGAATCTAGCGAAGACCTTGAACGATATTTATACAACTGGTTATAAATTACATTGTCTTTATCTCTTGCATACCAAAGGAGATAATCATGAATTGTGTCCAAGTATTTTGCGCCTTTACTACTAGTTTTGATAAATGGTATCAGACTTAAAAAGTTGTTACCTCCAAACACCTCATCTAATAAGCAGCGCACTTGATGAACATTTTCATTTCCAATTTGAACAAAAATTGAACCGGAAATTTTTAACAAATCTCTAGCGACTATGAGTCTGTCTTTGAGATAGGTTAAGTACGAATGAATACCGTCTCTCCAAGTATCTCGAAATGCCTTCACTTGTTCAGGTTCACGCGTTATATGTTGAACATTCCCATCCTTTACATCTCGGCTTGTTGTTGACCACTGAAAATTTGAATTGAATTTTATGCCATAAGGCGGATCGATATATATACACTGAACTTTGCCACGTAAACCTTCGCGTTCTGCCAGTGAAGCCATCACCTGCAGGCTATCGCCTAAAATCATCCGGTTGCTCCAGTTGGCTTCGTGTTGGTAAAATTCGGTTTTTGCTGCCTCGCTCGGTAAGCCATTAAAGTCGGCAAACAAATCCAGTTGCTGGGGCACGCCCCCTTGCTCCTGTGCCGTACGCTGCAGGTCATCGATCAGCACTTTGGGATGAATTTTCTCCTGGATGTAAAGAGGGGGTGCCGGCACAACCAGATCGGACCAATCCTGTAAATCCTTTCCCCGCCACACCAACTGCGGGTCCAAATCCGGGTTACGGCGTTCATAAGCCACCAGCAAAGGCGATTTATCTTGGTCCCTTACCAGCGGCTCCAATTCCGCCGTCGGGATGTACTTCCGAGAAGCTTCATCATGGTAAAAACTGTCAACGGATTTTTTGCTTGCCATTATGCAACCTCATTCTTTTTATTGTTTATCGCTGCAACAACCAGTTTGTCAAACTCCCCCTCAAGTTTTGCAGTAAATTCTTCTTCCATTGTCCACACATTCTTCAATTCTACAAACGCCCAACGCCCAAACACACCCGCATTATTCACGCCTTCAATCCAGTAGGTTTCCATGGTTTCTTTTTTGATCTTGGCGTCCTCCCCTCTGTAGCCTTTGATCTCAACCACCATGTTGAGCAAATCTCCCTCCCCATCATCGACCTGAACAATGAAGTCGGGGATATATCTTCGGACCGTCGAACCGTAGCGGTATGGGACTTCCAACCCTAACCCCTGATTCTTTACATAAGAATGTACCAGGGGATGCGATTCAACCACCCGGCAAAATTCGCCCTCCCACTGGCTATCCAACACAGCCCAATTAACGTGGCATTTGCGGGGATCCGTCTGCCAACGTAAGGCTTTAGAGGTGTAAAAATTTACATGCATTGTAGAACCTTGTGGATTATAAGCATCCAACACCGCTCGAATTGGCTTCTCCCCAACAAAACGTCGAGTAATCCCCGCATGGATGCGATCGCAAGCCATATCCGCCAGTTCCTGGTACATCAACTGTCCTGGGAAGGTGCCCCCTTTGCACACCAAATAGTTTTCCATCCATTGCTTCGTAATCCGCTTGAGCTGTCCAAAAAGATGCATTTCCAAATCATGGTTTTTATCCCGATAATGGGTATAAAGCAGGCGTTTGGTGACATGAAATAATATGGTGGATAGACGCAAATCATCCAGATGCTCAAGGTCCAAGTTTGCATCCTCACCGATAATCCCCGCGTTGACAGTTATTGATGGACCAACGATTTCTGGGGTTAATTCCAAAACAGAATCTTCATTAAAACTTGCCTCCAGACGTTCATTGGGGAGCTCCACCCGGTAACCCTCTACTCTGGGAAAGCGAATTTCTAAATGGTCTCGATCAGGGCGCACAGCCCGCACATGCACGGATTCACGTGGTTTCTGAGGTGTTGATACAACTGGTTTGGCAGTGAAATCAAAGGGAATGCCAAGAATGTCAGCATATTCGACATCGAACAATCCTTCAGGGTTAAAGGGATCAGCATGGTCGGGATTCAAATCATAAGACTGCCGGCGCAAAGCTCGACCCACCACCTGTTCACAGAGTAATTGCGTACCAAAGGCTCGTACGCCCAAAATATGGGTGACCGTATTGGCATCCCAGCCCTCAGTGAGCATCGATACGGAAACAACGCAGCGAATTGCCTCACCTAAATGTCCGGGCTTGCCTACCGTATTCATCACTTCGCGTAACAAATCCTGATCGGTGATATTGTCAGCAGCTCGTTGGTCTCCCGTTCGTTGGCGGATTTCCCGCCTGAACCTTTCGATCTCTTCAGCGGCCATCTTTCTAAAATCGGAATCCAAAGCCTCTCCCGATTCAAGCTGCTCACTATCGATCAATAACGTATTGGGGCGTGCCAAAGGATTGCCATATTCATCATAATTGCGAAACAGCTCCAATCGCCCATTTTCAAATGATAGGCTGCCGTCTTCATTCTCCCGTTCAAATCCAGAAATAAAATCGTAAATCAATTTAGAGATTGAGGTATTCTGGCATACCACAATAAAACAAGGCGGTGAAACGATGCCTGCTTCTTTCCATAATTCATAGGTCTTCTTATAATGCCCATAAAGAGCTTCCAAAGCTGTTTGCAGCTCAACAGGCAAACTCAGCGGATCTAGCTCACCCGATTTCCCTCTTCCTTTACGTGGCATCCTTTTACCGATATATTCCCAAAGGTTGCGGAATTTTGGCATATCAGCACCGGGGATATTATCCGCAACCGGAACTCGGGGCAGTTTTACGATTCCACATTCAATGGCATCCATGAGAGAAAAATCACTTACAGTCCAGGGAAAGATTGTCCCTTCTGCGTACCCCGACCCACGCAGGAAAAATGGTGTGGCTGATAGGTCAACAACTCGGTTGATACCCAGCTTTCTTTTTACCATCTCAAGGCCTGAGATCCACAAACGTGCAGCTTGATTATTCTTGCTAGCTTCTTCGCGTTCTTCCCCTTTTAATTCTGTTTCTTCATCAGTATTCGGTTTTTCTCGATAACAGTGGTGGGCTTCATCATTCAAAACCATCACCTGCTTCACACCCATCAATTCCGGCATCACACGTTGAAGCATTTGGCCTTCGGTTTCTAAGGTTTGTAATGCTTCTCCCCGTCCCTGAAGTAGCGCACGGCTTCCACGTGACAGGTCAAGCTTCTCCCTAAGCTTGAAAGCATGGTAATTGGTGATCACAATTTCTGCTTTGTTTAATTCTGGAAGCAGATCATTAGGTACCAGTTCCCGATCGCGATAGTAAGCGTCGGGATCATTCGGTTGAAGCACCCGCAAGCGATCTCTAATGGTGATACCCGGCGTGACAACCAAGAAACCCTTTGTGAAACGAGAACTGGTTGGACGCCTAACCGCATTAATCGTTTGCCAGGCAATGATCATCGCCATGACCGTCGTCTTCCCTGCCCCTGTTGCCATTTTTAAGGCAATCCGTTCCAGTTCAGGGTTGGCATCATGGCTGACATCTTTAAGGCGCTCTAGCAATTCTCGTTCGCGCCGGCCGGCTTGAGGAGCAACTTCAGTCAACCAAATCAGGGTTTCGACCGCTTCAATCTGACAGAAAAAGGGACGAATCCCGTTAAATGGGTATTTGCGCCAGTGCTGTAGAAGACGGGCTGTCTCTGGTGTGACCAGCCATTTTTTCGGATCTGGAATCATACGCCAACGGTCCACCAATTGCCTGATTAAATTGATTGTCCCCGTCAGATCGTATGTTTGGTCTTCTGTCGACAAACCCTTGCCTTCATCAAAGACAATTTGCATTTGGCCCACCGAGCCTTTTTTCCTGCGAGGCTTAGGGATCGGTGTGATAAATTCAGCACTGCGCCGGCGTTCAACAATCCTTTGAGTGGGTTGTCCGGTCGCATCCAATTCCCAATGCCGAGTAGGGTATTCATAAGGGGAATTGAGGACAGGTTGGGTGAAAAATCGATCTTCCATTGTATTTGTCCATTTTCATACGTCATTAATTTTTAGAAATGTTCATCCCCTGGAAAGGTTTTGCATAGCAATTGTGCTTATGGAGATCAAAACATCTCACCCTCAATGATAATATAAAAACTCGAAATTTGGCGCTGATAAATCGCTAATTTTCCAAAAGGATGTACTTTCTGATCAAACCTTCTATTTTTGGCACATCAATGCCACCATCGTCATTGTCGCGTGAGGTGATCACAATCGGGAATTGTCCTGGCTCCACCTGAGGAGCCTCGACATCCTCACCGATAACCGGAATACCCATTTGTTCCTCATACCAACATCGCTTTCTCTCCCAACCTTCTCGGTAAGATGGAACAGTTAGCATGCCCAAATGCTCCCAATATAGAATGTCACCTTCATATCCTATGGTGAAGTCTGGCAAGCGGAAGTTCCTTGGATCTCCAGGAGTTGCGAGCTTTCGCTCATACTCCCAGGTAATTCCAAGCCGGGTGAGCGTGTCAGCAACAATCACCTCGGACTTGCTGCGAACCGGTACACCAACAGATGTCCGATGAATTAACGATTCGGGATAAAGAACTCGATCGTCCTCCGCGCGTAAAGATAAAGAGAACATCATTGTGTTTCTTAGATGGGTATCGGAATATTCAGGCAACCGAAGTTTTTCAAGTGTTCCTGTGTCTCCCTCAATCAATAACACAAGCTTTTTTCTAAAGCGAGTCAACCCGGTATAGACAAGTTCGCGAGAAAGTGTCTGAGCTTCTTTCGGAATGATCAGGAAGACAATTTCAAAATCGCTGCCCTGGGATTTATGCACCGTCAAGGCGTAGGCCAATTCCAGCACATTTTCAACCTCAACACCAGAATAACGATAGGTCACCCCATTTTGCGTTGAAAAGCCCACTTGAAGATAAGATCCGTCTTGCTTTTTCCCGGTGCCGGTAACTATTCCAATTTCGCCGTTGGCAACATAGTCCAATCCTGTTTCTCTTGGCCACCCAAATCGCTTCTGGTTCTTAATTTGAATGACTTTATCTGACCAGACGATTTGTTGATTACCAAAAGGCCGGGGAATGTTCGGTTTTGTTTGGGCGGCTGTAATTAATCCACGGCGATAACCAAATTGGATCATGCGATTCAGTTCTTCAGTTCCAAAGCCTTTACCTTTAAGAGGGCTCAAAAGTTGCCAACGTTCAGCATCTTTCCAATGCGGTTGTTGCCCTGGTTTTGAGGTTATCCCCAATGATTGATTAAAGCTGGCATAATCCCCCTCATCGCCAATCCCAACATCGGCGAGGCACTTGCGAATAGTTTCCTTAAGTTCGTCCTGATCGTCCCAGAAATGAACTTCCAGATCCTCTTTTTTAATTCCACGGGCGACATCTGAAAGGATTTCATCATCTGCTGGATTGATCAGGTCATCCCTGTAACCATCAGCAAAAGCAAGACCACAGCTTTTACCTAAACCAACATCAGAGTCATCTGCGATCCGCATGGACGTTTTTAGCATAGCAACACATTGTGGGTGATTCTCACGCAACCAATTAATGATATCCACAAATGGCCTGCCAGGCCCAATCGGCGGGAGTTGGTTGGGGTCGCCCACCAGAACAAGACGCTGTACCATATCCATTTTGATCGCCCGAAACAAGACACCCATCAAATCTGTAGGCACCATTGAACACTCATCAATAATCACTGTTGTGGGTGCAACCTGTCCACCGCCTTGTGGTTTTAAGACAAAAATATCCGGCAGGAACCAATCCAAACTGAGGAGAAACTGATGAATAGTAAAGGAATTCCGTTTTGTTGCCGATGATAGGCGTACACGTGCTTTTCCAGTTGGTGCCAAAAGGCGTACACTCAATCTTCCTTCTGATTTTTCAAGACAGTCTAAAAAGACTCGCAATGCAGATGTTTTGCCAGTCCCTGCGCTACCGGTTAGTACACTGATCCGTTGTGTGAAGAGCGTCTCAAGCGCCAGGATTTTTTCTGCATGTGCTGCTTTTTCACGCTCCGTTCGAGGCTCGCCAAATGCCTCTGACAAGGCTGCGTCCCAATTAATAGGTGGCGTAGAAGGTGAGTTGGTCCTTTTTACCCGGCGCTTGATCAATTCTGTTATTTCAGATTCAAAATCTCGCAAGTTTCGTAAAGCAGCCAGAATGGGTTCCTCATCAAAAGACAGCCACAATACCTGGCGATGAAATTCCGCTTCCGCTTCAAAAATTTCACGATCGGGTTTACATTCTCGTCGTTCAGGAAATCTTGCCCTGATTTTCTCAAAAAGTTCTGAAACGGAAAGTACCGTATCGCCAGACTCGGCTGCTTCTTTTAAGACTGTTGTAGCAACCGCCCTAACCCTGCGACTATCATCTTGGGCGATCTGCTCTGACCTTGAAAGAATATATGAAAAATTACCCTCGGGAAGCATCCCCCGATCGATCGTATCAAGAGAAATTGGATTTGATTTTAAACTTCCCAAATCCGATTCACAGATGAAATATGGATTCGCAATCAGCTCTTCATCGGTAGCGACGATACCCGCATTCTTTCTCTCATCAACATTCATAATACGCCTGATCTGCTCACAGGTTAATTCAAACTTCACCAATGTATCCAGCAGCTCTTGCCGAACAGGTTTCCTTCCAAAGGATTTCCAACGTAATTTTGCCTGCTTGAAAGACTCCATATACTTCAATGGGGGTTGTTGTTGGTCATTCAAGATCGCCTTCACATAATGCCAGGGATCTTTGCCCTCTTTAACAAAATTCCTCAATTCAATACGGTGAAACGCCATCCCTTGTGGAAATCCAAGGTAATTTAGTACTGGACCAATGCCCGGATATGGTCCCCGACTAGCCCAGACATCCTCCAGGCAACGATCCAGCCATTCCAGATGTCTCTTCCAGGGACCCGGGACTTTTTTATCTTGATCGATAACATGGACTGATTGAATAAGGCGCTCAAGAATACCAACGGCTTGATCGTCTGTAATGTGTTCACTAACAAATGAGAATTGCAGGATCGATTCCCTAGGCACATAACAAGCAATCCGCTTGGGATCTTCCTCCAACTGAATGTACTCTTGATAAGGAATGCGAAAACCCTGATTGGGGTAATCTTGAGTTATTGCTCGTGTCCAAATTGGGTATCGATGCCCTTGTGAGGAATCAGTCCCTTCAAAGAATAACTGTGGACCCACTTTCTTCAACCGCCCCACCCCGGTGATTAAACGTGGAGATTCTTCATCAACAGGATTTTCTTTTACATAAAAGAAGATTAATGAATGCCCTTCGCCTTCTTTGATCTTCCCCCAGTATTGGTTTAATAATGCCAATTGCCGATCGGGCTCATACACCCATCCAGTTGTTTTTTCCGAGTTATCACCCAGGCGGATCGATAGGTTTTCAGCTTCACAGATATCTCTAAAAGTTTCCTCTCGCAACCAACGATAAGGCGCTGGCAAAGATGTATAGGGAGAGACCTCTTCTTGGACAGGTTTCAGAAACTTGCGATGCAAAGGATCGCTATGGGTAAATTGCGTTCCTATTGATGAATAAGTCAGGATATCGCGAGAGCACGGTGGTTTCCAGCCGTCCAATTTTGAGATATGTGTTTCGGCGAATTCTCGCTCAAGGTTATCGTCCCTTTCATCTCGGATCGTCTCGTTACCAATACATGAGGCATTTAGGTGTGGTTCTTTACAGATACAACCATTCCAACCGATATCGTTCCAAGCAAGCCTGACAGATAGATGAACCATAGGAATCTCCCTTCGATGGGTTAATATGAAGATTAAGAATTAATGCCGGCCAATCGCATCGACGATATAGACGTATTTGCGATCATTAGCAATTTATTCTTCAAATCAGCAAAAATAATATCAACTACAAAAAACATACTTTTGTGGGTAATAAAACCTAGTGACACCATGCCCCCATTATAACTGATGAATTTTGCAGGGTTTATAATGCCAAAAACAAGAGCATTGGATGAAAAACATCCAATCTCTACGCGTGGCGAATATCCAAGCCAACAGGTAATTAATTAAAAATAATTCTAGTACCCCGCTTCTTAAGTTAGCACACTAGCCAGTGGGCTTTTTCCATAATTGATCTTCCTGATCTGCTAAGGCATCCGGAAAATATACTTTTCTCAAAGGCAAAATTTCCTTGTACCGAGATTCAAGTTCTTCATAATATGACATGATCAGATTAATCAATTCACTACCCTTCATCAAACGCAAATTTGTTTTTAAAGCTGCGAATTGAAGGGCTTCCTCGGTATAATCACCCAGCGTAACAAATAAGCCAGATTCTTTTTCCCCAATATTTCTAAACAATTGCGAAACCTCAGATAGATCAATTTTTGAGTCACCACTTTTTGTTCGCACTTTTATAATCGGGGATTCAAAACCAAGTTCAACTTTTTGTGCGACAATGTCAATCTCTTGATCCTGCCCAGTTTGGGGCAAGAGGACATGGTATCCTAGCTTTTCCAGAACATGGGCAATAAATTCTATGAAAGAGCACCCTTTTAATTCTTCAACCAATGTTTTTCTCACAAAATTATTAGTGATTTGTTTGATGTTATCAACAATACTTGTTAAAGTTCCATCACGCTTTGTTTGAGCGGACATGGGCTCTTCTTCTAAAACGACAATGAACTCGTTTGAATGATTTATCACCTTAAACAAGGTCCTTGGAGGTTTAATTGCAGATAATGCGGCTTGAGAAAACATGTTTTTAGGCACAGTTTTCAGCCAGAAAACTTTCCTTTGATTGGGAAAATCTAAAGAGACATCAGGTGAATAAAGATAATCTCCCAAAATTAAACCAATATGCACCATTTGCTCCGTGATGGGCGGAAAAACTATCAGATCTCCGATTATCATTTTGTGAACAAATCGATACAGTTGCCCCGCTGTATTTGGAATCGCACCGACCTTCGTTTCAGGGTAAGCTTCTGATAATGACTGTTTAAAACTATCCCGATTTGGTTTCAATTGGGACAAATCACCCATTTTTGGCCACCCAATAGCAATACGATTTTTGGTTAAGAAGATGTCTTTTGCAATATCATTCTTGCCTGCACGAATAATCCACATTGATGGGAATTTCATTTTATACCTCAGATTCTGGTGTTTATCGGTTTCTTGTAATGTTTTAGTTAAACAATCTATTTCAACAACACAAATACTCATTTTACAAAAAATGGTTTTATGCCACACCATATAAAAAATTTTTCTAACCGACAGGAAAACATAACCATCTCAACCCATCCGCTCGGACCTATGATAAAAAGTGTGAATAAAAAAAGCTTTGAGTTTCAATGCCCCGAAGGGCTCATTGTGTATTTCACCTTGGGTTAAAGAAAAAACCCAAATATCTGGACGATGACTCGTTTCAATGCCCCGAAGGGCTCATTGTGTATTTCACCTCCGTCCAAAACGGCGGAGGTAGAGGTAAATGCCAGCGATGTTTCAATGCCCCGAAGGGCTCATTGTGTATTTCACCAAAGTACGAAAAAGGTGCATGGGTATTTCAATATCCGAGTTTCAATGCCCCGAAGGGCTCATTGTGTATTTCACCCCTGCGAGTGCGAGACAAAATCATATCCGTCCGTCAGTTTCAATGCCCCGAAGGGCTCATTTTGTATTTCACCCTTGGATGGAGTTTACCTCGACTTCATCCTTCCCCAGTTTCAATGCCCCGAAGGGCTCATTTTGTATTTCACCGGAGTATATCAATATGAAATACTCACCTCTGGGCAGAGTTTCAATGCCCCGAAGGGCTCATTTTGTATTTCACCTATCATGAGAGATATTCTATTTTTTGACCTGAAAACCGTTTCAATGCCCCGAAGGGCTCATTTTGTATTTCACCCGTATGGTGATTTGCTACACTGGTTGAAGGTGGACGAGCCAGGTTTCAATGCCCCGAAGGGCTCATTTTGTATTTCACCAACGGCGCGGGGCGTGCATGTTTATATTCGATTGCCTCACGGTTTCAATGCCCCGAAGGGCTCATTTTGTATTTCACCAAATGCATCAATATCGAGAAGGAACGTGAATCGGAGTTTCGTGACAGAGCGTTTCAATGCCCCGAAGGGCTCATTTTGTATTTCACCTACTCCACCCGTAGAGCCACCACCTGGAGGTGATGTTATGTATAGTTTCAATGCCCCGAAGGGCTCATTTTGTATTTCACCGCAGTCAACACGCCCAGGGGTATATCTTTAGCGTGATGGTTTCAATGCCCCGAAGGGCTCATTTTGTATTTCACCAAAACAAGTTTAGACAAGCCAAAAAGAGTAGACCAGAAGCAGTTTCAATGCCCCGAAGGGCTCATTTTGTATTTCACCACGAGGTCGGGTTCATCCGCAACCTGACCAGTATCTCGTTTCAATGCCCCGAAGGGCTCATTTTGTATTTCACCTGGTTGTTCCAGTACCGGATTTACCATGACGCCTTTGTGTAGTTTCAATGCCCCGAAGGGCTCATTTTGTATTTCACCCTACAAAACCCTTGTCAAGAGATTCAATAAAAAGAAAGTTTCAATGCCCCGAAGGGCTCATTTTGTATTTCACCGCGCTGGAACCCGTCATGGACGGGAAAGACACATGGTTAACAGTTTCAATGCCCCGAAGGGCTCATTTTGTATTTCACCAAAGCGGCATCCAATGCCATTTGGATCGAGATTGATAAGTTTCAATGCCCCGAAGGGCTCATTTTGTATTTCACCACCTGAACACACAAGCCGTGAACGAGTTTTATAGAACCTTCACGTTTCAATGCCCCGAAGGGCTCATTTTGTATTTCACCCTGCCCGCTGGGGCGTGGCGAGACCACGACGGAATAGAATTGTTTCAATGCCCCGAAGGGCTCATTTTGTATTTCACCGAAAGGAAAATGTTATGAGTAGTATTTGGGATTCGGGTTTCAATGCCCCGAAGGGCTCATTTTGTATTTCACCGAAAAAGCATTGCGCTACGGGGTTGCTGGTGCTGGCAGTGTTTCAATGCCCCGAAGGGCTCATTTTGTATTTCACCTTAATTCTCTAAACACAGAAAGGAGCAAATTATGAGCGTGAACGTTTCAATGCCCCGAAGGGCTCATTTTGTATTTCACCCATACGCAAAAAGGAGAAAAGCAATGGACTGGATATGTTTCAATGCCCCGAAGGGCTCATTTTGTATTTCACCCTTGAAAGGAGCTACCCATGACCCAAAATCGTTATAAGGTTTCAATGCCCCGAAGGGCTCATTTTGTATTTCACCTGCAACATCTACCGGTATTATACCATATTTTTTGAAGTTTTTCCCATATCTTGCGGAATTGATGCATTCCGGGCAATTTGGTTTTGCTAAAAAACCCCGTTTCGCCCGGAAATTATTTGAAGGAGACCCAATATATTGGGGGTTTAAAATTTTTATAGCACCATATATGGGGGCTAAGGCGATATTTTTCCGGGCATCTCGAATTCCTACTCGACCCCCCCTGTCGCCCGGAATTTTTGAAAAAACGTGTTTTAAATTAAACAACGATCACATCCTTTTCATTCAAAACCTCAACCCGACCAATCACTTCCGTTTTACCTTTGCACGCTTTACACAGTCGATAATACCGCACATGATCTGCTTTTGGGCGAATGATCTTTTTAACCCGCCTTTTCATTTCACAAATTTCTTCATTGGTCAGCAGGCATTCAAAAACGCTGTACTGAACGGGACTGCCAAAATTTTTTAAGAGTTTATGCAATTTGGTTCGCCGACGATCGTTTGATAAATCATATACCACAACGAGAAAATGCTTTTCGTCCATGTTGCTTCCTTATTTCCACGGCATGGGTAAATATTCAGCTTCTTCTCCAACGATAACTTTGCGCAAAAGGTTCGTTTGCACTTCAAAACATTTTTGATAAGATAGTGCCCTTCCAGCCAGAGGATGGAAAACCTTGGTATTAATTCTACGGTGAAATTGACGGAAAAAGGTTTTTAAACCCCGACGGTTGAGCATGGTCTTCCCCCCTTCCGCTATCATAAAATGGCTTGAAGTCAGCATGTGATGATTGACCATCCGCCACACCATTGAATCAACAATGATCGGTCGAAATTCTTCAATTAAATCTAAAGCCAGCGAAGGGCGTCCATAGCGATTGGTGTGAAAGAAACCCGCTTGCGGATCTAACCCTGCTACTGCAATGGCTGATTCAAAACACAATCCTAATAAGGTGTAGCCAAGGCTCAACATGGCGTTGATCGGGTCTTTTGGTGGGCGGCGTTCACGCTTTGTAAATGTTTGTTCACCTTTCCAGCGCAGCCCGCTTCTCAGGTATGAAAAATACAGTTTGCTGGCTGTCCCCTCAATCCCACGAATAACGTCCATTTTTTCTGCTTCCTGTAACTGCGCCAGAAAATCATTAAACCGGGAGATCGAGCTTTCCAAAGTCGCAATTTTTGATGTCTCTTGCGATTGTTTCTGAGGTCGATATTTCGTTTTTATCTGGGCACTGCGGATGGAACGTAAAAGCCGGCGAGCCATGGTTCTGTAATTCCGAATCTTTCCCAGTGTAATGTTTTTGGCAACTTGCAAACAAAAATCCTCCTCCTGCTGGCGCCGGTATTGTTTTAATCGGAGTTCTAAATTGGATGATTGTGCCGAACGCAATTGCCCGCGCAGTTTTCCCGATTGCGTAATAAAGGTCAACCCAACGCCTGCATCAAGCAAGGCTAAAAGCGCAGGTGTGGTCGCTCCACAGTTGCCCACGAGAACAACCTCAGAAATCGCTCTTAATAACACGGCTTGGATGACCTCGCCATCGAGTGTCACCAAAATTCGGTGATATTCTTTTTCAAGCCGGGCGCCTTGTTCCGTTACATAGAGTGTAGCCATCACTGACCTTTCGAATAAAATGTGGGCATATAACGATAGAGCATTTTCAAATCCTTTCCTTCGACCTGAATTTTTTTATCTTGCCAGAGGTATCGATATGTGTTTTTAAAAAATTCAACGCCCAGAAAGGTAAAGCCCTGCTCAAAATTGCTGATGTGGGTTTTATCAGGATGAAGCACCAGCCGCAAAGCAGCCAAAGACTGGGACACCAAATTTCGCGCCTCCAGCGCTTGATTTTCGCTGGTGGTCATCACCACAAAATCATCGGCATAGCGGATGTAATGCCAGCGAGCGCAACTCAATTTAGCGTCCAGTTGATGCAAATAGATATTGCACAAAAGCGGAGAAATCACTGCTCCCTGTGGGATGCCAATGGCTTGATGGCGATGTCGGCGCCCTGCCACTAACCACTTTTGCAACAAGTCGATCACAAAATGCTCTTTGACCACGCGAGTGAATAATTGCATCAGAATCTCATGATCGATATGGTCGAAACAGCCCAGGATATCAGCATCCAACAGCCAAACCAAGCCCTTGTCCCTGTTGGCCAACAATTGCTGGATAGCGGTTGCCGTTGAACGATTTCTTCGGTAGCCATGGCTGCAGTTTAAAAAGCGTTGCTCAAATTCGGGTTCAATCACATTCAAAAACGCCCTTTGGAGCACCTTGTCGGTCACCGTAAGCAGTGAAATTTCACGCCAAACACCGTTCTTTTTAAGCACCTTAATCCGCTTGTGTTTGCGCTAGCATAAGAGGACGCAGAAAAGGACTCGGTTTGTGATGAAGAAGACGGAAGAATTGCATTCCCGTCTTGATCAAATTGTCTCCGTACTATTCCATAATTATTCTTATGTAGCTTCTGCTTATAACCAGTTTTGAAGACAAAAGTAATCAATCCTGGATCAGGTGTTCCGCCTTCTTCATATCCACCAATGACCACTTTTTCGACGATGCTTTCGAAAACATAACGGTCAAACTTTTCCAAGACCTGATTGCTTTCTAATATTGCCTTGAAGCCCAAGATGCGTGAACGAAGGTCATCCTGTTGGTTTTTAGTTACAGACAAATCGTTCAGTGTTGACTTCAGTGTGTCGATGTTGTTATCGAGATCGAACAATTTGCTCGAAAATGCATCATCGTCTATGGTTCCTTCAAGTCTCAAGTCGATGAGCTTGCTCTTCTTATTTTCAGCAGCGACTAAATCCCTTTCGGTCCTACTGATGATCTTTTCAACATTTGCTTCCGTAAGCGTCTCTTCGGCTAATGCGAGGAAATCGTCAATGATTGATTTATCGTTTCCGCAAAGAAGCTTGTAGGCTTCGAGGAAAGCCTCTTCAACGATGCTTTCCTCTATGCCCTTGCTTTCCGGGCAATACTTCTTACCCTTTTTTGTCGCTAATGTGCATTGCCAGATTAACTTTTTATGTCTTGCACCAGCGTGCCAGCTTCTTCTGCTGAGTGTCGTATCGCAGAAACCGCATTGCAATAAACTGCTAAAGGCATACTTACGGCTATATTTTTCTCGCTTGCCATCTGGATTGAGTCTACGGGGATAACCTCTCTTTGCGAGGATCTCCTGCGCTTTCGCAAACACTTCTTCGCTAACAATTGGGTCGTGATGACCTTTGATATAGAATTTATCTTCCTCTCCGAAGTTTACCAGCCGACGTTTGGAGATCGGGTCAACGGTGAAAGTCTTCCCAAGCAGAAGGTCCCCTTTGTATTTTTCATTCTTGATAATGTTGATGACCGTGGATGCAGGCCAGGAGGTGAGTCCCCTTTTCGTTTTATAGCCCAGGTTCTTCAATTCATTACTCAAGATTGTGCAACCTGTTCCTTCGATATAACGCTGAAAAATATAACGTACAATATTGGCTTCTTCTTCATTGACCGTTAGTGACTTGTCTTCAGGATGATAATCGTATCCAAGACATCCTTGAAAACCCACGATCTCTCCCCGTTGCATTTTCATCTTGAGCCCTTTTTTTACATTTGCGGATATGTTTTCTACTTCCTGTTGTGCAACAGAGCTCAGGATTACCAATAACAACTCGCCATCCATGGTTAGCGTATTAATATTTTCCTCTTCAAAAAACACAGCAACATTCTTCTCTTTGAGCATACGAACATATCGTAAAGTATCCAGGGTGTTTCTGGCGAAACGGGAGATTGATTTGGTAATAACCAAGTCAATCTCTCCATTCATGCAATCGTTGATCAGACGCTGAAAGTCTTCTCTTTTTTTCGTTTGTGTTCCGGTTATAGCTTCATCTGCGTAGATCCCTGCAAACACCCATTCGTTTTTTGATTTGATATACTCGGTGTAATGCTGAACTTGTGACTTGTAGCTGCTCAGCTGATCTTCGTTGTCCGTGCTGACTCGACAATAGGCTGCTACCCGTTGTCTTTCGAATTCTTGGCTATTGCCCCGGCGAGCAACCAGACCCTGTCCCTTAATTACTTCGACTGAATTCATTTCGATTTACCTCACAACGTGTATCTTACATAGCCAATTATATATCATTTTGATACACGGAAGGAATCGTGATTTCAGAGAGAATCCCATATTTGTTCATCAACTTCTGACGGATTTCGGTATATTCAGCTTGACTGATCAGCTGGTTTCCTAAAAGCTTGCTGAGCATAGCTAATTGCAGGCTATATCTGATCAGACGATTTGCCTCAGCGGACGAGCGGTCAATATCGGCAGGACTAATCACACTCAACTCGACCTCGTCTTGATCTTGAATTGGACAACAGCGTGGATTAAACGAGAAATAAGCCGAGCCTCAATTTCAGCATTTGGCAGGCGCACAAAATAGCCATCTTCATCTCTGGTTGGTCGGTTTGACAAATGGATTATGTAAGGGTTGTAATGCGCGATCACTTTATCCATTGCTTCAGGATCTTTCGCTACTGCACAGACAATAACACGAAACGGTACAAGTTTTCGCATATGCTGGGTTTGTGGTTCAAATGTCTGCCCAGTCATCTGCGTTTTTCTCTATGTCATGTCTGAGTTTGGAGAGGGCTGATACTCGCCAATATTGAACGGTACTCCTAGGTACTTGAATCATTTCGCTGATCGTTCGATCATTGAACTCATCAAAATAATACAGGTGGATGATCCTCCGCAGTTGGTCAGGTAACTTATTAATGCTAGCGGTCAAAAGTTGGTTAGATATTAACTTCCCTGATATGAGATGATCTGCTTCAGGTTCTAAGGTACCATCATTGACAAATAGGTACTCTTCCTCAACTGGCAGGTCTGAAAAATTGAGAATTATCTGCTTTCGCCTATTGATGGATTTATGAGCATTGATCGCTTCGTTTCTAAGTGTTCTTTTACAATAGGTATCGAAGGCAAGGCAAACTTCTAACTGACAGCTTTCAGGTACCACTTGATCTCCTTTCTGTTTGATTGGATACGGGAAGTTCCTTTCATTACTTAAACAATGCCCAGAGATTATTTGCCAAACTATGTTGTTCTAAAATTGAATAAAAAAACCAGCCTATACAAACAGGCTGGTTTTGTAGAACGATCGGGTTCTTAGGATGTTTTTATATAATCAGGTCACCTATTCAAATAGTGAAACTTTCAAGTTTTCGGTCTCTATTTCGAGCGCGCGATCAGCCAAATCCTGGATTTCTTCTTTATTATGACTGATAACCATGACAGTTTTATCTATGTCGCGTAGTCTTTGCAGCAGTGTGCGTAATTCTGTCTGCCCGAAGTCTCAAGTTCGATTGAAGGGGTTCAGCGTTTATTTATACTTGCTTACTTGTAGCTACAAGCTGAAGCGCAGTGATCTGAACTAAACGAATTCACGCAATGGCAGACATTTGGTCTTTGACACACTATATCCGTTGAACTCCACCAGGTGCAGGTGCTGTTGTAGGTTCTGAGTTTTCCATCAGTAGTGCAATAATACTTATTTAGGTTATTTGGACCTGGCACACAGCCCGTACAAGCAGCACCGTTATGACCTGGGTCCCGAATTCTTGTGCCATAGAGATTAACTGCTTGGGCATCAGATACAATTGATGCTACCAGAACAACAATAATTGTCAGCAGTCCCAATAGTTTAAATTTTGGTTTCATGTTTTTCTCCTTTCATCATTTGATTTGCTATGATCTCAACTGGAATCGATAGGCCTTTTCTTTCAATTATGTGTCAGTTTTGCTTTTCAAACTCAACCAGTTTCTTGTAACACTCGTCATAGAGAGTCTGTATGCGTTCTGGCAATTCTTCAAAGTATGCAATCTGTTGTAAATTGTAAGGAAGTAAATCGTCCAATTCTTCACCTCCGCTAAGATAGAACCGATCGGTATTTCCATCGATTGTTCCACCATTAAAGAGACTTAAATAATAAGAATGATCTTCGGTTTCTATCAGTTTTTCGGTATCTACATAGGCAAAATTTGTTAGATACTTTACGTTTATCTTAAATATAAATACCGGCTGGTTCTCATATTCCCCGATCCATCCGAAAAAAAGTTTGTTTTAAACTTTTTTCGGAGATATGGTTGTCCGGATCGCGGATCCATTGGATAAGAAAATCCAGGTGTTCTGAAGCAACACAGAAGTCACATGAAAGATAATAATCCAAATTTTCCCAGACTGTTTCTGACGGTGGTGTCTCAAGAGGAACGAAGTAAAAATCATTCAGAGAAGGGGAGTTCATCCTCCCATAGTGTCCGTCAAGTGATAAAAAATTCCAGGGTCTTAAATAGCCGTTATACTTTTCGTGTTCAGAATAGTGTAATACGCTATCAAATCTACCCGAATCCGGATCAGAAATGTGTATCCAATATATTTCATTTAACCAAACGAGCTGATACCAGCCAGGCTTGTCAAACTGATTTAGAAAACGTCCTTTTAGGTCCTGTAGGATTCGGATCAGTTCCTGGTGATCAGTAACTGGGTTATCCTCTGTATACAAAGTTTCCCAGTCTGCAACCGCAGGTGTAGATGCAGTTTCGTCCACGACTGGATTTCTATATTCAATAACTGGTTCGGTTTGTTGGTTCGTCTGACGGGTAGGATATCCTGGCGCATCCACCCAATAGCAGCAAAAGCAGTAGAAAAACGGTTATCCTCTTGAAAGAATTCATGTAGTCTCCTTTAAATTGGGCAGGCAAGTGCTGTTTGCCTGCCGGAGGTCACAAGTCCGGTTGATGATACTTAGCGTTTATTTAGTTTTACTTACCGGTAGGCACAAGACGATGCACAGTGATCAGCATAGTTGGAAGTTACGCAATCGCAAACTCTAGTAGCTTTGGCGCATTGAATGACCGAGTTTCCTCCTGGAAGGTGACTAACTAATTGCTGGTTTTTCCACAAGAAGGGATCAGTCATGAGGTTATTAAAGTCCGCATTGAGGATCTAGTACTGATTGCCATGGATGTCCTGTGCGGTTGCGATCTGCGCTTCGATCATGACCTGCTGGGTAAAGCGGTCAATTTCACGAATAGTGCGTTTTCGGAGGGTTGTGCCAAAGAAATGGCAACTCCGGTGCATCCTGCCCGACCTGTGTGGCCGATGCGGTGCACGAAGACTTCCGTGTCATCCGGGAGGTCAAAATTGGATACATGAGAATTTTTCACCCTTCAGGATGATTCCGATGTGCTTTTTTGTAAAGACCTATCATCTCATATGTTTCTGAACTTACTCAGGTATAATTTTGTTGGTACAAAAATCTGGTTAATTAAGATGATAAATAATGATACTAAAGAACTCAATCTGAAACTGATTAATATTTTTGCCTATGTCAGCTTAGTTATTTCGGCTGCCTGCATTCTGCTCGTTACCCAAACTAAGTTCTTCCAATTCCCTGACTCCATATTGTCTACTGCAACATTGATATTAGCGGTTAAATTCGTTCTCTTATCATCCCTTTTTATTTTTATGTTTAGGTTCTTTCAAAGAAAAAAATCAAAAGGGGAAAAGGATGCTTTTTGGACAGTGATGCTTATTCTCGGCCTACTTCTGTTCATCGTTAGTTTGCTTTTTTTTGTTTTTGATAAGTATGCTTATATTGGCCCAGGTGTTCTAAGGTTTTCTGGATTCGGAAGTTTCTCATTTGTGTTTATTTCGTCTTTATTATTTTGTGCTCAATTTCTTTTTTTTCAGGTTATTGAGCGTATTTATCGATTAGAGGCTAACCATTTTTTGCGAAAAGCAATGAATATAGTCATTACATTAACGGCTGTCACATGCTTATTAATAGTGTTAGTCAATATTACTATTGGGATTTCAACTAAAAATGAAATCAAAAACTGGGAGAACGCAAGGTATCATCATGCAACGGTTGTTTTCGGGGCTGGTGTTTATCAGTCTGGAGAGATCTCCGGTGTATTTATGGATAGGCTTAAGACAGCTTCTAGATTATTTCACAGCGGCAAGACAGATTTGATAATTGTAAGCACCTCATTGGATCAACCCAATGAACAAGAACTTATCCTATCAACGTTAAGATCATTAGAAGTCCCGGATGGAATGATAATTATTGACTCAAAAGGTTCGCGTACGCTTGAGACCTGCAAAAATGTATTTCAGGAATACAACCTTTCTGATATAAATGTTGTTTCTCAAGCTTACCATCTGCCTAGAATTATTTTCACATGTAGACATACAGGCGTCATCTCCATAGATGGTATTATCGCTGACAATAGTTCTTATTCAATTCAAAACCAAATTATTTGGTATTTGCGCGAAAAAGTTGCAACAATGATAGCGTTTGTTGAATTAATTATCTTTCACGAGAGCAATTCCTCGTAGCTTGCTATGAGGATGATAATCAAAAAGACCTTTTTTTTGACTAAGTGCATGTATCCCCAGGCATAATACACTTATCAGATATGTTGCATGGGCAACACAGGCACCAATATGAGCATTCCACAGGCTCAGAGCCAACACAAGTGTGAATGATAGGAAGCCTGTAATAGTAAATTACACTTCCTTTATCACTTGAGCAATACCAACCACCACCACATTCGCAAGGTGACTGGCATGAGGCATCAATTTGCTGAGAGCATTGGCTCCCTTGAACGGGCATAACTAATTCAAAAAGGCCTAGTTCAACAACAATTAGGACTAATAGCACAATGACTAGAGTTTTCTTCATTTTTCCACCTCTTTTCAATTCGACTGGTTAATCTCTAGAAGCATGTTTATGATTGATGGAACCGAATTCCAATTGTTAATCCTGTATCCATTTACATAAAAGGTTGGTGTACCGATCACTCCAACTTTCTTTCCTTCACTTATATCCTGTTCGACTTCGGTTATGTAGTTTCCATTTGAAACACATTCGTTGAACATTGAATGATCGATGTTCAGATTCTCTACCCTACTTATTAGATTAAGGTCTGTTATTGGAGCGTCTGAAGAAAATATGTAATCTACAAATTCCCAATAAATATATTGGCTTGGTAGACAATTTGTGATCTTGAGAAGACTTGTTTCAATATCAGGTGTTTTAACTGGGAAATCTTTTAGCACGAATTGGATTGAATCACGATGTTCATAAACTAGGGGCATGATCGCTTGATAGGCAGATTTGCAATGCTGACAAGAAAAATCAAGAAACCCAACAATTGTAACTACAGGATCATTATTGTTTCCGATATAGGGATCGTCACTTATTGGAATAGCCTCCACAAACTCGATATCTTGGTTTTCAAGGGATGCCTTTGTGGGCCCTAAAGTTAGCGCAACATATTGATTTAACTTAATGATTTGAACGGAAGTTAATGCTATTTGTAGAAGCAACAACACTACAACTAAGACAGAATATATGTTCGTTTCTTCGAGCTTTTTCATCTTCAGTCTCTTCGTCATTTACTCTGAACTACTGATTGTTGCACCAAGCACTGATGGTGCCAGATACCATGGAAGCAGTCTTGATCTATTTGAGAAATATTGAAGTAGATTTGAGAGAAGAAATGGAACACTAAGCGCGACAAAACGATGGTTTATCAACAGTGTAAATGCCATTCCTAATGATGCGAAAATTGCTCCAATAAAGAAGACAGCACCGCTTACAACTAAGATGAAAAGATCTGGCAGTGTTTTGTAGAGGTTCACCAACTCTGCTATCTCATATGGACGACCCTCAATCGAGTTGAGCGCTGGGTGGTTGAGAGGGTTATGATTGGTAAGTGTAAGAATCAAATAGAGTAACAATAATGGTAAAGCTGAGGCTAAAGCACCTGCTATCGCGTTTGCCAAAAACTTGGCATTGAGAACGTTTTTGTATCGCTCTCTGACCACAATTCTTTCCAGATATCCTTGTTTACGGTCACTTGCCAGCGTATCTGCAAAAGGAATGCAGGCAATCAAAGGGAGCATGAGGTAATAAAAACTTTGACTATATGTAATATACCAAACATCGACAAAAGATTTTTCTGGTGGGTATGATCTTGCATAATTTAACCCAACGATGAGAAGACCAATACCCAAGAGCAACGCCATTCTCATGCCTCTTGAAGTTAAAGCACGTTTCAGTTCCTCGGATAGGACTTTCATCGGGACCTTTCAACTTTTTTTGATTTCTTTTGTTTCACCATACTTAGCCTTCTTTAGCAAATCGCAATATCTTCCAAATATTACAAAACATGAACGAGTAACATCCTGTCCCAGGACAGCTATCTTGTACGTTCCGGAGAGGTTGCTGAAACCTGTTCAACAAAGATTCCGTTTTGGTAGACTCGTCCGACGGCTTGAACACGATAAGTCGTCCCGGTAATGAGATTGGCGTATGACTCAACTAAACTAACCTTATTTAAACTTGAGGTACTTCCGGACCAGCTGGTTAAATTGCTCCAGGAACCAGATGAGTTACTCTGTAAGTACATTGTGAGGTACCCACTAAAGCCTGGATAGACCTCTAATGTTGAGCCACAATATGCCGTTCCACCGAAAATATTAAGGCTTGCTTGAATATACCTTGTACCTGTGTATTGTGGAGAATTTTGCCCAAAAGCAGAAGAGTCATTTTCTGCAGCTTCTACCTGCCCAACGACTGAGGCAGAAGCAAAAATAACTACTGAGATAAAAAGCAAGAAAATTGAATTCATGGATCGTTTCATTTTATTAATTCTCCTTTGAATTGTTTCTATTAATAGAAACGCTATTCGAGGGAGAAGTGTTTCACTTTTATCTGGGAAACGGTTGAGTTTTAAGAAAAGAGCAAAGGAGTAGCCCGGTTCATTTTGAATGTAGCAATGGGGATGTTCGAAAGCAAATTAATTTAATGCTTGCCTGATGTAAATTATCGATCCCAAATCAATTTGTCAAGCCATTAGCTATTCGGAGACATTCCTCTTTGGAAAGGGTCGTGCTGACCATAAAAATATGTTCTCCATCACTCCAGATCACACTTCCCACACCCAACTTACTCATAGAGGTGGCTTGCATTCCGTTAACGGTTTCACTGCTCTGTTCTTCTAAATTCTCATTATCAAGATTCATGCTTGAACCGGACCCCATGACATCGATTGACACAAAGTTATCCGACACATCTTGATAATAGTAGGACACATCAGAAACGTTGAACGCGAGTTGCATCAGTTTCATACCTTCTGGCACATATGAGGGATAATAGGTACCATCCGGCAACAGTCCTGGCGGAGAGCTACCTTGATTTTTCCAAGTTATTTCATTGTCCGTATTCTGGTTCTGAAGATAATAAGTCACATATTTTGGGTTTGATTCAATTACAAGTTTCGTTACCCAATCTCGAGCCATAGCCACATTCGGAATCGCGAATAATAGTATGACCAATACAACAAGAATCCACGCAGTAGCCTTTGAAAAATTAAGAGAAAGCTTATTAGATCTATTGTGTGTTTTCGACGTTCCCGTCTCGGCTTCTATTATCGCCTGAATTTGATGGTTGAACTCAGCAGAGGGAATGTAAGGATCTGCTTTTGCCTCTTGAAGGAAATGTCTCCCTTTGATGTATGCTGCCTCTTTGGTAGCTTCCTCAAAAAGGTTGTCTGACCTCTTTTCATCTGACTTGTTGGTCTTCATTTTTTCCTCTAGACAGTATCAATAATGCTTTTTTCTTAGCTCGAAATAAACGCGTTCGAACGGTATTTGCTTTTATACCGAGTACTTCAGCAATTTCTGAGTCACTCCAGCGCTGAAGGTATTTTGCCTCCAATACGAATTGGTCCTGCTCGGGCAATTGCAATATCGCATTGGTTAGCTGTTCCACACAGAGTAATTTTTCAACCATGCAATCCAGGTCAAAATCATCTACCACCGTCTCCTCAAAATCCTCGAAAAAGTCCGAAAAATTGGTTTCCTTCTCGATCTTCCTTTTTCGATAAATATCCATGGAACAGCTTCTAATTACATTAACGATATAAGCCGCCAAAATGTTTCGGTTGAGTTTTCTTATTGTTGGAAGATATTTAATAAGTTTTACTAAGGATTGTTGAACAACGTCTTCAATGTCTGCTTGGTTCTGGAAATATCTCCTTGCCTGGTTGAACATCAACCCATTGTAGTTATCATAGAGCATTTCAAGAAACAATCGGTCGCTTTCCGGACTGAAATCATGGTCTCGTGATGATGACAAGATTACTCCTTATCCAATCTGTTTTCAATTGTACATTGGAATGAAAAACACGGTTTCTCAGCCCTGCTTACAGCATTAAGTAGCTATTGATTATCGCTCTTTTCATTGTTTAAGAAACATTCTTCGTGTCTTTCGAGCATGTGTTTCTCAGAGTACAAGTTTGATAATGATTTGCTTTTTCACGATATGCAACTCTGGCAAAAAATTCTTGAGTGATGTTAATCATACAAGAACGAATTATGGTCTTAGCAAGCAAAGGAAGTGTATATACACATCCGCAAAAGGTACTCCGTTATATTGGTGAATAATTCTGGATTTGTTGAAGCGTTAGTGAAAGGGTTATTAGAAAAAGCATGAGAACAAGAAGGAACCTGATCATATTCTATGTCAACGACGATGAACTTCAACGGATTGAAAAGAAGCGAAAAAGTATTGGCATAAATTCACGCAGCACATATCTGCGAAAGGTTGCCATCGATGGTTATGTGATCCATATTGATTATGCTGATTTAAAGGAACACACCCGACAAATAAGGATGATCGGTATCAACATCAACCAAATCGCTCATCACCTTAACGCCACAGGTGAGATCTACCAATCTGACCTGAAAGCTATACAGGAGATGCTGGAGGAAATTTGGCGATTACAAAGATCCATCCTATCAAGTCTTCGCTGAAAAAAGCCATAGCTTATGTTGTTGCTGGTGGGAAAACTGATGAGGGTTTTCTGGTAACGAGCTTTGCCTGTACACCTGAAACGGCAGATTTGGAGTTCAGTTTCACACTTTCCCATTGCATGCCAAAGGGCAATAATCTTGCTTTTCACTTAATCCAATCCTTCAAGCCTGATGAGATTGATCCAGAGACCGCCCATAAGATTGGCATTGAATTAGCCAATGGATTCTTGAAGGATGAATATGAGTACGTATTGAGCACCCACGTTGATAAGGATCACATTCATAACCACCTGATCTTCTGTGCAGCAAATTTTCTGGATCACCGTAAGTTTGTCTCCAACCGAAGAAGCTATTATCAGATTCGGAAAATAAGTGATCGACTGTGCCAGGATTTCGGTCTTTCCGTTGTAATACCGGGTGAGGAAAATAGAAAAACATATAAGGAATACTTGGCTCACCAAACAGGCACAAGTTGGAAAACTGATCTTCGTCGAGCGATTCGTCAAGCCCATAATCACAGTCAGACCTATGAAGAGTTTCTTCTGCATCTCACAGTTTCCGGCTTTGAAACCAAACAGAATCAGGGAATCTTGTTTCGAAAAATTGGACAGCAACGCTTTGTTAAAGGTGAAACGTTGGGTTTGCCTTATACACTGGAGCAGATCAAGAAGAGCTTTTTGCAAAAACAAACACTTGAGAATAAGTCCATAACTTCTGAATTCCTTCCTTCCCTGATCGATATTGATGCGAATCTGAAAGCCATGCGGAATAAAGGATATGCCCAATCTTTGGAGATTAAGAATCTGAAAGCAATGTCAAAGTCACTGCTATTTTTGGAGGAACAGGGAATTTATACTGTTGGATCGCTTGATAACAAGCTTAGAGAAGTAAAGGATGAATTTGAAGCAACTCGAAAAGAGATAAAAAAGTTGGAAGACAAAATATCCGAGTTATCCGAGATCGCAAAACACATTAGAACAATTAAGGAGATCACAAGAAACTCCGAGACACACATGGCTAACTTACCACAATCAGAACAAACAATTCTTCGATCATCAATCAAAGCTCTAAAAGAAGAAGGGATAGGACCTTTTTCGTTAGACGTTCAAACAGTGCAAAAAGACTTGCAAAACCTAGATGATAAGAAGCGTCAGCTTTATATTCGGTACGGGGAAGTAAAGGTGTTTTTGAGAAAAATCCGAACTACTAGATCAAACCTAAGTTGTTTATATTTGCCTTCCCAAAATCTTGAAGTCGATAAACAATAACTCGGAAAAAATTCAATATGTTGAAGTAAAACTGATACCTATATCAAATCTAGATTATTAAACGGTATAATCAAAAGAGGGCATTTCCCTGCAGCTTGCTGCGGGGAGGCTTCATTTTCACTTGAATAATTATTCTACATAAGTTTTTATCAAACACGGAGGTGAAATATGGGGATACCTGTCAGACGATGAGGCGAAGTTGTTTCGAATGAAATCAGAAGTAGAATTGCTATTCGTTATAAAACTGTAACTCGGTCAATCAATAAGGCATTCTGGGATATGGAGAGTGAGACACTTCATAGCCTTTACGTTGGATCGTATGGCCGAGGTACTGCTATTGATGATAGTGATATCGATATCTTGATAGAATTGCCTGAGGTTGAATATAACCGTTTTGATGCAGTCTGGGGTAATGGACAGTCACGTTTATTACAAGCTGTTCGAAGTGCGATATTAGAAAGTTATCCTCGGAGTGATGTTCGCGCTGATGGCCAGGTTGTTAAAATCGCTTTTAGCGATGGGATGAAATTTGAAATTCTTCCCGCTTTTAAAAAAATCTCCTATTATGGGGCTTGGAATGGTCAATATACATATCCAGATACAAATATGGGAGGAAATTGGCTTTCGACGAATCCTAAGGCAGAACAAAAAGCAATGCAGGATAAAAACAAGAGCAGTAATGGACTATTAAATGATACCTGCAAACACTTCAGAAGCATTAGGAATGATTATTTTGGTAGTTATCACCTCTCAGGCATCGTGATTGATAGCTTTGTCTATGCTGCGATACAAGGGTGGCATTGGCTCTTAGACAGCCAAACCTCTTCAGCAGCAGAGGGAGACTATGAACGAGCATTACGTGCTTATTTAGAAAAAATAAGCCCTTGGTATCATTTGGAATCACCTGGAAGCGATCAAGCACTCAATACCAGTAAAAGTATAGACTGCCTGATTAAAGTCGTTGACCTGATTGCAGGTCAAAAATGAATGCAAGATAATTTATTGGTTTTTGTATACCCTGGATAAATTAGGTAAAGGAATTAGACTCCATGGAAAACTCTTCTCAACACCGGGATAACTTATACGTCCAAATCAGAGAATGTTACGGACGAGCAGTATACACTTACACCACTCATCATAAGAAGGTGGTTAATCTAGAGGTAAAGAATAAAAGGATTAAGCTTTGCCAGATTTTTCTTTCAGCCATTTCCGCTAGCGGTTTTATAGGTGCAATCATAACAAATGAAAGATCTTTTACGGTTATAGGTGGAATTTTTTCGACGCTCTTGCTTGCTGTCAATCTTTTTTTCAAAGATAATAACTTAGTTGAAGAGGCTAAGCGGCATTATAGCACCGCAATAAACCTGTGGTTGGCTAGAGAAGACTATATATCTCTTCTTACCGATTTTCCAATATTATCGAGTGAAAAGATTGTTCAGATTAGAGATGACCTTCAGGCTCGTGTTTTTGAAATTTACAAGTCATCACCAACAACCGACAAAAGGAGCTACCTTGAAGCACAAAATGCATTGAAGAAGGAAGAAGAACAATTCTTTAATCCTGAAGAAATTGATATGATGCTTCCAATGCATTTACGGAACAAAGGAAAGCTTTCCTCTGAAGTAAACTAGGCGTTGGATAGGAGCCATAACAAACTGATCGATTCGATTAATCCTAGCGAGTTTCCTTTCCCAGAAGCCGCGCGGTCTGCTCAGTTTATCTCTACAGTGGTACAGAGCGGTTTTTAAAACTGTATATCCTTGATCTTTCGCTTTTGCTGCAAAATGAGAAGTCTCAGAGCCTCTTTTTTTCTAGATGGCAGAGAGACGATCAAGGTCAAAAAACCATTGGATTATTAGTATATGTACTCTGAGAATCTCGTAAATCTGTAAACCAATCAATACATCTACCTTGCACTGGTCACGTACCGCAGATTCTTCTTATAGAGCCAATAGCACAAGACCAACAGGAGAATTGAGATAGCACTAATAACCAGGCGATTTGGGATTAGAGAAGTTATCATATACGGCCTGTCCCTATAAATCATCCATTCCAGAAATGGATAATAGACAATGTCATTAAAGGTCAGTCTGGTTGTCATCGTCTCAGAATGTAGGTAGATATATAACCAAGAGGCTATACCTACCCCAGCCCCGACATAAGCGTTTTTTGTGATACCAGTAGCAACTCCCATCAATCCTGAAAAAAACAGCGTTGGAACAAAAAGTGTGAACATCATGATAGGAGGCAATATCGGTCCATAAATCAAATTAGCAATCAAAACGATTAATATGTTGGCTAAAGCGCTAAGCAAGAGGAAGCCAACAATTCGATAGAGCCATAAGCGTTCCATGCTTTGCCTGGTACGGATGAAATCAATTGAGCCGTTCTCAACCTCTTTGAGTAAAATAAAATTCCCTACCAATGACAGTAGCAACGGCATGAGTACGCCCATCACAAAACTCATGAATGGTTGCAACTCTACGGCGTCACTAGTTGGTGCCATTAGGGCGAGATAACCAAAAATCACGACAGAGAACGCGATGATTATCCCCAAAACCTCTCTATGCAACTTCAGAAACTCCAAGGAAAAACGCCGAGCAAAAGCTTTTAATTTTGGGGGCATTGTTGCTCTAACCTTTCCAGACTGTACCCAGTAAGCTGCAGAATTGAAGATTCCAAATCCTCATAGTCTATCCACACACTGCTTTTTTCCTCTTTGAGTTTTACCAGTACATTCCAGAACTCTCCATCCTCCATGCAACGATCAAGTTGGGATAGCTTAACGATTAGTTCATTCTCTTCATCTTTGTCGAACATCCTTGGCACAGCATATATTGAAGCTGGATCGGAATCAATCGTTTGATACACTTGAATGATTGAGTCCAGATCAACTGTTTCCGGGCTTTGTTCCGAGGCAAGTTTGAGACTGAAATAATACAAAAAAGGCATAACGCTTTTGTCATCAGGCACTGAACGAGTTGGTTGTAGACAGCTGAAGCGTTTAAAAAGACAATTTTGAAGACTTGGGTCATCTGTTCCTTGTCTCCACCAGGCTTGAATCACCTCTAAAGCAGCTTCAATTTCCAACTTCGATGGTGTGGCATCTGGCAAAAACATCGTGAATGGCGTTGACCGTAGAAAAAAAGTTCCATTCTTATCCAAAATACTTGATCCAACAATGGGGAGAATGATGGTATTCTGTTCTTCGTTTGTTTCCATTGCCACACGCTTCATAAGTCCGCTGAACTTGGTTTGGATTAACTCATAATGACTTCGGGTGTCCGAATCAAGCCACTCTGGCAATAGAGCTTCTTGTCCGTTTATATCGCCCTCTACGTAATCCGCTCCCCCAATGATCAATACCTCGGGTAAGTTTTCTTCCCAGGAAAGATTAACCACTCCGTTTGCAGTGCTGTTTTTATCGGCGCTGGAATAGTTAATGTTTATCGTTTCAGGTATCCTTAACTCCAGCCTGGTCAAATCGCATTTACTAAAGGGATGCCATTGCCCATGAGCTAGAAGTAACAATCTGGATTGATCTATATAACCACCTGGCAGGAAACCAACCAAAGAAATTTCAGGATCCTGGAAGAGGTTAGAGTAAGAATAATTCGGCAGAATGAAATCACCTTCATACCCAATACTGTATGTGCCTGGTGACGTTTCTTCCACAGTGACTGGTTTGTCCATCAGGCTTGGAAGCAGCAGTAGATGCTCACGGATATCAAGCCCCTTCTTGAGCTGAACCGAAGCCGTTCCCTTTTCAACATAACCATGCTCGTTGATCACTATGACAACCTCGTAAGAATCCAAAGCGTCACACACATCGTTGGATTTGTAAAGAGTCTCTAAATCAGGTTGATCAACGATAAAACTTCCTTGATAATTCAGTCGAGATCCTAAGTAAATGGTTCCTGCAATAAAAAAGAGGAAAAAAGAAAACCAGAGAATAGTATTTTTCAGTTTCAACTTGCCCTTGTTTGCAGGGAGGATAAAATGTCCGATAAGTATCGCTAACAGAAGTAAGCTGATGGATAGCATCAGGAAATACCCCCGATTAAGTTGGAGAGTTTCCCGAATAGGACCGTATCCATATAGCAGCCCGAAGGATTCTGAGACGTAGTATTTGACCAAATCAGGCCAGACAGTCTGGCGAATGGCTAACCATATCAGACTAATGAGGGTGAAAGGCATTGCTAAGGCAGGTTTACGTAACAGCAGACCGGATAAGATGCTCAATACTGTGGCGAAAAGAAATGTTGACGTAAAAAGATAAAACCATATAGATGCACCTTGAACCAATCCTGCCAAATTGTTGAATGATACTCCCCTGATTAGCATAATCACTAAAGTTGGAAGCAGTAGAATCAGAACTCCAAAAAACATTGCAAAGAATTTAACAAGTACTAAATTTGCTCTGAAACTCGGACGCGCCCATTGTATTTGAGATTGTTTTGAGACTTCCATCAGGAAGAAGCGGGTAGCTAAAACTCCATAAACAATTGACGTAAACAGGAATACACTTCTAGAGAGGTTATTAATATATACTGGAGAAAAGGTGTTGCTATTCTTGAAGCTTATGTCAGCAAACTGGAGTACGAGCGCCAGGACAAGAATAAGCCAATGTATTTTTTCCAGTAAAAAGATTTTAAGCTGAAATTTTAATTGCCTGAGATAGTTCATCATCAGCTTTCTCCGACCCCATCTTGATTAACCAGAAGCATATATGCATACTCCAATGTGGGTTCCAGCGTTTCGCTCCCTTTCTCAATTTCACTGGTTTTCGGAGAATAGAGCGCTGTCACCTCTTCATTCTCTTGGTCGAGAGTGAAGGAAAAAATCAGATTCCGCGATCTAAACCTTTCCCATTCGCTACCGGTTTTGATCTGACATGACCAAACCTTGCCCCTCGCTGTGTTGATCAACTCTCGGGTGGATCCGCTGAAAATGATTTTCCCATGGTTGAGCACTGAGAGCATATTTGTTGAGGCGGTTATATCCTCGGTGATATGGGTGGAGAGCAGAACTGTCTTCTCAAGACCGATCTCTGAAAACAAGTTTCGAAATCGCACCCGTTCCTCCGGATCTAATCCAGCGGTAGGTTCATCGGCAAAAATCACCTGAGGCTCATGAATCAACGCCTGGGCGATAGCCACTCTTTGTTTCATGCCTCCGGAGAATGAGCCAATTCTTTTCTTCGCTTGATTCGCCAGGTTCACTTGCTCAAGTCGTTTCATTATCAAAGGACGGTCAATGTCTCTCCCGGAAAGAATGAGCATGTATTCCAGAAACTCTATTGGAGTTAGATTTGGATAAAGGCTGAATTCCTGAGGAATAACCGCGATTCGCTTGCGCACCTCATCAATTTCATTGACGCAGTCATAACCCGCCACTCTTGCCGTTCCCGATGTCGGTTTGAGCGTCCCAGTGAGTATTCGAATTAATGTTGATTTCCCGGCACCATTTGGTCCCAATAAACCGTATACGCCACGCGGCACATGCAGGTCAACATCATCCAGAGCTTGTTTGTCTTTTCCATAAATTTTATTCAGTCCTTCTGTAGTAATCATTTTATTAGGAACCTCATTTCATCATTCGTCGAGTTAGTAAAAACTAAAAGTGTTGGGGATCCGATAAGTGATTCAGTAAATGCACTTTTCCCATTTTCATCACTAGGTTCACAATCAATTAATTTTTTATTTATCAAGTCTGGGAACTCGCTTGTACCTACGTTCACATCCCCGTTGTGAAAGAACGCTTTAATTGTTGGATGCCTACAAAATTAAAGATAGAAAACAAAGTTTGAACAACTAATAGAACTACGATCGTTCCTAAGAAAACAAATTCAAGGTTTCTACCCTTTTCGCTCTTTTCATTTTCCATTTCAAATCCTTCCATCTTCTTTTCAAAAAGTTCATTAATAAAGTAAACGTTTCAAATGCGATTAATGTTTCACCTCTCAAATAAAAGGCTCAAAATCGAAAGCAATAAAAATTCTCTTGAAGTATAAACGAAAAAGTTGTTACTTGAGAGTATGCACACAAGGTTAAGGTAGAAACTAGAGTGAAAAGAGAGACCAACAATACTTTCAATACAAGGCAGCAAAGTTTGATTTGAGTAAAACTAGTTGGTTTCAACTAAGCTGATTTTAAGATTAATTACGATCTCCAGATCAAATTGAATATTAAACAATGACTCGAATTCTATATCATCTTGTACCGCTTGAAAACTGAGTTTCAGTCAGCTGCCTTACAGGCTTTATCCCCAGAAGTTAATGAACTAACTCAACTAATCTCACAACTTGAAGCTTAACTGACGATAGCCAGTATTTACGAATCAGATTCATTTCTTTTTACTTTCTATCGACTTTTTAGTTGAATTGTCGAGGAAGGTATAAGGGCATTATCCACGTGTGTAAGGAAACGTATCAACATGTAATGCTAGGAATTGAACTATCAAAAGAACAGCCACTGAAACACTTTTATGATTCACTTCGTTTAATAAATATGACGAGGTGTTAGTGAACCAGAACAAACAAGAGAAATATTGGTCACTATGAAATCTTCTAAACTTGTTTTGAACATCCTGTACATTGGACTGTCTGCCATTCTATTATTCAGTATTCATGGTGCTTGTTTACCGGCTTGTACCACTGTTTGAAAGCGATAAGTGAAAAAACAATAAGGAGCATATCTTGCATGCAAACAAAATTATCAAAGCCACTTATTTGTTGCTAAGTGTGGGAACACTTCTCTTAGTATTACTCGTACCTCCAGGTCCTACAGTATCTGCCTGTGACTCTTCTTCTTTATTCTCATCCAGTTACTTTTTTATTGATGATCACAATGTGCACAAAGAACTGAGCTTTCTCGATGACTCTGATTTTTCTTTTTCTTACTCAGACGAATTTACTCTTTATGAGAGATTTCGACAAGAGACTCCCTATTCAGAGCCAGAGAAGATATTGAGAAGGATCTCTTTAGTAGACGAACAGATGTTTTTAGATATTGATATCTGGCTAAAAAATGGAAAAGCCATTACAAACTGGCTCAATGGTCTTTCAGAAATCTTTGATTATAAAGAAGTAAACTTGCTAGAATCAAAAACAAGTTCTGACAAATATACTGTTGCAGCAATAAGTTATACAACGGGTTCGTATCCTAGCTTACAACTCTCAATCGAGATGAAAGATCATTTTGTTCAGCTAAATCACAAGTTTACCAACGACATCAACGATCTTAGGATGTTTGTTCACATCGTAAAATCAATTAAATTGGACAATAACACCTCGCTGGACGAAATCTTCGGCACCATTATTACGGTATCGTTGGAAAATTACTATACTCTAAACCAAAAGCTCATTGATGAAAAAGAAGTCATCATATCTGCCGAACGATGTTGTGGATTATATAGCCCTGGGAACCCTTTCCAATGTTGTGATACAAGTAGCTCGTTGGGAAATTGTACGTGGCACGTTTTTTATATGTATGGTGGTGTGCCTTTTAGAGGCAATGCAGATGAATGGTATTACCAAGTTTATATTACTCCTGGATGGGAATCCTCTAATACTCCTCCTTATACATCACAAAATATTGGATGGCATGAACGTGGGGATATGGGGCATGTTGCTTATATTACGAGCCATACATCTACAGTTGTAAGCGGTTCCGAACAGAATTGGTGTCAGGCGGGATGCCCTAGTCGCTTTTATAGTAGGTCTGCCAGTTTCTTTGAAAATTATTTATATAGAATAAGAGATATCATTCCTACATCCCCACTGCTAATTATTGATTGAGGTTATCTGATGAAAAAAAACTGTGCGATTACTATAGCAATTTTGTTCTTCTGGCTTACTGCTTGTGGGGTACCTCCAGGTCAGGATGAAACTAATATCACAAACAAAACTTTCACCGACTTTGAAACACTGACGGAAGTGCCTTCACACAGCACAACCCCATATGCAGCTACCGAACCAATCCCAATCAACACACCAACCCTTACACTAACAGAGGCGCCCTCCCCGACACCGGAGCCTACTCAGACCCCTTTACCCTCGCAAGGGGAAGGAGAATTTCCTGACATGGAAACCACATACGAGGCGATGCGAACCGACCGGGAGATGCGGTTGGCAACCATGGCGGCTCCTGTTCTGGAATGTGAACTAGCTCCTCGTGTTATGGGCTGGCGCAACTATCACATTGAAGAAATTGGTCTGTCCATGCAATTGCCCGCGGATTGGTCAGATGTTGATTACACTACCTATCGACCAAACCAGTTAAAAATGTTTAAAGTGAGCACCTACGGTGTTGCAAGCAGCAGTGCAATGATATTTGGAGAAGGGGTCACTTTGCATGTTTGGCATGAACTCGAGACAAAACTCATTCCTTTCATAAAAGAGCTGCGAGTGTGGGCAGCAAACCAAGAGTACATTTATGCGACACTATTCTCTCCTTTGCCGCATGTTAACTCGATGGTGAACGGTCATCCAGCTTCAATTGCATATGTGCCTGAGCACAACTTTGGAAAAATGGGGTCTGAAGCTAACATCGTCGTAGTCACCAAAATCGGGGAATACGTGATTTTAATGATTTACCAACCCCGTCCTGCATATGATCCGACCGAGACCTTAACCACGATTTTGTCCAGCCTTACGATTAACGGTCTCGAAGGTGGGGAAACGGATATCGCTAAGACTGTGCGCTGCCAGATGATTCTCTTTTCATGTCTTAGCCAGTGCCATTTCAAGATGGATGAATTGACCGATGACAGTATATTTAGACCATAAAATGATGAAGAATAATCGCATTCTTTTGAGATACTTTATTTAATAAACGTCTTAGGTCTGAAAAGTATCTTTTTTTCAGACCTAACGGGTGGTTAAATTATTTATGACATAACTTACACTGTTGGGAACTTTCCCTTTTTATAATTAGACGGAGACGTGATGAATAAAAAGAAAATTTACTCACTTATTGAAATTTCGTTACTTTTCATATGCTTGGTAACCGGGTGTATTTCGCAAAACTCGACAAAAGAGCTTCCTGATCAAAGCGAAGAAACAAAAATAGTAGCATATGCTTTGTTCCCACAGCCAGTCCTCGGGATTGTTATTGATGGCGACGGAAAAACCCTGTATGTTGAACCCGGAAGCGCTTCGGAGAGAGCAGGTCTTGTGTCCGGCGACATCCTGATTAGCATAGATGGCGTTTCAGTAACCTCAGAAAGAGATAAGGTTCGGGAAGTGATCCGGTCAAACACAGAAGAAATGAAGATGGAAATCCAATACCAAAGAGGAGAAAACGTTATTGTTGCTCTGATCACGCCCTCTCAGAAAATACAACATCCTGATGATCAGACACCCAAGCGTACACCAACACCAGTATTTCCTCCTGAAGATTATCTTTAATTAATAAGCCTTCCGGCATTACAACCGGAAGGCTTGGCATTTTCAAAAAATGTAGCTTTAGTTTATCTCGACCTCTTTCAGGTTAGCTCTACTTTCCAGACGTTCATCGGTAGCAGCTTTTCCAGCTCGAAGCCTACCATGGATGGATTGCTTCTCGGTAACACCATCTCGCTTGTCCAGATGGTGAGTAACCTGCACCCGGCTATCATGGTCCTCAATATCCACGCTTTCCGGTGAGCCATCATGATCGAAATCCTTTTCAGTAACTTTCTCATGGCTGTAGTTGGATAATTGGGGGAACTCAGGCACTTGAGGATTCGAACTGAGGTTCATTTGAAACCTACTCTCCAGCACAAAATCAACCACATCCGCATAGTAAGCCGTGAGCCCCATCGCGCTTTTCTTCGGCAACGGTAGGTAAACCTGCCTGATAACCTTCCGTACCTTCTTTGACGAAGGTGAGCGCTTGATGTTGTTGAAAGTAAGGCAGAGGCATACGGCACATGTAAGGTTATTAAAGGAAAAATATTTTTGCTTTCGCAATCACTCGCTTGAAATCTAATTCATATGAAACACTTATGAAGGAATTCCGTCTATATTAATAGAGAACAACCCATCAACGGAGCGTGGTCTTTATGACAGAATCATGGTCGAAGTATTGAAAGGAGGTATTACATAATACTTTTACTTTAGCAAACGAATAGTTCACCAATTTGTTTAACATCAATTTTTTATCTTGGAAGGAGATGGAAAATGAAACAAAACAGAATTTTTCAAAAAATAAGTTTCCTCTTGATTTTTGGTCTACTCCTTAGTTCTTTTCAAACAGCTTGGGCTAGTCCAACAAGAAGTGTCGATTCCCAGTTTCGGCATAGCAGTGTCTTTTTATCGGGTGTTGGTGATGATCCAATCTCTGAATCCCAAAACCACGAAGGTGAAATAATTGCTTCTGTTAAAAAGTATTTTGAAGCTCGCTACCAAAACCTGATAGGATTGAAAGATGAAAACTATATAAATAGTTTCATCTCTAATGACCAATCAGACCCCTCATGGATCCAATTAGAAGGATTACGGTCAAAAACAATTGGAAAAATCAATTCAAGCTTTTATCTTCCATATGAAGAATATGAGATTGACCTTTCCTTTTCTGAGATAAGTATAGATGGAAGCTCAGCTACCGTTTTCTTGAATGAGAATGGGCTAGTTACTTTCAAGGATCCGACAATATTACCTGTTGAATTGTCTGAGATAAGCCACAAAATGCTACTTATCGATGATGGTACCGGCTGGAGGATAATAAATGATAATTACCAGGATGCTTTTACCTTTCAAATTGAAGGCCGATCAGAGGATGAGATATTCTCAACCATTGAAGGAAACATTGTTAATCAAAAGAGGGAAGTTGAGATTTTTCCCCCACAGGATTACACGGCACCCCCATCTAATTTTATTAATCTCACATACAACAGAACAGCTGCTGTAAATTATGCAAATACTTGGAAAAATGGGGTAAATCCAAGTTTCTGGCAGGAATCCCAAGATTGTACAAATTTTGTTTCTCAAGCCGTTTATGCTGGCACTAACCAAGTAATGTCCACTCCCAATGATTACTACAATAAGTGGTATTTTGATTCTTACACGAAGTCAGGTTCGTTTCCCTGGATTAATGTTGGTGGTTTCTATAGCTTTCTCACATCTAACACCGGAAGAGGTCCGATTGGCTATAGCTCTGGGTCATACCTATGCTATCTTAGTGGTGGCGATGTTGTTGTCATGCAGTATACATCAGGGGGATGGAGACATGCAGTTTTAGTTACAGCACTCACTGGTAGCTGTCATGACTATACAAAAATCCAAGTGGCAAGCCATTCACCATTCGGTTCTTACAACCTTGCATACTTTTCACCATCGAATTTCTTTGCATTGAATATCACAGGATATAACAACTAATGTCAGCTAAACGAGTTTTTCCATGGATAGTTATACCCATCACTCTTGTTATTTTAGCGACCTTTCTCCTGGGAGATGCTCAAGAGCGAAAAGTTATGGCACTTGTTGAAAAATATGGCGGTTGGATTTCGTTGAAAGAACCTTATAAGGCCAATAGCTTCGATCATTACAATGATACTGAAAACTGGAAAGAAACAGAACAACTCATTGGTCAAGCTTCCCTTAAATTTTCAAGCCAAAGCGAATTCACTTGTGAATGGAAGCCTATCCACAAGATAAAAAATATAATTTGGTTAGTTACTAATTGCGCAGAAAAGCTTGGAGACCATAACGAATATCGTACGGCATATATTCTGTTCAGAGTAGGTTCTACAGGTTTGATTGAATCGTTCTATGTGCCTATTGGAAACGATTACGTAGAGTTAATTGAACCTTTTGTGAAAGGTCCAGAAGATATGGAAATATCGGAAACCCGAACAGAAAATTTAGAACTGCGCCTTGCTTCTTCAAACGAAATACCGCCTCTCGTGTATGAGGGAACGGGTCTTTTGAAGTAAGAAATTTTCTTTCAAACTCTGCCTCCTAGAAAAAAGCCACTGAGTATTTAAAGTGGCTTTTCAATTCATATCTGATATAAAGCGCTAACTTATTTCCACCTCCTGAAAGTTTTCCTTTTCAGCGGGGTTTTCTTGCTTAGATGCCTTTGTTTCACGCAGTCTTTCCCGTATGGATTGCTTCTCGGTAACCCCATCCCGCTTGTCCAGGTGATGCGTCACCCTAACCCTACCGTCCTGGCAGTCAATATCCACTCTTTCTGGTGCCATCTTGGTCGAGGGCCATTTCGGCAGTTTTTTTGACGAAGCTGGACAGCTGAGGGAAATCCGATATTTCAGGATTAGCAGTCATAGCGTTTACTACCCTGGTTTGAAATCATATTCCTGAAACGTACCCGTTCTTCTGGATCCAATCCTGAGGGAAGTTCATCTGCGAACCGCACTGTTTGGTCATGTGCCAAGGCTTGAGCAACCACTAGGCGCTGTTTCATTCCACCGGAAAAAGACTTAATCTGCTTATTATCCATGTACGCCAAGTTGACCTCCTCTAACTGCTTCATGATCGTCTGGGTAGAGAGGTCAATACCGGAAAGCAGTGCCCAAAAGTCCAGGAATTCGTAAGCAGAGAATTCCGGATATAGCCAAAGAAAATCCTACGGAATGCGCCTAATGCTATTTCTGACTTCGCGTGCTGGACGCTTGGTGTCAAAACCACATAATATAGCCCGACCAGCTGTCAGTTGAATGAGACCAGCCAAGATGCCAATCAGGATAGTTTTCCCAACTCCATTCGGACCAAAGAGCCCACAAGCGCCTTCATCCATTGCTAAGTTAATGTCGCACAAGGCAAAAACACCTGCTTAATACAGTCTGGTCAGGGATTACGTTTGTATGTATGTCATAATCTCCTATTCAAAATAAATCTTGACAATCGGCTTTCATAAGCTATGGAACGAATTCTTGATCACAATTACCGTTTATGGTCATTTGATTTGATATCATGGAGTTTAAGGATAATCTGTAGTTATTCTGGAAATCTGCAGCCCATCTTTCAAACGTTCCAAAGTAAAAAACAACACCACTGGATCATCATTCACCCTTAATCTAGCTTCAACTACAATACGATGTTGCTGGAGGTCTATACTTGTCATCGACGATTCGTTATCCGTGAAGGGAAGTGGTAAAAGTTGTTCTACGATCACCCTCTGTGGTTGATTTAATTTATCTAGAATATAGTTCAGGTTCTCTTCAAAAACGTCATCTGGCAAAACTGTTTTATTTATAATTCCTCGCAACCGTAAATCTACACGGGTCAGTAATCCAGAAACCCTCGCAAGACTTAAGTAGGTGTCCGGATGGCTCGCAATAGTCTCCAGATACGCGTTGGAACTCGGCATCTGGGCTGTTGCCGTTGCGTCCGATGACCAATTTCCTAAAAGATTTTCAGTCGGGTAAGCAGAATTAATTTCAGCGATTCGCCATCCATCTTTCGTATGAGAAAGAATCAGGTAATTAAAATATGACTTTCCATTTTCAATTGCGAGCAGTGCATCTTGCGTTTGGTATGCTCTCGCCTGACGCAAGAACACCAAATTACCATTCTCTATATCCGCATCGTTCAACCTAAGTGGAGAATAAGGCTCGAGCGAAAGTGGGGTTAACATATCTAATTCAAAGTGTGAAATCCAATCTGCGTGCCGAGAATATTCTTCCACCTCCAAAGATTCAGCCATGCGGCAGCAAAGGAATGAATAAGCTTCCTTGGGTGATCCATAATATTGTAAGGCGTCATACTTACCAATCATCACTGCGCCCTCAAACAGATCTTTTACGGACATATGGTCAATGAAGATTCGGTAATCCGTTGAACTTGTGTCTGGATTGGTCACTCGGGGTTGAACAGTTGAGGTTGATACCATAGGGTTGCTTGGTACTATGGGCTGACATGAAACGAGGGCAGAAATAAGCAATCCTACAAACAAATTCTTCCAAACCATTTAGATCCTCTCATTCTGTAAACTATTGATCCTTTCTGATTGAAATATAGCAGTAGTTTTTTAGAAAGATATAATAGTGGTAGGGCTTGTCCATCATAAAGTGGCATGATAGACTAACCCTACCAATTACTTTATTATCTTCCGTTCATGCGACTATAACTTTATCTACCGGTAACTGACGATATTAATGAATTGAATCGTCGATGCGCTATAATAAGAAAGACGTACCCTACTTTGGTCTGGCGTGTGGCCATTCACATAGTAATTGTTCAGATTGGTACAGTCACCAGAAAGCCCGGTTATTATTACTGTGTGGTACCAACCCCGCGAAGAATCATAGAAGAATACAGGATCACCATCAAACGCTGAGCATCTACCGGCGTAACTTCCATATGGTCCAGAACCTGTATTGCTTGTCAGAAATGTCATCAATCCACTCTGACCGCTCTGCCCTCCAACCCTTACCCATGCTCCAGAACCATAATAGAGGTTATATGCAGAGTATCGATACCATTGTTGGTCAAACTCAGGCATCTTACTCGGTGGTACTGGAACCGGAGACATTGAACCATTGGTCCCAGCAAAAATAGCTTGCGATACGAAGTTGGCGCAATCGCCTCCTAATCCTGTCATAATAGCATATGCAGGATTGTAACTTATGGCCCAACCCATTGCATAGTTTACAGCATTTGAACTGTTGTAAGTATAGTTTATTTCATTCCGATCACCTGTTGGTGTCATCTCTTCATTCTTTATTGAAGATGCTTCAATGTTTCTCTGAATATTATTGAGGATAGTGGCATTACTTTGTTCTCCTATGGTCAGATGTATCACATCCTCGTATCGATCATCGTAGATTAACCAACCCAAATTAGACTTTGTTAGTCTTATCGTGTGAAGTAAATTTGAAGTCACCAATGGATCGTTTGGAGTGTCCAAGAATTCTATCAAACTGTTTTCAAACAATTCAACATCGGCTTGGTGTCCGTTAACATTTATTTTATTAAATTCGAGGCTATATTTGTAATTTCCGTATTCATAACCATAAGCATTACCAATTTGAATTAGTGTAGAGTCATGCCTCTCTTCTTTAGTCAGCCACTCCTGGCTCTTTGGATTATCTAAATCAGCAATGCTTGAATAGTCGCTTAAAGTCATTTTTACTTGAGCATTAAGACGGGTCTGGAATAACTTGTCAATGACACTTTGGATTGATTGGAGGTCATCTTCGTTTCCTGTAATTGAATTTGCGTTGGTGACACTAGTTCTTAAGAATGTTGCAAGCAAGATACAGGAAATTAGAATCGTTACTTGAAAATATTTTTTTATATTCATTACACTCTCCTTTAGAATATTGTTATTAATCTATTTGCTTCGATGTTTTGTTTGAAAGACGCTATGATGAAAAAAAACATCCTTTATTTGTCAACGTACCATAGCTAAATTGATAAATGTGGTAGATGTGACGAAAGATGGAACTACCAATACTAGTAATAACAATATCTGCCTCAATATTCTTTCTCCTTTTCCTGTTAATAAGACAAGATTTATTCTTCGCTACGATTGACGATTTCTTCCTTCTCTCTATTGCAGCTTTGTGACAAGCATTCAATCTTTCTGAAGAATAAACTAAAATCCTGGAATTCAGCTAATGTCTAGTAGATCGCCAATAATTAGTATACTTATTAATGCTGCCTTTTCGATTAAACAGTTGACTACATCTATATAGAAAGCATACAATATCGGACATTAAATTGGCGTTAAATTAATCGCTGATCTTTAAGCAAAGCTATATTTAGATAATATTGAGGCAAATCTAAATCAACCCCAAGATGAATTTAGAATCTGTTGCTGAGTTTTTCAATTACAGTTCTGTTGATACTAGCTTCCAAATTTTCAACCAGTGGCTTTGGCTCAGTGATTATCCAATGTACAAAATTCCAAGGGACGACCATATAATAAAAGTTTTGGAACTGTTATTATGTAGATTAAATTTTTATCATCAAAACTATCAGCACATGGATAAGGAATAATTTCTGTACAACTCATTGGTCAAGCATCACTTACGTTTTCGAGCCTGAGCGAATTCACTTGTGAATGAAAACCTATCCACAAAATCAATAATTGATTTGGTTATTGACTAACTGTGCAGAAAAGCTTGGGGACAATTACGAATATCGTACGGATTACCTTCTGTTCAGGGCTGGTTCTATAGGTTTTATTGAATCGTTCTATGTTCCTGTTGATAAGGATTATGTAGAATTAGGCGAACCATTTGTGAAGTGCCCAGAATATTTGGAACCATCGGAAGCGCGGATGGAAAATTTAGAACTGCGTCTTGCTTCTTCATACGAAATTCCACCTCTGGTGTAAGACGGATCGGGTCTTCTCAAGTAAAAAACTTCTCAACAAATCTAACCAACCAGAAAGAAGCCACCTTAGAATTAGGTGGCTTTTCAATTCAGTTCTGATACAACGCACTAGCTAATTTCAAGCTCCTGAAAATTTTCTTCTTTGTCTGGGTTTTCTTGTTTAGATGCCTTCGTCCCACGTAAGCGTTCACGGATCGATTGCTTTTCGGTGAGCCCATCCCGCTTGTCCAAGTGGTGGGTCACTTGAACCCGACTGTCCTGACCATCAATATCCACTCTTTCTGGAGACCCGTCATGGTCAAGGTCCTTTTCGCTGGCATGCTCATTGATGTAAGCATCCAACTGAGGGAAGTCAGGACTTTGCGGATTAGCGCTCAGGTTCATTTGTAGCCTGCTCTCTTGGACATAAGAAGATACGTCCGCATAGTAAGCCGTCAAGGCTTCCCTCTTTTCCTCAGCAACGCTTGCCAGCCCGGCCTGATAGCCTTCCGTTCGTTCCTTGAGGAAGGTCAGGGCTTGATGCTGATTGAAATAGGGTAAGAGTCTATTACGTACATCCTCTAAGGCATTGGGATCGGCTTGCAACTGCGTTTCGCCCATTTCGTTGAGGTAATTGCGCCAGATGCGATCTGATAGAGCCTCCTGTACGGTCAGCTGCATGTGGTGAGAGAGACTGCCTTCCCCTGCACCAATTTCCTGTTTGCCTGTGTATGCGGCAGGAATACCTTCCTTGATGTATTCGATGCGGAAGTCTGTGCTATAGGTGAGGGGACCCGCGTAATCGGACCTTTGCCGGTCGATCGCCTGCCTTTGATCCAACCTTTCCATGAGACGATTGGCTTGAGAAAGAGGCAGGCTCATGCCAGAAGGGATATCGTCGAGTTCACTACGGGTAAAGGTCACCTGAGGTTCACTTGCTCCTAAAATGCTCAGTGCTTCAAGCTCTCGTTCAGAGATCCTCTCAGTTTGGATTTCTGATCTTCCACTTTGGCTAAGAACTTGGTCTTTGGCTGCATCCAGCAACAACTCGGGTTCGGCCAGCAAACCCTCTGCAAGCAGATTTTGAGCGGGATCCTGAAGCTGGTATTGAATACCTTCGCCTTCACGCAGAAGGGATAAACGTTCCCCGTTTTCAAGCATGTAAGTGGCTCGGTTTTGGTCGATTTCATTCAGGTCTTTCAACAAGACACTGGCAAAACTGGTATAGGGGGAAGCATCCTCCTGTACCAGAGCACGCAACCAGGGGCGCAAACCTTGTCCTTCAATACCTGTTTGTGTGATGGGAGCTGTCTCAAAGCCATATGCCTGCAGTTCTTCTGCCAGTGCAACGGCTTTGCCCTTGACGGTCTTCCGGGCAGTTTCTTTGGTTTGGGCTGGTTCCTTATCAAGTTCGTTTTTCAATTCAAGCATCTTTGCGTCAATTGAATCGATCAGGTCTGAAGCGGTATCGCGGATAGTCTTGAGTGAGGCTTTCAGCTCCGATAGTTCCTTGTCTCCGCTCCAACCGGCGACATAGCCAAAACTGTTTTCTCCGGTCTCAATGCCATAATACTGACAGACAGCATAAGCGATGCTTTCTGCCTCCACTTCCTGGGTGCGGGGATCTTTTCCTTTTTCACCTGCTTGGGCACCCCGGGCCTGAGGGTCGCGATCATGTAATTTGGCGTGGGCGATCTCATGTACAGCAGAGGCGAGGGTTTGGGATTCACTCATCCCCTTGCGCAGGGCAATGCGCTTATCCTTGAGATGGTAGTAACCGTCCTTGGTCGCCTTCATATTTTCAAAAGCAATTGGAACGGGAGAAGCGTTTTTCAGGGCATTGAAGAGCAGTTCATAGGCTTGCACCGGTTTATCCAAAGCCTTGGAAAGACTGGGCAGTTCCTTGCCCTCGGTCTGTGAAACATCAAAGACTGGCACCACCTTGAACCTGGGCACGTTGATCTCTGTCTCCTCCATGATTGGCTGACCATCCTTGTCCAGTATGGGTTGCTGGGAGACCGGATCGAGCTTTTCCTTTTGGACCAGGCGCCTCTCCGGAGCCGGGGCGATGATACGGATTGCCTGTTCACCTTTGCAAACATGCCTTTCGAATTTCTTTTGCCAGGCGTGGTATCCGGCAACCAGCGAAGCTTCCGGGTTCTGCATAGCGATCAGGAGCGTGTTGTTGAGACTGTAGCGATGAAAACGGGACATCACCTTCAGGTAGTCGGCATACTTGCCACTGCTGAAGATTTCCTTGATGCCTTCCTCCAGTCGTGCAGTGATCTCATCCAGGGCTTTGTCTTTGGAATCATAGGCAGGCTTCTTTTCAGCCAGCGTACTCTCTGTCTGGTAATGGCCATGCGCTTCCAGAACGCCCTGGGCGCGAAAGGAGTAGACATCCTGACGATTGAGTCCGGTAATAATGATGTGATCCACCACTGGGATACCCAGCATTTCCCCGGCTTCTTTGAGTGATTTAGTCACCGCCAGGTCTTCCGGACTTGGAGTAAGGTTTCCCGAGGGATGGTTGTGACAGAGCAGTACTGAAACGGCTTTGTTGAGAATGGCATTGCGAAAGACTTCCCGGGGATGGATTACCGAAGAGTTGATCGTGCCAATTGAAACCTGTTCATAGTCGATCACCCGGTTCTTGGTGTTCAGAAAAGCCACCACCAGAGACTCCTTGTCATGCACCTGATCGATCACAGAGTGCATGTAACCTGCCGCGATACTGGGTGAGCTGAGGATCGGCTTTTCGCGGGTCAGGGAACTGCTCATACGATAGAGATCGAGAAACGCCTGGTGTTTGGCGAGCTGTTCCGGTGTTTCCAGCAATTGATAAGCATTATCTACCAAGGCGGCTATACCCTTGCGTTGGGCGTATTCGGTAACAACTGCCTCCTGCACCCCAATGATGCGGGCATAAGCGGCGATATAGCGTGTTTCTTCAGCAGGGTTCATACAGCATCCTCACTTTCTTCGCTTTTTTCCAGCAGGAAGAGCAGCTCTTCCAAGTCCTGGGCTTGTTCTTCGGTTTCAACGAAGGCACGTGGGTCAAGGCGGATTTCAGCGATGTTCTCACTGGTCACTACCACCCCGATCAAATCAAAAATCAATTCTTTGAGATTCATTCTTCTCCTTCACTTTCTTTCCAGGCATTGACTTTGCTGGAACTGTCTTCGAGGTATTCGTCGGTATAAAAATCGGCTTCTGCAGGCAGTTTGTCTTTGGGCTTGACCACCTTCCAGTAGAAGAGGGCAGCGCCAGCCAGCAGGAGCAAGACCACCCCAACGATGATCATGGCAGGCTGAAGGTTTCCCCAAAAAGGCTTATCTGATGCAGTGGGAGCTTGGGTGCTCGAGTTATCAGGTGCAATTGTGGGTGACACCGGTGTAGCTTGTGGCAGGAACGGGAGCAAAGCAGGCATCTGGGTACTTTCCACGAAATTGAGCAGGTCAGCCTCATCCACTTCGGTTACCAGATAAACATTGTCACTAACCTTGGTGTGGTCAATGATCAGATAGAAGACCTTATCATTGCGGGTCTTGATAATGTAGAACTCTTTCTGGGGCGGAATTGCTGTGATCAGGAGTGGCGGTTGCAGGTCGGTATCTGTGCGTGGTCTGGGGGTCGCTTCGACTGTGGGTTCTTCTGTGGAAACGGGCGTTGCTCCACCACCCATGGGCAGGCGCACAATCGTGTATTCGCTCATTAAAGCAGACCCTGGGGGTATCTCTGCAACCAGACTGCCCTTGGCATCTGTGGGAGGAGCGGGAGTGAGGCGTTGTGCCGCTGATATTTTTAGCGGGTAGGCTGTGGCTGCCTGGGCCCTGCTAAGAGTAAATGCCGAGATAAATGTGCAAATGGCAAGGACAAATAAGCGGATTTTATTGATCTTCATCTTCTTCAGGCTCCCAGGTTGGAATGTTGTGGATTTCGGTAAAGGGATTGCGCTTGAGACGGACAAGCAGCTCGTCCAGTTGAGAGGGTTTCAGCTTCAGGGAGCGTACCGTCTTGAGGATTTCACTGTTCTCCATTTCGGTTTCTTTGCTTTCCAGGTCTGTCAATTTTTCCTGCAGACTCTGGATTCTTTTTTGGATTTGTTCTTTTTCTTTTCTGAGTTGGTTCAGGTTCATGGTTTTCTCCTTAGTCAAAATAGTTAGGGGTGCCATACCCGTAGATTTGGGAACTGTTAATTGGATAGGCATCGGTATGCACGCTGTCCGCCCAATTGCCTTCGATGGTGTAGACTGTGCTGCTGTCACTGCTTTCGACGATGCCGACGTGATCGGGAACTCCGTCACCGTTCCAGTCAAAGAAGATTATTTCCCCAGGAGAAGGCTGATAGCCCCGCTCCTGCCAGGCGTCTGCTGAACGAAACCAGCTTTCTCCAACGCTGCATCCGGCAAATTTGGGAAAGCGCCCATCGGCGATAAAACCGTTCTGATCGGCCACCCAGGAGACAAAAATCGCGCACCATTCCACCCGGCTGGGGAAGCCATACCAGGACCAATAGGGTTCACCCCCAACCTGACCCAGTTGGGAACGGGCGACCTCGACCATGCCCTCGGAACCGCGTAAACTCTCCACCAGCCCCCCGATGATATTGCCGCCCATCACGGTTGTAGCAGAAACGGCAAAGGAAGCCAGTGAGCCAGCCAGGAGCAAGAGGACTAAAGCAATCGAGGCGTATAAAGCCGCCCGGCTCTTGACGACCTGCACAACCTTGCTGAAGAGCTTATTGGCTACCCGAGCTGTTCTTTGGCGAGTGGATGCAGAATGTAGACTCATTGCGGCTCTGTAGCTGCGAATGTACTCACGCTTGATGCGTTGCTTTTGGATATAACGCAGCACTGGATTTCTGACAGGGCTGGCTTTGAGATTATCTGTTGCGAAGGCTTCGGCTTGCTGACGTAGGCTGCGGGCTTGCAATTGCCGCATGGATGTTACAGACAGTTTGCTTGATTTGGTCTGGAGCAGGCGCATTCGGGATTGCAGCAAATAAGCAGATCTTTCACCTGCCTGAAGCGCGTCAGTCCCGGAGTTCTGATCTTCAGTATTTTTGGTCTCTTCCTGCAGGCGGGTTCTGAGCCAGAGGGCAGGAGCAATGCTCAGATTCTTTGGCTTCTTAAGCTTTGCCACCTTGACTGGTTTCCCGAATTGCAAGGAGGAAACAGGCGAATCCAATTGACTTTCAAAACGCAATTTGATAACTTTGTGCTTAGCATCCTGGATTTGTTCCTCTTGTCGCAAAACGACTACCTTGGGCTGCTCAACCACAAAAGTATGGCTGAGTTTTCGATAGGCTCTCTGTCTGGTTGGGGCTTTATCTTTTACTGCCATCTGTGACGCTTGTTCTGCCAAAGTTGTTTGATTAGGGACGCTTGCATCATGAACAGCTTTGGGAGGCGCCTCCACAGATGGTTGATCACCCGCAAGAATTTGGTTCCGCACCGTTCCTTCCTCTTTTGGTTGGTATTGATAATTTTCTTTACTTCTCAATCTTGATTTTCTGCTCATGCGAAGCTCCTTTTAGACCTCATCCGGTTTGGTGGTCATGATCTGATAGAGCTGCGTTTCTTTGGGGAAGTGGTCACTGAAGGGGATGATGGTATTGCCATAAAAGAGCAAGCCTTGTCCCTCACCACTGTGAGTGACATAAGAGAGTTGGTCTTTAGATATGTTGAGATGCTTGGCCAGGATCTCCTGATCACCACTGGCCTGATTGAGCATGTAGATGAAGTCAGAGTTATCCAGGATGTTCTCAATTTCGCGGGAAGCCAGCAGGTCCTTGACGTTTTGGGTGATAGCCGTTGGAATACCGCCCCACTTGCGGAAGCGTTTCCAGATTTCAACCGAATAGGCAGCGGTTTGTTCTTCCTTGAGCATCAGATGAAACTCATCCTGATAGAACCAGGTGGTCTTCTTGGCTGCCCGGTTCCTGGTGACCCGATTCCAGACCTGGTCCTGGATCACCAACATGCCCAGCTTTTTGAGCTGTTTGCCAAGTTCACGGATATCGAAACAGATCAGGCGGTTATCGGTATTCACGTTGGTATGATGATTGAAGACCTTGTAAGAGCCGGTTACATAGATTTCCAGTACGGTTGCCAGGTAACGAGCACTAGGCTCATCAATCTCCAGGAGACGCGCATAGAGATCTTCCAGGGTGGGCAGATTCGCTGGTTTGGGGTCCTGCAGGTAGGGTTGATAGATCAGCTGAACACAGCGGTCTAGCACAGATTTTTCTTCCGGCTTGAGCCCACTCTTCCTGCCAGCTGCCAGCTCCATGAAGGAAAAGATGAAGTCCATCTTGAGCGCGACCGGGTCTTCTTCCTCGCTGTAGTCCAGGTTGAGGTCGAGTGGATTGATGTATTGACTGGAATTGATTGAGATGCGCACCACCGCGCCTTGCAGGGCGTTGACTAAGGGAGCGTATTCACTTTCCGGATCGGTGATGACGATCTCATCCTCGGTCACCAGAAAAGCGTTGGTGATCTCCCGCTTGGCAGCAAAGGACTTGCCAGAGCCCGGTGTGCCAATGATCAGACCGTTTGGGGTCTTGAGCTTCCTGCGGTCTGCCATCAGCAGATTGTTCGAGAGAGCGTTCAGACCGTAGTACAAGGCCGGAGCGGGTTGAAAGAGTTCCTGGGTGGTGAAAGGCACAAAGATGGCGGTGGCAGAGGTAGTCAGTGCCCTTTCAATCGGCACTGGGTTGATGCCTAATGGCAGAATGGCGGTCAACCCCCGCTCTTGTTGAAAATTCAAGGGACGCAGACTACAATTGGCGGACTGGGCGATCCCGGCCGCCTGATAAAAGTCATTCTCCAACTTACTTTTAGAGTTAGCCATATTCATCAGCAGGAAGGTCACCAGAAAGAGGCGTTCATTGCGACTTTGCAGGGATTCCAAGAGCGTCTTGGCTTCAGCACCGTAGGTGACCAGGTCGCTGGGAAGAATGTCCATGTCATAACCCGAACGGATGGCTTTCTTCTGTTCTTCGATTTTCATCTTGTCCAGGTCAGTGATCTTGCGTTTGATCAGCTTGATCGCTTCAGTCTGTTGAATGCTTTGAATATGTAGCGTGACTGCCAGATCGTTTTCAAGTATGAGGAAATTCTTGAGCAGCTCATCGGAGAGCTCCGGTGCAAGGATTTGCAGATAGGAGACCTGGGCGTATTTTCCACTCATGCGGAAGCTGTTGCTTTCGTGAAAGTCAAAGCCGTTGGGCGCGATGAAGTCCTTGGTTCCCAATCCGCTGGCTTTGAGCTGTTTCCAGTCGAAATGAAATTTCTCCTGACTTTCATTCAGCAGGTCGTGCATCACTCGCAGGCGTTCTGCCCCGTTCAGACTTTGGGCAATCGCGCCCAGCCCGCGCAATTGACCAAAGAGGTCCAGTTCGATACGCTCCAGGCGCACTTTGGCAGTTTTGTAGGAATCCGCTTCAATGCCGAAGACCAGGTACTTGCTTTTGACCAGCCCGTTATTGCCTTTAGCCAGTTGGGAGCTGAGCATCTCGGCGTATTCACGGCGGATAGCGTTGAAAGCATCTGCTTGCTCATCAATATCGATCGAAGTTTGATAGTCTTCGATACGGCCGGAATGATTGTAGAAGCAGAGTTGTACTTTGATTGAGCTGTCGAAGTAGTTGAGCAGTTCGCAGTATTTATCAAAGATGGCGCGTTTGTCTTCTTCCAGGGCGAGCTGATAGTTGATATCCTGATACTGGATCGCTTTGGAATAGAAGCGTTCGTTCACCTGACAGATCCCATCCGGATAGATCAGCTTATAGGCCAGCGTCTTTTGCGCTGTTTTGGGGATTAGCTGCTGCGGTTTATTATGTGTTTGCCGCTTGACAGGTATCGGATTAACTTCTGATTTTTGCTTTTTTCTTTGCACGGGCAAGCAGCTCCTTTCTCAGGTTGAGTTCGGATTGGAGGAGGCGGTAGAAGTTATCGGTTTGATAGGGTCGGATGCGGGGGTAGAGGAAACGCACACGGATAAAGTTGCCGATGAAAGCCTCCAGAGGCATGCCGTCCTTTTCATATAAGGCGAAGGCGAACAGTGGCAGCATCACCATCACCATCAGCAGGGCGGCCAGATCGTTTCCCAGGGTCGAGCGGGTGAACAGGTATAGGGGAACTCCGGTCAGTCCGGCTGCCGAGAAGCAGATTAGTTGTCGGCGGGTGAGGTTGAGCGCTAATTTGGTTTTGACCCGGTTGAGGTCTTTGGGCACACTGACATAAGCCAAGAGGGGACTCCTTTCTCCTAATGGGCGTTGAAAATCGATTTGGACAAGCTCCCGGTCTTGAACAAAGAGAAACAGAGGAGCAGAGTATAGGCAGCTATTTGAAAGATGCTGGCATGGATGTTCTCGGTAAGAATGATGCTTTGTACCAGCACGGTGTAGATGGCCACACAGACCATCATGAAAAAGCCCTGAAAACCCAGGGCTGCCAGGTTGCGTAGGTAGTTGTTACCCATCTGACCCCATTCCCGGTTAGCCAGAGTGGCAAAGGGGATTGGAGCAACTGAACAAGTTAGAAAGATTTCGATCATGCGACCATAGAGGATCACCGTTATCAGAACGGAGAGCAGCTTCATGGCATTTCCCACGAGCAATGTCTCCATGGACAAAGCAGCTAATTCGGCAATGCCTTTATCCTGTAGTCCGGCAAGCATGCTCGCCAGGACAGTGTTGATATCGATATAGGCACTGCCTCTGATCAAAGCTGAAGCTGCGTTGACCACATGTTGGGCAACATCAAAAATCGCCATGGTTATATCGAAGGTGCGTGTTACCAGAAAGACTGCTACCCACATCTTGAGGAAGTACTTGAAGAAACTGAAGCTGTCCCCGTCGTGCAGATTGTTCTTCTCAGTGATCATGGTGATCAGCTCGTAGCAAAGCACGAAGGTGATTACCATGCCTGCAATGGGGATGATTACTGTCTCAGAGAGCGAGCGGATCATGCTGAAGATATTGCCATTCCAGCCTTGGGGTGTCTGCCCAATTTGTTCGGCGATCGTGGCTGTCTTTTCATTGACATCCACAAACATGGTCGTCAGGTTGCTTTCGATCAAACCGATGAAGAACTCACGGATAGCCTGCTCGATCTTGTCTAAAAGACCTTGCATCGGGAGTTATCCGAAGAGACCAGCCAGGAGGGGGATCAGTTTGATGCCGATCAGGACGACACCACCCCCGGCCATGAGCTGTTTGATGCCCTGGCTTTTGGCGCCTGGGTTATCGTTGCCGTACCCTTCCAGTAAGTTGATAACACCCCAGACGGAGAGACCCGCTCCCAGGGCAATGACTAAGATTTTGAGAATGTTGACTGCTTCGTTGAAAAATTCCATATGCTGACCTCGCTTGTTGAATTAGCACCTCGAAATTGAGTGCGCTATTACTTAAACAACGGTCAGCTGGATTTTGCTAAGACTGAAGATTGAAAAAACTTTAAATTTATAACTGACACCGTTTCGAAAATGAAAAAAATGAAACATTTCATCGCCTTAGACCGTTTATATAATAAGAAACAATCTTTTCTTCGGAAACATTAAATGGATAATCAAAAAGGAGAAAAAATGAAACCTGTAAAATCAATTGTCCTTATACTTATTTGCTGTCTTTCGATTATTTTCCTAAGTGAGTCTGCAGCTGGCCAAGACAAATTGATTTCAGACGGGGAGCTTATTGTCGAAAGATATCTTCTAGAAAAAAGAATATCTCTAGAACCTGAATCTGAAGAGTATGCTCAATTCCTGAATAGCATATTGTGGGGCGGAGTTATGGAGCTCTCAAAAGTAGGAACAGACTTTGTCAAAGACCAGTACGATCTTGAGGCTTTAGAAGCGTATTGTATAGAAACTGTGATTCAAATCTTATATGATGATTACGTTCCAGGGCCTCCAGATCCCCCAGCAGAATCATATGTTGAGCCACAGTCTTTTTCAGATGACAAAAATCAAACCTTCAGTTACTCTCGTTCGCTTGCTATCCAGTATGCGAGGGATTATTATGATAATTACAACTCTTCTTACCCCGCATTCACATCTGATTGTCAAAATTTTGTCAGTCAAATAGTAAAGCGTGGTGGTTTTGGAATGAGTGGTGACGGTGATGGCTGCCGTTCGGAAAATACATATTCTGAGTGGTATATGATTCCAAATCCTGACCCTACAATATTTTGTTTGGGTGATGGCAGGTATTTTGAGTGGTCAACTGGTTGGACGGTCGTAGATCATTTCAAGTGGTACTTTACCTATAACAATAGTTATGCTCAAAACTTAGGCTGGACGAGTAGTTATTCGACTGCTGCTATTATGTTGGCTCCTGGAGATGTGATTCAATTGCAAATACTGGGTTCGGATGGTACTTGGATTGGATCACATAGTGTTTTTGTTACCAAGGAGGATAGTACAGGTTTATATGTTACATCACATACAGATGACTACTTGGACAAAAAACTATCCGATATTCCACTTTCATCTTCAAAGCGTTTGCTACTTATTAGATTCCCATAAAGTCCAACCCTGTTTTGTGATCTCCTGCTTCTAGAATGTTATGAGTAATAACTTCTTGGGTAAATATAATTAACAACCTGTAAGAACTAGAATAATAATCAAGTTGGCAAATCCTTAACTATCTATCCTGATTTTTTTAGGCATAGGGATGACGCATTCGGTTAGTGTACGCTTAGATGAATATATGTATATCGAAGGTATGGGTCACCAGGAAGACGGCCACCCACATCTTGAGGAAATACTTGAAGAAACTGAAGCTGACCCCGTCATGCAGGTTGTTCTTTTCGGTGATCATGATGATCAGCTCGTAACAAAGTACGAAGGTGATGATGATGCCTGCAATAGGGATGATCACCGTCTCGGTGAGCGATCGGATCATGCTGAAGATATTGCCGTTCCAGCCTTGTGGAGTTTGATCGATCTGTTTGGCGATTGTGCTGTCTTTTCATTGACATCCACAAACATGGTCGTCAGGTTGCTTTCGATCAGCCCGATGAAGAACTCACGGATAGCCTGCTCGATCTTGTCTAAAAGACCTTGCATTGGGATTATCCGAAGAGACCAGCCAGGAGAGAGATCAGTTTGATGCCAATCAGGACGACATCACCCCCGGCCAAAACTGTTTGATGCCCTGGCTTTTGGCACCTGGGTTATCGTTGCCGTACCCTTCCAATAAGTTGATAACACCCCAGACGGAGAGACCCGCGGCCAGGGCAATGACTAAGATTTTGAGAATGTTAACTGCTCCGTTGAAAAATTCCATATGCTGACCTCGTTTGTTGAATTAGCACCTCGAAATTGAGGTGTACTGGTACTTAAACAAAGGTCAGCTTTTTTTGCTAACTTATCAATAAGTTATTGATTTGTCATTTACCTCGGTTTATAATTTATTTATAAATAGATATTCACAACCATTGTCACGGAAAATGATAACAATAGTCCGATTTCGAATGGATTTGTTTATCTAAAGAAATCAATCTCTTAAATTTATTCTGTTAGCCAGCAACACAAGTAGAATTGAAAATAATTGATTTGCAATTGAAAGAGAACCTAGTGTTAAGGGGAATCGGTAGGAGAGGATGCAATGAAAATTACCAACTTAAAAGTCAATAACTTTAGAGGAATTAAGAATTGTGACATAACGTTCTCTGAATCTTCAAATATAGTTTGCATTGTCGGTTCTGGTGATAGCACCAAGACCACCTTGTTGTCAGCAATTGAGTGGGTTTTATGGCCAAGCTGGTCTCTTCAAGTAGCAGATAGCGATTTTTATGAGTGTGCCGTGGCAGACTCTATTATCATTGAAATATCTCTTATTGGAGTTCCAAAAACATTACTAACTCAAGAAAAGTTTGGGCTCTTTTTACGTTCTGGTCCAATTCTTTCGGATGAGAATGATGAACCGATAGATGACCACACAAATTGCATAACAATACGCCTGTCGATTGAATCAGACTTCGAGCCTCATTGGGAAGTTGTTTGTAATCGGAAGGAACCAAAGCCTATATCAAATAGGGATAGACAATTGCTCTCATTAGGAGTTATTGGCCAAAACTCTGAAAAAGATTTTACTTGGAACAGATATTCAGTGTTGCAACGGTATGCAGAGTCAAAGGGTGTGATAAAAGAGGCTTTGATCTCATCTCTTAGGGATGCGTCTAATCATGCAGACCTCTCAGAGCTTGATACTATTTCTGATAAACTGGTTGCGATTGGGAAGGACTACGGGGTAGGATTCAAAGGGCGTATTAATAGTCGTTTGTTTATTAATGGTTCCTCAATAAACTCCTCTGTAGGATTATTTGATGAGGATACTCCTTTTCTTCTTAGAGGTAAAGGAAGTCAACGATTAGTATCGATGGGGTTAAACATTGGTGTTACTGATGAGGGGACTGTTCTGCTGATCGATGAAATTGAGGCAGGCTTAGAACCTTATAGGCTGCGGTCCCTCATAGGAAAATTACGAACACGCATCCCTTCAAATGGTCAAGTTATTATGACCACACATTCCCCTGTCACAGTATGTGAGTGTAATGTCGATGAGCTTTTCATTGCGCGATCTCACGTTGGAACAACGACTCTCACTCCAATGAAGGCAGAGAACATAACTATAAACGAGTTTGTTCAGAGCCAAGTTCGAAAAAATCCTGAAGCCTTTCTCGGTAGACGATTAATCGTATGTAAAGGGAAGACCGAGATTGGTTTTATACGGGCTTTAGACAGTTTCTTGGACTTCAACCATAAATTCAGAATGGCATCTGAAGGAGTTTCTTACTGTCTTGGCAATGGAGATGAAACCATAGAAGTAGCGAAGCTATTTTCGAGTTTTGGTTATGAAGTATGCATATTAATGGATTCTGACAAGCACGCAGATGAGATAATGGAAAAGGAATTATTTGACAAATGGAACATTCCAACTTTTGCATGGGAAATTGGCAATTCGATTGAGGAACAAATCTTTAAAGATGTGCCAAATGAAGTTGCTGAGGAATTGTTGCAAATCCCAATAGATGATAAAGGCTTTCATTTGGTTGCAGAAAAACTAAAAGATGTTTTGGACATCAGTGTTACAGGTAAATTTTCATTAGTCGGATTTACTTCTGACCAACGTAGGCATATAGGAACAATCTCGAAAGCCAACTCCAAAGAAAAACAATCTTGGTATAAACGGATCGATCTTGGCGAGGAAATGGGAAATGTTGTCTTTGACAATTGGTCACAGATTGAAGATTCGACAAATCTAAAAACGGTTTTGCAAAAATTGATAGATTGGATTATTCAGTAATGAATTCCGAAGAAATTAATAGAATACTTTCTTTTCAAACATGCAAGATAGTAGCACCTGCCGGCCATGGAAAAACAGAAATGATTTCTCAGTTAGTATTATTGTCTGAGGGGACCCAGTTAATCCTAACTCACACAAATGCAGGAGTTGATGCACTTCGAAAACGAATGGTCAAGAATCATGTTCCGAATAAAAAGTATACCATTTTTACTATTGCTGGTTTTTGTATGTTGTGGTGTAGGTCTTTCCCGGTTTTATCCGAAATTGATCCTTCTTTAAATCCATTAGATAAAAAACATTCCACCCTTTATTACAATCAACTATATAAAGGCACCAATAAAATCTTCCTTCACAAATGGGCGCAAGAGATACTAGGTAATTCTTTTACGGGGCTTATTGTGGATGAATACCAAGATTGCATGATAGAGCAACATGAGATTTTTTGCTCGATTGCAAAAATCCTTCCTGTTAGAGTATTAGGTGATCCGATGCAAGCAATTTTCCAATGGGCAGGGGAGTTGATTGATATGGATAAACTTCTATTTCCAAATGTTGATATAGAAACTCAACCATGGCGTTGGGTTTCCAGCAATTTAGACCTAGGGCAATGGATTTCCCAAGTTCGAAATGCTTTACAACCAACACTTGCTGGAGTACATCAGTCTATTAACTTCTTGGATATTGAAGGATGCGTAAAGCTGCTTCCTTCAACGAATTTTAATGGCAACAGGCTTATAAGTGAGTTAAGAAATCATTCTTCCGTTGCATACATAACAGCCTTAGAAAATAAGCAGTTGAGCTTTGCACAATCAATGGGTGGCTTTTTCCAGTTCGATGAGAAACAAAAGTCAGATTTACTTTATAAATTTGCAGAAGAATTCTCTAGATCTTATGGAACACTTTTATGTAGAAATCTTCTCAACTTTCTTCAATCGTGTGCTTCTCATGTATCAACAGAGCTTGAATCATACATAAAAAGATTAGAAAACGGATCCTTCGATTTTGTGCGCATCCAAAAACATAAACCTCTTGGTAACATTTTAATAGAATTAAACCGGTCTTCAAACAGATTCTTTATCAAACAAGCTATTGATTACGTAACAGTAAACCCTCTTTTCAATGTGTATCGCAGAGAAGCTTTTGTTGAAATGAAGCGTGCTATTGATTTGAGTGAAGAAACCGGATTAGATTTACTGGAATCAATGTCAGCTATTAGGCATGATCAAAACAATCACGGATTTTACAAGCGCTTATCGACACGAACTGTATTGGCAAAAGGATTAGAGTTTGATTGTGTAATAGTTGATTTGAGTAAGCGATTTACGTCTCAAGATTTTTATGTGGCAATTTCCAGAGCCAAAAAAATGGTGTACATCCTAAGTGATCATCGAAATATTGTGTTTACAGGTCGAAAGTCATAGAATTGGCTTGCAATGAAGGTAATGTAAAGTATTTTTCGCACATTTAGGAAACACTTAGTAAGTTATCCTCCAAATGTTGCATGTTCAAGTATGTCTTCTGTCCCCCGAGCGAGTCTTGCATGTGTCTCAGCCTGGCACACTCCAACATCAATGCCGATTGGCTATCTGGGAATGTGCCAACCGTCCTGGTTCAGCGCCTGATCTCCCGGTTCAATTGTGCCATGGCATTGTTCGATCTAATCCGTCACCAGTACTCTCTGCGGATTTCCATATAGACTAGGGTTTCAAAAGCCGAAGTTTCTACAACTTCCTGAGCATGGATGGATTTGAGCATGGCTGCTTCCAACTTGACCTTACCTCTGGGTACTATCGAGAAAACATTACGGTAGAAATGCACCATGCAGCGTTGGACACTGGTCAATTGATCAGTCTCAATCAAGGCTTTACGTAGACCAAGACACTTGTCTCTAACCAAACAATTGTGTCCCTGTATTGACCTGCATCCAAAAAGTTAGACAATAAAACCAACCGAGGAGGGGCATTTTTTGACATAGTTTAGTGCGGTCGTCTTGCAACTATTTCAGAAACAGACTCTTGATTTCACCATTCAGAATATTACAAATGAGAACAGAGGACCGGAAGCCCGGGGTTGGGGGCGCCTATCAACTGATGAGCGCCAGTTGCCCTCCAGCCATTTCGTAAGCTTTGTCGCAAAAGCTGGCAATCTCTTCTTTACTATGGCTGGTGATCAAAATGGTTTTGCCTTCCTTTTGTAATTGCCAAATCAGCTCGTGGAACCAATCTTGCCCGGCGAAATCCAGTCCGGTGGTCGGTTCGTCCAACATCAATAAGCTTGGGTCTTCCATCAATGCCTGAGCGATGCCCAAACGCTGGCGCATTCCGGTGGAATATGTGCGTACAAGGCGTTTGTCATTCGGATCCAAACCAACCAGGCGAATCACTTCTTCAACCCGCTCTTTGCTGACCGTGTTGCTCACCATCGCCAGTAAAAGCAGGTTGTTCTTAGCGGTTTCGGTTAAAAGCAAACCCGAATTGTCAAAATGCACCCCGGTTGAGCTTGGAAATTCCACTTTTCCGCCCAGCTGGATACCGTTGACTGTAACTGTTCCCGAATCGGGGACAACCAAACCGGCGAGAATACGCATAAAAACCGATTTTCCACTACCGTTTGTGCCGCAAATGGCAACAATTTGATTTTCTTCCAGATCAAAGTCCAAATTTTCCAAAACCTGCTTGCCTTTGAAAGCTTTACTGATATTTATTGCGGATAATATGGTTGTCATAATCAATTTCCTCTAATCATAGTCGGGGTGGCTGAGATAATCTTGTTTGCGATAGGCAAGCCAGGTGACAGGGATCAAAATCGCCAGCCAAATCAGCCAGGCATAGACAGAATGCCAGGCTTGGTCAAGATTGCGAAAAACGAAGGGATAAAAACGCATAACCAAATTGCGAATAATCGGCAGATATTGCAAAACAACCGGTACATTCAAAAGAATTGACGAGAGCGGCAAACTGGCAATCAGTAAAATTTCAACCATCAAATATCCAATCAGACGGCGTTGCGTGAGCGTGTTGATTAGCAGAACCAAAAGGCTCATTGCAAAAAAACCGAGCGTCGACATCCCAAAAACAGCCAGAAATGCCTGGAAATGCGTGTTCGGAATGGTCAGAAAAACGGGAATGTTAATGTGCTCAGCAGAATTACGATAGACACTCCATTGGTTCGAGAAGGGCAAACCCAAAAACCGACCGGTCAGGTGCATGGTCAGAAAGACAATCAGGCTATAGGCAATTGCGGATAAAAAGAGGAAGAGAATGTGCGCCAGCCAGCTTTGTTTTCGTGAACCGAGCCTTTTGACCGCCAATTGTCCAAAAGCACTTTGCGGTTGCAGGTCGCTAATCATAAAAAGGAAAAGGTTTGCGATGATAAGCGCCATGGTTAGCGGGTCGCCAATCGTCATGAAATAGAGATCCCAGGTATTGGGCGGGTTGCCAATCAAATCTACCGCAAAAAAAGAGGGCATGCGCAATTTCATCCATCCGAACATGACGATCGTAAGCACGGCGACAACCAGAACAATAAGGACGATCCGAATCGGCTGAATGTGAATATTGAGCAAATTGCGGAAATAGTTGCCAAAAACAGTTCCTTTTTTCAATCGTTTTTCATTCACCGGGAAGTTTTGCAGCCAGGAGGGCACTAATTTGGAAAGACTGAAACCATCTTTTGGCTTGCGGTTCTCGCTCAGAGAATTTTCGAGCACCTGTTTGCGTTTGCCAAAGAAAAATATCAGCAAGCCAATCAGTAAAATAAGACAAAGTGGCAAAATCAGGAGGTACGGGATTTCGTTGACCGCCTCGAAATTGTGTGTAGATGAAAAATTCGCTTTGAGCAAAACTTCGGAAGGTGCCCAATACCAGGGGATTAGCCTGGCGTCACTGGCGAAATATTGGAGCGCATTTGCCACTAAGAAGGGCAGACTGAAGGCGACGAAACGCTGATTTACCAGCAACGTACTCGCCATTCCAAGACTGGCAAAAATTGCCGCAACGATGAAAACCACCGCAATCACAAGCAAAATGAAGAAGTCAGGAGAGTTATTGTAGAGCTGGGTTACTTCAGCAATTTCATAGGGACGAGCGAAAATAGTGTTGAAAATGGGGTGATTGAGAGGGTTGTGATTGGTCAGGCTTGTGAAGGCGTAGAGCAAAACAAGCGGAATTGAGGCTGCCAGTCCACCGGCAAACGAGTTTGCCAAAAATTTGGCTGAGATTACTTTGCCAAAGCGTTCGCGCACTGCCAAGCGTTCCAGATAGCCCTGCTTGCGATCGGTTACCAACGAATCGGCAAAGGGAAAACAAGCAATCAGCGGCAGCATCAGGTGATAAAAACTCTGGGTATAACTGACATACCATTCCTCAACAAAAGAACGCTCACTCGGCAGTTGATAGGCAAAACGTAAGCCGACAAGCAGCAAAAGGCTTGCCATGATCAGGGCGATCAGAAAGCCTCGCGAGCATAATGCGCGCTTAATTTCGGATTTGAAGACTTGACCAGGCTTGGGTTTTGATGTTGGGTTAAACCTGGTTTTTAATCTCGGTTCGATGGGAAGTGACAAATTTTCACCTTTTCATTCTGAACCCTTTTATTCTTTTTCTTATTGAAGCCATTCTTCATAATTTTTTCCGTCCCTCAACAATTGGAGGGCGTGTTCGTATACTTTTCTTTCCATTTCCGGAAGCTCTTCAAACCAAACCAATTCTGCACGATGGTTATAGGCAGCAGGTTCGCTGCTTTCAATTTCTCCGCTTTCATATTCCCAAACGGAATCACTTGCAACAACCGAACCGGTTTGCAGGTTGAAAAATAGCCTCTCAGTCGTCTTGGTGATAATCCCTTTGGCTGTATATGGACAGGGGGTCAGATAATCGATACTGCGTTTAAAGATGAAAACCGGCTCTGCTTCCAAAAGATCGACCCAGGCTTCGTACTGATAAACCTTTTCGGCTTTAGGACAATTAGCAATTTGTTCATTCATCAACCATCGTTGTTGATATCGGATTTCTTCAGTGTTAAGACCCCGTTCCTGGCAAATAAACCAACCCAAATTCTCCCAGGTTTTCTCAGGCATTTCCTTCATTCCATTAAAAGGATCGAGAATTAAATCATGTGGAAAAAACACTTCTTCCGGACCTGACCGATTATAAAAATAGGCTTCGCCGTTATTGTCAACCTTGTAATTTTTGCCGTAATCCCCCTCCGGAGAGAGAACACAGGCAGGTTGCATGGAATCCGGACCGTAGATTTCGGGATAATAAAAAAATGTTACCGTGCTGTCGAATTTGTGTGTTTCTGGCTCTGTAACATGGACCCAGGTGGAGATATTTGGGATGTCTTCTGCTTCAGAAAATGATAGTCCTTCGCGATACCATCCGGCTTTGTCAATTTGAGCCATGGCACGGTCATGTAGATCGTCGAGAATTCGGATAATCACCTCCCGGTCGCGGGTGGGTTTATCCACTGTATAGAGACTCTCCCAATCAGCAGTGACGGTTTGCACGTCGATTCCCTCCGCCGGTGTAGCTACTTCCACCTGATTTGGTACTGTTGCGATTGGCTTAGTCTCAGTTGGACCTGGCAAAGCAGTGCCATCCCCGGATTGAGGAGCTTGATAAGTTTGCCTCGTGCAGGCGGCTAATAACAAAATGAGAAAGCAGACCAAAGAGTATTTGCGCATCCTAATTCCTTCCATAAAGTTCTTCTAATTTCGGCAGGCCTTCATTATATACTTCCTGAACTCGATCAGTTTTCCAAGGAGTATTCAAAGGGATACATCTCATCAAAGATTACCTGATCATCTAGCGGCAATTACCAGTTTATAAGGGTTACTGGAATACCATAAAAAGATTTGCCGCCCAGAATATCTTCTATTTGTTCTCTGACTGTATGTGAAGGAAAAAAAATTACAATACTTCCTCTTCCTGGACATGATGATGCATCAACGCTGATTGTAACCTGGCCTTCAGAAAGACCTTCGATCTCTCTTATTATCTCCTGATTTTCTGCGACGGCGTTTTCAACCACGGTAATCTCTGGGAGATCCTCACATTGAAGGTAATGATGGTAATTATCGTACAAAATGTCATCGATAATCCTCTGAACGAAATGGGTCGAGCTTTCTAGGAGAACAAGGATGACGAGTACCAAAGCTAAAATGATTATTAATGTCGTTTTTCTGTTTTTCATTTCTTCTCCAATGAAGGTGCCTAGCCAAAAAAGCTGAGCACCTTCACATCTCATATTTGCTTCCGAGAACTAATAAGTGTCATGCCAATATTTTACATACACTCCCCAATTCCAGTATGGCCAGAGATAAGAAAGAATCTCAGGATTAGGTTCGCCGTATTGAATATTGAAACTTGAAGTGGAGCTTACAATGCCCTGATCTCTAAACCTCGGAGAAGAGCAAGTTCCATAATCGCCGGTGTATGACCGTCCTCTTGTATAATCATTATCACAAGTAACGAAGGGATCGTGACCACAACCATATCCAGCTGTTTTATGGAATCCCCAGTTGATCAGTGTCTGGCCCGGATTACTATATCCAGAAAATGGAACCCTAGAAGGTGTGTAATTTGGAACTGGATGATCCCAGTTTCCACATGCTGGTGGATCCGCTGTGATGGAGTTTTGACTTTTAGGCGCGGATTCCTTATTTTTCATCTCTAGAATAAAATTAGATAATCTAGGGAATCGACTTGATTCAGGTGAGAAATTGCTGATATCATCTACTTTGTTATTAGTTTCCACAAGCATTGCATATTCGTTCTGAAATGCGACCATCTCCGAAGCGAGATCCAGTATGTCTGGTGAAAATCCTGCTTTAATTGCTGCAGGATAATCCAACTCCTGGCGGAAGATTCCTCCATCCTTTGTTGTGGTAATGTAAGGCTCTAATTCTGCCAGTTGAGAAGTAGTGCTTAGATCGGTGATGTCAGTTTGAGCAAACGCTGAGCTGCTAGCTACTAATGTGATTACTAAAACGATCACAAGCATAAACTTTCTGTTTATTTGTTTCACCTTTCAATAGATTGTATACTTAGCACTTTTTTGTTATTGCTAGATTATTCGTCAGCCACCTCCTTTACTAGTAAATCAGAAAATTCCTTATCGGTATTTCATTCATGAATCTGTATCTGATTTCTATTAAGATAAACGTTTTAATGGAGGAAATGTTTCATTACTTTCAGCCCCTAAAAAATCATAAATTGAAAGCAGAGAGCTCTGTAGAAGAATTGAAACAGAAGCAATGCTATATCTATGAGATCGTTAACTAAATGTCACAGTCGTTGAACAATAGCTTTGACCTTGTTTAGTGGTGCAACGATTTCATATTATGCTATCCCTATTCGATCTGGCTTCGATTGATTTCTATATATAGTTTTTCAATATGTAGAGTCTGATGATAATCATGATAAGTCTTTACGTAAATTCTCCTGGAGCCCATTAAACCAACAATCTTGATATTGATTCGTCGCATAGCTCTATGGCTTGATCAGTTAATAATTTTCTGTTTGTATTAAATTCCTTTGGTTGACTGAATGCTAACTTTGGATCGGCATCTGAATGAAATCTATAATTAGGATGCTCGGTTATGTTATTCTTTTCAGATAAAAAGGGCGTTCGCCCCGATGTTGAAGAATTTTCCAATACCACCTGTCTATTCAGGCTGGTCCTATGCGATTTCTCTCGTCCTCGGTTCTCTGAAGTGTTTTCCAGGTCAATCGTCTCTTCTAAGGTGACCATAGGGTAGTAGTGGTAAAATTACTAAGATTACAGGCTCTTTTATCGGGGATTAGGAGGAAAAGTGAAACGATTTTGCGCTATTCTTATTGCTATTGTAATACTTTTTACGAGTTATACATTTCAAGTTCAGTCCAAGGTTAAGAGCCATGGAAATCCGGAAGATCCAAATCTTGCTTATCCGATAATTCCTGCTCAGCAAGATGAAGATGCAGCACCACAGAGCATACCAGTAGATTCTCCTTTATATGCTTATCCAATTGAAGGCATGGAACTTCCAGCCTTGGTTGTACCAGGTGAGATTTTTGAACCAAACGAATTTGAGAATCCACTTCCAGAATCCTACAGCAGTGATGTGCCACTTTTTGAACCTATTTTATTGGAGACTTTTCCCCAAGATTCTCCTACCCCAAGTCTAAAACTCACGGTCGAACCTTCCATCTACATCCCTGGAAAACCTGTTTTTCTCCATTGGTCTATTAATAATGGCGGATCGCTTGTAGAAAATCCAAGTACCATGCTGAGCCTGCAATTTTCTGAAGGATTAACGCCTTCTGATGAAACATTGAATAATCAATTCGTGGAGTTAGGCCGAGTCAATCTCTCAGCAGGTAATAGCTTACAAGGTAGCATCGAATTAATCCAAATTAATGAACCTACAGAAAACCTGAGAATTTCTGTGTTTCTCAATGTGAACTCTGAGCTTCTGGATGCGACTTTTGTTAATATTCCATTCCTTTCAAACAATACACCTACTGATTCTTTGCTCTCTGATTGGGTGAGAATGATTGGTCACCATGCATATGCAACTTCCACTGATGATAATGTAACTCAAAACCTTGTCTTTGCAAGCAGTCAGATCAGCCCACACCTGCAGCCCGGTTATGTTCTGAGCAAAAATGCAATTGAAGTTGTTGCAGTGGATAAGAATACGGCAACTAATGTCAGTTACTTTTCAAACCCAATCACGCTCATTATCCCATATTCGACCGAAGAGTTAACTCCAGAACAGGAAAACGATCTTCAGGTTTTCTATTATGACGATAACGCAATGGATTGGTTTCCGATGCTTACTGAAGTCGATACAATCGCCAAGACGCTCACCGTTCAAACGGATCATCTGACGGTGTTCGATTACAAACCAGCTAACTGGCAATCCTACCTACCACCATTCCAGGACGCATTCAGTGTTGCTGAATATACAGGTGCAGCAACCTATAAAATGGACTTTCCTGTGATTTCCGGTACTGCCGGAATTCAACCATCTGTTTCTTTGCGGTACAACAGTCAGGTTATTGATGAAGGCACTCTTTTCAACCAGGCAAGCTGGGTTGGCATGGGTTGGTCACTGGACCTGGGCAGTATTACAAGAGATATGCATGGTACTGATTCAGATCTGTCAGATGATACCTTCTTTTTATCATTGAATGGGGCGGGAGGGAGACTCCTCCCTGTTTCAGAAGTAAACGACATTATCACCTATCGTCTTCAATATACTGAATCCATTATCGTTCAAAGAAATGTCAGCACTGATTCCTGGACCGTCAAAACACCCGATGGAACGACCTACTTCTTTGGATCAACTGCATCCGAAAGAGCACGCACGGTTACCGGGATTAACCCTTGTGGTACTGGTTTTACCTGGCAGTGGATGTTAAGCAAATCAACGGATCGAAACAATAATGAAATTGCATACATATACACCAAGCCAAATCCAGGTACATGCTCTGTAGACAGGAGTATCGTCCCGAGCCAAATTGATTATTCAGGCGTTTATTCGATTCGTTTTGTGACCAGTTCGCGTGATGACTACAGGGATTCCTGGAATACGACGGCTTCGAAGGTCCTTTTTTCAAATACCAAACTGGATGCGATCGAATTCTATTCGCACAATGTAAAAGTTAAGGATTCGCGCTTTTCTTACACAAACACGATCTTACCTCTGTTTATCTGGCGTGATTCCACTGCACGGACACTGACTCTTGCAGGCGTTCAGGAGATTGGATATGCTGTAGATGGAACCTCAAAGGCAATGCCTGCCACATCTTTTACCTATGGTAACAGCATGCACATCACCAAAATCAAAAACGGGATCGGTGGTGAGGTCAACCTTACGTACAAACTTGAAACCATGTTTTTAGAAGCACAATTAGGTCCTCGCACTGAAAGATGGGCTTTCAACACGCAATGTCCCTCCGGTCATAATCTTGGTTGGATTGGCAGGTATGCCAGCACTTACTGTACAACTGTAGGAAACGAAACGCTGCTTTATTTTCCTGCTGGTCCTGCAGAACATGGAGGATATGAAGCATTTGCAACGCATGTCATCGGTGAGAACATGCTCAAACCGGCTTCCCGGTTCCGCTTCCTGGTTGAAGGAAAAGGGTTAAACAACACTCCAACAGGTACCGTTTTTGGATTCAAGGAACCGAGGAATGTTTTTCCGGAGTGTGTTCTTGGAGCGAACATGACTATCTGTGAAGGCTCGCTCGATGTCGGGGTTGGCTATCCTTTGAGTGGAAATGTTTATTTGTTAAATAACAGCGGCAGTTATATAAAGAGTCTGGAGGTCGTTCTCTACCCATCACGTCACGTGGTTTCAATGATGACAGTTACTGACACATCCAGCCAGATCTATAAACCAGTGACATGGGAGTATACGTATTCCGGGTTTGCTTTCAACAATGCCAGTAATACGCTGCTTGACGGATGTGGTTTAAATTGTCTGTATACGCCTTTAAATTATGAATTTCGAGGTTTTAACACGGTTAGTAAAACTGCTCAGATAGATGGACAAACCATTACAGAAAAGAGCACTTACGATCAATCGATAAGTGGTAAAGGCAATCTTCTGCAGCACGAAAAATTCGTGAACGATCAGTTGGTGGAGAAGGTTATCTATACCTACGCCCCTTCAGATGCTTCTAAGCTTTATAGTTACACCGAGCTCTCAGATACAAAACTAAAAACCTATGCCGATCTGAATATCTATTGGAATCGTGTTAATACTGAGATTTATTATTCGTTTAACCCAGACGTCAACGGTATTTATCAACAGACGGCAACAGGAACATACTTGTACTATAACGGGCAGGAATTCACAAGTTTCGCTCAAGAAAATGCATTAAATAAGTCAGGTTATCTATCAAATGTGACAAAGACCAGGCATTCCTATCACAATGGCAGTTCCTGGATAACCCAATATTATCAAACTTTAACCTTCAAGCTATCGAGTGTGAATGATATCCCATGGTTGCCCTCTCTGGTTACTCTACAAAGCCTCAATGATGAAACTGGGGTAACTCTTTCTGAAAACCGTTATAACTATGACATCAGAGGAAACAAGCTGAACCAGAAAACATTAGCAGAAGGTTCACAATATTCTCAGACCTCCTATTCTTATACACCTAACGGAGACCTGAGCCAAACAAAGACATGGCAGAATTTTGCAACAGTTGGTGCCGATCCAACTGGTGAGGCATTGGTCACAGATTACGTAATGAGTAATGTCGCGCCTGGCAAAGCAGGATCAATGATTATTCATAGAGGCGATGGGATCTCTTTTGTAACGACAACTGATTACCTGCCAGAACTCGCCCTTCCAGTTAAGGTCACCCAACCAAATGGCGCAATTGAAGGTGCTGCCTACGATCCGCTCGGACGAATAATCTACATTTGCGCACCACTTAACTGGACTGATCCTACAACGCCTTGTGGACCGGGGAATAATCCTACTGCTTCAATTTCCTATAACTACGCGGATACACCCATCTCTATCACCGTCAATCGGCTTAGCACTGCATCACAAGTGAATTACCTGGATGGCTTCGGTAGAGAATTGCAGACACAAATCAGAGGTGCTGAGTTAGATGGCGTTGCTGGTCAGACATTGGTGCAAAGCGCTTTTATTTACGATGGTTTTGGGAATAAGGTTTTTGAGAGCATACCATTTAGTGCTCAAGAGACAGAATACGTACCTGTTGGAATAGATGTTAACCAAAGACAAGGGAAACTATTCACTTATGATCTTAGGGGGCGGTTACTTAACATTTCCCGGCGAGACGAAATTGGAAATATGGCATATGAAATTAACATAACATATTCAGCCATTCAATTGCCAGGCAATATGGGATGGGGACTGAATACAATCAGCAGCAATGCTAATAATCAAGCAACACATTCCTACTCAAACCCTCTTGGACAGGTTGTCAAAACAATCCCGCCTGCGGGACCGAGTGTGAGCTATACGTTTGACCTTATTGGCAGGCTGACAGAAACGGCATACGGAACGTCAACCACTGCTATAAGTTACAACCCTGCTGGTCAGAAAATTCAGATGGCAGACGCAGATATGGGCACCTGGAGTTATACCTACGATGCACAGGGAAATTTGCTGACCCAAACAACAGCGACCATCACCACAACACTCACTTATGATGGACTCAACCGAGTGATCTCAAAGTCGTTCAGCGATGGCTCTCCTGCAGTCTCTTTCACTTATGATGCCAATGGAGATTTGGGATATCGGACTGGCATGACCGACTCAACCGGTTCAACTGCCTGGGACCTGGACGGCAGAGGCAGGCTTGTCACAGAAGAGAAGACCATATCCGGGCAGCCATTCACCACCAATTACACTTACGACAGCGCGGATCAACTTACATCCATGACCTATCCCAGCGGTGAGATTGTCAACATAACGCACCTGCCCCAGGGAGGCACGGACAGTGTCGGTTCTTATCAGACGGGCATGCAGGTAAACGAAAACGGAAAGGTAAGCCAGAAAAGGTTCGGGAACAATACTACGACCAGCTACATCTACAGCGATTGGCTTACGGACGGGAGCAGGTTGAGTCAACTTCAGAGCGGGCAGTCCGGCTCACTCCTAAATCTAGAGTTTGCTTACGACCTGGCAGGAAACATCACAACCATCAATGATAATCTGAGCAGTTCCGAAATCCAAACCTTTACGTACGACTCAATGAACAGGTTGACCTCAGCCAGAATCAATGCCAGCACGCAGACTTATGCTTACAGTCCTAGTACTGGTAACTTGAGTTATAAGAGCGATGTGGGTGCATACACTTATTCACCTGCCCATCCACACGCGGTCACCCAGGCAGGCGCGAACACCTATGCTTATGACCAGAATGGCAACATGGCCAGCCGCACAGTGGCTGGGGTGGCTTGGACATACACCTATAACGTGGAGAACCAGTTGACCTCGGTCAGGAAGAACAGCCAGCTCGTCAGCGAATACGGCTACGATGGAGATGGCAAGCGGGTATGGGCAAAGGATTATGAAGGCTACCTCGCTACGAATCCGAAAGTGACCACATACATCGGGAATTACTATGAAGTCCAGGTTGAAGGGTATGTTCAGCCCACAGGAGGCACACCCAGCCAACCCTGCAACCAAACCTATTGCGCCTACTTCCCTTATGTTGCTAACATTGTCCCAGAAAACATCAGCTACTACTATGCCGATGGTCAGCGGATTGCGATGAAGAATAATGGCGAGGTGAGTTACCTGTATGGCGATCAGTTGGGCAGCGTCAGCGCAGTTGCGGATAGTTCTGGCGCTCTTGTCAGCAAAACCCTTTACCAACCCTGGGGCACAACCAGGTACACGCAGGGAACAAAACCGACCGATTATGCCTACACAGGTCAGATGCAGGAAGGCGACATCTACTTCTACAACTCCAGATGGTACGACCCGCAGTTGGGACGGTTCCTGCAGGCGGATACCATCGTCCCCCCCACCCAAGGCACACAAGGCTTTGACAGGTTCGCTTATGTCAATAATAACCCTCTCCGGTATACAGACCCAAATGGCAGATGGGCTGAGTCTATATTGGATATCGCATTCATTGCTTTTGATTTACAACAGATTGCCAACGAAGGATGGACTTTGTTGAATAGCGCTTCATTGGTTTTAGACGTTGCTTGTTTGGTCTTGCCCATCGCTACAGGAGGAGGGCCCGGGTTGCGATTAGCAGTTGCAGGTAATGATGTAGTCTTATCTGCTGCACAAGCAGGAGTAAAGGTTCCTCAGGGAGTAAGAGCAGGACAATTGGTAACAAAAGGGGTACAGTTTTTCTCAAGTTCACAGCAGACATCGAATTCTAGTAATTACCCAAACGTTATTGATCCTAGAACTGGAAAACCAATTCCGCAGCCTCCTGATGACCTGATTCCAGTTCCGAAGGAAGATCGAGTGCCTTGGACAAAATACGAAAGGGCGGAATTTATTAGGCAATGGCATGAAAGAGGATATACACCACCAACCGGTGGTTGGAAAGGATATGATATACATCACATTATCCCTAGAGAGCTTGGGGGTACGAATGACTTTTTTAACTTGGTTCCGGTTGATAGGATTATTCATCAGAATGAGTTTAACAAGTGGTGGCGATTGTTTATACCGGAATAATATGGAGAAATCATGTTTGAGAGAGTAATAGACTTAAGAAACAACACTTATCCAAACGGATCACTAACCATAAAGGTTGGTGATCCGTGGGAAGCCTTCTTTATGTGGGAAAAACCATTAACATGTAAGGAAAGAGATGCTCATCTTGTTGAGAGTGGCCATCTGCCAAAACAATACTTAGATTTTCTGAACACTGTTTCGAATGGTGCTACTCTTTACTATGATAATATGTATGGACAATGGGGATACAAGATATACGGGTTAAAAGAGTGCTTATCCAAACAAACAACCTGGATGGAAAATCTAGTACAAACTCCAGACTCACCATATCTGGTCTTTTGCGAACTTTATGGCGATAACTCAGTTCTCGTATTTGATAAGTCAAGTAGACAAACTAAGATCCTCGAGACAAATTATTTGCGCTCATCAGAATGGGATTTGGTCGCGGGCTCTCTTGATGAGTGGCTTACTAAACTCATAGATCATGATGGAGCAAAGTATTGGGAATGATCTATACAATTCTAACGATGAAAAACTCGGATAATGACCAGTTGGCGAGCGTCAGCGCGGTGGCAGACGCGAGCGGAAATCTGGTAAGCAAAACCCTCTTCCACCCCTGGGGTACTACCAGGTACTCCCAAGGAACAAATCCAACCGACAATGCCTACACGGGACAGATGCATGAAGGCGACATCTACTTCTACAACGCTAGATGGTACGACCCACAGTTGGGGCGTTTTATGCAGGCAGACACCAGCGTACCAGCAGATATCCAGGGAATCCAGGCATTTGACAGGTTCGCCTACGTCAACAACAACCCAATGAATTATGTTGATCCAGGGGGAGACTTTGCGATTACAACGGCTATCCTGATCGGGGTGGGTGTGGGGGCTTTAGTTGGTTATGGCGGTCAGGTAATCCATAACCTTAATAACGATATGAGTTTCAAGGAAGCGTTGACTACGGATATATCTGTTGGATGGATTGTCGGCGGTGCAGTTGCTGGAGGTGTATTAGGCGGTGTGGGCTTTGCAGCTTTGGCTCACTTTGGGATTATACAAGCAACAACTGCAACGACAGCGGTCGGTTCGAGCTTGTGTGCTGATGGTGATTGCTCAAATGAGATTAATTATTTGGCAGAAAGAAGCCTGAGCACTATTGATAATGTGGTTAGCACTGTTGAAAAAGCTCCATTGCGGGGACAATCTCACCATATTTTTTCGAATAGGGTTTGGAATGTGATGAGTGATTCACTCAAAGCCGCATTTGGAAACAACCGTAACTCCTTGATTGTTCAAGGAGTTGATTATGAAGCACACCATGGCTATCAGCAGTGGCATCGGGCGGTAGACACAATGAGTTGGTCATATTTATTTTGAAATATTCCCCTAATAAAGAAGACTTTGTTAATAAGTTAGTGGAGTTGTATACTCCGCTTGTAGAACGCTTCCCGACAGTTCTTGATATTCTTAATAGAATTCAATAGGAGAAAGCATGGAAAAGTTTTATTTATTTGATAAACTTAATGACCTTTTTTCGAGAAAAGTATCTTACTATGAGATTATACAGCCAAAGATTTGGGCGCCACCTGACACCTGCAAAGTCTGTGGACAAGTTGTCAGCCAGGATTTGTGGCTTCCACCACAACGTGTCAGGTTTTCAAGCGCAGACACATCTTGTTGGCAGGATGTGATGTGGGGAGTCCCAGGATTGTGTATGATCTCAGAACGTTTTCGAAAGATCTACGAAGGGGAAGGATTAACTGGACTTAACCCCTTTGACCCACCTGTGATCATCGAGAAGGTGGGAAAGTATAAGAAAGGTGTTTTCCCAGTGGAACTACCGACGTATTACTTGATTACAATACCCTGGGGCAGAGGAGAGATTGACCAGGAAAAGTCTGAATTTGTGTATGAAACCCGAAAGAATGAAGTATATTGCCCGTTAGGCAGACATAATGGACTTATATCAAGTTATCAGCGTTATGTCATGAAAGAGGGGACCTGGCAAGGAGATGACTTCTTTACCCCGATCTCATCTGCTCGAATAAGCCTGTGCTCTGAGCGATTGAAGGAGGTTGTAAAGAAGTATCAGGTCACTGGTTTAAACCTGATTCCATCTGAGAAGATGATGTACAACTTACACGCCATGCCCAGTTGTACCGTTAGAGAATAAAATCGGAATTGGGAGTAAACCTGAACGGTGGTAATTCGAGCAGATTAATCAGGTAAGGAGATATTTACTTTTTCAATGCTAGGTGGATGGGAACATGACCAGCAAATCTATTGCAACAGAAGAATGGACCTGTTTTTATGACGCCGTAAACCAGCTGAGCGCGGTAAGGAAGAACAGCCAGCTTGTCAGCGAGTATGGTTATGATGGCGATGGGAAGCGGGTCTGGGCAATCGATTATGAGAGCTCAGTCGCACAGAAAGAGACGATCTACATTGGGAACTACTTTGAGTTTGTGAGAGAAGATGAGGCTGCGGGGCAAGGGGAGGGTGCACTATGAGAGCCCCGATTATTGCAGCTATCTTCCGATGATATTCCAAATGCCACGCGGTATATCGTATTATTACGCTGATGGGCAAAAAATTGCGATGAAGGATAAAGATGGGGTGGTGAGCTATCTGTATGGCGAACAGTTGGGCAGCGTCAGCGCGGTGGCAGACACGAACGGAAACCTCGTCAGCACAACCCTCTACGAACCCTGGGGCACCACCAGATATGAGAATGGGGATGACGTAACCGACTATGGCTACACCGGGCAGATGCAAGAAGGCGACATCTACTTCTACAATGCTCGCTGGTACGACCCAAGCATCGGAAGATTCATGCAAGCCGACACGATCATACCGCTGCAAGTCCAGGGCACCCAGGCGTTTGACAGATATGCCTATGTCATCAACAACCCAATAAACTATGTTGATCCGGGGGGAGACTTTGCGATCACAACAGCTATCCTGATAGGGGTAGGTGTCGGGGCATTAGTCGGCTATGCAGGTCAGGTAATCAGCAACCTTAATAACGATATGAGTTTCAAAGAGGCTCTGACAACAGATATATCTGCTGGATGGATTGTCGGTGGTGCTGTTGCCGGAGGTGTGCTCGGCGGCATGGGCTTTGCCTTAGGTTCTTATCTGGCAACCGGAGCGATTCCGATTACCAGCTCTTTGTGTCTTGGTAAATGCACTGAAGTTGTAAAAAGTGGGGTAGAAGTAACACAAAAAGCAGGGGAAGTAGTTAAAGAATTGTTTCCTGCGATCAAAAACACGATTTATACAGGTGCAAATTATGTATATCGTGTTGTAGAGAATGGCGTTACGAAATTTGTTGGTATAACCAACAATCTTTCCCGAAGAGCGATTGAACATTTGTCAAAAACGGGATGGGTAATTGAAAGAATCCCTGGATTGGAGAATCTAAGCCGGTTTGATGCCAGAGCAGTTGAACAATTTTTAATTGAGCAGTATGGCTTATCTAATCTTTTCAATAAGATAAATAGTATTGCACAGGCTAACCCTATTTATGAAAATGCTATTCAAAGAGCTGGCGAAATTCTTCGAAATATAAGTTTCATAAAATAAGAGGTAAATAATGAAAATGACCAGACTCAAAACAGGAGACATCCTCTTAATCCCTTTATCCGATTCACAAGCTGCCCTTGGGCAAATCGTGATGTTAGATTTACGTCCTAAAGCTCCGTTGAACCCATTACTTAGAGTGGTAAAAGGAATTTACGATCCAAATGATATTGACTTAGATAATATAGATTTTACGGACGGACTGTTTCCTCCGATAATTACAGGGGTTGGTGCGGCTGTTAAAACGGGATTATGGAAAAAAATCGGAAACAAACCGGTTGAAAATTTTAGTTATCCGAAATTTATTCAATCGTGGTATTCTGAGAAAAATGGAGAAGTATCAATCTGGTATCTGGTTGACGAAACAGGATCACGACCCATAGGCTCTAAATTACCAGAAGAGCATATGCAACTGGAGTATTTTGTGGTTTGGTCGCCATTTGATGTAGTTAATCGAATAAAGACCGGTGAAATACCTTTTCCATATGCCGATTTAATTAATCATAACAAATTTACGCCAAGAGAGTGAAAAATTGATTTGGATGGAAATAGTAAAGCTATAATGAAAAGAATCAGACTCAAGACAGGAGATATATTACTAATTCCCTTATCCGATTCACAAGCTGCTCTTGGGCATCTGAAGAATCATTCAGCAGTCAATGAATATCACTATTACTTTTTTCAACCTCATGTTGTGGAGACAGACGGAGCCAACAGCTATGCCTATGACCAAAACGGTAATATGACCAGCCGGACGGTTGAAGGGGTTGAGTGGGCATACAACTACAATGCCGAAAACCAGCTGACCAGGATAGAAAAGAACAGCCAGCTTGTAAGCGAGTATGGCTATGATGGCGATGGGAAGCGGGTCTGGGCAATCGATTATGAGAGCTCAGTCGCACAGAAAGAGACCATCTACATTGGGAACTACTTTGAGTTTGTGAGAGAAGATGAGGCTGCGGGGCAAGGTGAGGGTGGGGAATGTACGGGCACCTATTGTACCTACCTTCCGATGATATTCCAAATGCCACGCGGGATATCGTATTATTACGCTGACGGGCAGCGAATTGCGATGAAAGATAAAAATGGGGTGGTGAGCTATCTGTATGGCGATCAGTTGGGCAGCGTCAGTGCGGTGGCGGATGCGAACGGAAACCTGGTCAGCACAACCCTCTACGAACCCTGGGGCACCACCAGATATGAGAATGGGGATGACATAACCGACTATGGCTACACCGGGCAGATGCAAGAAGGCGACATTTACTTCTACAATGCCCGCTGGTACGACCCGCAGCTGGGGCGTTTCATGCAAGCCGACACGCTTGTGCCCTTGCAGGTTCAAGGCACCCAGGCGTTTGACCGTTATGCTTACGTCAACAACAACCCGTTACGATACACCGACCCAAGCGGGAATCGGGCATGCGATGATTATTATGGAAACGGGTGTAACGTAATCTCACCCCCCTCACCGAACCCAATCTTCAATATTTCTGTTTGCGGACTTGGCGACTCGGCATTGTTCTGTGGTCAGACCGGAGCCGATGTGCCACTGTCGCCTTACATCTCCTGGAGTGGACAACACCACTCATTTTACGTTCAGGGATCGACAAAAGCAGATACCAGTGCGAGTGTTGTTGATTATCTTCGAACGTTACCCACAAAAACAAAAATTCGATTTATTGGGCACAGTGCAGGGGCTGATGCCATTATATTAACCTTTCATAGTTTGTTGAAAATGAACATGATAGGTAATTTGGATATTGCAGGCGTCGTGTTACTAGATCCGACATTAACCGCCAATTATTATTTTGAACCGGGTAGCAATATGTCAACTTACTTTAATGAGATGATAGGTTCAGAGATAAGAACGTTTGTTGCTATCACTACAGGCTATGATAGTGAAGGAAGGATAATTCCTAGTATTAATACCGTGGAATTACTATCGTATGGTAATTATACCTTTGAAAGAGATGTTCCTTTAACACATGCAGAACTTGCTTTGTCTGCAGACATTGCAGAACGTGCAGAAAGATGGATTTTGGAAGGTGTAAAATGAAAATAGTTAATAATGCCAGCAAACTAATTCTTACCACCTTAATAATTAGTCTGGTCTCATGTGGGGTCTCTAAGCCTTTTCAGGAATTCGATTTGAAAAGTAGCTTCACCGAAATGATGACGGAAACCGAAAATCTCGAGGTTTGTCTACCTCCAATTATTAAATCTTCGTTACCTTTGGGGGAGAATGTGACATTATCTTTGGAAGAACTTGAAAGTTCAATTGCCACATTACCACCTTTGGCCTGGGAAAAAGCAGAGGAACTTCCTTTCCCGGAGAATAGTGATCCTAGAATCGAATTAATTAATCCGAGGTCCCGAAGCTTAACCTTATGGTTTCGAGTTCAAGAGCAGTCGACTATAAGTTTCTGGACATATTCATTAGAAACTCAAAAATGGAATGCGGTCGCATCACCCAGCAAGGTAGACCATTATTTTTTTGATAGCGAATCGCAGTTATGGTTTATCGTTGAAGGGAATGTTGAGCTGCAGTTTTATAAGATAGATCAAGCAGAAAACAAATTGAAAGAAATGTTAATCATCGATGCCTCAAAGTTAAATAATAGAATTCTAGACTTTGCTTACTCTCCAGATCATTCATTGTGGGTGATTATGAGCAATCCGACAACACTTAATCAGATTCTAGTAAATCTCGATTTACAAACCGGAAAGGTAACAGATCATGTAACACTAAGTGAATATATTATCGGTGTGGATACTGATGAAAAAGGGAATGTCTTTTCACTTAATAACAAAGGAGTGGTTGAAAGATTTAACCCTAAGGCAAAAACCGTTTCTTATACATATCTTTCACCAAAGAGTAGTTATTGGAATGCTGGAGAAACAGAGTTCTTTTTTACTGAAACTGGGCAAGTTTATTTGAATGATCTTGCTTGGTTTGAGAATGACGATTATTCCTCTAATTTGCATCTGATATTCCGATCCACGGTTTTTGTTACACAAACTGACGACGGTAGTGGAAGTTTCGTTTGGGAGAGTCCGGAACCACAGGCAGAAACGGAGGATGGGCGGATTTGGTATAAGTCAATGAGGGGACTTGCCTGGCATCAGCCCGAAACAGGAGAATGGTGCATGTTTACGTCTGCAAAGAGCAATATTGTCAAAGACAGCCAGGGAAATCTGTGGATTATCTATGACAATGCCCTATATATGCTGCCAGCTTCAGAAACGAGTAAGCAGGAATGAGAGAACAGTTTTAGATGATCACGGTAACAGGGTGGTACGGGTAGATGAAGACTATGCTGATAGTCAGCGATTTGCCATGAATATTGTTAACGAAACATTTTTCCTATTTGGCGACCAACTGGGCAGTACCAGCGGTGTCATGAATGCCAGGTGGCCGCAGGTCAGTGTAGCGCAGCGGAGGGGATTCGACCCCTAACTCGGGCGTTTTAGGCAGCCTTAGGAATCAAAGAGGTTTTCGTCACTAACTGATAATTCATATATCGATGATAGCTTCGTGGGTATTCTCGAAAAAAACCATTCACTTTTGGGGAGATAGCGGTTCCTCTTGTCCTTGTATCTGCTTTTGCAGGACTTGAAGTCCATCGTATGCCCTAAGTATTCCCGCTTTTTGAGGATAGAACAAATTGTGGAGCTATTCCATCTGAACAGGTTTTCAAAGACCTTGTGTTGGTGCAAAACTGAACCTTTTTTGCCAAGTTAAACCCAGGTATTTCGACTTATTCCTCTTCCAAAATTATACTGATCCGGCAGGGACCATAGCTTTCCTTGGTGAGTTGTAAGATTCGCTTCACAACAGCAGCAGCTTCATCATCAACCATCCATTGGTTCTTATCTTCAGGAGATTTGAGATATCCATAAGGTGGGCAACTGGATGTATGTATCCATGCCAAGCCCCTTGCATTGTAGACTTCCTTGATTTTCTTGCTGTACTGGTTGAGATAGAACTCATTTATTACCTCCCGAAAAGGCGTGGAATCATCTTCTTCTCTGTAATCGTAACCATTACTTGTTCATGTATCCGTTAACGGAACCGTGTAAGGATTCTTGGTGGGGTGCCACAAGCAGTGATTTTTTTCCGTTTTGAAAGCCTTAATCTTTATTGATTAGAAATACCGATTTCATAAAGCTCTGCTTTTTGATCGTTTTCTAGCTGCATGCGTTTGCCAACATCTTTATTAATATTAAATACTAACTCTGGATCTGCATCCGAAAGAAATCTGTAGTTCGGATGTTTTGTAATATCGTACTTATCCGATAGAAACGGACGCTCGCCCCGGAGCTGTAAGATGCACTTGGAATTATCCAACACCGCCAGTTCATCCTGGGTCATTAATTCCTTCCCCATTCTTTGATGGCTAATCCCATGTGATTTCTCTCGCCCTCGGTTCTCGGAAGTGTTGTCCAGGTCAATCGTCTCTTTTCCCAATAATTCAGAGATTTCCTTGAGCGTGGTTCTCTCCTTCCCACCTAAAAAGAGCATACTGTCACAGTTGCCCACGATCGTCTCGGCATGATCTTTATAAAGCGCCTTAAGCTGACTTTGGGCTTGCAGAACGATACAGGCAGAGATCTCACGACTGCGGATTGTGGCAATCAAGCGTTCGAAGCGTGGGATTTGACCGATATTGGGGAACTCATCCAAGAGACAGCGCACATGGATGGGCAGCCTGCCACCATAAACGTCATCGGCTTTATCACAAAGCAGATTGAACAACTGAGTGTAGAGCAAGGCAGCGACAAAATTGAAGGTATCATCCGTGTCACTGATGATCACAAAGAGCGCAGATAACCGATCTCCTAATAAGTCCAGGTCCATCTCATCGTAACTCATCAGCTCCCGCAATTCGTAGATGTCAAAAGGAGCCAAACGCGCGCCACAAGAAATCAGGATCGACTTGGCGGTCTTCCCAGCAGCCAGTTTGTATTTCTTGTACTGCCTTACAGCAAAGTGGTCAGGGGCCTTTTCTTCCAGCTCATCAAAGAGCTCATCCACAGGATTTTTGAAGCTCTCATCATCCTCACGGGCTTCAGAAGCATCGATCATCTCCAGCAAAGTTGTGAAGTTTTGTTCACGTTCTCGAGCTTCATACCAGATATACCCAATCAGAGCAGAGTAATAGAGACGTTCCGCTTTGATCCAGAAGTCTTCACCCGCTTTTTCACCTTCCCCCTTGGTATTGATGATGATCGCGTTGACTAATTTGAGAATGTCTTTCTCTGAATGGATATAAGCGAAAGGATTGTAGTGCATGCTGCGTTTGAAGTTGATCGTATTAAGCACCCGGATTTGGTATCCGTTGCGTTTGAGCATCGTGCCACATTCGGTGAGAATGGTACCCTTTGGATCGGTGACGACATAACTTGAGTGCATTTGCATCAGATTGGGCTTGACGAAGAAGCGGGTCTTTCCTGATCCTGAGCCACCGATCACCAGCACATTTTTGTTACGGGCTCTTTTCGGATCTTTTGGACGGCTCTCCATGGTGAGAGACTCCCTTTTGGTCAGGATGATATTATTTCTGGGGTTCTTGTCAATATATGGAGCGATATCTCTGGCAGTTCCCCAACGAGCCGATCCGTATTCAACGCCCTTACGATATTTCTTGCGGTTTTGACTTCTGATAACCACAATCAGCTTCAACAACCCTGCTGCTATGAGCCCAATCAGCAGGTCCTGAAGCTTGAAGGATAACCAAGGATGCTGGGCGATGAAGGACAAATTGGCAAAGCTGGTAATGACCTTGTCGATGAAGTCACCACCTTGGAGCAGGCGAAAGATTTGAGCTAATTTGTTTCCCAGGTAGAAAGGGATCAGATAGGTCAGGTTGAAAGCTAATTCTTTATTGAATCGGTTTTTCATCGAACTATTTCTTTTCTCTGAACTTTTTCTGGGATTTTGGTAGCTCTGTCTTTATGTTGCTGTCTTAACTGCTGAAGCTTATCCCGAAGGGAAGGGCGTTCCTGCACTTTCAATCGCTTTTTGACAAACTCACTGAAGGCAGTTTGGAGGACATCTGTATCTCTACCTCTGAAAAAAACCAGGTAGTGCGGGGGAGTCTTGTCTCGCTCTTTCTTGATGGCATATTCAATTCCATAGCGTCTGGCGATTCTTTCGAAATCATGGATGTGCTCATCGTGAATCTCAATGTTGGCAAGCCCTGATCTTTCCTTCATCATCTCCCTGATCGTCATGCGACCTTTGTATGCTGGATGAAGTGCTTTATCTCTGGCATTCAGTTGCCTTCTTTGGCGTTCTTGGGCAAGGTACTTTTCGATGGCTTGTAAGAAAACCTTCCCGGTCATCTTGCCAGTTTGAATGATGAAAGCCATGCTTTTTTGGGATACTTCTTCCTGCATGATCACCATCCTTGTTTGGGGTTACCGTACAGGTCATGATTTACTTTGGCCTGGTAATAGCTGTTGATCGTTTTGCTGGCGTTATAGAGTGCAGACAACAGAAAAGCCCTGATATTCTTCACATCACTTGAGTTATCCCTCATCGCGTCCAAAACGTACTCGACATGCATTGAGTTCAGACTTAGGAGCCGCTCCCTGACTCTTTCGGCAGGTATCTGCGAGCTGTTGATACGAAAATACTTTGAACCTGAACATGCTGTCTCGACTAAGATCTCAAGGATTTCAGGAATCGAGTCAGGGTATCTTTGCATCATGATTTCATAGTCAATATTTTTCTTGAAAACATCCCGATATTCCATCCATCGATCCATCTCATTTTCTTTTTCAATCGCGTGCGAATTCTTTGATGGATAGATTGATCGATTAGATTCATTCTTCTCAGTCTCATTAACCTCAGTCTTATTAAGATCAGTATTAATTAACTCCTTTTTTGGGAAGTCTTGACTTCCTTTTTCGGGAACTCTTGACTTCCCTTTTTCGGAAGTCATAACTTCCTCTTTTGGGAAGTCTTTGATCTCTTCACTGACCAAAAAGTTCATAACATAGATTCTGTTTGGTCTTCCCATCCCTTGCTTTACTCGCTCAATTAGCCCAATTCCTTTAATGCTATCCAGTTCCGCCAGCAACCTGACTGCCTTGTTGTGTCCACAATTCATCAGTTCCTGGATTTCGGTAAGTGTGAAGTAGATAAAGACACGGTCCTGATCATCTTTCCATTCATTTGAGACAGACAAACTCATTCGATCCAACATCAGACCATATAGCACCTTTGCGGCACTGGACAGGTCAGCAAAGGTGGAATCAGTGAACAGTCTTTTAGGGATACGATAGAAGGTGAACTGTTCGGCCTGCTTGCCATAGTAATAATCAAATTGATGTGATTTCAACAACTCATCCTCCAGATCGCAGGAAACATAAAAAGAACATTAAACAGCTTTTTACACTGTAATGATCTCCGAAAATTGGCTGTTTTGGGTGGGTTCTGCTTCGGTCAAAGAATCATCAAAAAACGTATTCCCACAACCGAGATCAACAACCACTCTCACAAGAAGATGGTTCTTAATGACCTTGTTTCTGTAGTTTTCCCCTTCAGGGACGAAATAAATCTTATGAATAAAGTGCTTAAAACGAATGATTTCTACGAAGTTACTCGTTGAGTTCTTCGTAGTACTGTCATAGTCTCGACATGGGTCGATTCGGGTAATAGGTATTGGTTGAAACTTGCTCAATCAGGCGTTCGATATTCGCCTCCCAATTGCGCCGCCAGCGGGGAATGCTAATTTCATCGGGTCCTGGCGCGCCTTTCTTGCTTTGTACATCCTCCCAGGCTGTGATTAAATTTGCCCTCGAGAGGATACGTTCTCTATAGCTGTGCTCATTTCGCATCAATTCAACTCCCGATATTCATCCGCGCTCTCGGTAGCGGGATTACAAAATCATGAACGATGGCTAATTTTGTCTTCACTGGACCCAACATTGCCCAAATCCGCTGGCGGTCTCCTTTCCCACACCGGCAAACAGCGCGTAGCGGGCCAGGACGTGCGCAAACACCCAATACGGCGATTGCGGATCGGCGCTGATATAGGTAACCGTTCCGACGGCGCCCTGGCGCTGATATTTCCCACCCACCCCCGTCAGTTCAAGCGCCTGGTCATCAACACGGATCGATTGATCGACATATTCCATGAACTCGGCGCCAGGCGCCCTCAGGCTTGAAAATAATTTCCAGCGTTCAAATAGCGAGCCGAAAACCAGCGCAGGTTTTGGCTCATATTGAAAGCCGCCGGTATCGGTGCTTTTAAAAAATGTGGCAGATCCCAGGCGGAAGGTGATTCGCTCATTCAGCGAGGCTGCATTTCTGGCGGTGCTGTTAAACAAGCATTCATACGAGGAAGTCTGTGCCAGCTTATGCTGCAATTGTTGAACATAGATCCCCACGATCCTCATCTGCAAGCCCGAAAGGTTGAGCTGGCTGCCCGGAGACAGGGGCCTCCCGGGCTGTGTGGTGCTGATGAGCGCCCGGGCGCATTCTTCATTGAGTGCTGTAAAGCGCAAGAAGTACCTGCCTTCCGCAGCCGACGACGCACCGATCTCCCCTGCGAGATACAGGCTGGAAGCGGTATACGCGCGGCGCAGGTTATCCACGTGCATGGACTGTGAGAGCCTGGGAGAAAATACCTGCCGGACAGCCTTCAGCAGGATTGCCTGAGACGCCCAACCATACCAGGATTTATTTTGAATTTGCCCCGGAAACCGTGGTGTTAATTCCAGCACCGAAGAGAGCAAGCTGTTCATACTCAGTGTCGTTTATAAAGAAACAGGTGAGAGATGACTATCTTTAATAAACGTCAAATATAAAAACCTACGTAAAATCATCAATGATTAGACATATTTTTCTTTTCAACAGCAAACTGATCTGATTCATATTCAGTACAATCAATTTCAAACGTCATATCGCCTGAACCTGTCCTGACAGCATTCATCCGAGTAAAAAATTCATCCTTATTTGAGAATTCCAGTTGAAATCTCGAGCGTTCTAATCCTTGAATCTTGGGTAGCATACCTATCCAGCCTAAAATCTCTGCACGAGATATTTCTTCTCTTCGCATCTCACCATTTAAATCAATGTAGTTTTTAGTATCTGGATTAATCAATCTAACCTTAATTTTTTGGTTGAGACGTTCCAATTCCAGCTTTTGGTTCTTTTGGATCTTTCTTGTGTTAATCCAAGCTGCTACTGCCGCGAAAAAGCTGAAGATACCAATGAAATCGGCAATATAACTAAAAATTTCCATGGATGACTCCTTTCTAAGGGATATTATCGACGATCCTCTCTCGCTTTGTCTCGTAAAGACCGTAAGTCAATGATTTCGGCGACTTCAAACATCGGAAGGTTGCTATCGGACACGGGACGCATACGAACAATGCTTGGGAAATGCCCCATTCGACCATGTAATTCTGCCAACAGGGTCACAGCGGCTGGACTGAAACCAGGTGGGATGACCAGTATCGGTTTGGTTTGCCAATCTTCAGGAGATAATCCAATTGAATCAATGAGAACGGTTATCTGCTCAGGAAATGGAATATCATGCTTGAATTGAGAGGGCACTGTAAGCATCGTTTCAATGCTTTGACCGGCTAAAGCAATAATTTTCGATTCTTGTTCTTTGGTGATGGGATGTGAAAAATTAATTAAGATCATAGCCTATCCTTTCCATGTGTCAATGTGGAGGTTAACATTTCAAGCAAAGTATTTCCATCTTCTTTTAATAAGTTGGAGCCTTTCTCGCTAGATAACCGAATACTTACGATAGTACAGGCTTTCACCAGGTCCTCATTGTTTTCATTAAGTTTATGTGTGGGGATGTTAAACTTCTTGATATATGTTTCGAGCACATCCGGGCTGCAAATGCTGTTAAGCTGTTCAAAAGAACGTTTATTGGCCTTTTCTTTAATTTCATCAACTGCCAGCCCACTTTTATACCGAATAACAAATCCAATTTCGATATTTCCAGAAATATTTTTTGGGCAAACCCTGGATTTTATCCCGAATTCCTGACCCAAATTTCCCTCCAAGATATTAATAATCATCGACGGTCCTTTGAGAAATTAAGGGTACAGTAGAAAATAAAAGAATTATCCTCTGGTTCAACACGAATGCACAAGGCTTTGATTCTATTGCCCACACGATAGTTCCCACCCCTGTCTGCTAAATTTTCGGGTTTAATAACACCCAGGTTTTCACCACCATCGACTTCAAAAGTGATTTCTCCTTTTGGCGATATATCGATCACCTCCCCCCTGATCAACTCGTCGATAAAATGATTTACATCATTTTCTGGCTGATGATTGTTTGACTGGGATGCATTAAAGGTCTTTTTAACACAGCTTAAATTATAGACATCATCAACAGAACATAGCACAGGCTTGTCTTTATAATTTTCAAAACCCCTGTCTTCAGCATATCGAACATCTTCCCAATTCACACCTGGTTCACATAGAATCATACGCAGCTGTTTGATGCGCTCATGTTGATTGAAAACTTTGCCAATTTTTCCAGTCATGTAAGATTCAAATTCATCAATGAAGTCCTGAGGTTCTTTTGGGCTATAACCGCTCTGGCTAAGGTTGGAGTAGCGAGTGTTGTGATCTAAGATTTGGAGCCCATCCTCATCCAGGGTGATCTTGACGCTGCCCATGCCAATTGATTTGCCCATGCCCAACTTATGGGCGCAAGTAATGTGTTCAGTGCCAGGTAAGGTTAACGCCCAAAGTAAGGCACCGAGTTCCACGTTGCTCAGATCCTCAAAACAAATCTTTACCTGAAACTCTAGACCTGCTTTGATTGGATGAATCAATTGATCGTGAGGATTTAATTTTTTAGGAAAATCTTTGTATTTAATTTCTTCTTTCCCCAAGGTCAATACTTGATCATTTTCCTCCTTTACCTGGTGCCAGTAATACTTTTGTCCACGCAACTTGGCTTCCTCATCTGAATATTTCCATAGCTGTGCAACCTGTTCATGCTTGGTATTTTTTTTCTCGATTTTTGATGGTTGTTCAAGATAGGTCGAATAAGAGGATGGTTTCGGAGAAGCAAGCGTTCGCGGAGAAAACGGTTGATCTGAAAGGTAGGGGGATCCTTCTCCACCGAGGTATTTAGCATCCAAAAAGGATACCCGACCTTTGTAAGCGTAAGGGCGTAATTGACCGTCAACCTCAATCTGCTTATCTATAAAGCCAAAGATCGCTTCAGTCATGTCAACCTGGTTCTTATCACGATGAGACTCAGGCAGCAGCGCATAGGGCGATTTTCCGTATGGCAACCTGAAGAGGTTAGCACGGCCCAGAAAATCAATCTCACCATCTGGCTTCAATATATAGAAAATGGGTTCGCCATCACGAACAGCACCAGGCTTGCGACGTGATGATCGATCAGGCTTATCCACTGTAAAGGCATGCTTTTGCCAATCCGAAATCTGATCATCGTCTTCTAGGTTTTGAATTATGGACGTTATATTTTCACCTGATAAGGTCTCAACTCCAGGAACAGGCACAAACACATGTTCATGTTTTTTGTTTCCCATATATCCCGTAATGACAAAAGTGCCCTGTACCCAACCCGTTGGGTCATCTGGTTTTGACAACTGGAAACCCTTGGCAAATTCTGCGTCGTTGCATTGTATCCAGACTTCTTTGTTTTGGTATTCCCATTTTGGAAGGGTTCTATCCTCAAATAATTTCGATTTCAGTTGATCATTAAGCCATTTGTTTAATTTTTTCTTTAAGAAAGAGGGCAGCGTTTTTAGATTATGGCGCCAATTGATAATATCGTTTTTCTGGATTTCAGTCAGAGGCTGATCCTTATCCTTCCATTTAATGATTTCTCGTTTTAATTCTTCATCAATGCCTGGAAAAGCGCCCGCAATCAGGTGGTGATGTACCTTATACGCCTTGCAGGGCTCAATACTGAAGCCGCCGCTGGTTTTTCGGATAAAACCAGCTTCTCTACCCCTATTGATTCGATCCATATAATCGGAGCGATTTAGAATATCACGCAAATATAGATTTTTATCAGTTACTGGTTGAAGTTTGCTCCAGGTAATGACCTGCACGATACTTCGGACCATGCCCCGCAGGCTGCTGCCCGGAATGACGGGATTTTGTGAGTCGCCATGATGGAAAAAGCACCCATCATTTCCGGCAATATAAAAGGGTGAAAGTGACTTCAAAGTGCAATGGATCAGACCCGTATTCCGGATCAGACCCGTATTCCGATCCGAGTTGAAATAACGCCTATTGGGGAGTTCCTCAGCATCGAGGACGAGGTCGTCATTCAGCTTAACGAAATTATACGGTAATTTAATTGTATCCATGATTTATACACTCCCTAAAGTTTGTGGTTGTAAGTTATCGGTTAAATTCACCAGACGGTGCCAACGGATATATGCCTGGGATTGATTGTTATAATCGATGTAAGAACGGAGCGTTAAACCAATCCTCGGCTTTGCATTTTTCATTGGAACCAAGTGTTCAAGTCCCTGTTCCCCTTCAATCATACGCGTGAATGGCGAATTTTTATAAGGTTCAGCCTTGTTTCCCCACAGTATTTGAACTTGATCGAAATATTCAAGATCACGACCCTGTCCTTCAACCAGTAGGCGGCTTTCGAGCCGGTTGGCAACCCTCCAAAAGAAAAGTTCTGCAACCTCACCAAAAAATCGCGCTTGCAGCAACGTTAAAAGATCAAATTTCGGAGATGGAGCGATCCCTTCGGAAAATTCCCAAACATTATTTTCAAATTTACCCCAGATGATCCCATCCTCATGATGGAAAAGGCTATATTTTAGCTGGTGCTCGCTGCTTATCTTTGATAGTGATTCTTTAAAATCATCTGAGAAAATATCGATCTTATGTTCAATTTCAGTTATTTTGATCGTGCTCATTTGTGATCACCTCTCATCTTTGGCATTTGGTTGTAATGATTCAATTGCTGTGGTTATTAACTCGTTATCCTGTTCATCAACAGGGGTAATTTTCATCCCATTTTCGTTAGAAATACTAAACTCTTTTCCATTCCAAACCAATTCCCCTTCAATACCTTCAAAATACCCCCGCCCGATGGCGTATTCACCACCAATCGTCAGAAAGCCATCCCATAGGTCTTTCAGCAACAACAATAAGATGCCCACTTCTGGATCGGTAGGTTTGGTAATCTCAAAGTTTAAGTAAACCGTTCCATTCAATTGGGGTTTCTCATTAAATAACGCACCTTTATAGGTTCCACCAGTGAAGGGGTCAATCCTGATGCGATTCTGCAGCAGACCACTCCCACTACCTTCAATGACAGCCTCATGGACGATCAACCGGCTACCTGCCAGGCGTCCGCTGGTGTCTGGGTTTTCAGATCCGAACAATTGGTTAACCAGGTCCTCACCCGCTGTAATTGAATGTAATTTCAAAGCAGCAATTCGTCTGGCTTGTGCCCGGAGAGCACCGGCAATCGATGTGCCCGGAATCATTGGGTGACCATGAATGTTTGTCATATGCACCATGTCAGGTTGTTCCGGGTCAGTTGGATAGGAGCGAATCATGAGTGTTTTGTTAACCCCAAATTTTGCAGATATCCTCAGGGTTTCTTCAAAAGGTATTTCAGGCTCATGCGAAAAGCCTAATTTTTCCCATAAGAGGGTTCCCGGCTCAGGTGATGTTCGGTCATCCTTCAACCAGCGAAGGATGTCTTTCTTTTCTTGCATAAGATATCGCTGCACAGTCCAATCTTGCACTATGCATCTCCCTAGCCCCCTGTTCTTCTTCCCACCCAAACGGATGTTACCTCGTTCTAACGCCGAAAGCCCGGCATAAAGTAACGTTTTCAGTGATTCACCATCATTTTTCGGTAGGCGAAATTCAAATTCGATATTGAATGCTGACCCGGGAGAAAGCAATTCCATATCATATAAACCCTGATAGGCTGCGGTTTGTGTGTTGGGATCTATTCTGATTCCAGGGCGAAACTCTATGCGTGATTCCACTCCTAATGCATCTTCAACAAATAGCCAGCTGCGTGTGGTTGTGTTCCCAGAAACATCCCCAAAAAGCAGGCGAACTTTTTCCTGGTTCAACCCCTCCGCATCAGAGGAGGGAAAGGTTTTCATCAGGTAACTGCGAAGCGCACCTGCAAGCGAACTGCCTGGCAGCAAGGGAGGGCCATCCTGTTCATCACGCAGGATGACAAAATCAGCTAAACCATCAGTTTCATTAGACTGGAGAATAGCCGGGGTTGTAAACACAAGCTTGCCAGAAATAATCAAACGCTCTTGTATTCCTGAAAAATTCTTCTGGTACAATTCTTACCTCTTTTCCTTAATTACCTTATCAGCGACTGCTTCGATTATCCTGTAAGCGACTTCAGCCTTTTTTGCCTGATCCGGTGTGTAACTTTCTCCTAAAACCTGATAATCCTGTTTTTGAAAACCTAATTGGGCAAATCCGTCCGCATCTTTAATCATTTTTATAATCCAGGCACGCCAAGTATATTTTTCATGTCGAATTACCAAAAAGCGCCTATCAAATTGCAAGAATGCAAGTTCTTTCATATTTGCTTCAAAAAAACGACTGATTTCCAGGTTTTCATCCAGTGGAGAACGAACTGCTTGCTTTGCCAGTATCCTAATCTTATTAAGCTGCGTATTTTCAGGCGGATTGGTGCTTTCCACTTCTGCAAGGTAAGAGAGTAGTTTTTGATCAATCCGCTTCTGGATTGTTTTCTCAATAAACTGTTTTATCAGGTACTCACTTTCTGATGAGACGGGAGCTGTTTCAGACGCCTCTATACTCGGTATATAAGTTTCAAAACTGGCATTGCCGACCAGGTTAATCCCGATGCGACCAAAACCATCAGATATGCGCTCTCCTAACCCCCATTGGGTATCAGATTTAAGCGTATTGAGATCCGAAAATTCGTTTTTGTGATAAACAAAGCAGCTGCCTTTGAGGATCACTGGGTCCTGGATGATGGGCAAGCCCCATTTACGATTGAACCCACCAGCGATACCGGTTTTAATGAATGCACGTACTGGCTTGGGCTTCGATGTCAAATTCAAGTGTTTCTTTAAAGCCAGGCTGAAGTCAAAAGAGGGTTCGCCGGAAGAATCTTTAAGGATCATATCACTCAGAAGCGTAATGACTACATCATCATCTGAATCATCCCCCTGGCTCTCGAATTCTTCCCAATTTTTAACTTCGACTTTTGTTATATGGGTATGACCATAACGGGCGCTCCGTGATCCTCCTAAGAACACTGAGCCTGTTGGTACTAACGGCTCTATTGATTTTAAAAGGGCTTCATCTTTAAAGAGGATATAGGAACAAAAAACCTGCTTGGGAGCAATCACATCATAGCGGAAAACTGTGCTGGAATCCGGTTTCTTGATATGAGGATGAACACTCATATTATGAACGGTGGAGATCATTTTTGGTGAAATTAAAGGATATCGTATGGGCTCATCACTGATCCTTTCAGGGACCTGCCAAAAGAACTTTCTTGGTTCAGTTTTTGCCTGATTCAAATCAGCGTCGTCATCATAAGCGTAGTCAAAAACTTCCCGTTCGTTGTTCTGTTCTTCAAGGTTTTGTTTTTCAGTCTGCCAGGAGAGCGGTACAGGTATTGCCCGAGGATGGTCAAAAAACGTTGAATTGTAGGGATAGGCATTTAAGAATATCACCTGATCGTCAAAAAAGTATTTTCGAAAAGTCGCATCCTTGGAATAGATGTCCTGGTCAGTAAAGGTATCCTGTTTAACAAATTGATGAATAACCGCGCCTTTAATCGTGCTACCAGGGATGTATTCCAATGAAATTCGGCTGTTTTCATCACCGTAATGGGTACTCGCCACCAAGAGAGAGGACTTCAGTTCAATGATTAGTTGGATTGCATTCATTTTAGATTGCCTCCTCAAATTTTTTGAAGTGATCAAAGCTTGTCCAGATTTTTCCCATTCCCCGGGTTTTGTTACTCCCTGCTCGCCGCAATGCTTTAACGCATGCAGAGAGGAAAGCCAAATCCATTTCTTCTATGCCATCATCACAGATCAATTCCGCCTGAAAAGGAGTCCCTCTGGGAATAATACGCATCATCCTCAATGTTTCCGGTTTGGGTGCACCCGTATCATCGTTTGCGGTTTGCGTCCGTGTGGAGGTCAGCCCAATTAGAACATCATGAGCGTTGAGCTTGTTATCAATGATCTTCTGGCGAAAATGTGGCGGTAGCGTCGCATTTCCAAAACGGACCAAACCCTGTGTTTCCTGGCTACTTCCCGGTTCACCAAATACACGATTGGCAATTTGATTCCAATTCTGTGAAGTTGACCCAGCTAATGAAAGAGCATGTACCAACTCTGCTGCTTCCTCATGCAGCAGTCCTTTAAGGGCTCTGCCATTTAAGTAAGGAAGTCCATATTGGTCATGTTCAACTTCAATATCCACTTCACCAGCTGTCCCGTCACCACGCGAAAAGCAGGCGTCAGAAAGTAAGACAAATTTCAGAATTAATTTCTTCATTTAATCCTCCAAGGGGATATAAAAATCTATGGCTTCAAGTGCATCGAAGTAATAACACTCAGATCCAGCCCATCCTTTGTTGCTAATTTCCACATCTTTTGATTTAAGCCGGATAGCACATGGCAACCCCGGAAGTCGGGCATTTGCAAGGAAGGCTGAAACCTCGTCAGGTCCTTTTCGTAACTTGGCAATTAAGGCTTTAAATTTATTGCGACGTTTTGCCCAGTCATCGCCAACCTGGAATTCTTTTACGATATATTCAAAGGTAGAGAAATTGTAAGCGGATGCGTCAGACAAGCTGACAGGACGCATGATTATGTCTTTCCCATCAACCTTGTAACTGCGGGAGCGAATTGTCTTAAGAGGTTCAATGATACCATTGGTGCCAAAGTGCCAATCAAGACTTTGGGTCATTCCATTATCACCAATCGATTTTGCTGAACCAGCTAATTCCTCAGCCAATTCATATCCACGTGAAAACGGGTAGTGGCTGGGAGTAATGGCAATACCAGCACGACCGATGGCTGGTTGTGGCTGACCTAGACCTTCCTCAAGGTATTGACGATTATAATTGACGAGGTATTCCTTAGCCATCGCTAAACCCAGTCTACCATCACAAATAAAAGTGACATCATCACCACCGAATACGATTGGTCTAAAGGGGAGTTTGTGATCATGAATATGTACTTTAGGTAGTGACTGATAATATTCTGGTTTAACACCCTGCCTACGACGGATGATTTGTTGACCGTTTTCAGTTTGAATGCAATCGAGAAATGTGGTCAAGGTCTGGGAGAGGGCTTTTTGGGCAGCTTCTTTACTCGATTTTGAAAAGTTTCGCAGTAGCTGGATATACTTGCGATTATCTTTTGGAAATGAAAGGCTTTCACCCAAAGCCTTAATTCGTTCACCCATTCGGTTACCGTCGGCATGCACTATGGCGATATAACTTGAAATGCCTTTATCGCCAAAATCATCAAAATTTGAGATGAATTCATAATTCTTTGCTTTTTGTATGCCTTCTGTGAGTTGGTTCAAGTAATGTTTTCCTTGGGAAAACTGAGCTAATTTCGCAGCTACCTCACGAGAAATCAACTGTGGATTGCCTCCAGGATCTTTCCACACCATTGCCGCAGGTTTCCCACTGAAAGAACAGCGTGCACTGACACCTAATCCCATGATCAAGGGTGGAGGTGCCTGCTCAGCCTTATTAATATTAATAGTTTTCCTTAATTCTGAATATTTGTCCTTGAAATTATCAATATCGAACGCAAATGGCAAATGTGCCATGGCAACATTTATTCCTGGAGCCTCAATCAACGCTTTGCGCGTCAGTGCTTTTGTGAATTCTTCAATATGGGCTTCATATCTAAAAAGCATGAGCGCATTACCCCCTCCGATATAGATAATTTCAACATCTAAATTATCCGTTTCAATACCTTTCACTGTCAACTCAATCGAATTGAGGTTGTGATTGGCAAAGTTGGTATTCTTTTCAATAAGTAAATAATTTACCCACTCGTCTGTGATCGCCCTTATCAATGACGATGCGCCAATATTAACCCGAAGATTGTTTGATGAAAATATAAAATTTTGGATACCGCTAACCTCCAAAAGAAATAGAAAATACTGTTCTTCCATAAGTTCTCCTCTCCCATATTAACTATTAAACCATTTTTTGAATTTATTACAAAGATTTGAGAAATCTTGGGGGCCAAAAACTTTGATCTTATTCCTGGATGCCATCCAACTTTCATTGATTTCTTCCAGTAAATCATCCGGCTGTGGATAACCACTTACTAAAGCGACCCTGGCTTCATCCCCACCCATCTGTTGTGCTCGTGAAAAAGCTTCAAATAATTTTACTTTTACCAAACCTCGATCCATACTTGTGGAACAAGAAAAAGCATATAATCGATAGCCTTGAACAGCAGCTACATCAAATTCAAAATCGCGACTTTGTTTTTTGGGGTCTGCGTTTTTTATATATATGTTTCGTTTGATTTCATGAATTTTACAATCCTCTGAGATTTGCTGTAAACAATCGAAGACATAATTTTCTAACCAATTTGAGTCTAAAAACCTCCGCAATGAATCCCCAATATTTTTAATTTTCCAGCTGTGGATTTCTTCATTGGGAATCTGATCACACTTAAGAAGCGTTAGTCCTATTTGACCAATGGTTTCAATTTGAACAAGGTTAGTTAAGTCATCATCCTGATTAGGGATGATTTCTGTTTTTATGCCAATACTTTCTTTAGTAATCCATCGTTTCATTCTTTCAATGATTTCATTTAAATCTAGAGTTTGGTTGTTTGAATCCAGCTTAACTTCTTCAAGCAAGGGTTTCAGGTAATTTTTTAACTCCTTTGGGCATGCGGTACGTACATATTTATCACACCAATTTCGTAAATTATTCATATTAACCGGATCACTCACAAATAAAGCGATTTCTTTGGAAAAAATTGGGAAAAGAACTTCTGATTTAACACTGGTCATGATTCTGTTGTGCAAACTCAATAAATTCTCCATTGACACCTGACATTCAGAAATATCTATGGGATATTTCATTCCATGTGAAAATCGAATTGAATAATAAATCGGGTCAATATATGAATGAATAAACGGTCTGCGGTTTTGTACACACCAATCTTTAAGAAATTCATATATATGAACGGACATAGGTTTCATGCCGCCGGTGTAGTTTAACCCTACTGAACCCTCTGATAATACGTTGGATTTTAAATATTGATCTAAGCATGTGTGAATTCCAGATTGATCTGTAGGGGTTTCTAGCCTTTTGAGATTGATATGTGAATGATCAAAATGCAAAACACTTGTGAATAAATCCTGAAGGTTTAATGCATATTGGTGGGTCTGATCGGTATAGATGAGGTGAAGAAAACTTTCCTGCTTTGCCAATCTGTGAGCGGCAATGAAATTCGGTAATGGGTTATTCCCCACTAATAAAAATAGATGATCGGAAACTTTTTCTACTAGATGCCCCATCCTTCCTCCTTAATTTCCTAAGGTGAGAAATAATTTATTTGTTTATTAAATGATTATAATCGAATTTCATATTTGGGATGCAAAAGAAAACTATTGAGTGAAAGGCTTCTTCTGCTCAATTTTCCAAAACTCCACGCGTGGAGAAATTTAGTCAATCAGAATTTACTGCGACCTTACTACAACCGGATGATAATTCTTATACCAAACATGCTTAATTTTCAAGGAAACTCTCATATATAAGGGAAAATTATTCTTTTCCCCATATATATGGGTTATACAACCAAATAACGCTCCTACTTTTCATTGGGATTCTCCCCTTCAATTTTTCAAGAAGATTCCACTTTTGTCTGGTACTGAATTTTGGGGATTATTACTTAGAATTTGGGTTTACTTTAAGCTAAATCAACCTTTTTCTTGACTTAAATGATTATTTCGATATATACTTTATAGAAATAAAAAGAGAATTTGTGCTGAAGTTAGAGCGGTCATAATTTAAGGCGTAATTAATCCCATTTGGATTTAATTAACGTTCATTTTTTTGGAGGGCAGGGATGGCTGACAACTTTTGCGAACAATGCGGGGCGCAATTAGCTCCTGATGCGCGGTTTTGCGAGGTATGCGGAAAAGCGATCGACACGCCACCCTCACCTGTTGTGCATCCCCCTGACCTGCCTCCAACGCCACAGCAAGCCCCACAATCAACCCATCGATCCAAAACATGTCTATATGTCGCAATCGGAGCAGCCGCACTTGTTGCATGTGTGGCTTTGATCGTCGCTATCCTCATGCTTGGAAAATGGTTCAAACAGCCAAAGGAGCCAACCCCAGATTCTTTTTCAACGGTACCTTTTCAAACGGAAGCTACCGGCTCAATTCAAGACGAAGGTTTTTTGCCCGCCATCGATACACCTACTCCGGTTCCCAGTGAACCCATTCAGGCTGTCCGAACGGATCGTGACGTGTTCTACTGCATCTCCTTCGATAGGCCAGTAACACTCACGGTTACCGTTGACGCCGATCCGGATATAACCGATTTATCCCTCAGATGGCGGTTAAATACGAAAAAAGATGGCCAGCTAACGGATTGGGAAGGGGTTTTTCTGGAAAAAATTTCACCCACTCAGTTTTCTTATACATTTAACGCCGATACGTGGGAAGGAACGAATAATTTTTACTACCCACCTCTGTTGAGCGAGTCCTGGTTTGAATTCCAGGTTTTTCTTCCGGATGGCACTTTTCAAACAGAAATCTTTACACATGTAACCTTCTTCCCATGTGCGCAATAAATCACGCTTTTAAGATTTTTGGCGATGTTTTTTTTGGGAAATCATTAATGGTTATCGGTATGATTTTTATGCTGAATTGTTGACATCAATAACAAGGCATACTAGATTATTAATAATCGTACGTTAAAGATTTAAGAAATACAGGTGTGACCGACAGTCCAAATAAAGGTTCGCTTTTATTCGGGTAAGCCACGCGAATAAAGCCTGAAGAGGGCTGTCAGCATCTGACCGCTTTGATCATTGGAGAGCGACGAAGCAAAGCACAGGTTAATGGGTTGAGCGCTCAACCCTGCCTGGGCGAGAACAACCATCCGCACGGATCGAACCCTTATTGGACAGTTTATTGATTAGACGACATCTACCTGTAACTCTGCTAAGGTTTTAACGGTTTCACTTTTCTGTTAGGAATTTTTGCAAGTAAAAGCTCTTTCTGGCGAATGCCGGCATGGCACCAAGGAGGTGACCGAGTGAATGACCAACCCTTTTATTGTCGTTACTGCGGTGAGCGTCAAAGACCTGGTGCACGTTTCTGCAAAGCCTGCGGCAAACCGCTGGCTGCAACGGGTGCAACAGCAGTTCAAAGAGGATCGACATCGCCTGAAAAAAGCATTCCTCCACCGATACCCGCTGGCAAGAGGATCGAATCGCAATTAACCTCTGCAATCGGGAACGCTGCCAGGTCTGCCGGAAAGGCCGCAATGCAAGCCGCTGTAGCGGGCGCCCCCTGGCAGGTGGTGGTTGGGAAACAACTGCCCCCCAATGCTATTCAAAATATCCTTAAATCGGCGGGCCAGGCTGCCCTTCGGTCGGCAGGTCAATCCCTAAAATCGGGTGCAGCGCAGCTGGGCGCGTCACTCTTTGGTCCGGCAATGTTTTCTTTCCTTTCCACTTTCGCGGCATCGCTTGCACCTCTGCTGACCGGAGGTGATTTTTCACCGGCGGCGATCATCACCAAGCTGGTCTTGGGGATTGTCAACCTGGTGGCTGGGGCGGTGGCCAGCAAACGGCGCGGGGCAGCCTCCATCATCATGCTGATCGCCAACATCGGGCTGGCGCTTCTGCAGGGCGGTACGCTGCTGGGCACACTGCTGAAAGCGTTGCTCAACCCTTCCATGCTGGGTGGGCTGATGCCCGTGGGTTTCACCCAGGGGCTGTCCGTGCTGGCGGCGTTGAACGCCGGTATTAAATGTTTTCGTAAATAAGTGGAATAGAAGGGAGATGAAATGGCTAAATATCGCAATCGATTTTTTCTATTTTTGATCCTCACCGGATTGGTATTATTAGGACAACATCAGGTGGTGTCGGCTCAAGAGGAAAAGCCTAATGACTCCGATTTACCCTTTATCATTTTCAATGAAAAAATGAACTTGGAACCAAATTCAGGGTTTTACTTAGAAGGTCATGGTTTCGAAATAGGTTGCCAGTATCCGGGGCAATATGAATGGGACAAAGAAACAATTTATGCAAAGTATAGACACGAAATATGGTGTGGAATTAATTGGAGATATTTTGAGACAGGAAATACCTTTGAGAAACCTCAAGGTAATAAAAGAAATGAAGAGATCTATTCTCAAGGTAGTCTTTTTGTATATACAACTCGTGGTCCTCATCCCGGTGACTTGCAAGATCCTCAGGCTGTCACATATGGTGAATTTGCGGAGTATGTTAGGAATTATCATGTGGCACCTTATTTTTTAGAAACAATAGGAAACGAGAATATTGATTACTCAAAGAATATATCTTACTCAAATTTCGCCGAATTTCAGTTTCCATTGAATAACCCGGCATCTCCCAGTCTTCCTGCAATCTATATTGACAAAATTATTTCTAAACCATCGGGTCTAAATACGGTGCGCTTTATATGTGTGGCTGAAGAGCGCGATAATAACGCTTTATGCTCGATTATTAGAATAGAAGCTTTCGCAGAAACGAATTACCAAGGGGATTACCTGTCAATCCACCAAGCGCTGCTTACTGATCTTTGGAATTTTGCCAACACATTTCGAATTGGATCCGTTGGGGAAAGTGTATCGGGAACAAGAATTGAAGATGACGACACTTCCTGGGTGACGGTGGTCGGCGCTTTGGGCGCGAGCGGCGGGGCGGTGGGGATAGCCGCTAAAACGCTGGCGGATCGCGCCAGGAAAAAAACCAAGACCGGCGAAAAGAAGAAGAACGAACGTGAAGACGAAGAAGCCATAGGCTACATCCTGCAGATCAGCCAGGATCATTTAAGAATCAGCCAGGATCAACCTGCCAGCCTCGAAGCCACGGTGTGGGAGGTGAACAGACAGGGCGGCTATAAACGGGCTACGAATGCAGATTTATCCATCGAACAACCAGCCAATACCAATTTCTTGAACATTGCGCCTCGCCAGGCACAGGGAACTTTAAATACCAATCTGAGCATCGCAGGCAATGTGACCAACCCCAGTTTTCAGTTAAACGTGGTTGGCAGGGCAAATGGCACGAGCTCCAGCGCAAAGGTGAATGTGGAGATTGAGAGCGAAATCGCGATCAAAATTGAGACCAGCGAAAACCGTCGCTCGCTGCGCGCGGACGGCAAAGATGGGCTCAACGTTTATGCCTGCCTGGTGGCGGAAGGTGAAATCGATGAGAAAAAACTGGAAGCAGCCCAAGAGTCGCTGGAATTTTCAATCAGCGGGGCAGGAGCGAGTTGGCTTGAAACAAGCGAAAAAACCAAAGAAGGGGAGTGGCAAACGATCTATATCCAGGCTTCCAAACCGCAGGGTCAAGCCGACAGTCAACCACCACCCGCTGATGTTCAGATCATCGTTAACGGTAAGTTTGAGGGTAAGGATCTGACGGCTACGATCAGCATCAGCCTGGTCGGTGAAGCCGCGCTTGAATACCAGCCTGACAGTGTCAACTTCCTGTTAGGTGCAGGGGAGAAATCAGAGATCAAGTTGTGGATCAACCCTCCTGGTGACGATGCCTGGGATTTTTCATATGTTTTAGAAAACGAATCATTGCCCGTTGAGATCGATACGGCAGACGAGGAAAATACCAGCATTACCATCATCGTCTTGGAACGGGGAACCAGGGAACCCGAATTGACCAGGCACCCTGGCGGTCTGTACGCTTCAGGTGAACTTCGCGTATTTGCCAGGCAGAATGACATAGAACTGGAGAAGCGGGTGAGTGTTGGGATCTATCAAGAAGGGCTGTTTGTCGATACTCAAGGTCAATCTCGCGACGGTACATTTCATTTGATGGCTGATGGTAAACATGAACCACGCTTAATCGATTTTCGCCTGCTCGTATGGAATCCAGAACAGCGCAGGTTGGAAGCAAACCCGCACAAAGAACTGGATATTGAGTTCAGTTCGTTGGTGACTGACGAAGAAATCGCAAACGCGCTGGAAGTTGGTCAGCTTCGCATTGAAAAACAAGGCATGGAATTTAAGCGCAGCGGTATGGCAGCAGAGCGATACCGTTTTTGGATTGAACACGAACTTTTGGTCGATGGACGAATAATGTACATCGATTACCTGGCAACGACGGGAGAGTTTTTCGCTGAGTTCACATTAGGCGTTGAAACAACCGTGATGCCGGTTTTTGAGCGGATGTTGGAAATGCAACACTGCCAGCTTATGATCACCAAATTCGTCCCCGGCGATTATCAAATCAAGATGCAAGAGATCTTTGACAAATACGCGCCAACACTTGGACCTGAAGGTCTATACCAGCTGCGCCTGAAAATCTGGAATATCACTCAATTACTGATTTTGGGAGAAGGAGGACAGGGTTACCTGGCAGAGGGAAATTGGGCGGCACGAATTGAGACTGTTTTAGAATGGACGCAATGGGCAGGCGATCACTGTTTTAATGCTGTCATTTCCTTAAAACTTGGACCGACAGGGCGGAAGTGGGCACCCGTCGTTAGAAATTTATTGATTGACTGCATCAATGCAGGAATCTATGAAAAAAAGACGCCTCTCGAATGGGCGCTAGGATATATTCGGCATATTCTGGCTCAACTCACCGACATGAAGGCACTCATGAAGCGTGCCTTTGACAAAGGCAAAGAGAAGGGATTTGCTTGGCTGCAAAAAGAGCTGGAAAATCGCCAGGTGATTATTGTGGGGAGCAATTGGCGGGTCGTCATCCCCGGCTGGGTGGCATTCAAGATTATTAAACCCTTAATCAACTTCATGGAACGGTACCTGGAAGGAAAATCACTCTATGAAGCTGCAAAAATGACCGCCTGGGAAGCCGCGGACGATGTCATTGCGAATTACATTGGCGAGCTGGTGGTGAAAAAAGGCGATCAAGATTTTGTTCAGGTATTGGATGAGGAGATTTTCGGTTCTAAAGATGAGTCGCTTGCCAAATTAAAGGCTGGAGAAGCTTATGACGATATTATGGAGGCTTATCAAGAAAGCGGTTGGACAGATCAGGAAGAATCCACAGATGAGGATGAGGATGAGGATAAAGAGGAAGAACAAGAGGGGGCGATAAACATTGAGGATTTGGAGAACCCGAAATATAAATGGGCAGTCGAAAAGATTAAAAAGGCAACCAAGAGAGTTAATGGAAAACTCGTTGCAGACAAGAAAGCCGTATTAGAGGTGATGCAAGACCTGGACGCTACACGGACGTTAAAAAATGCTCCGCGAGAAATCCAGGAAGCTTTTGCAAATACGCGTGAACAACTGTACCAAGAACATGATGAAAAATTGGTCAAATGGGCGCAGGATAATCTACCGCAATATAAAGGTAAACGCATCGTTGTTGGCGATTTTCGCACACCTGGAGCGGATGGTTTGGACTTAGGGACAGACCGTGATTATCGTCTGGGTTACATCTACGCCGATCCGGTTACAGGGAAGGAAGATTTTATTGAAATTGAAGAAGCCCTTTACCAGGACAAATCGTATCAGATCTTTGCTGAAACCGCTGAAAACAGAAAATTCACCATGGAAGAAGCCAGGCATTATACTGAGGGACATGGTCAATTAGCGGCAGCAGGAACCAACCCGGAAGCCTCCCCGGATTTTTCCGATCAGGGGATTGTGTGGGTTGATGAAAAGGGAAGGATCGTAGAAGATCCTGATGCGTGGCGAAAAGAATTCGCTCATGACAAAGACAAGAAATTAACTTTCAGAAAAGCTCAGGTGGGCTCGAATATTACCAAGGTTCATGGAGGCAAAGCTACCTTGAAAAGCGCCAATGGATTGGGTTTGATGTACGAAACAAAGGTTCAAGACAGCATGAAAAAGGGAGCATTCGCTGATGCTTATGCTCAAGCCGCAAAAGGGGCGGAACAGCTTAGAAAGGTGCGTGCAGGGTACGAAAAACAGGGTTACGATGTGGGAGAAATCCCCCCTAAAGTCGAGAAAGTCATGGATGCCATCAACAAGGTTAAAGAAGAGAAATTCCATCCGGCTTCAATCGCACGGACAAATGCGTTGATCAAAGAACTGAAATTGGGCAATGATATCAATGACTTTACGAAGTATCTTTCCAGCAATTTGGAGAGTGTAAAACTTGCTACCAAGAAATAAGCATCGGTTTTAGAGCTTCCTGTGGAGGACTTGAGGATATGGAACAAGCATCCATCAAACACATTTGGTTGCAGCCGGGTGAACTGGCATTCTTGATCGAGCATTACGGCATTGCGATCGAAAAGCGTTCCCCTCTGATTAGTCTGCCTGTGTTCAACCGCTGGCCAGAGCAACGCCCTGTCTCATATCTGATGGAAGATTTGCAAAGTAAATTGTCTGATGAGCAAGCCAAGCAATATTTGAGAGCCCTGGTAAGTTCGACATCTATGATTCAAATCAAACAGGGTTACCACCGCAAACCCGTCAGCAGCAGTTTTGCCTTCAAAGCCGCTCCTGAAGGAGAAATTTTACTGCTCAAAACTCGCCCGGATACGGGTGTTGAATTGATTTTTCCGTTTTCGCTGCAAACCCTGACCGACCAATTATGCGAACCAATGGAGCATATCTCCAATTTGGGTTTTTCTCAAGATTATCTCTCCCCGCTTGCGCCCTCCGGACTTGCGGCTTTGCTCGCCCTGGCTGATCATTTTAATGAGGTCTATCCATACCCCGACCCAAATTGGATTCCGAACCGCCCCTTGATTTTTACATTAAAGTCGTGGCACGAGCGGTTAATTAAAGGAAGGAATGCAGCGATTCACGAATCCCTACTCGCCGCCTATATTAACCTGACTGGCAACTCTTTGCCAGAAGTCAATTTGGAGGATCTTGAATTCTGGCTTTTGGCTTTTATTAACGATCTTTATATCGGCTTGGAAGATGATCGCCAATTGCCGGGTGATGCCGATGCAGAATATTTTGTTGCCGAAGACCTGTTAGTGATTTTACGTTGTTTAGCCTGGTGGGACCTGACTTTGGCTCTGGAGAAAATCCCAGTTGGTGCGCAAGGCGCCAAGCAAGCCTTGACCTTCTTGCAGGCATCGGTTCTTTGGCAGTTCGTCCCGACGCACCCAGAAGGGTTGTTAATCGCACCACAGATAATCAACGGATGGCTACTCAAAGAACGTGTTTCTGAATTTCTAGATCACATGCTGGCAGCAGGATTAGCCGAAGACCCCGAATTAACAGGCGATCATCGGCCTGTTAAAATCGAGCGGCAGGTTTCACCCCAACCACAAGCCGCAGATAAGACGGTCGTTGCGCAACCGAGCGTTGCGAAACCACGGCCAAAACCCGCGACGTCTTCAGCCTCGCCGCCAGCTGCGCCAATTCAACCAAAAACTTCAACTCCAAGCCGACCATCAAGTGCGAGAGTGTGCAGCAATTGCGGCACGCAATTAAGCCCTACCGCAAAATTTTGCAAGACTTGTGGATTAAAAGTTGACGATGTGCCATCACCGGTAAATGTTTGTAAACAATGTGGTCAGCCCATCCGCACAGGGGCGGCATTTTGTAAAAACTGTGGTTTTAGAGTCAATTGAAACAAGAACAAGATTGGGTTCTAACCTGAAGGAGAGTCTGCCTGATGAAAAAACATAAGACATTGAGTGCAGTAATCCTGCTATTGTCCGTGGGGCTCATGGTTTCCGCCTGTCAATTCAAGAGAGCCGCACCAAAGCTCGAGTGGGACCCATCCCCTGAGGCGCAGCTGATTGTCGTCTCAGACCCCATCCAATTTCCAGGGATAAAGCCCACATACCAGGATGAGAGCATGGAAAACTATATTCCAGAAGGTATTTTATTTGGCGATGGGCGAATCCTTTGGGTGAAGTATGTTTATAAAGACGGTATCACCTCTCGCTTCATGAAACAAGGCTTCTTATCTTCAGAGCAGATACAGGCATTACTGCAACAATTTGCTGACAGCGGTTTTTTCTCCTGGAAAGACCAGTATAGTGGTTCATTCATTGAAGATGGACCGCCAGCAAAGAGTATCACCGTTTTTCTTCGCGACTATTCAAAAAGTGTTGTGGTAAGCAATGCGCCGCCCCCTCAAGGGTTTGATGAGCTCTTTTCAACAATTCGATCCGGCGCGGGTGTTGAAGATCAGGATTATCGACCTGATCGAGCTTTTTTAAGGGCTTACCGACAATTTGATCAGTGGGGCATTGATCAGGCAAGTCAGATTGACTCCTGGCCTGCTGAAAGCTTTGGTTTTTCTCTGGCAGAGTTAGAGTCAGAAACAGGAATCGCCAAAGGTCGATACGTTGATGGGAAAGCATTAGCATTTGTATGGCAGGTAATCAACGCTAATCCGCAACAACCGCTGGTTGAAGAGGAAGGCGTTTGGTATCTGCTCACACTGCAAATCACGGGCCTTTCTAATTAAAATCTACCAAATCCATAATGTAGTGTTGCCTGATTTGATGAGATGTTACTGAAGAGACGATGAACGATGAGAAAAATTGAGAGGACAGCAAGTCAGAAGATTAATTCAAGGTTAACAGTAAGTCGCAAGGAGTAAAAAATGCCTGAAACAGATGCCCAGTACTGTGATTACTGCGGAAAGCAGATCCTATCCGGGAGTAAATTCTGTGATTTCTGCGGTCAATCACTTGGTGAACAAAATGATCACCAGGCTTTGCCCTCTCCATCTGCTCGTCAAGAGGCACAGTCTCGATCAACCCGATTTATGCGGCAACGTATTGCTTGGGCTGTCATCTTTGGCTTGATTCTCATCCCCATTGTTTTATTGATTATTTGGAAAGATGTGGGCGAATTGTCTCGGGACGTTTGGTTATCGTTAGGTGGCTTCATTGTGGTTACCAGCTTGCTGGCTGTTTTCACGCTTCGCAAAGGGGGCAGCACCTGGCAGGGTCAACTTGTCCAGGTGATTCCGAGAGAAAAGGGAGTGCAGTTTGTGTTTTTAACCAACAAGGGCAAGAAGGAAAGCTTGATTGCGGGTTCGAGCTTGGTTAAGTATTTTTCAGTGGGCGATCAAGTGATCAAGGTAAAGGGATATGATTTTCCAGAAAAAATTCACCGGGATGGAAAAACACAATTGTGTATGGTGTGTGGCAAAGTTTATCCCATGAGTGAAAAAAGATGCCGTTTTTGTCGTTACCCGTCAATGGATCCACACAACTTCATGTGATGTGATTGAGTTTTTCTTGAATACGCTGAGGAGGCAAAAGTGGAAACGATTAAAGCACAATGTCCAAAATGTGGAGCAGATCTGGAAGAAGGGTCGGTTTTCTGCGAGAATTGTGGCGCGCTTGTAGAAAGAGCCGAAAACCTACAAAGTGAATATTCAAATGGAGACAGTCTCAATCAAAAGAATAAAAAGAATCCCATCTCGTGGAATGCCAACTTACCCCTAATAACAAGCTCGGTCGTCATCAAGCAGTTATTGTTTGCGTTAGTCGCTTCCAATCTTTGTGTGCTGATCTTCATTCTGACTGTTGATGCGTTTAGTGGTGACCTAACTTTACAACGTTTTCTTAACTATGTGCTGTACACGTTGATTATCTTCGGCTCCCTTTCTGTATTGGCGGCGCTTGTGATGCTTGTGTTTTATGGCAACCGGTACGAATACAAATTTACACTGGATGAAACGGGTATCACCTCCGAAACGGTAGGCAAAACCAAGAAAAAAAATGCCATCATCAACTTCCTGTTAATTTTTTCCGGTAAACCCGGACCAGCCGGTACCGGGTTGCTTGCAGCTTCACGACAGAAAGAGAAGATCGCCTGGAGCAAAGTTGATCGTATCCAAACTGACGCAAATAAACTTGAAATTGTCCTGCGTCGCAAGGGGCGAGCGATTATGTTAATTCGTTGTACTCCCGAGAATTATGCAGAGGTTTTACATAGGGCGAATGAAGCTGTGAATGCCCAAAAGAAATGATTCGATGCTCAATTAGGACGGATTCATCCAGTAATCGTTCGACTGGACAGAAACTATCGATTTTAAAACCGAAACAACCCAAATGAAATGAGAAGGAAAAATGAAACATAAGAAGATTTTTTGGGCTTTTCTTGTCTGGACTTCCCTTCTGGCTTGTCGTGTTTTTTCTCCATTTGGTGGCTCCGATTTGCCAGCCCAAACTGGAAATGACACACCCGTGGTCATATCCGTTCATGATTCGAAGATATCGCCTGTAGATCAAATGGTCTTGGTGTATGTGCCCGAGGGAGATTTCATTATGGGATCAGATGCGATGGGCTACGGGGATAATGTCCCTGAACATGTGGTGTTTTTGGATGCATTCTGGATTGATCAGACTGAGGTTAGCAATGGGCAATATCTGGAATGTGTGAAAAGTGGAGCGTGTTCTCCACCGGGTGATGAGCAAGAATTCGGACTGTATAACCATTATGATGAAATCGAATACAAGGATCACCCTGTCGAGTTCGTTAACTGGTATCAGGCAAACGATTACTGCCAGTGGGCAGGCAGACGGTTGCCCACTGAAGCTGAATGGGAAAAAGCAGCGCGGGGTTCAGAGGGTTGGCTGTATCCTTGGGGGGATGAACGACCGAACCGGGAATTATTAAATTTTAAGGGGTCCTACGGCCAGGTCAATCCTCTGGGTGGAACGAACAAAGTGGGCAGTTATCCAGCCGGTGCAAGCCCTTATGGCGCATTGGATTTAGCTGGAAATGTCAGCGAATGGGTTGCTGATTGGTATGAGCAACAGTATTATAAGAATTCACCATCTGAAAATCCTCAGGGGCCGGCAAGTGGAACCACTAAAGTCGTTCGAGGCGGCGATTGGGCTACTTATGATGTCGTCATCTTCAGCTCTTATCGAATTTCGATCCAACCTGGTTTGACATTGTCGGGAATAGGTTTTCGGTGCGCGGAGTCTGGTCCATAATTTACAACCACATTCCCTATTAAAGCCTGTCAACACGATTCTAGTCGTAGTTTTTACACCATTATTTGAAAGCAAAATACAGGTCTTCATCATCTTAAAAAATGGCGGACGGGAATAAGTGAAGTTGATTTCGATTAGGCATGTTCTTTGGATGATCAAGCTGATAAAAAAGGTGGTAAGGAACCTTATATTGGAAAGCCGCACCTGCTTGCAACGGAATTGGTGTATCTAAAACCACCGGTTTGAAGTGAATCTCTCATTCGTTGTAAAGGGTGCAAAAACATTGTTGTAAATCAATCCAGTCACACCGGGTCCTTTTGGATCAAACCTCGTTAAGTCGATTTTTCAACATCTTTTCTATTTATTCGAGCCATAAAAACCCATTGTTCATTAACAACCAAATGACATGCCAGAATAATGATGACAGCTAAAAATCACAAGCCGACGATTTCGCCGACCTTTTTTCACCACTTCATTAAATATGCGCGCCGGCAAAGTTCAAGTTTTTTCAGTAATTCCAATGAAGTGTTGATTTAAAAAATTTTCACATTTATAATGGATATAATCCACTTCAGCACTCATCAATTCGCCAAAGACAAAGAATAAGAATATACCGGTTATGAGAGGAGATATTCATGACTAAAAAATTCTTTGTGAGTAAGTTAATCGGGCTACTTTTCGTTTTTTTCCTTTTAGTCATAACGAAAACTTCGGATGTCCCTGCACAGTCGACATATGAACCACAACTCGATCATTCCGCTTGTGTGTACCACTGCATGATGGATCAGAATTTCATACATTCAAAAATGGGTTATGGACCAGCATCCAGTACTTATTATCAGTTCATGACGCGGTTTTGGGAGACCAGCGGTTGCAAAGGTGTTGGTATTAAAGATATTCTGGAAACTGTAATTGCCGTATCAGGTGCACCGGGAGGTGCAACGATGTCCTGTTACCAGTTGTTGTTAGCCGAAACCTTGGGCTGTGCCAACACCTGTCGAAATGCTAACCCATCCAACAGCGCTTATGGCGCAAATGTCAAGCTTACAGCAACGACAACATCACCGGGTTACCTCGAAGTCGGACTCGATAATCGATTGAGTAGCGGTGATTATTTAGATTACTCAAATGGGTACAGTGGTCGTTTTTATCTGACGACCACACTCCAATTGGGTGGGGGAACTCCCCTGGCGGTTGGTCATCAATTTATGCCTAGCATGAGTTTTCCTAACTGGATTACCAGCCAGGAATTCGGGGCTCATAAGTGCACGATCAGTGATGAATGCCCTTCTTGTTGTGAAATCCTGTGGGATCTCGATGCTCCTAGCTATATTCCCACAACTGTGGAATTCCTAGATGGTGTATTGTATGATCTGACAGATCAGGCCATTGGTAAAAAAGGGGTAACCGGGTCCTTCAGCAATGATGGTTATGTGGTTTTGCTAAGGGATGGGGATACAATCACCATCAACCAGGGACCCTACGCGGGGGTTGCATGGACCAAAGCACACAATAAAACAACAAAAAAGCACACTTAATCCGTTGAATTTTGGGATGCATCCTCTGGTGCAGTAACAGTCAAAAATACTGAGTGCGATAATATTACATGTGGATGGTTCGGCGGCGAGCGAACCGAAGCAGATACTTACGTTTTTGCCCTATCGGGTCCACCCGAAAAACGTTTACCCGGCATATACACGGTTGAATCGGTCGCCGATGTTTTCCATGATAAGAATTTCAGTAATAATCGCATCAGCTATAGTTATACCGACTTAGACCTTGGAGGCTGGCATGGCTCTTCTGGGGACGATGACGAGCCAGACAAACCGCAGATTGATATCAGCACGTTGCCTATCATCGACATCCCCGGGGAAGGTGTGTATAACTATACCATCCCGGATGATGCACCCGGGATGATGTTTCGTTTGAATGTGCCCGAAGATGTTAATAATGTCATTTTACGTCAAAGTTGCTCATCAGGTGGATGTTTGGATACCTACGTCAATCCTGGAAGTATTCCAGTGCCGGAATTTCCTCGCTATTCTAGGACATACACATGCGAAATTTTTTCTCAAAGTTATAGTGCCAGTGAATGTTATTTAATAAACACCTATCCAGAGCCGTATTATATATTTGTTCCTTCACCAAGCAATGATAGTTGGATGTTGCCCACTTTCTCGAAAAGTTTTAGCCTGGAAGTGGAATACAGGACCAAAGCCAGCGTAACTGCGACGGCGAGCATCCGACAAACCAAACAGGCAGAATATACCCAAACCCAGCAGGCAAAAATCCGCACTTTTACGGAAGTCGAACCCAATGACACCAAGCAAACAGCCAATGAATGGGATATGATCGAACCCTTTTCGGGTCAATTAACCCGAGGGGATGAGGATTATATTGGGGTGACCTTTAGCGAGCCCGGGATCTACACCTTTGGGATCACAGAGGTTTCTCCTGAAACAAAGGTCTTTCTTGGTTTGGTTTCCCGACACGGAGGTTTTGTTGAAGAGGCAACATCTCAGAATGTGGGCGAAGGGGTCAGCCTGACCTTCGATGCCTCAGCAGGTGAACAATTTTATTTCAAGGTACGGGCAACTCTTTACAACACAGGTGAGGATGGTACTTATTACACCCTTGAACTGCTGGATGTTGTCCCGGACCCCTTTGAACCCAACGATCAAATAGCCGATGCCACCGATTGGGATATCAGTCAGGTGAGGGGTACTTCTGGGAAATAGCCGAATTCAATGATCAACGGGCGGATTATTATCGCTTTACAGCTCCGGTTACCACAGAGGGCAGCGCAGTGACCTTCCAGGTGTCCAATCCAAGCCCGGACATCAGCATCTGCATGTCACTGAGAGATCAAAGGGGAAGCACCGTTTTTACGCCACCCTGTTTTGAAAAAGGCGCCGACGCCTCTCTGGTTTATCTTTTGGTGCCCGGTCAGGAATATTACATCAAATTATACGGAAGAGATTTAACGACTTCTTTACAACCCTATCGCTTGAGCGCAACATATATTGGGGACGGGAACGGGACCGGTTTGAGCGAGGTTGAACCCAATGATGATAAACAGAACGCCAATCCCTGGGACATGCAGGAACCCTTCACAGGCGCCTTGTTAAAATCCTCCGACAAGGATTATATCCAGATTGATATCCCGACACCCGGGATCTATACATTTTCTATAACAGATGTTTCTCCTAATTTAAAGGTGGGGTTATCCCTGGTAGGTCGCACAGGTTTACTTCACAGTGTGCAAGCCCTTACCAAAGGACAGGGGGTGTCGCTGACCATGGATGGGTCGGCAGGGGAGCAGTATTGGCTGAAAGTTCACGCGCTCCAATGGGCATCGGACGGGTCTTTTTATCGACTCGCATTGACGGACTTTATTCCAGACCTTGGTGAACCCAATGATAAGAAAGCAGAAGCCACCTATTGGGAGATTGACGAAGGGCCGATCCAGGGTTATTTTTGGGAAAAAACCCATTGGAGCATGTACCAGGCAGATTACTTCAAGTTTGTGGCGCCCCTGACAGAGGGTGGGAACCCGGTGACCTTCCAGGTTGCGAATCCAGGGTCGGACATCAGCGTCTGCATGAACTTGCTCGACCGTACCGGCGGGCATCTTCTTTCCGGTGAATGCTCACCAGAAGGTGAGGACGCCTTCCTGACCTCTGCATTAACGGCTGGCATGGAATATTACCTCAAATTATTCACGGCCGATAATAAAGCATCTTTGCAGCCGTATACCCTCTCCATTGCATACACTCCGGGTGAGGCGGATGAACTGGATGAAACCAGCCGCTTGATCCGCCTACATGGATTTGTCCACCGGCAATGGGGACTGCTGCCCTTGCCGATTACGAACGTTTCCATTTATGCCCACATCAGCGGGCAGCCTGCTTTTCTATTGGGTACAACCAATTGGCTGGGAACCTATTCGAGCAAAGTCATGCTGGCTGACGGACAGCAGGTTACCCTATGGGTGGAGTTGCCAGGGACGAATTTTTCGCCAGAAGAGGATACATTCATCGTCGAGGCTGGGCTCCGCCATCACCGCTCTGTCTTTTCTGTCATTGGCGGGCAGCTGGTTGAACAAACACCCACGCCGCCACCTGAACCGACGAACACGCCGGAACCGCCGTTTGAAATGCCTACGGATACCGTGACACCTGAGCCTTTGGAAGAACAGGAGCCCACGGATACACCAACTGCGACCCTGACATCCACAGCAACAATCACCCCAAATCCGACCTTTACCGCAACGCTCACGCCAACGCCAACGGATACGCCCCAACCGCCAACATCTCAACAGACGTTGATTATTGGCACGGTGTGGCGGTTGTTTGAGGCCTCCGGTCCAGTAGGTGTGGGCATGGCTGAAGTGATCCTGTCCATTAATGGGGTTGATCAGCCAACCGTTCTCAGTCGAATTGATGGGCTGTATCTGATGGATGTGGAGGGCATCCAACCCGGGGACGTCCTCCGGTTGCGAGCCCAAGCACCGCAGGATGATTTTGAACCGCTTTATTATGAATGGCAGGCTGAGGAAGGGGTTAACCGCTGGGAATACGATTTTTATTCCTACTGGGACGAGATCACCCCACCCAGCACCCACGACCAGAACCGCATATGGGGCACGGTGTGGGATCAGTTTGGTGATGATGTCTCCGGCCTGTATCTCAACCTGCAAATGGGCACCTCGAATGCGATCCAGCGCATCGGACCGACGGATGAGAATGGCTATTTTGAAGCTATGGTCACCCTGCCCGACCGGGTCATGGTCACAGTGTGGGTTGATGCACCGGGTTTTGTACCTTCCAAGTTGATGTTCTTTCACCCATACGAGCCGGAAGACCGTGAGCTGATTTTCTGGAAATTCCGCGGTGTAAACCTTCAGTAAGCCTGTGCGGAAAGAATCATCTCCGCTGCTTTCGGTCAACTGTGGCGGCAGTCCGAGTCAGGAGCGTCCGGCACCGGGGTTGTTTCCCCATGATGGGAGGTTGTTTTCAAAATCAACCTTCCAGGATTTCGAACGGACAGGCGGAGGCGTTTGCCTGAATGTTAAGATCAATAATTGATACTGATCGGTTTTATTCTTGTCTTACAGCGCTTGTTTGTCCCTGCTGCGTTTGGATTTTTGGGTGTATCGATCAGAAAAACGACCGGGAGTGTCAATCAGAAGCGGTGCTTGAATAAAACCTTTGATCCTCTGTGTGGTTGAAATAGGTTTTGCTCATCCTATGGTCAAAAAATGTAAAAAAGGAAATCCCTCGATGAAATACAGAAGAATTTGCCCTCTTTTGATCTTAATAATCTCCACGCTGGCTTGTAATCTTAGCTCAGGTGGAAACCACCTGCGCGATCTGGGAGGGGGTGACGAGCCATTGCCCTCGGATGTTGATATTGGCGTGCCTTTGCCGCCGAACGAGGATTTTGGGGTGTTGTGTTTTATTGAATTTGAAGATTCGATCGCTGCCAGTGCCCCGGCTTTTGATGTCTTCTACAGTCGGGACGGCGGCTTGACTTGGGAGCAAGAGGGGTTTGATGAAGGCGGGGCATCCGGATCTTTATGCAACCCGGGTTACGATTTGCCAAAGGAGCTGTGGGTTCCACCGAATGGGATGGAACGCTATCGCTTCAATCCAGGTGAAACCATTGAGATTTCAGTGGACAAAGGGCAGAGCTGGCAGGTTGCTTACGATCTGAGCCAAATCCAGTGGGAACCTGCCAGCACTCCTGCTGAGGATCGCCAGGTAATCGTCCGTCCCGGACCTTTGGATGCGATGATTGATCCATACAGCGGGAATTTACTCCTGGCGATGGGACATGCGGGTGTATTATTGCGCTTGCCATCCGGGGAGTGGCGTTGGGTCAAAGCAGGACAGTACGCCAATGAAGCCGCCCTGAATGATTCAGACGAAACCAGCCGGGATGATCTGCATGTTGACATCCAAATCCCGGCGTTCGTGAAGGTCTCCCCGGAAATTGAGGTTGACACGGAGACCAATTTTGTTGATGCAATGGCATTTTCTCCCGATGGTGCGGTTTTAACCGTCAGCGGATTTGATGGGGGCGTCAAACTCTATGATTTCATCCAATCCGATCGCTTGTATTGGCATACTTTTGGTAAGGAAGATCGAAATTGGCGATTGTATGGTCTATCCTATTCGCCAGACGGGGATACGCTGGTCACCTGTGGCACCAATGTGGATCAGACCCTGATGATCTGGGATGTCCAAAGCTGGGAATTGATCAAATCATATAAGGGATTTCAAACCAGTACGCTTGATACGGGTGCGCATGCGGGTCGCCAGTACCTTGCCATTGCTTTTGGGGCGGATCCACAAAATAAGGATCAGGTCAAGTTGTTTCGATTGCCGGAAGGCGATGAGCTTAATATTTTCAGCAGCCAGCAGGGGTCTGTCACCAGCCTCTTTTTTATTCCCGAAACGCCGCTATTGGCGGTGGCGCGTGACACAGGTTCATTGGAGGTATGGGACATTGAAAAAGGTGAGACAATGCCCTTCTCGCCAACGACTGCCGTGGCGTTAGGATATCATTCTTCCAAAGACCTCCTGATGGGTTTGCGACCGGACGGATTGTTAACAGCATGGGATATGTCCACAGGCAATTTAGCCTGGCAATTGGCTTTACAAATCCCGCACGGTTGGCGTGTCAACACAGGTGTTTTTTCTGATGATGGTCGGCGGGTTGCCGTGGGTATGCATAACGGACCATTGCTGGTTTTTGACAGTAGTAGAGGAGAGTTGTACAGTCGCCAGTGGATCAAAGATGGGGGCACATTACAGAAACTGGCTTTTTCTCCTGATGGTCAGTGGCTGGCTGCGGGTTTTACGACCGGCAAGGTCAGGATCTGGCGGGTTGATCATTTAATGCACCAGGACTGATCCCATAATTGGCGCGAGCTTTGAAAATGGGTTCAGCCTGTAAGCAATTTTCTTCTTGCCTGGCCTTTGAAGCTTAGAGGCTTTTCAGCCAGATGATACCCATTACCATTAAAGACAAAAAGCAACAAGAAATTCCCAGGAGGATGATCCCGATCACCAAACCCACTGCGGTTCGATGGGCTGCTTGCTGCAATACGGCTTCATGGGGCTTTTCAGGATTGTAATATACGCTGACTTCTTGATCCACAGGGTACGCAACCAGAAATTCAGCAGCTTTCTGGTGTGTATTAAATTCGATATCGCCGCCGAAGACAACCCGTTTACCATCATAAATCATCCCGCCAACTTCATAAGCATAGCGAATGACGGGGAGGTAGGTGGTGCCGTCTTCTTCATCCTCCATTGTCGTTATTGTGGATTCGGTGATGATACCTTTTGTTACTGGCCAGGATTGACTTTGCAGGGCTTTGCGTTTGCTACGCTGGGCATGGATGATTAAAAAAATGCCCAACCCCATCGGAAGCACAATGGACCCTACAAATAGATAAGCCGCCCAGTTACCGAACATTTCCATCTCTCAGTCCTCCGATCTTTTGGTATGGTGTATCGAATAAACGTCCAGCCTTTCACGATCATCCAGGCAGGAAAACCACGCTGCGTTTGTTGCTATTGCAATTTGACCCAAAATGATTTTTTGAGTTGCTTGTTCAATCAATCTTTGCTAATCAGGATCGTCTCTTCCAATGATTCGGGGTGGATTTAAATAGATCAGGAATAATGATAATTGTATTATACTATATGGTGGGATTTTCCCCATGTTTTCAGCGTATATCAGCATTTCACGAAAAATGAATTTTACGTTGAAATACAAAATGGCGCTTTCGGGGCATAGTATAGCTGATCCCACTTCGCGCAGCATTCCCTGTGCCCTGCAAGAGCATTGGACCGTCTGCGCTTCAGGGACTGCGAAGCGGGCAGCGGGTCATGCCTGAGTTGCAATTTGGCACGCGTTGAATAAAGCCCTCGGTGGTCAAAAGCGTTATTGACTGGATTCAACCTGACCGGTGAAGAAATGACCAAGATGAAGATAGGGGTTGCAAAACGAATTCACCCCAAAAGCAGATCATATGCGGTATGATCGATTGTGTAAAACATGCAAAAGTAAAACGGAAGTGATTGGTCGGGTTGAGGTTTTGAATGAAAAGGATGTGATCGTTGTTTAATTTAAAACACGTTTTTTCAAAAATTCCGGGCAACAGGGGGGGTCGTGTAGGAATTCGAGATGCCCGGAAAAATATCGCCTTAGCCCCCATATATAGTGCTACAAAAATTCTTAAACCCCAATATATGGGGTTTTATTTAAATAATTTCCGGGCGAAACGGGGTTTTTTAGCAAAACCAAATTGCCCGGAATGCATCAATTTCGCAAGATATGGGGAAAATTTTAAAAAATATGGTATAATATCGGTAGATGTTGCAGGTGAAATACACAATGAGCCCTTCGGGGCATTGAAACAGGACCATTTATCAAAGGGGACACCTTCTCGCTTTAGCGGTGAAATACACAATGAGCCCTTCGGGGCATTGAAACGTATATGCCATTTCGATTAATGTATGTGCCTTGCTAATCGGTGAAATACACAATGAGCCCTTCGGGGCATTGAAACATCGACAGTAAAGGGGCTTGATCCACTAAACTCTTAGGTGAAATACACAATGAGCCCTTCGGGGCATTGAAACTGTTTTGGTATAGGATTTGGATTGATTTCCACTCTCCCGTGGTGAAATACACAATGAGCCCTTCGGGGCATTGAAACGTTGCCGAGCAAGCGATTCAAAAGCCTGAATGTATTGGTGAAATACACAATGAGCCCTTCGGGGCATTGAAACGGGGTGCGCGCCAAACTTCTTCCTGAGTGCATATAACATGACACTCAGTGGTGAAATACACAATGAGCCCTTCGGGGCATTGAAACGTTGTAATTACTCCTTGCCAATAACCTTTGCCGTGTTCTTCTGGTGAAATACACAATGAGCCCTTCGGGGCATGTTATAGCTCATAGCTCAAAGCTCAAAGCTGAAAGCTAATCCCACTCACTGCGTTCGGGGACTGCAAAGCTGGTCTCACTTCTCGAAGCACTCCATATACCATGAAAGGGCATTGGAGCGTCTTCGCTCGGGGACTGCGAGACTGAAGTCTGATTCCGCTTGCACCGTTTCAGAGATCGTCTAGCTGACAGCGCAATAATTCGTCCTATCAAATGTTTGTCCGTAAAGAAAAAACCGAAAAGTATATTAAACCCCCGGTCTTCGGTCCTCGGTCTTCGGTCACTTTCAACTTTGACCATCTGTTATGATAAAGGCAGCCCTTCGGGGCATGGTATAGCTCATAGCTCA